>QWCU01004608.1_pt1 | contig 222292 bp, 167 predicted proteins | sample 1972601 | NCBI WGS metagenome assembly QWCU01 (sample SAMN09866700, study PRJNA288562) | Human vaginal metagenome isolate pre2_vaginal, whole genome shotgun...
CGCAGGAGGAGCTTTCGGAATTATTGATGGTATCTCGTGCTGCTGTAGCAAAATGGGAAACGAATCGGGGTTTGCCAGATATAGAGAATCTGAAATTTATTGCGTATGCTCTAAGCGTGAGTGTTGATTATCTTTTGGATGAGAACAATAGCGTTGATTTTTCTATTACTAAGAAGCCTATTAATCTCAATAAATATGGTTTCGACGGTAGGTTGAGCGGTTTTAAGAAGTCGAAAATTAAAGAGCAGATTGTATTAGATGAATATCCTGACTCAGAAATCAATATGCTAACTGTTGTTAAGACTTATAACAGTTCATCTGAGAAAATTGTGGATAATTTTGTTGGATGGTTTTCTACTCTCCTTGGAGGATTGCCATTGTTTGGCATATATGATTTCAGTAAAGCTGTTTCCACTTTTGGGGCTGATCAGTATTATTTGGTGGATAAAAAAGATAAGCAGTATTTCGTGCTTATAACCGATGAGTATATTATTAGCAGAATTATGGGAGTGGCGTTTAATAGTAAAAAGTTCCGTATCGGAGATAAGGAATTTATGAAAGTTGGTTTGCTCCGTAATAAGTAGTAAATGGGAGGGTCTGGTTTTAATTTTTTCTCATAATATTTGTCGATAAAAACATGACTAATGGAGAGCAGGCGACCGAAATAGTTAAAAGAGTAGCTGGTAAATATGCTTTTGTGATAAATGCAATTATGGCAATTATTCCCATTAGGTGCATTAGTATGAATGCTATTGTTGCATTTACTTTATCTTTGATTTTCTCGTTTCTTTCATCGTTCATATTTATTTTGTAGTTGTGGTCTTTTTCCATCATCTTATAGTGCATGATTTTTACGTGTGAAAGTGAGATAATTGCAACAAAAACAACTGACAGTGCAATTTCTACGGATTCGTTCAGTTTAAGAGTGAGTGCAAGAATTAGTCCGCAAATTCCTATTACATATCCTATGTACCAAAAATTCTGTGTTTTTTGTTTTTTCATTTTTTATCCTCCTCGTAGATAAATATTTCTTCGATTGTTAAATTAAAGTACTTAGCAATTTTGTATGCCAATATGATTGACGGGTTGTATCTTCCATTTTCCAAAGAACCGACTGTTTGTCTTGATACTTCGAGTGCGTCTGCAAGTTCTTCTTGTGTTATGCCTTTTTCTTTTCTAATTTGTTCAAGTCTATTTTTCACATTACATTCTCCTTCCTAATGGAAAGCTAGCTTTACATATAAGATAATTGTTTCGAGAGTAAATGTCAAGTTTGCTTTCCATTGGATTTAATATTGTATTTAATAAAGATGTGGCGAATTATGAGCCGTTTTGCAGAGATATTTATTCCAGGTTCTCAGATTAACGCCAGTGGAGATCTTTTAGATTGTGCTTTCTAAAATAAGATCATAGATGAACAATTGAATCAATTTTTTTAGATACAAGTATATCCAAGATATACATACTCCTAATGCAGCAAATGCACATGGTAATATTTCTTTATGTAAACAAAAACCGCACATGTGTGAACTAATCCACTTGCATGTGCGGTTTATGTTTAGCTATTACTGATTAATCAAATCAGGCGTTTACGCGATCGATGCCAGACTGTACGTCTGCAATCACGGAATCCCAAGACTTGATGAAGGCGGCAACACCGTCGGCCTCAAGCTTGTCGGTAACGTCCTTAATGTTAATTCCAAGCTCAGCAAGCTTGTTCATAATAGCGTGGCTTTCTTCGTAAGTGCCCTTAATGGAAGCAGCACCGTTGCCGTGATCAGCAAGAGCGTTCAAAGTCTTCTCTGGCATGGTGTTAACAACATGCTCAGCAACCAACTCATCAACGTACTTGCAATCGGAGTAAGCCGCATTCTTGGTACCGGTAGAAGCCCAAAGTGGACGCTGCTTCTTAGCACCCTTGGCCTCAAGTTCAGCCCAACGTGGGTCGGCAGCGAACTTCTTCTCGAAGAGTTCGTAAGCCAAGCGAGCGTTAGCAACAGCAGCCTTGCCTTCAAGAGCCTTAGCTTCTTCGGAGCCGTTAGCTTCGAGGAGCTTATCAACAGCGGTATCAACGCGGGAAACGAAGAAGGAAGCTACGGAACCAATGTGCTTCAAGTCGTGGCCGTTAGCAGCTGCCTGAGCGATACCTTCGATGAAGGCGTCGATGACCTGCTCGTAGCGCTCGAGGGAGAAGATCAAGGTCACGTTCACGGAGATACCCTTAGCAAGGGTAGCGGTGATAGCTGGAAGACCTTCCAAAGTTGCAGGAATCTTGATCATAACGTTTGGACGATCAACCTTTGCCCAAAGCTCTTCAGCCTGCTTTTCAGTGTTGGCAGTATCGTGAGCCAAACGTGGGTCAACTTCGATGGAGACGCGGCCGTCAACGAAGTCGGTCTTTTCAGCGATCTCGCGGAAGATATCAGTTGCGTTACGAACATCGGTGGTGGTCAACTCGCGGATAGCGGTCTCAACGTCAACCTTGCCGAGTTCCTTAAGCTGTGCGTCGTATGGACCAACCTGGCTCAAAGCCTTCTGGAAGATAGATGGGTTGGTAGTAACACCAACAACATTCTTGTTAGCGATCAAATCCTGCAAAGAACCAGACTCAATGCGGGTACGGGACAAATCGTCCAACCAAATAGAAACGCCGGAATCGCTAGTGCGCTGCGTTGCTTCAGTCATGTTATCTCCTTAACACTGTGTTCCACCAGTTGGAACACGTTGGTAGTGTTGGCGTTTTACAGGAAACAGCGGTTGATGCTAAACCAACTGTAGCTTAACATCAACACGCCTTTGCTGTTTCCAGTGAAGTTGCTAAATTAGCACTTCGAGTTTTGTGATGAATCAATTTTATTTTGACACATCAAGTTTTTTTATTTTGCTTAATTTCTATCTTAAGCGCGTGCTTCTTCGATAGAAGCCTTAGCGGCTTCTACTACGTGCTCAGCAGTAATGCCCAAATCGATCATGTTCTGACCGCCGTCACCCTGCAAGCCGTACTGTTCGATAGAAACAGCCTTGCCGCAATCGCCAAGATACTTGTACCAAGGCAATGCCAAGCCAGCTTCGATGGAAACGCGAGCCTTGACGGACTTTGGAAGGATTGCTTCCTTGTACTCTTCGTCTTGCTCTTCGAACCACTCGAGAGATGGCATAGAAAGAACGCGAGCCTTAATGCCTTCAGCTGCCAAAGTCTTGGCGCCAGCAACAGCCCACTGAACTTCAGAGCCAGTAGCCATGATGATTACGTCTGGAGTGCCTTCGCAGTCAACCAACACATAACCGCCGTGCTTTACGCCTTCGCGAGCCTTCTCAGCAGTTTCTGCAAGAGTTGGAACGCCCTGACGGGTCAAAATCATAGCGGTTGGGTAGTTGTTCTTCTTCTCGAAGAAGTAGCGGTAAGCTTCAGCAGTCTCATACTCATCTGCAGGGCGTACAACCTCAAGCTGAGGAATAGCGCGGAAAGCAGCCAAGTGCTCGATTGGCTGGTGAGTTGGACCATCTTCGCCCAAAGCTACGGAGTCGTGAGTCCAAACGTAAAGGTTTGGAATCTCCATCAAAGCAGCCAAGCGAACTGCTGGGCGCTCGTAGTCAGAGAACTGGAAGAATGTGCCGTTGAATGGGCGAGTGTCAGAACCAAGCAAAATGCCGTTGGTAATAGCACCCATTGCGAACTCGCGCACACCAAAGTGAAGCTGGCGACCGTATTCGGAAACGTTTGGCCAAGTGCGGGTTGCGTCTTCGGATGGACCGAAGGAGTCAGCGCCCTTAATGTTGGTGTTATTGGAGCCGCCCAAATCAGCGGAGCCGCCCCAAAGTTCTGGCATAACAGCAGCAATTGCGTTAAGAACTGCGCCAGAAGCCTTACGGGTAGCCACCTTGGAACCGACTTCGAAACCAGCAACCAAGTCGTCGATAGTCTTGTCGAAGCCTTCAGGAAGCTTGCCAGCCTTAAGGCGCTCGTATAGAGCAGCCTTATCTGGGTTTTGAGCAGCCCACTTTGCAAGAGCTTCATCCCAAGCCTTGTGAGCAGCCAAACCGCGTTCAGCAACCTTACGAGCATGAGCCAAAGCTTCTTCGTCGATTGGGAACGAAACTTCTGGGTCGAAACCGCAAAGTTCCTTCAAACCCTTAACAGCTTCTTCACCAAGCTTAGAGCCGTGAGAAGCTTCATTGTTGGTCTTGCCTGGGGTTGGCCAAGCAATCAAAGTATTAACCTTAATGAAGTGAGGCTTATCGGTAACTTCCTGAGCCTTTTCAATAGCTGCAGCCAAAGCCTGAACGTCTTCCTTGTAGGAGCCGTCTGGCTGAATGAAGCTAACTTCGTCGGTGTACCAACCGTATGCACGGTAACGAGCAAGAATATCCTCGGAGAAGGTGAGCTTAGTGTCGCCTTCGATCTGAATGTGGTTTGCATCGAAGATTACAGTCAAATTACCAAGCTTTTGGTTTCCAGCCAAGGAAGCAGCCTCGGAAGAAACACCTTCCTCAACGTCGCCTTCGCCGCAGATAACCCAAACCTTGTGATCGAATGGGGAAGTGCCAGCTGGAGCTTCTGGATCAAGAAGACCACGCTCAAAACGCTGACCATAAGCGAAACCAACAGCAGAAGCAAGACCCTGTCCAAGAGGACCAGTGGTCATTTCAATGCCTGGAGTTAAGCCATATTCTGGGTGACCTGGAGTACGCGTGTCTGCGCCGCCACGGAAATACTTGAGATCATCAAGAGTCAAGCCGTATCCAGAGAAGAACAGCTGCACATATTGCGTAAGCGAAGCGTGGCCGCCAGAAAGAATAAAACGATCGCGACCGGCCCACTTTGGGTCAGCTGGATCGTGCTTAATGAAGTGCTGGTACAAGGTGTACGCAATCGGTGCCAATGAAACAGGGGAGCCAGGATGTCCGTGTCCTGCTCGCTCAACAGCATCAGCCGAGAGAACCTTCGCCATCTTTACGGCGCGCTCGTCTAATGCAGACCAGTTGAATTCGGTCATGTGATCTACTTTCCTTCCAATAATTCGGGTTTTTTGCGCACAGCTTACGCTGGCCATCACCCTCACATTGCCATTTAATCCTATCTTTTATATCAGACGAATTTCTAACAAAGTGTGTCAAAACTTAACAAAAGTTTATATTTATAGTTAGTTGTTAAGATAACAAAAAATAGTTAATCACATATTATTCTGGAATATATAATAGTTGACAGTAAAAGTTACATTACCTAAATAAAAGGAGGATCAATGCAGTCACGTCGCATGATGATACTCCGTGCGGTTGTTGAAGATTATATTCGTTCACACGAGCCAGTTGGGTCAGCGTCTTTGGCTAAAAATCATAAATTAGGTGTTAGCTCTGCAACAATTCGCAACGATATGTCAATACTAGAAGAAGAAGGTTATTTAATTCAGCCACATACATCTGCTGGTCGAATTCCTACGGAAAAAGGATACAGATATTTCGTTGATGGAATGGCAGCGCTAATACCACTTTCTAATGCACAAAGAAGAGGAATACGCAGTTTCTTAAGTGGATCTGTAAGTTTGCAAGACACACTTCAACGTTCAGCTCGTCTTCTTGCAAGTATCACTGGGCAGGTTGCTCTTGTTGCGTCACCTGCATTATCTAGATCAAAAGTAAAAAGAATTGAGATTGTTCAAGTATCGTCATCAACTCTTCTTGTTGTAGTAATTACAGACGCTGGAGGAGTAGCGCAACATATGATTCAGGCTTCCAATGTGGATTCAGATGATTTGTTGCATTTAACAAATATGATTAATGAAGATTGCATTGGATTGTCGCTTTTGAATGCATCTAAAAAAGTGTGTGCATTGTCGGAACGTAAAGATTTAGTTTCCTCGTTACAAATAATTAAACAATTGTCTAATGCTATTGAAGATATGTACGATGGCGATCGAGCACACGAATTATACATGGCTGGAACCTCCCAGCTTGCGCATAGACAGAATATTGGTGATTTTGCTGCTCTTTTTGATGCTTTAGAAGAGCAAGCTGTTATTATGCGTTTGATGACTTCGCTAAGTGAGGAGGCAAGTGATTGTGCAAGTGGAGTCAGTGTTGCAATAGGTTCAGAAACTCACACGCCTGGTCTTTTGAACGCTTCTGTTGTGACGAGTGCTTACGGATATAATTCCGATCCTGATTCCGCATTCATTGGTTCAATCGGACCTACTCATATGGATTATGCTGCAACAATGACTGCGGTTAAAGCAGTGGCTAAGTATCTTAATGCGTTTATATCCGAAAATTCATAAAAATATAACTGGCTGTGCCTTATGCAAGAATTATTTTATTAAGGTAAAAGGGGAGTTAAGTGACTGACTACTACAAAATTTTAGGTGTTGATTCTAACGCTAGCGATGATGAGATTCGTAAAGCATATAGAAAATTAAGTCGAAAGTACCATCCAGATATCGCAGGTCCTGAGTTTGAAGACAAATTCAAGGAAGTTAATGCTGCATACGACGTTTTGTCTAATCCAGAAAAACGCAAAATGGTAGATATGGGTGTTGACCCAAACAATCTATCGGCATCGGGTGCTGGTGCTGGCGCTGGCGGATATGCCAATATGAATATGGATATGGGAGATATTTTAAATCAATTCTTCTCTGGATCATTTGGAACAAGTACGGGTTCTCCTATTCCGCGCGTGAATCGTGGTGAAGATTCACTCACAGAAGTTAAAGTTGATCTTAAAACAGTAGTATTTGGTGGAAATGCTAAGGTTCATGTAGTGACTTTTGGCTTGTGTCAAGATTGTGCTGGAAAAGGCTCTGCAGATAAATCAGACCCTATAACTTGCCCGCAATGCAAGGGCGCTGGTTTTGTACAAAGGGTTACTCGAACAATGTTTGGTCAAATGATGTCATCTGAGCCATGTAGAGAATGCGAAGGTCACGGAACAATCATTAAGAATGTTTGTCCAAATTGTCATGGACATGGTCGAATTCGTACATCAAGAGAAATTGGGATTACTATTCCTGCTGGTATAAAAGACAATTCTCGATTGCGACTTGCTTCGCAAGGAGCAGTAGGAGAATGTGGCGGTCCTGCTGGTGACTTGTATGTTGATGTACATATTCGAGAAGATAAACAGTTTACTAGGAATCTAAACGATTTACATTGTTGGATTGACGTTCCAATGACTTGGGCTGTTTTGGGACATAAAGTTGATATAGATACTTTTGACGGCAAAAAGAGCGTGGAAATCCCTTCTGGTTCTCAAAGTGAAAATACTATTTCTGTACCTAATTTAGGTGTAACGGTTCTAGGCTCTAAAGAACGCGGAAATCTTGTTGTTCATATTCTTGTTAATATTCCAACAAAGCTGAGCGATGAAGAGCGTAAACTTATTGAAGAGTTTGAAAAATTGCATGATGGAAAAGATAGTGTTATTGTTCAACGTGCTATCCCAGATTCAACTACAAATCACAAAGGATTCTTTAGCAAGTTAAAGGATGCTTTCTGCTAATTCGCTAATTCTTAGTATTTTCATGACTATTCTCGTTACTGTTCGATTGTTGAGAGTATATGATTTTTGAAGATGCTAGGAATAATGAAGATATTTTTTAAGGGGGTTTACGTATGGTGCTACCTATTTTATTTGCTGGAACACCAGAGGTTTCTGTTGCGCCATTGCGTGCTTTAGCTCAAGATAAAGAGCATTTTGATGTTCGTGCTGTTCTTACGAGACCTGATGCTCCGACAGGCAGAGGTAGGAAAATTGTTCCTAGCGCTGTTAAAAAAGCTGCGATTGAACTTGGAATTCCTGTTTTAGAGGTTAATCCTAGTGATGAACAGGAGTGCATAAGAGCTTTAAAGGCAACTGGCGCTAAACTTGCTGCCGTGGTTGCTTATGGAAAGATTCTTAGACAATCTGTTTTGGACGCTCTTCCTCTAGGATGGTACAACTTGCATTTCTCGCTTCTTCCACAGTGGCGAGGGGCAGCTCCTGTTCAGCGTGCAATTTGGGCTGGAGATGATATTACCGGTGCCACTGTTTTTAAGATTACGCGTGGAATGGATGAAGGACCTATTCTTGCACAAATGACTACCGAGATTGGTGCTCATGAAACAGCTGGCGACTTGCTTATGAGACTAAGCAATGATGGTGCAGATCTTCTTTGCTCTGCTCTTGTTGGGATGGAATCTGGTCAAATTATTCCTGTTGAGCAAGATCCTACACCTTGCCAAATCGCGCAAAAAATCACTGTTGAGGATGCTCATATTCGTTTTGATATTCCAGCATTTGCAATCGATAGGCAGATTCGTGCTTGCACGCCAAATCCTGGAGCTTGGTGTAATCTTCACGCTTATTGCGAAGATTCACAAATCATTAGTTTGCATGTTCTTTCTTGTGCATTGGCAAAAGATGAGGATATTTCAATACATAATCTAAGCGAACTTAAGCCTGGGCAGATTTTTGCAGGTAAGCGAAATGTCTGGGTTGGTTCTTCAAGTGGTGTTCTTGAGCTTTTAGAAGTTAAAGCGCAAGGTAAAAAGGCTATGAAGGCTGCAGATTGGGCAAGAGGAGCGCATTTAAGTCAAGAGTCCTATTTGGATTGAAGCGATAAGTGTAATCTTGAAAAACGCAAAGTAAAATTTGTATAAATTCTAGTTAGTTAAGTTTAGTTTAGTAAATCTAAAACTAGGCTTAGGTCACGCGTATCTATGCTTGCTTTAGCTTGACTTTTTAATAACTGCTTTGCGCAAAATGCGACGCCTAATCCTGCTGTTTTAATCATATCGATATCGTTAGCACCGTCTCCAATAGCAACGCTTTGAGCAATATCAATATTGTTCTTGCGCACCCAATTAATCAATGCTTTTGCTTTATATTGGCGATTTACTATAGGCTCAATAACTTTCCCACTTAGCTTAGAATCTACTACTTCTAGATTGTTTGCTACCCAAAAATCTATGTTTAGATTTGGCAGAAAATCATCTAAAACATTATTGAATCCTCCAGAAACTGCTCCTATTTTCCATCCAAAGGAATGTAATGTGTCTATAAGTTTTTTGGCTCCACTGGTTACGTGGATACTTTCAATAGCTTTTTTAAAACAAGTGCATTCGAGTCCTTTTAACATTGAAACCCTTAGCTTTAAAGATGTGTCAAAGTCAATTTCTCCTTTCATTGCTTTAGAAGTTATATATGCTAAATTTGACCCGACCCCAGCAATATCTCCTAGTAAGTCAATCACTTCTTCTTCAATAAGAGTGGCGTCAACATCTAAAACAAGAAGTCCTGGTTTTTTCAATGAAGGAACATTAATTAATTTTTGGTTTTTTAACTCTAGTATTTTAGTCATGTTATAATCTTTTGAAAGAGATGTTAGGTTATGAATTAATTTTAAGGCTGGTTTAAGAAATTTAAGGATTTGTTTTTCTATGCGTTTTGCATTGTAAAACTTTTCTATAAAACTTATATCAAATGTGAAAGTTTATTGATTTTATTGGAATATTGCGTGTGGAAGTTTGGTTTAATTTAATTAGTTGAGTAGAATAGTTGCAGATTTTATGAGAACAAGATTAAAGAATTTGAAAACAATTGTATTAGACAGAGGGGTGAGAAGAATATGGCAGGTATGAATTTAAGGGATGTAGCTCTTGAAGTTGCTAGAATATTAGAAGATGTTGGTAAACATGCATATCAGGATCAGCTTAATCCTAGAGATATGGCAAGTATGATGGTTCTAGGTGATCCTAATCAATCCGATTCAGCTTTTGGAGATAAGCTAGTACGTTTTATTGAAAATCGTCTTACTTATATAAATACTTTCCAAGGATTCTGGAGAAATAGACCAGATGATTGCAAAACAGGTGATCGTTTTTTGGTGTGTAGGCAATATTGACGGTGCTATTAACTTTAACCGCGATATGGCTGAATGGACTTTAACTGTTTCGCTTTTCGAGTTTAATGATCAAGGCTCTGCTAGACCTGTTCTTGGTGTTGTTCATGCCCCAGCTTTAGGGCTTACATATTTGGCTGCTAAGGGTCAGGGTGCTATTCGTATTCGTAAAACTCCTAATGGGGAGAAGCGAGAGAAAATCACGCCTTCTACAACATCAACATTGCATGGCTCTGTTGTTTGCTATGGAATGTCTTATATTCCAGGTGAATCTAAAAGAGCTTTAGACGTTGTTTCTTCGCTTGAGGAAGAATGCCCAGCAGATATTAAGCGTATTGGTCCTGCTTCGCTTGACTTGTGCAAAGTAGCAGATGGTACTTACGACGCATATTTTGAGCCACATCTTCATAGGTGGGATATTCCAGGTGTTTCAGCTGGTGCCGTTGTTGTTAAAGAAGCACAGGGGCATGTTCGACAATGGAATGGTGACTCAATTCATTGGAGACGTGAAAATGACGTTATTGCTTCAAATGGTTTAATAAACAAGGAGCTTCAAAACTATTTGCGATAAATTAGAGTTAAAAATCTTAGCAATTGTTTGCATGATTTTTAATATTAAAGCTTTAATTTTGAGAAAAACATTTATGCAATCGTTATCATTAAATAGACAATATATAAGCGTGTCGCTTTAGCAATATTGTAGAATGAACATGATATCCCATTGTCCGACATTCAGAGGGGAGTGTTAACGATGATTGACACTGCACAAGCATTTGGCGTAGATATTGGTGGCTCTGGTATTAAGGCTGCACCAGTTAATTTGGAAAAAGGCGAGTTTGCAGAACCGCGATATAAGATTCTCACTCCAGCGGTTTCCACACCTCAAGCTGTTGCAGATATTGTTCGTCAGCAACTTGAGCATTTTGATGTTCCTGCAGATGTTCCTGTTGGAATCGCTTTTCCAGCTCCTATTAAGCCTGGAAAGAAGCTTGAGTTTATGGCGAATCTCGATCAATCTTGGATTGGTGTGGATGTTACAGAAGTGTTCAGCGAAGCTTGCGGTCGTCCTGTTACTGTAGTGAATGATGCTGATGCTGCTGGTCTTGCTGAGCAACACTTTGGTGCTGCAAAAGATAAAGATGGCTTGGTTATCGCTACTACGCTAGGCACTGGAATTGGCACAGCATTGATTTATAACGGTACTCTTATTCCTAATACAGAGCTCGGTCATATTCAGCTTGAAAAGGGTAAGGGAGATGCGGAAAAGTATGCTGCTTCTTCTGTTCGCGAAAAGTTAGACATGGGTTATAAAAAGTGGGCTAAGCGTCTTACTAAGTATTATGGTTTGATGGAAAAGTACTTTAACCCAGACCTGTTTGTTGTTGGCGGCGGTGTTAGCCGTGTTAGCGAGAAGTTCTTGCCTCATATCGACATTAAGACACCTATTGTAGTTGCGTCTTTGCATAATGAAGCTGGCATTATCGGTGCGGCATATTATGCAATGCAGCAAAGAAACAATTAAGGATTTTTGATATTTTATTTGCGCTGGATGCTTTTGCGTTCAGCGCATTTTTGTATTGCATATTTTTGTATTTTTATATATTTGGTTTATACAATGCGCTAGTGTAGTCGAGTGCGATTTTCTTCTAGAGTTGATGTGAGTGAGCCAAATCCAATTATTCTGGCTCAACGTGTTGCTATATCTAAAGGTATTAAACTTATAAAACTTAACGATTCAAACCCAACGGCACATGGTCTTTCTCCAGAATGCTTAAATGCAAAATATACTGCGGATCCTAGAGGTCCTGTCGAAGTTAGGCGCATTCTTGCTAACTTTATAAATCATAGAGATAATCGCGTAGATCAAAATATTGTAAATAAGAAGGGTAGTTCAGCTAAGGTTCTTAATCCAGATAATCTATACGTATTATCATCAACTTCTCAAGCATACGCATGGTTAATGATGCTAATGTGTGATTGCGGTGATTCTGTTTTAGCTCCGACTCCTGGATATCCTCTTATAGAATCGATTGCAAGGCTACAAGGCGTAAAATCTATACCTTATCCGCTTGTTTATGATGGCTCTTGGACTATTGATATTCCTAGGGTTAAAGAACTTTTAGAGAATACGGATAATCGTATTCGTGCACTTGTTTTAATAAATCCAAATAATCCAACAGGATCTTATATAAAACCTCAAGAAAGAAACGCATTATTGCAACTATGCAATAAAAATAATGTGGCAATTATAGCTGATGAAGTTTTTTATGATTATTGTCTAGAACCTTTTGATGGAAACTGTAGGTTAGCAGGTGAAGAATCTACGCTAGTTTTTGCTTTAGATGGATTCTCAAAGATGCTTGCAGCTCCGCATGCAAAAGTTGGATGGATTGAGGTTTCGGGACCTAGTCAAGACGTGCAGGATGCTATGAAACGCCTTGATGTTATTGCTGATGATTTTCTTCCAATTGGTGTAACTGTATCAGAAAGAATTCCGGAATTATTGCAATGTGCTAAAGAACAAACCGATCTTGTTCAAAACAGAGTTAGGTCTAATCTTAAAACACTTAGAAAAATGCTTGCAAACTACCCAAATTGTTGCGTTAGTGCATTGCGTGCTGAAGGCGGATGGAATATTCTTATCCGTGTTCCATCGTGTTTAGATGATGATGATTTAGCTCTAAGACTTATGCAAGATTATCATCTTGTATCTCAGCCTGGCTATTACTTCGATATGCCAAATAATGGATATTTGGCATTATCTTTGTTGCCAGAAGAAAAACAATTTGTGTATGGTGTTAAAGCGTTGCTAGATACTGTTCATACAATGCTGGAAGAATTAAATTAATGAAAACAAATTAGATTAATGTGAACCAGCATCTCACAGTATGCCACATTTGAGGATTAAAACGTAGTATTGAGTCTTCTCTGCCTGGTACGAACCAGCTTAGAAAAGCTATTGCTATGGAGAAAAATAGAAGACCAAAAATAACGAATCGCAGTAAATAGCATAATGTTTTAGTTTTCCAAGTGTCACATACTGTAATATCAGCATATTTTTGTAGCAAAGAATTAATACCTATTATTGCGCTTAAAGCGAAAAGCCATGCAAAATCCGCAATATATCGCCATCCTATCCCAGCTTTTAAGCTGTCAAAAACAATAACGATTATGCCAGAAATTACAGATATTATAGCTAATCTTGTAGCGATTTTACTCATGTTTCTAGTCATTGTGAAAACGCATATAATTCCTAGTAATGCGAGTGGAGATAATGTAAACATTCCACCAATCATTGGCTCTGCATATTGCCATTTTTCAAAAGCAATAGGTTGAATTGCTATCCAAGGGAAAGTTGATATAAAACGTATTGGCAAAGCTATATAACTTAAAATGGATGGAATGATGTTCTGCGAAGGGAGACGCATTGTAGTCATATCTGTAATCGTAATCTGATATTCATTGCCAAAATTAAAAGGGGACCCAAATCTTAAAGCATTATATAATCCGATTGGTATTGCAACTATTATAAATGGAATAATTATGCAAAGAATTAGCTTTAATAAGTTTTTAAGATTTTCTATAGATTTTTTGTCACTGATAATAATATTTTTAATATATGAGTAAAAATGAGTATAAAATAGCGGAATTGCGAATAGAAAAGCGATTATAAAAGTTGGTCTACAACCAAGATTAAAAGCAATAAACAACGATCCTGCTGCAATATGCTTAAACGATATTATTGATGATGGTTTTAATTGTTCCACTATTTTGTGTGATTTTATAGTTTCCTCATCTTTAATAGATCCGAGATAAAACCATAATCCTAGTGAAGTGAAGAATAATGATGCAGCCATTGGAACTGAATAAAAGGATGTTCTAAACCACAAGTAAACGGTGTTTGAAGTAATAAAGAATAAGGTTAAACAAATTGATACACAAGCAAGAGTTGCCTGATGATTAACACGTTTAATTAGACGAATAACCAATAGTGAGCCAAAAATTAAAAATCCAATTAAGCATATGAAAGTGGCTATTGTTGTAGGGAGCATGGCTCCACCAGGAATCCACAAATTGGATATAATCTTATACGGGATAAAGAATAAAACAACTGGTATTACACCAAAATACGAATACCAATGACCCTTATAATACGCATGATCCCAATAAATATTGTGTACACAATCAGAAAGAAGATTATTTCTTGCAATTGGGTCATACGGATTAGATAATTTTTGCATTTGCGGCGGAACAGGTAAATCAAGATGAGTCTTACCTTTAAGTAGAGCGTCTGCTGTACGTGCGTATTGATCAAAATCGTAAGTGTAGTTTCCAGCAACATCAAAATGCATTGGAATACCGTTAAAAACATTCCAAAATATTGCAAAAATAGCAATCAAAAGGAAAGGTGTCCAAAATAAAGTAAGTAAAAGTCTTTGATTAATACTCTTTGTATTAAGTCTGATTTTCCAAAGCTTAGACCACGGATTCCATAATGCAATAAAAATTGAAATTATTATAAGAAGAAAAACGCGACCCCAATTCCAGCTAAAAGGTGCTCTAACATTTGCTTTAGCATCCTCAACGTCTACAACATCTCCTTTAGGATGTTGTATCCATAATCTAAGAGTGCTTTTAACTCCAATTGCTTGATCTGGAACTGGAAGCATAGCAAAACTAATGGCTCTAGGGTTGGTACTTAAAGGCTTTCCAGCGATTTTATTAACATCAATTCGTACATGCACATCCGTTTTAACAGGGCTTTTGCCAATTTTTTTCGGCGTAATTAGTGAAGGCTTAAGCTGAATATATGGTGAAGATCCGTCGGAATTAACTTCTAAATAAGATTCCGAAGGATCGGTAATTAAAAGTCCTCCAGAAGAAAGTCTTTCAATACCTGGACCAGTTGCATTGTGTGCGAACATGCTATCTGTGCTGCCAGTAACACTATTCCAAAATGGAATATTTCCAACAGTGCATTCAAACAATGCTATTAACAGCAAGATTGCTAAAGGCGCGCGAAGAACATGGAAAATGTGTTGTAGCGTAAAATTAGCAAATCTAGCTGTTGTTTTCATAGCAATCCTAAAATCCTATTCTTCCGCAACCAAATCAAGATAGTCATCACTCCACAAATCTTCGTCACCGTCTGGCATAAGAAGAACTCGTTCAGGGTTTAACGCAAGAACTGCTCCTTCATCGTGAGTAACCAATACAATAGCGCCTTCGTATTTTGCAATGGCTTTAAGAATTTCATCTCTAGAAGCTGGATCTAAATTGTTAGTAGGCTCATCGAGCAAAAGCACGTTTGCTTTTGAAGTTACAAGAGTTGCCAAGGCTAGACGAGTTTTTTCGCCTCCCGAAAGCACTTTAGCTGGCTTCATTGCGTCATCTCCAGAAAATAGGAAGCTTCCTAGCATAGATCTTGCTTGAGTGTCATTTAAATCTGGAGCAACATGCTGAAGATTTTCTAATACTGTCGCATCTAAATCCAAAGTGTCGTGTTCCTGAGCAAAATAGCCAATCTTGCAGCCATGCCCATAGTTTACGCTGCCAGTATCTGCACTTTCTTCTCCAGCTAGAATACGTAAAGTGGTTGTTTTACCAGCACCATTATATCCAAGAATAACAACTCTTGAACCTTTATCTATAGCCAAATTTATGCCAGCAAATACAATATTGGATCCATAAGCTTTTGAAATATCTTCAGCCATAATAGGTGTTCGTCCGCAAGGAGCAGGTTCTGGAAAACGAATATCTGCTACTTTCTCGCGACTTTGTGCTTCGCTTGTTTCACTTAACAGACGTTCAGCCCTACGCATCATGTTTTGAGCTGCTACTGCTTTTGTTGCTTTTGCATGTAAACGAATACCTTGTTTCATAAGGCGTTCAGCTTTTTTTTCAGCCACTTCTCGTTCTCTGCGCCTGCGTTCTTCGTCTACAACGCGTTGATGTAAGTATGCTTTCCAACCCATTGAATACATGTCTATTTGAGCCAATTGTGCATCTAAATGCCAGACTTTATTTACAACCTCATCTAGCAATTCTGTTGAATGGGATATTACTAAGAATCCACCAGAGAATTTTTTCAAATAGTTTCTCAGCCAAATTATAGAATCTGCATCTAAATGGTTGGTAGGCTCATCTAAGATCAGCGTGTCTGCATCGGAGAAAAGTATTCGTGCAAGTTCAATTCGTCTACGTTGACCGCCAGATAGAGTTCCAAGAGCTTGCTTCATAATTTCTTGTGGAAGCCCAAGGCTGTTTGCCATCGATATTGCTTCCGATTGAACAGCGTATCCACCAGCTTTTTCAAAGTCTTCAATGGCCTTATCGTAGCGATTCATGGCTTTCGTCATAATATCTGGATCTGGATTCGTCATCTCTTTTTCTGCTTTTCGTATACGAGATACGATTGATGAAATGTCGCGAGCGCTCATAATCCTATCTAACGCGCTTTGTTCTGGGTCTGCTGCATGAGTATCTTGTGGTAGATACCCCAATCCACCGCTTACTCGTACAGTTCCGCCAGCTGGGAGCATTTCTCCTGTTATTACTCGTGTAAGAGTTGTTTTTCCAGCTCCATTCCTTCCAACTAAGCCGATTTTGTCGCCTTTTGTTACATGAAAGTCGGTAGGGTTTAATAGCGTACGCGCACCAATTTGTATAGTTAATCCTTGTGCGTCAATAGCCATTTGCACCCACTCCTTAAAATAATGCTTTAATCTGAATATCTTCAAAATGTGTTAGCCAAACTCACAATTATACAGTTAGGCTTGCATAGTTTTTACTAAAGGATTTTATTCTTCATATTTCTACGTATTTCGACAACACGCAGAAAATTATCTACTTCGAACAAGTGTTCTATAATTAATTGTATTGTATAATTAGTGCTCAATCAATAGTGAGTTTGGTGCAAAGTCTTGATTCTTAAAATAGCTCTTAGGGAGGCAGAATGCAAAGCAAATCAGATTCTTCGCAAAACATGCAATTACCTTTATCCCAAGATGCAATTTTAGATAACAAAAACCATGAATGCACTAAAAAAGCTGACATCTTGCAATCTATGCTCGACTCTGCTCAGCCTGTAAAAGATAATGATAATTTAGTATATGATTTGTCTTCTGTTCCTTCAGATTTAAAGATAACCATACAAGGAGCTAGAGAGCACAATTTAAAAAATGTTAGTTTACAATTGCCTAGAAATCGTATGATTGTTTTTACTGGATTGTCAGGATCTGGTAAATCTTCTCTTGCTTTCGACACTCTTTTTGCAGAAGGTCAAAGGCGTTATGTGGAATCCTTAAGCGCGTATGCTAGGCAATTCCTTGGAAGAATGGATAAACCAGATGTAGATTTTATTGAGGGATTAAGCCCAGCTGTATCTATTGACCAAAAAACTACTAATCGTAACCCTCGTTCTACTGTTGGAACAATCACAGAAGTTTATGATTATTTAAGGCTTCTTTTTGCTAGAGTTGGAATTCCTCATTGCCCTAAATGTGGCGAACTTGTCAGTGCTCAAACACCACAACAAATGGCTAATTCTATACTTTCTTTACCAGAAAGAACAAGATTGCAAATATTAGCACCTGTTGTTAACGGCAGAAAAGGCGAATTCAAAGATACAATTACTCTTCTTAGATCAGACGGCTATTCGAGAGCGCTTGTAGATGGGCAAATGCGCGAGCTTTCTGAAGATATTACTTTAGAAAAACAAAAGAAACACACAATCGAAGTTGTAATAGATAGGTTAATTATAAAAGATGGCATACGTACTCGTTTGACTGATTCTATAGAAACGGCTTTAAAACTTTCTAAAGGAATTGTTATAGCTGATTTTGTAGATGAAGTTGCTGATTCTAAATGCAGACGCCGAAATTTTTCTGAGCACAGAGCTTGTCCTAACAATCACCAGCTTAATTTATCAGAAATAGAGCCTAGAACATTCTCATTCAACGCTCCTTATGGGGCGTGCCCCGATTGCTCTGGAATCGGTTACAATCTAGAGATTGACCCTGCTCTTGTTGTTCCAAATACAGAAAAATCACTTAACGAAGGCGCGATAGAACCTTGGGCACTAAATAAAGCTGCAGGGGAATACTATAGGCATGTGCTACAAGGGCTAAGTGTTGAACTTGGTTTTAGTATGGATACACCATGGTGTGAATTGTCGAAAGATACGCAAAATTCAATACTTTATGGGCATGATTTCGAAGTAAAAGTATCTTATAAAAATAGATGGGGTAGGCAGAGAGAATATTCAACAGGATTCGAAGGTGTAGTGCGCACTCTTATGCGCAAGCATGATGAAACAGACTCAGATCAAATGCGCCAATACTACGAGTCGTACATGCGAGAAGTTCCATGCTTAACATGTAACGGTAAACGATTGCGTCCAGAAGTCTTAGCAGTAACAATAAACTCATACTCAATTGCAGACATATGTGATATGCCAATAGAAAAAAGTCTTGAATGGATTAATTCTTTAAAACTAGAAGGATCAAGCAAGATAATTGCTAAAGAAATTGTAAAAGAAATCAAGGCAAGATTAGGATTCTTAAATGATGTTGGCTTAAATTATTTAACTCTTTCTAGAGCCGCAAAAACACTTTCAGGTGGAGAGGCACAAAGAATAAGATTGGCGACTCAAATTGGATCTGGACTAGTTGGAGTCATGTACGTTCTTGACGAGCCTTCAATAGGATTACATCAAAGAGACAATGAGAAACTCATATCAACATTGCACAATCTTCGCGACTTAGGTAACACTCTTATAGTTGTTGAACATGATGAAGATACAATTCGGCAATCCGACTGGTTAGTAGATATTGGACCCGAAGCAGGAGAAAACGGTGGAGAAGTAGTATATTGCGGACCAGCAAATCACATAAAAGATGCAAAACGTTCAATTACAGGAGACTATATTGCAAAAAGAAAATGCATAGAAGTTCCTAAAAATCGTCGAAAAATAAACAAAAATCGTTTACTAACTATTGTTGGAGCAAAAGAACACAACCTTAAAAATATAGATGTAGAAATACCTTTAGGCATATTTACTTGCATAACAGGAGTATCTGGATCTGGAAAATCTAGTCTTATAAACTCGATACTCTACCCAGTTTTAGCAGATAAGCTAAACGGCGCTCGCATTGTTCCAGGACTTCATAAACGAGTTGTTGGTATTGAAAATTGTGACAAGGTTGTTCACGTAGACCAAAACCCTATTGGCAGAACGCCAAGATCAAACCCTGCGACTTACACTGGTGTCTGGGACAAAATACGTACACTTTTTGCTCAAACACCAGAAGCAAAAGTTAGAGGTTATGGTCCTGGAAGATTCTCGTTTAACGTAAAAGGCGGAAGATGCGAAGCTTGCAGCGGAGACGGAACGCTTAAAATCGAGATGAATTTTTTGCCAGATGTATACGTACGATGTGAAGAATGTCATGGGAAAAGGTACAACAGAGATACTCTAGACGTAACGTATAACGGTAAAACTGTTTCAGACGTGCTGAATATGCCAATTTCTGAAGCTGCTGTATTCTTTAAAGCATATCCATCTATTTCAAGATATTTGGATACTCTTGTACAAGTTGGTCTTGGATATATTAAACTTGGACAAAGTGCTCCAACATTATCTGGTGGAGAATCACAAAGAGTAAAGCTTGCTACAGAGTTGCAAAAACGTTCAACTGGCAAAACTGTTTATATTCTTGATGAGCCTACAACTGGATTGCACTTTGAAGATGTTCGTAAACTTTTAAGCGTTCTTCAATCTTTGGTAGATAAAGGCAATACTGTAATAGTTATTGAACACAATCTTGATGTTGTAAAATGCGCGGATTGGATTATTGATTTAGGACCAGAGGGAGGAGACAAAGGCGGCGAAATAGTAATCACTGGCACTCCAGAAGAAGTTGCAAAATCGACAAAAAGTTGGACGGGCAAATTCTTAAAGCCTATGCTCAAATCTTAAAGGAAATATTATTAAAAAGTATTTTTATGAAAGGAGGTGAAAACATAATGGAAATTGTGAATAATAACATAGATATCAAAGAAGATGCTATAAGCAGTCAAGGCAAATGGAAGAAAACTCATCTGTCTAATAGTGATATAAGCACTACTGACATTTTGAACAATTCAGTTAAAAATAATTTTGGAGCATCACTTTTAGGTGACACGAGAGACTTATTTAGACCAAAAACTTCCGATATTCCAAATCAACCTGGAGTATACAAGTGGAGAGATGATAAGGGGAAAGTAATATACGTTGGAAAAGCAAAAAGTTTAAGAAATAGGTTGTCTAATTATTTTCAACCGTTAAATCAGCTTCATCCTAGAACTCAGTCGATGGTTTTAACAGCTCGAAGTCTAGAATGGACCGTTGTAAACACTGAGCTTGAAGCTTTAACACTAGAATACACGTGGATTAAGGAGTTTAATCCACGTTTTAATGTTGTTTTTAAAGATGATAAAACATATCCTTATCTTGCTGTATCTGTGAATGATGATTTTCCAAGAGTCTGGATCACAAGAAATAGGAATTCTAAATCAACTAGATACTTTGGTCCATATGCAAAAGTGTGGCAGCTAAGGCACAGTCTAGATTCTTTGCTTAAGACTTTTCCTGTAAGAACGTGTAGACAATCCGTTTTTGTCAAAGCTCATAAAACTGGTAGACCTTGTCTTCTTGCAGACATTGGAAAATGCTCTGCACCTTGCATTGCAAAAGTGGATCGTAAAACTCACAGAAATAATGTTGAACAATTAGTTGGTGTACTAACTGGTTCTATAGGTGATTCTTACATTAACGATTTAACAAGAGAAATGAAAGAATCTAGCGATAATCTTGATTTTGAGAATGCTGCAAAAATAAGAGATAAAATAAACATTTTTAAAACTGTTATGCAACAAAATTCTGTTGTTTTTGACGAGAATGTTGAAGCTGATGTTTTTGGTTTTAGTGGAGATTCTCTAGAGGCATGCGTTCACGCATTCTTTGTTCGCGAAGGCTTATTGCGAGGAGAGAAAAATTGGCAGGTTGAAAGAAGCGAGGATATTAGCGATGCAGATATAATAGCGAATTTGCTTATGCGAGTTTATTCAGAATATGAATCAAATAATAATTTGCAATATGAAGACTCTTTGAAAATAGAGCAATCAAGAAATGCATTGCAGATTGACTTGGAGAATACCAAGAGTAAATATATTGACTCAGCGTATCGTGCAAAAACAACAAAAGAGCGTAAAAAAAGGCAAGAATCAACAGGAAGGGGAGATTTACTAGACCCAATTACCCCAATCCCTAGAGAAATAATCATTCCTTTTGAAATATCACAGAATCAATGTGAAAATTTGGAAAATTGGTTAAGCAAATTGCGTGGATCTAAAGTTAGCATTAAGGTTCCTGAACGTGGCGATAAACGAAATCTTATGAATCAAGCAAATGATAATGCTAAACAATCATTAATGAGACTGAAGTCCAGCAGAATCAGCAGTTTAGATGCAAGAAGTAGCGCCATGAACGAGGTTGCCGATGCTCTTGGAATGAGCGAATCTCCTTTGCGTATTGAATGTTATGATATTTCCAATACGATAAATGGAGAATATCAGGTTGCATCAATGGTTGTATTTGAAGATGGTATTGCTAAACCTAGCGAGTACAGAAGATTCTCCATAAAAGGGTCTGATGGCAACGGAAAACTTGATGATTTGAGCGCATTGTATGAAACTATTTCTAGGCGTTTTAAGCACACAAGTAGTGGCGATGTAGATGATGATTACGGAGAAAATCTTGAAAAATCAAAATATAAAAAATTCGCTTATACGCCTAATCTTATAGTTGTTGACGGGGGTAGAGAACAAGCCAGAGCAGCACAAAAAGCTATGATAGATTGTGGAATAAAAAACATAGTCGTATGCGGTTTGGCTAAAAAGCTTGAAGAAGTTTGGCTTCCTAATAATGAATACCCAATTATTCTTAAACGAAGCTCCCAAGGATTATATTTGCTACAGAGAGCTAGAGATGAATCGCATCGTTTTGCTATAACTTATCATAGGCAGAAACGAAGAAGAGCCATGTTAAATTCGTCACTAGACTCGATTCCTGGTATTGGAGAGTTTTACAAAAAACGTCTTCTTTCCGTATTTGGTAGTGTTAAGAAATTAAAAGATGCGAGTGTTGACGATTTACAAAAGGTTTCTGGCATCGGTCAAGCTAAAGCTAAATCTATTTACGAATCATTGCATAAGTAACACTGATATTCAATAGAATTATCTTATAAATTAGTTAAATAATTTTCGGCATGTTGATTCGTCATGATAAGACACTAGCCTTGTAAGTATGTCTCAGGAAATTGAAATAGGATTGGGCAAAAAAGCCCGAGTTGCTTACTCACTTGACGATATTGCTATACTACCTTCTCGTCGTTCTCGCGACCCGCAGGCTGTTTCTACGTCCTGGCAAGTCGATGCTTATAGTTTTGACGTACCAGTGATTGCTGCGCCAATGGATTCTGTTACTAGCCCAGATACGGCTATTGCAATGGGTCAGATGGGCGCCTTGGGTGTACTTGATTTGGAAGGTTTATGGACTCGTTACGAGGATCCAGAACCACTTCTAAAGGAAATTTCGGAGCTTCCAAACGAAATTGCTACGAAGCGTATACAAGAAATTTATTCTGAACCAATTAAGCCTGAACTTATTGTTAAACGTTTGCGCACTATTCGTGATTCTGGAGTTACTGTTGCAGGTGCTCTTTCTCCTCAGCGCACTCAGGAATTCTATTCTACTGTGTTAGAAGCTGGAGTAGATCTTTTTGTTATCCGTGGAACAGCTGTTAGTGCAGAACATGTTTCTAAAGATCATGAACCACTTAATCTAAAGAAATTTATTTATGATCTTGATGTTCCAGTTATTGTGGGAGGCTGTGCTGATTACACTTCAGCTTTGCATTTAATGAGAACTGGTGCAGCTGGAATTCTCGTAGGTTTCGGTGGAGGTGCAGTTTCTGCAACTATGAATACTCTTGGTGTTCAAGCTCCTATGGCAACTGCAATCTCGGATGTTGCCGAAGCTCGTCGCGACTATATGGATGAATCTGGCGGAAGGTATGTTCAAATTATTGCAGATGGCGGAATGGGAACATCTGGCAACTTTATTAAGGCTTTGGCTATGGGAGCAGATGCAGTTATGCTTGGAACTCCTTTAGCACGAGCAACCGAGGCTCCAGGACGCGGAATGCATTGGGGAGCAGAAGCTCGCCATCCATCTTTGCCACGCGGAATGCGTACGAATGTTGGAACTGTTGCTCCGCTGGAGAATATCTTGTTTGGTCCAAGTCATATGGCAGACGGAAAAACAAATTATGTTGGTGCGTTAAGGCGCACAATGGCATCCACTGGCTATGTCGATGTTAAGAGTTTCCAGCGTTGTAGTGTTGTATTTAACCCATTCCATCAGGATGTTCGGTAATTTTTAATACTATTTGTTTACTTCCTTGTGAGCTTAAAACTAAAAATTTAAGTGCACAAGGAAGTAAAAACTATAATGTGCATAACTTAACACTAAATAATCCTTGATTTTTCAACAAAAATCGAGGATTTAATTTTATTTATGCACACTTAGAAATAATACTTTGAATTTTTGAAATAAGTTGTATGCTTTATTTAAACCTTTGCTAGACATTGGTTTTAAATTAAAAATACAAAAAAATAAAATAAGGAATTTAAAAATAGAAAATGGGATAAGTAACAAATTTTAACGGGAAAGAGCAGGAAAATGAATAATACTCTTGGTACCATAGTCAGCGATAACTATGACGAAAATGATGCATTCTGGGAAGTTGTAAAAAACGACTTTGCTGCAAATGATGATCATCCTACGTTCAAGTGGAATGATCGCAAGCCATTGCCAGTCTACGAAGGTTCATTCCTAGTGGGTTCTTCGCATTTTATGGCAACATATCATGTATCATCATGCTTTAATAATTCGGCAGATGAGGAATTGTACTTAGACCTCGCTTTAAGAGCGTGCAAAGTAGCATGTATTGCTAGTGACATTTCTAGAGGAAGACCTATATCGTCACAAATGCGTAAGGCTCTTAGCGAAGAATGTATTTTTAAGCTTGAAAACATGTGGTATTTAATATCTCAATGTTTCTCAGACAAACACGATGAATATACAAGTTGGCAACTACGTTGCAAACCGACTATGCCAAGAATGATAAATGGAATGCTAATTAGTCCAACTCGTTTTGAGGCAGTTGTTTTATTTTCTATTGGAAGCTTAAATTATTGTGCGTCTTTGGCATTTAAATCTCAAAACGGAAGTTGGATATGTACATTAGTTGACTTGGGATGATTGGTAGGAAATATACTAGCCTTTAAATTCCATTGTCAATTAAATAATAGTTAAATACAAAAATATGACTCTTCTGGTTTAGGTAATCATTATTAGTTTGCTTCTAATTATCTAACCAGAAGAGTTTATTTGTAAAGACCACCAATTTTAGGTTGACATTTTTGTATGACTTTCGTTTGTGTCGTGTTAGATATACCGTACAATTAAGACTATGCTGCGAGAATTTGCTGTAGAGGTCATTCACCCAACAAATGACGGTGACACAATTTATTCACTGCTTGCCAATAGGGCAATGCGAGATCCACAAGGCGTAATAGCCCAATGGCAAGACGATGATACTCGTCAATGGCATGATGTTACTGCATCTGAAATGCTATTAAAAGTTCGTGCAACAGCTAAGGGGTTGATTGCTCTTGGCGTTGAACGAGGAAGCAAAGTTGTTATTTATTCCCCAACCTGTTATGAGTGGGGCGTTGCGGATTTTGCTTGCGCTTGCATTGGTGCTGTAACCATTCCGATTTACGAAACAGATTCAGCAATTCAAGCTGCTGAAATTATTTCTGAAGTAAAACCTGTGATAGCTTTTGCAGGTGATGATGAACATGCACAGTGCTTAGAGCGAGTTCGCCAAGACAATAAGCGTATGTCTTTAAAGACTATTTTTAACTTTAAAGCTGCTGGAATAGATGCAGTGATTGATTTCGGAAAATCAATCAGCGACGACGAGCTTAATAAAAGCATATGTCAAGTAAAAGCTGATGATTTAGCGACTATCGTATACACCTCTGGTTCAACTGGAAAACCAAAGGGTGCAATGCTTTCCAATAGGAATTTTACGCATATTGTGTATGCAGCTTATGACGTTTTAAATGATATGCTTTATAAGCCAAGTAGACTATTGCTGTTCCTTCCATTAGCTCATTGCTTTGCCAGATACATACAATATGTGGCAATAGGTTCTCACGGCGTTATTGGATATGTGCCAAATGCGAAGCATTTATTAGCAGATTTGCGTAGTTTTAAACCTACATATTTGCTTGGAGTTCCAAGAGTGTTTGAAAAGGTTTATAATGCTGCGTCTCAAAAAGCTGGAGCAGGTATACGCGGTAGGATTTTTGCGAAGGCTGTACAACATTTTATTGAGTGGTCTAAAAATGAAGTTGAAGGCAGAGCACATTCAATTTATGCAAAACTTCAGCATGACTTCTATATGAAAACTGTTGGATCTTCCATAAGGTCTGCTTTGGGACCTAATCTATCGTGGTTAGCTTGCGGCGGAGCTCCAATAAATGCTGAACTTGCTCATTTCTTTAACGGATTGGATGGAATAACCTTTATTCAAGGTTATGGAATGACAGAAACAGCAGCTCCTTGTGTTGTTAATTTTGAACATGCTAATCAAGTTGGTTCTGTGGGTCGCCCTGGTCCTGGAATTACTATCCGTATTGCAGATGATGGGGAAGTCCTTGTAAAAGGTCCTAACGTTTTTATCGGATATTATGATAAGCCAGATCTTACTGCGGATGTTATTGACGAAGATGGATGGCTCCATTCTGGAGATTTAGGCGAGATAGACGATGAAGGATTCTTGTCTATTACTGGCAGAAAGAAAGATATTATTATCACTGCTGGTGGGAAAAATATAAGTCCAGCGCCTTTGGAAAGTATTATCTCTAAGTGTCCTCTCGTATCTCACGCAGTAGTTGTAGGAGACGGTAAGCCATTTGTTTCCGCTTTGATTGAGGTTGAGCCAGATATGGTTCGTTCTTGGCTTAAGAGTCAGGGAATGGATGAAAATCTTTCTATGAGTGCTGTTGCGGAAAACGATGCTATTCGTTCTGTTGTACAACAGTTTATTGATCAGGCAAATAGCACTGTTTCTAGAGCTGAGTCTATTCGTAAATTTATTATTTTGGATGAAGAATTTTCACAAGATGCTGGCACTTTGACTCCAAGCATGAAAGTTGTGCGTCCTAAGGTTTTGAAGAGGTATTGTGATCTTATAGAGAATCAGCTTTATGCTCCAAAACCAAACAGTAGACCATTACCTGCTACAGTTAAGATTTTAGATAAGACAACTGAGACTGTTAAGCAAGCGCAAGAAACTGTTAAACAGGCTCAAGAAGCGGTTACTCCTAGAGTTAAACAAGCAATAGATCAGGCTGCTACTCATCTGAAACGTTTTGGTGAGGATTTGCCTACACAGGTTAATGTAAAAGATCAGCATACTGAATATGCTGATAAGAATAATAATTCTAACGACAAAGAATAGTTATTGAAATTAAATTAGCTATAAAACGTTAAATAGGCTGATTAAAATTGCAATTTTAATTACACTAAGTCTTGTATAATTGCATTGCATTTTTAATTAGCCTTTTAGAATTTTTAAGGAAGTACTGTGACTATTAGACAGATTCGCATTGTTCCAGATCCTGTTCTTCGAACACCATGTGACCCAATTCGTGAAATTACTCCAGCAGTTAGAAGTCTCGTAGAAGATTTATTAGAGACTGTAAACGATCCAGGTAGAGCTGGGCTCAGTGCAAATCAAATAGGTATTAGCCTTAGAGCGTTTTCATACAATATTGAAGGTCATATTGGCTATATTCTCAATCCTGTTATTGAAGAATTGAGTGGTGAACAATATGGGGATGAAGGTTGCTTGTCCGTTCCAAGATTATGGTATAAGACTCGCAGGGCAGATTATGCTAGGGCTAAAGGCATTGATTTAGACGGTAAAACTATTGTTCTAGAAGGCAAGGGCTTAATGGCTCGCATGATTCAGCATGAGTGTGATCATTTAGATGGACACGTTTATTTGGATCGTTTAGAGAAAGATGTTAGAAAACAAGCTTTGCGCCAACTTCGTAATGGATTATCTAAATAATATCTAGATAAGAAATATCAACAACTATAGTATTAGTTCCTAATATTTATTTAGTATTAAGCGTCTGATATGATTATCTTTTGCGTGTCCATTGAGCATGAATGTTGTCGCGTTATATGATTGCTCGTTTTTTATTGTCTACTCGGATACGCGAATACGCGCCATGTACGCGTCCGTTCGTGTCGGTCGGCTTGGATTTAGTCATATGTTATCCAAGTTGCATGCGAACAGGCATGGCCAGGCAAGAACCGACAAGAAAGGTATATAGATATGGCACAGATTACCATGAGTGAAATGCTGAAGGCAGGTTTGCACTTCGGACATCAGACTCGTCGCTGGAATCCAAAGATGAAGCAATTTATTCTAACCCAGCGCAATGGTATTCATATCATCAATTTGTTCAAGTCGCTCGACATGATCGACAAGGCTTATGACTTCATTAAGCAGACTGTTGCTCACAACGGTACTGTTTTGTTCGTGGGTACCAAGAAGCAGGCTCAAGAGGCTGTGCAAAATCAGGCTACCCGTGTGAACATGCCTTACGTGAGCGAGCGTTGGCTCGGCGGTATGCTGACGAACTTCCAGACTGTTTCCACTCGCGTAAAGCGTCTCAAGGAACTTGAGGAAATGGACTTCACTGATGTTCGTGGATCTGGTTTGACTAAGAAGGAGCTTTTGCTTCTTGAACGCGAAAAGGACAAGCTTTCCAAGCAGCTCGGCGGTATTCGCAACATGAACCGTACTCCTTCGGCAATGTTTGTTGTTGATATTAACAAGGAAGCTTTGGCCGTTGAAGAAGCTCACAAGCTTGGTATTCCAGTTGTGGCAATCGTTGACACCAACACTGATCCAGACTCTGTTGAGTATCCTATTCCAGCAAATGATGATGCAATTCGTGGTGTCGAGCTTCTTACTAGCTTGATGGCTGACGCTGTTGCAGAAGGTTTGCTTGAACGTGCTGGAAAGGGCGCAAAGTCCGAAGGTTCTGACGCTCAGCCAATGGCAGCATGGGAAAAGGAACTACTCACTAAGGAAACTGAACAGTCTGAAGACGAAGCCAAGGCTGAATAAGTCTGTTGGCGGTTAATGAGGAGAACAAAATGGCAGCAATTACTGCAGCGTTGATTAAGCAGGTGCGCGAAGAAACTGGCGCTGGCATGATGGACGTTAAGAAGGCTCTTACCGAAGCCGAAGGCGATGTAGCTCGCGCTAAGGAAATTATCCGTGCTAAGGGCATTCAGGCCGCTGGCAAGCGTGAAGGTCGCAAGGCTCAGGAAGGAACCGTTGCTTCTAAGGTTGTTAAAACTGCAGAAGGTGAAACTGGCTATGCAGTTGAATTGAATTCCGAAACCGACTTTGTTGCTAAGACTCCAAAGTTCGTTGAATTCTCTGAAACCGTGTTAAGCAATGCTATTGAAGCTGACGCTTCTAGTGCAGAAGAGCTTCTTGCAGCTAAGGCTGGAGATGCTACGGTTAAGGAAGAAGTAGAAGAAGCAGCAGCTTTGTTTGGTGAGCACGTTAAGGTTGGGCAGATTGCCAAGATTAGCGGTCCTCACGTTGAGGTTTATGCTCACAAGAAGTCCGTTGAATTACCTCCAAGCATTGTTTCTATGATTGCTACCGACGAAGCGGGCGCTAAGGTTGCTCACGAAGCTGCTTTGCAGATTTCCGCTATGGGCGCTCAGTGGCTTCGCCGCGAAGATGTTCCAGCAGATGTGTTGGAGTCTGAGCGTCGCGTTGCTACAGAAAAGTCTTTAGCTGAAGGCAAGCCAGAGAAGATTGTTCCAAAGATTGTTGAAGGTCGTTTGAATGCCTTCTTCAAGGAAACCGTTCTTCTTGAACAAGCTTATGTTAAGGATCCTTCCAAGACTATTGGCGACTTGTTCAAGGAAGTTGGCGGCTCTGCTTTGGCTTTCGCTCGCGTTGAGGTTGGCAAAGGCTCTGCTGAATAATTTTTAAGCGAAAGCTTATTAAAAATTCATAAAACAAGAATGGGTTTGCGTGATAAGTCATGCAAACCCATTCTTTTAATTTATACATTATAAAATCGTGTTTTGCTGTGTCGTCATTGAAAGATATCATGGCAAAGATATGCTTGCGTTCGCCGTTATGACTGGAGGAAAGTTTTATGACTATCGCACAAGCGGGGGAAAGCAAGTCTCGTAGAGTTTTATTGAAGCTCTCGGGAGAAGCATTTGGCGGTGGAGCCGTTGGTATTGATACTCATGTTATTCGTAGAATTGCTGGAGAAATTGTAAAAGCAGTGCATGAAGGCGTGCAAGTTGCAATTGTTGTTGGCGGTGGAAACTTCTTCCGCGGAGCAGAACTTCAGCAGGCTGGAATTGATCGTAGCCGTGGTGACTATATGGGTATGCTCGGTACTGTTATGAATTGCTTGGCTTTGCAAGATTTTCTTGAACAAGCAGGGCAGGCAACGCGTGTGCAAACTGCTATAACAATGGGTCAAGTTGCAGAACCTTATATTCCACTTAAGGCAATTCGACACCTTGAAAAGGGTCGTGTAGTTATTTTTGGCGCTGGTGCTGGAATGCCATATTTTTCAACCGACACTGTATCTATTCAGCGATCTTTGGAAATACATTGCGATGAGGTTTTGATGGGCAAGAATGGTGTAGATGGCGTTTATAGCGCTGATCCACGGAAAGATAAGAACGCGAAGAAATTTGTAACGTTAAATTATCAACGTGCTCTTGTCGATGGTCTTGCTGTTATGGATGCTTCTGCACTATCTATGGCTAGAGATAACAAGCAGAAGATTCGCGTATTCGGATTAGAGGGTGAAGGAAACGTCACTAGAGCACTGGTTGGTGAGGAAATCGGAACTTTAGTTTCGGATGCTGAACCTACATTTGCTTAAATATGCGAATATTCATAATTTGAATATTTAAAATTTAATAAACATGAATAGATAGTTAAATAATAAATTTTAAAATTGGCACATACCGATAAAGGAGAATACATGCCAGCGATTATCGATCAGGCTCTTGAACAGATGAACAAGTCTGTGGAAGCTACTAAAGAGAACTTCATGGGTATTAGAACTGGACGTGCTAATCCTGCTCTTCTTAATGGCATTATGGTTGACTATTATGGTGCTCCAACACCTATTAAGGCTGTTGCTTCTATTGGTGTTCCAGAGCCTCGCACTCTTTCTGTAACTCCTTTTGATGCTTCGCAAGCTAATGCTGTAGAAAAGGCTATTCGCGATTCAGATTTAGGAGTAAGCCCTAATAGAGATGGAAATGTAATTCGTGTTACAATGCCAGAACTTACAGAAGATCGTCGTAAAGAATACGTAAAACTTGCTAAAACAAAAGCTGAAGAAGGTAAGGTTGCTGTTCGAAATATTCGCCGTAAAACCAAGGAGAATATTGATAAGTCTGTAAAAGATGGTGAAATCGGCGAAGATGAAGGAGAGCGCTTACAAAAAGAGCTTGATAAAGTTACGAAGCAAGTAACTGATTCCTTAGACGCTTTGCTTGATGGCAAGCAGAAGGAAATAATGGAGGTCTGATTCTTCAGAAACTTTTAGGTTGAATGGGTGTCGTATGAATCAAGAAAATCTTGGAGAATTGTCTAACAAAGCTGATTTGTTAACTAATAACAATTTAGTCGATAATAATAAGTCGGCAAAATCTGATTCTTCACATGAAAAGACCATTAACGGCACCCATGATACTTTAGACGATATAAATCGTCGTACTGGCAGAAATATGCCTCAGGCTATAGCGACTGCGATTTTATTGGTTGCTGTGATTGTTGCTTGTCTTGTAATTAGCATCGATACTTTTGTTATTCTTTTAACCATTTTTATGGTTCTCGCGTTGTGGGAGTTGCATGTAGATTTTGCTACGGCAGGTTTTAGGATCCCATTTCTGGTATTGTCTGTTTGTTCAGTAATCACTATTCTTTCTGCTTTTTATGCAAGATGGCATACTGTTGCTATGGCTAGTGGCATAACAGCATCATTGCTTTTAACTGTTGTTTTTGCTACATTGAATAGCACTGTTTCGCAAAGGACTTTACGCGCTGTAGAAAAAAAGCTCCAGCATCCTACATCATCTAAAAGTGCAAAGGCAAATACTTTCACTAATACGGCAGTCTCATTGTTTGTTGTATTGTATATTCCTTTGCTTGCCTCATGCATTGTTTTGTCTTTAACAAATACTAAGTATGCTATAGCGCATGCGATGCTGCTTGTGTTTCTACCAGCTTTAAGTGACACTGGTGGTTTGTTTGCTGGTGCGTGGCTTGGTAAGCATAAGCTCTCTCCTCGTATTTCTCCTAAGAAATCAATAGAGGGTCTTTTAGGGTCAATGCTTTTTGCTTTGATAGGTGCTTACGCTATCATATCTGGCTTCTATGGATCTTCTTGGATAAAATTCTGGTGGATGCCAGCAATAATGGGTGTTGCATCAGGCATGGTTGGTACCTTTGGTGATTTATGTGCTTCAATGCTTAAAAGGGATATTGGTATTAAGGATATGGGGCATTTGCTTAAAGGTCACGGTGGCGTTTTAGATAGAGTGGATTCTATTTTGCTTTGTGCGCCTGTTCTTATGGCATTGATTAAGGTTGTAGGGTTCTAATTTATAGGTAATATTTTAGATATTAATCGTTTGTTTTGTCATAAAAACATTACAAGTAACCGTCATGGTTTTCTACTAACATGAGGATTTATGACGATTTGTTCTATTCCTAGTCCTAGTATTTCTCAGATTACATTAGGACCTATAACGTTAAGATTTTATGCTTTATCAATTCTTGCTGGTGCACTTGTTGCAATGTGGATTACCACTCGTAGATGGAAACGAGAAGGCGGAGATTTTAATCAGATATTAGATGTTGCACTGGTTAGTCTTCCGTCAGGAATAGTTGGAGCACGTCTTTATCATGTTATTACCACTCCCGAAAAGTTCTTTGGACCTAAGGGAGATTTGTTGGAGATATTTAGAATTTGGAATGGTGGTTTAGGAATCTGGGGAGGAGTAATCCTAGGATCTATTGCTGCAAGCGCACTGTGTGCCTATAAAAAATATCCAATAAGCTTGCTTGCAGATGCAGCTGCACCTAGCTTGCTTATTGCACAAGGTATAGGGCGGTTAGGTAATTGGTTTAACCAAGAACTTTATGGTGCTCCAACTACTTTGCCATGGGGCCTAAAACTTAATTATTCTGCTGCAAATGCTATAGGACACAGTGAAAGTTGCTACGATGGTCTCACATGCCCAGAGGGTACTCTGTTTCACCCTACTTTCTTATATGAAATGATTTGGAATTTTGCAGGCGCAGCCTTGCTTATTTCTTTCGGAAAAGTTCTTAAGAGAAAACTTAAATCTGGATCTGAGTTTGTTCTTTACGTAATGTGGTATACGGCAGGAAGAATGTGGATTGAGTCTTTAAGGATTGATTTTTCACATACTTTTCTTGGAATAAGAATTAACGTATGGGTTTCTATAGTTGTATTTATTATTTCAATTATTGTTTTTATGATTTTGCAAAATACCCACAAGTCACGAACAGATCTTGTGAATCGTCTTATTGATATAACTGCAGATGAACGTGAGCGTGAATCTCAATCTAATTCAAATATTAAAACAAAAAGATTATCCTAAAATATTCTTAAATAATATAGTTATTTTGTTTTTCTAGTCGCTTGCTTTTCTTAGAATGGAACACATGAATATACAAATAGCACCTAGCATTCTTTCTGCAGATTTTTGCAATCTTGAAAGAGATCTTATAGCAATTTCAAATGCTGATCTTGTTCACGTTGATGTTATGGATCATCATTTTGTACCGAATCTAACTTTAGGGGAGCCGATTGTAAAACGCATTTGCGAAGTTACTAGTCTTCCTGTAGATGTTCATTTGATGATTGAGGATCCTGATCGTTGGGCTCCAGAGTACGCAAAACTTGGTGCTGATTCTGTGAGCTTCCATATGGGTGCCACTCATGCGCCTGTTCGTCTTGCTCGTCAGCTGCGAGACATGGGTTGCAAAGCTTGTTTTGCAGTCCGCCCAGCTGAGCCAGTTGAACCTATTTTCGATATTCTTGATGAATTCGATATGATTCTTATTATGACTGTTGAGCCTGGTTTTGGTGGACAAAAGTTCTTGAGCAATCAAATGGGTAAGGTTCGTCGTTTACGTGATGAAATTACTCGTCGTGGATTGGATACTCATATTCAGGTTGATGGTGGAGTAAGCCCTTCTACAGCTGCTATAGTCGCAGAAGCTGGTGCTGATGTGCTGGTTGCAGGATCTGCTGTTTATGGAGCTGAAAATCCATCAGCTGCTATTGATTCTATTCGTAATATTGCGCAAGAGGCTTGGCGAGCATAAAACTTTTATTGGGGCATTTTTAGAATAATGCCCCAATATTTTATATATGCAAAATAGAATACAATTGGTAAGTCTTTTAAATTATTTTTAAGGAAATAGGTATGGTTAAGTTCATTTCTAATCAGGAGTACAGTCCTGAAGCACTTGATCGAGTTTTTACTGTACCTAATGTGATTAGTTTTCTGCGTATATGTTCTATACCATATCTTGCCATTTTAATTGCGCAAAATAAAATGGGAGTTGCTCTAATCGTTCTTGCTATATCTGCTTTTTCAGATTGCGTTGATGGTTATATTGCCAGAACTTTTAATCAGGTTAGCAAGTTAGGGCAGATTTTAGATCCTGTTGCAGATAGGCTTTTAATAGCATGCAGCATTTTAGCTTTAGCGTTTGCCAAGATTATACCTTGGTGGGCGTTGGCTCTTGTTGTTTTGCGAGACATAGTAATGGCTATTTTGATTGTTATTCTTGCACAATATGATTATGGACCTTTACCAGTGAATTTCATGGGTAAAACTGGAACAGCATTATTGATGATTGCTATCGTATTATTTATGATTGTTTATGCTGTTGCTACTGAACCAATGCTTATTTTGTATGCTGCAGCGATAGCTTGTGCAATTTGGGGAATAACACTTTACTGGTTTGCTGGAGTATTGTATTGCATTCAAGCCTATAAGCTATTAATAAAAAAGTTTAAATAAGGATTATAAGTAGTATAAACTGGTTTGAATAACGGACATATTATGGTGCAAAAGACTTCTAATCTAAATCATGATGTGAATAACACTGATAATAGTGTTATTCCAGAGTCTTTTCCTGCTCCAACCGTTATCTTATTTTCAAAACGCAGAGCAGTTTTTTCCAAATCTGTATTTGCTCTTGGTCCTCATCATGTGACTAATTCAAGTTATAACTTTTCTAACCATAATGAAAAAAGACGTCGTATTGAAGACTATTCATTACGCTTAATTGACGATTTAAGCAATAGACCAGTGGATCCTCTTTTTATGGATTCCCGTCTTAATAAGCAGAATGTTAGTAAGATTAATCTCTGGATTACTAGAATAATTGTCTTTATTATTTGTGTTGCTCTTGGTACTGTGGGAAGCCAATTTGTGCGAAAATTGCATACGGATTCTCGTAAAGCCATACGTTTATCGTTAGCTAACGAGCTTACTTCTCACGCAAGCCGTTTTGACAATCTTGTTAAAGATGTAACTAGATTGCGGGCTAGTGTAGATCGTGAGTCAAAAAGAATTAATACTCCTTATGAAAATCAAGTTGATAAATCTGACAATATGACGAATGGTACACATGGCGTTGTAGGGTCTGGAATTGTTTTAACTATTGCTAATCCTATTTCTACAAACAATGACGTCTCTAGCGGCAACATTCCTAGAGAAATGGCTAAAGGAGAAAGAATTAGGGTTGTTACAGATAGAGATATTCAGATTTTTGTTTCCATTCTTTGGGATGCAGGCGCAGAAGCAATATCAATAAATGGTCATAGAATTGGCGCTCAAACGTCCATCCGTACTGCTGGGTCAACTATTCTTATAGGTGTTAATCAGACTCAAAGCCCTTATATGATTGAGGCTATTGGAGACAGTTCTAGTCTTATTGAAAAGTTAAATTCTCAAAAGCGCTCTCCGTGGTTTGTTTCTCTTAGCGACGCAGGTATTAACCCGCAAATTTCTAAGTCAAATACGCTTAAGCTTTCTGCTGCGGGAACTGGTGAAATTAATTTTGCAAAAGAATTATTGAGTAGGAGATAGGAAAATAGGTTATGACAGCTGTTCTTGGATTGATTTTAGGTGCGCTTATTGGGATTGTTGTACATCCTGATATTCCAGTAGTTATTCAACCTTATCTGCCGATTATGGTTCTTGCAGCCTTGGATGCTCTGCTTGGAGCTGCTAGAGCTTATTTTGAGCGTAGTTTCTCTGATAAGGTGTTTGTTATTTCATTCTTTTCGAATGTTATTGCTGCTACTCTTTTAGTTTTACTCGGAAACCAACTTGGAGTTGGAGCACAATTGCAAACTGCTGTTATTGTTGTATTAGGAATACGAATCTTCTCTAACGTTTCTGCAATACGTCGTTTTATATTTAGAGGCTGATATGCGTCACCCATTTTCTAATACATCAAAAAATAGCATAAAGAACGACAATTTAGACGATACTTTTGATAAAAATGTTGACAAAAATATTGATAAAAATATTGACAATATCGTCAGAAAATTGCATCGTCAGCATGCTAAAGATCGCGAAAGTGATCGTACACAAACAGGTTCTTTCCCGATTGTTAAACGAAAAAATAAGCCTTCATTGCAAGGTCATATTACGCGTACTCGTATTTTAACTGGCTTACTTGTTATGCTTCTTTGTGCATTGCTTGGATTTGCTTATATGATTCAAGTTAATAGAAGTACACTTGTATATCAGACGATGAGTGAGGATGAGCTTACTCGTTTAATTACAGAAACTAATTCGCAAATACAAAATCTAGAGCAGCGAAAGTTTGAGTTAACTAGCCAGCTTAATTCTTTAAAAGCATCTGTTAACAAACAGGAGGAAGCTGCTAGGATTGCTAAGCAGAATTCTCAGACGAGTGGTTTAATATCTGGTCGTCTTCCAGCTGTTGGTAAGGGAGTAATTATTCACATTACTGCTGGAGAAAAAGAGCGTGTGGATGCTGCTACAATGTTTCAACTGCTTGAAGAGCTTCGTAATGCTGGAGTGGAGGTTATGTCTGTTAACGACATACGTATAGTAACTTCTAGCTATATTTCTGACACTAAGCATGGGTTATTGTGTGATGCAATTGAGATTAATCCTCCATATGTTGTTAAGGCTATTGGCGAGCCTCAGAATTTGCAAAACGCCGTAAATATTGCTGGGGGAGTTGGGTCTAGATTAAAAGTCAAATTCGGTGCTTCCGTATATGTTTCAACGCCTGAAGAGGTTGAAATTCGCTCGACACGCGAACCAAAACAGTATCAATATGCAAAACCGGTCGAATAAGAAGGTAAAATAGCAATTATGACTGAACCGATTCCTACTGCTGGCGAAACAACCATTATTGGTATGCCAGCTATTACCATTCCAATAAACTCTAATGCAGATCGTCCTCTTAGGCAGGATGATTTAGATACTATAGCAAAGCTGCTTCCTGGTACCGCTTTACTTATTTCTACACGTGGAGCAGTTTCTGGATCGCGTTATTTACTAGATGAGGACGTCGTTTCTGTTGGACGAGATTCTAGAGCTGATATTATGCTAGACGATTCTACTGTCTCTAGAGCTCATGCTGTTTTTCGTAGAAATGGTACTGTTTTTAGCATTGCTGACGCTGGAAGTCTAAATGGAACGTATGTTAATCGTAACCGTGTTGATGAAGCTATTCTTCATAATGGTGACGAAATTATGATTGGCAAGTTCCGATTAATGTTCTTTACGTGTGACGCTGTTACTAAACGATAATGAATTTTGAAAACTCTCCTGAAGATAGTGCGTTGGTTGATTCTTTAAAACATGATCATCAGCCAACGCAGGGGGAACTGTTTTCGTTTTCGGATGATGAAGAGTATTCCACAGGATACCGTGGAAGCGTTGCTATGAATATCGCTGGTATTACATATAGACAACTTGATTATTGGGCTCGTAAACACATAATTGAGCCTTCTATTAATCCGTCTCATGGTTCTGGGTCTCGTCGTTTATATTCTTTTAAAGACATTGCAATTATGGCGGTTTCTAAGCGACTTTTAGACGCTGGAGTAAATCTTACTAATGTGACTACTGCTATAGTGTTTTTAAATTGTTTTAGTGTAAAGCATCTCGAAAATATGACCATAATTTGCGATGGTCAATCTGTTGTGGAATGCGATAGTAATCAGGAAAATATGCGAGATATGCTTGAATGTGGCACAGCTGTTTTTGCTATAGCTGTTGGTCGTATTGTTAAACAGGTTAAAGCTGATTTAGACTCTGATTATCTAAGTAAATTTCTAATGTATTTGTATATTTTATCCCTAAAATATATCTAATCTGACATAACGTACATTATCGGATAAATACTCATATATTTTTTAGCACGAAAAACAAATAATATTTCAAAATTATTCAAAATACTCATTAATGGCATTATTCAAATCAGAAACACTGTCGATAATACGATATGCTCCGTGAGTTTTAAGCTCACCAGGCTCGGCATAACCCCAAGAGCAACCCAAACAATCAATATCGCATGCTAAAGCGCCATCAACATCCGTCCAACGGTCGCCAACCATTAAAGCACGATCCCGTAAAGGATTGAATCCAATATTTTCAAAAACATAGCGAATAACTTGATCTTTATTAATCCTAGACATATCTTTGCTAGCACCATAAATACCATCAATCAAGTTTGTCAATCCAAAATGATCACAAATTGGTTTAACTTGATATTCAGGCTTGCAAGATGCAGTAGCAAGATAATAACCAGACTTTCGTAGCAACTTAAGCTGTTCAGGGATGCCATCATAAACTTTGTTCAAAAAATTCCCAGTAATCATATCACCATTTGGATTATCAGGATCTATAAAAGTTGCAACTTCGGAATAATATTTCCTATACAATTTAACGCCTTCAGATTGCAATTCTTTAGGCATATGATTCCTCTGAAAAGATTCAAGTATAGACGGTCCAACAAAACGCAACATTTCAGTATCATCAGGTATCTGCATACCAAGATCAGACATCGCTTTTTTAGCGCACGCAATAATACCAGTATGCGATTGTGTTAAAGTACCATCTAAATCAAGAAGAACAACTTTCATGACAGCTTATTTCCCTTAGAAGTGTTTTGTTTGTAAAAATAATTCTCACTCGTAATCAGGAATCCAACCCTCATGATGCATCTTTAAACGCTTATCAAGTAAAGCTTTAAGCTCTTCTTCACTTCTACGCTCTAAAAGCATATCCCAATGCGTGCGAGCTGGCTTATTAAAATCATCATCTGGCCTGTCTGCATCGCCTTCCTTATGTGCTAATGCACCACAACGGCATTCCCACTCTTCAGGGATCTCGGCACCTTGAGCAAATGGAAGAATCGTTCTGTGACCCTTAGGGCACACATATGCAACATCGTTACGAGCAGCGAAATCAACATTATCGTCGGATTCCAATGATTTAGCTCCAATGCTCATTCCACGTAAACTGCGCTCTGCCATAATATATTATTCTCCTTTTTGTTTTCATTATAAAGCTAGCGAATTGCACGGACGATACACAAAGGTATACCATGATATATCAATAACATATCAAACATCACAATAAGCAACTACCCCGCGATTAATAAGTTTAGCTGCTTCATAAGCATTGTGAGCTAAAGAATCATCTACGTTAGGCAATATTTTCAAATATTCGCTAGCAACAGCAAGTTGATTAAGTAAGTCAATAAGTCTTTTTGCAAATCTGACAAAATCACCACCAGTTATGTCAGTATTTTGCAATATGTTGAGTAAATCAGCACCTTGAGCCCAATCATAAATCATATCAATTGCACCAAAATCAAGAGGTCTTAAAGCATCAAGATGATTATTCAAGCACATATCACTTATACGAATAAATAATTCTTTCATCTTTAAAACTGTATTGAATACAGGCGCATTTAATCCTCCAGGATACCTACGCGGCTCTCCCCCAGCAGGACCCCTAGATTCATACACTAATGCAGATAAACAAGACAATAATTGAATAGGAGTTAGATTATTAAAAATTCCTTCACAAATTGATTGAGCAAAAACAACATCAAGCTCGTTGTAAAGTCTACGAAGCAACTGACCCTTGTCTGTTAACACTAAAGCATCGTTCGTATTTTTTAAATAATCTAATCTACAAAGTACTTCACAAATACTATCAAAACATCTTGCAACTGAGCCGGTGCGAGAATTATAGCGATCCTTAACCTGATTTAGTTCACGCATTTCTCGAGCCCAATAATAACCCCAGTGTAAATGTTCTTGAATATCTGGGCATCCTGCACAAGGATGGTTACGCTCCTCGTTGCGTAAGGTATCGATAGTTTTATCTAATTCTTTAAAAGCTTTAGCACGCTCAACTTCACTAGCAAATATTGTATGCTTAAGTTTTCTACGCTGATCATGTTGAGCATCTTTAAGACGCATTCTAAGAGTCATAAACTCAGAAAAATCACCTTGAATGCAATGAAAAGCTTGTTCATAACCGCTAATAGCTTCTTTAAGATCCTCAATACGACTTAAAAGCCTTTGAGCAGAAGCATTGGCTTCCCATTGAGCAAAAGAACTGCTTAGAGTTATGCGAGCAGTTTTAACATCACTATTATTTAGGAGATTAACAGCCATGTTGAATGTAGGAACAAAGCTAGAATGAAGAGGATACACTCGTTTACTAGACAAGGATGCAGCCTTAGAAGGATCAAAATCAGGATTGTCAATTAACACTGCATGACCAATATCATCTATGCCACGTCTGCCAGCGCGACCAGTAAGTTGTGTGAACTCACCAGGAGTTAGCGGAACGTGACCTGTACCATCAAATTTAACAAGTTTTTCAACAACAACACTTCTCGCAGGCATATTTAAACCTAAAGCAAGAGTTTCTGTAGCAAAAATAACCTTAATAAGACCGCGTTCAAAAAGCGTTTCTACAATATGGCGAAAAATAGCAATCATACCAGCGTGATGAGCTGCAAAACCTTGTTCAAGAGCATACCTAAAACGCTCAAATCTAAGTGCCTTTAAATCGCTTTTGCTTAGCTTATTTTCCGCAATCATAGAATCAACTATTCTGCGAATTTCATACATTTCTTCATCGCTAGTAAGAGATAATCCAGCGTTTAAACATTGTTGAACAGCCTGATCGCATCCTGAACGAGAAAAAATAAAATATATTCCTGGTAGCATATCAAGGTAATCAAGCTCATCTATAACAGCCCACCTTTTAGGGGTGTGTCTAACAGCAACTTCTCCCCTATTACTTTTAGATGAATTAGAAAACTTATTCTTAGAAAACTTGCCTTTGCTAAAACGTTTATTTACATTACGATAAGATGCTTTACGTCGTAAAGAGGCATTCTCCCATTGAGTGATTTTTCTTGTTAAAGCAAGATTTACATGATTGGTGCTATTACCATTTTTATCAACATCATATAAGTTAAGTAATTCAGGCTCTGTGCGTCCATCCTTTTGGATAATAACATGTCTTTCAAGTGGAACAGGACGATGCTCATCTACAACCAAATGTGTTTCTCCGCGCACAGAAGAAATCCATGCACTAAAATCTTCCACATTAGAAACAGTTGCAGAAAGACCAATAATCTTAACGCTCTGAGGAAGATGAATAATAACTTCTTCCCACACAGCACCCCTGAACTTATCTGCAAGATAATGAACCTCATCTAAAACAACAAATCCAAGAGATTTAAGAGTAATTGAACGTTCATAAAGCATATTGCGTAAAACTTCTGTAGTCATAACAACAATATCAGCCTCTGGATTAACCGAAGTATCTCCAGTTAAAAGTCCAACTCTATCTATTCCATAAACTTCACAAAAATCATGATATTTTTGATTACTTAAAGCCTTAATAGGAGTTGTGTAAAATGTTTTAACTCCACGATTTACGCCTAGAAAAACAGCAAAATCAGCAACAACAGTTTTACCTGCTCCAGTAGGAGCTGCCACAAGAACATTATCTCCATTTTCCAGTGCATCAATTGCTTCTGCTTGAAAATCATCTAAATCAAAACTTAAAGATTGTTCAAATTTTGCAGCCATAGTTCGAGAGTGCTCAATAGTTTGCTTAAACAAATTAAACCGTTCAGCTGGAGATAAAGGAATTTCAGAATCATTCTTGTAATCGTTTGAATCAACAAGAATATCATTTTTCTTTTTCTTGCGATATGACGTCTTAGACATAAAAAAGTTTAGTTCTTTCTTCTTAAATCAAAATAATTTTAAGTTCGCAATTCACTAAGATTCTTTTGACTCTTTAAAATTAGGATTATCAATATCTTCTTGACGCAACGACTTTGTATTCCAATTTTGCCAAATGGACTTATGGGTTTCTCTTATACGATTATGACGATCATTAACCTTAATTCGAGTATGCTCGTATCTACGTGCCGCATCCTTTATAGGACGAGTGAATAGCGGGCTTGTATCATTATCTAAAGAATCATCATTGTCTTGAAGTCTTTCAAAGCAAGAAGAAACTTTTTCAAGAAAACTTGAAGAATTTTCAAAAATCCTAAAAGCATTTCTAATAGCGAAAACAGTCCCGCATGCAATCATACAAAGCATGAAAAGCGTAATAATAACCCAAATCCACCACGGCATTTTAATTCTCCACAATAGGAGAATCGCTATGATCAACACTCAATTCACGTTGAGCACGAGCAATAATCATAGTACGCAAAGTTTCTGGAGAAACAGCTTTAATATGACGGGCATGCGCAATACAGAAAGCAACAAACCAAGAATCTGAGCAAACAGTCAAATGAACTTTAACCCCACTCCCACAAGGCTCAACCGTAGCACCTGAAAGACTCTTTAAGAAGTTTAAATCAGGTTCATCAGTGATAAAGCATGTTTGCGTACCATTGTCAAAACTCCACTTACGAAGTTCGCTAATAGGAACATCTGGAATTTCTACAGGGCAAACAGGCGTAATTACCTCTGCATGCTCAATGCGAGCAACGCGAAGAACTTGCCAAATTCTAGGCAAACCATTTGCCTTATTGATAGAAGTATCCTTCGCAACTAGACTACGTTTATCTTCTGGAGCCTGATTTTCAACATCAGTCCAAACTGCAACGTAATAAACGCCTTCATCAACAAAAATCTTAGAAGGTGCAACAACTTTCCTACGAGTTCTGCCTGCTCCGTCTGTATACTCCATGTCAATTAGAGCACCAGCATTAATAGCGCTACGAACTATAGAACAGTTTCTAGGCTCTACTTCATAACCAGTAAGGCTCAGCCAAGGAGTTTCACCTGGACGCACATGCCTACGCAAACGCATATACAAAGCCTTAGCCTGGTCTCTCTGTTCAACAGGAAGAAGCGGAGAATGAGCAAGATAATTAACTGATGCGGTCAACATGCTCATATACTGTTGAGAAACACCAGCCAAACGCTCAAGCCCTAATGAATTTGTTGCAGAAACAATTCCTTCAGCTTCTAGCAAAGACCAATCAATATCGAAGAACTGACTACCAGCCATCTCTCCATCATCAGATACAGTCGTAAGAGTATTGATATCTTTGTGCAAAATAGCAACAAATCTACGAAGTTCGTCTTCACTCTTTGGCTTTCCTATAAATCTAACAGCAAGCTCATCCAATGGGAACTCTTCACCAAGATGTGCAGAAAGGAAGAGCATTAATCGAAGTCTGCGATCAACCTCACTGCCAGTTTGGAAAGATGCTTTCTTTTGGCGTGATTTGTCTGGCTCAGAGTCAGACAAATCCTGATTATCGTCAGAGCTATTTTGCGATAAATCGTCTTGCTCAACATAATCTTCATCGCAAGACACAAATTCCGTTGCAGCATTAAGTCTACGATGGAATGCATCTACTGCTTCTTGTGGACTTACAACACAAGAACCTGGATGTTCAAGCACAAACATCGCTAAATCATCTGAATCAGTATAAGCAACATTCAAATGCTCGCCATCAACATCAACTGTTGCGGCGAATCTACGTGAATCAATAACCTTAACTAATGCATCTGGAATTGTCTGAGTGCCTAAACCTGGAGCGATAGAATCAAGACCTAGTCCAGGTATAGGAGTTTGAGGAACTCTTGGAGCTGTGCGAGACGCAGAAGAATGCTGTTGCTCAACTTTACGAGATTCAGAAGAAGAAATGGACATAGACCTAGCCAAATAATTGGCAGCAGCCAAAACAGGAAGTTCTTCTTGCTCGAAACGTATACGAACTCTTGGCTCATCGCCAAGCTGCAATCTATAAGATGCAAAATCTTGCCCTTCGGATTTGGAAGAATATTCTGGCTGTCGTGACTCAATTGCAATTCCCATAGCCGCAAGTTTTGCACGATCCCTTTGGAACTGCTTGGCAAAAGCTGCCTTAGCAGCCTGATCAGCAAGCTCTCCATATGAATCAGCATAAGCTTTAACTCGTTGTGCAATCTGACGCGAAGTCAGCCATTGTGGAAATGCGGAAGACAACACCGCTAGCACATCTAGCTCATGTTTGCCCCACTTATCGGAAAAACGACGTCTTCCGTTACNTCNTTCATGCCATTGGTCCTCACGTATCGTTTCTTTTGTAGTTTCCTTCCATGCATAGAGAATCTGCGATTAATGTAAGACGCTAAATCCTCCACACACACTTTATCTATTTTAATGGTGTTTTGCTATACGTGTGGACATTTTTAAAAAAACTCATGATTTTTCTTATTTTATTATTTTCAAGGGTAATGAGAACCCTTGAAAACAAGCCATTTCACGCGCGACACGCCATAAATATTTTTTAATTCTCAAATTTCACACGCTATTTACACCCATTCATCTGGTTCAATACCCTGAGGCCCAACAAATTCCCCATTTGGAACGTAGCTTGGCTCTCCAGTATCTTCTAAAACAGCATCGGAGAACATAGAAACCTGATTACCAAATGTCCAATCACCACGAATAGTAACTGACTTTGCAGCAGCTAAAGCAGGAACCGAATAAGGGAATCTTTCGTTGAAATCATTGATATTTCGATAATAACGAGGATCGAGATCAATATCTGGGAATATGTAGTTGCCATCCTCCATCTCATAAGAATCAGTAAGATGGAATCTGTCTGAACGCATTATAAACAAATCATTAGTTGTCTTGACAGGCAAGAATCTCATTCTATCTACTTCTACACAAATAGCATCATTAAAAAGCGAAATTGCAGCACCCATCGCAGTTTCCAGCTGAATAACTTTCTCGCTTTTTTCATTTGTAGGATCAATAGTTTTTCTATTGCAAATCACAGGAAGAGGAAGAACTCCATTGTATTCTTCCAACTTTTTTTGTAATGCGTCAACGCGAACCCAAATATTATTTGTATTAAAATAGGGATGTTTCTTAATACTTTGAGCACTTCTTCGATCTTCTGGATGAACTTGAGTCATTTCTCGAAGCATCATTCTTCCAGTTTCGAGATCTCTAACAATATGACCACCTTTACGATCGGCTTGAGTACGCTTAGCAACCTCAATCATTATTGAAGCACCCGTGTTTTCAAAGTGCTGAGCAAGAGTACGAGAAGGTCTAGCGCCTAAATTATCTGAATTTGAAATAAATAAATATTCAATACCATTTTTCTTCAAAACGTTTAACAATCCTGATTCCCAAATTGTAGAGAAAATATCTCCATGACCTGGAGGACACCACTCTAACTCAGGATCTTCTGGATAAGAAACTGGCTCACAGGTTTCCTCTAGCAATTTCGGTTCTTGATGCTGAATAATTTCAACAGGAATGTTTTCTTGAGAAAATTTACGATTACGCTTCAGCACTTGTAATGTATCTTTAGATGTGCGGAAAGAGTTCATAAAAATAAGAGGTAAATCAACACCTAAGCGTTGGCGTGCTGTAAGAACCTGACCGATTATTATATCTATAAATCGCATTTGTCGAGCTTTGTGCCTACGGACAGGCAACAAAGATTTTGCGCACGACAATCCCATAGACGTTCCCAAACCACCATTAAGCTTAATAAACGCTGTTTTTGCAAAAGCGTTTACAGCTTTATCATGATCAATAGTCTCATAAATTTCGTGAAAATTTGGAACACTCTTAATAGGCTCTACAGTGTTTTCGCGAATAAATTCACCAGACTTATCATTAATCCACGAGTCATAAAGATGCGCAAATTGATTAATCGCAATCTCACTCATACCTTGTTCGCGCATCTTTGCAGCGGACAATTCAAAAGTGTCGCCCATTTAAGACAGCCTCCTTGTATGCATTATGTTTAATAGTTTATCTATTCAATCTATATGTTGCAAACAAGGTGAATGGATTTTATTACTAAAAATCAAAAAATAGCACAACAGGCGGAATCAAACCCATTGCGCTATTATTCATAATTAATCTAAAAATTAGAATTAATCATGCTTTTTATTATTTTTATCTTGGTTAGTATTTTGACTATCATCTAAATTCTCGTCACCAGTTTCTAGATGATGCTCATCGTAGCCTTGCAAGTAACGAGTACGACGCCAATGGTGAATAGAAGCGTTTGTACCGCGGTGATGCACGTGGTACTTTCTAGGAGTTCCACCGTACGGAAGCTCTTTAACTTCCTTAGCAACAGCAATCTGATTCACGTTAGAAGGATCCATAATTGCGATTGGCGCAACAGGTTCTGGTTCAGTCGGAGCTGCAGTTCTGCTACTGAGCTTTGATGGGAGCCATTCAGCAAACCAAGAAAGCGCCCAGCAAATCAAGAAGTACACAACTGCAGCAACAGTCAAAGTTTGCAAAATGTTAAAGTACATTGATCCAAGTCGTCTAGATTCTTGGAGCAAATCAGTGTACATAATGATGGAACCTAATGCAGTGTCTTTTAACACAACAACAAGCTGAGTTACTGCTGCTGGGAGCATTGCGATGATAGCTTGTGGCATTTCGATTTGTGTTAAAGACTGATATTGAGATAGTCCAAGTGCCAAAGACGCTTCACGCTGACCGTTAGGAAGATTTCCAACGCCAGATCGAACTAGCTCTGCAACAACGGAACCGTTGTACAAGATCAAAGACAACACAACGGCCCAGTAAGACGCGCCACTTATTCCAGCAAACGCAAATCCTCGCCAAAGGAAGATCATAAGCAAAAGCACTGGCACAGCGCGGCAAAACTCAACTACAACGGCAGAAATGCTGCGAAGAAACAGGTTAGGCAATAGTCTTAAAAGACCAAATAAAAGTCCAAAAACTATCGATCCCACAACGGCAAGAAGTGAAGCTTTAAGAGTCATCCACAATCCTGGAAGATAAAAATCAGTCCACGCTTCCGATTCCACAGCTGGATTCCACAAATCCCACGAAAGCTGATTTTCGCCTTCGGGAGGATTGCTAAGTCTTAAAAGCAAAGCAATAACAATAAGTGCAAACACAACGCACGCAACAATATTTGCAATGCGAATCTTTTTTAAAGCCTTAGGCCCAGGCGCATCAAATAACAGAGATTTTTCTTGTTTTTTTGCCATTTTCATCACCTTCTAACCGCAAGCTTATTAGACAAATAAGTTGTGAAAATACCGATTGGAATAATCAACACAATGTATCCGCACGCAAAAATCAAAAAGATTGGAACAATCAAATCTGCATGCCTTTCAATCATCTCACTCATAAGAGTAGATGTTTCAGTTGCAACAGATGCAGCTGCAGCAACAGTGGAATTTTTAAGCAACGCAATAAAAGTGTTTCCAAGAGGTGCTACAGATCCGCAAAATGTTTGAGGCAAAATCACATTAAAAGCCGATTGGAAGAAGTTAAGTCCAAGCGCTCTACATGCTTCTGCCTGACCCAAAGGTACGGTATTTAAACCAGATCTTAAGGATTCGCAAACAAAAGCTGCAGTGTAGAAACTCAAGCCAGCAATTGCAAGCCAGAAGAAGTTTACGCTAAAAACAGTTGAAAAACCGAGCTTTAGCTGAGCATACACGCCAAGAACCATAAATACCATGATTATTGTTAGAGGCATATTCTTAAAGAACTCAACGTATGCGCTTGCAATAATTCGAAGCGAATGAATTGGGCAAATCCTCATCATAACTAGAATCACACCAAGAATCGTTGAAAAAAGCACGCTCCACAATGTGATTTCAATATTCACCAAGAATGCTCCTGGAATATTGTATGAAGTAAATAATTGCACAAAGTCTTGCATTTTACTCCTCCCCCTCATTTGGTACTGGCGGATTATACTTTGCGTTTGGCTTAAAACCAGTTCCGCGCATGTTATCGTCTAAAGCTCTTTTCCATGAACCATTTTTAATCATGTCTTTAAGAGCATTATTAATGCGCTTAGCTAGCTTAGTGTTTCCTTTTTTAATGCCAATGCCGTAGTGCTCTTCAGTAAATGGCTTACTAACAAGCTTTAGTCTGCCTCTAGATGCTGTAGCAAGACCAGCGAGAATAATATCGTCTGTTGTAACAGCGTCTACGATTCCAGAGAATAATGCTGTTGCACATTCTGCATAGCCAGGCTGTTGCATAAGTTGAACTTTTGAAGAGTACTTCTCTTTAATAACTATTGCAGACGTAGAACCAGTTACTGAGCATAAACGCTTTCCGTCTAAATCGTCTGGACCGCTTACTTTATGCTCGTCTTTGCGAACTAATAAATCTTGACCTGCAATAAAGTATGGTCCAGCAAAAGAAACAGTGTTTTTTCTAGCATCTGTTATAGAATATGTTGCAACAATCATATCTACATCGCCATTTTGAAGCATTGCTTCACGCTGTTTTGAAGGCGATTCCTTCCAAACAATCCTATCTTCGGAGTAACCCAACTTTTTGGCAACGTACTTTGCAACGTCTACATCAAAACCAACGTAAGTTCCAGACTTTTTAAAGCCAAGACCAGGCTGATCAAACTTAATGCCAATGCGTATTACATCGTTGCGACTATTTTTACTGCAAGCGCTAAGTGGTAGAACGCAGCACAATGCGCAAATCATAGATAAAATTGCGCGATATGTATGTCTTAATCCCAGTTTGTAACGCTTACACTTAAGCGCAATATTGTGTAAATATTTCATAACTACCTCTTAAAGATTTAAAAAATCGCTATTAATGATTTAAAAACGAGTCAAATTAATGAGTCAAAATCTTTGAAAGGAAGTCTTTTGCTCTGTCTGTCTTTGGATTTTCAAAGAACTCTTCTGGTGTATTTTGCTCAAGAATTCTGCCATCTGCCATAAACACGATTTTGTCTGCAGCTTTACGTGCAAAACCCATCTCGTGAGTAACGCAAATCATGGTCATTCCTTCTTTTGCAAGCTCAACCATAACATCAAGAACTTCGTTAACCATTTCTGGATCAAGCGCAGATGTAGGCTCATCAAAAAGCATAACCTTTGGATGCATTGCAAGCGCGCGAGCAATTGCCACTCGCTGCTGCTGACCTCCAGAAAGCTGAGAAGGCATTTTGTTAGCTTGATTATCAACACCAACTCTAGCAAGAAGATCCATTGCCAAACTTTCTGCTTCTTGCTGCTCCATATGACGAACCTTAATAGGAGCAAGCGTAACGTTTTCTAGAATCGTCTTGTTTGCAAAAAGATTAAAAGACTGGAACACCATTCCTACTTCTGCACGCAATGCGGCAAGTTCTTTTCCCTCTTGAGGAAGAGGCTTACCATCAATGCGAATGTCTCCAGAGTCAATAGTTTCAAGACGATTAATCGTCCTGCACATTGTTGACTTGCCAGAACCAGAAGGTCCAATAATAACAAGCACTTCGCCTTTATTAACAGTCAAGTTAATATCTTTTAAAACGTGAAGCTTACCGTAGTGTTTTTCAACATGGCTAAGTTCCACCAACGGCTGTGCTACTTTTTTTGTGTTGTTTAATTTAGTATCCATAAAAAGGATTCTAATGTTCTTTTGTTACATGCGTTTATCGTAATAGTTACTTTTAAACGCTTATAAAGTTACGGAAAACAATAAAAATGATACCAAAATGTTAATTTTAGTTTAAAAATGCCGTTAAGTTCGGATTTCCTAATACAATCACACAACTTAACGGCATTTATTAGCAATATTTAAATTGTAAATTATTGCATTCTATTATATTTACGATTACTCGTCTTCTTCTGGATCGTAATCGACGCCAGTTTCAGCACGCTGTTCGTCAGAAATTGGAGCAGGAGCGCCAGTTAGAGGGTCGCGTCCGCCGCCAGCCTTAGGGAAGGCGATTACGTCGCGAATCGAGCTTGCGCCTGCAAGAATTGCAGCAGTACGATCCCAGCCCAAAGCAATACCAGCGTGAGGTGGAGCACCGTACTTAAAGGCTTCAAGCAAGAAGCCGAACTTTTCTTCTGCTTCCGCTTTGTCGATTCCAAGAACATCAAGCACGCGATCTTGAATATCGTCGCGGTGAATACGAACGGAGCCACCGCCCATCTCGTTACCGTTGCACACGATATCGTAAGAATCGCTCATTGCATGCTCTGGATCTTTATCGAACTTATCAATCCAATCAGCAGATGGCATTGTAAATGGATGGTGCATAGAAGTCCACTTAGAATGGCCAACTGCAACATCATCATCGTCTGGATCATCTGTGCGCTTAAACAATGGGAAGTCAACAACCCAAGTAAACGCAAACTCGTCTGGGTGAAGCAATCCTGCGCGGCTTGCAAGCTCTACACGAACTGCACCAAGCAAAAGCTGAGAAGATTCACGGCTTCCTGCTGCAAAGAATACAGCATCGCCATCTTGCGCACCAACAGCTTCCTTAAGTCCTGCACGCTCTTCTTCGCTAAGATTCTTAGCAACAGGGCCTTTTAGCTCACCATCTTCACCAAAGACTACATAAGCCAAGCCCTTAGCTCCACGCTGCTTAGCCCAATCCTGCCATGCGTCAAACTGACGACGAGGTGTATCTGCACCGCCCTTAAAGAGCACAGCGCCAACATAAGGAGCTTGGAACACGCGGAATGGAGTGTTCTTAAAGAAGTCAGTCAACTCAATAAGTGGGTTTCCAAAACGCAAATCAGGCTTGTCGGAACCGTACTTATCCATAGCTTCCTGCCAAGTGATTCGAGGCAAAGGAAGAGTAATCTCGTGACCAGCTTCCTTCCAAATAGCAGCAATAACGCGCTCTGCCATAGCCATAACATCTTCTTGGCTTGCAAAGCTCATTTCCATATCAAGCTGAGTGAACTCAGGCTGACGATCAGCACGGAAATCTTCATCACGATAGCAGCGAGCAAGCTGATAGTAGCGCTCAACACCAGAAACCATAAGCAACTGCTTTAAAAGCTGCGGAGACTGTGGAAGAGCGTACCAAGAGCCTGGAACCAAACGTGCTGGAACAACAAAGTCGCGAGCGCCTTCTGGAGTGGACTTAATAAACGTTGGCGTTTCTACTTCTGTAAAGTCCATATCTTCCAAAGCGTGACGAGCTGCCTTAGCCATATCAGAGCGAAGCTTTAGATTACGCTGCATTGATGGGCGGCGCAAATCAAGATAACGATACTTCAAACGAACATCTTCGCTAGGAAGCTTGTTTTCAGACTCGTTTTCCAATGCTGTAGAAACCTGGAATGGTAACGCATCGGACTTAGCGAGAATTGTCATTTTATTCGCAACGATTTCGATTTTTCCTGTTGCTAAATGGTCATTTTCATTGCCATCTGGACGCAGGCGAACTTCGCCAGTAACCTGAACAACAAATTCACTACGCAATGGTCGCGCAGTTTCCTCATCGTAAATAACAACCTGCACTAAACCTGTGTTGTCACGAACATCTACGAAAGCGACGCCACCGTGATCACGGCGACGATCAACCCAACCAGCAATGGTTACGTTCTGTCCGACCAAGGTCTCAGTCACTTCAACGGCATGGTGTGTGCGATACGCCGTCTGGCTCATAAGTCCACTTCCTTGTTTAAATAATTTTGTTAATTTTTGTTTTGACTTTAATAGTTTACCGCATGAATCGCGCGTTCAAATATTGCAAAATATATTCTTAAAATATAAAGCAAATTATTGAGCGCAAGAAACAGTCTGCCGGGCATAAACAGTATCTGGTTGCCAAGACGTGGCGTCTGCAGAAACTTGTTCCCCAGTAATAATATTCTTCACTTCATCATGGTTAGATTCAGAATCTGCACTATCAGCTGGGAACCACACATAAGGAATACCTAACTTATCTGCATATTTTATCTGCTTACCAAGTTTTGCTGCACTTGGAGAGACATCGGCAGCAATTCCTCTAGCACGAAGCTTTCGAGCAATCTCGTTACAAGCAGACCTATCTTCCTCATCCCAAACTGCCACCAATACTGCAGCAGGAGAAACACGGGAAACAGTGGCACCAGCTGTGTGAAGCATATAAGAAAGTAAACGCGAAAGTCCTATAGAAAGACCTACGCCTGGATACTTTTTATTACCTTGAGAAACAAGATTATCGTAGCGTCCGCCAGAGCAGATTGATCCAAGGGATTCAGCACCATCCAAGAATGTTTCATACACAGAGCCAGTGTAATAATCCAATCCTCGCGCAATCTTCAAATCTGCCACAACAGCACCTGGACGAATTTTTGCTGCATCGTCCACAATCATTGCAAGAGTTTCAACACCTTGTGAAGCTAAAGTGTACGATTCGTTATCTTCACTGCGAGAAATATCATGCTTATCGCATAATTCATCGAAACGAGACTTCAACTCATCTCCTGTTTCAGCAGTAAGTTCAGCCAATTCTAAGCATGCAGCAGCTTGGGAGTCCGTAGCTCCGCACTCTTTTACCAAAAGCTTAGCAACTTCTTCAGCGCCAATTTTGTCGAGTTTGTCGATTTCTCGAAGAACTCCCTCAATATCGCTTAAACCAATACCTCGATAAAAACCTTCAGAAAGCTTACGATTATTGGCGTGAACAGTGGCTTTAGGTAATCCAAATTCGCGCAAACGTTCAAGTGCTTCTACCATAACAAGAGGAAGCTCTACTTCGTAGTGAGACGGCAAATCACCATTCCCCACAACATCAATATCTGCTTGAACAAATTCACGGAAGCGTCCTTCTTGCGGACGTTCGCCGCGCCAAACTTTTTGCATCTGCCAGCGTTTAAAAGGAAAAGCTAAATCGCCAGTGTGTTCAACAACATAACGACTAAGAGGAACTGTTAAATCAAAATGCAAACCTATTCGATTTTCAACAGGAGTGTCGCTTTCATGCCCCACCTCTTGCAATCTAGACAAAAGATATATTTCTTTGCTAGTTTCGCCTTTTTTTAACAGACTTGAACCCTGCTCAACAGCACGAGTTTCAATGCCTATAAAACCATTTAATTCAAATACTTCCCGCAATGTGTCCATAACACGCTGTTCAACAGCGCGCTCACTAGGAAGCCACTCTGGAAAACCAGATATTGATGAGCCTTGTACCATGTCCACTATAATAGGTTATGTTGCGGAAAAATCATGGCTTACCGTCATACTTATTCGTAACACTGTTACCGTGCATTTGCTGTAAGGAGTCGACCCGTGACCGAACAGACTAAACCTGAAGAAACTACTAAACAAACTACCCCAAAGCCGCATGCGCCGTCGCCTGCAAACTTTGCTAACAAGGCTCGCGTTGTTGCTGCGGTTCCAACTATCTCGTATAGCGACGAAGATGTTAAAACCGCTAAAACCTTTGGGCGAGTTGATGAAAATGGAAACGTTTATGTTCGTGAAGGAGCTGACGAACGCGAAGTAGGTCAGTATTCTACTGGTACTCCAGAGGATGCTTTGACTTTCTACGTACATCGTTATCTTGACTTAAAGATTAAGCTTGATCTCTTCGAAAAAAGACTTGAATCGTCTAATGTGAGACCTAAGGAAATTGATGAGACTTTAGCTACTTTAGAGGCGGATCTTAAGGAACCATCGGTAGTTGGAGACATCGCTGCTTTGAATGCTCGACACGCCGAATTGCAAGCTAAGGCTGCGTCTAAAAAAGAAGAACTTGCAAAAGCTCGCAAAGATGAATTAGATAAAGCTCTTAAAGAACGTACTGCTATTGTTGAACAGGCAGAAACGTTAGTTGCTCAAATAGGTGATTCTACAAATTGGCGCTCGCTTTCAGATAAGCTTCGTTCCCTGTTTGACAAGTGGCAGCAACATCAGCGCACTACGATTCATCTCAATAAGGCGGATGCTGACGCTTTGTGGCAGCGATTTTCTAAAGCTCGTTCTGCTTTCACTCAAGCACGCAACGCTTGGGTTAAGGAGCGTGATACTGAAAGAAATACTGCTAAAGAAATTAAGGAAGCCATTATTGCTGAAGCTGAAAGCTTGAAGGAATCAACTAAATGGCGTGAGACTTCTATGAAGTTTAATGCTTTGATGGATCGCTGGAAGAAGGCTGGAAATGCTGGTCGTCAGCACGACGATGAGTTATGGGCTAAGTTCCGTGAAGCTGCAGACACATTCTATCATGCTCGTCAAGAAGATAGAGAAAAGATGAATGCTGGTGAAAAAGAAAATCTTTCCAAGAAGGAAGCTTTGCTTGTTAAGGCAGAAGCTCTTCTTCCTGTTAAAGATGAAGAAGCAGCAAAAGCAGCTCGCAAAGCATTATCTGAGATTCAAGAAGAATGGGACAAGATTGGTTTTGTTCCACGCGAAGATATGCGCAGAATTGAATCCCGCTTAAATGATGTGGATAAGAAGATTAAGGCTGTTGAAGATGCTGCTTGGAAAGATGCTGACCCAGAGGCAGACGCTCGTAAGTCTAGTTTTGCTACGCAATTGAAGGCTCAGCTCGAGGAGCTTGATTCTAAAATTGCAAGTGAAAAAGATGCAAAGCGTAAGGCTAAGCTTCAGGCTGAAAAAGCTACAAAAGAACAATGGTTGAATGCTATTAAGTAATTAATCATTAATCATTTAAATATGGGGTTACTTAAAAATTAAGTAACCCCATATTTAATAGTTTTATTTAACAGTTTCCATTAAAGCTTTAGCAAGTTGAATAAAGGTGTTAGCTAATTGTGAATTAGCTAGGCTTCCATCCTTTTTAAGAACCGCAGGTCTGCCAGACTCTCCAATTTCTCTAATACTCGTATCTAATGGAATTTGTGCTAAAAGAGGCACATTCTTACCAAGAGCTTTACAAAGCTGGTCACTAACGCGTTTTCCGCCACCTGAACCAAAGATTTCCAAGCGCGCTCCATTATTTTCAAACCAACTCATATTTTCTACAACTCCACGCACATTAACTGGAATTTGCAACGCCATAAGACCTGCTCTAACGGCAACATCTGAAGCACTAGGCTGAGGAGTTGTAACAACCACAAGCTCCACATTAGGCAATGATTGAGCAACAGCCAGAGCCATATCTCCAGTTCCAGGCGCCAAATCTAAAAGAAGCACATCTGGGTCTGCCCACCAAACGTCGCAAAGAAACTGTTCAAGAGAACGTTGCAAGCGAGGACCACGCCACAAAATCGCACGATCTGTTCCAGCAAACATTCCAATAGAAATCAGTTTAACTCCCCAAGCTTCCACTGGCATAAGCATGCCATTCAAATTAGTAGGCTGACTTGTAACACCAAACATACGCGGTAGAGAAAATCCATAAACGTCTGCATCTATTGCTGCTGTTTTGTATCCAAGAGCCGCGAAAGTGGCTGCTAAATTGGCAGTTATGGAAGACTTTCCAACTCCCCCTTTTCCAGATGCTATAGCAAAAATTCTTGTTTTAACGCCATTTTTATTAAAAGGATTTTCTTTACGTTCCTCTTTCAAATCCGAAACAAGTTTTGCAAGCTTATCCTTACTCATAGCGCTTATATTTACGTGAGGAACAAGATTTGCATTAGGATATTTTTTTACAGCTGATTGAATTCTCTGTGTAATTACTTGTGCTAGAGGACAATCTGGAACAGTAAGTTCTATGCTTATAGTCACATCATAAGTTGGATAAGAATTATCAAAATCGCATACACTAGTGACATTTTGTTTTCCACTTACGTGTATGCCAGTTACCATATTTAGTTCAGTAACTGAACGACCTAATTCTGGATCAATAACACTTCCTAATAGATCGTAAATGCGAGTTTCGAGTTCAATAGTGCTGCTCATTTTTAACTTTTACGATTCGTTCTTAAAATCAAGTTCGTATTTGCTATCTAGAGCAGATTCAATACTGCCAGTATTAAGCAAAATCTTAAATTGATTCTCATCTAGCATAGGTATACCAAGTTCTTCTGCTTTAGTGGCTTTAGAACCAGCATTTTCTCCTACAATAACGCAATACGTCTTTTTGCTAACAGAAGAGGCTGCTTTTCCTCCCCTAGAAGAAATAGCTTCTTTAGCTGAATCTCTGGTAAAGCCTTCTAATGATCCTGTAACAACAACCGTTTTGCCACTAAGAGTCTGTTCGATACTGTCCGCATTAGAAGAGTCAGAAGATCCAACTACTCCGGCTTCATTCCATTTACGTAAAACTTCACTACGCCAATCTTGAGGATTCTTCGATTTTTCAAACCAATCGTATACGGCTTGAGCAATTTCTGGACCAACTCCATCAATTTGTGTTAAATCTTCAACAGATGCTTTAGAAATATTCTCAATTGAACCAAATCTTGCCGCTATTAGTCTTGCTGTAGGCGGACCAAGTCTACGAATAGACAAAGCCACTAGCACACGCCAAAGTGTTGCAGACTTACCCTTTTGAGCTATTTCTTCTAACATTGCTCTTGTTGTTTCACTTGGACGAGTGTATTCAGGAACACTCACTGTTTGAAGAACATTATTTTTACGAATTTTCTTTTCAACTAACCTTATTACATAAGCGTCAGAAGGAACTTCAAATATTGGGTAATCTGGATTTAAAGATTCCTTAAGCTCATCACTGTTGGAATCATCATTGGATTTTCTTCTTGTAGCTTCTAAAGGTCTAGTCCAGAATGCAGAAACCTGTCTCCACAATCCAGATCCGCCTATTTTTTTAGTTCTTTTCTTTAATTTTCCGTCTTTTCCTAATTCTTTCCATTCTTCAACAAGAGGTATTTCTTTCCAAACTTTAATATTTCGCAAATCGGCTGCAGTAATGTTAAAAATATCCGCTTCGCTTCTTATAACAGGTTCTTGAGATTTTGGAAGATCAAACACAGATTCCGGAATAGTTGGTTGCAAAGAAGAGCCGCGCTGAATTACTATTTTGTCAATATCAGGATGATAGACCTCTGCAGTTGTAGGTCTAGAATCTTCTGGATTTGTTAAAGCTAGTGCAGAAGATTCTCCAAGATTTTCAATGTCGAATGCGTGCCTCGATGCAAGATTAATTATTCTCTCTGTTAATTGTGCTGGGCAGTTTTCTACATTTGGACAACGAATATCCTTGTCTCCCTCTTTAGCAGGTGCAAGCTTAGATCCGCATGATGGGCAATACTCTGGCATAACAAATTTGCGTAATTTGCTTTCATTTCCATCCCTATACTTTAGTACTGGACCAACTAATTCTGGTATAACATCGCCAGCTTTACGAACAACAACAGTATCGCCTATAAGCACACCTTTATGCTCAACTTCGTAAGGATTATGCAATGTTGTGCGCGATATTGTAGATCCTGCAACAGTTACTGGGTCCAAAACAGCAACAGGAGTGACTCTACCTGTTCTTCCTACTTGAACAACAATGTCTTTAAGAACAGTATTTACTTCTTCTGGAGGATACTTGTACGCAATTGCCCATCTTGGTGCTCTAGATGTAGACCCTAGTTCTCTTTGCAAAGCACGATCGTCTACTTTAACTACAATTCCATCTAAGGCATGAATAATAGAGTTTCTGTGTTCTCCATAGTATTCAATCATATCTTCTATTTGTTCAAAAGACGTAACTTTGCGAGTATAAGGAGATACGGGTATCCCCCATTTTTTATACAGCTCGTATGCGTCCGACTGATTAAACGATGTTTGCTTATGTGATTTATGCTCAGAATCATTTCTTACTGAATCTTTCCACTTTAAATCACCTAATCCATGCGCTATAAAGCTTAATCGTCTTGTTGCAGTGATTCTAGGATCCTTTTGTCTTAAAGACCCTGCAGCAGCGTTTCTTGGATTAGCAAAAGCAGGCTTTCCTAAATCTTCTTGCTCAATATTCAGCTTTCTAAAATCCGCCCATTTCATAAAAACTTCACCACGAATTTCCACAAATTCTGGAATATCGTCTGAATTTTCGCATTTAAGCTGAGTCGGTATTTCTTCGATTGTTCTTACATTCAGAGATATGTCTTCTCCAGTAACGCCATCTCCTCGAGTTAGTCCTTGTTCCAAAGTTCCATTTCTGTATATGAGATTTAACGCAAGTCCATCGATTTTTACTTCGCATGTCATTGGCAATGGCTTATTTTGGGGCCATTTTAAATCGCGAATAATGCTATCGTACCAAGATTTTAGCTCTTCTAATGAGAATACATCATCTAAACTCATCATTCTTGATGGATGTTTAACTGACGCAAAATCGTTCGAAAAAGTTCCACCAACTCTATGTGTTGGTGATTGAGGCGTATCTAATATTGGGAATGTAGATTCTAGTGAGCTTAAAACTCGCATTCTTGTGTCATAAGCAGCGTCAGAACTACTTGGTGAATCATCAACATAATAAGCTATCTGATCTGATTGAGCCCAAGCAGCTAATTTTGCCCATAATCTAGCAGCTTGCTCGCTTGTTAAAAGTGAAGGTTCTAGCTTAGATAATGCAATAGCGTCTACATCTGTTGGCTCTAATTTAGAAATCCAATCATTAAAATCTGTAGTTGAACTAAACTCGTGTGATGTGTTAGATGTATTGTTCTCGCCTGGCTCATGAACATTTTGGTTTTGATTATCGACTTTGCTGATGCTTGAAGATAATGAATCGTTGTTAACACTTGATTTATCAGTATTTAGCGAATCATCAAAATCGTCGAAAAGAGATAATTGTTCTCCAACTGCGTGTGACGACTTATCGCTATTAGACGCAATCATAAGCTTTCCCTTCAAAACCTTTTCATTATCCTATCTACCAGACAGGAGTCAATAACTGATTATAATTACTATTTAATAAGAGTTGTTTATGAGTTAAGCGAGCGCAAAAACTGCATTTGAACAACGTTATCTGATGAATTGTTGCTGAACAGCATTCTTGCTCTTGCAACGGAAAGCGTTCGTGCAATAACAAACATTCCCTCGTTTACTGTTATTTTTGCAGCTTCATCAATAATCTCATAAGCTTCAACATCTGGCCATTTTGGAACATTGTTTATTTTTAAAACTTCTTCTACTTGAGACATATCATTAGGAGCTGGAATGCACTGTGACTGCATACGGCTCAGTAATTCATCAAGCTCTATTTCAATAGACTCAATTTTTCCAGAAGATAAATTGTCTGCCATTTTATATGATGCTACAGCAAGAGGGAAATTATCTTGCATCCACTCTGCGTAAGCAAGTCTGTAATATATAAAAGCGGCGTCTTCTCTATCAAAGCATACTGGTAATGCGTTTAGACACACTGCTTCTACAGAAGTCCAATCTTCTTTCTCTGTAAGCTGTGAAGCTAACTTGAGATGAGAAATAACATATGTTGGAGCGTATGAAACCATTGTGTTTAAGTGTTTTAGTGCATCCTCATGCCTGCTGAGTTGAGTTAGTAAGTCTGCTAACTCCATATGCGCGTAAAAAAGACCATCTGGTATAAGTATCATACGTTCATTTTGGGTTGCAAATATTCGATTGTATACAACTCGCTCTGCGTAGGAATTAAAGTATCTTGGTACAACATCGTTGAAGGAAAACATGGAATCGAAATGTTTTACTGCATTTTCGTATTCTTCGATGGCATTTTTCCAAGTCTCCACTCATAAATTGCTCATGAGCATGAAGTCTCATATTATAAATGTCTTTTGAAACTTTAAAAGATATTTCGGGTATTTCTTTTTCGTCTATTAAAGCGCTTGTTATAAGATTTGCTTTCTCATTTAATTCTGGATCGTCAATACTTTCCACAATATCCATTGCCATACGAGCTTTTTCTGCATTAGATATCATTACTTCTGACGATATGTGATGAAAATCCGCAACAGCCTGTTGTAATAAATCTTCTCTTTGAATTGAAAGACCTTTAGAGTTGGTAGTACCTAATGTTTTTTGAGATTTGATGTCAAAAATTACATCTGAAAACTCAGGTTCCTCCTGTGCTCCATGAGGAGAAAAACAACTATCTCTCAGATCAAAGCTTGGTTCAATCGGGTTTAATGCGCCTTCTTCATCTATTTTCATATTTGCGTTAAATTTTTTGTATGCGCCAAGAGGATTATTCAACCCATTTGCACGAATATGTTTTATAAAAGATTCACGATTGAATGTGACTGTCAATAAAGACTTTACAGTTGGGTATTTGCTAAAAGCATCCATAGGATTAGGTTCAATAGGATCTGATCCAATATCGTTCGTATTGCTATCACTAATCTCAGTATCACTGTAGCTATCACTAGAATTTATCGATTTGCTACTGGTGGCTTTATTACTACTATCAGGCACAGTCACTTCATCTTCGTGAAGAATAGTATGATTAGTGAAGTTTTGTAAATCTTGCACATTCGCTAGTCCGTTATTAACATCTCCATGAATATCTCCATCTTTAGGATCGCCTTTAGAACGAGCTGCCTCACGATTCATATTATTCAAAGCATTAATTGTTTGATTTAGGATTTTACTCATAGCATCATCTTGAGCAGCAACCATTTCTTCTAAGCCTATTGAATCTAATCTTATAGATACATTCTGTACTTCTTCACTTGCTCCAAATGCAAGGGTTGCCATGATTATTCCAAGTCGAAGATTGTAATCAGTTGTCATACGAGACTTATCTGCATTAGTTAAAGTAATCCATTTTTGGTTAGCAGAATCAAATCTTCTAGTCGGCATCATCGAACTGCCAGTTGCCATAAATGCTAATGCAACATTACCGTCTTCTAGATTAGAGCGAAAATCAGTATCAAACCTAAATGGTAAATAAAGACTTCTAATTAATCCAGATAATCTTTGTCTATAAGACCATTCGCAATTAGAAGATCCATCTGACTTGTAAATATAAAGGTCGTTAGATTTTTTTGCAGTATTCCACAAGTGCATTAATGGGCGAATATTGTCGTCTTGTAAAGGATTACCAAAACTATTCATATCCAATTCGCCGTTAGCACAAAACGCTGGATCTTCTATAAACGATAAATCTATTTCAGATATTTGACCAAAGTTTACAGAATTTTCCGTTAAATTACCGCCATTAGCGCAATTTTCTTCTAAACAACTACTAATGGACTGGAAACGGTTAATAGCACCTTCTATTCGCAATACTTTCAACGCAGCTTTTGCTTCTAAAGAATCATCCCATACTAGGAAATTAGCGTCTGAAACTTGCGACTTTTGCAAATGTAAGCGTTCTGCTCCATGAACAGCTTCAAGCGGACCACTATGTTCTAAAGCGCCAGAATCTAACATAAGATAAGCAAAATATTTTTCCATTGACGAAACACGCAAACCTGCTTTTTCCGCCACTTTTGAATCCATAATGCTTCTTCTAATAGCTCCAAGAGGGGCTTCCTTTGTAAGACGCCTAAAAATATTGCCAGATCCGAAACCGCTAAACGCTCTAGTTATATCTGGAATAAAGAACGATGCAAAGAAAGATGTTGAAATAGCATCGCAGTATGAAAGATTGCAACGGAGTCTGTCAGGAAGCAAAACTCTAGTTTCTTCAAGAGTATATGCTTCTTTTTTGTCATTAACTTTACGAATCCAAGATGATACCCATTGCATGCCTTCATCTTGTGATAGCTGAACAACTACATCTCCTCTTATAACAACTAAATCAGATTCACGATTATTTTTATTGATTGAATTTACTTTTTTACGCGCATGACTCGCATGAGTAATTTTCCTATCATCAACACCATAGAAACGTAACGAATCTTTAAGAGTCATAGAATTTTGTTCTACAAAAGATAACTCTGGTATTCTTTCCATCGTATCTTCAATAGAAATGTCATGTCCTGTATAAACACGACCTTCAAAATCTGCAACAGCAAGCTGACGAAAACGTTTGCAATCATCATTGAATAATCCAATAGCTATACCATGTTTTTTCCCAGAAAGTTTAATCCAACCTAACTTTACGTTTTTTGGCATCATTGGAAAATCTTTAAAAATATGCTTTTTAGAAAATATCCTAACTGGAATAGATTCTCTATTTTCCCACAATGTTTTAATGGTTTCCTGCACAATCTGCATACTATCATCTGCAATATCTGAGCGATTTTTTTCACTACTTTCGGCAGAATCTATTTTCTTGCTAGATTGCACTTCATCTTGCATATTCCTCGTTCTTTCGTTTTAAAGCCAACTACTATTTTCGTAAAACCCGTAAAACTAAATATTTAAGTGATTTCCATACGTGTTGCATTTATTCTTACTCAAACATTTTAAGTATAGCTGATTATCGGTTCGAAAAACACAATTAGAAGTAGAATATGTTTTAACTCTTTTAGAACAAAATCAAATTATATTTCATTTCAATCTTGTTTTAATCTAACATGTGAATGCTTTAATTGCTTTTAAAGTTTAAAAATATAAATTTTATTAACTTCACTTATGCAAATTCACGCATGCACCAGAAATAATCTTAGCTAAACCGTCCATAATTTGATCCACTGGAGAAGCTGCTCTCCAGTTTAAATACAGCGAACGATATGGTTTTGGATCTTTAAACTCGCGAATTGTTAATCCTGATGGCTGAACAATTGGAGGAAGAATAGAAAGACGCGGAAGCAAAGTCACATCTTTACTTCCAACAACCATGTATCGTAAGGTTTCCAAAGACGTAGCATAAAATTCAGACTGTTTTGCACCAACTTTTTGACATACATCTATCATGCTTCTACGCATGCAATGACCATCTTCTAAAAGTAGCACTTTTTGGCTAGACAATTGCGAAACATCAATCGGAGTTTTTTCATGACCAAACTGCGAATTTGTAGAAGCAGCCAATAAAAAGTCCTCGTCAAAAATATGTTTTACTTTCAAAGAAGATTCATTTAATTGCTCGCTTAATATTGCGCCATCAATCTGACCACTATGCAACATTTCTACAAGGCTAGCAGACTTTTCTTCAACAAATCGAATATTAAAATTCGGCTTAACTTTACGCAAAACTGGCATTATTCTTGGCAAAAGATAAGGGCATAATGTTGGAAAAACGCCTAAAACTATAGTAGATGACCATGGGTCTTCTAATCGCCTTGCTGCTTGATAAATACTTGAAACGTCGGCATGAATACGCTTTGCATAATACACGACTTCTCTGCCTGCTGGAGTTAGAATTTGCTTTCCAGGAGTTCTTTCAATAAGACAAACTCCAAGCAAATCTTCTAACTTTTTAATTTGCGTAGACAACGTTGGTTGAGAAACGTGCATACGTTCAGCTGCTTTTGTAAAACTTTCCTCTTTTGCAAAAGCAATTAAGTATTCAAGTGATTTAATGTTCACGTAATCATCTTTCTTATTAAAAGTAGTAAGAATATAATATATATAAATTTTAAGTATCAAAAGCTTATGCGTTAAAGGTTAATCTAGTTTTACACATTTCTAATTAGATAGTCGAATGCACTAAGAGCCGCGTTTGCTCCAGATCCATATGCTGTAACAATTTGCTTATAAGGCTCATCTGTGCAATCGCCAGCAGCAAAAATGCCATGAACACTCGTGCACCCTTTTCTATCTGTTACTATTTCCGAACGATTATTTAAGCTTAGTTTGTTTGAAATCCATTTAGTATTTGGCATTAAACCAATTTGAACAAACACGCCGTCTGTGTGCAAAATTTTCTCACTATTTTCACCATTATTAGCATTGCGATCTTTATAACGTACTGCAATAACCTTTGTTCCGTCTCCTTCTATAGAACTAAGAGCAGCACCTGTTATTACAGTAGTATTAGAAAGATTATTTAGAGCATTAACTAATATTTGATCTGCTTTAAGCGTGTTCATATACTCGATTAGAGTAACGTGATTTGCAACACCTGCTAAGTCTATTGCAGCTTCGACTCCAGAATTTCCTCCGCCAACAACTACAACATTCTTATTTTTAAATAATGGACCATCGCAATGCGGGCAGAACGACACTCCCTTGTTTCTATATTCGTCTTCCCCAGGAATGCCAAGTGTTCTCCATGTAGCGCCTGTTGCAATAATCACTGCTTTAGCTTTTAAGCTTCCGCCAGATTTAGTACTAATTGTGTGCAATCCGTAAGATTCTTCAGCAATATCTAAAGATGTAGCCCAATCGGGAGTAAATACGTCAATGTCATATTGAGCAATGTGGTTTGTTAAATCGTTAGCAAGCTTTGCGCCTGTTGTGTGCGTTTGCGAAATATGATTTTCAATGCTTTCTGTTTCAACAACTTGACCGCCTCTGTGGTCCATAATCATTGCTGTTTTAAGGCCTTTTCTAGCTGTGTAAATCGCTGCGGCGCTTGCAGCAGGGCCTCCACCTACAAGAATAACGTCGTACGGATTTTTGGCGTTCATTTTTTGTGCTAGTGAAGAATCGACAGAAACCTTAGAATTGCTTGAATCGCTATTTTCCTCTTGACTTAAAAGAATCGCAACTAATTCGTCTATAGATGATCTTCCAGAAGAAATCATTTTTCCGTTTTTCAAAAACTGCAGGAACACTCATTACGCCAAGAGAATCTACCTCGTCTTTAAAAGCGCTCCCTTCTACAGCAATATGTTTTACTTTAGGATTAATAATCGAAATTGTATTAAGCGATTGAACAACCTCTGGGCAATTAATGCAAGTAACAGACATGTATGTTGTAACTTCATGACTTCCAATGCTCAAAATTGCTTTGCGCTGACCATCGCTTATTTTGGGAGCGTAACCGCTTACTTGCAAAATCGCTAAAACTAAAGAGCTAAACTCGTGTCCAAGAGGTAAACCAGCAAAGCTTACAGACACATTAGTTTGTGGATTAAGTACTGCGAAACTTGGTTTGCGATTTACGCGACTTTTATCACCTTCTATAACAGTGATTTTGCTGCTTTGATCTGCTACTTCATTTAAAAGCTCAATAACTTTTTGAGAATTTTTACTACTATCAACATATGCAACAAGATTAATAGGATTAACCATTTTTGTTAATAATCCAGCAAGTTGAGTAGTTAAGTTTGAATCCAATAAAGACATTATTTTCACTTTCTATTCTTAAGTAGCAGATCTTTAGCAGTAAATTAATTATTAGAAAATCAGACTTTTAAAAAATCAGATCTTCCCAACCAAGTCAATAGATGGAGCAAGTGTTTCTTCTCCCTGCTCCCACTTTGCTGGACATACTTCTCCTGGATGGGATGCAATAAATTGAGCAGCTTTAACTTTGCGAAGCATCTCATCTGCATTTCTGCCGATTCCATCTGCTGTCATCTCGTAGAATTGAATATTTCCTTGAGGATCAACCAAGAATGTTGCGCGATGAGCTAAACCAGATTCCTCATTCAAAGCATTAAAGTTTTTAGAGAGCGCGCCGTTTGGATCTCCAAGCATTGTGTATTTTACTTTTGCAATAGCTTTAGAGTCATCGTGCCAAGCTTTGTGAACAAAATGAGTGTCTGTTGAAACAGAATAAACTTCTACGCCTAATTTTTGAAGATCTTCGTAGTGATTTGCAAGATCTTCAAGCTCTGTTGGGCACACAAACGAAAAGTCTGCTGGATAGAAGAAGAATATAGCCCACTTTCCAAGAACATCATTATCGCTTACTTCTACAAATTCACCATTTTTATATCCGTTTACTTTAAACGGAAGAATATGCGTACCAATAAGGCTCATAACAACTCCAATCTTTAATTGTTTATTTAAAAAATTTTCATTTTTTGCAATTAGCAATATTTTGACCTATTTGCTAAATCTAATTATTTAGAATCAGAATTCAGCATTAAAATCATGATAGATTATTTATATCAAAAAGACTATATGTATAGACAACATCTATAGCGCTAGATATTGTATGTCAATAACTATTTAATAAATTTATATTTTCATAAAACAAAGATGACTAAAACAAACTAAAAAATATGACAAAAGCAGAAGAAAAAAAAAATGGAGCGGACAACGGGACTCGAACCCGCGGTCTCAACCTTGGCAAGGTTGCGCTTTACCAACTAAGCTATGTCCGCAAACAAAATGTCATAATAGCCTGATTTCTTTTTAAATGCAAGTTATGAGTAAAAATAAAAATTTATAGTGATTTTTCTGCAATATACATGCAATTTTACGGAGTGTTGAATAAAAGAAAAATATTGATTACGATAATTATTATCATTAAGCCATAAATTTTTATAAAATTTTTCTTAAAATGTGATTTTTATCATGAAAAATCGTAAAAATAATGTAGAATAAAAGATAGCTTTTACCAAACAGGTAAAAGAAACCGAAAAGGTAATGTTTTTCAAAGATGAAGCATAGAACAAGGAGGTTTCTATGAAGGCTATTGTTGCAACCAAAGATAAGAAGGCTCAGGTTGTAGAGAAGGAACTCCGCCCATTGGAATTTGGTGAGGCCTTACTCGATATGGAGTGCTGCGGCGTATGCCACACCGATCTTCACGTTAAGAACCAAGATTTTGGCGATAAAACAGGCGTTGTTCTTGGACACGAAGGTATTGGTATTGTTAAGGAAGTTGGCCCTGGTGTTACAACATTAAAGCCAGGCGACCGTGCATCTGTAGCATGGTTCTTCAAGGGTTGCGGACATTGCGAATATTGCACCACAGGCAGAGAAACACTTTGCCGTAGCGTTTTGAACGCAGGATACACTGCCGATGGTGGCATGTCTCAAGAGTGCATCGTCGCAGCAGACTACGCAGTAAAGGTCCCAGAAGGCTTGGATCCAGCTCCTGCAAGCTCCATCACTTGCGCTGGCGTTACAACCTACAAGGCTATTAAGGAATCTGGCGTACATCCAGGCGAATGGCTTATTTTATTCGGTCTTGGCGGTCTTGGTAATCTTGCGTTGCAATATGCAAAGAACGTATTTGGTGCGCACGTAATCGCAGTAGATGTTAACGATGCTCAGCTTGAATTTGCTAAGGAATATGGCGCAGATTTGTGCGTGAACCCACTTAAGGAAAATGTTCCTGAATTTGCTATGAAGAAGGTAGGCGGCGCTCATGGCGCTGTCGTAACCGCTGTAAGCAAGGCTGCTTTTAACAGCGCAGTTGACTCTGTGCGAGCAGGCGGCACTGTTGCAGCTGTTGGTCTTCCACCAGAAGAAATGGAACTTAGCATTCCTCGCCTTGTTCTTGACGGAATCCGCTTGGTTGGTTCTCTTGTTGGAACTCGTAAGGATTTGGAAGAAGCGTTCCAGTTTGGTGCTGAAGGCAAGGTTCTTCCACAGTGCCATATGCGCAAGATGGAAGACATTAACGACATCTTCGACGAGATGCTCAGCGGTAAGATTCGCGGTCGAATGGTAATCGACCTCTCCCACTGAAAAAGAGATAAAATAAAAAAAAAACTAAAAGCCACTTAGCAAATGCTAGGTGGCTTTTAGTTTATGTTTTAAGATGTTTTAAGACTTAATTTTTGTACACTATTTCAACGGAGGCATTGGCTTCCAATTAGGATCATGCAAAATTTTTCTGCTTGCAATCCAACCAGTAAAAAGCTTTTTAACACCACTTAAAATATGCTCACGATCTACAGCAACAAGCCTAATAAACTCTTTTGCAGCAGTTAATGCTGTTCCAAGAGCAAACATAAATGGTCGATAATCGCCATGAATCATAAAGTATCGCGCCATAAAACCACGATTTCGCATAATATGGTAACGATTCATGTCAGAAGTAGAATTTAGTTGACGAACGCCAGCAATATCCCAATTAGGAATATTACGAGTTCTACGAAGAATAACATCTTTTACAACAATCGGATTCGTAACTTTGCTAGCAAGGTATCCGTAAGTTGTGTCATCCCAATAAATAAAATAATGCGGATCTGGCAAACCGATTTTCTCTACAATATTGCGCTTAAATAATCCGCCTTCAAAGCACATAGTGTTCATAACGCGATACCCAGATGGTCCAAATGCTGCTGGAGCAATTGGGTTAGGGATTCCAAGAGAAACAATAAATTTATATTGCCAATAAAAATCGCCACCGTCGTAGTCTAAACGGCTGCCTTGAATCACATCGTGGCTTTTAGTCCACTTTGAAAGACGTTCAATAGATTCTGGAACAGTTTCAACATCATCGTCCATAACCCAGAACCACTGCGCGCCAAGTTCATACGCTTTTTTAACACCAGCACTAAAACCGCCAGCTCCCCCAAGATTGCTGCTTTGAGGCGCGTAAACAACGCGGTTTGAATCGCCAAAATTATCCACGCTAGCAGAACCCCAGCGACGTGTAAGAACATCATCTAAATCTTGCACCATATCACGAGTTTTTTCACTCTTCTCATTGTCTACAACAACAATCCTCCATGGGCATTGATTTAATCGTTCAAAAGATTTAAACAGATTTTCAAGCAACTCCTGACGCTTATAAGTAACTACAACAACAGCAAGCTTATCAATAGTATTATCATTTATAACTTCGCTCATATTTTTAATATTACACTAGCATTGCCATCAATATTATTAATAAAATTCAAATTTTTTAGTACAAACTTCATTTTCAGATAAATGTTCATAGCATAAGATAAAAATAAAGTGTAGTTTCAGGGAAGGTGAAAATCCTTACTGGCGGTAACGAGGTAATTCTTGTATTAGTGAATTTTCTCGAAGCCCGCGAGCGGCAACGCGCTGCTGATTCGGTTAAAATCCGAAGCCAACGGTTAAAGTCCGGATGAAAGAAACGGAGGCTCTAATGAGCATTTCACGCGAAAAATAATCATAAAACAAGCAATCACACAGCAAATAATCACGCAACTTACTCTGGCACAAACTATTGGTCAAGCGAAAAAATTGCTAAATACGCGCTATTTGTTGCGCTCTCTATTGCTGTAAGCTTTATAGAATTTCCACTTATTCCGGACCTAAGCTACCTTAAATACGATCCTTCGGGAATTGTGTGTTTAATTGCAGGATTTGCATACGGACCATTCGCCGCTGCAATCGTAAGCGTGCTAGGATTTGCTCCACACTTCTTTACTAACCCGTTTGGCGCAATAATGGCAATATTGGTTTCAATGGGCGCGTCTGTTAGCGCTGCAATCGTCTACAAAAAAATTAGAACCAAAGAAGGCGCTATTATTTCGCTTATAGTTGGCTCTGTAGTTGCGATTGCTCTTGCAATAGTTGGAAATCTTATTATTACGCCATTTTATGCCCATATGAGCGTTGAACAAGTTGCCGCTCTTATAGTTCCAGCTCTGCTACCGTTTAATGCTATTAAGCTTGCGATTCATTGCGTAATAACTATGCTTGTTTATAAGCCTGTTTCAAAGCTTCTTAACTACAACAAATAGCAAACAAATAGCATTAGCCAAAATAGCATTAGTCAATTAAGTAAAAAGCAAGCTGATTATGCAAAGCAATAAAGTTATTCAAGATAAAACATGTTGCAAAGTCGAAAAAAGCAATACGGATTATTTTGCTAAAAAAGATAATGCTGTTTCTTTGCAAAAAGTTCGCTTTAGCTACGATGGCGGAAAAACTTGGATTCTAGACGGAATAGATCTTGAAATTGCATATGGTCAAAGAATCGCAATCATTGGCAAAAATGGTAGTGGAAAGTCCACGCTAGCTAAAATTATTGCAGGACTTTCTTCCCCAGATTCTGGAATTGTTACGCTATGCGGAATAAAAGTTTTTGAAGCAAACAATGTTGATTCAAAAGCTTACCAAAAAGCACGAGAATCTATTGGAGCATTGTTTCAAAGCCCAGAAGACCAAATCGTTACAACAGTTGTAGAAGACGATGTTGCTTTTGGGCTTGAAAACTTGTGCGCTTCTAAAGAATTTATGAAGCAAAATATAAGCAATGCTTTACGCGCTGTAAACATGGAAAATCACCGTTTTAGCGACCCGAGCAATATGAGTGGAGGTCAGCAGCAGCGCGTTGCTATTGCATCGTCGATTGCTACAAAATCAAAACTTCTTGTATTAGATGAGCCTACAAGCATGCTTGATTCTTGCGCAAAAGAAGATGTAAATAAGCTTTTTAACAAATTGCAAACGAGCGGCACAACAATCGTACAAGTTACGCATAAGATTAGCGAATGCAAAAATGCGGATCGAATATTGATGCTAGAAAATGGAAAATTGCGTGATGTAAGTTTATTGGAATTAGATGAATTTTTCACGGAAAAATCGCCAGCTGTTATTGAATCAAAAAGCATGACGGAAAATGCAAAAAAATCAAATACAGCAATTGAAATATCGAATTTAAATGTGAGCTATACAAATAGTCAAACTCCAATAATAAGAGACTATTCTCTAAGCGTAAAATCAGGCGAAATCGTTGCAATAATGGGAAAAAACGGGTGCGGAAAATCAACGCTCGCAAAAGCAATATGCGCACTTATTAAATACGATTCTGGCTCCATTTGCGTAAACGGAATAAAAATTAGCGAAAAAACAAGCAAATCGCAAATGCGAGAAATTCGCAAAAACATTGGTTACGTTATGCAATTGCCAGAACAGCAACTTTTTGCACAAACTGTTTTTGAAGACGTAGCATACGGGCCAAAAAACTTTGGATTAGAAGGACGTGAATTACATTCCAGAGTATTGAACGCACTAAAATCATTGCATATTGAACACTTAGCACAAAAATCCCCATTCGAACTTTCTGGCGGACAGCAACGACTAGCAGCAATCGCAGGTGTTTTAGCTTGCAATCCAAAAATTTTGGTTTTAGACGAGCCTACAGCAGGATTAGATTTTGAGTATGCAAAAATCGTACTAAAAATTTTAAGCGATTTACACAATAAAGGCATAACAATTATTGTTATTACTCACAATCTAAACGAAGCAAAATCGCTTGGAGCGCGCATAGTTACGTTAGAATCGCGCAAAAAGAAGGAGATTCAAGAACACGCGCAAGACGAAAAGCTTGAAAATGCTAGCGAGAATGTTAACGAAAAGAAAAACGAAATCAAAAACAAGTCATTGCTAAGCTTATTCAATACGCGAATCATACTAATATCATGCTTAATTCTTATGTTTAGCGCGTTTAGTATTACAAACTTCTATCAACTAGGAATTCTTGCACTATCAACGCTTGCTCTAATATTTCTCGCTAGAATATCACCTATAAAATTATTGTTGTCATTGCATATGTTTATTGCAATATTCGTATTTTCTGGAATGTTTAATCTTCTAGTTGTGCATTCTGGAAGAGAAATTTTTAAAATTGGACCGCTATTAATAACAGATGATGGAATAAAGTTTGCAATACTTTTCGCTTCAAGATTTTCGCTTGTTATACTAATCGGATCAATAATTGTACTAACAATAAGCCAAACGCGGTTGACTGAAGCATGCGCGTCTATTATTTCGCCTCTTAAAAGCGTAGGATTGCCAAGTCAAGAAATTGCTCTTATTATGAGCCTTGCTTTGCGCTTTTTGCCGACTCTTTCAAAAGAAGCAGAATCTGTAGCCTTAGCTCAAATCGCAAGAGGCGGAAACATAAAAGACGGGTCTATAAAAAAGCGATTGCGAGCAATAACATCTCTTATAGTTCCAGGATTTGCAAGCGTGATTCGGCATGCAAACACACTAGGGCTTGCACTAGATTCTAGATGCTACGTTCCTGGATCAAAGCGCACGCACTTACATACGGAGAAAATGCGCTTAAAAGACTTTGCACTTTTAATAATTACATTAGCTATTGTGTGCGGAATAATTTTTGCTGGAATATTTGTATATTGAACTCATTGAACGTATTGAACGCGGATTCTTACGGTTAATGTATAATCCGATAAGCATTGAAAATTTAAGCGTTACAAGTAGATAATCAATAGTCGATAGTTGGTTGTCGATAATTGCGTTTGACAATATAGCGTTTTGACGTTTTAATGTTTTGAAAATTGACGTTTTAGCGTTTTACGCATGTTGAACGCGATTTGGAAGGAAAATAATGGCATTAACTAAAAAGCAGATTAAGCAATTGCGCGCGCTCGCTAACACTTTAAGCCCATTGCTTTACGTTGGAAAAAACGATATTAGCGATGCTGCTGTTAAGCAAGCAGACGAAACAATGCAATCTCATGAACTTATGAAGTGTGCTGTACAAGATGGCTCTGGATTAAGCGCTAAAGAAGCTGCGCAGGAACTTGCAGAACATCTTGGTGCCGAAGTTGTGCAAGTAATTGGCAACCGCTTTGTGCTGTTCCGCGTTTCAAATCGCGAAGATATTGACCACATTATGCTTGTTCGCGAGTAAAACTCTCTTAAAAAAATAGTAATACTGTATTAAAAGGCTTCTTACAATTCTAAGAAGCCTTTTAATTATTGACTTTAGTTATTGTCAGCAGATTTGTGGAGAATATTGCGAATTTGAGATAAACGTTGCGAAATCTCGTGCTCGTAGCCGCGATTATTTGGGTAATAATATTCGCGACCAACTAGCTCATCTGGCATATATTGCTGAGATACAACAGCACCCGGATAATCGTGAGCGTACTTGTACCCATCATGATTGCCCCAACTTTTCATCAAAGCAGTTGGCGCGTTACGCAGATGAAGAGGCACTTGACCAATATTTCCAGCATCAACATCTTGCAAAGCCTTATTAATCGCATTATAGCTTGCGTTTGATTTTGGAGCAGTTGCTACAGCAATCACAGCTTCCGAAAGAATAATCCGCGCTTCTGGCATGCCAATTAGAGCAACCGCTTGAGCTGCAGCAACAGTTACTTGCAAAATTTGTGGAGCCGCCATACCAACTTCTTCGGCAGCAGCAATCATAATTCGCCTTGCAATAAAACGCGGGTCTTCACCAGCTCTAAGCATTCGCGCTAAATAATGCAAAGAAGCGTCAACATCACTTCCACGCATTGACTTAATAAAAGCAGAAATCACATCGTAATGGTCGTCGCCATCTTTGTCGTAGCGAACTGTAGTAGTATCCATTACATTAGAAACAATATCAGCAGTAATTACAGGCTTATTTTTACCATGCTGCAACGCAACATCTCCTGTTACTGCTCCTGCAGCCGCCTCTAAAATAGTGAGAGTTTTGCGAGCATCTCCCCCACTTAAACGAATAATTGAATCAATAGCATCATCGTCGATTTTAAGCTGATCATTAAGACCATTTTCGCTTGAAATTGCGCGTTCTATAAGCGTGTGCAAATCTTCTACACTGAGAGACTCAAGTTTAACAACTACTGATCTACTAAGTAGTGGCTTAATGATTGAAAAACTTGGGTTTTCGGTAGTAGCTCCAATAAAAGTTACATCGCGATTTTCAACGCTTGGAAGCAAAGCATCTTGCTGTGATTTAGAAAAACGGTGAACTTCGTCAATAAACAGAACTGTTTCTTGACCTTTACTAACTAAACGCTCATGTGCTCGATCTAACACAGCTCGAACATCTTTAACTCCAGAAGTTACAGCAGAAAGCTCTTCAAACACGCGACCAGACTGTCTAGCCACAATATAAGCAAGCGTAGTTTTACCAACTCCTGGAGGTCCAAACAACACAACAGAACTTGGAGATGTAAGAGAACCTTTAGATTGCGGATTCGCAAGCCTGCGCAAAGGCGAACCATCTTTTAGCGCATGAGTCTGCCCAAGCACGTCTTCGATAGCGCTTGGGCGCATACGCACTGCCAACGGACGCGTCACATCGCTAGGTGCACTACTTGCGGAAAATAAATCTTTCTCCATAATTACCAGCTTACACTACATATAGAACAAACGTTCGATTGCATTCTGCATTCTGTGTTTTGCATTCTGTGCTCTGTTAGCACATTTTTAAGAATCACACGTGCGACACGCTGTAGTCAAAGAACACAACTTCGCCTGTATCTTGTGTGGAATCCAAATCAACAATTCCAGTAATAGCCCAATTATGGTCTCCGTCCGAATCGTCAATAATTTGCCGAACTTTCCACGAATGTTCACTCTTCTCAAGAGAATCATCCAAAATAAACAAGTCGCCACTTCTAGCCTTGGCATCGATACCAACATACTCGTGCTCATCGTAATAGTCGTCAAGCACATCATTCCACTCGTGAACACCGTAACCCCAAGCTTTGTCAAGCTCTCCTAAAGTATCCGCATCTTCCAAATCCATAAGCTGCACGCGACGGAACATTGCGTTTCGAATCAACACAATAAGTCCACGACGATCCTCAACTACAGACTCAGAAGTTCCAGGCGCAGCCATAGTTACAGCGCTAGCTTCAGCGTCCGACCCTCCAGCACTTTCCCACTCGTCAACAAGACTTGAATCAATAGATCGCACAACAAGACGAAGCCACGAAATAATATCACGTAATTCTTCGTTAAGCATGTCTTCTGGCACAGTACGAGCAAGCGAACGATAAGCGTCCGAAAGGTAACGAAGAAGCGTTCCCTCACTTCTAGCAATGCCATAACGAGAAATGTATCCAGTAAAATCGGATGCGGTTTCAACCATGTCTCGAAGTACAGATTTAGGCTTAATCCAGTAGTCGTTTGCCCACGGAACATCTTTGCGATATTGCGCAAAAGCAGGCTCAAGCAAATCTTCAAGAGGCTTAGGGTAGCTAACTTCCGCTAAGCGTTCCATGCGCTCCTCGTAATCAATGCCATCATCCTTCATACCAGCCATTGCAGCATCGCGAGCCTTACGCTCTTGTGCGCGAAGCACAGGCTTAGGATCATCTAAAGTTGCTTCAACCATAGAAATTACATCAAGCGCATAGCTTGGAGATTCTGGGTCTAGAAGTTCCAAAGCTGCGAGTAAGAATGGAGAAAGCGGCTGATCCAGCGCAAAGCCCTCTGGCATAGCAACATCAAGATCATAATCACAAGAACCATCCGAAAGCTCTCTGCATTCAATAACTTGAGTATCGAGCAAAGTTTGGAAAATATCGTTGCAACGCTCGAGCAATTTCTCTTTATCTTGCGGCTTTTGCGCACTATCTTCAATAAGTTTTTCAACGCGTGCTCTAGCATCCCCACCTTGCGTAACTTCGTTCAAAATCATTGAGTGCGTTACAACCATGTGAGGATTCAAAGTTTCTGGAGCGCTTTCAATAAGCTTAGTAAACGTTAGCTCGCCCCAAACTACAAAGCCTTCTGGAGCTTTCTTACGCTTAACTTTTTTAAGCTTCTTAGGATCATTTCCAGCTTTTGCAACAGCGCGCGCATTCTCAATCTCGAACTCTGGAGCCTCTGCAACTACTAAGCCCTCAGTATCGAATCCCATTCTGCCTGCACGTCCTGCAATTTGATGAAACTCGCGAGCACGAAGCTTTCTACTACGATTCCCATCAAATTTTGTAAGAGCTGTAAGAACAACCGAGTGAATTGGCACGTTAATACCAACTCCGAGAGTGTCTGTGCCACAAATAACGGGCAGCAATCCTTGCTGAGCTAACTGTTCGACAAGCCTACGGTAGCGCGGAAGCATACCAGCATGGTGTACGCCTACACCCGTGCGCAGTAGCCTTTGCAAAATTTTGCCGAAACCTGTAGTAAATTTAGTGCCTTTAATAGCTTGAGCAATTTTGTCTCGCTGATCTTTGCTAGAAACCCCCGTGCTTGCAAGCGCTTGAGCTGTTTCTAGAGCTGCATCTTGCGAAAAATGAACTACATAGATTGGCGTTAAACCCTTGTTAAATAAGAGTTCTACAGTTGTTGCAAGCGGCTTATCTGTGTACTCGTATTCGAGTGGGATTGGTCTTGGCGCATTAGCAATAATATCAACACTACGTTTTGTTGATTTTTCTAAACGTTCCGCAATATCCGTTACGTCTCCAAGAGTTGCGCTCATAAGTAAGAATTGCGTATTTGGAAGTGTAAGTAACGGAACTTGCCAAGCCCATCCGCGCTCTGGATCACCATAGTAGTGGAATTCGTCCATTGCAACGCAATCGACTTCAGCGTTTGCGCCTTCGCGTAAGGCTTGATTTGCTAAGATTTCTGCAGTGCAGCAGATTATTGGAGCGTCCGCGTTAATATGCGAATCTCCTGTAATCATGCCAACGTTGTCGCGCCCAAAAATCGCAACTAAATCGAAGAATTTTTCGGAAACAAGAGCTTTAATTGGCGCAGTATAGTAGGAGCGTCTGCCGGTAGCGAGCGCTGCAAAATGCATGCCGAGCGCTACTAGAGATTTTCCAGAACCGGTTGGAGTATTTAAGATAACATGGTCTCCTGCAAGCAAATCCATAACAGATTCTTCTTGATGCGGCCACAAATCTACATGCTTGTTATCTTTAGCCCAATCAACAAATGCTTGAAAAATCTCGTCTTCGCTAGCATGATGCAAATCAAAAGCTAACTCGCCCAGACCAGCCATATTCCGCTCCTACTTTACTTAAGCTTTACTCGTGACTTTAATCGCAAATTTATTTACTTGCGATTTTACTTGCGCTTCTTCTTATCTCGTACTTTTACAGAGATTTGAATAGGAGTTCCCTCAAATCCAAACTCTTCTCGAAGAGAACGCTCAATAAAGCGACGGTAACCGTGCTCTAAGAAGCCTGTTGCGAATATCACGAAACGCGGTGGGCGCGTAGAAGCCTGAGTAGCAAACAAGATTCTCGCTTGCTTTCCGCCTCGCAAAGGATGCGGATGAGCAGACTGAATACGACCTAAGAAAGCGTTGAGCTTGCCTGTAGGAATGCGCTTATCCCAGCTGTCTAAAGCTGTTCGCATAGCGCGCGCAAGACGATTCGTATGCCATCCTGTTTTTGCGGAGAGATTAACGCGCTCAGCCCAAGTTACGCGCTCAAACTCAGTTTTCCACAAGCGTTCCATGCGCTGTCTAGAAAATTCGTCCATCAAGTCCCACTTGTTAAACACAAGTACGATTGCTCGACCCGCGTCTACAGCCTGGCTCATAACTTTCAAATCCTGCTCTGCAATCGGCTGGGAAGAATCGAAAAGAATCAAAGCAAGTTCAGAACGCTCAATCGCAGCTTGCGTACGAAGTGAAGAATAGTATTCAGCACCAGTAAGCTTATGCTGCCTGCGCTTAATACCAGCAGTGTCAATAAACAGCCAGTCTTCTCCATAAACTCGCACAACCTCATCAACAGGATCTCGAGTAGTTCCAGCCAAATCGTTTACAACAGAACGTTCTTCATGAGCTAAATGGTTCAAAAGCGAAGACTTACCAACGTTTGGACGCCCAACTAAAGCAACTCTGCGAAGTCCTTCTGGAGTCAAGAATCCTGAAGTTTTATTCGCTTTCTTCAAAGAGTTAAGAGCCGCGTCAAGCAAATCTCCAACGCCTCTGCCATGCATTGCAGAAATTCCGTAAGGCTCACCCATTCCGAGCTTCCAAAACTCTGCAGTTAAATACTCGCTTCTAGCGTCGTCAACCTTGTTAACTGCCAGAGTAATAGGCTTACCTGCAGCGCGAAGCATTGAAACAATGCGCTCGTCTGTAGCTGTTAAACCAACTTGACCATCTACTAGGAAAATCACAGCATCGCTTAAACGCACTGCCACTTGCGCTTGCTGAGCAATAGAAGAATCAATGCCTTCAACATCTGCTTCCCAGCCGCCAGTGTCAACCAGCTTGAAGTTGGTTCCAGCCCACTCAGCGTCGTAACTTACGCGATCTCTAGTAACACCTGGAGTATCTTCTACAACAGCGACACGATGGCCCAAAATACGATTTACAAGCGTTGATTTTCCAACGTTTGGTCGACCTATAACGGCGATTACTCCAACAGCTTTTGTATCTTTCGATTCATCATCGCTTGCAAAATCACCACTAAGAAGCGCACGATCTTCATCATCAAGATCGTAGCCTTCAAGATTTGCAGCATAACGGTCGTACTCATCTTGCTCAATTGCATCGTCAACAATCTCTACAAGCGCGTCAAGAGTCTGCTCAAAAGTTAAATCAGAATTATCTAGAGTTGTAACACCGTCTGCAGCTTTAAGAAAATTCGTAACTTTAGCATCTTTAGCATCACGAGCGCGAATATCGTCTTCTTCAGATTCATTATTCTTAGATTCATTATTTTGCAAATTTTCTTGCGCAATATCCTGCTTATTTCTGCGAGCTTGACGCACTTCCTCACGAGCAGTAAGAAGCACTCGAACTTGAGCATTTGGAGCCACAACAGTAGTAATATCGCGGCCTTCTGCAACTATTCCCTCTCCGCCTGAGAAAGAATCTTCACTAGACTCTGAAGCAATATACGCGCGCTGAGCAGCAATAAGCATGCGTCGAACTGCAGGAATCGAAGAAACCGTAGACACGTGCGAAGAAACTTCGCTGGAACGCAATTCTTCGCTAATATCTTCACTATCAATTACGACTACAGGATTTTTTGGATCAACACTAAATTCAGCATGATCTTCCGTAAACAATGCTCCAACAGCTTCAACAATTTGATTCAAGCGTTTTGCATCTGCAGAATTCGTTGAATTTCCTTCTTCATCCAACTCAAGCTGCTTGCTTAAATCAATACCTTGCTTCAAGCACCACCAAGCAGCAGCTCGATACATTGCCCCCGTATCTAAATACGCAAAACCATAGTATTGCGCTAAAGCACGAGAAGTAGAAGATTTACCTACTCCTGCTGGTCCATCAATTGCTACGCAAATCACAGGCCAACCTCCTTAGAAAGCGAGCGCACTTCTGTTTGAGAAAGCACTCGATACGATCCAGCTTTTAAGTCCCCTAACTTAATAGGCCCAATTTGAGTACGCACAAGACGCTTTACAGGATATCCTACGGCTCCAAAAATCCTGCGCACAATGCGATTTTTGCCAGAGTGTAAAACAACTTTTACGATTGTTGCATCGTGATTTTGGTCGATTATTGCACAGCGATCGAGCTTAATCCAGCCGTCTTCCAGATTTACGCCTTGCGAAACTAGCCTGCGGCAAACCATTCCGTTGATCTTGCCTTCAACAGTTGCAATATACGTTTTCTCAACTTCATACTTTGGATGCATAACATGCTGGCTTAACTCACCATCGTTGGTCATTAAAATAAGACCTTCAGAATCGTAGTCCAAGCGTCCCATGTGGAAAATTCGCTCGTACTTATCTCCAACAATGTCTCTTAAAGTGAAGCGACCTTTTGGATCATCCATTGCGCTCAAAACTCTTTTAGGCTTATTAAGCGCGAGCGTTACAAGCTTGTGATTAAATTTCACTCTCGATCCGTCTACGCGTATTTTTTGTTTACTTGGATCTACTCGAGTTCCGAGTGTTGTTACAAGCTCATCATCTACTTCAACACGCCCATCTAAGATTATTTCTTCACACTTTCGGCGTGAACCAAATCCCGCTTCAGCAAGTAGCTTTTGCAGTCGAACAGCGTTTTTGGATTCTTGTTGCGCCTGATTGGCGCGGGAATATGCGTTTGGCATCGTTCTCCCAACGTGACCTTATTCGTATTCTTTTAATAAATTAGTAGCAAATTTTCATATTCTGCAATAAATACAGGAAATTACCACGTTTTTCTATGTTAGCGTATGGCATAGCCGTGATACTATAGCAAACGTTTGGTTGTGCTGTAAATAATAAAAACCAGCATAGCGGTGTACACAATTAACGTAAGGAATTGTTATGAACTACACTTCAAATGCAGATTGCTCTGTTTCTAAACAATCTTCTGCACTTAGAACTCCGCTCATTTTTAGAATAGGAGCAGAATTCATTGCAAGCGCTTTTGCAATGTTCACTATCTACATGTTCTCATCTATTGTTACTGCAATGTATGGCGTAAATGTTCTTATGATTGCAGTAGGAACTGGCATTGCTTATGCTGCTGCTATTGGTATTGCATCTAAGTTTTCTGGCGGACATGTAAATCCTGCTATAACTATCGCATCTATGCTTACTGGCAGAACTCCTTATATTTCTGGAATTTTATACATTATTGCTCAGGTTCTTGGAGCTATCGCTGCAGCTGGAGTAACTGTTTTTGTTCTGCCACAAACAAAGATGGTTCCAGCTCACACTTGGTTCGCTCCTGTTGTTAATGGTTTTGAAAATGCTTCCATTTCTGCAAACCAACTTAAGAGTGTTAATGCATCTTTTGGCGTTATTACTGCTCTTGTTGTTGAAATTATTGCAGTTCTTGTTATTGTTGCAACAGCCATGACGTACATGAATGACAACGGCAGCACAAAATGCGGATACTCTACTCACATGGGCATTGCTTATGCCGCTGGAGCTTTCATTACTTATCAAATTACTGGAGCTGGTTTAAACCCTGCCCGTTCTACTGGCATTGCTATTCTTGCTCAATCGCAAAAGTTATCTGTCTCACCATTGAGTCAACTTTGGGTATTTTGGATTGCACCTGTTTTTGCCGCTGCGCTCGTAGGATTTGTCATGCTTATTTGCAAGCTTGCAACATCTTCTTCAAATAATCAGAATCCTGTTGCTGCTGATTGCTCAAATCAAACTTCTCCTGTTCTACAGAATACTGTTCCTGTAGTTCCAGAACCTCCTGTTAACACAGAGTCTTCAGTAACCCCTTCTACGACTTTGGATTCTACTGGAAACGATAATGTTCCATTTAATCCTTTTAACAGAGATGATAAATAGAATTTCGTGAATTAAATCTATCGGATTCTACATTAAGAAAAAAATTGAAAAATACGTTATCAATAGTCCAATTCCTAGCGAAATGCTTATGAAAGAATCAAAGGCTACAGATCTAACCTTCCATGGACTTTTTTGAGTAAATATTAAGCGTATGATTCCAAGAACAATGGCTGTTGCGGCAATTATTACCGTGGCAGCCATTGTTTTACCCATAAACGCCAATACTGCGCTTACGCATACTATTGCTGCCACAATCCATTGCGCATACGGTTTTCCTTCTTTGACTTCAGAAACGTATATATGGTTTGATTTTTTTGCTAATTCAGATTCATTTACATTTAAAATGTTCTTTTGAATTTTTGATACATCGTCTTGTTTTTCATACCGATCATTAATTGTCATACTTGTATAATACATAAAAGACCTTGGAAAGTATACGAAAATACAATCCAAGGTCCTTTTTATAGAATACTTGTATTAATTAAAAAATTAATAAATATTTTATTATTCAGTCAAATACTATTTAGTGGAAGAAGTGCCTTGTACCAGTAGTGTACATTGTTACTCCAGCCGCACGCGCAGCTTCAAACACTTCCTCATCTCTAATTGACCCTCCTGGCTGCACAATTGCTCGCACACCTGCGTCAATAAGGATTTGCGGACCATCAGCAAATGGGAAGAATGCATCCGAAGCCGCAACAGCTCCACGAGCACGCTCAACACCATCAGCAAGAGTATTAGCACGCTCAACAGCCAAGTGGCAAGAATCCACGCGATTAACCTGCCCCATGCCAATGCCAACAGTAGCATTATCGTGCGCAAGTAGAATTGCGTTAGACTTTACGCAACGAAGCGAGCGCCATGCAAACTCTAAGTCTTTCAAAGTATCAGTATCTGCAGCTTCTCCAGATACAAGAGTCCAATTTTGAGGATTATCGCCAAAATCATCAATCTTATCTGCGCTTTGTACCAATGCGCCACCATCAATAGGATGCACCTGCAAGCCCAAAACTGGAGGATTTGCAACCTTTAAGATTCGCAAATTCTTCTTCTTAGTGCGCAATAACTCCAAAGCCTCAGGCTCATAATCTGGAGCAACAATTACCTCTGTGAAAATTGGTCGAACACTTTCAGCCATTTCTAGTGTAACAGTTGAATTGCAAGCAATCACACCGCCGTAAGCACTTACAGGATCGCAAGCGTGAGCTTTCTTATGAGCAATAGCTGCAGTTGCACCTATTGCTAAGCCGCAAGGATTATTATGCTTGCATACTGCAACAGCGATTTGTGGGGCAAAATCCCATACTGCACGCCAAGCCGCATCCGCATCAACATAATTGTTGTAGCTCATCGGCTTTCCACCAAGAAGTTCAGCTTGAGCTAAACCTCCCTTATGCAATGGGTCAAGATAAAGCCCCGCCTGCTGATGTGGATTTTCACCATATCTAAGCTTATGCTCTAAACTCCAAGTACGCGTGTAGTTTGCAGGAAGCTCAACATCTCCAGTATTTTGACTATCTTCTTCAGCATTTGTATTCAAGCTTTCAGGCTTCTTCCATGCTTTACTTGTCCACTCAGATATAGAAGCATCGTAAGCTGCGGTATGAGCAAATGCTTTACCAGCCAAATATTCGCGCTCTTGCAAATTAAAGCCTTCACCTGAAACGATTCTATTAGCTAAAAGCTGGTAATCTGCAGGGTCTGTAATAACAGCCACAGATTTATGATTTTTCGCGGCAGCGCGAACCATAGATGGTCCACCAATATCGATTTTCTCAATAATCTGAGCTTCGCTTCCACCGCTCATAACAGTGTTTACAAACGGATACAAATTCACTACAACAGCATCAAATGGCTCAATATTTAACTCTTTAAGCTGCTTTACATGATCAGGATTGCTCATATCTGCTAAAATCCCAGCGTGAATATGTGGATCGAGCGTCTTAACCCTACCATCTAAGCTTTCTGGGAAACCTGTTATATCAGATACTTCCGTAACCTTTACACCTAATTCTTGGAGTTTTGCAGCTGTTGAACCTGTTGAAACAACCTGAGTTCCGCACTTTTTAAAAGCGTCTGCCAGAGTTTCTAGCCCTTCTTTGCAAAATACTGATACAAGTACTCGCTTGATTGACCTTTTACCTGTGGTTATCAGCACATCTGCACTTGATTCTTGCGCGTGTATCTGTTGCACGGTGGTCTTCCTCCTTGATGTTGGACGAGGATTATTTTTTATTGACTTTCGAACTAACTGTTCTAGGTTTTCTAGTATCAGTTTTGTTCTCAATCAAAGGTTGTTTTTTAGTGGATTTAACGCTTCGCGGCTGACTTATATTATCTGTTTCATTTTGACTAATTGAACGAGCTGAACGCGTTTCTTCTTTTCTTGAAGACATATCATCAGCCGACTTTTCAGACATATTGTTTTCTTTAGGAGTTATTACCGACGTTTCACATGACTGTTCAACTTGTTTTGATTGTGAGTTTATGTTCTGATCTTCCTTTGACTTTTCACTAATATTTTCAGATAACTTTTTAGAAAATAGATTAAAATTCGACGGCTTAATGGAATCATATTTCTCAAAAATTTTAGAACTTAATGCACGAATAGAAATTATTATTGCGCACACAAATATAACAAGAATCCAAGCCATCCCAAAGCCAAATACTGTTAAATGACCTAAAGCACGAACACTTCTACTGACATTTGTACCAACATTGGATAAACGATATTTACCTAAATCACCGTTTGCGAACAAGAATAGTATACTCATAACGAGTATTACTAATATGCAAGTTGATACCAAAACTACAGCTGATTCCACAAAAGCTATAACGGTAGACTTCCAATCAAGTTTATCTTTATCGAAATGCAAACGAAGATTACAAGACTTAGAATATAAGATTACAAATAACGCAAATACGCCACATAAGGCAAAAACGATACCATTAACCAGAATCCTATAAAGTGAATCACCTATAGAGTCTGGGAATATGGCAAAGAATGGCACAGGAGGCAAAGACTTACGATTAACTGCATAAATTGTGAAATTAGCAACTGATCCTATAGCAAATCCTGAACCTGAAATCCATGATAATGCCCATAATGCAACGTTTGGAAGCCATACCAGACATGCAATTGTGGTTAAAATTCTTGAACCTAATTGCATTCCTAACTTTGAAAAAACTATCTCAACATTACTTGCTCCAACAATGGACCAAAAGATAATCGTTGATAATGCAATAATTGCATAAATTGACAACACGATTACGGTTGAATAAAGGCAAATTTTTATGCGTTTTAATATATGTTCAGGAACATTTTTTGTTATATTATTTTTGATTAATACAAACAATGAGCTGTATGGGAAAACAGCTATTAACTGTGCAAAAGCATATACACAAGAGCTTTTTAACAATATGACTGGTAACGAATCCAATAACTCAATATTAGTATTTTGAGATATAACTCCATTGATGAAAACCCAAACAAACAAACCAATACAATTTACTAGCAATCCACCTTTTAGTTTTCTCATCAGAATCGCAAGCATTGTAATTATAAGCGAAGTCAAACCAAGTGGAATAACTGTAAGAATAAAATCATCAAAGCCTAGACCAACTCCTTGCGCAAAAAGAAGAGCAGCCCATGTCATCGACATTGATGAATCGGAAAGATTACCAGTTCCTTCTTCTATAGAAATAACAAGAAGGGTTAGTGACATGAATAATCCAACAACTATTACAAAAATCAAAGTCGCAATAGCGGGTATAGATATCCCCTTCAAAATGCTAATAAGAGAAGACTTCAGTTTTTTCATAACATCATCCTCCCTTATTAGCCGCTTGAAGTTAGATCTAAGTTGTTCGATTTTTTATGATTACACCTAAAAACAATATATGAATAAATGTAGATACCCAAGTACAACACAAGCTACTACTCATACACCACTTTTATGCAGGCATCGTCATTAAACTAGAGCATTTATAAGATTGCAACTCATTCATTCCGCTAATTCCTGTTAACTCCATTACAAAGCAGAATCCAGCAACAGTGCCCTGCGACCTTTCAACAAGTCTCGCAGCAGCTTTTGCAGTTCCTCCTGTAGCAATTAAATCGTCAACAATAAGAACACGCTGACCAGGCTTTATAAGATCTTTCTCAATCTCTATCTTAGCTTCCCCATATTCGAGAGAATATGACTCGCTTATGACTTCGGGAGGCAATTTACCTGCTTTTCTCACGGCAACAAAACCTTTATTGAGTCGAGCAGCCAAAGCTGGACCAAACAAAAATCCACGAGCCTCAAGTCCAGCAACTAAATCAAACGAATCTTGAGAAACTGGCAACGAATCTACTAATGAATCAATAAGAATTCGCATACCACGATTATCAGCAAAAACAGGAAGAAAATCGCGGAAAACAATCTTTGGATTTGGAAACCCTGGAATTGTTCTAATAAGAGATGCTAAATATTTAACATCCTCATCACTAACATTCTTCAAAGATTTTACTGTAATATCAGTTGTTGTCATAATCTTATTGTTCTTATCTCAGTTTTCTTTGACTTCACCAGTTTCGCTGGATTCTTGAATCTGCTCAGTTTCGCTCGATTCTTGAGATTCATCTTTATCAGATGCATCAACATCTTCCGAGTTATCAGCTTCATCGTCTTTGTCATAGCTGTTGAAATCTACACGAACATAAACTCTATTCACAGCTCTGAAAGACACTCGAAGTAAACTACCTTCTGAATCTAGAACAATCTCTTCGTGATCAGAATCAACTACGACGACCTTACCGATAATTCCACCAATTGTTATAACTTCAACGCCTGGTTTCAAAGAATCATGGAAGGACTTCAACTCATTTTGACGCTTTTTCATATTACGAGATTGGAACCACATGATACCAACCATGGCAATCACGAGTACAATAAGCATGCCATACTGGCTAACAAATTGGGGCACAATAAACTCCTTATGTATCCAACCCTGAGACGGACAAAACACCGCCCAAAACACTTATTTTATGTTATCTATCTGACATTATCAGGCGCTTTAAGACCTAAGTGTTGCCAAGCTTTTTCAGTGGCAACACGACCTTTAGGAGTCCTAATAAGAAACCCTTCACGCACTAAATACGGCTCACAAACGGTTTCTACAGTTTCTGCCTCTTCTCCAACCATTGCAGCCAAATTATTAAGCCCAACTGGACCACCATTAAATTGATTCACAATAGCTTTCAAAACCGCAATATCTAGACGGTCAAGACCTTGAGTATCAATCTGATACAACGATAAGGCTTCTATTACAGACTCGCGATTTACATCTTTAAGATTATGCACAACTGCCCAATCACGTACGCGTCTTAACAATCGATTTGCGATTCTAGGAGTTCCTCTGGAACGAATAGCAAGTTCTTTAGCTGCTTGATCAACAAGATGAACACCAAGAAGAACAGATGAACGTTCAATCAGTTTTTCCAACTCATCGTGAGGATAAAAATCCAAGTGAGCCGTAAAACCAAAACGTGCTCTAAGCGGAGAAGGAAGCATACCTTCGCGCGTAGTAGCACCAACCACAGTAAAATGCGGCAATGTAAGAGGTATAGAAGACGCCCCTGGTCCTTTGCCAACCATAACATCAACTCGGAAATCTTCCATAGCTATATAAAGCAACTCTTCTGCAGCTCGAGGCAAACGATGAATCTCATCAATAAACAGTACTTCACCAGTATCAAGAGAACTCAAAATTGATGCTAAATCACCAGCATGTTGAATAGCAGGACCAGACGTAACTCTAATAGATACGCCTAACTCATTAGCAACAATCATTGCTAATGTTGTTTTTCCAAGCCCAGGAGGACCTGCAAGCAACATGTGATCTGGAGGAACATCACGCAATCTTGCAGCATCCAAAAAAAGTTGTAACTGCGCCTTTAAAAGAGGCTGTCCAATAAATCCATCTAGAGCATGAGGTCTTAATTCTTCATCGCTAATCTGTTCATTTCCTATAGGAGATGATGAAACAATTCTTAATGAATCTTCGGATACGCCAGTATTTAAAGCTTGTACGTCGATTCCTTCATCCAAACTCATGAATCATCACCTGCCTCTATCTAACGCTGCCAATGCCATACGCAAAACATTAGGCATATCTGAATCACTGATTGGCAGAGCAATTTTTTCACTATTACACACGTTTTCAACCGCTCTTTGAGCATCTGACTGCTTCCACCCTAAAGACATAAGTCCATCGACAACCTTGCTGATGCCAGATTCATCAAATTCCTTTTTATAAGATTTTGAATCTTTAGAAGTATCATCTTCATTTAATTGAGATACGTCAATAGAACCTTTAAGTTCAAGAACAATTTTTTGAGCACCCTTTTTACCTAATCCTGGAGCAGAAGACAATGCGGTGATATCGCCATCTGCAATAGCCTGCAATAAACGATTCACATTTAAAGTGGAAAGTAAAGAAAGAGTAACTTTAGGACCAACACCACTAACTTTCTGCTGAATTTGAAGAAAAATACGCTTGGCAGGCATACTCGTAAAACCATACAAAGTAACAGCATCTTGACTTACTTGTAAAGACGTATAAACCTTAACATCTTGACCTTCATGCAGCGCAGCCAAATCAGACGATGGCATATAAACTTCATAGCCAACACCACTAACACAGATAAGCGCACATCGAGAATCAACTGATTCAATAACGCCGTTAAGCATACCAATCATCAGCGCTCACCTTTCTAGATAAATAGAACATCTGTTCTATAAAACATACTACATGTCACGTCCGACAGAAGAATGTCTGCTAGCAGAACGCAAAGAAGCAGCCCACTTTCGTTGAGCCTCAGTTAAATGCTGCTCTCGCTCTCCTCCTTGCAAAGCCCCTGCTGGGCGAAGCGCGTGACAAATCGCTTGAGCCAAGGCATCAGCTGCATCTGCAGGAGTCGGTAAAACATTAAGATTTAAAAGACGCGCAACCATGCGCTCTACCTGAGTTTTATCCGCCTTTCCATTTCCAGCAACAGCGAGTTTAACCTCTGTAGGAGTATGCAAAGCTACAGGAATACCTCTCTGAGCAGCAGCCAACATTGCAACACCTGCAACTTGAGCAGTACCAAGAACAGTGTTTCGATTTTCTTGAGCAAAAACACGCTCAATCGAAATAGTATCTGGCGAAAACCTTTCGATTTTCTCCACCAGTCCATTGTAAATTTCGAGCAATCTTAAATCTTGAGAAGTCTTAGGATCACTTCTTAATACATCGACGTGAATAAAAGAAAGCCGACGAGAAACGCCGGCTTCAATCACGCCGACCCCGCAGCGAGTAAGCCCGGGATCAACGCCCAAAATCATCATAGGAAACTATTCTGCTTCCTCAAGCTGAGCCATAACCTCATCTGAAGCAGTCCAGTTGCTGTAAATATTCTGAACATCGTCCAAATCGTCGAGATTGTCAATCAAACGAGACACTTTCTGAGCATCTTCAAAGCTCAATTCAACCTCATTGTTTGGATGCATAACGATTTCTGCGGAATCATAGTCGAAACCAGCATCTTGCAAAGCCTTACGAACAGTTACCAAATCGCTAGAATCAGTGTATACGGAATACACATCACCGTCGTCAGCAACATCTTCAGCGCCAGCTTCTGCAGCAATATCAAAAAGCTTGCTATAGTCAACGCCTTCGCTAGGAACCTCAATCAAGCCCTTACGCTCAAAGTTGAAGCTAACAGAACCGCTTGTAGCCAAAGAACCATTGCCCTTTGTAAGAGTGGAGCGAACGTCTGCTGCAGCGCGGTTGCGATTATCAGTAAGGCACTCAATAATCAATCCAACACCTGCTGGAGCATAGCCTTCGTAAACAATCTCTTCGTAGTTTGCGCCGCCTGCTTCTTCACCAGAACCACGCTTAACAGCGCGCTTAATATTATCTGCTGGCATAGAAGCTTTTTTAGCCTTAACGATTGCATCGTACAAAGTTGGGTTACCATCAGGGTCTCCACCACCAAGACGAGCAGCGATTTCAATATTCTTAATAAGCTTGGCGAAAAGCTTGCCGCGCTTAGCGTCAATAGCGGCTTTCTTATGCTTTGTGGTCGCCCACTTGGAATGACCTGACATGATACTCCTAAAAAGTGTACGGTTACGTAAACGTGATGATTTTAATGCTCTTTAGCGACAAATCGTCATGCGCTAGTATTTTTAAGCAAATTTTTAACTTCAAAAATCCTCTGTATAACGGTTATGATACCACCAATACAAAGGATAAACATGGCTAAACTAAGCCATAAAAGCCAGTCAGTTAATCCACTTAATCCCATTGAAATCAATATAATAGCCACTCTGTCTGCTCTAGTAATCAAACCTTTTTTAGCTTCCACCCCAACGGACTCACCTCTTGCTCTAGCATATGACGTTACAAAAGCAGCCATAATTGCTATTAGCGAACAAAGCAATCCGCAATATTTTATAAAACCATTAACATATTCTGGCAAATATAAACATATGTTGATATTTTTAGCACGATATAAGCAAATACAAACACACAAAAATAGAGACCAATCAGCGATTCTATCTAAAGTAGAATCCAAAAACGCACCAAATTTCGTTCCACCATTTTGATTAGTTAAAGCAGCGACTGAACCATCCAAAGCATCTGCAAGGACAAAAATCGTAAGCAAAATTGTACCGAATAAAAGCCAGCCAGTCATAGAAACAAAAATTGAGGTTACTACAACAGCCAAAGTACCGAAAACAGTAATGCCATTTGCTGTACAGCCAAATTTTACAAGCAGCTTAGCAATAGGCGCAATAACACGCTTGAATCCACCTCTTAAAGATTCCAACATATCTAATAAAACGCCTTCCTAGATTAAACAAGCTACTCATACACACTATCAACAAACTATGTTAATAAAAAACGCCGCTTAAAATTAAGCGGCGCAATTTCTAGCTCCCTCACCTGGATTCGAACCAAGACAAAGGGTTCCAAAGACCCGTGTGCTGCCATTACACCATGAGGGAACGGCGGAAAAAACCGCCAAGTCACTATTATGCCATAACAATTGACATCGTCAAGTTTGGCGTGGCGAAATAGGATTTATGCAAACAAGAACCCCTTGCCATGATGCTCTGGATAAGTGTCAAACAGCTTTGCAACAGACCCATCTTCAAACACAGCTTTAATAGCACTTGCCAAAAGTGGGGCAATTGAAAGAACAGTTAACCCATCCCAACGCTTTTCTTCTGGAATTGGAACAGTATCCGTTAACACCACTTCCCTAGCTCCGCAATTCTTTAAACGTTCAACTGCAGGACCAGAAAGCACTCCGTGAGTTGCAACAACCGTAACAGACTTTGCACCAGCGTCCTTAAGAACATTACAAGCGCCTGCAATTGTTCCAGCAGTGTCAATTAAATCATCAACCATAACACAATCACGCCCAGCAACATCACCAACAACACGATTTGCTACAGCCTGATTTGGACGAGTAATATCTCTAGTCTTATGAACAAAAGCCAATGGACCTCCGCCTAAACGTTGCGCCCACTGTTCTGCAACTCGGATTCGACCTGCGTCTGGCGAAACAACGGTAACGTTTCCTAAATCTTCGCTGAAACGATCTCGAACGTAATCAACCAGCACTGGCATAGCAATCAAATGGTCTACAGGACCATCGAAGAATCCTTGCGATTGTGCCGCATGCAAGTCAACGCTCATGATTCGATCTGCGCCTGCTGTTTTAAGCAAATCAAACATCAAGCGGCAAGAAATAGGCTCACGACCGCGATGCTTTTTATCTTGTCTAGAATATCCAAGCAACGGGCACACAGCGGTAATAGAACGAGCAGACGCGCGCTTTAATGCGTCGATCATAATTAACTGTTCCATAATGGACTTGTTAACAGGGTCACTATGACTTTGCAACACAAACACGTCTGTTCCTCGCACAGACTGAGTGTAACGAACATACATCTCGCCATTAGCAAAATCATATGCTGTTGTTTCCAATACTTCTATACCAAGCTGATTTGCAACATCTCGAGCAAGCTTCGGATGCGCGCGACCAGTTACGAGAACAAGGTTTTTATCTGGCTTTCCTTCAAGGACGATGCTCACCATATCTCCAAACGCTAGTTCACTAACAGCCCACAAAAAACGGACTGTGATTAATACTATCTATTTGCGCAGACTATAATCATTAAGCCGTTTCATACACAACAAATCATTGCAAAAGATTTCAAATAATCACAAATCGCGTCTGTATAAACCATGCTTAACAATGTATTGAACAACTCCATCTGGAACCAAATACCATACAGGCTCCCCGTGCTCAGCTCGCTTACGAACATCAGTAGAAGAAATTGCTAGTGCTGGGATTTCCAAAATGTCAACTGGGAAACGATGACTGTGACAATTAATCATATCGTCACAAGAATCCGCTGAATACACATGAGCCTCAATTTGAGTAAACTTTTCTGGACTAGAATACCCAGGACGAGTAACAGCCACAAATCTAGCCAAATTCCACAGTTCTCTAGCATCTTTCCATTGCATAATCTCCGCAATAGCATCCGCGCCTGTAATAAAGAAAAGTTCAGCATCTGGATGCTGAGATCGAATATCGCGAAGCGTATCAATTGTATAAGTAACACCTGGTCTATCAATATCCACTCTGGAAACTGTGAACTTGGGATTAGAAGCAGTTGCAATCACAGTCATCAAATATCGATCTTCTGCGTTAGTAACCTTCTTATCAAGTTTAAAAACAGGCTTTCCTGTAGGAACAAATATGACTTCGTCTAAATCATAAACCCACGCAACTTCAGAAGCTGCTACCAAGTGGCCGTTGTGAATAGGGTCAAAAGTGCCGCCCATGATTCCTATTCGTTGGCGCTGATGAACATTACCTCTAGCAGATTGACGGTGTTTAGCAACACCTGCCACAACAGGCGGCGCAGCCTCAGTGCCATTAAAAGACCCTTGGAACAAGTCAGACATTCTGCGCTCTTCAGAAAAATCTTTTACTTCTGACTTAATACTATTTTGGGAATCAACTTTAGAGTTGTTTAGATTATTTTGCATTAATTCATTTCCACATTTTGTTCAAAATACACAAAATCAAGCATCATGATTATTTTGCACCATCAAGCAAATCAGAAGCATCATCTGCCTTAGCTTCATCGATAACACTAGAGGCAACGTTCGCCTTATCGGGATTAATATTGCCCATTTCCTCATTCCACTCATCTTGAACAACCCGTTTAATCTCTTCAAATGTTGGAAGAGGAAAATCAGGCTGGAAAATACTTCTAATCTTTGCAACAGATTCTGTAATCTTAATAAGAATATCTGCCATATTATCTACTTCACCGCAACGCTCAAGATTACTGAATTGAGATATATTATCTTCCATTTTTCTCAAATTCTGATTAATCTCATCTAAAGCAGCATTATCCTGAGGCTTGAAAACAGTACGATTATCCCTATCTGGCCAACCCATTAATATTGCATCAGCATATTCAAGAGAAGATCTTTGAGATGCAGACGCAATACCATCTTCAATTTGCACTAAAAACACATAGCGAACTATGGATAAACGCTCAGCGGAAATATCTAAAGCATCTAAAACATTAAAATCAGACACACCATATGATTCGCTTTTCGCGTATACATTATCTGATTTAGTTGATTCCTGCGTATTTGGCATACTCATAACCTTACTCTTAATACCTTATTATCTGTCACAATTTATAACATCAAGCTCTTATTTGACCATCTCCATAACCAATCCACTTTGTGGTTGTCATTTCTCTCAAACCCATCGGACCCCTGGCATGTAATTTTTGAGTGGAAATGCCAAGCTCAGCTCCAAAACCAAATTCGCCGCCATCCGTAAATCTTGTTGAAGCATTTACCATAACAACAGCTGAGTCTACAGATGACACAAAATTATTGATTGTTAAATAATCTTCAGCAATAATCGTCTCAGTATGCCCCGTTGAATACTTTGTAATATGATTCGCAGCATCCTCAACATCTTTTACAATCTTTACTCCTATTTGCAAAGACAAATATTCACGATTCCAATCATCATCATTTGCATGTTCTAACTGCAAACCATTGATATTTGAATCGAATAGAATATTGTAGGATTTTTCATCAGCATGAATCAAAACATTATGTTTAGCTAATTCGCTTGCAATTCTTGGCAGAAAATCTTTGGCAATATCTTTATTTACAAGCAATTTTTCTGCAGCATTACAAACTCCAACTCTTTGAGTTTTTGCATTTACAATAATTTGTATCGCTTTTTCAAAATCTGCTGTTTTATCCACGTAAATATGAACATTTCCAGCTCCAGTTTCTATAACTGGAACTGTTGACTCTTTAACAACTGCAGCGATTAGATTTGCACTTCCTCTAGGAACAAGAACATCAATATGACCATGAGCATGCATCATTGACGTTGCTCCACTTCTTCCAAGATCATCAACAGATTCTATAAGATTTCCACTTACACCAAAATCTTTTAATACTTGCTTGATTACAGAAATTGTCGCATAGTTCGTGCGCTCAGCTGCACTACCGCCTCTTAAAATTACAGCATTTGAAGATTTTATGCACAAAGATGCAACGTCAACAGTCACATTTGGTCTAGCTTCGTAAATAATTCCCATTACGCCTATTGGCACTCTTACTTGAGAAAGCCTAAGACCATTTTCTAGCGTGTATCCACGAACAACTTCTCCAACAGGATCTTGTAATTGCGCTATTTTTCTAATACTTTTTGCAGATTGGAATATTCTTTCTTCATCAAATTTAAGTCTGTCTAGTTTTCCAGCATCCATACCATTTTTTTGAGCTTTTTCTAAGTCTTGCTTATTTGCTTCTTCAATAAATTCTGCATTATTTTCAATAGAATCAGCAATAGCATTTAGAAGATTATTTTTAAAATTGGTATTAGCTTTAGCAAATTCACGCTGTGCTATTCGCGAAGCATCCGCTCTAGAAAAAACAATAGAATCTATAGAGTCCCCATAATCTTTAGACATATTGTTTTGTGCATTACTATGCGTTTCATCTAACTTTGTATCAAGATTAATCATATTGAACATATTAGCAATAGCAGTACTTAGGCTCCACCTCTTCAGGTAACATGTATACCAATTAGCACGAATGGAGGAATCATGGCAGAAAACACTACGAATACAGTTATGTTTCACAGCACTAGGTCAAACTCTAAAACCTATACATCGAAGCAAGCTATTCGTAGAGGAATAGCAGATGATGGTGGCTTGTTTGTTACGGATTGCCTTGGTGAAACTCGTTATGATATTTCTAATCTTTCTGGGAAAACTTATAAACAGATTGCTAAAGACGTTCTTCAAATTCTCCTTCCAGATTTTACGTCTAGCGAGCTTGATGAGTGCGTTGAAAATGCTTATGGAAGTCAGTGGGAAGATAGTGAAATTACTCCTCTAAAGACTCTTGGAAATAATAATGATTTTGTTCTAGAGCTTTTCCACGGTCCTACATGTGCTTTTAAAGATGTTGCTTTGCAGATTTTGCCGCAATTCATTAGTCACACAAAAAATGTATCTGATTCTAATAAAAATGTTATGATTCTTACCGCCACTTCGGGAGATACAGGAAAAGCTGCGCTAGCTGGGTTTGCGGATATTGAAGGCACTTCTATGGTCACTTTTTACCCAGAAGGTAAAGTAAGTAAAATTCAAGAATTGCAAATGACAACTCAAAGTGGAAATAACGTAAAAGTATGCGCTGTTAGAGGAAATTTTGACGATGCGCAAAGCGGCGTTAAACAAATATTTACTAACAATTCAATTAATGAAACGGTTGAAAACAATAATCACGCACTGCTTTCTTCTGCTAATTCGATTAATATTGGAAGACTTATTCCTCAAGTTGTTTACTACTTCTACGCTTATTCTAAGCTTGTTGAACAAGGCGTTATTGAACTTGGTAATGAAGTGGAATTTTGTGTCCCTACTGGCAATTTTGGAAATATTCTTGCTGGATATTACGCGAAAATTCTTGGTCTTCCTGTAAAACACTTAATCGTAGCGAGCAACAGCAACAATGTTTTGTTTGACTTTTTGGTCAGTGGAACATATAACAAGATTCGACCATTTAACCAAACAATTGCACCGTCTATGGATATTCTTGTTTCTTCTAATTTAGAACGCATGCTTTACTACATGTGCGATAAAGATACACGACTGTTGCAAATGCTTATGAATGATTTACAACAATGGGGCGCCTTTGAAATACCAGATAATGTTCTTTCTAAAATTAGGAAACTTTTTGGTTGCGGTTGGGCAAACGAGGATCAAATTCGCGATTCCATACAAGAATGCTGGAATAAGCATAATTATGTTATTGATCCACATACTGCTTGCGGATACTTTGTTATGAATCATATTCCTCATGATTCTAATGTTCCGCGTGTTCTTTTGAGCACAGCAAGCCCGTATAAGTTCCCTAGGGTTGTTTGCGAATCTTTAGGCTTAAATGTTGAAGGATTAGATGATTTTGCTTGCATGGATTTGTTAGAAAGCAAAACTTCTACAAACGCTCCTAAAATGCTTAGCGAACTTAAAAATAAAACAGCTAGATTCAACGATGTTATTAACATCGAAGATATGCCAGATTATGTTCTTAAGTGCGCTAACGAAATTTGCTAAAGATTTTGGTTTAAGACTTAAACAAAGCATAATATACTTCGTTTAGTGTGTTTAAATCATGACCTTTTCTAGCTCCTGCAGAAAAGAATCTACGTCTTTTTACATTATCGTCTAGGCTTTTAAGTTTTAGCGATAATTTTCTGCCTAATTCCCATGCAGCTTCTTCAAAAACACCGTCTTCTCTAGCTTCTTGCAATGTTGAACAGGCCACAGTGGAAGAAACGCCCTTTTTTTGTAGCTCAATGCGAGTCGCACGTTCTCCCAACAATCTAGATACACATGAGCGTATAACGGATCTAGCATATTGTTTATCGTCAACCAAATGTAATTCTTCCAAACGAATTATTACGGATTCAACAATATTCTCTTTGTAACCCTTATTTATGAGCCTATTCTTTAAATCATCGGAAGATCTAGCTGAATAATCTAGCATTCGTAAAGCAGATTCTCTACAATCGTCGAAATCAGAGGCTTTTTTGGCATCTACTTTTTTAGCAGCTTTTCTACTATTAAATGAATTATACTTCTTAAAAGCGTAAGAAGAGTTTTCTTCACAATAATCTTCATGATTATTATCTAAGCTATCAAATGACGTATCATAAGCATCACTAACGCCAACTGTTGTTAAATCACAACCATTAACTTCAGATTCTTCTGCTTTTTCACACTCATTTTCTGCAGAATAATAAGAATCAACAGGTTTATGATTGCGAAGAAAACTCTCTACACTAATCATCTTCTATTCTTTTCACTGAATCTCAGCCAATATGATGTGAATCAGCTAAACTCAACTTTGTTTTAATAATTTTATTTAATATAGTTTTATTTGACATCACTGCCTTTTGAAGTGTTTGTTTTACTATCAGCACTTGAAGATGATACTGACTGAGAATTGTCATCTTCATCTTCTACCTCAACGAATTGATCTTCTGGCTTCATTAGCCCAAACGCTACTTTTACTTTATCGCTAATCTCTTCTGTAATAGCAGGATTATCTTTAAGGAATTGGCGAACGTTCTCCCTACCTTGCCCAAGTTGTTCACCTTCGTAAGTGAACCAAGAACCAGATTTTTTAATAACATCGCACTGTACAGCCATATCGATTACAGAACCTTCAGTTGATATTCCTTCTCCGTAAAGAACATCAAACTCTGCTGTTTTAAAAGGCGGAGCCATTTTATTCTTTACAATCTTTACCTTAGTACGATTTCCAACAGCCTCTTCACCATTTTTGATAGTAGAAACTCGTCTAATATCCATTCGAACAGATGAATAGAATTTAAGAGCTTTACCACCAGTAGTTGTTTCTGGATTACCGAAGAATACACCAATTTTTTCACGAAGCTGATTAATAAATATTGCTGTCGTTCCAGCTTGAGACAATGCACCAGTCATTTTTCTTAAAGCTTGGCTCATTAAGCGCGCTTGTAAACCAACATGGCTATCTCCCATATCTCCATCAATTTCCGCTTTTGGAACAAGAGCTGCTACAGAATCAACTACTATAACATCTAAAGCACCAGAACGAATTAGCATGTCGGCAATCTCTAATGCTTGTTCACCATTATCTGGCTGAGAAACAATAAGAGAATCTGTGTCAACACCCAATTTACGCGCATAAACTGGATCTAAAGCATGCTCAGCATCAATAAATGCAGCAATACCACCATTCTTTTGAGCATTAGCAACAATATGCAAAGCTAATGTTGTTTTACCAGAAGATTCAGGACCATAAACTTCCACAATACGCCCACGAGGAACGCCACCAATCCCTAGAGCCATATCTAGAGCTATTGAGCCAGTAGGGATAACCTCCACGTCTTGTAGTGGCTTATCACCCAATCGCATTGCGGAACCTTTACCATATTGTTTTTCAACATTGGCAAGAGCTGTTTCCAACGCTGCTTTTCTACGAGGATCTGCCTTGTCGGCATCAATAAGACGATCCACTGCACCTTTTTTTGCTTGTTGTGCCATATCTGCTACTCCTTTCGCATGCCGATGTATTGATTGACGTTAATACAATACATAATGACTATGCAAGCGTTTTAGAGCAATGTGGTTAAAGGTTTTACTCAATAACACAATAGGCACTTATCACGCTGCAAGAAGCCCAACAATTGACATTATACACCATAAACGAACATTTGTTCGACAAGTGTGTTGACTTGAAATTCCAACGAAAATATCTATTTTGCAGGCATTGGTGGAGCATTATGATCTTTACCCCACCTCTTACTATCAGGAATATTCATGTGATCACATAAAACATTCCAGACAATTCTTGGCTCTACTCCAGCATCAATCGCCTCACGAGCACTCATACCATTAAGTTTTTGCAGCTCCTGATCTTTTGCGATACTCCTGCCAAACTCCCTGCCAAATACCTCTTCAAGAAGCTCCCAGAATTCACGCTCGCGCATCAAAAATCCAATCTTCAAAAATTATGGAATGCAGAATTTTGATTAACGCATAAACGACACCGTTTCGAACTTCTTCACGATTACCAGAAATATCTAATTGAACAGAAATCAACAATCCTAAATCACAAGAATAAAAATCACATTTCTCCAAGGAGAAATTACTAATTTTCCCACACTTACAATCAAAAACGCAATTTTTTATTCTATTAAACTTGCAAAAAATCGCATCAGAGTCAAGCGAATAGCAAGATTTATCTGTAACAGTTGGAACAAAAACACCAATATACGCCAACCCAGCTGGCTTACCAGCATCAGAGCCAGGTCCAGCAACACCAGTAGTTGACAATCCAATAATAGGAAAATCAGGATTGTCAACATCTTTTTGTTGCTCAAAACGCTTATAACACCAACCAGATCCACTGTATAATCTTGCTGCACCAAACGCCATTTGCTTTGCTACTCGCGCATCTACAGCACCACACGATTTTAATAAATCGCAATCCACACCAAGTATCTTAGATTTTTCACGAATATCGTAAGTAACAGCAGATCCAAGAAAAACTCTAGAAGCGCCAGGAATCTTTACAAACGAATCTGAAAGAAGACCCCCAGTCAGAGACTCAGCACATGCGATATGCAAAGAATGTGCATCGCAAAAATCAAGAATCTCACTAGCTAAAACACTAACAGAGTCACTACACATATCTATATCAATGCTTCAAAGCGTCGTTCACATAAAGAATACCAGAGTAAGTAGCAAAACCTATTGCAATTCCAATCAAACCGTAAGCAATGGAGTAATAGCAAATCACCCAAAGTGGAATATCATTTGCGCAGAAAATAGGAACAATAGGAACGAGAAGCATTGCAATACCAATTGACTGAGAAAGTGTCTTAAACTTTCCAGCAGAAGATGCTGCAATCACTTTACCGCCCTTATTTATAACATAGAATCGTAAAATAGTTATGCCAATTTCACGAATAACAAACAAAGCAGTAATCCACCAATATAGTTCTCCAAAAGCTGACGCAATAATAAGCGCGGAAAGCATAAGAAGCTTATCTGCTATAGGATCTAGTAATTTACCAAGCTCAGTTACCTGATTGTATTTTCTAGCCATCCAACCATCTAATTTATCTGTAGAAGCTGCAATTACAAACAAAACAAACACTGACCAACGTATCGCAGTAGAAGTATAACCCCAAGGACCTGCAACCAAATATAAGATTATAAATAGAATGGAAAGAATAATCCTTATGTATGTCACTACATTAGGAGCATAATCCCAACCTTCAAGTAATTTAGACTTACTGTTTTTCAACATCTATAAATACCTCCATAAAGCTACACAAATATGGTATAGCAAACGCAAAACTTAATTCAACTTTTACAAAGAATCACTTTCACCGCGAATAAATGCTAAAACTTTAGGCAAATCTTGAGGTTGCACAAGAACCTCACGTGCCTTAGATCCTTCGGATGGACCAACAACGCCACGCGACTCAAGCAAATCCATTAACCTACCAGCTTTAGAAAAGCCAACACGCAATTTTCTTTGAAGCATCGAAGTTGATCCAAACTGAGCGCCTACTACAAGCTCTGCAGCCTGAAGCAGCTCATCCATATCGTCGCCAATATCGCTAGTTTTAAGCTTGCTTTGAGCTTGAGCATCCGCTTTTTGAGCCATTTGTTCAATATCTTCACGATACTTTGGCTTGCGCTGAGTGCGAACATACTCCACAGCCCTGCGGATTTCAGATTCACTCACCCACGAGCCCTGCACACGCTGAGGCTTAGCAGCACCCATTGGAAGGAACAAAGCGTCACCTTGACCAATCAAAGTTTCTGCACCAACAGTATCGAGAATAACCCTGGAATCAGTTGCAGATGAAGTAGCAAAAGCCAAGCGAGAAGGAATATTTGCTTTAATCAAGCCTGTTACAACGTCAACAGATGGGCGCTGAGTAGCAAGAACCAAATGCACTCCTGCAGCTCGAGCAAGCTGAGTAATACGCTGAATAGAACTTTCCACATCGTTCTTAGCAACCATCATCAAATCAGCCATCTCGTCTACAACCACAAGCAAATACGGGTATGGAGCAACTTTTCGATTAGAACCAGCCGGAGCATGAACTTTTCCTTCACGCACAGCCTTGTTGAAATCTTTAACATGGCGGAAGCCGAAGAATTGCAAGTCGTCGTAGCGCGCATCCATCTCTTTAACAACCCACTCGAGAGCCTGCGCAGCCTTCTTAGGATCCGTAATAATCGGTGTGAGCAAATGCGGAATGCCAGCGTATGCAGAAAGCTCTACTCTCTTAGGATCTACCAAAATCATACGAACCTGTTCAGGTGTTGCTCGCATGATAATAGAAGTGAGCATCGAGTTAATAAAACTCGACTTACCAGATCCTGTAGCACCTGCAACAAGCAAATGCGGCATTTTATCGAGAGCTGCCGTTACGAAATGACCCTCAACATCCTTACCAACACCTGTAAGCATAGGGTTTGGATCTTGGCGCGCTTTATCAGACCTAAGAACATCTCCCAGATTTACAATCTCTCTATCTACATTCGGGATCTCAATACCAATTGCAGACTTGCCCGGAATTGGAGAGAGAATACGCACATCAGTACTTGCTACAGCATACGCAATATTCTTTTGAAGATTCGTTACCTTCTCTACTTTTACTCCAGATCCTAACTCAACTTCATATTGAGTTACAGAAGGACCTCTTAAGAAGCCAATAACCTTCGCATCTACCTCAAATTGTTCAAAGGTAGAAGTTAAAGCTCGAATCACACGATCATTCGCTGGTGTTCTTGTTGCATGAGGCTTTCCATGAACAAGTATGTTCAAATCTGGTAGAATATAAGGTTCATCTTCATAAACATTAGAATCACTATGATTTGAATCGTATATATCTTTGCCAGCAGCGCTATCACTATTATTTTCTTGCGATGACCTATATTTATCTAATTGTTGAGCAGGCATATTTCCCCAAGGATCAGAAGAATATTGCTCGCTGGTGCTTATAGGAGCCTTAGGGAATTCATCAATATATAATTCTGGAGATGTTTTCCAAGAATTAGAATTCGCAGAAGAACCACTTGAAGATACAGACCTAGGAGACTCACGATTATGTGATTTATCAACCGTATTTTCATAACCTTGCGATTGATTATTAAGATCACCATCATGACTATTCGTGCGATCAGCATTATTTGATTCGAAATTACTACCGCCATCTTTTGAAGATGCACAGAGAAAAGCATCATCTCCAGCATACTCATCTAAAAGCTCATTATTACTATCTTTTTTCTTAGTTCCAAATAGTGAATTCCATAATTTAGAAATTAACGAATTATGCAAAGATCTGCGAGACTTTTCAGATTTGTCAGAATCATCATGAGTTGGCACTCCATCAGCAAATTCAAGTGTTTTATCATCATCCTTAGAATCATTATCGTATGAATCTTCCTCAGAATTACTATCTTTACTATCTTTACTATCTTTAGAAAAAGCAGAAAATATAAACTGCGTTATGTCTGTAACATGCAATTTTAAAATCATCAAAAACGAAAAAATTGCGATAATAACAAAAATCACTAGAGCAAAAGTTCTAGATAATCCCCAAGCTAAAGGAGAACCAAGAGAAAAACCTAATAATCCACCAGATTTTTGCAAATCTTCTATGTGAAAATGTTGATTTTTACTAGCAAATAAAATATCTAAAATAGAACATATAGACCACAAAATAAGAACAAAACCACCTATAACACGTGGGTTACCTGATTTTGATCCACTATTTCTCATTAGTCTAATTGCTACAGCAAATAACCAAACTGGTAAAACAATGCTCATAACTCCAAAAACTGCAGATGCTGCGAAGTGAAAAGCAACGCCTATAAAACCACTAACTCTAAACCATTCCGATGCGCAGAAAAGAATAGCAATAATAATCATTACAAAGCACAATCCATCTCTGCGATATGCTTCGTCGTATTCTCCCACACCAAAAAGCGAACGTACTACTTTACCAACAAGTCGCGGAACAAAAAGCAGCGCGGATTCCCAAAAAGGTTCATCATAAGATACATTTGATGACGACTTTGATGACTTACCGCCCCTACCTGCCATATATAAGCTCCTTAAACATAAATTTATGAAACATAACAAATTATGCAACCCACATTATTCTACCCCAACGTGTACTAATATACGGGCATAAACGTGTACTGATAAATTAAAAAATCTAATTGCAAAAAGAATGATACTCAAAGTAAAAAAAAAATAATCTAGCATAAAAAAAAAAATTCGGCTGAAACCAGCCGAAAAAATGGGGTGGCTAACGCGGCTTGAACGCGCGACCTTCTGAACCACAATCAGATGCTCTACCAACTGAGCTATAGCCACCATTATGGCGCGAAACCCTTCGGGAATCGCACAACAGAGGAATACTATACACGATTTTTTAAATTTATGCTAGTCAATCTTCATTCGGCGCGTCGCACGACAATTCGACATTGCGTAATGTAAGAATATAGTTATGAGTTTTTCGCAAAAATCAGATTCAAATAATGAATTAAATGAAAGCGTTACAAACGAGCGAATTTTTGGTATTTTTGATTCAAAGTTACATACAACAAAAGTTCTTCTTCTTGGCTCTGGAGAACTTGGCAAAGAGATTGCTATAGAACTTATCAGGCTTGGCATAAGAGTATGCGCGGCAGATAGCTATGCGAACGCTCCAGCAATGCAAGTAGCTCAAGAAAATCGCGTTATAGATATGAGCGACTCTCAAGAGTTGCAAGACTTAATAAACGATATAAACCCAGACATAATAATTCCTGAAATTGAAGCAATATCAACTCAAATACTAAAAAATGTTGTAAAGAGTAAGAAAATTCAAGTTGTTCCAAGCTCTGATATTACTGCAATTGCTATGGACCGCGAAGCTTTGCGAAAAATTTCACACGAAAAACTAGGATTGCCAACAACACCATATCGATTTGCTTCTAACTATGAAGAATTAGAAAAAGGAGCAAAAATCGTAGGATATCCATGCGTCGTAAAACCAATTATGAGCTCATCTGGTCACGGTCAATCAATAGTAAAAAATCCTGAAAACCTACAAAATGCTTGGGTAGAAGCACAAAATGGAAGAAGATCTAAGCATAAGAATCAGAACGCACAAAACGCTGACATATCTCGCGTAATTGTTGAAGCTTTAGCACCATTAGACTACGAGCTAACAGTACTAACTGTAAGCTCTAGCGCTGGAATAACAACATGCGAACCCATTGCACAATTTCAAAAAAATGGCGATTACAGGCAATCATGGCAACCAGCAAATATACCAGAAAACGTTCGAATCAACGCTCAAAATATTGCTAAACGAGCCGTTGAAGGTCTATCTAAAATAGCAAGAGAAAACGGAGAAACTGGGTGGGGCGTTTATGGAGTTGAACTCTTTGTTCTTAAAAACGGTGATTTACTTTTCAACGAACTATCCCCTCGTCCGCACGATACTGGTATGGTTACAATGATTTCACAGTATTACAGCGAGTTTGCTCTGCATGTTTTAGCGATTTTGGGTGTTCCTATTACTCAAAAGCACACTGCTCTTTGTTTAAAAAATAATGAAGTCGCTTTAAGCCATGCACTTGTTGTAGAAGGTAATGGAAAAATTGGATTTGCGAATGTAGCAAAATCATTAAACACTGAAGATTGCGCAAGATGTGATATACGCATCTTTGGAAAGCCAGAAGTTCACGGCTCAAGACGCTTAGGTGTTATTTTGACAGTATCAAACAGCGTGCGTGATGCAAAATCTTGCGCGACACGCATTGCTAGCGAATTACACACTGTAGAACTACCGTCTTAAAACATCGAAAAATCAAGGTTTTTACTGGTTTAAGACATTAAAAGAATAAAAAATAATCTAAAAAAATTGTAGGTAACAATTGTTAGTCTGAACGTGCTGACAAGGTTGGATAAACCTTCGAACAATGTTGGTTTTCGCCTACAGCCATAGATGCAACAAGAGAGGCACGTCAATGGAAAAACTTGACAAGTTGTATGAGGGCAAAGCAAAGAAATTGTATGCCACTGATAACAATAATGTGTTGTGGGTGGAATACATGAATCAGGCAACAGCTGGCAACGGTCTTAAAAAAGCTCAAATTGCTGGCAAAGGCAGCTTAAACAATCAAATAACTTCTTTACTATTCCATCTTCTTGAGGCGCGTGGCGTGAAAAGCCACTTCCTAGGGCGCATTTCTAGCACTGAGCAACTTGTAAAACGCATGAAAATGTTCCCATTAGAAATAATAATGCGAAATACTGCTGCTGGTTCTTTTGCAAAACGTTATGCTGTAAAAGAAGGCACTCCTTTAAAGAAACCATTATTGGAATTCTGCGTTAAATCCGACGAACTTGGCGATCCATTTATTAATCCTGAAGGCGTTGTAGCTCTTGGATTAGCAACCGATGAAGAGATGGCAGAAATTACTCGCCAAGCTCATGCTGTTAATAATGCATTGCTTGATGTTTTCTCTAAGATTGACGTACAGCTTGTTGACTTCAAGATTGAAGAAGGCGTTGACTCTAAGGGAAACATTCTGCTTGCTGACGAAATAACGCCAGATACTTGCAGACTTTGGGATAAGCGCAATACAAATAATTCTGAAGTAAGCCACTTAGATAAAGATTTATTCAGACGAGATTTAGGAGATATAATTCCAGCCTACGAGGAGATATTCTCAAGGCTTAAATCTCTTGCTCAAAGCGAAGGCGTAAACTTCGACGAAATAAATCCAAATAATTATGTTGAAGAATGATTTTTAATGTGGCTCGCATCTTTCGAGGTGCGAGCCACGCGCGTTCTTAAAGCAAAACTAAACAAAATTGAAAAAGAAAACTGAAAAAACAAAACAACCAAAATAGCCAAAACGTACAATTACAAGGCAGGTTTACCGTGGTATTTCGCGTTTATGTTGAAAAGCAATCTGGTTTCGATGTTAAGGCACAGCATCTTAATCACGAGCTTAAAGAAATTCTAGGAATAGATTCTTTAAAATCAACGCGCATAATAAACAGGTATGATGTTGAAGGAATATCAGAAGATCTATTCAACACTGCTATCAAAACAGTTTTTAGCGAACCACCAGTCGATAACACCTATGATTATCTGCCCATAAGCACAAGCGAACATGTTTTTGCTATGGAATTTCTTCCAGGACAATTTGATCAGCGAGCAGAATCTGCAAGTGAATGCATACAGCTTATAAGCCAAGGAGAGCGACCAAGGGTAAGAACCGCGCAAATCTTGGCTTTTAAAGGTGATTTGTCTAAAAAAGATTTGGACGCAATTAAACGCTACATAATTAATCCAGTTGAAGCGCGCGAAGCATCTTTAGATAAAGTCAATACTTTGCAAACAGAAACAGTTATTCCAGCAAATGTGGAAGTTATCAACGGATTCAACGATTTAGACGAACAAGGTTTAAAAAAGTTCATAGAAGATCGCGCGCTTGCAATGGACTTGGAAGACGCAAAATTCTGCCAGAACTATTTTAAAAACGAAAATCGCAATCCAACTATTACAGAAATCAAAGTAATAGACACATATTGGTCTGATCATTGCCGTCATACAACTTTTGGCACGCATCTTACAAACATAAAAATAGACGATAAGCAAGTACAAACCGCATTCAATCGTTATCTTGAAATGCGAGAAGAACTTAATCGCACAAATAAGCCGATTTGCCTTATGGATATGGCAACTATTGGTGCAAAGTATTTGAAGCATAATGGGATTCTTAAAAATCTAGACGAATCCGAAGAAATCAACGCTTGTACAGTAAAAATCAAAGTTGACGTAAACGGGCACGATGAAGATTGGCTGTTTTTGTTTAAAAACGAAACACATAATCATCCTACAGAAATCGAGCCTTTTGGTGGTGCTGCAACATGCATTGGCGGATGCATTCGCGACCCTCTTTCGGGAAGATCTTACGTATATCAGGCAATGCGAGTAACTGGTGCTGCAGATCCTAGAACGCCAATAGCCCAAACTCTTGAAGGAAAATTGCCTCAAAGAAAAATCGTAACGTCGGCAGCTGCAGGCTACTCTTCTTACGGAAATCAAATTGGACTTGCAACAGGCGAAGTACACGAGATTTACCACCCAGGATACGTTGCAAAACGAATGGAAGTGGGTGCGGTTGTAGCCGCTACCCCAGCAGACCATGTTCGAAGAGAAACACCTGAGCCAGGAGACGTTATTATTCTTCTAGGTGGACGAACTGGAAGAGACGGAATTGGTGGAGCAACTGGTGCTTCTAAAGCGCAAGACACTGATAGCATTGAGGAATGCGGAGCAGAAGTTCAAAAAGGAAATGCTCCTATTGAACGCAAGTTACAACGACTTTTCCGCCGCAAAGATGCATGCAGACTTATTAAGCGTTGCAACGACTTTGGCGCTGGCGGCGTAAGCGTTGCAACGGGTGAAATTGCAGATGGCTTGATTATTGATTTAGATAAAGTCTCTAAAAAATATGAAGGTCTTGATGGCACAGAGCTTGCGATTTCTGAATCTCAAGAACGAATGGCTGTTGATGTTGCAGCAAGCGATGCCGACGAATTTTTGTCATACGCACGTCAGGAAAATTTGGAAGCACAAATTGTAGCCATAGTCACAGAAGAAGCACGAATGAAAATGACTTGGCGAGGAAAAACAATTGTGGATCTAAGCCGTGAATTCCTAGCTTCTAATGGAGCTCCAAAAGAGCAAAATATTCACGTTGAAAGTGGCGAAAACTATACTTCGAAATGGCAAGATATAAGTGGCGAATACGCTAATAAATCTTTTGACGAGCGCATGAAAAATCTTGTTTCCAACATAAATATTTGCTCAAACAAAGGTCTTAGTGAAATGTTCGACTCCACTATTGGAGCTGCAACAGTTCTTATGCCTTTTGGAGGCAGACGTCAGCTTACTCCTGCACAAGCAATGGTTGCAAAATTGCCAGTTTTTGGAGAAACGAACACCGCTTCTGCAATGTCATGGGGCTTTAACCCATATATTATGGAAAAGAATCAATTTACTGGAGCTTATTTAGCTGTTGTTGAATCTTTGGCAAAGCTCACAGCCAGCGGTTTTACTATAGAAAATGCTTATTTAAGTTTGCAAGAATATTTTGGAAAGCCTCATAATGTTCCAGAACGTTGGGGAAAACCAATGGCAGCTATTCTTGGAGCTTTAAGCGCACAAATTGACTTTGGTGTAGGCGCTATTGGCGGCAAAGATTCTATGAGCGGAAGCTTTGAAAATCTTGATGTTCCACCAACACTTATTTCTTTTGCTGTTTCTACAGGAGACGCGAGAAACGTTGTTTCGCCAGAATTCAAAAAAGCCAATAGTAGAATTTTAAGAATATTGCCTAAATATAAGGAAGATGGAATCACGCCTAAATCTCAAAGCTTCTTAGAGGTGATTAGGATTGTGGAAAATCTTACCTCAAATAAACATGCGCTTTCCGTTAGCACTCCTGGATTTGGTGCTAGTGCGGAAATCTTATTTAAGATGACTTTGGGAAATCATATTGGGTTAAAGCTTAATAATGCGATTAGCAAGAATGATTTGTTTAAGCCAGCATATGGGTCGTTCTATGTGGAACTTAAAGATGATTCTGAACTTACGTATGCAGATTCAGATCTTGTAAGCGTAGATGTAGTAGGCGAAACTTGTAATGAGTTCGAGTTTTGCGTAGAAAACGAGAAACTTAATTTAGCTAGTTTGCAAGAAGATTGGGAAAATACTTTAGAAGATATATTCCCGTATCGAGAGAAGGGAGACTCAGTTCCTGCTATAAACTCTAGTGAACTGAAGTATTCTCATAACCACATGCGTTCTCATAGAAAAACTCCGATTAGTCACCCACGCGTAATCATTCCAGTTTTCCCTGGAAACAATTGCGAATACGACACTCAAGCAGCGTTTGAAAAAGCTGGAGCAGAATGCAAAACGCTTATAATCAATAATTTAAGCGCTGATGATATTGCTCAATCTGCAAAAGATCTTGTTGATGAGATTAATAAAAGCCAAATTGTTATGATTCCAGGCGGATTCTCTGGAGGTGATGAACCAGACGGTTCAGCCAAGTTTATAGCATCTTTCTTTAGGAATCCTGCTGTTAGTGACGCTGTTCGCGATTTGCTCAATAATCGCGATGGCTTAATGCTTGGTATTTGCAATGGTTTCCAAGCTCTTATTAAACTAGGGCTTGTCCCGTTTGGAGATATTGTTCCAATGGATTCAGAATGCCCGACTTTAACGTTTAACACTATTGGAAGGCATCAAAGCAAGATTGTTAGAACTCGCGTTGCTTCTAATCTTTCTCCATGGCTTTCAAATTGCAAAGTTGGCGATGTTCATAGTGTTGCAATATCTCATGGAGAAGGTCGATTCGTAGCATTGCCAGAAGTTATGGATACTCTTATACAAAACGGCCAAATCGCAACACAATACGTTGACAGCAATGGAGTTCCAAGCATGAATCTTAAAGTGAATCCGAACGGTTCACTTATGGCTGTAGAAGGAATCACTAGCCCAGATGGCAGAGTGTTTGGAAAAATGGGACATTGCGAACGCAGCGGAAACGGTTTGTACGTGAATATTCCAGATTTTAGAACACAAAACATTTTTAGCGCTGGAGTCGAATATTTCACTGCATAATGTGATTTTTGTAGCAAGTTTATAGGAAAATCTTGATTAAGAATCTACAACAACAGGGGGTGTTTGATGTCTGCAGAGCTCGAAGACATTCATGAAGAATGTGGCGTTTTTGGCGTTTGGGGTCATTCAGATGCTGCTAGATTAACATATTTTGGATTACATGCACTGCAACACCGAGGTCAAGAAGGCGCTGGAATCGTATCAAACGATAATGGTCATCTTAAAGGTTACAGAAACCTAGGTCTTTTAACTCAGGTTTTTGCAAACGAAGACATTATGAAGAAACTTACTGGAAACAGCGCAATTGGGCACGTTCGTTATGCTACTGCTGGTTCGGGAAGTGTTGAAAACATTCAGCCTTTTCTTTTTTGTTTCCATGATGGAGATGTTGCTTTAGGACATAATGGCAATCTTACTAATTGCACAACTCTTAGGAATAAACTTGAAGATGAGGGAGCAATCTTCCACTCGAATTCGGATACTGAAGTGTTAATGCATCTTATTAGAAGATCAAATAAAACTTCTTTTATGGATAAGCTTAAAGATGCTTTGCAAATAGTTCATGGTGGTTTTGCCTATTTGCTTCTAACTGAAAAGGAGCTTATTGGCGTAACAGACCCGAATGGTTTTAGACCTCTTTCTTTAGGAAGAATGAGCAATGGAGCTTATGTACTCGCATCCGAAACTTGCGCATTAGATATTGTTAGAGCAGAGTTTATTCGCGATATTGAGCCTGGCGAAATAATTGTTATTGATGACGATGGCTACACTATTGAGCAATATACAAAGCACGTACAACATGCAGTATGCTCAATGGAATTTATTTATTTCGCTCGCCCAGATTCTAATATTTACGGTATTAATGTTCATTCTGTGCGAAAGCGTATGGGTGCGCGTTTGGCTAAAGAATCTCCTGTTGACGCAGACATGGTTATTGGAGTACCTAATTCTTCACTTTCTGCTGCTGCAGGATACGCTGAAACAAGCGGAATTCCAAATGAAATGGGATTGATTAAAAACCAGTATGTTGCACGCACTTTTATTCAACCAACACAAGAATTACGCGAGCAAGGCGTTCGTATGAAACTTTCTGCTGTTCGTGGCGTAGTTGCAGGAAAACGCGTTATCGTTATTGACGATTCAATTGTTCGCGGAACTACCTCTAAGCGCATTGTGCAATTGCTACGAGAAGCTGGAGCTAAAGAGGTACATATGCGTATTTCTTCTCCTCCTCTTAAATATCCTTGCTTCTACGGTATTGATATTCAAACCACAAAGGAACTTATTGCAGCAAAACATTCAGTCGAAGAAATACGCGAGTATATTGATGCTGATTCCTTAGCATTTTTGTCTTTAGATGGATTAGTAGAGTCGATTGGATTAAAAAAGCCAGCGCCTTATGGCGGTTTGTGTGTTGCTTACTTTAATGGCGACTACCCTACTGCACTAGACGATTACGGCGAAGAATTCTTGGCTTCACTTACTCCTGAAGAACGCGAACATTTGCAAGAAGTGAGAAAGCACAGCAAATATTCACACGAAAATCTTATATAACTTAATATTTTAATTGTTTACCGCAATTTATAAATAAAATTTAAGAAAATACTTATAACATAGTTATGAAAGGAATCAATATGCCACACGCATATGAAGAGGCTGGCGTAAGCGTAGAAGCAGGATACGAAGTAGTACGTCGTATTAAATCGCATGTGAATCGCACGAAACGCCCAGGCGTTGTAGGTGGCATCGGCGGATTTGGCGGCTTATTTGATTTGGCATCTCTTGGTTACAAAGAGCCAGTGCTGATTTCTGGTACGGATGGCGTTGGAACCAAGCTTGTGATTGCAAAAATGATGAATAAGCATAACACTATTGGCATTGATTGCGTTGCAATGTGCGTAAACGATATTGCAGCTCAAGGTGCCGAGCCTCTTTTCTTCCTCGATTACATTGCGTGTGGGAAAAACAATCCTGAAATACTTGAGCAGGTAGTTTCAGGCGTTGCAGATGGTTGCGTGCAATCAGAAGCAGGTTTAATTGGCGGCGAAACTGCTGAAATGCCTGGAATGTATGACGAAGACGAGTACGATCTTGCAGGTTTTGCAGTAGGCGTTGCAGAACGTTCGAATATTGTTGACGGCTCTGCTATTTGCGAAGGCGACGTGCTTATAGGACTTCCTTCTTCAGGAGTTCATTCAAATGGATTCTCTCTTGTTCGCAAAGCTTTGTTTGAAGAAGCAGGTTTTAGCGTTGACACCAAGTTAGATGAGCTTGGCGGCAAAACGCTTGGCGAAGTTCTTCTTGAACCTACTCGAATCTACGTAAAAGCTTTGAAGCCACTTTTTGCTGAGCATCTTATTAAGGGAGTTGCTCATATTACAGGCGGCGGATTTATTGAAAATGTTCCTCGCATGTATGCGGATGATTTGGCTGCAAAAATTGATACCACTAGCTGGAGCGTTCCACCTATTTTTGGCGTTATTGAAAAAGCTGGAGAAGTTACTCACGCTGAAATGTTCAACGTTTTTAATATGGGAATTGGCATGGTTTTGTCAGTTGATGAAAGCAAAGCAAACGAGGCAATGCGTATACTAAACGAGCATGACGAAACCGCTTATATTATTGGCAAAATGGCTAAGCGCGAAAACGCTGCAGTTGAGTTGTTGTAAACCGCAAAAAACGCAAAACAGTAGACAGCAAAATCTTAAAGCAATAAAGGATTAAAAATGAAAGTTTTAGTAGTTGGTTCTGGCGCTCGCGAACACGCTATTGCACACGCGTTACTTAAAGGAGAAAGCGTTGAAGAAGTAACTGTTGCTCCTGGAAATCCTGGTATTGCAGCAGATGGAATTCAAACTGTAAACATAAGTCAATCAGATCATGACGCTCTTATTAAGTTCGTTAAAGACAATAACTACGATTTTGCGTTCATTGGTCCTGAAGTTCCGCTTATGAATGGCATTGTTGACGATTTTGAAGCGCATGGAATTGCCGCTTTTGGTCCAAACAAAGCCGCAGCTCAAATTGAAGGCTCTAAAGATTTCGCAAAAAAGCTTATGGCTCGTCACAACGTTCCAACTGCCTCCTACAAAACATTTGACGCTTTGGAGCCTGCACGCGCATACGTTCTTGAGCATGGTGCTCCAATTGTTATTAAAGCGGACGGTTTGGCTGCTGGAAAAGGCGTTACTGTTGCTATGGATGAGCAAACAGCAGTTGATGCTTTGGAAGATATTTTCGTCGATCATCGTTTTGGTCAAGCTGGAGCAAAAGTTGTTATTGAAGAATTTTTGCAAGGTCAAGAGTTTTCACTTATGAGTTTCGTAAGCGGAACTGATTTTTGGGTTATGCCAATTTCTCAAGACCACAAACGCGCTCACGACGGCGACACTGGTCCAAATACTGGCGGCATGGGAGCTTATAGTCCTGTTCCACAAATTAGCGACGAAACAGTTCAGCGTGCTATTGACGAGATTGTGCGCCCAACTGTTGAAGGACTAGCTAAAGAGGGCACGCCTTTTACCGGTGTACTTTATGCTGGATTAATTGATACAGCTTCAGGGCCTAAAGTTATTGAGTTTAATGCTCGTTTTGGAGACCCAGAAACCGAAGTTGTTCTTCCAAGACTTACTAGCGACTTTGGTGAAGCTATTTTTAACATTTTGCATGGCAAAGAACCAACATTTACTTGGATTAAAAATGGCGTAACTCTTGGAGTTGTATTAGCAAGCGAAGGCTACCCTGGCACTTTAGTTACTGGAACTCCTCTTCCTCAAATTCCTATTGACGAAGATCAAGGTCAGCACGTGTATTATGCAGGAGTAAAAAGCGATGAAGAAAGCGGAAAACTTCTTACTTCTTCAGGCAGAATAGCTCTTGTGCAAGTGCATGGAAACGATGTAAAAGACGCTCAAAACAACGTCTACAGCATATTAGATAAGCTTAATCTTCCTCACATGTTCTTTAGGCATGACATTGCGTCAAAAGCACTAGACCTGTAGAGGATGATCCGACTATCTGATTATCTTAAAAACCAAGAAAGTTTGTGTTTTTAAGATAATGCTTCCCAGCTGTAATGTCGTACTGAATCAAGCGATAATCATGCAATAATTGCTTAGTTTCTTTATTCATACTATTAGCAATCATTGGCTTACCATGATTATTCAGATAGATGGATTGTCCTTCTGGAATCCTATCCCAACCTTGAATCTTATTGACTACAGGAGGCTCCATAGCACTAACCTTATCGTGTAATCTAGTAAGGAAAGCTATATAGGGCGAAACCTTTGAATTAGTATGAGATGCTACTTGAGATATGAAGAAGTTTGGAGACGAATAAGTATTTTTATGAATATTTTTAATCTTATTTGTCTCAATAGCTTTTCTATTTGACCAAATAAAGTAGTCAGTTAAATGCAGATCTAGAGAATTATTTTGATCTGCACTAGCCGTACTGTATACGCCAGGAAGATGATCGCCGTAAAACACAACAGTAACAGGCTTGTCAATTGAATCAAGATTCTCTAAGAACTTTTGCGTAGCATGATCCGTGTAATTAACACCCTTAGCATATGTTTCAATTGATGATGTTTCCGATTGTCCTAAATTAGGTGAACCATCTTTTGCTTTTGCAACAAAATCATTATTCTTATACCAATTTCTATAAGGCATATGATTTTGCATTGTGACTACTTGCACAAACTGCGGCTTTTTACTAGCAGAAATTGACTCAAATGCGCTATCGTAAGCTGAAGAATCTGAAACATAAGGAGATTTATCCAACATTTTTTTATGAGAAATAATATTAGGACCTTCAAGAGCATAAAACTTACTAAAACCGAACTTCTTGTAGTTTATTGATCTAGAATACATGCTTGGCTCATATGGATGAAAAGCTACAGAATTTCCTTCACTACCCCAATATCTGTTGATTGTAGGAGTCCAAGAAGAATTTGGAACAAGCTGCTGATACGGGCTTGTAAGAGATGAATTGAAGTTCACCATGCTCAATCCCGTAAGAGACATATATTCGAGATTCGCTGTTCCCCCACCATAACCAGAAGAAAGCATTAAACCACTATCTGTTTTCTCTTTCAAAGAGCTTATAAATGGCATTGGATTCTTATTCAGTTGCAATCCTGGAACCCTCATTGGGTTTGAGAAAGATTCCGAAAGTACATAAACCACAGTATTGTCTGAAATTTTGCTTTTGCGAGAAACATTGATTTTCTTAGCTTCAGTATCATATTTTTTTAGAAGAGCTTTCATAGTGGATTCATTGTAATCCGCTGGTTTATCCATAACTTTTGGATTCACTTGTCTTAAGAAAGCAACTAAAGCACCGTTTCTTTGCGAATCATAAACAGAATCCCACATCGCAGGAGCATCGCCCATAAACTTAGCAAAACCGTTAGCACTAGAACCAACTGTTCCAACCCCAGAAACATACCATCCAAGACCCAAAAAACACACTAAGCATGTAACAACTCTAATTACAATAGAAATGCGAAAATCCTTAGTAAACACGATTTTTCCGCGATTTACATCTACAAAATGCATAAAAATAGCAGCAATAACAGCTACAAGTACAGCAATTATGGAGCAGACAATCACGGCTATAGCATTATCCGGCAGAAAAGATGCGATATTCCCCGTATTACTCTTTAAAAAGTTCAAGTCCGCTGGAAGAATTGTCTCGTATCTAACATTAACCTTCATATACTCGATTACAGAAATTATTACAGATAATGTAATCAGAATAAGTGTAGTAATCCAAAAACGATTTATTACCATCAACAGAATTCCGTAAATTAGAGCAACTATAAGCAGATTCAAAACGAATACAAAATTTAAGCTAATCCACATTTTTGAAATTATGTTCCATGCGCTTGCCGAAAGCGAGGAGGTCATTTCCACTCGTCCAGACCTTTGAACAGAAAGCTGCACAATCATAACCATTATTGCATCAAATACAACGAACAGAACCGCATACAACCATCGCGGAATCGCAAGCTTAAAACGCTTAAAAATAGTAAGAAAATTGCTTAATGGCAATTTCACACCCTTCTAATTACATGACTAATACATAACTCATTTACGCATCTATGTTACAAATACATTTTAATTATCGCCATCGTCATAAATAAACATAACTTGTAGTAAACAATTGTGTATATTCATACTTTTGACGTATTGCAATAAACTCTGTATCTTTTATCATTATAATTGATGACATAATATAGAAAATTTTAAGGATTACGAATTATATTATCAACGGCTATATTTTTTGACAGCTCTAATCTAGTGAGGTTTTAAGGAACAGTAAAAATGAAGTTTATTGCCACAATTAACCTAATGCACGGCATACTACCTATAAGTATATTCGCAATATCTGGATTATGCTTAGCTGTCCTTTTAATAACAAAATCTAAAAAAATAAAGTATTTTCCATCTCTTTTAACACAATTAGGTTCTGCATCATTATTCGCAATTATATTTGGATTTATAACTTGGCTTATTTCAGACGTTTTTCTTGTATTCGGAGTAAGCCTAGGATGGCTCGTGATTTTTTCTATTGCAGGAGGATTTGCAGCCGTAGGATTTGCTTTAAGCGCTGCGATAATATCTAAAGGATATAGAAGAGCTTTCGCAATATTTTCAATTATTCTGTTTATTTTAGCCACAATGATTCGCGTAAATATGATTTATGGCGAATACACAACTATTGGATCAGTATTTGGATTAGGTAATTATCCAAAGCTTGAAGAGCATAATAAACATAATGGGGTTATGGAAATCGCTGATTGGAATTCACTCGCAGCACAAAACAAGCTCCCAAAAATACCATCCAAAGGAATAAGTAGATCCGTTAAAATTCCCGCAACAACATCTAACTTCCGTGCCCGCACCGCAAACGTCTACTTACCACCAGCAGCTTTAACAAAATACGCTCCAAAACTGCCTGTAATGGTTCTTCTTTCTGGTCAACCAGGAAGCCCTAATAGGCTATTTGCTGCGAGCGAAATTGTAAACACCTTAGACGCTTATGCTAAGGATCATAATGGTTTAGCTCCGATTGTTGTGTCACCAGATCAAAACGGTACTGCAACACACAATTCTCTTTGCGCGGATACAAAGGTTTATGGAAAAGCACAAACTTATTTGACAAAAGATGTTGTTAATTGGATTCATAAAAATCTACCAGCCAGCAACAATCCAGCACTTTGGCTAATGGGAGGATTTTCTCAAGGAGGAACTTGCGCAACTCAGATTGTGCCAGCTTATCCTAAACTATTTGGAAACATGTATTCTGCAGGCGGAGAACTAGAGCCAACATACAAGAATCGCGATGAAACAATAAAACGTTATTTTGATGGAGATCGCAAAAAATACGAAAAGCATATTCCAGCAAACATAATGAGAAAAAATGCTCCTTTAAAACAAAATTATTACTCTATAGCTGGAGCTTGGGATCCTAAATCGCAAGTAAATCAGTCTAATATTGCTATAGCGGCTCATAAGTCTGGAATAAGCGTTATAACCATGATTTCTAAAGGATCTGGACACGATTGGCATACCGTTCAAAATGGGTTAAAAGTTGTAATCGACCATCTTTGTAAAGATTCTGGAATAACAAGCAATTATCCAAATTTAAACTCTTATAATAATATTCAAGTGGTTATCAATCAGAAGGTGAGGCGATAAATCATGCCAAACTTTTTATCAAAAAATCACGAGTCTACAGCAAAACATCATTTAAGCGTTCTTACCAACGATGTGCGCATGTGGCTATCGCAGCGCGTGCTAGCAGCGAAAATAACTCTAGTTTTCTTGGTTATTAACCTTATTCACTGGGTTTTCAGTACCGTAATGCACATCTATACTTATGGCACCAATGCAACTCTTTCACAATTCTTCTCGTATCATAAACCGAAAATAAGCTCTACTTTTTTGTTTGGGCATAGAAATATTACACAGCTTCTGATTAAACTATTCCACTCGCTATTTTTTGTAAATAGTTTCTCATCTCTAATAGTAAATGCAATACTTTCACTTGTTTTAATAGGATTAGCCGAAACACGTATCGGTAAAATGCGTTTGCTTTTTGTTTCCGTAACAAGCACTCTTATTGGAACAATACTCGGGCTTACTTTAATCGGTAATCTTTCAATGATTATTAGAAACATGCGTTGGATTACTAGAATACCAATTAGACTTTCTCCTTTTACACTTTTTGTTGGAGCTTTTATGGCTGCAGCAACATGCGAATCAATATTGTGGCGTAGACGAATGTTTGTTTTGGGATATGCAATCACGTCTGCAATGCTTCTTTATAGTGGAAATCCTGGGGATTATTGCACAATTTTTGCAGCAATTTGTGGCCATATTATTGGCAATCTGATGAACAAAAATAGCAATGCTAATACAAATACTGTGAAAAGCGCGAACTGGTGGGAAGGAACAGACTACGAGATTAGACGTCTATTTGCCATAACTCAACTTGTTATGGCTTTAGGACCAGTTCTTGCACTATCTTCTAGATCTCATGCTGGAATACTAACTACATTAGGTTTATTCATGTCTCCGCAAATGGGTACGAAACCGTGGCTAGCAAGATGTATATCAAACTATAGTTCAAGCAGTTGCCTGCTTCATTCAGGATTACAACACGCAACAATAGGAGGTCTTTGGATTCGTATTCTTTTGCCTATTGTCACTTTAATGATTATATCTTGGGGACTTTTACGCGGAAGAAGACTTGCAGCTTATGCTGCTATAACAATCAACGGAATTACAGCAGTATATGCAACAATGTATTTTGCTATTTTGCCTTTGATTGCAACTAAACAAACTATGATTTTCCACAAGAATAATGCTACTTCTATAGCCTTTATGCTTACAGCTTTGCCTCCTTTATTAATAGCAATTCTACTGTTTATAAGCATAAAGCATTTTCCAAATCATAGTGATAAGCTTGAGCGCAGAGTTGGATTAGTTGCAATTGTTTTTGCACTATTTTCTACTGGAATAGGATATGTTTGCTTCGGGTTGATTGCACCAAATGAATTTAAGCCTGTAGCAGACTTGCATCATTTACTACGTGATCTTCCAGGGCGTTGGATGCCTATGGGCTTTGGATTAAGGTCCAATGCCATGCTTACACCTATAACTCCTTTGTCTTCAGCAATAACTCAAGGTGTTGGAGTTCTATTCTGGCTTGTTCTTTTTGCTGTTTGCATGGTGTGGTTTAGAAACAAAATAACAATTAATGAAGAAGACCGCAAAAAAGCAAGCGAGTTAGTTCAACTTGGTGGAGACACCATGAGTTTTATGACAACATGGCATGATAACCACTATTGGTTCTCCGCCACTGAACGTTCTGCAATAGCATACAGACTAAAATATGGAGTTGCTTTAACTCTAACTGGTCCTTTTGGAGATAAAACAGAATATAAACAAGATTTGAAAGCGTTTATTCAGCTTTGCGAACAAAATTCTTGGTCGCCAGCATTCTACGCTGTTCATGATGAAGAACGAAAATCCTTGGAATCTCTTGGTTTTTCTTCTATAAAAGTTGGAAGCGATATGCTGGTCTACCCTAAAGAGTGGCAAACTAGGGGTAAAAAGTGGCAGGATATTCGCACTGCCATAAACAAGGCAAAACGTGATGGAATAACGGATGTTCTTAGCACATACAACGATGCTCCTTGGGAAGTTCAGCAGCAAATTATTGAGATTTCGGAAGAATGGGCGGAACTTAAAGCCCTTCCAGAAATGAAGTTTACTCTTGGCGGTTTGGAAGAATTGCATGATCCTAGAGTAAAGATTTTGTATGCGATTGACGAGAACAATCGCGTTCTTGGAGTTACAAGCTGGATGCCGACTTATGACAATAATCGCGTAATCGGGTGGACTCTCGATTTTATGAGACATCGCACGGATAGCCCTAATGGAATTATGGAACTGCTTATTGCAAGAATGGCAGAACGGTTAAGAGACGAAGGTCTTGAAAATCCAGAATCTGCTGTGGAGTTTATGAGTCTTTCTGCAGCTCCTCTTGCTGGAATAACAGATATTTGTGAGAATCCTACATTAAGCAATGAGGATTCTAGTAAAGATACTCAGGTAAGCCAAAAGCCTACGATTCATGGGGATTCTCAATCTTCGAATCATCATGAATCAAATGATATTATTGTTCATACGCTTGAAATGATGTCAGATATTTTGGAGCCAGCATACGGATTTAAGTCGCTATACTTCTTTAAAAAGAAGTTCCAGCCGACTAATAGGCCTGTATACATATGCTATTTGGATTCTGCAAAACTAGCACAAATATCGTTAGCTGTTACAAGCTCTTATTTGCCAGAGACTAATCCTAAGCAGATTTTAGAAATGATAAAAACGCTTAAAAAATAGTTCATGTAATGAAAAATCAGCCTAAATTCTAAATCTAGGCTGATTTTTAACTGTAATTAATTAGATTGATTAATGAGTTTGCAATCAATCTACACTCTGATTACAGTCTGGGCATAATCCAAACACTTCCAAAGTGTGATCTATAACCGTATACCCATGAGATTCGGCGATCTTGTGAATCCAACCCTCATCATCAGGAGGCTCTATATCAACGGTTTTACCACACTTTTCACACACAAGATGGTGGTGATGAGTATTCTCATCGCAAATGCGAAACAGTTGCTGTCCATTAAAACGAACAGTATCAACATCGCCACTTTGTGCAAGCATATTAAGCTGACGATACACTGTGGCTAAACCAATGATCTCGCCATCTTCCACAAGCGCGCGATGCAGATTCTGTGCAGAAACAAAATTACGTGAAGCTCTTAAATGTTCAAGAACAGTTTCTTTTTGCTTAGTGTTTCTGCGTACTGGCTCACCAACCATTATTTAACCTTTTACCTTTCAAACTATTAAAAAATCTAATACTAGTCCAACAAACTATAACTATTTAAATTTTAAGACTAATACTAAATCTTTTAATCAAGCTCGTCATCCCAACACCCAGTAGCATCTAATTCTGCAGCTTCTTTAACTGGGTCATCACACAAAACAGTAATATGACCCATTTTGCGATTTTTACGAACCTCAGCCTTTCCATAGTCATGAACATGCCATTCTGGATGCTCTAATATAAGAGAACGAGTAGGAGCAACATGTTGACCAAGAACATTAACCATCACTGCAGGAGAAAGCAGCTTAGGCTTTTTTAAAGGCCATCCAACAATACCGCGAATATGTGCTTCAAACTGATCCATATCGCAAGCTTCAATCGTGTAATGCCCAGAATTGTGAGGGCGAGGAGCAAGCTCGTTTACTACTACACGATTATCTTTAGTAATAAATAACTCAATGCCAAGCGTTCCAGCAAGCTCAAAACCTTTAGCCAGTTGAAGCGCTAAATCGTGTGCGGTCTCTTCTACAACAGGATCCACAACTGCAGGTGCGAGAGTCATATGAAGAATGCTATTGTGATGAACGTTTTTTACAAGAGGATAAGTCACAAAATCATTACCATTGCCGGAAACAAGAATTGAAGCTTCAAAAGCAAAATCTACAAAGCCTTCAAGAATAGACGGAGGGAATTTTCCTCCCCTATCGGAACGGTGATGAATATTAGCAACATCTTCTTCAGTGCGAAGAACATCCTGACCATGACCATCATAGCCACCACGACGAGTCTTAAGAATAGCAGGCAAACCAATTTCTTCGATTGCTGCGTCTAAATCGTCAAGATTATTGACTTTACGCCATTTAGCTGTTTCAATGCCATGTTTATTAATAAACTCTTTTTCACAAACACGATCTTGTGTAACACGCAATAAATCTGTGCCCTGAGGAATAGCTGTTAAATGACGAACCTTATCTAACGCATCTGCGTTAACATTTTCAAACTCGTATGTAAGAACATCACAACGTTCAGCAAGCTCGCGCAAGCCTTCAGGATCATCATAATTTGCCTCAACCTGCAAATCTGCAACCTGAAATACTGGGCAATCAAGCGTTGGATCTAAAACTCCTATGCGGAATCCCATATGTCTAGCTGCAATAGCCATCATGCGTCCCAATTGACCGCCGCCAATAATTCCAATAGTGGCTCCTGGCATCAAACGCTCTACAGCACCATTAGTGACTTCAGATAAGCTCGGCATTAGATTCCTCAACCTTCTCTTTTAATTCTTGACGGTAATCTTCAAGTTCGTCTGCAAGACGATTATCTGTTGTGCTCAACATGCTTACTGCAAGCAAACCAGCATTTGTAGCACCCGAGTTACCCACAGCTGTTGTAGCAACAGGAATACCACCAGGCATTTGCACTATAGAAAGCAAAGAATCCCAGCCCGAAAGAGCATGGGATTTTACAGGAACACCAACAACTGGAAGAGTTGTTTGAGCAGCAATCATACCTGGTAAGTGTGCAGCTCCACCAGCGCCAGCAATAATTACGCGAAAACCTTTTTTTCTAGCACTGTGAGCAAAATCTGCCATAAGTTCTGGAGTGCGATGTGCAGAAATAACTTTTTTCATATACGGCACTCTGAATCTTTCTAGGATTTCGCAGGCATGACGCATGGTTTCCCAATCACTTGAAGACCCCATAACAACCGCCACAATAGGCTTAGAATCTGACACTTCAGCCACAACAACCTCCCCGTGTATGCACTAATACGCAACTTCTGCGCAAAGGTTACGCACAGGTTTTACTTTACGCAGAAGCACGGAAAAATTGTTGATAATTAGTCTTTTATATTATTTTTTTGTTAACTGTTTGTTTTTGAGAACATATTTTATGTCTGCAGCAGCCGCCACATCGCTCGAATGTGTTACAACAATTACACATTTTCCATGTTTATGAGCTGCGTCTTTTAAGATTGATATAACTTCTTGTGTTGTATTTGGATCCAAGCTACCTGTTGGCTCATCGGCAAGAATAACAGGAGCAGAAGATACAAGCGCTCGCGCAATAGCCACTCGCTGCTGCTGTCCGCCGGAAAGCTTTGTTATATTTCTAGTTGACTCGTCTTCGCTAAGTCCCAGTTCTTTAAGAATCTTGGAATCAGCATTTGAATTAACAAGACGCAAGTTTTCTACAGGAGTCAAATAGTCGATTAAATTGAAATTCTGAAAAACTAAAGACACATGATTCTTGCGATGATTAGAATATCCACCATTCTTGGAAATATCTTGTCCATCAAACAATACTGTTCCTTTTGTTGGAGTATCTAATCCTGCTAGAAGAGATAACATAGTGGATTTTCCAGCTCCAGATTGACCTGTAATACTGTATATTTTCCCTGATTCAAAATCCGCATTAACGTTTTTAAGAACAGGAATATTAGTTGCACCATAAGAATAATCAACGTTGTTAAGTTTTAATAAAGTAGTCATAATAAAACTCCAATATTTTCTAAATTTAATATTTCATACTTAATATTTAATACTTGTAAATTTTTAATTTTCTATCAGAATCCGAATCTTATTCTTAATAAAATCCAGTTAAATCCAATCTTCTAATTGATTCATCTTAATTATCTAAGAAAATCACCTCAGCTCATTGAACTCAATACAAAGCGAGGCTTTTTAAACATTATTGGCATGAGAGCAATGCATAGAGATACAAACGCTATAGCGAATCCTATAAGAATAGCAAAAAGTGTTTGTTTATTTGGAATCCAAGAAATGCTTAAGCCAGAAATTGTACTATTTGATACATTAGCCAATAGCATTGATCCTACACTTGAAGATATTGCAGACCCAATTAGAATTGATGCAACTGAGCAGAATGCTGTTATTATAAAAACTTCTATAATCATTTGCAAAGCTATTACAGACTTGTTCATACCAATTGCCATTAGAACTCCAACTTCGTGAATCCTTCCTCGAACCCAAAAAACAAGAACTAAACCAAGTACTATAATTCCGACTAATGCAAGACACATTAAAATCATTGTTACTAGTTGCTTAACTGTTTTTACAGATTGAAGAACAGAGGCAAATCTTTGCGCATTATTTTCTACAGAAAGCATGCCATCGCCATCGTTTTTAGCTATTTTATTGGCTTCTTCTAAAGCTTTTTCTAGATTATTTGAATTTTGCATAACGCACTTTATAGAACTGCGATTTTTACTTCCAGACAGGTAAAGAGCGGATTCTAAATCAGTTATTACGCGATTTTCGGAAGAGTCTGACGGCAACGCACCTTTTGTTTGCATCTTGCCAGAAAAAATACCAACAACCTTAAGATTAATGCTTTTGCTGCCTTGTTTTAGCTTTAAAACAGAGCCGAGTTTAAGATTATTTTGCTTAGCAAAAGACTTGTGAATTATTGCAGATTTTGCGCGCTTAAAGTCGCCAGGTGCCGAAGAATCAATATGATTACCTTCCTCAAGCTTATATAATCCTTCTTGAAATCCTTGTGATAACTGTGATCTAGTTGTTCCCGTTATTGAAACAAGCGAAAACATCTCATCATTGTCTAAACGCGGACCATGTATTGGCGCTACAATTTTAGCGTTAACAGGATTTGCTAAAACATCTTTTTCTTCTGCAATAGTTTTTATTCCACTAATCTTTTTAAATTTTGCAATAAGATTTTCTGGAATTCCCTCGTTTTTTTGCAAATCTTGAGGAATATCTTGCTGCGATTGATTAGCAGAATCACTGGAAGAATCACCATCAGAATCAGACTCTGGTAAAGTCTCTCCTCTAGTTTTTGCATAAACGCTAAAACCTAAACCAATATTGGAAGTTAATTGATTCTCTAGATTTTTTACAGAAGCAATAACTCCACTCTGGCAAATAAGCGCACTAAGAACAACCGTAATAATCAAAGCTAAAATAGCACTGCGCCTTGGTTTTCTAACTATAGCTAGCCAAGCTCTTTTTATAATTTGAGTCATTTTACCACCTACTTTTGCAGCCAACTACTTTTGCATGCCAAGCAAATCTCTAGGAGACTTTCGCAAAATAGGAAGATAAGACAACGCAACTGCCACAACAATAACCATCAGAACAATTAATGACGATTGAATTAAACATTCTGTGTTAACTTGAACAGCAATCTTATCTAATGTTCTCGTTGCCATGCTCGATTCTAGATTTCCTCCAGCTTGACCCATCGAACTAAGCTGCTGCGCGGCAGAATTTTTTACTGAGCCTAATGCGCAATCACTAATCCAAGGAGATATTGCGCTCGCAAAACCGTAACCTATTGCAATAGCTGGAATAGCAAGTATCACAAGCTCAGAAATCTGCTGCAATACAAGTGACGCCTTTCCAACACCAATTGAAGTTAGAACACCAATTTCTCTTCTACGCTCATTAATCCAAAGAATAAGCACTAATCCTAAAGCAATTACAGCAAACGCGCTTACTGCAATAACTGTTATGTTCATCATGGATTTTACGCCTTTTGCTGCTCCAATCATGCCTTGTACGAATTGATCATCTCGAGTAATCTGATAGTTTTGCAAATCAATCGGAAGCTTAGACGCTTCTTCAATCACAGAATCTGCGTCCGCTCCTTTTTTAACCTTAAAACTTGCGTCCTGGTATATCTCTTTTCCATGCTTATATTTGTAAAGCTCTCTGGTTGTTTTCAAATCTGTATACACAGTATTTGCAGTTAATTCCGCACGTGTTGCAACTGGGCGATTATTAGCTCCGCCATAAATTCCAACTATGCGTGTTTTTACTTGCTCCGTAGAATGGTTAAGATTATCGGCGTCAAACGGGTTTGCTTTAAGTGTTAACGAATCGCCTAATTTTAAGCCATTTAGTTTTGCTAAATCTTCGTGGATTAAGGAAGCATGCTCATCTGATTCTTGCAAAGCTCTTCCTTTAACCATGTGGATTGATTTTGTTTTAAACGCATTTAAGCCCTTAGAAGAGTTTGTTCCCTCTAGGTTTACAGCGTTTCCAAATTGCTTTTCTCTACGAGCATCGTAGTCTTGAACACCTTTTATTCTGGCTGCTTTTGCGTCAACTAAATCAGCAGTAACATTTTGACGCAAAACATAAGAATCAACGTTTTTTAGTGACGCGATTTTTTTAACATCACTTGGCTTAACAGTTCCTGCTCCCCTAGGAGTTCCAGGATTTACTTGCGGATTATTTGCTAAAACAAAACTAGATTCTGCCTGTTCTTCTACCTTTTTGCCTTCTTTTTCTGCAGCAATCGCAACTGCAGAAGATGCCAGCAGAAGCGTTGAAATTAATGCTAATATTACAAACACTATTGCTGATTTCACTCTTTTTCTCAAAACGTAGCGTATTGCGCGAGAAATAAATGTCATCGACTACCTTCCTCATTGAACACTTGTCATTATGAAATTGTCTGTTACAAAATAGGTACAATAAGTACAATCTCGTAGCTTATATGATTTACCCTTATAAAAAGCTAAGAAAGAACTGTTGATTTTCTTTAAATATCTTAGAAAATTTTATGAAAATTACTGATTTAATCTAAAAAATATGCGCAATATTGTTATAATCATTTTAAATATTTTTAGTTGTCGAATGATTATAGAAGAAAATTACGCAAACAAACTATAAGTTTTACAAATTAAAACTTACTAGTCAAAAAAATTTATTTTGCATGATTTAACTAGAATTTGCATGATCATTTTGCAGGATTTGCATGGATAAAGGCGTATAAAACAAATAAGGCGCGCACATTGTATTACCAAAGCGCCCGCCTTAATTATTAAAAATAGTTTTTATTTATTTATAAACAAACCTAAATCGACCCAAATCTAACTAAAGCGCGGTACCGTGCTGATCGAGTCGCGGATTTTGCTTAGAGTTGCTAAATCTGCAAGAACAGTCCAAACACGCCCAAAGCAAACAACACTGCAACAGTTATAACAAGCACCATTGGCTGACTTGGCAGCCACATAATTACCAAGAACGCGAATGCAGAAAGCAAGAGAACAGCCCAAGAACACACGCCAATAACTTTGCGAACAGTATTCCAAGTATCATCTCCAGCCTTAGCTCGCTTAATATTACGAGTTAACTGTTCCTCTTGTTCTGTAACGCTAGAAGATGGCTTCCAACCGTCAACGCCGTTTTCTTGGAGCCTTCTTGAATGTTCTTGCAGATTGTATTCGTCAATCATTCCACAGCGACCGCGGCCATTCGTTTGATCGTATTGAGACGGGATTCCCCTACGACTCTGCCTGGCTTTTGCTCTACGCTCTTTGCGGTTTGCCATGATTGATTCCTTTCTGCATTGAATTTTCACACAATACGAATCATTTTAACGCATAACTAAGCCATTTTGGCACGCGTCAACAATTTTTTCGATTAATAAATCGTTTAATAAACGCCCTTTTCGAGTGGCAGCAATACGATTTTTGTTCAACACTGCCAAATCTTCTTTACACACTTCGATTAGCACTTTTTGCAAATAAGAATCGTCAAATTCGCAATTGGCTTTACGCATCTTTGTACACAATTCATCAATACTAAGCCCATCTCTAATGCGCAACCCAAGCATTACCTCTTCTATCAACGCATCCTCACTGTTTATACACTCGTAGTTTTGCCAAGGCACGTTTCCTGCATTAATCGCATGCGCCCAACGTTTTGGATGCAAAATATCCCAAGATCTAAGATTGTAAAACTTGCTTGAATCCGCCAAAAGAGCACAATCATCCATGCTTTGCTTGCTAATGCCGCTAACAGAATTGTAGTGAGAATGAGCCCCTGGGCCAATTCCTGCCCAATCAATGTTCTTCCAATATCCAAGATTATGTTGAGACTCAAAACCAGTGCGCGCCCAGTTAGAAATCTCATACCACTTTAAGCCAGCAGAATTAAAAAGACTATCTGCCAACTCGTATTTTGCAGCTTCATCATCGTCATCTGGCGCGTGAATTGTGCCAGCAGCAATTTGGCGACCCATTTTTGTGCGCGGCTCTACTGTTAGCGCATACGCGGAAACGTGGTTAACGCCCAGGCTCAAAGCCATTTCTACCGACTTTCGCCAATCGTCTAGACTCTCCCCTGGAGCTCCATAAATCAAATCAACGCTTGAGCGCAAACCACAAGCATTCGCTGCTTTAACTCCGCGCTCTACGTTTTCTGGAGTATGCGTGCGGTCAAGCGTTTTTAGCACATGCGGCACAGCCGATTGCATTCCAAAAGATATTCGTGTAAATCCGCCTTCTGCAAGCGTCTCAATATAAGACTCATCTGCAGTGTCTGGATTTGCTTCTGTAGTTATTTCCGCGCCAGGCATAATGCCCCATAAGTTACGTATTTCTTGCAAAATTCGCACTAAATCTTGCGCTTTAAGAACAGTCGGAGTGCCGCCGCCAAAGAAAACAGATTGCGCTTTAGGCTCAAAAATCCCGTGAAATTCCTGCCACTTTTTTACAAGACGCATCTCTAGAATCGCAACATCCGCGTACCCTTCACGACTCGCACCTTCGCCCAAATCACGAGCAGTATACGTATTAAAATCGCAATAACCGCAGCGTCGCAAGCAAAACGGCACGTGCACGTAAACTTCAAAAGGCATGCTTTTAGTTTGCATAGCTGATTTATTTAATTCAGCATCCAACTCTAAACTCATCCTTCAGACTTTTGCGCTGCACGAATCTTATCTTTAGTGTCTCTATCGTTTGCGCCATCATCCGTAGCCAAAGCCGCAACAAACGCTTCTTGAGGAACTTCAACATGTCCAAGCATCTTCATGCGCTTCTTACCAGCCTTTTGCTTTTCAAGAAGCTTGCGCTTACGAGTAATATCGCCGCCGTAGCATTTAGCGAGCACGTCTTTTCTAAGCGCACTAATCGTTTCGCGCGCAATAATACGCGAGCCAATTGCAGCCTGAATTGGAATCTCAAACTGTTGGCGAGGAATAAGTCCGCGAAGTTTCTTCGTCATCATAACGCCGTAAGAATAAGCCTTATCGCGATGCACGATGGCGCTAAAAGCGTCAACCTTATCTCCCTGAATAAGAATATCTACCTTAACAAGATCTGCAGCTTGCTCGCCATCTTCGTGGTAGTCAAGAGAAGCGTAGCCCTTTGTGCGGCTTTTAAGCTGATCGAAGAAGTCAAAAACGATTTCTGCAAGAGGAATCCTGTAGTGCATTTCCACGCGATCGGCACTAATGTATTCCATTGTGCCCATTTCCCCACGATGATCTTGGCACAAGTCCATAATCGCGCCAATAAAATCTTTTGGAGCAATAATGTCGGCAGCAACCATTGGCTCAATAATGCGCTTGATTTTGCCTTCTGGGAACTCGCTAGGATTAGTCACATGATGCTCGGTGCCGTCTTCGCTAGTAACATCGTAAGTTACGTTTGGAGCAGTTGAAATAAGATCTAATCCAAATTCTCGACTTAAGCGCTCGGAAACAATCTCCATGTGCAACAAACCTAAGAATCCGCAACGGAAACCAAATCCCAACGCAACCGACGTTTCTGGCTCGTAAATAAGAGCAGCATCGTTAAGTTTTAGCTTATCGAGAGCATCTCTTAGCTCTGGGAATTGCGCGTTATCGATTGGGAATAAGCCAGCGTAAACCATAGGCTTAGGGTCTCTGTAGCCTTCCAAAGGCTCGGATGCTGGATTTACGGCGCTAGTAATAGTGTCGCCAACTTTAGATTGGCTCACGTCTTTTGCGCCAGTAATTACGTAGCCGACTTCTCCCGCTCCAAGCGCCTTTGTTGGAGTCATATCTGGGCTAATAACGCCGATTTCAATAGGATCATGCGTCATGCCAATGCCCATCATATGCAATTTTTCACGCGATTTAAGCTCGCCATCAACCATACGAATATATGTGACGATTCCGCGATACGAATCGTAGACTGAATCAAAAATAAGCGCACGAGCAGCGCCATTAGGATTTCCACTAGGAGCTGGCACTTCCAGCACGATTTGGTCGAGAAGATCTTTTACACCTTCGCCAGTTTTCCCAGAAACACGCAAAACTTCATTAGGCTTGCAACCAATTAATCCAGCTATTTCTTCCGCATGCTTGTCTGGCTCCGCACTAGGCAAATCGATTTTGTTTAATACAGGAATAATCGTTAAATCATGTTCGATTGCCATATAAAGGTTGGAAAGCGTCTGCGCTTCAATACCTTGAGTGGCATCCACAAGCAAAACCGCACCCTCGCATGCTGCAAGCGCACGCGAAACTTCGTAAGTAAAATCAACGTGACCAGGAGTATCAATCATGCCAAGCGAGTACTCTTTACCGTCAAAAACCCAAGGAACTCGAACAGCTTGCGATTTAATAGTGATTCCGCGCTCTTGCTCAATATCCATGCGATCCAAGAAACGGTCTCGCATCTCACGTTCTGGCACAATTCCAGAAAGCTGCAAAATGCGATCCGCTACAGTAGACTTGCCGTGATCTATATGCGCAATAATGCAGAAGTTGCGTATCAACGATTGATCCGTAAATCCTGGCTGGTTATGCGGTGTAATCAAAGCAAATATCTCCTTTTAAGACACAATGAATATATAGTATAATGTGCATCAAGCACTGTAACTCATTAATGGTAGCAACTTGACTACCCTAGTCCAAGAAGATAAGAACAGCAAGTTATGCACTTAATTACATTTAATGCATGCAGTAAGCATTATGGTGATTAATATTCGTGAAAATTAGTGGTTTTATCCAAGAATCATGCTATGCTTACCCTTTGTATGTCCTTGATATAGCAAACGTCGTTTGGAGTAATAGTGGCAAACATTAAGTCGCAGAAAAAGCGCGTGCTCACCAATGAGAAGGCACACAAGCGTAACGTGGCAGTGAAGTCTGCTTTGAAGACTGCTATCCGCGCTACTCGTGAAGCCATCGCTGCTGGTGACAAGGCTGCAGCTGAAGCTGCATTCGCAGTGGCTGCTAAGAAGCTTGACAAGGCTGCAGGCCGTGGTGTGATTCATAAGAATCAGGCTGCAAACCGTAAGTCTGGTCTTGCTTTGGCAATCAACGCTCTTTAAAATAGTCGCATTAGATTGCGATCTTAATTAGAGTTTGAAAAATCTCCGTTATCATTTGTTTACATTTGGTAACGGAGATTTTCTGTGTACTAGAACATTTTTATATAGAAAAACAAGAATCGTTCAAGAATAAATAAAGTAATATCAAACAGTAATATGCATTTTGAATTGAATATCACAATACTTTGGTGTATAAACAGCAGCACCAAAGGCTATTATTGAACCAAAAGAGTCCTTAACAATGGATTCAACTGCAAGAGATGGAGTTTTATCTTCAACCTGTAAAACTTTTGCCATGGTTCCACATAGTTGCTCAACATGAACAGACAAATCATTTTCACAAAGCTTTACAGCGTAATCGCTTTCTAGAAACTCTGCTAAAGATTTTTTCGTAAAATCATGAGTCAAAACTTTTGGAAATCTTGAAGCTTCAAGATAAACTACACTGTAATTAGACAAAACGTCATCAACGTACTTTAATCGTTTAACACAAATAAGATCAATTGACTCATCTAAACCAAGCTTATAAGCAGCAGATTCATCTTTAACTACATCATTTTGAATAACTTTGATTCGTATATGTTCTTTGCTTTCAGAATAATTCTGGTAAAAGCCTTGAACCTGGTCTGATATAACTTCACGGTTAACACTGTGAATAACATCTCTTGCTCTAAAAGTTCCTTTGCCTTGTATTCTTACAAGCAGACCTTCCAATATCAGATTATCAACTGCATGTCTAAGAGTAATTCGGCTAACGTTGTATTGCTTACACAATTCTACCTCTGGAGGAAGTTGTTCGTCTGGCTCCATTAAGTCAATGCGTTTCCTAAGATTGTCTCGCACGGCAATATATTTAGGTACACCTTCGGTCACAATCCACTCTCCAAATAGTAATTTTCTTTTAAAAGCTATTAAAAAAAAAATCTTAAAAAATGAAGCTTTTAAGAAAATTTTTACAAATTTGCTTTCAAAACACACAACAGTTACATAGTATCAGTATATTATGCCAATATACGATTAAGGCGTGCCTATACTACAAAAGGCTACAATCTTAAATTATTGATTAAAGTTGCTATTTAATCGCAAATTCAAGATCATAACCTTTTAGACTTATCGTTTCTATTTTTAATTGTGATTTAAGTTTAATTTCTACAATAACTCTTCACAATTGTATTAGTTTTCAATTGCATATTTGACTTTACTATTTTCTCTGCGCGTCAACAATATTGAAGACGCGTAGAAAAGAACATAAGATATTACAACTGCAATAATACTTACGATTTTACCTCCTGCAACATTCGTGTAACCAAGAAAAACTCCAGTTACACCAAAATCAGCGTCTGAATAAGTGGAGTTTGCAGAACCAAGATTACCCAAAACAGGCAAAAGAAGTAACGGCAAGAATGTAATAACAATACCATTAACAAAACCGCCTACAACGCAGCCTCTTCTACCAGCTTGGCCGTTACTAAATACGCCAGTAACACCACCAGCCATAAAGTGAGCAACAATTCCTGGAATAACAACTGTTGTGCCAGCCAAAGCCATAATAACCATTCCAACAATTCCGCCAGCAAAGCTTGCCAAGAATCCAATAAGAACAGCGTTTGGAGCAAAACCAAAAGTCATAGGAGCATCCAATGCTGGTTTAGCGTTTTTAACGAGTTTTTCGGATATTCCCTTAAATGCTGGAACAATCTCATCTAAAACAACCTGTACGCCTGCAAGAATAATGAAAACGCCTGCAGAGAACATTGCAGCCTTAAGAATAACAAACACAATAAAGTTTTGCCCATTAGATAAATGCGATTCAATATATTGCGGCCCCGCAAAAAGTGCTACAACAGCGTAGATAATTGCCATTGAAAGTGCAATGAGAACAGTTGTATCTTTTAAGAATCCAAGAGCAGCTGGGAACTTAATATCTTCAGTAGACTTAGACGGATGCTTTTTAGAAGCTGTAAGTTTTGCAATCAAAGTTCCAATAAGAACTCCACTACTCGTAGGATGTCCAAGTGCAACATCATCTTTGCCGGAGGCAGTGCGCATAAATGACTGAACCAATGCTGGAGAAATCGTAATAAGTAGACCTTGAGCGAATGATCCGAGAATAATAACGGTTAGAGTATTAAAACCTGCGACATTGAAGATTACTGCGAGCATACTTGCCATATAGAATGCAACGTGACCAGTTAAGTAAATGAACTTAAATCTAGATGTTATTGATAAAACAATGTTAACAATCATTCCAAAGAAGAAGATTAATGCTGCTTCTGATCCATACTTCATAAGAACTGTACCGATTATAGCTTCATTATTTGGTACTACGCCTTGAACATGGAACGCATATTGGAACATGCTCCCAAAAGGATTTAGTGCTTCAGTGACTACTCCAGATCCGGCTGCCAATACTAAGAAACCAATCATTGTACGAATAGAGCCTTGTACTATGTCGGAAATCTTTTTGCCTTGTACTGCAAGACCAATTAGAGAAATCATTGCAACTATTACAGATGGTTGTCTAAAAACATCTAGCAGTATAGACAGAACACCGTTCATAGTTCTCTCCTTATATATTTTTATTAATATGTGAGCTGATTTTGGCATGCATAATTTACAAAATTACAAGAGAGAAAATGTAATTAATGCCAAAAGTCTTTTGCCCAAACTTAACTTAGTGCAAGAAGCCATAATAATGGATAAGCCAAGACATAAATTTGTTATAATGTTATATTCAATTTTTGATGATTTTCGTATATATTTTAAATAAAATGAAAATTATTAAGCATAATTGCGATTTAATAGAAAATAATACAACAAAATCGCAAATAATCTGAAATTTACTAGCATTTCATTGCAGAATAACGTAAAAATATGTGAAAATAATCACAATAATTGCAATAAAAGACACACCCACAATGCAAAAATCACGCAAAAAGCCAGAAAAACACTACTCAATAATCCAAGCTAAACCAATCAAAACAGCCAAGAAAAGAAGATTCACAATTGTGTACATAAGCAAATAGCGACCCTTATTATGAGGATACTTATGCGTAATACTCTTGTATGAAATCAAAGATGCCATAGACGCAATAAGCGTTCCCATACCGCCAAGATTAGTACCAATAATAAGCATCTTCCACTGGTCGCAGAAGCCTGAAAGTAAGATAGTAGTTGGAACATTACTAATCATTTGACTAGAAACAACCGAAACTTCCATAGGATGAGAGCCAACCCACATTTGTGCAATCTCGGTAAATCCTGGGACCCTACGCATGTTTCCAATAAAAATAAAGAACATTATAAATGTAAGAGGCAAAGCCCAGTCTAGAGCGCGGAACACATGCGAATCGCAAATAATAAAGGCAATAACAACTGCCAAAACCATAATCCAGTCTGGAATCCAGCCAGCTACTCCACACAAGCACAAAACAAATAAAAGACTATAAACAATAACTCGCCATTGAGTAAAACCAACACCGTAACCCATAACGCGAATCTCATCTGGTTTAGGTGATTTAGAGTGCGGAGCCAAGACACTTTGTTCAATGTCATCTCCATGCAAGCCCTCAAATTGATCGACTTTTCTAGAGCTAAAGAACACAAACGCAAACGCAATCATAAGAATCGCAGCAGTAAGCGTGTACGGAGCCATAATGGAAAGAAATCCACCAGTAGACATTCTAGTAAGCGCTTTAAGATACAAATTGTGCGCATTGCCAATAGGAGTTAGCATACTTCCAACGTTTGCACCAATCGTCATTAAAGTCACAACAAGAATTGCGTGCTTTTCTGCATTCGCCATCATCAAAACAGAAATCGCAAAAGGAACAAAAGTTACAAGTGCAACATCATTAGTTATAAGCATCGCTGAGAAAAACGTTAGAGACATAAGAACCAGAACTAATCCGCGCTCAGTCCTAACTCTTCTAAGAAGATTCGCGCCAATGCTTCTAAAAACGCCTATTCGTTGGAATCCGCAAACAACCATCATTAAGCAAACAAGTTGAGAAATAGTGTTTACGTGAATGTAGCTAAAATATTGCGCATCTGGTGGAACGAAAAAGCAAGAAATAACAGCTAAAACGGCGGCCACAATAAGGATGGTTTCACACTTGACCAAATTCAGAAGCCAGCGCCTCATCGTTCCTCCGTGACAAAAATACACAACTCGTTCAATTGTATAAGAAACCCAATCCAAAGGGGCAAAAATTCCCGACAAAATCGTTGAAATAACAAGGCATATTGTCTTAAAAGAGCTTTAGTTTTGCCACAAAGCGAATAGGCAAAAATCCGCCCATTTTTATGACACGCGCAAAATGGGCGCATGTCGTAGAAGACTATATTATAAATGGAAAAGAAGTCTTGAAGTTTAAGCTTAAAGGCTGAAACAACTTAAAGCAAAAGCGAGAAGCGCAATTATGGCAAACGAAGAATTGCAGAAAACAAAACAAAACAATCATAAAAGAAACACAGCAGATTTGGTTGTAGAATGCCTTGTAAATGAAGGCGTTGAAGTTGTTTTTGGAATCCCAGGCGAAGAAAATATTCCGCTTTTAGAAGCAATTGAACGAAATGGAAACATACGCTTTGTGCTTACTCGCCACGAGCAAGGCGCAGGTTTTATGGCCGCAACTTATGCTCATATTACTGGAAAGCCAGGCGTGTGCTTAGCAACGCTTGGACCTGGAGCATTAAATCTTACTCTTCCAGTGGCTCAGGCAAACGCAAGCACGACCCCGCTTGTTGCAATATGCGCTCAAGGAAACGTATCTCGTCTTTATAAAGAATCTCACCAAATCATTGATTTGGTGTCATTGTTCCAACCGATCACTCAGTGGTCTTCGATGATGTTAGCTCCAAGCACTGCTCCAGAAATGGTTCGTAAAGCTTTCTCAATCGCTCAAAGAAAGCGTCCAGGAGCAACCTGCCTTGTAATCCCAGAAGACATTAGCGAAATGAGCGTTCCAGAAAACGCAAAGCCACTTCCACTTCCAAGACCTCTGCACATCCTTCCCGCTCCAGATACTATTGACGAAGCTGCTAAAATCATTAGCCAAGCAAAAACGCCGATTATTCTTGCAGGAAACGGAGTTGCACGAAGCCATGCTCAAGATCAGCTACGCGCTTTTGCAGAACAGCTTAATGTTCCAGTTGCAACAACATTTGAAGGCAAAGGCGTGTTCCCAGATAATCACCCTAATGCTCTTGGCGTAGTCGGATTCATGCATAGGGATTATGAGAATTTTGCTTTCGATACAGCAGATTTGATTATTGCTGTTGGATTCTCTATACAACAGTTTGACCCTAAGAAGATTAATCCAAATATTGACAAGACTATTATTCACATAAACACATTTGTTGAAGACACAGACGCACACTACCCTACTGCCCTAAACATTATGGCAGATATTGGTCAGACTCTTAAAACTCTTACAAATGTTCTTAAGGATAGAAACATTACTTTTGATGTAACTCACCCAAAGATTCGTCAAATGATTACAGACGAGCTACGTTCGTTTGAAAACGATAACAGTATTCCTATGAAACCACAGCGTGTTGTATACGACACTAGGCGCGCTGTTCCAGAAGGAACCAAGGTTCTTGTAGATACGGGCGCTTTAAAAATGTGGATGGCAAGGCTTTACCCAACAATGCATCCAAATACGTGCATTATAGACAACAGCCTTTCTACAATGGCTTGGACTTTGCCTGGAGCTGTTGGAGCATCGTTTATTAAAGATAATAGTGGAAAAATCAACACAAAGCCTGTTCTTGCTGTTATGGGCGACGGCAGCTTTATGATGAATGTTCAAGAGATTGAAACCGCTGTTCGCGTGGGTTCTAGAATGGTTGTTCTAGTTTGGGAAGACAACGCTTACGGATTGATTAAGTGGAAGATGGACTTACACGCTGGAGAACACGAATACGTTGATTTTACTAATCCAAATGTTCCAAAATTGGCAGAAAGCTTTGGAGCTAGAGGCCATGTCGTACAAAAGCCAGAAGACTTATACAACATGCTTAAAGAAGCTTTGGAACAAGAAAGCGGCGTTGACGTTATAGCTTGCCCAGTGGATTATAGCGAAAACATGAAGCTTATTGAAAAGCTTGGAGACATTGATTTTGGCAACTAGGTTGATTGTGACAACTATAGTGCTAATTGCATAAGAAGAATCTCCGCACTTGCATTAATTCAGTTATCATCTGCCAATTTAAAGATAGTTAAAGGTAGTTTTCTGAAGAATAAATGCAATGCGGAGATTTTTATAATACTTTTACAACACGGTTTAAATATTTAATTTTCCTCCTTTGCTTTATCATCGTAGCGTCTGCCAATAAGAGCTGCTCCTAACGCACCAAAGAACACTTCTTGATTTGCAATCACTACACGATCGGGTATTTTTAGTGAGGACAAAAATGACGATTTTTGTTCAAGTCTACAAATGTATTCTTTTACGCCTTTTAATAAAATTGCTCCTGTTTTACTCACTCCTCCACCAATAACAATAATCTCTGGATCAAAAGTAACTGTAATAATCTGTAGTGCACTAACTAAGGTGGAAATGAACTTATTCCATACTTTTTCAGCTTCTTTATTTTTAGCAGAAACATTGCGCAGCAAAGACGCGATAGGATACTCATTCTTTGCTGGCCAAAGTTTAGATAAACCAGTTCCAGAGATTATTGTTTCTACACATCCACGCTGTCCACATGGGCAATCCCTACCCTGCGTATCAGCAACTATATGACCTATTTCTCCAGCCACACCAGTGGAGCCGTGGAAAATAGAGCCATTAATGATAATTCCCGCAGAAACTCCAGTACCTAAATTCAAAAACACTAAACTACTAGAATCAGAACCATAATAATTATATGCACCGAATGCTGCAGCATTAACATCATTATCTATTACAGAATTCAATCCAAAACGTTTACGTATTTCAGTCTTAAAATCTATACTATGAGATCCCAAATTTACTGATTCAGATACTTGCCCAGTATGTTGATTAACTAAACCAGGCACACCAATTCCTATAGTGAATTTAGTATCATTGCCATATTTTAGGATAATTTGATTAATCACTTCAGAAATAAGCTTGCACACTTCATCGACAATCTCTACTTCACCTTGCTTGGTAGAAACTTGAGAATGCGCAATCAGTTCATTATTAGTATTGAAAGCTGCACATAATACTTTTGTTCCACCTACATCTACCCCTATGCTTATATGCGACGGTGTGCTGTGCGTCATAATAAACTCCTTAGAAAAATACTTCTGCTTTGAAGTTGAACCCTATTAAACCAATTAAGTACAATTATTGCACTAAAAGATAAAAATGCAAGACTATCTAATATATTTAATAAAAACATTGAAAAATAAAGGAATCTATAGTTCCAATATTTCATATATAAAAAATAAAATTAGAAAATATTTTACAAAAACATGTTTTAGTATATATTCCAAACTATATATTTATCTGATAGAATATCATATATAAAACAATGGGCATTAAAAGTGGAACGACGACATGAGCATAAAAACAATAGCGAAGCCAATGATTAATCAATTAATGACAGTGTCTCAAAAAACCATACCTGCCGACGCAAGAATAAATAACAGAATGCTAATATTCAACTATTTATTCCCAAAACAAATACTTTCTAGAGCTATGCTCGTAAGAAAAACAAAATTATCAAAAGCATCTATTTCAACCGTCGTGTACGAAATGCTTGAAGACCACATATTAGTAGAAAGTGGTCAAGAGTCAAAAATAGAAAGAGGTAAAAAAGGTACACTACTCGAAGTAGACGCAAACTATTGGAACATTATAACTATAGATCTTTCACAACCTTGTCTCATACAAGGCGCTGTTGTTAATCTGTGCGGAGATATATTAAAAAGATCGGAAATATCGTTATATAAAAGCACAGATGCGAACTGTGAAAAAATCATAGAAGTTTGCAAAACTCTAATAAATAATTCAAATAATCACATACTAGGAATAGGAATTGCTGTACCTGGGATCGTAGACGATGAAGGAAGAGTAGTTCGCTCATCGAATCTTCAGTGGGAAAATATAAACATTAAAGAAGAGTTGATTAAGTATTTTAATTGTCCAATTATCGTTGATCATGACACGAATAGCGCATTACTAGCCGAAAGATTCTTCGGCAACGGCGTACCAAATACAATATTTATACAGTTATCGTTAGGTGTTGGCGCATCAATATTAATAAATGATGCTATTATCACTGGAATAAATAATTCTGCAGGAGAAATTGGTCATATTACAGTAGATCCGCAAGGACCAGATTGTTCATGCGGCAAAAAAGGATGTTTAGAAACATATATTTCCGCGGAAACACTGCATAGAAAAATGTTTACATCAAATAGAAAACCAGAAGATATATTAGCAGAGGCAGGTAATTATTTAGGAAAAGCTCTCACAACAACAATTAATCTTTTAGACCTAACAGACGTGGTAATTTATGGACCATCCGACATTGTAAATAAGGTATTTATAAGCTCTACAGAAAAAGCAATACAAGAATATGGTCCATACAGTCCAAAACATCCTTGTACAGTAAGAAGATGCACTTGCAACAATGACATAACTCTTATAGGAGAATGTATATCAGTAATTCAAAATAGAATCATGAATCTCTAAGATATAAAAAGCAAAGAAGCAATCAACAAAAAATTAATGTAAAAACTAGTAGCAAAGAAGCACAAAATGAAAATCGACAATTCAAATACCGAAATAATACCTTCACCACAAAACATATCAATATACGCAAAAGATACTATTACGCTTCCACAATCAAGTCATATTAGTTTCATAAATATTAAACCAGACTTAAGAATAACTACAGCAGCAAAACAGCTATGTGAAGATTTGAAAAACAATCACAATTGCAACTGGAGCATTAGCTACTCAGAAGGATATAAAAGCGCTATATCGGCAGCTATTAACAAAAATCTACGTATTCAAGAATATAAAATTTCATCTAAAATCTCGACCAATCAAACACTTATAAGCATAGAAGCTGGGAGCATAGCGAGTATATGCTTTGCAATACAAACTATAAGACAACTAATTATGCAATATGGTCTAATACTGCCATCATTACAAATTCAAGACTTTCCAGAAATACCTGTAAGAGCATATTCTTATGATGTTTCAAGAGGAAGAGTGCCAAAACTTTCATGGTTAAAAACTTTAGTAGACCAGTTAAGTCTATACAAATATAATCAACTTCAACTATACGTAGAACATGTTATCGATTTAGATGACACAATTGAATCCTGGATTGGACATTCACCATTAACTTGTAGTGAGATTATCGATCTAGATGAATACTGCTATGCAAGAGGAATAGAACTCGTTCCAACACTTGCAACTTTTGGACACATGTATGAAATACTAAGAAGTAACTCATATAAACAGCTTGGTGAATTCCCAGAACAATCAGAAAGACCCTTCAGTTTTGTTGAAAGAATGATGCATCATACTCTAAATCCCACTAATCCTAACACTATACCGTTTATATCTAAAAGGATTAAAGATTATGCATCACTATTTAAATCTAATAAGTTTAATATTGGCGCCGATGAGACCTTTGACCTTGGATGCGGTGAAAGTAAAAATGTTGCTGAAAAAATAGGAGTGGCAAATCTTTATTTGTCCTATATTAAAAAGCTATGTGAAAAATTACACGAATTAGATTTGCAGCCAATAATGTATGCTGATATTGCAATAAAACACCCAGAGTTATTAGCTGATATTCCAAAAAATGTTATTTTTGCAAATTGGGATTACTCGGCAAACGTGAATGAAAACAATATAAAACTAATAAAAAGTCAGAATCGCGATCAATACGTATGCCCTGGCACACAATCTTGGAATAGGCTTATACCAGATTTTGACTCTGCTATAAGTAACATATCCAAAACATGTGAATATGGGCACAAAAATCATGTATTAGGATTTTTGTTAACTGATTGGGGAGATTATGGACATATAAACGATCCAATACTCTCACTTCCGTATGTAATAATATCATCGGAATATGCTTGGAAATCTAATAATATTGCAAAAAAAGATTTAATAAACAAGGTAAGTAATGTATTTGCTAACAGAACAAACTCAAACTTACTTAACATTATTAAACAAGCGTCTCATGCACAAGCATTCAGCTGGTCTGACGCTGTACAATTCAAAGAACTTGAATACAATAACGAAAATATAGCAAACGAAGATGTACTATTTTCATTAGGATATCCAAAGAACACTTCCCTAGAACAAGCAAGAAGACGATTCTTAAATGAAAGAGAAGCACGAATATTAAATGCTAAAGAATATAATCGCACTCTATCAGAATGCTCAAAGAGCATCTACAATATAAATGCTTGCAGCGAAAATATAAACTGTGAAAATATAAACAAAGATTTTATAAGCACTAGCATTTTAAACATTCAAGGTCAACAACTGCTCAACCAATTAGGGTTGTACATACTAAACCAGAGATTTACTCTAGTTGAAGCAAAATCTTTTAAAACAAATTTGAACGAATGGTTCACCCAATATCAAAATCGTTGGGAATCAATAGGTAAAACGGCAGACTTGTACAGGATACGAGAAGTATTGGATTGGTATATAAAAATACTAGGGATGTGAGAAAAGTATATTTACTGGACATATACGCATTAAATATAAATACGACCGAGAAAGTTTATGAATAACAATAAACAAACCCGGTCGTATTTAAATGTTATTGCAAGATAGAAAAGCATGTCGGTAAAGACAAATTTTGCTAATCTACAACATGTAAAGTACGATAAATGTAATTTTTATATTTTTCTGGATTAAGCTTACTACATATTTCAGCATTCGGAGTCTTCCCAGAGAAGAAATTAGCGTCAACAAGAACTGAACCATAACTTGGTCCAGGAGTTGCATCAACTTGGCAATAATATTTTGTGCATTCGCTTATACATTCAGGATATAGCGCAGCGGCAACAGCAGATGGATCAGCCATATCGAGATAAGCATCCCCAAAACGGCTAATATTCATTTCCATTAATTCCCTATTGCAATCAATGGCAAACTTACCAAGTTCTCCACTTTCGCGAATATTAGCAATTTCTTGTGGATTCAGCATACATTCTCCCAAGCATGCATCCCATCCAACAAACATAATATTTTTAAGACCAGAATCAACTAATATCTTTGCAGCTTCTGCATCTTGCCAAATATTGAATTCTGCTACAGGAGAAACATTTCCACGACCTAGACCAGCAGATCCCATAACTACTATGCGACCAACTTTTTTCATCGCTTCATAATCAACCTTAATAGCTAGAGCAATGTTAGTTAATGGCCCTAATGCAATAATGTCTATTTCACCATCCTCACTGTTTCTCAAAGTTTCAATCATTTTCAAAACAGCATTACCATTACTTTCTTTTAAGCGATGAGGCACTAGACCAATATCACCCATTCCATCTCTGCCATGGGTTTCATGAGCATAAACCAAATCGCGCAACAGCATGCTGCTACTTCCTTTATATACAGGTGGTTCATATGAACCAGCATGCTCGATAGTAGTAAGCGTATTAATAGTCGCTTGTTCCATGCATACGTTTCCTGATACAGTGGAAAACATTAATATCTTATATCTAGGATCATTTAAAGCCATGGCAATTGCCATAGCATCATCCGAACCACAATCTGTATCTATTATTATTTTCTTTTTAGAATAAATTTCTTTATTTTCCATAAACTCTCAACACCCTATCAATTAATAGAAACTGTATCTTCAAATGTAACTATCTTTAGCAGTGCAGCCGAAGCAATACATATTGCCAGCATTATAAGCCCAAATGTATATGAGAACCCTACTCCAAATTGCGAAATAACAGCACCAACAACGATAGGAGTTAGCATATCAGCTACGCCACTTGCTGTAGCAACGATAGAGCATGCTATACTCACGCGCTTATACATAATTCTAGAGGCAATTGCAACAATAACACTAAATAAAACGCCTAAGAAAAGACCAGCAACGAAAAGCCCAATATAGTAACTCAAGGCAGTGTTAACAAGCATTGCGGCAAGAATAGCAATAAAGGAACCGATACAATTCATGAGTAGCACTAAGGTACCTTTTACATATCTCAGAATCCAAGTGAAAAGGAAACCTCCAAGGACACAACCTAAGTTAAATAGTGTAAACATAAATGCAGCATTTGATTCGCTTATTCCTTTTGTTATTGCAAAACTTGTTGTATACATACCTATAGCAGTCGATACTCCGCTGAATGCGGCAACTGAAATAACAATTCCAGCATAGGCAAGAATCTTACTCTTAGCATATAGTGGCCTGATATGTTCTTCCTCTTTCTCTGTATCTTTAATCTCAGACGTATCTTTGACTATAAAAGACACCGCACAGATAATAAATGAAAGAATACCTAACACATAATATGACCATGCATAAGATAATTTACCACTCAAGAACAGACCTAATACAAATGGTGAAACTGTAGTTCCTACACCAAATAGTCCTTGTCCAAAAGTCAATGAACTTTCATAATTCTTTTTGAATATGCTACTTAACAATGTTGGGCATGCAGCATCCTGCGTGCCAAATGCAATGCCTCCCGCAAACGCAAGTATTAAACCAGAAACAAAACTAGGAATTGTAGGAATACCAAACATAAATATGCCAGTAATAAAAGTACCAATTCCTAAAACTTTTACTGATCCAATTTTCTCTACAAGAACACCTGTTATGTTAACGGTGAGAATTCTACCAAGAGCATATGCTGATCCAAGTAAACCGACAAGTTCAATCTTCTGTCCATAGGTTTGTACTAACTGTGGCAACGTACTGCCAATCATTACACATGTCGAACCTGCCAAGAAATACATAGCAAATGAAAGAAAAGCTTTTAGCGCATCATTACGCTTCATGATTTCACACTTTCCTAGTTCTTTTAATTAACATTTATAAACCATTAGAGGCTTGCCTAAAAAATATCATGATTTTATAATGCTTAAAATGACACTTGTCATGACTAATTTTGTTCTTAAGGAGTAAAAGTAAATCATGAACAACAAATGTATAGCAACGGCGCTTGCATTTATACTAGATGCAACGGATAGCATGAGTACGATTGTAAAAATAGAGAAAGCAAAACAACTCATTCCTCACCAATTCATACGAACATATCACACTAATGATGTTCTCATAAATATGAATAGTGCAGCAAAATATGTATATATCTTTTTAGATGGTAAAGCTACAGTTCGAGGAAGTTTAAATCGTAACGATGGAGTTATTTCAAATATTGAACCAATAGAAATACTGGGACTTTTTGAACTCGTTACCAATGAACCGCATTATACTGCTTTCGTTATGGCAGAAGAAAAAAGTTTGGTATTTAGAATTCCATCTTCGCTATTTCGCGAAATTGTTCAAGAAAATGGCAAAATTTGCTATTGCGTATTATCAATATTCGCAAAAACAGCGGGAAGAACAATGCAAGAAGCAGCAACGAAAAGACTACTTGAATCAATTGACATTATTGGATATTATTTATATACTCAAGCAAACAAAGATAGACCGTATATATGCCCATATACTCGCGAAGATTTAGCAAAAATACTAAATATTAATTTACGAACTTTATACAGGTATCTAGAATCCATGAAAAAAGAGAATCTTATAACAAGCATAAGAGGAAAATTGGTTATAACGGACCAACATTTTGCTTTGCTACATAAAAGATACTCTTCTATGACTATTTAATTATCAAATGACAAATGTCATTTGATAATTAAATAGTCAAAAAGATAATATTTGTAGTAATCAAATAGGAAGTGATTGCATGAAACAGATAATTAAATCATTCAAGGAAGAATTTACTACTGTTGCAGTTGTCACAATACCATTATGTGTTGCTGTTAATTATATTTCTGGAACTATAGCAGGTATGCTAAAACTACCTATTTTCCTTGATACTATAGGTACTTTATTTGCATGCATGATTTTTGGGCCACTTGTAGGAATAACAACTGGAATGCTATCTTCAATAATTTCATCAATCACTATGCCAACCATGCTTCCATTCATAGTGGTCAATATTGCTCTAGCCTTATGCGCTGGTATTCTAGCAAAACATAAAATGTTTTCAAATTATATGAAAATTTTTATTTCTTCAATAATCATGGCAACAATATCCATTATTATTTCAGCACCGATTGTAGTCCTAGTATTTAGCGGGTTCACTGGCGGAGGATCATCTATTATAGCGGCTTTAATAACTGCATCTGGAATGAATATCTGGATTTCTGTATTCTCTACTGAAGGATTCTTTACATGGGTTGATAGAGTATTAACAATCATTATATGCTTAAGCGTTATAAAATGCTTGCCCAATAAATTACTGCTTCTTTTCCCATTAGGTTTACTTTATTTAAAAAATTCAGATTCTGAATAGTAAAAATTAAATCGAGTTTACTATATAAATACAGAGATAAAAGTAATTATGTACATGCATTATATCGATACTATTAATCAAGTAAAAAATACCAAGATACTTGCGACGCTATACCCGACAACAAAATTTATATTGACCATATATTTAATATTAGTAGATATTATATTAAATACTTTTTCATTCACATTATACAATTTGCGACTTTTATTGTTCCCCTATTTTGTTGCTCTACTTGTTCTGATGATTCTATGTGGAATAAAAAAGGAATGGATATAAGCTCGTATCAAGTATAGCCATGTTCTCATTATTTGTTGCGATATTTCAAGTCGCTTTCTGTAGACAAGGAAATACAATATTAAGTCTTAATTTTTTGCAGATTACAGATACAGCATTGTCTAATTCTATAACGCTCGGAATGAATACCTTAAATATATCAACTATAGTCATATGTTTTTTCCAAATAACTGATATAGAAGATATTACAATATCTTTAAACAAACTTGGGATGAGCAATAAAACATGTTTCATAATACTTTCTACTTTCCAAACTATTGATTATTTACAAGTGCAAATTAAAGCAATCATAACCTCGCAAAAAAGTCGTGGAATAAACTTTAATGGAAATTTAATACGTAGAATTGGCACATTTACTTCGATTTTGCTTCCAGCATTTATTACTTCATTAATAAACATCGAGCAACGCATAATGATGCTTGATTCGCGAAATTTTTTTAGTTCAGAAAAAAAGACATATATTAAACAGGTTAATCATAATGGTCACGAAAAATTGGTATTAACAATAGGAACAATTACACTAGTTTTTCTTATTCTAGGAAGAGTAATTTATGGTTATATCATATAATATTTGCAATTTTTCATACACTTATCCACTTACTTCAAAACCAGCTTTAAGCAACATAACAATACAGATAGAATCAGGGAAAATATATGGAGTAATTGGCGCTAATACTTCAGGTAAATCAAGTCTATGCTTATCTCTTAAGGGATATATTCCTCATTTCTATAAAGGAAAATATTCTGGAAAAATACTATTAAACAACACGATTGATTTATTAAAATCTAATGAATGTGACAGCGTAGGCTTTGTATTTAGCGATCCTTTTTCGCAGTTGAGTCATATCAAAAAAACTGTATTTGAAGAAATTGCATTCAGCTTAGAAAATCGCAGTATCCCTATTCAACAAATAGAGAGTCTGGTTACACAAGTTATGCAATTACTTAACATAGAACAACTTGCGCTTCAAAACCCACTAACCCTATCCGGAGGGCAGGTTCAACGCGTTGCAATCGCGTGCGTTATAGTTAATAATCCAGAAATACTAATTCTTGACGAACCTACTTCACAACTTGATCCAGAAGAAACTAAAAATATTTATAATTTTCTACAAAAATACAAAGACGAGGGACATACCGTAATAATTAGTGAACAAGATACAAATTTGTTAGCGGAATATGCAGATAATATCATTGTTCTTCAAAATGGTTTTATCACTCATTATGGAAATAAATATGATGTTTTTTATGATGAAACTTTCCCTTCTGACTGTATTGATATTCCAGAAGTTGTCAAAATTGTGAAAAAGTTACGTAAGTTTGATATCCAAATAACCCCTGGCATAACAGATATAGGCGAATTAATAGTTTTATTAAAGGAGAAATGCGATGAGCATCGCAATTAAATTGAACGATGTAAGTTTTCAATATCCTTCAAATGAAAAAATAAAAAATAAAAATAATGATAAACAAGAAAAATCCTGCAGAATACTAAACCACGTAAACATAGAATTCGAAAGTGGTGAATTATGCGCAATAATAGGTAGCAATGGAGCAGGTAAAAGCACTCTCGCCAAAAATAATAGACAATTTATTACAGCCAACTTCTGGAGACATAACTATTGAAGGAAAACAATATAAGACATTAAAGCAACACGATATTACATCACTCGTTGGTTATATTTTTCAAAACCCAAATGATCAAATTTTTAACAGCACTGTACATAAAGAAATTACATATGGGATAAAGAATATAAACAATGATCTTTACAGTCGCGTTCTGAATCTTACTGGTTTAAACGATAAAGAAAATACAAACCCATTTAATTTGTCATTCGCTGAAAGAAAATTTATTAACATTGCATCTGCACTACTAAGAGAACCACATATTATTATTATTATGGATGAAGTGACTGGTGGGTTGGATAAACCACAAAAAATGCGACTTGTAAAAATACTTAATTATTTACATACGATAAATGTAACAGTATTATTTATCACCCATGACATGGAATTCGCATACGAAAATTGTCAAAATGCTCTCATACTTGATAACGGAAATGTGTTATACAAAGGGAGCATCGAATCTGCATTCCAGAATGTAGAAATAATAAAACGCGCGCATATTGACCAACCAATCATAGTACATATAATGAATGCGCTCGGAATTAACTATATGCATAAAGATAATCCTATACGTGCTTTAGCTAAATATATTGCGAATCGCAATAATCATTAAGGTATATGCAATCAAAAGCATCAAAATATAAACAAAATATCAACATTAAGATGCAATGCGAATACGCAATGAACATAGTTGGAAAGGACGTAATTCTACATTTAACGCGTCATTATTATTGTGCAAAGCTATAGGCATACCATGCAGCACTGGCATTTCCATAAGATCTACCTCTTCAATTGAGGAATAACGCAAGATTTTATTGAGTTTTATTTGCCCATTTGCATATCCACCAGACGGCTCGTGAATACGTAAGATTATATCTCCAGAACAATCGTCAGCCAGCTTAACCCAATCTAATGCAATTAGACCTGAGTTTCTGCGAATCGTAAACAATGGATCGACTTCTGGTAGCATATCAATAATTGGCGAATTCAAAAAATCAGCTGTACTTAGAACTGAATCCATATTTGCATCAGCAATAAATGACCAAGTAAATTCATGCTTACCTTGATCGGTGTTAGGATCGGGGTAAAGAGGCGCAGAAAGCAAAGATAATCTGAGCATAGTTCCATAAGATGAAGAATAATCGCCAATAGGAGCAGTATCAGCGCCATAAGTAGACGAATTTGCAACAGCAACAGCATACGAGGAATCTTCTATACGAACAAACCTATGTGTGCATGATTCAAACTTTGCATCATCACTACGAGTATTTTTTACTATTGGCCTTTCAACTAAACCATATTGGCACTCATACTGGGCCTTATCTGAACATACGGATGTTGGCATATCTACTTTTAGAAATTGCTCTTTAGCATTCCAATCAACTTGCGCATGGAAATCAAGTCGTTTAACACATGGCTCTAAAATTATACTTGTTTTAATCTTAACATCCTTTTTACATGCCAAGATTTCAACAGATACACCGCCCGATAAAAGCTCTTTAACGTCAACAATTGAAGAATCATCAATCTTACGATTCCTCATAAATGCATCTCGCTCAATATCCCATGCATCCCACTGATACGGCTCATCTTTTAATATCTCATATTGCGCCATGCGATAACCAGATGGGATTAGCTCACGATTAAATTTAATATCTTCAACAGAAGATACTGTGCCATCGCGTTCAATAGTCACACTTAAAACACCATTATTAAGAATTACTCCACCATCATTTTTGTGTTTTACAGTTGTTGTATTATTTTTACAGCTTTCACTACATTGATATAAATTCCAAGCGACCTCATTTTTACCTGTATAAGTCAACAACTTTACATTTTCACGCGCATTAACCGCGTTAACCGTGCTGTTAGCTTTTACAATCGCATTGGCAATATCTGAAATAATTTTACGTAAACAAGAAATATCTCTAGCATATTCTTCTCTAGCTTGCCTATGAACCCATGCAATAGCAGAACCAGGAAGAATATCGTGGAACTGGTTCAATAATAAAGTCTTCCAAATTCTAGTAAGCTCATCGTTATTGAAACGATATTCTGGCGCATACACTCGAGCTAAAACAACAAGATATTCAGCCACACGCAACAATGATTCCTCCATGCGGCAATAACGCTTCATATCTTGCTGAGAAGTAAGAGTTTTTCTATGCAACTCTAGATAAAGCTCACCCTTAAACACTGGCGTATTGCAATTTGAATCGTCAACAATATCTTTTCGTATTTTTTCAAATAACTCATCAGGAGTGCCGAAATCAACTCTAGGAGCACCCTCTAAATTACGATCACGCCTAATACGAGCAGTCATTTCGCGAGTAGGCCCTCCACCGCCATCGCCAAAACCGTATAACAATATTGCGTGATCAGATAAATCTTTATCCAAAAAATTGCGTTGAGAATAAACTAACTCATGCATGCTCACAGATGAAGCATAAGTATTAGATGGAGGAAAATGAGCTAAAATCCTAGAACCGTCTATTCCTTCCCAAAGGAATGAATGATGTGGGAATTTAGTGGTATCATTCCAAGAAATCTTTTGAGTTAAAAACCAATCAAATCCAGCGCGGCGAGCAAGTTGAGGCAATGCGCCAGTATAGCCAAAACTGTCTGGGAGCCAAATGCCATGCGGATCAACACCAAAATGCTCCTTAAAATAGCGCTTACCAAAAGTCATTTGTCGAATTAAAGATTCACCACATGGCATAATTACATCGGACTCAACCCACATACCACCAACAGGTATAAAACGTCCTTCTTTAATCCTATTTTTCATACGCTCAAATAAATCGGGATGCTCGTTTTCTAGCCACTCGTATTGTTGAGCAGAACTCATAGCATAAGTACAATCAGGATCCTCATCCATAAGAGCTAAAACGTTAGATATTGTGCGTGCGACTTTCCTGTGCGTCTCGCGCACAGGCCATTGCCAAGCAGAGTCAATATGAGCATGTCCAACAGCAATATGCCTTAGAGAACTTGCCGCCGCGGGCTGACTTAATACATTAGACAACATATTACGAGCATTTTGAACAGTAGAAGAATCATGTTCATCATAGGCATTTAAGGAGCGCTGTAAAGCTTTAGCTAGTTTCCAGTATCGCGGATTATCGTCATTCAATTCTCGCATCAAAGAACTTACAGTCTCAAGATCCATATAATAATCAAAAATATTACGATTAAAAACAGTAACGTCAACATACTTCAACATATATTGGCATTCGGTTTTTCCAGTAGCACGCTCACCTAAATCAGTAGGAGAAAACGCAGTAGGTCCTTCAACAAATGGATTGTCTGCAGCTTCCAAATATAAAGTAAAATTACCATTTTCATCAATACTAATCGAACGATTATTATGCTCATCAATCAACGGAACCCAATGATTACAAGGGTTTACAGCTTTTATAACTCTTCCGTCAACGTTATACACTAATCCTTCAGCTTGAAAACCAGGGAAAAGATTACTAATCCAACCTAAATCAACATTTAGCTCAACTTTGCACCCCTTTACCTTTGAAAGATCAATCGACCCTGATATCTCAAACCACGTTGTTCCCCAAGTTGTTCCCCAAACGCTTGGAACATTGAATGAATGAAACACAATATCGTTTCTTTTTAACTTAGAAAAGAATTCGTTAGAAGAAATAGGTTCTCCAGCAATCTCATACGCTCGAATTTTACAATGCAATAAAACAGTATTTATATGCGGGTATAAGCGTTGTTGCATAACTCTTGTACAGCGATTTAATTGCTGCTCAGGTAATAAAAACATAGTTTCTACACTTCTTTCTTACACAATTAAACATTTATACGTAAATCACGTACACGCAAATCACATACGCATAAATCGCATATCTAACATATAAAGACAAGACAAGTATACGATATTAAATCAGTAAAAGTTTATGACAAAAGACAGTAATTAATAAAAATTCATAACTGTTATGAATTTTGGGAAATAAACCTGAATTTTGCTAACCAAAGTTATAATATTTAATCAGCAAAGAGTAATTGTCCATATATAGTGATGAGCTGTTAGAAACTTCAGAAAATATTAAAGATGATATTTTCTAATTGGAATAATTATCTGTAGACAGTATATAAACAGCATAAATGAAGATAGGCAATTATTCATCCCTAACATAACACATGACTCTGTTGATTCAATTTTAAAATTACGATCTACGAAAGGACAATAATGCAAGATTTTGAAACAACTAAATATACGTTTGGCACACAAGCCAACAGAATATTCATGGCAGAACAAACAAAACAATTACTTGATTTCGCAAAAAACTTCTCAGCACCAATAGGAGGGTCAGGATGGCTCAACACAGACGGAACACTAGATAAAACACGCGGAGTACAAACATGGATTACAGCACGAATGACTCATGTTTACTCAATAGGAGAAATGTTAGGATACAAAAAAGCGAATCAACTTGTTGAACGAGGACTCGACGGACTATTAGGTCCTTTACACGATAACGAACACGGAGGATGGTATCCACAAGTAAGTTGGAACAAAGAACCTGAAAAAGACAAAATTTGTTACACTCACGCATTCGTTATACTAGCCGCATCAAGCGCACTACTAGCAGGACATGAACGAGCAAAACAACTATTAGAAGATGCATTAAAAGTATTCGATAAATACTTCTGGAATAATGAAATAGGTTTAACAGTAGACACATGGGATACAAGCTTCAATAAGCTTGATTCTTATCGCGGGCTTAATGCAAACATGCATACAACAGAAGCATTTCTTGCAGTAGCTGATAGCACAGGAGATGAAAAATATAGAGAACGCGCAAAGCGCATAATCAGCCACGTAATCAATTGGGCATCTAACAACAATTGGCGAATACCAGAACATTTCAACGATCAATGGCAAGCAGACTTAGAATATAATAAAGACAAAAAAGATGACCAATTTAAACCATACGGTGCAACACCAGGTCATGGAATCGAATGGTCAAGATTAATACTCCAATGGGCATACAGTTACTATAAGGAAGATTGCAAACAGCGAAGAGAAGCATTAAACGCTGCAGAAAATTTGTTTAACCAAGCATTAAAAGATGGATGGAATGCCGATGGGCAACCAGGTATCGTATACACAACAGATTGGAATGGAAAGCCTATAGTCCACGACCGTATGCATTGGACACTAGCAGAAGCCATTAATACATCATCAACGCTTTACAGAATCACTAAAAATAAGCAATATGCTACTTGGTATAAAGAATTCTGCAAATATCTAGACTACTCAGTCATTGATCATTCTAAGGGTTCGTGGTTCCATCAACTCGATGATAAAAACAATGTTTTAAATACTGTATGGCCGGGAAAATCAGACGCTTATCATGCTTTCCAATCCACTCTGATTCCATTTATAGATCCGACGTGTTCTATAGCAAGTGCTATATACAGAGAGCAACTTGATTAATAATAAAATATTGTTAATTTATTAATTTAATAATCCACATTGCAATTAAATCTGCAGTGTGGATTATTTCATCACATACACTCCAAATATTCCACAAATACGTATGAAAATATGAAAATAAGAAACGTTAAAAAGTAAAGTAAACAGCATTAGGACGTAAATACAATATTGATACACATTATAGAATTTGCGACTGAAGGTCTTTTCGAGCGCTTTCCATTTTAGTGATTTGACCTAAAAGAGTAAGCTTTTCTTGACCATCAGGAAGCTTACTCATACGAACTTTAAAAGCTCCGATTTTTCGCATAAAACCAACGTCTAGAAGCTTAATAAGCAGCTCGTTTGCGTACTTTTGCTCTTCTTCACTAGGAACGCGCAAAAGATCAGATGGTCCGCCTTTAGCGCTTTCGCCACTATAGTCGTAAGCAGCCGACGAGTTAAGCGAAGAAGCGCTACTTAAGCCCTTGCTTAAAGACAATGGAAGAGGCATTACAGAAAGCTCGTTAATAACACCTTCTAACATAGGGCCAGCAGCTTTAGTTATAATATGGAGCCATAATCCTTGACTTACATTTGAAGTAGGCAATCCCCCAGCTGCCACAAAAGCCTGAAAAAGCGTTCTAAAAACTGGCGTAATAAAATTATTCAAAGTAAGCTGCGCAAAAAGCTGACTGTTAAACGCTAAAGGAGATTGCATAAGAACAGCCATAAATTGCTGCTCACACATAAACACGGAATCGTCAACCTTGTAGTAACTTTGATTTTTGTACGCGCTTCTGAGCATAGCTGTTTTTATAGCAGCTTCATTCATGCTTTGAGAACGCTGATCAAATACGCGAGAATCCGCGGAAACGATAGAAGAATAGCTTTTAGAATAAGCGTCATCGTCTATAACATGCAATCGCCTTCTATTAGACTCCACTTCCCTACGCATAACGTCTAAATCAACACCAATATTTCTAACAGCTTTCCTAGTGTACAAGTCCAACAAAGACCTATCTCGAATTTGCGCAACAAGAGGAGCAACCGCCTTAACAGCACCCATCTGCCCTGTTGCAAAAGACGTGTCAAACTTACGAATAACAGTGTCGATTACAAAATCGTAAAGAGGATTAGCGCGCGCAATCAAAGATCGAACAGCCTCATCTCCCCTTTGAATACGCAAATCACAAGGGTCTAAATTGTTATCTGCAACAGCAACAAAAGTCTGTGTTAAAAACGCTGAATCTAAGCCAAAAGCATGTAACGCAGCTTTCTGACCTGCCGCATCTCCATCGAAAGTAAAAACAATACGCGAACTAACTTTTTGACCTTCTACTTTTACAGGCCCCACAAGCTGAATCGCTCCCAAAGAATCGTCTGCAATAAGACGGCGAATAATCTTCGCATGCTCCGCACCAAAAGCCGTTCCACAAGTTGCAACAGCAGTATCTACACCAGCTAAATGGCAAGCCATAACATCCGTGTAGCCTTCCACAATCACAACCTGGCGCTTTTTAACAATATTCGACTTAGCAATGTCAATTCCGTAAAGAACTTGCGTTTTTCTATACAATACAGTGTCTGGAGTGTTAATGTACTTTGCACTAATAGAATCATCATCATAAAGCCTTCTAGCGCCAAAGCCCAAAGTGCGGCCTGTAGAATCGCGAATAGGCCACGTTAATCGGCCGCGGAAGTAATCGTAAATTCCGCGCTGACCTTGGCGAGCTAAGCCTGCGTCTAATAATTCTTGACGAGTAAAACCTTTATTAGACAAATAGCGAACAAGATTATCCCACCCGTTTGGCGCATATCCGCAACCAAAACGCTCGCATTGAGCTTGAGTAAAATTACGACCAGCAAGCAAACTACGAGCTGCAGACGCTTCTTTAGAGTTGATTTGAGACGCAAAAAACCGTTGAGCTTCCTCGTTTGCTTCTATAAGACGAGCGCGCTTGGAGCCAGCATGCGAATTATCTTTAGCATCCTGCGATTTGTCATAATGAACTTCAATGTGGTAGCGGTCTGCTAACAGCTCTACTGCCTCGCGAAAATCAATGTTTTCTTTTTGCTCAACATACTTAAAAACATCTCCGCCAGCACCGCAACCAAAGCAATGCCAGACACCCAAGCTTGGACGAACGCTAAAACTAGGCGTTTTTTCATCGTGAAACGGGCAAAGCCCCACAAAAGTACCCGTTCCAGAAGGCTTAAGCGTAACAGTCGCAGACACAATATCATACAAATCTGCAGCAGCGCGCACACGCTCAACGTCTTCTTTTACAATCATTCCAGCCATAGTCTCTAGCTTATCGCAAACCGAAGGCTACAGACACTCTATACTAGAAGTCGTAAAAGCGTTGATTTAGCACAAAGCGGCATGAAGAGCTGTAGCAGATCCATCTGTAAGACTTGCAACTTGATCAATCGCAACTCTTAAACGCTCGTCTTCGCTAGAGCAAGCATTCCAATCGCTTATAAACACAGATTCCATAGCATCGTGCGCTCGCGGAGACTTGCTCATAAACACCTCCACCAAATCAGTTAGAATCTTTTGCTCACGCCTATAAAACTCGCGCTCTCTAGGCTGGATTATAAAATGCACAGCCAAACTTTTAAGAACGATTATCTCGTAAGATGTTTCTGGCGGAATCACAACGTTTGCGCGGTAGCGAATTAAAGCGCCGTTGCCGTATTTTTCTCGAGTTGCTCGCTCAACAGAGCTTGCAAACCTGCCAATTAAAGCACTAGTAATATTCTTTAGATGAGCTAGCGACCTTCTAGAGCCGTCATAAGAATCAGGGAACATGTTAAGAGAACGCAAACGCTTAAAAGCCGCCAAAAGACTATCCGCATCCCACTGGCTGCCGTACCAATTATGAGCTTCTTGAACAACTTGATCTGCAACGCTTGAATCCCAAACAAGCTCCGTATTAAAAGCGCCAGTCACAATCGCGTCTTCAATATCGTGAACACTGTACGCAATATCGTCGGAAAGATCCATAATTTGACACTCCATAGGCTTCGATTCACGCGGAGAGCCAGACTTTAGCCAATCAAAAACTTCCCTATCGTCTGGGTAAACGCAGAATTTTAAGTCACGCTCGCCTTTATCGTGCGCTTTTGCTTCATCAAAACCCCAAGGATATTTAACAGCAGCATCCAAGCTTGCACGCGTAAGATTTACGCCTGCGCTAGCGCCATTTTCTCTAAAAACTTTAGGCTCTAAGCGCGTTAAAAGTCTAAGAGTTTGAGCATTTCCCTCAAAGCCACCAATATTGCTTGCGATTTGAGCAAGCGCGCGCTCGCCATTGTGACCAAAAGGAGGATGACCTAAGTCGTGAGCTAAGCAAGCGCAATCTACAACATCTGGGTCCGCGCCAAGCATTGCAGCAATCTGGCGACCAATTTGCGCAACTTCCAAAGTGTGAGTTAAACGCGTGCGAGCAAAATCGTCGGAGCCAGCTACAAGCACTTGACTTTTAGCGCCGAGTCTTCTAAGCGCTGAAGAGTGGATTATTCTAGCTCTGTCTCGCTCAAAAGGTGTGCGAGCGCGCGTGTGGTGAGGCTCACTAGCCCAGCGCTCAGTATCGTGCAAGCTGTATTCGCCAACAACTTCGTTATCGGAAGCAATCACATCGTTACACATTAAAAACCTCCTCCACTAATCGCAAGTAGCAAATCATAAATTAGCCAATAGCAATTCAGCTAATCGCAAAATCGCAAGATTGCTATATTAAGCTTTTTTCATCCAACATTTTTATGTCTTTTTCAGGCAAAACTTCGTAAGCATTCTTATACAATCTAGGAACTCTAGGGCCAATACCAGTCATAATCTCGTAGCTTATTGTTCCTGCAGCCGCCGCCCAATCATCTGCCGTTGGCTCCGCATATTCAAGGCCTCTGCCTGGACCAAAAAGCCTGACCGTATCTCCTTCTTTAATTCCAAGCTCTTTAGCGCTGCCTTTTAAGTCAACAATAAATTGATCCATGCAAACGCGCCCCGAAACATGCAAAATCCTAGCGCCGTTATTAGTTTCCACGCGCACAGGGCCTCCAGGCTTATTAACATGACGAGAGCCTTGCATATCGAATCCACTAGACGCGCGCAAAATGCCATCCGCATACCCGAGTGGAACGATTGCTGTGCTTGTATTGTCTGGCGTTAAATACGTGCGGCCGTATGAAATGCCGTGACCTGCTTCTACAGATTTAACTGTTCCTAATTGCGCTTGTAAAGTCATAGCTGGACGCAAGTCGTAAGTTTGAGGCACTCCCATAACGGGGTCTGGCTCGTATCCGTACAATCCAATTCCTGGGCGAACAAGCTCAAATCGTATCTCTGGTCTGTTAAGAGTTGCAGCCGTATTAGCCAAATGTCGGATTTTAGGCTCCAAACCAGCTTCGCGCATTCTGCGAGTAAAATCGTGGAATTGCTCAATTTGCCTATCTGTAGATGCAACAAACTCTGGAACGTCTGGGCAATCAGCAACAGCCAAGTGACTCCATTGCCCAATAACTTCGATTAATCCCTGGCTAGAATATTCACTAAGTTTTTCTAAAGCATCACTAAAGCCTGCAGGCGTAAAACCGTTTCTGCCAAATCCTGTATCTACCTTAACGTGTACGCGTGCAGCGGCGCCAACCGATTTAGCAGCGAGCGCAACAGCATCAATAGAATCAAGCGAGCCAACAGAAATATCAATATCCGCGTTTATTAAATCAGCAAAAAGAGACGTTGGAGCGCTGGTGAGCCACGTAAGAATACGGCATCTGCTTGAATCAATTCCACACGCGCGAAGTCGCAAAGCCTCGTAAGGCTGAGCTGTGCCAAGCCAAGTTGCTCCTCCTGCTAGAGCTGCAAGCGCACTAGGAATAAGCCCGTGACCATAAGCGTCTGCTTTAACAACTCCCATAACCGCTGGCGACTTTTGCCCAGGCTGCAAATCTTTAGAAACACGCTCAATCAGCGTTCGCATATTATCCCTGAGCGCTTTTAAATCAACGATTACCTGACCCGGGTATGTACTCAAGGCGCGAGCATAGTTTTCTTGCAAAATCGCTTGTATACTCGAATTTTTACACATATCTCACGCCTTTACTTTTAGTTTTTACTTTATTTTTTTATATCTACTATATATGCAACTAATTTTGACTTACGTTTTAATACCGCTAATACCGTATTACATGATTATGCGAGCGCAACCATTGATACGCGATTCTAGTTGCACTATGCGCGCGATCTGGAATCACAACAAGACCACACTTGCTAAAGCCTTCTCGCAAAATAACTTTTTGCATAATCAAATTGTCGGGATGAGTGTCGATTCTAACATTAGAGTAGTTGAGCTTAGCCCATTTTAAACATTCGCTTGCCATTTTTGGCTTGACTCCCGAAGATGCAAGTCTATGGATTGTAACGTATGGCAAAACGTCATCTAGCCACGCTCCGTCGATCTTTGAGTAGACTTCATCAAGCCCCTTCGCACAGTGCAAATTGCGCCAAAATGCGCTCATTGCCAAAATCTGGGTCCGTGTCTACAAGAAGATTAAAACGGTTCAAACGAATATCTTCTATAACACTAGATGTTAGAGGAAAACGATCTCCCCATTGATGAGGATTGCCATTATTTGCCATAAATACTCTTGCTCTCTCATAAATATTTTCAATATCTTTTAGATCGCTAAGAGATGCTTTCCTCAATCTTATTTCACACATACACCCCCCTATGCTTAGAATATGGCGATTTTACAGTATTACACAAGCGAACGCAACAAGTCACACAATCTTACGCTCAAAAGGATCGGAGCTAATGCCCTTGTCTAAAATATCTTTGCACCATTGACGCGCTCCAAACAAACTATGATCGCGGTAGTTTCCGCAAGACTCAATAGTTGTAGCTGGAACATCTTCCCAAGTAGCTTTGTACGCAATAAATTCAAGAGATTCCTTCAACGCGCGCGCAACATCTTCCGTGCTATGAGTGCCCCAAGTTAAAAGGTGGAATCCTGTACGGCAACCAAATGGAGAGCAATCAATGTAGCCTTCAATGCGCTGGCGCAAAAGAACAGCAATCGTGTGCTCAATCGTGTGCAAAGCGCCCGTAGGAATAGCCTCTTGGTTAGGCTGAGTTAAGCGAATATCGTAGTTAGAAATAACATCTCCATTCGGGCCTTTTTGCGTGTCAATGTAGCGAACATATGGAGCTTTAACTTTAGTGTGGTCAAGCTCAAAGCTTTCTGGACGAGGAGTCGGCTGATTGTTTTGATTTTCGCTCATCTTATTCCATCCTAACTTATATTCCATGCGCAAAATGTATGCGCACAATCCATGCGTAAATAACGATTACTAAATAATATTAGACGCTATTCTTGCCAAACACACATAAACGCGAATCTAAAAATATTTTTTATTGACTTACAAAGCTTATTACTTACAAACTTGCAAGACTTACAGATACAGACTTACAAAGTAGCAGCATCAATAAGTTCACGCGTGTAGCTATGTTTTGGATTAGTTAAAATTTGACTTACATTCCCCGATTCAACAACAGCGCCATCTTTTAGAACAACAACACTAGACGCTAAATGCTGAATCATACCAAGATCATGGCTAACGAATACGCATGCCATATTAGGGCGATTTGCGCGAATCACATTAAAAGCATCTAAGATTCTTGTGCGCTCAGCAACATCGATTGCGCTCATTGGCTCATCTGCAACCAAAACTCTAGGATTATTGATTAGCGCGCGCGCAATCGCAACGCATTGAGCTTGCCCACCCGAAAGCTCGCAAGGGTATCTTTTGCTAAAAACATTAGGATTTAATCCAACTAAATTCAAAACATCATCTACTTTAGAATCAATAACATGTGAATCAACAGTATTTGAATCAACAGTATTTGAATCAGAACTCATGTTTTTACGCCATATTTCAAGCGGCTCAGAAACACTTTTTCTAACTGTCCAACGCGGGTCTAAAGCTGCAAAAGGATGCTGAAATACAAGCGAACATTGTCTTCTCATATTTACGTAAGCAGAATCTTTTAAACTTAATTTTTTAGCGTTTTTAACAGTTTCAACAACTTTGCCGCAATACTCTATTCTTCCTTCGCTTATTTCTTGCAATCCAAGTAAAGAGCGAATCAAAGTTGTTTTACCACTTCCAGATCCGCCAATTAGCGCTAACGATTCGCCAACTCTAAGATTAAAGTCAACGCCTTTTAATGCTTCAACCCGAGTCTTTGAACTTCCTAAAACAACGTGAATGTTTTTAGCTTTAAAAATGCAATCATCTTTAGAAGAATTATTCTTATTTAAATCACTTTTACAGTCAAGGCTTAGATCATTATTATCTAAACTTAAATCATTTTTACTAAGACTTAAAGCTCGCGCAGCAAGAACAAGCTGTTTAGTAGAGCGAACCTTAGGATTTTCTAGCAATTCACCAACGCGCGCGCTATCGACTAATCGCCCAGAATCCAAAACATAGCAACGAGTAGCAGCGCGAGAAAGAACCGAAAAATCGTGAGTAACAAAAAGCATTGAAGCGCCCATATCATCAACTAAAGAAGTGAGCATATTTACAACATCTTTTTGCGTAACAGAATCAAGAGCAGTAGTTGGCTCATCCGCAAGAATCAACTTAGGGCAAGTTATAAGAGCTGTAGCAATACCAACTCGCTGCATTTGCCCGCCCGAAAGCTCAAAAGTACGCTTATTCAAAATATTCGCGCCTAAACCAACTTTTTCAAGCATAACTTTAACGCGAATATTTTGAATATCGTCTTCGTCTAAATTGTAATGAAGCCTAAGAGGTAACGCGATTTGCTCGCTAACACTCATAATAGGGTTAAGAGCACGATCCGCTTGCTGAAAAACGACGCCAACATACTTGCCACGAATGCGCGCAAGCGCAGAATCGTTAGCGCCAACAGTTTGGGCATTGCCAACATGGCAAGAACCAGTGATTTTGCAATTAGACGGAACTAAGCCAATCGCAGCTCTTAAAAGCATTGACTTACCAGAGCCAGAAGATCCAACTAGCCCAACGCGCTCACCATCTTTAACGTTAAGTGAAACATCACTTAAAATGCGCGAAGATCCAATGCTAAGAGATAATCCTTTTACATCAAGACTCATTCTTAGACTCCCTATTTGCTGGATTTGTAACACTTCTTAAAACATCGCCAAAAAGATTAAGAGCCAAAACTGTTAAAGTAACAACAAGACCAGGCCATAGAGCCGCAAGCGGATAAACGTGAATCAAAGTAACCGAAGTAGAAAGAACACGACCCCAACTCGGCACTCCCGAAGGAACACCAACACCTAGATAAGTCAGTCCGCTTTCCGCTAAAATAACAGTTCCTGCAGAAAGCGAAAGCTGAACGGAAGCAATTGGCAAAATATTAGGAAGAACATGCTTTAGCAAAACGTAACTTCTGCTAGCGCCATTAGAAATCGCGCAATCAACATAGTCAGACTTAAGAACAAGAACAGCACTTGGACGTAAAATACGCGCAAGATTTAAGCCGTAGCCGAATCCGCATGCAAGCATGATTACAAGAACGGACGCTCCAAGAGGCACAGCAAGCATAAGCGCAATCAAAACCGTTGGAATGGAAATTAAAGCGTCTACTGCCATAATGATTACGGAACGAATTTTTTGAACGCGGCAAATCGTAAAGCTTAAAATCACAAACCCAACAACGCTTGCAATCACAATTGTTGAAATAACAAGCAAAATCTCTACTCTAGAACCAGCCATAAGCCAACTAAGCATATCTGCACCCGTGCCATCTGTGCCAAGCCAATGCTTTAGCGAAGGCTTTTGCCATACCTGGTATCCGTTTGTTTCCAGAAGAGAATAAGGCGTCCACACAAAAGAAAGCGCAGCTACAAAAATCCACAAGCACAAAATAATGCAAACAAATTTTCCAATAATTCCGCGCCAAATGCGGCTTAAAAACTTAATCATTGCTTGAATCACTCCCCACTTGAATCTTGGCTAAGTCTTGAATCCAACAAACGATGCAACACGTCAATCGCAAACCCAACAAGCAAGAACAATGCAGAAAGCATAAAAAGATTGCCTTGAACAGATATAAGATCTCGCAAACCAACATCGCGCACAAGACCCATACCCATTCCAGGAAGCGAAAACAGATTTTCAATAACCATTACGCCCATAATCATGTGCGCAAAAGTCAAGCCGATTACAGACACAAGCTGCGGCAACGCTAATCGCAAGCCAACGCGCCAAATCATTTGCTTTTTAGTCATTCCACAAGCCATAGCTTGCAAAGCAATATCGCTATTAGAAATCTGTTCTAACGATGCTGCAGTGTAACGCATAAAACCAGATCCAACAATAATGCCAACTGTTAGCGCTGGAAGAATCAAAGACAAAAACGCACTACCAAAATCACGCCAACCATCTGTTGGAAAACCTTGAGTAGGGAAAAGCTCCACCAAACCAATGCCCTTGCCAAAAATCATGATTAAAATCATTCCACCCCAAAGAGCTGGAACAGATCCTGCTGTAATAGCACAAAACCTTGCGACTACTTGCGAAGCCTTGCCAGAATGCAAAACTTGCAAACATCCAAGAGGAATACCAATTGCGAGCGCAATTAAAAGTCCAAGGAAAATAAGTGGAAAAGTTATACTAGCACGCATAGCAATAGTGGATGCAACGGAGCGACCAGTGAGCATTGAAACACCAAAGTCGCCTCTAAAAACGCCAAAAATCCACTCTAAATATTGAACGAAAAGGGGCTTGTTTAATCCTAAATCGCGTCTTAATTGCTCAACTTTTCCATCTGGCGCGTTTAAGCCAGCCATAACTTGAGCAACGTCTCCAGGTAAAACCCTAAGAGCAAGAAATACGATTGCAGAAATAAATAGCAGCGCTACAAAAAACAACGTGATGCGTCGAAGAATCATGCGCTTCATACAAACCCCTTACTTAGTTTAATGTTCCCGAGAATTTCCGCTTTTTGTACGTGATTTTGCCTATTTTACGTACAAAATCGGGAAAATTAGAACAAATCACTTAAGTCGCAAGTTGTATAGCGGCAAAAGAACTTGATTAATATCAAAAGGCATGCCTTCAAGATTCTTTACCTTAGCTGTAACAACCTTATAATTAAGCAACCAATCTGCAGGAGCATCCTTGCTAACAATTCTCGCAGCCTTAGCAAGAAGCTTATTAGACTCCTTAGTATTCGCGCAAAGCATTGCCTTAGCATACAAATCCTGAACCTGCTTATTGTTGTAGCCATAGTAATATTTAGGATCTGCCCACTGGCCAAAATCATGGCTTTCATTGTGATCTACCATAGACAAATCGTAGTTTTTATTGTTATAAACGTCGTGAAGCCAAGTAGTAAATTCTACAATGTTTACCTTCAGATCAATGCCAATCTTCTTTAGCTGAGACCTCAACTGGTCACCAAGTTGCGTTCCATAAATATTCGGGTATGTAAGCGAAAGATGCAAAGGATTTGATTCGCTGAAACCAGCCTCCTTCATCAATGACTTAGCGCGCTTAACATCATGAGTGTAAATATTAGTCAAATCCTCATAACCTGGGTCAAGAGAAGGAATCGGTCCGCCAAGCAAAGCATCCGTACCGCCGCGTGAAGCAATAATCTGCTTATGGTCAATAGCATATCGAATCGCTTGGCGCACGCGCTTATCTTTAGTCCGCTCACCATTCATGTTCATAGCAAGCACAAATTTATCGGTACTGTTTCCAGCTTTAACAACATAGCGCTTTGTATCCGCTTTAAAAGTCTTAGCAAGCTGACCTGAAATAGGCGCCAAAGCTTGAACAGCTCCAGAAGAAAGCGCATCTACAGCAGCAACATCATCCACAAAATAGCGAACAACAACTTTTGATGTTCTAGGCTTATTAATACCCTTGTAGCACGGATTTGCCTTTAACACAACACGGTCATTCGGCACAAACTTTTCTACCAAATACGGGCCAGATCCAACAGCTTGAGTTTTAGCATCATAATTCGCAAGCTTATCGAAGACTAAGCCAGCTCTAGAGCACAACGCCCACAAAAGCTTTGCGTTTGGCTCTTTAAGCTTGATTTCAAACGTGTAATCATCTTTAGCTTTAGCGGATTCAACTTTTCCAACCATGTTTGATCCGCGATATTTCTTTGCAACAAGCTCGTTAAAAGACCACTCAGCATCTTTAGCAGTAAGCCTGTGCTTGTTAGAAAACACGACTCCCTTACGCATGTGGAACGTGTACTTTAAGCCATCTTTGCTTATTTCCCAACTCTTTGCAAGGGATGGAACAACCTGATTTTTAGTATTTCTAGCTACAAGACCTTCATACACGTTTCCAATCAATAGCTGTTCCAAGGAAGAGCCAGATTGATTGCGAATATCGAGATTTGTAGGAGCAAGTTTTAATCCGATTGACACAGTTTTATTTGATACTTGTGTAGAAGATGTTTGACTTGCAGGATTTTTTTGTGGACCTGTAAATGTTGCAATAATAGCGCTAACCACTGCAATTACTACGATTGCTACAGAAACAAGCCAGAATTTTCCTAAACCACGCTTATTAGCTTTATATCCCCTTTTAGACGCAGCATTAAGCGAAGCATCTGTACTAGAACTAAATTGCGATTGCTCTGCGTTTTCTTGCCCATAGAATTTATCGGTCGCGTCGTTATTGTACGCGCCATCTTTGGGTTCTTTGTTATCCATTCAACAAACCTTTCTGGATTGTAATTAGATACATTATTTATATTTAATTTATATTTATTCTGTTTTACAGCTCGTCGCTTTATCTAGCTGCAACTTTCGCAACCATAAAGTCAACGGCAAACACAATCGTATCCGATTCACAAGTCAAACGAAGATGCGGTGAGTCTAAACAACACATTGCATATTTGCATGATTTTTCAGATATTTTAAGCCTATTTTATTACCATATATCCTACGAATGTGATTAAATGCCAACAGACGTAAACTTGCAAACGTGCGCAAAATCCTAAAAAGATTAGAATCACGCTAGCTTGCATATTAACAAAATACATACGTTTAATAGATGCATGAAAATGTGTAGTATAACAATGTACAACATAAAAATGCGTTTAATATGTTTAGTAAAAAGCGAGGAATAATGGCAGAGAACTTGAATACTACGGTAACAGTAAACGAATCCTCGGATCCGCAAAATAACGGCAGCCAAGACCGCACTGCTCTAAATCGCCAGCTTGCACAAATGCTTAAGGGCGGCGTGATTATGGACGTTACTACTCCAGAGCAGGCACGAATTGCTGAAGATTCTGGAGCTTGCGCTGTAATGGCGTTGGAGCGTATTCCTGCCGATATTCGCGCGGCTGGCGGAGTTTCTAGAATGAGCGACCCAGCTATGATTCACGGAATCCAAGAGGCTGTGTCTATTCCTGTTATGGCAAAATGCCGTATTGGTCACTTTGTTGAAGCGCAGGTGCTTGAGGCTATTGAGATCGATTACATTGACGAAAGCGAAGTGCTTAGCCCAGCAGACGACGTTTACCACATTAACAAGCGCGATTTTGCAGTTCCATTTGTTTGCGGTGCAAAAGATTTGGGAGAAGCTTTGCGCAGGATTAACGAGGGTGCTTCCATGATTCGCACAAAGGGCGAGCCTGGAACTGGAGATGTTATTCAAGCTGTGCGCCACATGCGCATGATGAATTCCGCAATACGCAAGCTTACAAGCATGCGCGAAGATGAGCTTTTTGAGGAAGCTAAGACTTTGCGCGTGCCTTTCGATCTTGTAAAGTACGTTGCACAAAACGGCAAACTTCCTGTTGTAAACTTTGCAGCTGGCGGTGTTGCAACCCCTGCAGACGCTGCTTTAATGATGCAGCTTGGTGCAGAAGGCGTTTTTGTTGGCTCTGGCATCTTTAAGTCTGGAGATCCAGCAAAGCGCGCTGCTGCAATAGTTAAGGCTGTGACTAATTACAAAGACGCTAAAATGATTGCTAAGCTTTCCGAGAATTTGGGCGAAGCGATGGTTGGTATTAACGAGCAGGAAATCAAGCTTTTAATGGCAAATCGCGGCGAGTAATTGAGGCGAATTATTTTGGCAAACTCACCTATCAATACAAATAATTGCTCGCATACTGTAGCAGTTTTAGCTGTTCAAGGTGCTTTTCTTGAACATCGCTTAATGCTTGAAAAATTAGGCGCACACGTTATTGAGCTTCGTCAAGCGCGCGACTTGGAGCAGTCTTTTGACCGCCTTGTTTTACCGGGCGGCGAAAGCACTGTGCAATCGAAGCTTCTCAAAGAGCAAAATATGCTCGAACCTTTGCGCGAGAAGATTGCAAACGGAATGCCAGTTCTTGGCACTTGTGCAGGCTTGATTTTGCTTGCAAAAAACGTGGAAGGTAACGAAGTTAGCGGATTTGGCACACTAGACGTTACAGTTAAGCGCAACGCTTACGGCCGCCAGCTTGGAAGCTTCCACTACGAATCTGAGTTTGGAAATCTTGGCAAAGTGCCGATGACGTTTATTCGCGCGCCTTATATTGTGCAAGTCGGTCCTAATGCCGAAACTCTTGCAACAGTAGATGGCAACGTTGTTGCAGCTCGCCAAGGAAATCAAATCGGAACAGCTTTTCACCCAGAGCTTGATGAAGACACTAGAATACACCAGCTTTTCTTAAGCTTATAGATATCTTGCGTTTGTAAATTAAAGTGGCACTTAAATAACTTGATTAAGTGCCACTTTTATTGATTAAATCGCCAGTAAAATCGCTAATAAATCGCTATTTTACTTCAAAAATCGCGTATCCAAAAGCTCCAAGAGATTGATTTTGAGCATCATAATTGTAGCTAATAATCGGCTTACAATCAGGCAAAGCACTAAACGAATCGTTAGATTCATTAAACGCATTTAAAGCTACAACAACACGCTTAGAGTCAGTTTCTCGCGCAAACACAAACTTTCCGCGCTCATCATAGTCAAGAACTCTAAAATTACCATGAATAAAGCAATCGTTATTTTTACGCAATTTTATAAGTTCGCGAAATAAATCACGATTATCGCTGACAGGATTTGACCAAGGCATAGGCGCTCGATAATCACACTCTTCAAAACCAATTACACCAAGCTCATCACCATAGAACACGCTTGGGGCTCCAACAGATGTAAGCAAACAAAGCTCAGCCAAGCGGAATCGCTTATCTGCCGTAGAAAAGTCGCAAGCTTCCGAAGAGCTTTGAGCACACAAGCTTCTAAAGCGACTAACGTCATGGCTATCAAGCAAATTCAATTGACCTTGAACAATCGGGAATGGGTATCTTAAAAGCATATCTACAAATCGACTATTAAACTCGCGCGCATTAATCTTGCCAAAAGCAAAGAAATCGCGGCAAACTTTGCGGAATTCGTAGTTCATAGTGGAGTCAAACATGTCTCCTTGTAGCCAACGCTCAGAATTCTCCCAAATCTCAGCAATTAGCACACTATCTTTTTTAGTCTTTTTAGCAACAGAGCGGAAGGCACGCCAAAAGTCTTTATCAACTTCATTCGCAACATCCAAACGCCAACCGTCAACATCAAAATCTTCAAGCCAATAGCGGCAAACGTCCATAAAATAGTCGCGAACTTCGGGATTAGAAGTATTGAGCTTTGGCATTTTACGCTCATACGCAAAACACGTGTAGCTTGGGCGCTTACCATCTTCGGGGCGCTTAACAGGGAACTTTAATCCATAGAACCAATCCTTGTATCGCGAATTTTCGCCATTTTTAACAACATCGTCAAACGCGAAGAAATACCAACTAGAATGATTAAAAACGCCGTCAATAATTATGTGCATGCCGCGATTATGAACCTCGCTAACAAGCTCCCTAAAATCGTCGTCCGTTCCTAAATTAGGGCAAACATGGTAGTAGTCAAGAAGATCGTAACGATGGTATTCTGCAGCTTTAAAAATAGGATTTAAATACAAGCAATTAAAGCCCAAATCCTCAATATAATCAAGATTTTCGATTATTCCTCTAATGGTTCCACCTAAACGAGTGTGTAAAGTTTGGCCAGTTTTCTCATCAAAATAATCTTTTGCCTCGCAACTTATGCCACGTTTAGAATCTGCAAAACTATCTGGGAAAATGTTATAAACAACAGCCTCTTTAAGCCAATTAGGAACGTCGCTAATCTCCTCGCGGCGAATAAATGGGAACTGGTAGACTTCTGTACGATCGTCTGGAAAATCAGTCGCAATAGTATCGGCGTACAAATACAAGCGCTCATCCGCATCTTGCATCTCAAAGTAATAACAAACTCTATCTAAATCGCTGCTTATGTTTGCTTCATAGTAGTCAAAGTAATCGTCGCTTGCAATCTTTTCCATTTTCAGCGTGCAGAACTGATCTAACGGAGTCAAATCGACGCGATTTCCGTAATGCAAAACGCATGAACAAAGATTATTCTTTGCCGCACGCAAGCGAATTGTTAAACAATATTCTGCCGTAGAATACGCGTATTGTGAAAGTGGTCGGTGCAATATTGCATGACGATTTATCATTTACATTTCCTTTCTAGCCTCGCTGCCATTGTTTTCGACTTTATCACCTACTGTGCTACACCGCCACACTTTTATGCGATTTTCTAAAGCAGCAAGCACAAACAATCAAATTGAACGCAACGGACTTAGCATTAATGTAATATTGCTCTAAAGATGCGCATACTTAAGTTTGGCAACACACAACAAACACAACGGAGGCGAATATGCTTTTAGCAGTAGACATTGGAAACACGAATATTGTGCTTGGATTCTTGGAGAACGGCAAGATTGTTGGCACGTATAGAATGACTACAAAAGCAAATCACACTTCCGACGAATACGGCATTATGATTACGCAATTCCTTAAATCTTAGCGGTTTTAGCGTAAACGATGTTGAAGATGTTATTGTTGCTTCGGTTGTCCCAAAAGTTATGCACTCGTTCCGCGCAAGCATTGTTAAGTTTTTGCAAATCGACCCTATGATTGTAGGCCCTGGAGTAAAAACTGGCGTAAATATTCGCATTGACGAGCCACGCTCTTTGGGAGCAGACTGCTTAGCGGATTGTGTTGGCGCGTTTTACGAATACGGCGGCCCCGTATTAGTTATAGATTTTGGCACAGCTACAACCTATAACTACGTTGATAAAAGCGGAGCAATTACTTGCGGACTTATTTGCACGGGAATTAGTGCGGCGGCTGCAGCTCTATGGGATAATACTGCTCAGCTTCCAGAAGTTGAGATTTCGCGCCCTAAATCCGTTCTTGCAAAATCAACTCGTCCTGCTATGCAAGCTGGATTGTATTACAGCTTCTTGGGTGGAATTGAGCGCACGATTGAGCAATTCAAAATAGAAATAAATGAGCCTTTTAAGGTTGTTGCTACAGGCGGCTTGGGACGACTTTTTGAAAAAGACGTTGAAACTATTGATTATTACGATCCAAATTTGATTTTTAAAGGAATGTACGAGATTTATAGACGAACGATCGGCTGCTAGCGACTTTTCCTTTGGATTACAGACCTAAAGTGCATAAGTCTAGCGCACAACAAAACCCTGATTATACCCGTATTCTTTCAAGTCTTTTTTCCAAAGATTAATACCATCTTTAAGACTAATTTTAGGACCAGGGTCGTCTGGAAGTTGAAAATCCTTACCATCGTCTTGTTTAATGCCTGCATCAATCATCGACTGCACTGTTAAACGTGCTCTTGATTTTCTGTTCCAATCATAGGCCAAACCGACTGTGAAACGAAAATCGCTACGAGAATATACTTCAAACGGCAAATATTTGTAGCCTGTATCTACATGATTTGCTGCATCTGCAAAAATACGGTTGAATTGTTGTCCTCCGAAATATGGCACATCGATTCCGCGAGAATCACGAACCATTGTTTTGTTTAGGAACGCTTTGTCTCTAAGAGTCACAACGTCTGCTGGGAATGCTCCAGATAAAACTCTTTCTTTAATACCAGTCTGATCATGGCATACAAAATTCACAAAACGCATCGCGGCTTCAGGCTTGCGACTAGACTGAAGGACGCTTAGAGCAGATCCTCCCATTTGCGCATTGTCATTGTTTCCATTCATAGTCGGAACTCTCGCTACACGCCACAACCCTGCTCCGCCTGGAATATCATGCATTAAAAGCGATGTCATCCATGCTCCAGCAAAAACAGATGCAACGCTGCCAGAACCGACTGCACTTTTCCAAGCTGGAGTCCAAGTTGCAAGTCTTGTATCAACCAAATCTTCGTCAATCATGGACTGCCAAAATTTAGTAAAGTCTTTTGTTCCTTTGTCTTTACTTAAGCGAACTGTAACGGTTTTACCATCGTGAGAAGTTATAAAAGGTCTTCCTCCTGCAAGCCAAATCATAGCGTTGTAAAAACTTGCATCTCCAGAATCTGCAGCAATATAAACGCCAATATTTTTTAATTTTCTTGCAGCATGTAGATAATCCTTCCAGGTGTGAATTTGCGTAACATCCACACCTGCTTGGTTGAATACGTCTTGATTATAAAACCATGCTAAAGGACCTGAATCCATTGGCAATCCATAAACTCGTCCTCCTAATTGAACAGAAGACCATGTGCCTGGCGTATAGAATGTTTGAGTTCCTTGAACGCGATTTGTAATATCCAAAAGTTGTCCGCTAACCGCGTATTGTGGCAAAGCGTGGTATTCAAGCTGGGCAACATCTGGCATACCGTAACCGTCTTGAATAGCGCTATTAAGATTGTTGTATCCGCTTGTATCTTTAACACTAACGCGAATATCTGGATTTTGTTTCTCAAAATCTGCCGCAATCCGCTTCATGCTTGGTTCCCAAGACCATACTGTTATTTTTTGTTCTAGAATCAACAGATCCGCATGACGCACAAAAAGCAACAATAAAAACGCATGTAATCGCAGAAATTACGCGCTTTATATTACGAACAAAAACGCGGTTTATATTACGGTTTATATTACGCATAACAAAACAACCAAAATTCTGCTTGCGACTTTTCTGCGGGCTTCTTGCACACATAATATTCACTGCTATTCTACAGTTACAGATTTTGCAAGATTCCTAGGCTTATCAACGTCATAGCCTTTAAGCTTTGCCATATTCATAGCAAAAAGTTGTAATGCTACAACATCTACTAAAGGACTTAACAACGTTGGGCATTTAGGGCGCCAGAACACAATATCTGCGTAACGCTCAGCGTCTGGATCACCATCTTCTGCAACCGCAATAGTAAACGCTCCGCGAGCCTTAACTTCTTCAATTCCCGAGATTACTTTAGCGTGTAAAACGTCTCTGCCTCTAGAAGATGGCACTATAACAACAACTGGCTCGCCTTTGTCTACTAGAGCTATCGGGCCATGTTTAAGCTCTCCTGCTGCAAAACCTTCTGTAAACGTGTACGCAATCTCTTTTAGCTTTAATGCGCCTTCTAAAGCAACTGGGTAGCCAACATGCCTGCCAAGGAACAAGAACGATTTTGCATCTATTGTTTTCTTTGCGGCTTGCATAATCGAATCAGCTTGCGTATCTAAAACGTTTTGTATTTTATCTGGCATTTCTTTAAGCTGGGACACGATTTGCTGTATTTCATCTCTGTACATTGTTCCCTTGACTTGAGCCAAATAAAGCCCAAGCATGTATGCTGCTACGATTTGCGCAACAAATGCTTTTGTAGAAGCAACTGCGATTTCTGGGCCAGCATGAGTGTAAAGTACAGCATCCGATTCTCGCGGAATACTCGAGCCTTGAGTGTTGCATATTGCAAGCACGCGGCTGCCCTGCTCGCGCGCGTGCCTTAACGCCATTAACGTGTCCATTGTTTCGCCAGATTGAGATATTGCGACAACAAGCGTTCTATGCGTTAAAATTGGGTCTCTGTACCTAAATTCGTGAGCCAACTCCACTTCTACTGGCACGCGCACCCAATGTTCAATCGCATATTTTGCAACTAATCCAGCGTAGCTTGCTGTTCCACAAGCTACAACTATTATCTTGTCGATTGATCGCAAAATATCTTGACTAATTCTAACTTCGTCAAGAATAATGTTCCCTTTTGCGTCGAATCGTCCTCGTAAAGTATCAGCTACGGCATGTGGATCTTCGTGGATTTCCTTATCCATAAAGGAATCCCATCCGCCTTTTTCTACTGCAGAAGCATCCCAGTCTACTGTAAAACAACTAGGGTTTTTAATCTCGTTGCCGTCAAAATCAGTAAGACGAAGCTGTGCTTTTTTGTTTCCTTCTATATCTCCGATTAAAACAGCTTGATCTTGACCAACTTCAAGCACTTTATCTGTGTATTGAACAAAAGCAGCAACATCGGAGCCTAGAAAATACTCGTTATTTGAAACACCTACTACAAGCGGCGAATCGTGACGAACAGCAGCAACAATATTAGGCTGTCTAACGTCTACTGCAAGTAGAGTAAAAGCTCCTTTAAGAATTTTTGCAACTCGTCTTATTGCTTCAAAAAGATCTGGCTTACCAGTTTCTTCAATTATTTGATTCGCGATTTTTCCAAGCGCTTTTGCTGCAACTTCCGTATCTGTTTGAGACGAAAACTCTATGCCTTCTTTTTGCATTTGTTCTTTAAGACTAATAGCGTTCTCAATAATACCGTTGTGAATAAGGGCGATTTTTCCATCGGCACTAGTATGCGGATGCGCGTTTAAATCACAAGGAGCGCCATTCGTAGCCCATCGAGTGTGACCTATTGCCACACTCGCTTCCGGCATTGGATCAGCTTCTATATCTTTTCTTAAAACAGCTAAGCGACCAGCTTTTTTGCGAACGCATATAGAATCCATTCCTGGAGCAGCAAGAGCTACTCCAGATGAATCATATCCGCGATATTCTAAGCGTTCTAATCCATTTAAGCAAACTTCTAAAGGCTTTGCGCAAACTGTGCCAAAACCTGCATATCCTACAATGCCACACATAATTTTCTATTGTACGTTATAAAGCGTGCGTGTTTCTACACATGTCGAAAATATGCAAAAATCTTATTAAAATACGCGAAAAACACTTGCAAAACACTTGCAAAACACTTATAAAACGTGATGTAGAAAATCTTTAAATCTTTCTGTTTGTGGGCAATCTATGATTCCTGAAGTACCACATTCAACAACTTTCCCGCCATCCATGAACACAACTTGATCTGCAACTTCTCGCGCAAAGCCAATCTCGTGAGTTACAACAATCATTGTCATTCCATCATTAGCTAAATCGCGCATAACGTTAAGCACTTCACCAACCAGCTCTGGGTCTAATGCAGACGTAGGCTCGTCAAAAAGCATTATTTCTGGTTTCATCGCAAGCGCACGCGCAATGGCAACTCGCTGCTGCTGACCACCCGAAAGCTGAGAAGGATAATGGTCTAATCTATCTGCCATTCCAACACGTTCAAGTTCTTTAATTGCTAAATCGCGTGCAGCGGTTTTGTCCATGTGTAAAACATGAACTGGCGCTTCCATAACGTTTTCAATAGCAGTCATATGTGGGAACAAATTAAAACGTTGGAACACCATTCCAAGCTTTGCGCGTTGCGCTGCAATTTCATTGTCATTTAACGCTTGCAATGCTTCTTTACCATTATGTATAACGGTTTTTACGCCAATGCGCTCGCCATAAATTGTGATTTTACCAGACGTAATTTTTTCTAGCTGATTTATCAATCGCAATAGGGTTGATTTTCCACTTCCAGAAGGACCAAGTATGACTGTTACACTTCCTGGATTAACAGTCATGTCAACTCCCTTAAGGACTTGAAGATTGCCGAAGGACTTGTGTAAATCTTTTATGACTACTGCTGGAGTATCACTTTTAGTAACATTTTGGCTTTGTGTATCAACCGTTAAAATATCAGTCATTTTTCCTCAAATCTAATTACGATTATATAAAATTTGTAATTTTGACGCGGTTTATGCGTTATATGTTTATGCGTTAAAACCTAACATTGTTGCATTATTGCGACCCTTTACAGCGTCACTATTCGCTTTAATCGCATTATCTCCACGTTTTGCAGCATTAGAGTTAATTTGAGCATTGTTTACAATGTCTTTTGCTTCGAATCCTTTACCAAAATGCTTTTCTAACATAACTTGAAAAACCATCAAAATAGACGTAATAATTAAATACCAAATGCTAGCAACTATAAGCAACGGAATCGGCTTATAAATACGATTTGCTACAGCATTTGTGGCAAACTGAAGTTCTAAGGTAAAAGGCACAGCTAAAACCAAAGACGTAGTTTTAAGCATACCGATAGTCTCATTGCCCAAAGGTGGAACGATAATACGCATAGCCTGAGGCAAAACAACCCTGCGCATAGTCAAAGACCTGCCCATGCCAAGAGCTTGAGCCGCCTCAACCTGACCAGCATCAACAGCTTCTAAACCAGCACGAACAATCTCCGACAAATACGCAGCCTCATTAAGAGACAATCCAATAACTGCAGCGTTTAAAGAAGTCATAACAACGTTGGAATCAATGGAGAAAAACTCAACGGATGTAAATGGAATGCCCATACTCAACTTAGGAACAAGTACAGCAAACATTCCCCAAAATACTAGCTGCGTATAAACTGGAGTACCCCTAAAGAACCAAATAAAGAACCAGCTTACGGCTCGAAGAACAGGGTTTACAGACTTACGCATCATTGCTAATCCTATAGCAAGAACGATTGCAATAATCATAGACAAGAATGTGAGTATTAGCGTCCAAGCAATGCCTGTAAGAACATTGTCGCTTATTAGATATATGCCTACAACATTCCACTCAAATCGCGGATTTGTAACTATAGAATAAAGCAGCGAGCACGCAATTATAGCTACGATTATGCCAGCTATGATTGGTCCAGGTTTTTTGACTGGTAGAATTCGATCACCATCAGAGTTTTGCGAAAGCTTCTTACTCGCATTGTTAAACATATTTTCTCCATTAACATTTTAAATTGTCACATATGTGAATAATAACTAGCGGATTATTAACTAGTAATTAACGCACTTGCGATGCACAAATATATTAAATACAAATAAGGCGTGCGATTTTCACTATACTAATAGCTACAAACGCACGCCAAATTTAAGATCAAACTTCTGGATTTACTTGCGCTTCCTTAATGGCAACGTTTTCAACACCCCACTTCTTTAGAATGTCATTATAAACGCCATTCTTCATAAGCTTATCGATTGCAGCCTTAATGAGCTTTAACATCTTAGCGTCGCCCTTTTTAACAGCCGCTCCCATTGGCTCCGCGTCGTTGCTGCTTTCAAGAATCTCTAGCTTTCCATCATTCTTTATTGCAGCATAACCAGCTACAGGAGTGTCAGCATACATAACGTCTGCGCGACCAGAGAGTAATGCTGTAGTAGCATCTGTCTGCTCTTTAAAGCTCATGATTTCTAGTGGCTTATCGTTATTTGCCTTGCACTGCTTTTTAGCTTCTTCCATGATTGGCTCGCCAACAGTGCCTGTTTCTAATGTAACTTTTTTGCCGCAAAGATTCTTTGGATCTACTTTAGTTGGGTTTCCTTTGCGAACTTCAAAAGATAAGCCGGCGTTTGCGTACGTTACAAAATCAACGGACTTCATGCGTTCAGCGTTTACAGTAAAGCCCGAGATTCCAACGTTATATTTGCTTCCGATTGCTGGAATAATGGAATCGAATTGAGCGTGCATAATCTTGGCTTTTAAGCCCATCAATTTTGCTAAAGCTTTAGAAAAGTCGATTTCGTAGCCGACTGGTGTTTTGCCATCTGCAGCGAAGAACTCTGCTGGAGCATAGCTAACGTTTACACCAACTGTTAATTCGCCAGTTTTTGCAACGCTTTCTGGAACAAGCTTTGCAATCTCTTCATCTTTTTGAACTTTGCTTACATCGTAGCTGCGTGCCACATCTGGATCTGCTGCTTTAGAATCAGCTGGACCGCACGCGCAAGTGCATCCAATTAATGCAAGAGTTGCAATTGCTGCAATAGGCTTAATTGACTTAAAAATCTTATCCGACTTAAGCATTTCCTTCTCCTATTCAATATTTAAAGAATAAATAACTTATAATTTACAGTGATATGCATAACTATACACGATAACGCTACTAAATTGCGATTATCAAAATGCAAAAACTGAATATTCATAAATTGACATACATGAATATGCTAAAAATCAGCAAAAAATAACGAATTGCAAAATCAAAAGCCGTATATTATTCACAAAAATGAATAATATACGGCGTGTCGTTTATAGACCTACTACAAAGTTGTACGTTTACACCAAGCTGGGTAGAGATTCGAGATTTTTCGCACTGAATGAGATGAACCTCAGCATCTTTGATGGTGATTCATCGAATGAAGAAGAAAAATCGAGAATCTCAGTGATAAAAACCACGTAATTGTTCAAGCACGTAAGAGGGCTGGGTGATTCTTGGTCGAACAGTATAAGAGCGGCAGCCGATACCAAATAATCCAATGAGCCACCACTACAAACAAACTTCAACTCAAAAAAACAAAATCAAAGCCAAATCGGAACAACCGCAACACCAGAAAACACGTAAGAGGCGGAGCGTTGTGAGACAAGAAACACCCAGCCCTCGCGCAACAGTAAGCAAGAAATAAAAAACAGCAAATCACCTAGATTGCATATTCTTGTATCGCATAGCGCGCAATGCTTCGCGCTTATCTTGTTCTTCGCGCAATGCTTGCCGCTTATCGTACTCTTTTTTGCCTCGCGCCAAAGCAATCTCAACTTTAGCGTAGCTGCCTTTAAAATAAATCCTCAAAGGCACAATGGTATAACCTTTAGCTTCAATCTGCCTAGAAAGCTTAGCAATTTGAATCGCATGAAGAAGCAACTTGCGCTTGCGCTTAGGAGCATGATTATTCCAAGTGCCATTTAAGTACTCTGGAATATTTGCGCCTTCTAGCCAAATCTCACCACGTCTATCAATATTCACAAACGCTTCAGCTAAAGAAGCTCTGCCTTCGCGCAAAGACTTAACCTCTGTGCCAGTAAGAGCAATACCTGCTTCATAGCAATCTTCAATCGCATAGTCGTGATTTGCTTTTTTATTTCTTGCAACAGTTAAAGTACCATCTGAACCAGGTTTTTTATCCAAATTACACCAGCCTAAATCGAATCATAAAAATTAATAGTGAACATACTCATAATTGCCAGCATTACGAATAGTCCTATAAGACGGGAACGTAGCAAATCCAACGCCACCTTCAGAAATCAGTACCGAACCGTCCGAATTAACGCGTTCAACAACAGCAACATGTCCATATGTAGGATCTGATCCAGCAGCTCCTCTAGCAAATACCATAACAGCACCAACATGCGGTGTGCGATTTACAAGATACCCAAGTCTACGCCCAGAATTCGCCCAATCAGCACCGTTGCCCATAAAGGATCCTACTGGAAGACCAAGCTGTGATCTGCGCAAATACGCCCAAAGTGTGCATTGGCGAGCTGGATAGGCAGAACCTCCAGCTGTGTTACCAGTATTATGACCATAGCAATTGCCAGAACCAGCAGGACAATTCCCAGGAACCGCGTAATTCATACCATTTGCAGCACCATTAGAAAGCGGCAGCGAAGGCAAAGAAGGAGTATTCCAACTGCCGCCGCCTCTAAGCTGTTGACGATTACCATTATTAGGATTCATGCGAGCTGCAGCCGTAGCAGCTAAAGCCCTAGCTTGAGCGTCAATTTGTGACTTCAAAGCAATTATTTCCGCAGCTTCGCGAGCATCTTGAGAAGTAAGACTATTCTTTTGACTCTCTAACTGCTTTCTTAGAATAGTTCCCTGATCTCTTAAAGACTGAAGAGAACGCTGCTTTTCACTGGCAGCCTTAGCCGCAGCCTGAGCACTCTGCGCCTCAGAATCAGCTTTTGCTTTTAATTTTTGAATCTCTGTTTCAATAGCAGCTAAGCGCTGACGTCTATTCATAGAATTACTCAAAGTAACAGCAGCATCATTTGCAGCATTTGCTTCGCTACGTGCAACAGCAGCTTCTGACTGAAGTTTTCCAACAAACTGCTCGGTAGTAGTGGATTTAGTCACCATTGCCATTACGTTAGAGGCATTGGAGCCATGGAAACTTTTGCGAGCAAGTTGAGCTACAGCAGCCTTTGCATCATCAAAATCTTCGCCAGTCTGCTTGATTTTTTCTTCTAAATCGAGTTTGTCTTTTTGCGCAGACTGCAAACGCTGATTTGTTGATTCAACAAGGCCCATAGCTTGTTGCGCTTGCTCCTGAGCTTGCTGAGCAGCACGGACTTGATTAGGGATTTGATGTTCGTTTAAATCATTGAGCTCTAGAATCTTATCAGCAAGCTGTTTATTTACTCCAGCAAGACGCTTTTTAAGAGCGGCATTACTTTGAACTTTCCTGTTGTAATCTTGCATGGTAACTGCATCAGCGCGTAGTGGCTGGCAAGCATATAAGGTAATACCGGCAGAAAGCATAAGAAAGCTGCTTGCAATCGCGCTTGCAACAGTGCGCTTACAATATTTTGCATGGCATTTCTTGCTTTCCATATTTACTTCCCTTTCAAGTAGAATAATTCAAACACAACTAATGCGAATTATACATTGAAAATTCTATTATCGATAAAATTTTTTTATTTATGATTTTTTATTTATGATCTATTAATGTTCATAATTTATTGATAATTTAAATTTTTCTTTTATGTTTACGCTTGCAGATATCTTCTGAGTGCAACCGCGGAGGCGACTATTGAAAGTAGCACGGCTCCAAGAACCAGCACTGGAACTGTCATCCAAACAGTTGTTTGATTTACAAATGGCATCCAACGAACGTTTTGTGCAAGCCAATCTGTAATAAACACTTTAACAACAACGCTTAGCGCGCACCCAGATAGCAGAGAGCCCATAAGGGACGCAAAAGCACCTTCTAAAATAAATGGCATGCGAATTGTCCAATTAGACGCGCCCACAAGTCGCATAATCTCCGTCTCTTGTTTTCTAGATGCTGCAGACATACGAATAGTTGTACCGGTTAGCATAATCGCAACAACAACCATAACTGCAGCAAGCACGATTGTAACAGCCGTGGCATGATTCAAAACGCTAAACACTGGGTCAAAAATTTGTCTTTGGTCTACTACTTCCTCAACACCATTTCTGCCAGAAAGAACTTCTGAAACAACCTGGTATTTAGTTGGATTTGTGAGCTTTAGTCGCAAAGAATCTTGCATATCAGCAGCTGTTAAAGTACGCCCCTGATATAAGCCATTAGGATATTGCTTAAGAAAAGTATTCTTGTAAAATTCGCTTCTACTAACATAAGTGATATTCGAAACATCATCACCTAACTCTTGGTTAATAATGTTTTCCAATTTTACAATTTCTTCTTTAGTAGGAGCTTTTCCAGAAGCACAGGATGCTGACTGACTTGTACCGTCTGGGCAAAGCCATGCTACAACTTCTACCTTGTCATACCAATCGCCTTTGGCTTTTGTGATTTGCGCTTGCATAAGAACAGATGCGCCTATAAACAAGAACGATATGAAGGTAACGAGCATTACCGAAACAATCATAGAAACGTTTCTGCGCAAGCTAATCCACGTTTCTGAGAATATGAACTGCAATCGCATTACTCGTCTCCTTCGTTCTTAAGATTTTCGCTTTTACTGGCTTCAGATTTACTTTTTTCATTGGATTCTTTAGATTCAATATAATCGCCAGTTTCGCTTGGATTCTCGCTTGTATTGCCGACGTTTTCGCCAGAATTTTCGCTAGAATTTTCAATATCGTTTTCGACAATATTTTCTGTATTATTCTTATCTTTTTGATTCTCACTTAAATCAAGAGAATCGCCAGAATCCGAAGAGTTGCTAGAATCTGCAAAATCTGAATTCTTCATATCTTCAGCATCATTCGACTTTTGCACGGGAGGAGCTGGTGGAATTGAAAGACCACGCCCCCAAGTCATAGTTGTTTCTAAAGGCTGAAAAACTTCACCATATCTACCCGTTCTGCCTGAATGAACAGATTGCGCAAGTCGAGCAATACCCTCATTATCTTCAGAACCATTTTGCAAAGTTTGCGCAACAGCATCCATAGCCTGCTTTGCTTGAGCTGCACGCTTTGCGCGTTTAGACATGAATCTGTAATTTTTAGGATCTTCAGAAGACGAGTTAAAACTAGTGTGATCAGAGCCTGAATCTGCCACAGTACGAACACCTGAATCGCCTTCAACTGCCTGCTGAGCTTTCGACTTTTGCTCAACATCTGCGTCTGGGAAGTAAAGCGCAGAATCATAAGAGCCTTCGCGTTCGTCTCGCACAATTTTTCCAGCATGAAGCTCCACAACTCGCTTGCGCATTGAGTTAACAATTTCTTCATTATGCGTAGCCATAACAATTGTAGTGCCCGTACGATTAATGGCGTCCAAAACTTCCATAATGCCAAGCGAAGTAGTTGGATCCAAATTACCAGTAGGCTCGTCAGCGAGAAGAATTTGCGGATGATTCACGTACGCGCGCGCAATTGCAACACGCTGAGCTTCACCACCCGAAAGCTCATGCGGATAATTATTTTCCTTACCAGTTAAGCCAACCGTTTCAAGCACACGCGGAACAAGCGACTTAATAGTAGAACGACTCGTGCCAATAACTTCTAGTGCAAAAGCCACGTTCTGATACACGGTTTTATTATTCAACAGTTTATAATCCTGGAAAATAAAGCCGAGAGTACGTCTATACTGCGGAACCTGACGATTCACTAAGCGTCGCAAGTCATTACCAGCAACGTGAATCTCGCCCTTAGTGGCCTCCTCTTCGCGCAGCAGCAAGCTTAGAAGAGTTGTTTTACCAGATCCAGACGCTCCAACAAGAAACACGAAGTCGCCACGATTAACGTCTAAAGAAATATCGTCCAAAGCAGGGCGCGTACCCTTAGGATAGATCTTCGACACATGTTCTAGTGAAATCAGAGACATATTCTGCAGTTTCCTTTACGAACTATTGAACGATATACTTTAATTTTGTTTTTAACTATTTTATATTTTATTTTTGATTTTTATTCTGACTTTTATCTTGAATTTTATCTTGAATTTTATCTAATGCAGACTAAGCTTGCGACTTTTCCTCAGCCTCTTTTTTAGCTGCAACTCTCTGTTCGTGACGCCAACGAATTCCAGCTTCAATAAAACCGTCAATATCGCCGTCAAAAACAGCCTGAGTTTGCGAAGTTTCGTAGCCAGTGCGCAAATCCTTCACCATCTGGTATGGGTGAAGCACGTATGAGCGCATTTGGTCTCCCCAACTTGCCTTAATATCTCCAGCAAGCTCCTTCTTTTTCGCTGCTTCCTCAGCATGCTTAAGCACAAGTAAACGCGATTGCAAAACCGCCATTGCAGCAGCTCGGTTCTGAATCTGGCTGCGCTCATCTTGCATTGAAACAACCAAACCAGTTGGCAAATGCGTGATGCGCACAGCGGAATACGTAGTGTTTACGCCTTGTCCGCCAGGGCCAGACGCCTGGAAAGTATCCACACGAATGTCAGAATCTGGAATGTCAATATGATCTGTAGCTTCAACAAGTGGGATTACTTCTACGGCACTAAAGCCAGTTTGACGCCTGCCTTGATTGTCGAATGGAGAAATACGAACCATTCTGTGAGTGCCGCCTTCTACGGAAAGACGACCATACGCATATGGGGCATCAACTTGGAAAGTGGCGGATTTAATACCAGCTTCTTCTGCGTAAGACGTATCCATCATCTTAGTTTTGTAGCCGTTTCGTTCCGCCCAACGCAAGTACATTCTAAGAAGCATTTGCGCAAAATCGGCAGCATCCACACCACCCGCACCAGAGCGTATTGTCACCACCGCTGCACGAGCATCATATTCGCCGTCAAGAAGAGTTTGAACTTCCATATCGTCCAACTCGTGAGCAATAGAGCCAAGCTCCTCTTGAGCCTCGCTCATAGAATCAGCATCCTCTTCTTCCTGACCAAGTTCAATCAAAGTCTTAGTATCTTCAATGCGTTGCTCAACGGCTTGTAAACGCTTTAATTGAGACTGAGCTGCCGAAAGCTTACTCGTAACTTGCTGAGCGTGATCAGAATCATCCCAAAGTCCAGGCTCCGAAGCCTGCTTTTCTAAATCTGCAATAGCAGTCTTCAACGAATTAACGTCTAAAGCCTTAGAAATCAAAGAATACTTTGCTTCAACATCATTTAACGCTTGGGCAAAATCAAATTCCGCCATTTATTTAAAGTACCTCTTTATATTTTATATTATTCGTTTTACGCACTTACTATTCGAAGTTTAGCGTACGGTCAAAATCTCTGGACCATTCTCTGTAATTGCAATCGTATGCTCGCTATGAGCGCCACGCGAACCGTCAGCAGATCGAAGAGTCCAACCGTCTTTTGGATCTTGATAAATCTCGTCAGTAGTCTTTAAGAACCACGGCTCAATAGCAATAACCAAGCCTGGGCGAAGCTTGTAGCCGTGGTGAGCAGTGCCATCGTTAGGAACGTGCGGATCACCATGCATAATATGACCGACTCCGTGACCGCCAAACTCAAGGTTTACGCTGTAACCATACTCGTGAGCAACGCAACCAACAGCTGCAGAAATGTCTCCAAGGCGGTTTCCAGGCTGAGCCATGTTAATTCCAGCCTCAAGTGCTTCCTCAGTGCACTTAATTAAGCGCAAATCTTCAGGATCCGCATGCTTTCCAACCACGAAACTAATAGCAGAATCTCCAACCCATCCGTCAACGTTAATCGCTAAGTCAAGCGTTAGTAAATCGCCGTCTTTAAGGTTGTAATCAAAAGGAACGCCATGAAGAACAGCATCGTTTACAGAAGTGCAAATGTAGTGCGCAAAAGGACCAGTTCCAAAATCAGGAGCGTAATCAACATAGCAAGAAGACGCACCTTTACGGCTCATAATGCGTTGGCGAACAAAGTCATCAATCTCAAGAAGATTTGTGCCAACTTTTGTCATTGCTTTCAAGTCTTTAAGAATACTACCAACGAAGCGACCTGCAGGCTTCATAGCTTCAATTTCGGATGGAGTTTTAAGTTCAATCATGATTTAAGACTAACTCGCAGGCACGAAAATAGCGCAAAATATGGCGAAAATACTAGCTAATGATGTCGCTTAATACTTGTAATCTAGGCACATGCCTAATAACAATGAAAATAATAACAACAATGAGGAATCGCAGAAGGAAATTTCTGCTGTAAATTTTGACCCAGCTTCCTTCTCATCGGTTACTCGACCACAAGACGATTTATTCCGTTACGTAAACGGTCCTTGGATTGACACTTACACTCTTCCAGAAGATAAGCCAATGTATGGTGCTTTCTACAAGCTTGCAGAAGATGCAGAGACGCAAATTCGAGATATTTTAGAAAACGAAGATTGCCCAGCCAAAAAGTCGCGAATCCTATACCGCAACTATTTAGATACTGCATCTATTGAAAAAGCTGGAATTACGCCAATTAAGAGCGATTTAGACGCTGTTGATGCAGCTAGCAGCAAAGAAGACTTAGTTCGCACTATTGCTTCTCTTACTCCATATGGCGGACCTAATGCAATGTTTGCTTTTGGCGTCTACGGAGACCCTAAAGACCCTAAGACGAATATTATGCACATTGAGCAGGCTGGATTGGGCTTGCCAGACGAAGCATACTATCGCGAAGATAATTACGCTCCGATTCGCGCTGAATACGTAAAAATGGTGGCTTCATTGTTGCGCTTAGCTGGATACGGTGATGCCACTACTACAAGAGAGCAATCGGAACGTTTCTTGAAGGTTGAAACACAAATCGCAAGCAACCACTGGGATAACGTAGCAACACGCGATTCTCAAAAAACTTATAATCCTTACGATTATGCGGATTTGGCAAAAACGCTTGAAGCGCTGAATCTTAACGCATTCTTGGATGCTGCTCAAAAATCTTACGACGATTCCGAAGAAGCAAAGAATCAGCCAATAGATTTTCGTAAAGCTTTTAGCAAAGTAGTAGTTCACGAGCCAAGCTTTATAGAAGGATTGAATAAGATTTGGCAAGAAGCCGACTTAGAAGATCTAAAGCTTTGGGCACGCGTGCATGTGATTTTGTGCTGGGCAAGCATGTTAAGCGAGGACTTTGCACAAGCGCGATTCGACTTCTACGGCAAAGTGCTTTCTGGCGCCACCAAGCCACGCGACCGCTGGAAGCGCGCAATCGGAGTTGTTGACGATGCTTGCGGCGAGGAAGTCGGTAAAGAATACGTGCGCTTGCACTTCCCTGAGTCTTCTAAAAAGTATATGGAAGGCTTAGTTGACAATCTTATTAACGCTTACCGCGAGTCGATTTCTCACAGCAGCTGGCTTGGCGAGGAGACTAAGGCGAAGGCTTTGGAAAAGCTTAGCAAGTTTGAGCCAAATATTGGTTACACGAATCATTGGATTGACTACTCTGTGCTAAATATTAAGGAAGACGCTGGCTTAATTGAGAATATGCGCGAAGTTTCTCGATTCGTGTTTGGTAGGTATACTGCAAAAGCTGGAGAACCTGTGGATCGCGAAGAGTGGCAGATGACTCCGCAAACCGTAAACGCTTACTACGATCCGCTGCTTAACGTAATAGTGTTCCCAGCTGCGATTTTGCAGCCGCCATTCTTTAGCCCTAGTGCTCCAGACGCAGCAAACTACGGTGCTATTGGTGCAGTAATTGGCCACGAAATCGGCCACGGTTTTGACGATCAAGGTTGCGAATATGATGGCGACGGCGTGCTTAACAATTGGTGGACTGAAGAAGACAAAACCAACTTCACTGAGCGCACTAAAACGCTTATTGAGCAATACAATGCTTTTACACCAACGCAGCTTATTGTTAAATACTCTCACTTAAAGAGCAAAGAGGAGCGCGATGCAATGCCTCACGTAAATGGTGCTTTAACAATCGGCGAAAACATTGGTGATTTAAGCGGCGTAACTATTGCTCTTAAAGCCTACGCTTTTGCTTTGCAAAAGAGCAAGGGACAAGAAGTCGACGGAAGTGACGATGCGATTCGCGAAACTTTGCTGAACGCTCCTAAGATTGATGGTTTCACTGCTTTGCAACGATTCTTCTTAAGCTACGCACTTGTGTGGCGTTCAAAGGCTCGTAACGAGATTGCGGAGCAATACCTTCAAATCGACCCACACTCCCCTGCAGAATGCCGCACTAATGGCATTGCACGCAACGTTGACTTGTTCTACGATGCTTTCGACGTTAAAGACGGCGACGAGATGTGGCTTGCTCCAAGCGAGCGCGTACACATTTGGTAAATCGCATATAAGTCGCATATTATAAAAAACATAATGGGAATGCTACCTTAGTAACGTTCCCATTATGAATATATGGATGCTGTTTACATAAAACCTACATACATACATTTCACGAATGCAGTTTTTAGAAAACACATGCATTCGAAAAGTAATAACATTTTCAACTACACTATCCATCAATCACATTGATATGTTAATTTTTCAAATATTTTAACAAAACTTAAAAAAGTCCACTTGTTTTTTATTTCTTAAAGATGATATATTAGAAGTGCTAATTTTCAATAAGACTGGACTTGTTATCCAGTTTGATTGCTCAGCAGTTTTAATGATTATTACTGCAGGGGAAGCTTTCCAGCTTCCCCGTTTTTATTTATTGGTTGAAAATTAGCTTCTACCATTCTTGATATAATCGAACAAGCCACGGTCAGCAGCAGACGCTAGTTGAAAATTAGCTTCTACCATTCTTGATATAATTGCCAGCATCATAAACAGGACGCTCAACAAGTTGAAAATTAGCTTCTACCATTCTTGATATAATTGTAATTCGTCAGCAAGCCTACGATACACGGTTGAAAATTAGCTTCTACCATTCTTGATATAATTGATAGAAATATGATTCCACCGATGCTTGAGGTTGAAAATTAGCTTCTACCATTCTTGATATAATTGGAAGATAATAAAGCAACTCAATGGATTGGTTGAAAATTAGCTTCTACCATTCTTGATATAATTGGTATATCATCAAGAATGGTAGAATTCCAACCATTATAAGACATTTTATGATTAAAAAAGCATAGCAATATCGGGAGCCTCCTCTTTCTTTTCTTGCCTGGCATTGTAATAACGTTGTGCAGATGACCATTGATGATCACTGACATGTAAAATGCGTATTGATCCACGTGGAGGAAGATTATCCTTAATTATTTTTACTGAAGTTCTATTTCCTGTTTGAGTGGGGCTATAACGGACATACACAGAAAATTGTACCATTGCATACCCCATATCAAGCAGCATATTGCGAAATACAGTTGCAGCGTGACGCTCTACTTTTGTTTTCACTGGTAAATCAAACATTACTAAACACCACATGCCACCACTGTCCTCATCGACTTTCATAATTCACTCCTTACAAATTGTGGTACTCGAAAGTCTTCCATGTCTTTTTCCACATAAATACCATATGATTGAGCTAAATCAGATAAAGCGCTAGGAATTGTATGTCCAGAACCATTAAACTGTTGATTAACACTGTCGATCAAATACTTTTTAACTGCTTTATCATTTGGAGTATCTGAGAATGATAATTTTGAAACAGCGTAATCAACAGCTGGTCTAAACGGCTCAATTATGTCATCTGCTAAGCAGAAATAATTAGTACCATTATGATGATTCATACCCATTGTTGGATTAAGACCAGCAGATAAAACTGCACGAATGGAAAAACCACGCAACACCATATAAGCATAGTCAAGTAAAGCATTCCTATCTTGACCAGACCCTGGTTTACGATGAAAATCTTCTTCCTCGGGAAAAATACGTTTCCAATATTCACGAGCAGCTTGGCCTTCTCTATTCGTTACATCTCCAGAACGAACAGTATTAGATAGTCCGCGTAATAATCCACCCCCTTCTTTATTTAATAAATCAAGACAAGCTGCTTGTCCACGTATTTTCGCGCGAACAATCTGAGCCCACGCTGCTTTTCTTCGAGGCACACTCATTGTTGCCTGAGACAATTGACGAACCGTAATTCTCGTAGGAACATTGGTCCACGAATGCATAGCACTGATAGGAACACATCGCCAATCACAGGTCATTACGCAAGTACCATATTCAGCACACTGATGAAGCAGACCTGCAGAACAGTTACAATGCAAACCAATAAGCAATATTGCCGTTTCCGCTAGCGGAATTTCAACTTTCTGCTCTAATGCGTGATCACACACTAAAATCCTACCGCGAATATACCGTAATTCACCTTGTAAATTAGTACAATCAATCACACGCCAAGCATTCTGCATAATTCCTCTATTCTCTATTTTCTCCAGTATCCCAACGCCAAGAAATAGGTAAATGCGAACGTGATACCCAACGAACTTCACCTAACGCATTACGTCGAATAGTTGCTACGTTATACTTGGCCAACACATTAACCGAAACACGCCAACCTTTACCAGCTAGAATCTTATTAATAGATTCTTCATAAGAAGTATAATCGAAGTTATTGCGCTTGCAATTCGAATACAACTTGTCAATTCCTTCAGAAGAAATCATCGATGGTTTAAGTATCAAAGTTGTTTTATCGTCCGTACCCACAACCACCCAATGCTTATATGCTGTACAATCTGCACCTATCTTGTTTAGGAATTCTACAAAGTCACCAATATATCCTGATAATTTAGCATGACTAAAATCAACGATAATCTCATCGCCAGGCACAAGATATCCGAGATAATTAGCATTACCTGTTTGCACAGCATGAGTGACTTCTGTATCAGCATATCTCATTGAGATAGATTGTTCAGGCAAATCACACGAGAATAAATCTTCATGAATATGTTTATGCAAATCATTTTGAAATACACGAATCATTCCATAAGATTTTTTAATTTTTCCACTTTTCAACTTTTCAAAGTATTCATAAATGCGTAGATGATGGATAGAATTACCAATCTCTACAGAACCTTCTCGTACGAAAAGCTGTGCTGCTTGTGCCTTGAAAAAAGTAATTGAATCGTATGCATTTAACTTCTTATTATGCAACAGAATAGTTCTATCTGGATTTTCAGGAAGACCATTGTTTACATCATAATCAGGATTCCGTGTCAACGCACAATAAAGCGCAGGAGTAGAAGCACGTCGGATTGTTTCACTGTCGATTTCATCGCCGACGTGCAACTTTAATAATGCATGTACATCATCTTTGTGAACAGAAGAATTACTGTATCTCAAACGAATAGAATTAACCACAGCAATACGATCAGCTCTCATTTCTTCATTAAGAAGTTTCAATAACGCATTCATACGAACAGACCAATTAGCATATTGCTGATATCCTTGATCATTAGCCGTTGGATATTCTCTCCAATCAATACCACCAGGAACCACTTTATTGCCTTGCAATAACTGTGTTTCACGCAGATTGCATTTAATTGCAAGTATTCGAGCCATTCCTGGAGTCATCATTGCAATTACTGATGCATCAACTGCATGATGTCGTCTATCAAAACGAGTTTTCCTTCTACCATCAAAGAACTCCAGTTTTCCGTCAATTCCAGACATTCTTCTTGCTATAGCAGTAAGCGATCCAGCATAAACTCCAACATTTGTTTGAGCTTTATTACTTATATCGGAAATACCATTGTTTGTTTGATAATTCTGCGAGTTATAATACCAATCAATTCTACGATGCAATTCGTTTGCCATCCATGCAACCGATTCGATAGAACGATTATCAAACGCTTCATCACCAACTTTTTGTTTCAAGCGAGATATAACTTCTTTTTTGAATTGATTAGCACCGCGTTTATCGTATGATTTAGGCGGGAAAATAAAAGCACGAACCCGATTAATAGCGGAATCTACACTAATATCATGATTCTTGCAATATGTAGACTGCTCGCACCAAGTTGCAAAAGGAGTATTGCACTTTTGAGCGTTACACGATAAGCAAGTAGCAACTAAATTCTCACGAGTATTCGTAGAACCTGGCCCCTTACGCGGAACAATATGGTCTAGCTCACATGTATGATAAGTAATCTCAGAGCCACAATACAAACATTGCCCATTCTGACGTTGAACAGCCTCATAACGGCGTATATCTGCATCTGAAATAGAATCACTCATGCCTAAATGCAAAGAATTCCGCATCATTGCTTTAAGATTTTCTTTACCTTTGGTTCGTTTATCTAATAATTCCTTATATGAATTCGCCATTTTTTTAGATTGGAATCCAGAACGAACATGCTCAATATTAATACGTACAGGATTACCCCAACGATTTTTAGCACTTATAAGGAATCGATGCACAATTTTCAATACTCGATCAACTGAAGGATTACCTGTTGGCTCTGCAATAGGAGCTTCAGATGGACGCCAATTATTTGGTAAATTAAATAACTTTTTGCGCGCTTTAAATAGATCATCATCAGTTTCAAGCATTTGCTTATTGAGTTTATCTAATGTTTCCAAACTATAAGCAGCACGACCATTAGGCAATGAAATATTTTCCAATGCCGCAATTTCTGTTTCATCCATTGAATCAATAAATGCTATTGCTGAACCGTACTTATCTTGATATTCAGGATTATCATGAATTGCTTCTATGTCTACCGTGTTGCTCAATATCTCAATAAGAGCTTCTTTATCTTCTTGCGTACGATTAGCATCTAACCACCACGTGAGCAACGATTGTCTTAAAGATTTATTATTCGCATAAATAATAGCTAACTCACTATTCAACATTGGAGGACGATTACCAACAGATTCTCCATCTCCTATTTGTGATCCTACTCCACGCAACTTATAGCGTTCAATTCCGAGGCAATCAGCTACATCAATCCAAGTGTATAATGGTACTTCAGCGCTTTTCTTTTTTGATGACTCATCAATTGAAGTCATTAATAATTTATAAACATTCTGTTTTTCTTCTATCGTCAGACAACGTTCTTTTGAATTCTCTCTTATGCGAAGATTAGAAATAGTAGATATGATTCGATATTTCTGAAACACTAACGATGCCTTTAGCGCACGCTTACCCTTTCCTGTTATAGCATCATTACCAACACGATTTTCTGCAGAGCCACGCGGAGATTTCTCATAAAAAACAGCATTAATAATCTGCTCTCTAATATACTTGTCATCAATATGTTGCACATTGAAAATATTGAGAATCTCAAGCATGCTGTCACTTTGCATTAACTTACGTGGTAAAACAGGATCTAATAAGTTGGGATGATCTTTCTTTTTATCGTCTGTAGTTATACGTAAACGACGCGAGGGTTTACCTTGTTGTGATAAAAGATAATCACGTACTAATTGCGCAGGCGTAGAACCTTCACAAGGTCCTACTCCTGGCGCAAACTTTTCAATATTTTTTAGCAACTCATTGTAAAATTCAGAATACTCAGCCTCTTGCATCATTGATTTTATTGACTGATAAGGATTGCGCCAACCACGATGTCTAGCAATATGACGAATTGCAACGCTTAACATTTGTTTACGTTGTTCTTCATCCTCAATATATTCATCAGCAAGTTTTGCACGAAAAATCCATGGAATAAACGAATTAGAAAACTCTAAATCCTTGTTTTCAACAACCGGCCAACCCAATGATTGTAATAGAAAATCAAGTTTCTGCAAACGACGTCTGCGCTGACGATATAACCTGCGCACACGCCGCGCGACACCAGAAATTGCTTTACGCGTATCAGATTCTTTTGCCCCATTTGGATCAATACCAGCATCGTGAATAACACTTATTACTTTAAGTATTCTTATAGGCTCCCCATTATCATCTAAGCGAATTGCAGCAAGACCTACTGAATTTAAACCGACGTCAATGCCGATAGCATAAGAAATATTGCCTTCCATATATAAAATCATAATCAATTATTTATATAAATAAAATAAATATCTATAGATTTTCGCGTAATAAATATCTATGGCATAGCATTAACTTAATAACGAGAGTGCCGCACTAATGGCATTGCGCGCAACGTTGACTTGTTCTACGATGCTTTCGACGTTAAAGACGGCGACGAGATGTGGCTTGCTCCAAGCGAGCGCGTACACATTTGGTAAGTTGCAAATAAAACACAAATAAAGTAAATAAGTAAACAAAAGCCTGCAAGCGTTTAAAACGTTTGCAGGCTTTTTAAATGATACTAATCAGATTTACTAATCAGATTCACACGCCAAAGGCGTAGGTCTTAACATCCGACAAATTACCATTCTCATCGTAAGCTTCGAAATGAGTCCAGTAAATGCCTGGGCGTGGGCTCCACAAAGCCCAAGGGCCATCGTATCCTTCAACCCACTGCTTAGCATTGTAATCATAAATCTTAATCTTGGTAGAGCCATTAGGATTATTAGTGGATGCACCAAGTAAGAACACTATTGCCTTGCCAACCAGCATAAGTTCCAGTAATAACTGTTTGGCTTGGAACTGTGTAGTGGAAAGCAATTGTCTTTTCTAAAATAACTTTCTTAGTAGAAGGATCACGAGCTTCACAATGCAGCCAATAGTCACCTGGCTTTGTAACCCAAGAAGCCCAGTTTCCAGTACCCCAATCAGCAATAGTAGCCCACTGCTGAGTATTCAAATTGTAAGAAAGCCAACGATACTCAAGCTGCTTGTCGGTGTAAGCATTTGCACCAACAGCAATATCGTTATTACGGATAATCCAAGCAAAATCAAGGTGAGGAGCAACACCTAACTTGCCTTGTGGGTAGTCAGTGTCTCCAACCTGAGTTGAAAGAGTTAAAACAGATACTCTTCCGTATGAGGTACCAGCTACTTCACCATATCCGAAGGAAATGTTTTCTGGATTCAAAATCTGGTAAAGATGAGCATTGTAAGTAGTTTCAGCACCATTAGATTGGTGTAACGCAGACTCCTCTCCAGCGGTCCAATCCGACATAGATTCTTCTGAGCTTTCACCCCAAGCAATGTTTTCGCCCCAAGCCTTACGACCATCGTAGTTTGGAAGGCTCACACCATCCGCAGCAAAATGTCCAAGTTTTCCATGCTGAACAGTCTCATTTGCACGACGATAAGCATCCTCTTCATTAGCACGATCGTAGCGAATATCATTAATATACTGTTCTTTTGTAAGACCCTTAGAAGTAACATAATCTGCAAGAGTCATACCGTTCATAAGGGTAACGCCATCGTCATAATACTTTGAACGCACATCACGAATTGCACCTAAAATGTAGCTTGCAACTGACTGATTCTGAACTTGCCAATTAGTATTAACATTAGCAACACTGTGATTCTGCACTATAACCAAAGCACTAGCAGATACTGCAGTAGATCCAATCATTGCTACGCAAGCAACGGCTGATGCTGCAGCAGCTAAACATTTCTTTGCAGAAAATACGTGCGACTTATGCCACATAAATGTAGTCCTCTCTCCACGTGATTAATAACTACTTTTCAGTAATCCCTGATTCAAATAACACAAACATGTAGGCAAAAAATTCAAGTTTCACCTTCCAATGCTAATAAAAAACAAAAACTACTTCCGCTAAGTATATCAATCTACATATATTTTCCGCATTTTAGACTCGCCTACTCAGTTTTATATATTTTGTCAAGAGTTTTTAAACGATGTGCATAAAGCATAGGCTTTAACCACATTGATAAAAATATCTTGCAAAACTATTTTTGATACTTCATAGTTGATTCTACTGCGGCGAATTTATTGAAAATCACAATAATCAACACGTGTTGCGCGATGAATTTTGAGATTTAAATTAGTCGCAGTCCAAACTTTTGAAAGGTTAAGAATATGGCACAACAACAAGCAACACTAACAATCAGCGGCTATGTAGGGAGTGACCCTGTGAACTTTAGTCGCAACGAAAACTCACCAGCATGCTCACTTAGAATAGGAAGCACAACGTCTTACTATCATAGCGAGGAAAGACAGTGGAAAGATAGACCGACAACTTGGATGACAGTAAAAGCATACAAGTCTTTAGCTGCAAATGTACTAAAAAGCGTGCATAAGGGAGACGCGATAGTCGTATGTGGAAATTTAAACACGGAATCCTGGCACAAAGACGGAGAAGACCGATCTCGAGTTGTACTAGAAGCAACCGCAATTGGACACGACCTAAATCGAGGAATCAGTGCTTTTACTAAATACTCTTATAATCGTGGAAGAACCGATCAGAGTAACAATAGCAAATATCACACTAATCAAATAAACCAAGAAAATCGGTCAAATCAAGAGACTTATTCCAACCAAGATTTGAGCTTGGCGATGAAAAACCCTATGGCTAATACATATTCTATGGATTCTTCGCAAGAAAACGACAGCCAAGAATACCATTATGATGCTGAATCTTCAGCAAAAGAAACAATAGATTTCGTCTCACAAGTCGAAGAAAACCAATATGACGATATTGAAGGAGGTGTAAATGATTTTTAGAAAGTTTTAATAGAATTAAACATTAAAACTTATGAACATTCTATTCTAATAATTTAGATAATTTTTTACTATTCATAGCAATATTGCCGCTGAAAATAATGCGTATAATATACAAAGCATTACACCAACGGCAATATTGCTTAGTCGTTTAATTGTTTAATAGTTTAATTGCTTAATCGCTGATTCGTTGTTAACAGTTATTGCGATTACAACTGTTCACGAACGCGCTCTACAATTCGAGCAGCAGCCTCATCCACTGGAATTGCCTCAACGTTTGAACCGTTGCGATCGCGGATTTCAATCGTTCCATTGTTCACAGTATCGCGGCCGGCTACAGCAATCAGCGGCACACCAACAAGCTCAGCATCCTTAAACTTCACGCCTGGAGAAACCTTTGGACGATCGTCGAAGATTACTTCGATTCCCTGCTTACTAAGCTCTTCAACAACCTTCTCAGCAGCATCGAAAGCAACTTGATCCTTGCCTGTAGCAACGACGTGAACTTGAGCTGGAGCAATCGCCATAGGCCATGCAAGACCATCATCATCGTGATGCGTTTCTGCCAAGCATGCAATCACGCGGCTAACGCCAATACCGTAACAGCCCATCCAAACTGGTACAGCTTTACCATTTTCGTTAAGAACGCTTAAGCCCAAAGCCTTAGAATACTTTAAACCAAGCTGGAACACCTGACCAATCTCAACACCGCGTTCGAAGCTCAATGGACCGGAACCATCTGGGCTCATATCGCCATCGCGAACCTGGGCTGCTTCAACAACACCATCAGCCTCAAAATCGCGGCCGTAAACAGCGTTGTAAACATGCTTTCCGTCTTCGTCGGCTCCTGTAACCCAGGCGCTGCCCTTTACAACGTGAGCATCCATCAAGTAGCGGACAGGATTTTCAATTCCACTACCATCTTTGCGAGCTTGAGGACCTAATACGCTAAAGCCAATGTAGCCCTTAACAAACTCAGGATGAGCCTTCAAATCATCCTCAGTTGCTTCTTCAATTTCTGCAGGAGCAAACTGAGCTTCAAGACGCTTCATATCTACCTGGCGGTCACCTGGAATACCAATAGCCACGATTTCGCGCCATGGCTCCTCGTGCTCGCCGCCCTCAGCATCAGCTGGGTGCTTAACAGCAATAATCAAGTTCTTCAAAGTGTCGGACGCTTGCCATTCGCGACCATCTTTACGCGGATGCAAATCGTTGGAAACCTTAACCAAAGCCTCAATCGTCTTAGCCTCTGGAGTTTCGAGAGCTTCTGCTGCAGGAGTTGCCGAATAATCAACCTCTTGCATTTCTGGAGTGGTAAGAGCCTCAACATTCCAAGCTTTTCCAGAAGGAGCGAGCGCAAAAGTATCTTCGCCAATTGACATTGGAGCCAAGAATTCCTCAGAATCAGAGCCACCCATAGGGCCGGAAACAGCGTGAACAATCACGTATTTAATGCCCAAACGGTCGAAAATTCGAGCGTAAGCAGCGCGCTCTTCAACATAAGCAGACTTCAAACCATCTTCGTCAATCGAGAACGAGTAAGCGTCTTGCATAATAAACTCGCGTCCGCGAATAAGACCTGCACGAGGACGGAATTCATCGCGATACTTCGTTTGAATCTGATACAAAGTAACTGGCAAATCCTTGTAAGAAGAATACATATCTTTTACAAGAAGAGTAAAGACTTCTTCGTGCGTTGGAGCAAGAAGATAGTCAGCCTCATGGCGATCTTTAAGGCGGAAAATATTGTCGCCGTACTCTTCCCAACGGTTTGTAGCCTCGTATGGCTCGCGTGGAAGAAGCGCTGGGAAGTGGACCTCCTGCGCACCGATACCGTTGATTTCTTCACGAATAATCGCTTGAACCTTGTTTAAAACCTTGAGTCCAAGCGGCAACCAAGTCCACACACCTGGGGCAGATTTACGAATATAGCCTGCGCGCTGCATAAGTTTTGCGGAAGTTACGTCCGCGTCTGCTGGATCCTCGCGCAGCGTACGAAGGAACAGCTGAGACATACGAAGTACATTGGAATTCATGCGTTCCAATCTATTTGCGCATGAGGACATAAACACTTGTTTACACAGCTAATCAAACTACGAACGTTTTACTTGCAAAAAGCGAAAGTGTTCTTGCTTTTGTTTTCCCAAATCGACCCAAAAGGGAACAAATGCGGGAAAAATAACACCGTTTCAACAGCAACAAATAAAACTAAAACTCGTCATTGAATCCAAACTCATCATTGCTAGTACTTGCAAAAATATCAAGTTCCTGCTGACTAACGAATTCGTTTTCTAACGTGTTTTTTATGAAAGAATTGGCACCACTGTTAGTAAGAAGCTTACTTGCTTTCTTAGAAGCCTCACGCAAGAATCCGTCTAACAGTACAGCATCCGCCGAAACACTAAACGCGCGATCGTTAATACCTTCCAAATAAAGCCCGCCCAGATTTTCCACGCGAGAAAGCGCCACATATCCCATTCCGGGAGCAAAAGTTCTACGCAAATCCATTACCGCACTGTCAAGCGTCATACCTTGCGATTTATGAATCGTAATTCCCCACGCGCATCTAAGTGGCACTTGATTTATGCTAGCAAGAACAGTCTCACCATCCGTCATTTCCCAAGCAGCCGGCTTAAGAGTGACAATATTGCCGTTTTCAAACTCAACAATCGGCCATCCGCCTTTAGATTCAGGTGCGAATCTCAAAACTCGCCCAACCGAGCCGTTCACATATTGCTTATCTTGATCATTTCGCAACGCCATCACTGCAGCTCCAACCTTTAATACAAGCCGTTCTGGAGCGAGCATATTCTTTTTTAAACGCTCGACGAGATTTTTAGGGCCGGCTTCTGTTGCCACGAATTCGTGAGGCTCAGCATCAATTGCCGCAAGCTGCACATTATTTAAACCATCTGCTTGTGAGTTCGTAGGGAAAAGATGAACCGAAACTTCATCGTCTTGCGGATACTCACCAAGGCGACTGGCAAGCACTTGCTTATCTTCGTCGCTTACAAGACCGCCACGAATATCCGTCAAAACTTCAAGCAATTTGCCGTCATCCTGACGATGTTGCTCAGTTAAATAGCACACAACAGGCTTTAAAGCATCCCAGGCGAAAGATTCCGTAATATAGCCTTCTGGATTTTTGCCAGCAGCAGCATACTTTTCGCGCGACTCAATAAACTCTGGACTTGGCTCGAACACATCGCGATTTCGCATAGAAGTACTCACAGGAGGCAGCTGGAAGAAATCTCCCGAAATAACTACTTGAAGTCCGCCGAAGGGAGCAGAGTTTTTGCGCACTTTGCGGCATACTTCATCAACCATGTCGAAAAGCCACGCGTGAATCATTGAAACTTCGTCCAACACGAGCACTTCCGTGGCTTTTATGCGTTTCCCTCGCCTAGCTCTAATGGTTTTAAGAAGCGAATCGCTAAGCGCGTTTGAAACTCCAACTCCACTCCACGAGTGAATGGTTTGACCGTTTAAATGCGTTGCTGCGATTCCTGTAGAAGCCGTTACAGCCACGCTTAAACCGTTTTTTCTCATTGCGCGAATAGCTTCGTTTAATACGTAGGTTTTACCTGCACCCGGAGCGCCGGTAATGAAAACGCTTGCACCAGCGTTGATTATGGTTAGGGCTTCGGATTGCTTCATTGGCAGTACCTTTTATTGCGTTTAATAGTCGCGCTTTATTTAATAATCGCGCTTTTCTGCGGAATTTACGTCTTCTAGCGCGTCTCCGCGGCGCTCGTAGTCGCGAAGCAAGCTCGTGCTCTCAATGTGCTGTGCGCCAGCTTTTGCCTGTGCTTCGCTTGGGCCTGGAGCTGGAACAAACATCATGTCACGGTAATATCTCAACTCGTCAATCGACTCAATAATATCCGCGAGCGCACGGTGACCGCCGTGTTTTGCCGGCTTATTGCGGTAAACGTCTGGGTAAAGTCTGCGCGAAATCTCCTTCAACGTGCTTACGTCTATTACGCGATAGTGCAGATTTGCCATTAAATCTGGCATGTAACGGTCGAGGAACTTTTTATCGGAGCCAACAGAGTTGCCAGCAAGATGTGCTTTTCCGTGCTCTGGCAAAAAGCGCTTTACATACTCAACAACCTGCTTTTGTGCTTCTTCTAGAGGCAAACCGTTTTTATTCCACTCGTCAACAAGACCAGAAGATGTGTGCATATTGCGTACGAAATCGTTCATATGAGCCACAGCAGCATCGCTCGGCTTAATCACTAAATCAATACCGTCGTCTAGAACTTTCAAATTAAAATCAGTTGGAACTACAGATACTTCGCATAATTCGTCGTGGAAAATATCGAGTCCCGTCATCTCGCAATCAATCCAAATTAAGCGCGATTCTTCCGGCGTAAACGTAAGATCTTCCTTAGCTTCAGCCATTTTCGTTCCTTTCCTAATATTTTTTCGAACCCATCAGCCTACATCTTCCCAGCGACGACTAACAGCTAAAATCACATCTCTGGCATATCAGAAAGTGAAATTCTAGAATATGATCCATTTTTCTTATCTTCAGGGTGAGGCTCTAAACCGATAATAGTTATTGACATATGATCTGGACCATAAACCCAATACATTCTCATTGCACTACTTGTTTTATTCTCCAAGTAGGATTGCCAAACTCTAACACCATATCTATTTGTCAATTCTTCAATATCATGAGTATGCAATCCTGGATGCCTTGGATTTTCAGATAAAAGTTTCATAGATTTTCCCCATTTCTTATAAAGAGAAAGATCTTTTTTACTTATACTGCCTTCTAGAAACTCTTTCTTCAATCTCTCCCAAATATTAGACATCTCTGGAATACCCATTCTAATATTGAAGTTCATTCACTTACTCCTAGAAGTCAGAGAGATCAACAGGTTCAGAGACTTTGCCAATCTTAAAATTGCGGATTGCTTCATCCATACTTTTAAGAGTTTTAGAAGAGATACTCTTAGGAATAGTAAGCTCACGTGGCTCTAATAAAATACAACCATTATCACATTCTTTAACATTGTAATAAGGGTATTTAGCTCCGCGCAGAGTTACACGCTTTTTACTATCAAGACGAACGTCATAATCTTTCACTACTTCCACAAAACACCTCATTTTTAGTGGGATATCCCACTAACTATACAATAATTTTATACGAATTGTCAAAACAAAAACGACGAAAAGTTAGAAAGTAGCAAAAAAGACTTAGCTAACTCTTCGCCGTTTAATGCAAAATTACTTGCGATTTATACGCAACTTATACGCACAACTTACGCAACTTACGATTTAGTTGTGGAAACCGCTGTAGTTTGGCGCTTCTGCAGTCATCACAATATCGTGAGGATGCGATTCGCGAAGACCAGCATCCGTAATGCGAATAAAGCGACCGCGCTCTTGCATTTCCTTAATATTGTGCGCACCAACGTAGAACATAGACTGATGCAATCCGCCAAGCAACTGGTAAAGCACAGCGTTAAGTGGACCGCGATATGGAACTTCGCCTTCCACGCCTTCTGGAACCACCTTGTCGGAGCTAGTAACGTCTGCCTGGAAGTAACGATCCTTAGAATAAGACTTCTTACCGCGAGGAGCCATTGCGCCAAGCGAGCCCATGCCACGATAAAGCTTATACTGCTTGCCGTGAAGCAAAACCTTTTCACCTGGAGCTTCCTCGCAACCAGCCAAAGTGCCGCCGAGCATAACGGTGTCAGCGCCAGCAACCAAAGCCTTAGCAATATCGCCAGAATAGTGAATACCACCATCAGCAATGCATGGAACGCCAGCAGCCTTGCAAGCCTGAGCCGCATCATAAACAGCAGTAAGCTGAGGCACACCAACGCCTGCAACAACGCGCGTAGTGCAAATAGAGCCTGGTCCAACGCCAACCTTTACAGCGTCGACGCCGGCATCAATCATAGCCTGAGCGCCTTGGCGAGTAGCAATATTTCCGCCAATAATTTGTACTCCGTCAAACGCCTTATCTGCCTTAATTCTGCGAATCATATCGAGAGCCAATCGAGCCTCTCCGTTTGCGGTATCAACCACAAGCACGTCAACTCCAGCTTCCATAAGCGCGCACGCACGCTGCCAAGCATCTCCAAGGAAGCCAATTCCAGCAGCCACGCGCAAGCGACCCTGATCATCCTTAGTAGCATCTGGATACTGCTCAGTCTTCACAAAATCCTTAACAGTAATCAAACCAGTAAGCTTGCCTTCTGCATCAACCAAAGGCAATTTTTCAACTTTGTTGTCTGCAAGCAAACGATGCGCGTCTTCTTTAGAAATATCAGAAGGACCAGTGACGAGATTTTCGCGAGTCATCACGTCTTTGACTTTCAAACGATCATAGTCTTCGGAAGCAATGAAACGCATATCGCGATTGGTAATAATACCAACTAGACGATTTTCGCTATCTACCACTGGCAAACCAGAAATATGAAAACGCCCGCACAATTTATCTAAATCTGCGAGCGTTGCATCTGGGTGAACAGTGAGTGGGTCGGTAATCATACCAGACTCGCTGCGCTTAACAATATCGACTTGCGCAGCCTGATCATCTATAGAAAGATTGCGATGAAGAACACCAATTCCACCATTTCGAGCCATTGCAATAGCCATATCGGACTCGGTTACTGTGTCCATTGCTGCAGAAATTGCAGGAACTTTCATAGTGATTTCGCGAGTTAGATGAGTAGTTGTATCCACTTCGGAAGGAATAACATCAGTCTCATTTGGAAGCAACAGCACATCATCATAAGCAAGGCCGAGCTTCTCGAAAATTGGTGGAACAGGAGCATACACGGATTCCGTGTTCATATCAGTTGTAGCCATAGGGTTACTATACGTTTTTGCTATGACGTTTGTAAAAATCGCGTTTCATAAACTATGATTCGCGAGTATTCGAGTATTATTTTACGAATTTCGTAGCTCTGGCAGCCGCCTGCGCAAATATGGCATCATTGTAAGAACTGTAAGCAGCGCTGCCGCAATAATCATGCCAACAAGCACGTAAATTGCTTTAAAGAACAGAATCATTATTGACCCGAAAGATATAAGCGCCGCCCATCCCCACAAAATAAGTACTGCTCCTTGCACAGAATGCCCAATGCGCAACATTCTGTGATGCAAATGCATGCGGTCTGGATGCATTGGCGACTGCCCTTTTGCAAGCCTTCTGCATATTGCTAAACACATGTCTAACACTGGCAAAAACAGCACTAAAATCGGAAGCAAAATCGGCATAAATACTGGCAAATATATGCTTGTGTGCACTGCAGATGGATCTAAGTGACCCGTCATTATAATAGACGCGCAAGTTATTAAATACCCGATTAGCATGGAGCCAGAATCACCCATAAAAAGCTTTGCAGGATGCCAATTGTGCAAAATAAACCCTAAGCACATTCCAACCATTGCAACATCTATAAGAGTTGCCATTGAAGCATAGCTTGGAGATGTGCGCGCAAGAATATAAGAGTATGTCGCGAAGGCGATTCCGCCAATTGCCACAATTCCAGAAGCCAGTCCATCTAGTCCGTCTACAAAGTTGACTGCATTAATTGAAGCCACGATTAGTATTGCGGTTATTGCGATTGAAAGACTTGGAGACGCTGTAACTAGAGAGCCGAGCGGCAATGTTACGATTTGAAGCCCTCCCCATGCTACAAAAACAGCTATTAGCAATTGACCTGCAAGTTTTAGCATCCAATCTAAGTCCCAAATGTCGTCACAAACACCCAAAAGGCATACGAGTACAGCTCCAGCTAAAACTACCCACGGCTGGTGTGTTCCTGTAAAAAGCCCTGAAATAAAAGGCATGGAGCTTGCAAACGCCATTGATACAGCAAAGCCGAATAGCATTCCCACTCCACCCATACGTGGCGTAGGTATTGTGTGCACGTCGCGAGCGCGCACTTTTCCCACGGCTCCTATGCGAATCGCAAGATGACGTACAAGCGGCATTATTAGCCAAGTTGCGCCTCCTGCGATTGCTGCTATAAACAGGTATACCCTCATTTCTTGCGACTTTCTGCTCTTATCTGTTCTTCACTTATTACGCCTTCGCGCAAAATCACAATTCCGTCTTTATCGCTTGCATCCGCGCCAACTACTGTGCTTGCTACGTGTGAGCGAGTTGGACCAGCATTTAAATACAGCGGAATTTCGTCTCCAAAAGCTGCTACTGCCTCTTCTACGCTGTCTGCGCTCTCGTTTCCGCTGCGATTTGCGCTAGACGCAGCCAAAGGGCCCGTAACTCTTAAAATTTGCATTAATTCTGGGCAATCTGGCACGCGCACGCCTTGCGTTGCTTCAGCTTGGATTTTGTTTTTATTATTGTTTTGAACGTCACTACTATCTGCTTTACAAAGCGTAGCAAGCCTTGTAGCTACCGAATCTTTTCTTGCGCGAGCGATTGGCGAATATCCGCCTGGCAGGAATTTTTCCGCCAGCACGTCTAATGGGCTTGGCAAGTAAAGACCGAGTTTTTCTAAGTCACTTACGCTACTCATAAGTATTTGCAAGGCTTTTGTGCGCGGCCTGCGTTTTAATTGGTAGATTTTCACTACTGCATCCTCGTTAAATGGGTCACATGCTACTCCGTAAACTGTGTCTGTTGGCACTACGATTACGCCGCCTGCGTTGATTATTTGCGCTGCAAGTTGCAATGATTCTTCGTTAATCGTGCAAATTTTACTCATTTTTAGCCTCTTTTTTGCATACTACAAATCTTGCTCTGTTTGTTAAGTCGTTTTTGACTTTTGCGCTGCTAAATCCTACGTTTTTTGCATAATCTGCAAGCGCTTCTCCTTGCGTAATATCGTGTTCCATAATCATTATTCCACCCCTACGCAAATATGCAAAACTCGCTTTTACAATTTTTTGCGGTATTAGTAGCCCATCTTGAGATCCACCATATAGCGCCATTTTAGGGTCGTAGTCGCGAGCTTCAATCTGCTCTACTGGCTGGCTTTCTGGCACATACGGCGGATTTGTGATTACTACATCTACTTTCTCTTTAATCGCAGCTTTTTCAGGCAGATTAACGTTTGTAGCATCACCTAATATTGCGTGATATCTGTTTAAAATATTATATTTTTCCGCGATTTTGTTGTAGTTTTTTTGCAAATATTCAAAAGCTTTGGGAGACTTTTCCACAGCCCACACTTGCGCATCTGCAACTTCGCTTGCAACCGATAATCCAATCGCTCCCGACCCTGCGCACAAGTCTAAAACAATAGGATTTTTTAGATTATTTGCGCGAATCCAATCTAATCCCTCTTGAACTACCACTTCTGTCTCAGGCCGCGGCACAAAAACACCTTTGCCAACTATTAGGTCTATGTAGCGAAAAGTAGCGCATCCAATAATGTGCTGCAATGGCTCGCGCGAAGCACGTCTAGATATAAAATCGCTATATTTGCTAGCATAATTGGGCAAAAAATCCTTAAAATCGCCAAGTATTAGCGCTTTGTTTAAGTCTGCCAAACTTACGCCACAAGCGTGAGCCAGTAGCAAACGTGCGTCGTATTCTGCCGACTCTACTCCTGCATCTTCAAGTTTTTCGGCAGATGCGCGCAAAATGTGCAAAATTTCTTGCATTTTACAAGCCACGTGGTGATTTTACTTATCTTACTTAATTTACTTGGATAACTTAACTTACTTGGCTTACTTGGCTTTAGCTAAGCGATCGGCTTCATCCGCCTGAATATCGCTGTCTATAACAGGCTGCAAGTCTCCGTTAAGCACCTGGTCAAGATTGTATGCCTTGTAGTTTGTGCGATGATCCACAATACGATTTTCTGGGAAGTTGTATGTGCGGATTCGCTCAGAACGGTCCAACGAGCGCACCTGCGAGTGGCGCATATCTGCAGCCTCCGCAGCCTCCTGCTCGTGCTTCATGGCTAGCAAGCGCGATTTTAGCACGCGAAGAGCTGCCGCACGGTTTTGAATTTGCGACTTTTCATCTTGCATGCTAACCACAATTCCAGTTGGAATATGCGTCATGCGAACTGCGGAATAAGTAGTGTTCACGGACTGTCCGCCAGGACCAGAGCTCATGAAGATGTCGATTTTCAGGTCTTTTGGATCGATTTCGATTTCGTCGTCGTCTTCGTCTGCTTCTGGGAACACGATTACGCCGGCTGCGGAAGTTTGAATACGCCCTTGCGATTCAGTTACTGGGATTCGCTGCACGCGATGCACGCCGCCCTCGTATTTCATGCTTGCCCACACGCCGTCTTCTGGAGCAGGCGTGCCTTTTGCACGAATCGCAAGCTGCACGTCTTTTACGCCGCCAAGCTCCGTCGAATTTTCGCTTTGTATTACAGTAGTCCAGCCGCGCTTTTCCGCGTAACGCATGTACATGCGCAATAAATCGCCAGCAAACAGAGCCGCTTCTTCGCCGCCCGTACCAGCTTTGATTTCCATAATCATGTCTCGCGCATCGTCTGGGTCTCTAGGAATCAGCGCTGTGCGCAACTTTTCTTTTGCTGCTGGAATTTGTTCTTCTAATTGTTTTGCTTCTTTTGCTAAGTCTTCGTCTTCGCTTGCCATTTCGTTAGCTACTTCGTAGTCTTCGCAAAGCTGCTTGTAGTTTAGGTACGCGCTTACGATTGACCCGAGTTCTGCGTGTCTACGACCGAGCTTGCGAATTGCGTCTGGATTAGACGCTACTTCTGGCTCTCCCATGCGATTTTCAATATCGCGGTATTCGTTTAGAGCTGTAACCGCTGCTGGGAACTGTTCCTCTACTGACTCAGCCATTTTGTTCCTTTGTAGTCGCGTATAACGCGGATTTTGAATAGAAAATATTAAATATTGAGTTAAGTATTAAATATTAAATAAGACACATGAGCACATGTATGTTTAGCACATAAAACGCCAGCCCCGATTCCGCGAGTTACACGAAAGCAGGGCTGGCGTTTAAAAAGCTACTTAGTCTTCTTACCGTAGCGCTTCTCGAAGCGAGCCACGCGGCCGCCGGTGTCGAGAATCTTCTGCTTGCCGGTATAGAATGGGTGGCACTTTGAGCACACGTCAACCGTCATATGATCGCCATTTGCGGTGGAACGAGTTACGAAAGTGTCTCCGCAGGAGCAGGTAACCTGCACTGCGTGATAGTCGGGATGAATACCCTGCTTCATAATGTCTCCTATGGAATTCGGGCGACCCGGGTCGCAAAGCCCCAATAGCTAAGCGTGAACCGGAACCTTCGTTATTCTAGTCACTACCCTCGACTCAACAAATCAACTTTCGTTATCTTCGTTCTTACGTCTGCGATGCTTAGCAGCAAATCCAGCTAAACCAACAGATGCCAACAAGCTGGCGATTAACGCGGACTGTGTAACGTCACTACCCGTTTGAGGCAGAGCTTCTGACGGCTGTTTTGCAGTATCCTTCACAGCTTCTGGCTCTGTTTTTTGCTTCGGTTCCGTAGCCTGTTCAGGTACGACTTCAGTCAAAGGAGATTCAGGCATTAGAATATACGGATATGATTCTGGCATCGGATATTCTTCTTGTCTTGGCTCTTCTTCTGGCTTTGACGGAGCTGGTGTAGGAGCTGGCAGCACAGGCGTTGGAGCAGGTTTGCTCTCAGAAATCACATCAATTTCAACAGTAATTTCCGCTTCGCGACCATACTTATCGGTAGTAGTAAACGTTAGCTCAACTTTCGGCTTGCCGTCAACAATCTTAGGCGTGCCAGAAATCTTGCATTCAGTACCAGCGCAATTTGCGTTAATGCCGTTTACAGAAGTCAAGCCTTGAGCAACTAACTCGTTAATAGTTAATGTCTTGCCATCTACTGTAACCATTGTGTTATTAACATCTCCTTCAGTCATGTTTTGCAATCTGAAGTTCGTTAGAATACCCTCGCGAGCAGAACCACTAAACTTAAACTTCATAGGAGCCATCTTCTCGAAGTTTGCAGTAATAATGGTTTCGCTTTCTGGGAATACCATTGCAATATCAGCGTCAGTAATACCAGCTTGTACAAGTAAATTCTTCAAAGCTTCAATAGTTGAGTGTTGTGAATTACGAATTATTTTTGCCGTATATGACTTTCCTAATGTTTCAGCAACAATAGCCAATCTATTACGACTTGCTTCATAACTCATATTCTCGTTATTTATAGCTTCAGCAAGAATATTCTTTATAGCCGCAAATGTAGAATTCTTAGATTTGCGGATTACATTAGCTGTAAACGACATGCCATAGCGTTCAGCAATCTTAGCTAATGTTTCACGCTCAATATCAGTTGATTTGTGGTTATCAGCACTGTTATAGATGGTATCAATATGTTTAGAGTAAGATACTTCATCCCAATTCTTGAATATGTAACCTTTGTTAGCAAGAACGTCTGGAATATAATTATTTATTTCAGATATTCTATCTTTACGCACCCAGTATGTATGTACTCGTGACTGCATAGTTCCGCCATTGCCAGCTACATACGTTACCTTTGTGTAGTTTTCTAAAATAAACTTTCCTGCTTGACTGTTACTTGAAGGTAAATCTCTCTCTGCAATCACATTCGGAAGCACTTGAATAGGTACATTTTCATAACGTACTATCTTTGCACCCTTCTTATTTGGATCAGATGTTTCAACCCTCACTCTAACAGTAGTAATGCCCGGCTTTGCAATACGAACGGAATTGGCACCGGAAGAATAAGCTACACCCGCACCATGCATGCCCGCAATCTCTAGGTTATTAGGATCAACACCAGACACAAGCTCATCAGGAGCAGGAACTTCGTCTCCAACACTCTTAACAAACTGAGATACATTCACAGGCATATCAGCAATCTGATTTGCAACATATACGCGAATTTGTCTATTCTTATTTGTGTCAGTTAACGGAACAGGTTTGTTGCCTGCATCATAAACTTCCCACTTGCTAAAGCCCTTAAGCTGTTGCTTTAACTCATTAGTTTTATTATTAACGTCATTTTCATATGTAGTACTATCGGACTTAAAGTAGATAACTTTCGGTTTGTATGAGCCATCATCCCACTTCCTTCCGAAAGCTGGTAAGAACACATACGGCACGTAGTTATCTGGAATTTTCTCATTACTCTTCGCGTCGATGATGTTCATCACCTTTTCATACACTGCTTGGTATGTAGTATTTTCAGAGTACTTTAATTTGCGAATCTCATCATTCGTTAACAACTTTTCACCATTCGCGTTTTGCACATCAACGCTAGTTGCAGATGCTGGTTCACTTACCATCAAAGTAGTGACAGGAATTTCAGGTTGATTTGCTAAGCTTCTTCTTGCACGCGAACGAGCATCAGAATTATCATTATCAACAAAATTCTCAAGCTTCCTCCAGCCTTTGAACACGTAATGGTATCCATCAGCGTCATAATCCTTGCCAACAGCTTGCGGAGCTTTTACGCCCGTAACATCGTCTTTAAGAACGTAGTACAGCTTAGTAGTATCTTTATCAAGGCTGCCCTGATCTTTATGATCAACTTGATTGGCATTTATAAAGTTGACCTTAACATACTTATCCTTATTGAGAACAAGATCACGCTCTGCAGCAACACCCGTAAGAGGATTAGTATCGCCAGGCTGATGTGAAGGCTGAGTACTATCTGGTTTCGGTAGGCTCTTATCGTACATCAACTGGTAAATCACCTTTAAGCGTCCTACAAGTCTATAAGTCTTGTAATCTGCTGCATCCTTATACTTAACTGTAACTTTCAAAGGAACAGTGTACAAAGCAGGTTTCTTAAGCATCTTCTGCTTTAATGTATTTTGTTCAGCTTCAGTTGGTAAATCATATTCGACTTTTATGTCTTCTACGCCATTATTCGTAGCAGCATCTGCTTTGAGTTGAGGCATATTAGTTATAAAATCGGTTAACTTTGGAAGCGTGTCAGGCTTATCTTGCACAGCGACCAAGTAATCAGTCTGCACTGTTGGTTCTGTCCAAGGGGTTTGATCTGCCACGAACTCTTGGAATGGTTCATTGACTTTCCACTTGTCAGTAGAGTCAGCGACATTTGGAATTGAATCAACCTTCTTACCGTCGTTAAGCATGCTGCTTCGAGACCAAGTTCCCTTAGCGCCAGTTAGCTGATTATTAAGCCAAGCTAATGCGCCACTTCCTTCTTTTGTAATCTTCTCAAGATCAGTACCCTTCTTTACGTAGAACACTTTAGGGCCGCTTGTGCCATCCTTCCACAATCGCCCTGGAGCAGGCTTGAAGATTGCGACTACAGCATCCTTAGGAACTTCACCACCGTCAGAAGTGCTAGAGAAGTATTCAATCTTCTTGTAAACAGCGGTGTAAGTTTTGCCAGAATTATCGTCAACAGTAACATCTTTATAACGACCTTCAGGATCGATATCGTACTTCTGCTCTGGATTTGGATTCTCAGCAGTCGGTTCTACAACCTTAGTCGCCCAGCCCTTGAACACATAGTAGTAATTATCTTGACCGTGATCCTTACCGAAGGCTTGCGGCACGCGGATTCTAACTTCCTTACCCTTATAAACGTACGCAGTAAGAGTAGTTTCTCCGCCAGCAGGATGATTAGCATTATCTCCATCGTGACCAACAATAGTGCCTTCATCATTCTTTCCGGTAAAAGTAATCGGCGCATACTCGTCAATATGAGCTTTGCCGTAGTCGCTAGTCTTAAACTTATCCCAATCGCTTGCGTACACCAAATCTGGCAGCACGCGGTACAGCACTTCAGCTTCAGCACTGTTATCACCAAGCTTCACTTGCACTTTAATCTTGTGCAAGCCTGGAGTGTTGTCAAACTTTTCACCATCAGCAAAGCTGAACTTAGCACCATCTGGATAATCACCAGCATTCGTTATAAGCTTCTTAGCATCATCACTATTTGCAATACTAATATTCTCATTTGGCGTAAGCACTTGCGGAGCTGCAGCCACAGGTGCCTTCATCTTGAAGTGAACAGTGTAAACAACCTTCGGATTAGGTTGAGACTCAGAAAGAATTGGCAGACGGTCGAAACCACCAGTAACTGTTTGCCCACCATATCCATCATCTATATAAATCTCAGAAGTCCATTTTTCAAACTCAAATCCATCATTCGCTTTCACTGTTGGAAGCGGCATCTGGTATGCCTTCGTGCCCTTAATCGCATCGTACACAAGAGCAGAGCCGTCAGCTACCTTACTTCCTTGCCAGTCAACAACGCTGCCCATAGAGCTTTGGTCTTTGGCCACTTTAAACACGTAGCGCGTGTAGTTATCCGGGCGATACGGAGGCTTCTCAGCATTAGGATTCTCAGCATTAGGATTCTCAGCAATATACTTACGCTTAAGCACGCGAACGTCTTTATATTTGAAGATGTATGTTTTTTCGCCAATCTGCTTGCCATCTTTGCCAGTAGCGTATTCAATATTCTGCTGCGTGCTTTCCGGCATAAAGCCTTCAATCGGCTTGTAGAATGCTACGTCGTACTTTTGGTTTACAGAGCTGACTTCGCTTTCTGGAAGAAGTTCCTTGCCGTCTTGATCAACATACTTTACCCTATACTTGCGCGTATTGTACGTTTGGTAAATAAACTCGCCAGTATTCTGTTTCTCGTTACTCGATGCTTCAAAGCTCGTGAAATGCTTATCCGGGAAGTGCGTTTCGTCGCTGTAGACTGCTTCCGCATTGTAGCGCAAATGCTCGCGCAAGCCGGAAACCGTTTGAGTAGAAACGTGATCCACCATCGCGGCTTTTTCTGCGGCTGTAAGACCAGCCTTCTTATAGTCAGTAAACGTGTACCCTGGCTTTAAGAATATGTGCTTAAAGGTGCCGTTGTAGCGAGTATCCTTAACCCACACTGCATCAAGCGTTATATCTTCGACTACTTTGTTGCCAAAAGCGTACGGCAAAGTCGTGCCGTTCTTTTTAATCTCCCAGCCGTAGAAGTCGTAGCCTTTGCGAGTTGGAACCTTTATATCTTTATTTTCCTTAATAACATAGTAGTGATCGAACTCTTTTTTCTTAACTACGTTAGAACCCTGTATCTCATTGCCGTTTGCGTCAGTTTCAGGCATATTATAATTAAGCGTTACAGTGTGCTTAATACCTTCTGGCTTACCCCAGGCAGCGTAAAGCTTAATGCCGTTGACTGGCATTGTAATATCTTTGTTTTCGCCATTTATAAACTGAGTACCAGCCTGATCAACAGCCCAGCCTTTAAACACGTAGTCTTTTGGCAAATTATCAGGGCGTTCGATTGAGTAAGTTTTGCCGTTAAGCGTGAAAGTGTACTTGCCGTCGAACTGAGTTGCGATGTCAGTGCCACCGTCTTTAGTTACAGAAGCATCGTAAGACTTAACATTGCCACCGTCGTAGTACAAGTCTGCATCTTCGCCCGTCAATTTAGCGTTGCCGCGCTTAGTCAAGCTATACTCAAACGGCAGTTTTTCTTTAGCAGCGCCACTGTCGTCCTTTATAGCGTTGCCGTCCGCATTATAAAACTGCACGGCGTACGACTGGCGCTTGTACTTCATCTCAAGCCAAGCGTTTTTCTCATAATTATCGCTTGGAGCATCTGGCCCATAGGCTGCATCTGGATCTTCATCGCTGTCACTAGGTGCAGGACCTAAATAGTCACGAAACTTTATATGATACTTTTTCCTAAAGTTTAATAACCCTTTAGCCTGCGCTTCAGTAATTTCATCATCGTCTGTTAATTTATCCCACTCTTCGGAATCCTTTTTATACTCACTAGAAGCTTCATAAAGTGCCTCTGAGTCATCGTTAAAGTCATCTCTATCTTTAGTATCACACTCAGGCTTTGATACACTAGAAAAACCTGCAATAGACGGAGCTGTAAAGGTATAACCAGTGTTATTAACATCATCTTTGCTATATGAATCAGTTGAAAGCACATACTTAATATCATCGCCAGTATCGCCATTTTTTGCAGACGCAATACTTTGCTTTTTAATAATAACCGTATATGGTATATCCTTATTAGCACCGGTTGTATCAGCTGTAAGCAGACGCTGATTATCTTTTAACTCGTGTGTAGTCTGAGGATTATGCTCAGGGTCATCGCTAATTTTAGGCGCTTGGTTCTTACCCATCGCACGCAAACTAGGGTCAGCAAATTCTTCTTTAGTAAAACGATACGGAGGAGTATCAAGATACTTTACATCCCCTGCATATCCAATACGCCACCCAAGAAAAGCCTTATCTTCATCACTAATATCATTACTAAGATCTATCTCTTCTACTCCTGGCCAAATATCAGTAAGCTTTTGACCGTAGCGAACATTTACGCGGTAACCTTTATGGTTAATCTCAGTGCCATTATCATCATCTTTACCATCATACTTCTCTGAGCACTTGCCGCCGCCAGCATAGCAGTAAATAGTTGTTTTGCCATGCTCGTCTTTTTTCTTTATAGCAGCATTGTTAGCAGCATCAGAATTAATAAATTCTAATCCAGCAGGCTTAGCAAAAATAAGCTCGTACTCTTTGCGATCGTAAACTAAGTTAAGAGTGTTGTTTAAGTCGTCCGCGCAAAGCTGCGATTTACTACGTTTGCCTAAATCTGGGCGGCCCGGCACAAAATCATGTTCCGCATTGTTAAGCTCTTTAGTAAGCTCCTTATTCACATGGAAGTAGCGCGTGAATAAATCCTTGCCTTTGTTTTTAGTGTCACCAGGATTAGTGGTATCATACCCTTCCAAGCTTGTTACAGGCGTATCGTTCATCCAGTTGAACTTTGCAATTAAGCCGTCTTTGTATTTATTCGCTTTTGTACCCTGCAGCTCTATTTCCGTTAAGCCAAGCTCTGGGGTTTTTACATAATCAGTTTCGCTTGCGCCATTAAGAGCATTAGAGTCCTTAGCAACGCCGGCATCATTCATCTTATCAAGCGCAACTTCACTATCAGTTTGCACATTCTTGCGCTCAACAAGACCAACAAAGTCGTAGTTTGCAAGCGAATTCGGATGCTCTTTGTCAACTAAATCCGCTTTTTGCACCCACACGTTCACGCGGTAGCTGGTAGTCTTGTTCGCTTCCCAATTAGCGCGGAATTGCACATCGTGATCCGGCATTTTATAGTCATCAAGAGAAGCGATAGTAGTATCCTCAGCATAGAGCGAATCACTCTTTTGGCTAGGATCTACTAAAGACCATCCTTTAAATGTGTAGCCGCGCCTAGTTGGCGTTGCAACTTTTGGCACAGGTTGCTGGTAATACACTTTTTGAGCAGTAATATCTGTGCCGCCAGCAGAATCATAAGTAACTTCATACGCTTTACGGTAGTAGCGAAGGTTCAAAACAAGCTTGTCGCTTTCATCTTCAGAATCTGAAAGCGGCGAGCTAATAAGATTATGTTCCGGCTCGTAGCCTGGAATATACGTTGAAACAGCTGTTACATCCGAGCCAACTGTGCCAGTAATCTCCGTAACGTGTATTCTCTCAGTACTGCCATCCTTATGCCTGACAGTAATTACTTTACCTATACCCAAATTCGGAGCATCGTGGAACTCATCCTTATGATCGAGATCCTGCACCAAGTGGCGAACATAGTACTTAGCTGTTTTAGGAGCGTAGTTGATGTTCAACTCGCCGTAGTACTGAATGCCGTCTTCTGCTTTTGGCTGCGTAGAGGATGAAGATTGCGGATTTGTAGACTGTGAGGTTTGCGGAGCTTGAGCGACGTTGTTGCCCCCAACAGCAGGCCTTTCCTTTACAGCGTAATCAGTAATCAGCTTCTTGCTCAAACGCAAGTAGCGAACAGCATCCGCATCCGTGCCATCGTCAATAACAAACTTGCTGTTATCTCCTTCACCTTTTTTAACGTAGTACTGGTAATCACCAGAATGATATACGGACGGGCGGTATCCAGCAGCCTTTGGAAGCTCAATGTATTCGTACTTATCAACATCGTCAAGTTTATTCAACTTTTCAACGTCAATCGTAAGCTCGTACGGCTGCACAAGCTGCTTATTCGCAGCACCACCAATCGTGTAGCGAATTTTCAAATTGTACGTAGCATTTGGCTTTTTGTCAGTTTGTACCTGTTCGTTGGCTTCACTGGTGCTTCCAGCCGTTGGATTATCCGTATTCGGCTTAATTACCTGGCTATTTGGATCAGTTGCTGCGTTATTAGTTGTTGTGCCAGCGCTCGGTGTAGAAGCAGGTGAAGGCGTTGAATCATTGCTCGAAGCAGACCTAGACCCTGAAGCAGGTGTTGAGCCAGTAGTTGAAGGCGTAGCGCTTTTATCTTCGCCTGTGGCACCTGTAGTTGCACCTTGCGCATTATCATGCGAACCTTGTGCAGCGGCATTGCCTTGTGTACTTGGCTTTTCTGTACTTGGTTTAGCTGTACTTCCAGCACCAACATTAGATTCCGTACTAGCAGAAGCTGCAGGAGCAGACGGAGTTTCAGGTGCTTTATTTGCAGGAGCCGCAGGAGCACTTGTTGTTGTAGTTACACTACTCCCATTGGAAGCACCATCGCCGCTCTCAAGAGACCTAGCCTTACGCACTTTTGGCGTATTTGCATCGTTTACTGTATTCGTATTTTCTGCGTGAGTGCTTGAAGGTTGTGCGTTTGTATTCTGCTCAGCTGCAGGTTTCGCGCTTTCAGCATTTCCAGACTGCGCATTTCCAGACTGCGCATTTGCTGACTGCGCATTTGCTGGTTGTTCAGGCTGCTTATTTTCAGCTGGCTTAACCTCTGCCGGTTTAACGCCACCAGCATTTGTTGGTTGCTTTGCTTCCGGCTGCTTTGCTTCTGCCGGCTTCGCGGCTGGCTTTGCGTTTGCAGTCTCTGAAGTTTCTGGTTGTGTAGGTTGCTTCGATGCAGGAGCGGCAGCTGGCTTTGTGCCTGCTGGCTTTACAGCATCAGGATTTGTCGCAGCTGGCTTTGTATCTGAAGCCTTTGTGTCAGCTGGCTTTACAGAATTTTCAACTTTAGGTTTTGCAACAGCTGGCTTTTCAGTCGTTTTAGTTGCAGGTACAGACGCGTTCGACTTTGGCTTTTCCGCAACCTTACCAGTTTCAGCTGGATTGGTTTGCTCAGCCTTAGTATGCTTTACATCTGGCTTCTTCGCAGATTTTACAGGTTTTGCAATCTCAGAACTTGCTGTATCTTGCTCACTCTTAGTCGCAGTCTTAGTAGCACTATTATCTGCACTACTAGTAGCAGATCTATCCTCAAAATTATTAGTATCAAAAGAACGATTTGAAGGCGAAGACGAATCGCCATTTGTAACAAAATATTCGCCAGAATCCTTAACACCTACGGAAGAATCGCCAGCAACCGTTTCCTGATTCTTAACGCCTTCAGCGATAGCATTAGAATCAGTATTCTTAACTAAATATTCCTTAACAGAATCAACCATCTGACGCATAGTGCGATCAGAAGTAGCACCCGTGTTAAGCAATCCATTCTTATATAAGCCGTTTCCATCGCCATCGCCCTTGCCATTACCAGAGCCTTTGCCGGCGCCATTTCCAGCACCTTTGCCAGAAGTCTTAGCAACACTATTTACATAAGACGGATCAAAAGAATCAGGGTTAAAAGAAGTCCTAGCTAAAGCCGCAGCGCCAGGCAACACCATAGACAATGTAGACGCTAAAGCTACAGCTGCAACGCCAAGGCGACGACCAGAAACACTAGTAGCGGTAGACGAGGAAGAACGCTTAGCAGTTTTAGCATTTTTCTTAACGCTCTTAACACTCTTAACGTCATTAGCGTTACTAGCGTCGCCAGAAACGCTCTTATGCTTAGCAGATTTAATGCTTAAAAAGTCACTACCACTATTTTTAGTTCTAGCCAATTCGACTCCCAAACTCCGTTACATATATATAGTACATAGAATCAACATGCACGTTTAGTATTTAACAATCAAAATACACAACATACGACAATGTTTAACAACCAGTGCACTCCAAAAAAATACTTAACCTTCACTATTAAAGCACAAGCTATAGATACCCCCCCCCCCATAACAATTGCAATATCTGTGTTTCCTTGAGTTTCTTGTGATAAATGTTTAAGCAATACGCAATTGTTCAGACTCGTAAGAGGGCTGGGTGATTCTTGGTCGAACAATATAAGAGCGGCAGCCGATACCAAATAATCCAATGATCAACCACTACAAACAAACTTCAACCAAAAAAACAAAATCAAAGCCAAAACGGAACAACCGCAACAACAACCAACACGCAAGAGGCAGAGCGTTGTGAGACAAGAAACACCCAGCCCTCGCGCAACAGTAAGCAAAGACAAATTGCTCGCGCAGATTAGCTGCGCTCACGTCTTCGCTTGCGTTGAAAGCACACCGTGCTTTCAACCTTAAGCAAGCTCAGCGCTCCAAATTGCCTTCGCGCGCTACGCTTTAAGCGCTCAGGCAGGTTGGCGCGCCTGCGAGGAGAGAAATACTCAAACCTCGCGCAACACCAAGTAGGAAAGCGCGCTACGCTTTAAGCGAAAAGGCAGGTCGATTCGCGTGTGCAGAAATAACAAAAACCGCGCAAGCCAAGAAAATCTTGACTATGCGCGGCTTATAAAATCTTAGAAAATCCTAAGCAAAACCTTACTCGGCTGCAGGAGCTTCTGCAGCAGCAGGAGCAGCAGCATCGGCTGCAGGAGCGGCAGCTGTCTCTTCTGTAGCAGCATCTTCTGGAACAGTAACGCTAACAACAGACTCTTCGCCATCCATGTCGAGCACAACGCCCTCAGGAAGCTTAACATCTTTAGCAAACACCTTGGTGCCATCGGTCAAGCCGTCAACATTAACCACCAAGCGCTCTGGCAAGTTGGCAACGTCTGCGCGAACCTTAAGCTCCTGAACGTCTACGAATGCAACAGCAGCACCCTTTGGAGTGCCTTCAACAAACACTGGCACCTCAACGTCAATCTTTTCGCCAGCCTTAACTTCGTAGAAGTCAATGTGCTCAACGATGCGCTTAACAGGGTTGCGCTGAACGTCCTTAACAACTGCGATTCGTGACTCATTGCCGAACTTAATAGTGAACAAAGCGTTTGCGTGACGAAGAGAAAGAGTAGTCTCCCTCATTGGAAGAGTCACGTGTACAGGCTCAGCACCACCAGCGTAAATGCTGGCTGGAATCAAATTGGCAACACGCAAACGGCGAGCAACGCCCTTACCGAATTCATTGCGAACTTCGCCTTCAAGTGTAATCTTTGTAGCCATATCGGTCTCCTTATGGTCTGGATTATGCGGATAATCTTATTTAAATCCAGCTTCAGGCGCACCGACGCGCCGAAAACCACCATAAGTTGGCTATCAGCCCAGTCGATAACGGAACTTACACAACAATCGCAAGCAACCAACGAATCGCAAAGCGCCTATCGCAAGTATCGCAGTGTTATTCCCTCGCCAAAGCAACTTATCTAGTCTATAAAAACACTTAGACAGATAAAGTCTAAAGTCAAATCCAACACCAAAAGGTGACTTGAATCACACCAACGATTATCATGTATATATAGTCAAAGGCGCATAACAAATATGTGCTCGAAACAAGCTGATTTAACCAAAATAAATTAGCAAATTTAAGCATTTAGCAAAATTAAGGAGCAGATGTGTCCGTCCTAAATACACTCCAGCAGCAAGCTTTCAATCTTGCTCGTAAGGCTTTGCAAATTGGCAGCAACTTCGCGCACCCAGTAAGCGACGACATCGCAGGAGAACCAGACTATTCTATTCCACAAGATCAGCAAGACGGATCACAGAATAAACAGAATAATCTGCTTCAGCAAAATCAGCATCTCCCACGAGTAGACGAATGGGGTTCTCAACTACAAACCACCACTTTCCTAGACCCACAAACTGGCTTGCTAACCACAAAAACGGACGGAAATCCGCCATTAGACGAAGGCACAAGCATCTACGACTTGTATGCAGACAGGGCAGCAAGAATGGGAGATGATCCACTTTACACATACAAAGAAAACGATGAATGGGTTACAAAAACAGCCAACCAGTTCCTTACAGAAGTTAGAAAAGCCGCAAAAGGCTTGATTCACTATGGATTGCGCAAAGGCGACGCTGTTGCGTTAATGTGCAAAACCTCGTATGAGTGGGATGTTGTTGACGCTGCGGTTATGGCTTGCGGAGGCGTTCTGGCTACAATTTACGACACGGACTCCGCTGAGCAAATTCGCAACATTGTAAATAACTCCGATTCGCGCTTTTTGATTGTTGGCACAACTGAAATGAAAGACAATGCAGAAGGAGCTATTGAAGAATGCCCGAGCCTTGAGCGCATTATTTGCATAGAAACAGGCGGATTGGCGGAACTACAAGCCTTTGAATACTCCGTTAGCGATGAAGAACTAGACGAGCGAATTGACTCGGTTAAAAAAACCGACTTGTGCTCTATTGTGTACACTTCTGGATCTACAGCTGCGCCAAAAGGCGTGGAAATGACGCATGAGCATTACTGCACAACCGCGTTAAACTTGCCAACTTACTTGCCGGACTTGCTTAGCGAGCCTAACGGTTCTGTGCTTCTATTCTTACCTCAAGCCCATTCGTTTGCGCGCGCAATCAACTATATTGTTGTTGCTAGCACGCTTAGAATCTACATTGCGCAAGGCATTACAACGCTTATATCCGACCTTCAAGTCGCAAAACCAACTGTTATGATTGTCGTTCCACGCGTGCTAGAAAAAGTGTATAACGCAGCTTCGCAAAAGGCAGGTCATGGAGCTAAGGGACTTGCTTTCCAGGGGGCTGTTGTTACGGCTCAGCAATACATGAAGGAAGTTCAGGATTCTGGAGATGCTAAGGCGCTAACAAAGGCTCGCCGAGCTGCTTACGATCCACTCGTTTACCGCCCGATTCGCCAAGCGCTTGGCGGACGCGCACGTTGGATTGTTGCTGGTGGCGCGCCACTAGATCCTGAGCTGATTTCATTCTTCCGCGGCGCAGGCGTGCCAGTTTATGAGGGTTATGGTCTTACGGAAACCACCGCCCCGTGCGCGTTTACTCCTATTGGCGTTCCATTCCGTGAAGGCTCTGTTGGCATTGCTTTCCCAGCTTTCACTTTGCGAATTGCTAAAGATGGCGAAGTGCAAATTAAGGGCACTTGCGTGTTTAAGAAGTATCACAAGAATGAAGAGGCGACAGAAACTTCGTTTACAGAAGACGGATGGTATGCTACTGGCGATTTGGGTCGCATTGACGACGATGGCATGCTTTACATTACTGGTCGCAAGAAGGACTTGATCATTACCGCTGGCGGCAAGAATGTGGCTCCGGGTCCTATTGAAGAAGTGATTAAGCGTTGCGAACTTGTATCTCAAGCTCTTGTTCTTGGAGATAAAAGACCATTCATATCTGCTCTTGTGACTTTAGACGAGGAGATTTTACGCAATTGGCTTAAGACCAAGGGCTTGGACGAGACTATGAGCATGGAAGACGCCGCAAATAACGCGGTTGTGCGCGCGGAAATCCAAAAGTTTGTGGATATTGCAAACGAGGACGTATCGCGCGCGGAATCTGTGCGAAAGTTCATTATTCTGCCAGAAGAGTTTACTCAAGAAAACGGCTTAATGACGGCTTCTATGAAGATTATTCGCCCGCGCGTTATTAAGAAATACGCTAATCTGCTTAACACGCAAATGTATACGATTCGCAAGAAGTAGCGCCTAAAGCGTAACTCGCAAATCGCCCAAAACCGCGGTTAACTGGTCTTATAACTGACTAGTCTTCCGCGGTTTTTTGTATCTACACACGATCCCGCTTTTTGCATCTACCCCATGCTTCATGCGTTATATTTGTCGCACCTCCGAGACAAATATAACGAAAATCAGCCAAAAGGCGTTACAAATGTCTCATCAGTGATGCAAATCTAACGAAATTAGGGCAAAAAGCGTTACAAATGTCGCACCTCCGAGACATATATAACGAATCCAGCCATCTCGCAACAGAAAACAAAGAACGTCGCTCACTCGAGACAAATCTAACTTCACAAAATCAGCGCACATACACCATCGCTCGCATAAATCACAGCATTTTAATAATCCTAGGAACTCCTGCATCAATCAGCTTACTCTCAACCCTTTTAGGATTAACAATATCCGAAATGGTAAAACGCACAATCCTGCTTACTCCACACTCCTTCATAAGCAACGCTTCACGCTCAGCCTGCCGGTCAATATTGCGATTAATAACACTAGGATTATACGATTTACGCAACATTCGATTATCGCATGACGAATTAAAATCGACGTTAGTATGACTAGGATTATCGAAATCAACGTAATACTTTGAATGCCCGTCAAACTCGCCAACAATCAACTCAGCATTGGGAAGCCGCCACAAAAAATCACACCTATACTTGCCACCTGAGTGCGGCAATATAAACTCGCGTTGCAATTCTGGCACCATAAATCCGAGCGAAATCATCGTTCCTCGCGCGAACGATTCACCGCCGTTTTCACTTAATCTATTTGCAAAACAACAAAGGCGTCTAAGCGAGAGAAACTTGTCTATTCTAGTTTCACAGCAACTTCCAAAAAATGTGCTTTCAAATAAATCAGAGGTTGTTGCAGCAGAAACACTTTTATAATTATTAATATCCGAAGTCGAATATCTACTTTCACAAATAGAGATGACTTTAGCAAAATCAACATTATCGCGAGCAGCAGAATCGAAAATCGACAATGCTGATCTAAAATTCATGCTATTTGCAACATCGAAAAGCATTGTGCTCTTATCTACAATATGACTTCGAACTCCGTAATCTATATTGTCGCTTAAATGCGAAAGAACAACGAAGCGACCGCCACTTCCCTCCCTTCCACGCACAATTCGAACATCATCACTAGTGCCATCCATCTCTCTGCCTGTTGCATTAATTCTACGCAACAACGGATTATCATTTGCAGACTTTCTGGTTATAGTGCGAACGTAAATTGGAATTGACTGAGACGGCAGCATTTTGACGCAATCACTATTTTTATCAGTTTTATAATCAGTTTTATAATCATATGTTATGTGATCATAATCATTCACAACATCGTAGCCGATTAGCGCAGCAGCAGTAACCCCTGTAAATTTCCAGTCTGGATGAATATCCATCAAAGAAAACGCTATATGTCGAATTTGCTCAGCTGTATACAGATTTTGCCAATATTCTGTTCTTGCGTAAAGACCTGGGAATACTCTCACAAGCGATCCTGCCCTAGTGTACCTATACACACACTGCCTTTGCGAATTGCTGATTGGATGAAAACAACGATGCTCAAACTCAGCTTTTTCGAGCATGCTTTTAACGTTAGACTTTTTCATAAGCCTGAGATTATGAGATAAGCAATGAATGCGCAATAGATTTTAAGGAATGTGGATAAAGGATAGCTTGTAAGTATTAGACTAGACTGAGTTGACTTACGACAAGCGTTAGATTTGCCTCACCGATGATGCAAATCTAACAAATTTAACCCAAAAAGCGTTACAAATGTCTCATCAATGATGCAAATCTAACAAATTTGACCCAAAAAGCGTTACAAATGTCTCACCTCCGAGACATATATAACAAATCTGAGGCAAACAGAGAATGTCGCTCGCGCAGATTTAATCCATAGGTATTTGATAAAATCGCGTTGAAAACTTGATACCCCCCCCCCCGGTAGAAAATATGTTTTCCAAAACAAGACGAACGGCAAGAAATTGCTAAAAAATCTTGTTCAAAAACACGAAAACTAGCGATTTCCTATTATCAAACATGAGGAGAGGTTTTATGAATGCTAAAATCGCAGCCGCTATATCTTTAGGCGCAAGTTCACTGGCATTATTCGCAATGGCAAATGTGGCAAATGCCGATGTTGTAAATCAAAACTCAGATAATGCAAATATTGAAATTAATGCTAATCATGAGAATCCTGATCCACAGGAAGCTAAAGCAAATGAACTCGCAAGAGAAGCTGAAAAGCTTGAGTTAGAAACCAAAACAGAAGTAGGCAAAGCCGATGAAGCTGTTAAAAACGCAAATAGCAATCTTGCAAAAGTAAATAAAAAAGTAGAAGACGCATCCAAAAAAGCATCCGAAGCTATAGAAGCGAAAAATCAAGCAGAAAAAGATGCAGAGGATGCAAAGAAGCAAGATGCAGAAGCTAAAGAAAAAGTAGATGCAGCTCAAAAGATAGTTGACGAAGCCGAAAAAATTAAAGAAAATGCACAATTAGCGGCAAGTAACGCCGAAAATGCAAAGAAGCAAGCAGAAAACACTGAAGCACAAGCTATAGATGCAAAGAAGCAAGCAGAAACACAACTTGAACAAAATCAAAACGAACTACAAAATGCCCAAAAAGCTGTAGATGAAGCAAAAACAAATCTGAATGAAGAAAACAAGAATCTAAACGCAGCTAAAGAAAATCTTGAAAAAGAAAAGTCATCTTATACCTCTTTAGTTGAAAGCGCAAAATCTCTTGAAGAAGCAAAGAAGAAAACAGATAATGAGCTTAAAGACAAAGAAACAGAATTAAAAGAAAAACAAGCACAGTTAGATCAACTTAAAAAGTCTGATTCTGCTTTAAGCAATACGGATTTGGAAAAAGTAAAACAAATTGCTAAAGAGAAAGAATCCGTTTATAAGCAAGCTCAAGAAAAAGTAAAACAGAGCAAATCATCAATTGAAGAGAATTGAATATAAATAATTGCAAAATATAGCGAAACACTAGAATCTAAAGAAGAAGAACTAGAAAAAATCGATGATTACAAAAATCTAGTTGAATCTTACAAAAACTTAGACAACCTTAGAGGAAAAGCTGATGCAGCAGGAAAAGTCTATGATACCGAAAGCAAAAATGATTCTAATACAGAAAATTCATTAGAGAAGAGGTCTGACTTCTACAAATTCTTGCAATATGTGATTAACACTGAAAAAGCTAAGAAAAGTAACAAGAACGAAGATCTTATTGCAGACGCTGAGCGCGCTCAGAAAATTCTTAAAGGTGAATCATATGTGATTCCAAGGCAAGAATTCCAAGATGGATCGTATAAAGAAGCACAAACAATAGAAGCTCCAACATGGTATGAGGATATTGTAAAACCTGGGCTTGGTAGAGTTGGAAGCGCGGACTCTTTGCAAAACATGAAGGAAGCCGCTGAGTATTACGATGCTCTAAACGAGTACAGAAGAAACGATAACAACTCGTTGCAAAATGTAGACGTGCGTTTAAGCTTGATTGCCGAAAGCATTGTGCATTCCTTCTACTCTGCTGCTATTAATAATCATGCATTAAACCATGAAAAGTATGATAACGCTAGTGTTATGGACACTACACCGTACAAAACTGCAGAAAATCTTGCTTGGGGTGATTACGACGGCCATAAAAATGGTCGAATGAAATATTCAAATAACGATTGCAAAGTTCTAGATGACGGTAAAACTTCATGCTCAAAACAACTTAAAACGCAAAGCACAGAACCTAAACCTACAGACAACAAGTCAAATGCCTTAGACGGCTGGTATACGCTTGAAAAGAATCGTTATGAAGAAGCTAGAGATAAAGGAATCTTCTATACATTCAAGGGCGATACAAAAATTGAAAACAAGCTTTCTGAAGCTGGCAAGCAATTCCTCAAGGAAAATCAATATGATTTTGGAATGAAATTAAGCCAAAACCCAGACACAAGATTATTCGAAAACAATGACAAAAATGGCAAGCTAACTAATTTATTTAGTCTTTCCGTAGGTCATTACACTACTTTTGCTAGAAAAGATATAAACGCTGGCGGTTTCGCAGAAGGCGATTTATATATTCAAGAAATGACTAGACCTTCTGGCAGTAAACAAGAAACTGTTACAAAAAATGAAGATGTTTCCGTATGGCACGGAAGCAACGAATCTTCGATTAGTGTTGCCAAATATAAAGAGCTTCTTGATGGTTATGAGAACAGTCTAAAGCAAGAAAAAGCTGCTGGAAGCGCATCTGAAAATACAGATGAAATCGCTAAATTGCAAAAGCTGAATGCTGAAGCAAATAAAGCAAATGCAAATTTGTTTGAAGCTAAGTACAATCTTCGAAAAGTACAATACGATTTGAATTTGCCAGACAAAAAGAGCGCTAAGGGGCTAAAAGAACAAGAATTAGAACATGTAAAAGCCGAGAAAGAAAAAGCAAATAATGAAGCTAAAAAATATGGCGACCCTAACGCAGACTGGGGAAGCGAAGAAAATGCAGCTATTGCAAACATGCTTGCTAAACAATGGCAGAAAAAGTACACGAATTTAGATGGAAAGGTTAAAACTCTTAGTAGCTCGACTGATTCTGCGAATTCTAAGAACTTAGCAAATAAAACTGCCTTGGATGCTTTCATAAATTCTGCATACGATTTTGATAGCGCTAAGAACGAGTTAAAAGAAGCTCAAGAAGAATTTGCAAAGCTCACTATTGAAGCAGAGAAATACGAGAATGAGTATAAAGTTGCAAGCACAAATGTAAAAGAAGCCGAGAAACAATCTCAGTTAACTGGTGAAGCAAAGCAAGCTAAAATCAGGGAGTTTGAAGAATCTGTAAAGCAACTCAAATCTACTAAAGACGATTTGCAAATCAAAGCTAATGATGCTGCTAAAAACTTGGCAGAAGCCAACGAGAAGGTCACGAAACAAGATGCAGCTGTTGGTAATGCCACACGGATGCTTGATTCTGCTCGTAGCAAAGTTAGTGAAGCAGAGGAACAATTAAAACTTGCAAACAAATCTAAGGAAAAAGCTGAACAGCAAGTTGCACAAGCTCAAAGCCAAGTTAACAAAGCACAGAAGCAAATTGAAGATGCAAGCCAACAAATTGATTCTGCTAACAGAAAAGTTACAGAAGCTCAAAAGCAAGTTCAAGATGCTGAACAGCAGGTAGCTGCAGCAACCGAAGTTAAGAATAAAGCTGATGCTACTAAGTCGAATACAACTAAGTTAGTATCTGATGCTGCTGCTAAAGCCGCTCAAGCTAAGCAAAAAGCTAATGAAGCAAAGTCTGCTATTGAGCAAGCACAACGCATTACAAAAGAAGCTCAAAGCCAATTTGAATCAGCAAAGAAAAAGGCTGAAAACGTTAAAATGCAAGTTTTGCAAGCAAAGCAAAAAGTTGCTGAATTGCATGAGAAAGTTAAGACGCTTTTGGCTGGAGCTAAAAATAACGTAATTGAAAGGTACAACGCTACTTTTGCTGCCGTAAATCAAAGCTTCAATAATTTTGAGAATACGCTTATTCTTCGTTTTACAACGCTTGATGCAGTGGAACAGTCTCTTAATGAATCTACTAGTACTTTAGATAAGACTTTAAAGGACGTAAATTCGCTGGTGACTTCAGATAATGAGAATAATGGTGATGGTGGCAATAATGGTGGTAATAATGAATCTCCAACAGTGCCACAAACAAATCCGTCTCATGATGCAAGCACAGATTTAACGCCTGCTCCTACCCCATCTAAAGAAGTAGAATCGGGCAACGCTAATCAGAATACTGGTTCAACTAGCGCAACGCAGAATAACACGAGCAACAGTACGAGTTCTAGCGAATCCTTCGAGAACTACTACAACCAGTATCTTGCAGGATACGCAAACAACTTATTCGGCAGCGAGCAACTCGGATTCCACGCTGCTATTCCAGCTGCACAATCGCAAAGCGCAAACGATGCTAACGGTGCTAACGGTGCAAATGCTCAAAATGATAATGGCGTTGCAGCGAATAATGTTGCAGGAGCTGCGCACACTAACACTCTTAGCGCAAGCAGCGCTAACCGCATAGCAGCTGCTCTTGCATCTGGCTCTAAAGCTGCAGCTAAGGATCTTGCTAAAGATCTTGCTAAAGCACAAGATGCTGCTAAGGATTCTGCTGCTAAGAGCGAGTCCAATAAGGATAATGCAAAGAACGACGCAAAGGATTCTGCAAAGAGCAAGTCTAAGAGCGAATCCAAGAATGATTCCAAGAGTGAATCTAGTGAATCCAAGGATGAGTCTAAGAACGCTCAAGCTTCTGGCGGCGCACAAGACGGCGCACAAAGCGCATCCAACAACACTACACTTAAGGTTGTTGCAGCTCTAGCGGCTGTTGTTGCAGGAATCGCAGCAATCGGAGGCGGCACTTACT
>QWCU01004601.1_pt1 | contig 215991 bp, 181 predicted proteins | sample 1972601 | NCBI WGS metagenome assembly QWCU01 (sample SAMN09866700, study PRJNA288562) | Human vaginal metagenome isolate pre2_vaginal, whole genome shotgun...
AGCAGCGGCTGGAGCAGCAGCCTGAGCCTTAGCAGCCTCAGTCTTCTTAGCAGAAGCCTGAGCAGCAGGACCAAACTTACCATTCAAAGCATCAGCATAAATCTGCTTCGTACCAGGAACAGCTGGGAAATCAGCAGCCAAAGGATCAGAAGTCACAACAGGAGGAAGAGCAGCAGGATTCACACCCAAACGAACTGCATCGTTATAAGCATCCTTATACTCAGCCAAAGCCTTGTTATAAGCAGCAACAGCAGCGAAAGCAGCATCACGAGCAGCATTAAACTCAGCTTCAGCCTTCTGCTCAGCGTCAAAAGCACGCTGCTCATGAGCATGAGCACGGTTCAAAGCATCACGAAGAGCAGTTTCCTTAGCAGAATTATTCTCACCAGAAGCCAAGAAATCAGTCAAATCCTGGTTAGCCTTCTCAGCAGCGGCCTTACGAGCAGCAAGCTCAGTCATAGTCTCAACAAGAGTCTTCCTCTTAGCAGCATAATCAGCCTTCTTCTCAGCAAGATTATTATCAGCCTCATCCAAAGCAAGCTTAGCCTTATACACGTAATGAACAGCAAGCTTCTTCTTAGCAGCATCAGACAAGTTCAACTTACCAAGATCCTTGATCTTCTGATCAGGAGTGGTAGTATCGTCCTTCTTATCATCCTTCTTAGGAGCCTGCTTGTCGTCCTGCTTTGAATCCAATGAATCCTCAGTGTACTCGCTGCTACCAAACACAGCCTTCTTCACAGCCTGATACTGAGCCTCAGTAATCTTGCCATCAAGCAAATCATTGTATGCCTTACCAAGCTTCTCAGCACGAGTACCAGCATACTGAGCAAGCAAATCAGGCTGGAACTCATCTACCGTAGGATTCGCAATACCACGCTTACGAGCTTCAGCAGCAACGCCCTCAGCAGAAGAATTATTCAATGTATCGTTTGGATAATCAAGAAGACGGTGAGATTCTGCAGCGTCTTGTTCATCCTCAGCTTTTTGCAACATGGCTTTAAGCTCTTGGTAAGAGCTTGTTTTAGAGGTGCGAATATTATTTGTTACAAAACCAAGTCCACGCTGTTCTGCCTCTTGAGCTAACTGAGTACGCTCAGTATCAGTAGCAGGAACTTTTGCAGCCATTGCTGGGGTTGCCATTGCGAAGCCGGCAAGCAAAGTTGCGCCAGCAGCGAAAGCGGCGATAGCCTTCTTATTCATCATTTTAATTTCCTTTCTTCTTCTCCTCCGCGCAGGTACACGAAGAAAAATCTTAAACATCCAACAACATTCAAAACATTGTGGATAACCACCATCTAGAGCATCTAGCTAGCAGCTGCTTATTAACATACCCCCCCCCCCCGCTTTAAAAAAGTCAAGAGGCAACCACACAAAACAAACAAGAAAAAAATAATGTTACACACAAACTAATCCACAATAAAAACTATTTTCACCATAATATTTGCGGATTAACACTAATAAAACCGTAAAAACACATTATTTCAAGGTTTTTAAAGAATTTTCCCAGACTTTTCTCAGGAAACTACTCAGAGACAGAGACAAGAACACTAACACTATAAAACCATTGAAAAATCAACATTCCACACACACCCACACACGCAACACGCCGACACCACGCAGCGCCACACCAACGTCAAACCAACACCACACGAAATGCCACGCTACAATACAATCGCTCACAACTAGATTCCCGCATTTGTTCCCTTTTTAGCAAAATAGAAACAAACGCGGGCAAAAAGAAACAAAAAGCAGGAGCCGCGATAAATAATCGCAAACTCCTGCTTATCTAGCGTACCTTATTACAAAAGTCAGCCTTAGATTAACTTAGATCACATTAAATCACCTTAGCGTTAGGCAACACATTGCCGTCCTTATCAACGTTACAACTGTGCTCAACAGCAATAGTAATATTGTCTGAGTCAACAGAAAAGAATCCGTCAGTCACCTTAAAAACATGACGAACGCCATTCAAATCGTCAACCTTTACAAATCCGTGATCAATCAACGCAAGCACAGCCTCATGCCCAGGAAGAACACCCATTGCGCCATTCACAGAAGGAATAACCACAAACTTGGCATCGCCTTCCCAAACAGGATGCCTGGCTGCAACCACACTAACGTGCAGCGTTTTCACTTGCTTTTCTGCCATAATCACGCACCAAACTCTTGCTTCATATCGTGCCAACGACGCTCAAGATCATCGATGCCACCAATGCCAGAGAACGCCTGCTCAGGAATCTCATCGTAAGTACCATTGCAAATTCGCGTAAACGCCTCAATGGTCTCATCAGCTGGAACATAAGAACCTGGACGACCAGTGAACTTTTCAGCCACATAGAAGTTCTGACCAAGGAACTGCTCAATCTTACGAGCACGGCTCACAGTGGTCTTATCTTCCTCACCAAGCTCATCAATACCAATCAAAGCGATGATGTCCTGAAGCTCCTTATTACGCTGCAAAATAGCCTTCACACGATTAGCGCAATCGTAATGAGCCTGACCAACATAACGCGGATCAAGAATTCGCGAAGTAGAAGTCAAAGGATCCACAGCTGGGTAAATACCCTTAGCCGCAATATCACGCGAAAGCTCAGTAGTAGCGTCCAAGTGCGTAAAGGTTGTTGCAGGTGCAGGATCGGTGTAATCATCTGCAGGCACGTAAATAGCCTGAAGCGACGTAATAGAATGACCGCGCGTAGAAGTAATGCGCTCCTGCAACGCACCCATTTCATCCGCCAAGTTTGGCTGATAACCAACTGCAGAAGGCATACGACCAAGCAACGTGGAAACCTCAGAACCTGCCTGAGTAAAGCGGAAGATGTTGTCGATAAACAGCAACACATCCTGATTCTGAACATCACGGAAATACTCAGCCATAGTCAAAGCAGTAAGAGGCACACGAAGACGAGTCCCAGGAGGCTCATCCATCTGACCAAAGACAAGCGCTGTTTTCTCCAAAACGCCAGCCTCAGCCATTTCGCCAATCAAATCGTTACCCTCACGAGTACGTTCGCCAACGCCAGCAAACACAGACACACCACCGTGATTCTGTGCAACGCGCTGAATCATCTCCTGAATCAACACGGTTTTACCAACGCCTGCGCCGCCGAACAGACCGATCTTTCCGCCCTGTACGTAAGGCGTAAGCAAATCGATAACCTTGATACCAGTTTCAAACATTTGAGTCTTAGACTCAAGCTGATCGAAAGCAGGTGGGTTGCGGTGAATTGGCCACCTTTCAGTAACCTCAATGTTTTCGCCTGGTTTAGCGTTTAAAATGTTACCAGTTACGTCAAAAACGTGACCTTTTGTAACATCTCCAACAGGCACAGAAATTGGTCCACCAGTGTCTCTAACTAAAGCGCCACGGACCAAGCCGTCCGTAGGCTTAAGTGCCACTGCTCGCACAGTTGAATCACCAAGGTGCTGCTCAACTTCCAATGTAATCTCGTGGACGGTATCTCCCTCCGTGTTTCCAACGGTGTTGATATCCACTTTGAGAGCATTGTAAATATCTGGAAGATAGCCGACTGGGAATTCAACGTCAATCACGGAACCCTGAACACGGGTTACGCGACCAGCCGTTGGATCGGCTTCCTTTGCATCTTCTGGAGGTGCTGTGGTCTGATCTTCAGCCATATGCTCCTATTCCTCCTCATTATTCAGCGCGTCAGCGCTGCCGATAATCTCGGTAAGTTCTTGTGTGATGGAAGCCTGGCGAGAAGCATTAAGCTTTCTTGTCAAATCCTCCACCAAATTGCGGGCGTTATCTGTAGCCGTATGCATAGCATTCTGTCTACTAGCTGTTTCGGAAGCAGCAGAAGTAAGCAAACATTCGTGTATACGCGATTGAATATACTTTGGCAAAACCGAATCCAACACTTCGTCTGGACTTGGCTCAAAGCAATATTCCACAGCGTCCGGATTACTGCGGCTAACAGCTTCTTCTCGAGCCGAAACCGCACCCGTAGACGAAAGCGAAGCCGAAGGGCCAGAAGCTGCCTCGTAATCTGGACGATGCATAGCAAACTCTTCGCCGTCCTTTAAAGGAACCAGCTCAACTGGAAGCATGCGCAGAGTACGAACCTTCTGCCTCACCATGTTTATAAACTCGGTGAATACAATGTAAAGCTCCGAAACTCCTCCATCTTCTTCTGGAGTCATATACGCATCCATTAAAGTATCGGAAATTCGCTCCGCAATAGTCACATCAGGATGATCAGTAGACCCTTCCCAAGTGCCTGCAACATCGCGATTACGATACTTGTAATAGGTTGCGCCACGGCGACCATACACGTACAGCTCAGCGTGCTTTCCTTCCGCATCCAACTTTGCGAGCAACGCCTCGGTTTCTCGAATAATCGAAGACGTAAACGCGCCAGCCATGCCACGGTCTGAAGTTAACGCCAACACGGCTACGCGATTACCCGAACGTTCTTTACCAAAAATAGGATGCTTAATATTCGCTTCATGATGAGCTACCAACGCCTGCACGGCATCGAAAATTGCGTCGCTATAAGGCTTAGCATTTAGAGCGATATCACGCGCTTTTGCTATATGAGAAGACGCAATCATTTCCTGAGCCTTAAAGATTTTACCTAAAGACTGTGTGGAAATAATTCTCGATTTCAATGCAAGTTGGGAGGACATACGCTACTTCCCCTCAGATTCACGATTATCCGACTTCGGCTTTGCAACAAGCTGCTCTTTTTCAACTGGAGCAGGGTTTTCAGCTGGAGGCAGAGAATCCTTAACAATCAAAGGCTTACCTGCAGAAGTCTTAAACATCCTACGGAAGTCCTCAATTGCAGCATCAAGCTTCGATTCTGTTTCTTTGGTGAAATCTTCAGTATCGCGAATCACTTGCAAAATGTCGGTTCCCTTATCGAGATAATCCAATAATTCGCTTTCAAAACGCAAAACATCTTTTACAGGAATATCGTCTAGCTTTCCATGAGTGCCTGCCCACACGGAAACAACTTCTTGCTCCATAGAATGAGGCGAGAACTGCTTCTGCTTAAGCAACTCGGTTAAACGAGCGCCACGAGTGAGCTGAGCCTTGGAAGCTGCATCCAAATCGGAAGCGAACATTGCAAAGGATTCCAAAGACTTGTATCGAGCCAAAGAAATCTTAAGCATGCCAGAGACCTTCTTCAAAGCCTTAGCCTGAGCAGCACCACCAACACGAGACACGGAAATACCAACATCGACTGCTGGACGCTGACCTGCGTTGAACAAATCGGACTGCAAGAAGATCTGACCATCAGTGATAGAAATCACGTTGGTTGGGATGTATGCAGAAACGTCGTTTGCTTTAGTTTCAATAATTGGCAAGCCAGTCATTGAGCCGCCGCCCATATCGTCGGAAAGCTTTGCGCATCTTTCTAGCAGACGAGAGTGAAGATAGAACACATCGCCTGGATACGCTTCACGCCCAGGTGGGCGACGAAGAAGCAAAGAAATCGAACGATATGCTTCCGCTTGCTTAGACAAGTCGTCGAAAACAATCAAAACGTGCTTGCCGTTGTACATCCAATGCTGACCGATTGCAGAACCAGTATAAGGTGCAATGTACTTAAAACCTGCAGAATCCGAAGCTGGGCTTGCAACGATTGTTGTGTACTTCATAGCGCCTGCTTCTTCGAGGCTTTGACGTACAGCAGCGATTGTTGAACCCTTTTGTCCGATTGCTACGTAAATGCAACGGACTTGCTTCTTTGGATCTCCACTTTCCCAGTTTGTGCGCTGGTTAATAATCGTATCGATTGCGATTGCTGTTTTACCAGTTTGACGATCGCCAATAATCAACTGACGCTGACCGCGGCCAATTGGCGTCATTGCGTCAATTGCCTTTAAACCAGTAGACAAAGGCTCGTCCACAGGGTGACGATGGATCACGTCTGGAGCCTGGGCTTCAAGAATACGACGCTCCTTGCATTCAATCGCACCAAGACCATCAATTGGATTACCCAATGGGTCTACTGTACGACCAAGATAGGCGTCTCCCACTGGCACCGATAACACTTCGCCAGTGCGGTAAACTTCCTGCCCTTCTTCAATGCCCGTAAAATCGCCTAGAATAACCACGCCGATTTCGTGAGCATCAAGGTTAAACGCTAAGCCAAGGGTGTCGTTTTCGAAGGTGAGCAGCTCGTTTGCCATGCAGCCAGATAATCCAGCTACGTGCGCAATGCCGTCACCAGCCGTAACAACATAACCAACTTCTTGTGTTGGCATGTCTGCCGGCTTATACGAGTCAACGAACCCGTCAAGTGCCTTGCGTATAAGGGCGGGATCAATAGATAGTTCCGCCATAATTCTCCTTAATTTAACTTATTTCACTGCCTGTGTCCAAGCACCATTTCGCGCAGAACGCTGCAACTGCTTAAGCTGCATCAACATTGTGCGGTCTGTTACTTGATCGCCTATACGTATTCGCATACCACCAAGCACGTTTGGATCCACAATTGGGTTTATGTAGGCACGATGACCCAACTTGTTGCTGTAAATCTCAATCAAACGCTTGATTTGCTTATCCGTAAGAGGCTGAGCGGTTGTAACCGTAACCAAAGTTTCGCCTGCTTCGCGCTCAAAACCAGACCATGCGCCTCCAAAGCTGCCCGTCTTGCCACTTTCTGCACCGCCATGCCAAGTACCTACAAGATAGTGCATAATGCGCAATACAACAGGATGCGCCTTACCTCCAATAAGCTCGTCAATCAGTCGTGACTTATCTTCCGAAGACCTATTTGGATCGGTAATAGCGTCAGAAAGCTCTGGGTACTTTTCTAGCGTATCCATCATTGTTGAAAGCTCATCAGATATGCGCTGAGCTTCGTCATGAGCATCTGAAATGGCTTGCGCAAGCGAAGAACGCGATAAGTTTTCGCTTACTCGCGATGCCTTTTCTGGCATTCTTACCTCCTAATTCATGCAAAACTTAAGTAGCAATTAAGTAATACTAAAAAATCGTTTTAGCTACTCTTTTAACTACCTGTTTTGACCCGAACTCTTAACGTCTCCCACTTCATCAATAACATGATCAATGATTTTGGAGCCTACGGTATCGTCATCTAGCTTAGACGCAAGAATCTTTCCAGCTAATGCTGCAGCGAGTACCGATACCTCTCCTTGGAGGCTAGTCATGGCGTGCTTATGCTGAGCCTCAATGGAATGCTGAGCTTCGCTAATGATTTTCGCAGCGTCCTTTTCGGCACGCTGTCTTGCTTCATCAACAATCTTGGAAGCTTGTGCACGAGCCTGTTCGCGAGTTTTTGCGGCATCTGCTTGAGCTTGTGCAAGTTCTTCTTCCATCTGGCTCTTTAACTCATCAGCTTCACGCTGCGCGTTTGCTGCTTTAGCCATTCCGCCTTCGATTTTTTCTGCACGCTCATCGAGAATTGCCTGGAATTTAGGCATAACGAACTTGTAGAAAAACGCTGCAAGAATTACCAAAACAACTAACGACCACACTACGTCGTAAGGCTCAGGCAAGAACAATGCCAAACCATTACTCTCAGATGAATGTGCCATGGCTTGTCCTTTCTATTCTTTCAACACTTTTATATTTGTGCTGGAACGAGTTGTTTCGTTCGGTTCATTTTCCCATAATGTAGGCAACGAATCCAAGCAAGCCCAGAACCTCGATGAATGCCAAGCCAACGAACATGAACAGCTGAATACGGTTTCCGACTTCTGGCTGACGTGCAGTGGACTCCATAGCTTTAGCAACGACGATTGCCATGCCAAGTGCAGGAGAGATTGTTGCCACAGCAAAGCCAAGAATGCTCAGGTTACCGATCAGTCCTGCTAGAGCGATGATGTTATTTCATTGGTTTCCTTTCCGTTAAAACAGTAACCAGTATAAACCCATAAGATGTGTAAAATCTGAGAGTTAAGCTAATGCACTATGCAACAGCAACAGCAGATTTTTCTTCTTCCTCTGGGTAACTTTCCCGAAATGTATACGGATGCAAGCACGGTAAAGATAAATGCCTGCAATCCTGCTACCATAATTTCGAATAGGGTAAACAGAATGCCACCAAGCAGCCATAATGCACCGCCGAAGGCAAGGAGTTTATTGCTGGAATCCACCACAAAGAAGTTGGTGAATACTAAGCAAGTGGCCACCAGCAAATGGCCAGCAATCATATTCGCAAACAAACGGATTGTAAGCGAAAGTGGTCGCACAATTATTAATTCTATGAGCTGCAATGGCGAAAGAATAAAGTAAATCGGCCATGGCACGCCCGCTGGGAATAATGCTTCACGGAAGAATCGCAAAAAACCTTTTTCGCGTATGCCAGCAATAAGATATTGGCATACAACCCATAAAGCAAATACAAGCGGACCAGTAATGGTTGCGGTTGCAGCCATATTCAATCCTGGAATCACAGAACAAAGATTAAAGAAGAAAATTGTTATGAACAATGTAGACATCATTGGCACGTAACGCTTGCCGCGTTCTTCGCCAATCATCTCGTACACAATGTTGTATCGTACAAAGTCCATTAGGATTTCTAGCACGCTTTGGAATCTACCTGGAACAACCTTTGCACGAGCAGCACCAATTCCAAAAACGATCATAACAATCACTGCCATAAGCACACGCACTAAAATAATGCGGTTCATTGCAAATGGTGTGCCTTGGAACAAAATCTCCGGAGGTAAAAACTCATCAATCTTAGGCAACTCTGGACTTTCTGAAGCTAGCAATACTGCCGAATTCACAGTGCCAGCTAAGACTCCGATAGCTCCACTCATCAGCTCCTCCTTATAAGGCGTCGTTTATATCGCTACTCACGTCTGGTTAATACCAATCCATCAAAAGCTAAGTTGTATAAACAGCAAATCCTGAAAATCTATTCGTTGGCGTGCGTACGAAACGAAAATACATCTCTAAAAAGCTGATTCTACTCTTGGTTCGTACATTTAAGTCATATCGTTGATTAATAACGAGTTTTGCACTTATAACAGAATTAGCAAGTCGATAGCCAATTGTTTATTGTACTCCACTTCTGTTTAGAATTAAACTATTTTTAGATTTATTTGTTGTATTTATTTTGCACAAAAATTACACAAATCTTCGGTTGCTGGCGACTAACAACACAAAAAGCAAATAGAAACACGCCGAGAACTTGACAAATCACAATTTGCACCTATCGTAGATAGAGCTGCTAAAAGTAGCCGACGCGGGGTGGAGCAGCTCGGTAGCTCGCTGGGCTCATAACCCAGAGGTCCATGGTTCAAATCCATGCCCCGCTACTAGAAAGCCAAGAATCGCATATTTCTCACGAATGCGAATCTTGGCTTTTCTTTTACTTTTTATCCATCAGGTGCAATCATCCATAATCAATAAAGGAGAATTGCTAAGCGACGACGCGCACGATTCAAACGCTCATCGCCAGCTGGAAGCATCGCAAAATACTCAAGCATACGTTCTTTAATAACATCTGCACTATCGCGATGACCAGCAAGAAAATCAAGAAGCCTACTAAAAGCATCTTCAATATGACCATCAATCATATCCACATCTGCTACAGCAAGCTGAGCGGAAGCATCACCAGGATTATCACCAGCAGCCTTGCGCACAGCCTCCACATTTGTGTTTGTATTTCTGCCAAGAAGCAATGCTTTAGCGCGTTCGCGAGATGCCAAAGAATCATTCGGGTTAGCCTGCAATACTTTTTCATACTCACTTGCAGCTAAAGCATAATCGCCATTCATAGCCGCCTCATGCGCAATTTTGTGTTCTGGTGGAACATCAGAAGAATCTACAGAATCCGCAGAATCCGCAGAATCCGCAGAATTATTGCCTACACCAGAATCACCTGCAGAATCACCTGAATCAACATAAGGAGCCATCCCAGCTACACCAGATTTTTCCGCAACTTTAACCAGCTGAGGCAGAATATCATTACAAATCTGCTGCAACTCATCTGCACTAGGCAATCCCTGACAAATAGGCATTGGTCTGCCTCCAACCAATCCATATACAGCTGGAAGCTGCTGTGCGCGTAAAGCTTGAGCAATTGATTGGCTTTCATCCGCATCAATACGAGCAAGCTGCATTCTGCCATCTAACGCAGTAATAGAATCCGCAAGTTTTTGTGCTAAGTCATAAGAAGTTTCATCGCTTTTTTGCCATACAAGCAAAATAATTGGAAAACTTACAGAAGTCTGAACCATTGCCTGAAAAGTTTGTTCATTAACATCAATCACATACCCACAAGCAGGAGGCATCTTAGACTGAGGTTTTCCTGACTTTTCAGCCGCTTCTCGTTTTGCAAGAGCTTCTGCTTTGCGCTTTACACCTTCCAAGTCCACTGCTCCAGCCAGAGAGAATCCGCCTGGGTTCATACCCATCGATTGTGAATCAACCATAATTTCCTCTTTTGCTTATATTGCTTACAACTTTGCTTACATTTCTTATATTGCTTATACAACTGCTTACAGGGCTTCTACCTTTATAGGCTGACGCTCCGCTCCCACAGGCACAATCTGCGCATTAGAGCCAGCTGGTGGAACAACCATTGCTACAACATTTACGTAAGTCACACGCATTGTAGAAGTAGCTTTAGCATTTCCAAACAAAGCTTTCTCCTCGTCAGACGCTGGTCTTGATTCTCGACCTTCTCCAGCTCTCCTAGTCCACACGGAGTCAATACGCGCAACTACTAAATCACTACCATCGCTTGCGCGCATAACGCTAATCTGATTTGGAACTGAAGCAAAAACCTGTTCTTGAGAACCTTTGTTTCGCTCCATTCCTGCTTGAACAGTCTTCGACAATTCTGCTAATTTTGCGCGCAAATAATCACTAGCAAAACTCTTTGCAAATTTACTAGATTCTCCTTGCTGCAGAACATCAGCATAAGCCGCTGCTGCCGCATGAGGAGTCATAACAAGACCAGAATCATTTGCTTTACCCATTGAAGCGCCGATTGAAGAAACAGGGAATTTTGGCAGACGCACACCAGGGAACAGTCTTGCAACTGCCCACAATTTATAGTTTGAGCGTGCCCTATCCTGACGGATCACCAACAATCGCTTAGACTGCTGGTCTTTTGTTGTAGTAGTAATCGTCATCAAATCACGAGGCCAGTTTGCATTCGTAGGCACAATAGTCTGAGCAACTTCACGAGGAATTGTTGTTTTTGGATCCAATTTTCCTGTTTTAGCTGCAATCGCAAGCTCACTAGTTCGCACAAGCATTGCAGGACCACTCATATAGCCATCAAGATTACTAGAATTCTTCTCTTCATTCGCGCGCTCTAGAGACCTCAAAACTCTTAAACGTATATCTTTTTCTCTAATAGACGTTACGTTTGGAAGCTCCTTTGTGCTATGCCCCTCAGCGGCTTTAGGAACTTGACCATCGCAAGCGCTAAGAGCAAAACACATAATTAGCGATATTATTGTAGCGAATGTAAAACTTACATAATATTTGATTTTATGCGCATAAAACATAGTCATACTTACTTTCCACACTCACTTTTGCTCATTTCCACGCGCATTATTTTTACGCTTACGATTCTGGTTATAGTTTGAATTCGTGTTGCCACCAGCGTTTCTGTTATTTGCATTATTTTCGCCGCTATTTCTATTACGATTATCTAATTCGCTAGATCGACGATTTTTGCCATATTTTTGCCCGCGCTGACTATGCTGATTATTCTGACTATTCTTACGCTGGTCGCGATGATTACTCAAATCACGATTATTCCCTTGATTTCGCGACTTGCTGCGATTATTTGACTTTTCATTGCTTGAGTCGCAAGCCTCCGCGGATTTACTACGATTATCCCTATATTTGCGATTTTCTACATCTCTACTACTAGAACGACCATCTTGATTGTCATGCGAATCACGATTTCTTCTACCATATCTACTATTGCGGTTGCCGCGATTGCTATGACTCGACTTTCTAGAATTATTATTGCTACTATTCCCTGAATATTCCTTTGAAGATTGCTTTTTATTAGAATCATCATTCAAAGAATCTTTGGAATCACGTATAGCATCTTCATCTTTAAAAGAATCATAGGAAGATTTATCAGAAGAAACATCAGAAACTTCTAAAACAGTAGACGAATCGCTATTATTCTTGGAAACATCCGAGAATGATTCACTAGCAAAACGAGCAAAATAAGACTGCAAATCTTCTTTAGAAATCACAGCAGTTTCATCCAAAGATGGAGTTGGAGAAGAATTTAAACCAGACTTTACGTTTACAGACAAATCCACGGTTGCTTGCGACTTTGCAACACGAGTTTTTGAATGAGAACCATGACGAGCATGAGAAGCTGAAGAACCTTTATGCCTTGACTTCTTATCTTTAGCAAAACTGCCAAAAATACTAGCCATTGTGCCAGCAAAAGCATCTGAGAATTTAACTTCTTCGTCTCTGGATACACTTTCTACAGTAATAAGACCACTTCTACTAGCCACCAAACGCTTATTACGCCTGCGATGTGGAGCCATAGCGAACACAGAAGCAGAAAGGACACAAAGCAGAGCAAACAGTGCTCCAACAAAATACAAAGGAGTTGCAAAATCTGGAAGATTGTGTCTACGCCAACGAAACTCTACGAATGCTTCAGGAGAATTTTTACCTAAGTCAATAATCAGCACGCGTCGAGAAATCCTTGCACGCAATGCGGATGAAACTTTTTGATGATTCGACTGGCTATTTTCTTGATTTGCTTGATTTTCTTGATTTACAGCATTGCCACTGCTCAAATCTCCAGGAACAATGTTCTCAGATTGTTCAAAATCTTCCGCATTAACAAACAATTTAGCCAAACCCATTTGGCAAGTAGCATTAGTCCACAAATCTGAATCTTTAAAATCTACATCTTTAGAAGCCTTAGAATCAGAGTTATTCGCGGAATCTACAGAATTTTTGTTATTCACATCTGACTTTGCAGAATCATCCGCCTTCATAGGGACAGTAGAAAGATTCTCCCAATCTTGCAAACCAGTTATTCTCTGTACAGAGTAGCCACGAGTCCACCCACGAACATCTTTAGCCAAACCAACTGCTACACAAATCGGCTTACGAGTATTAAGAGCCGCAACACTAATTTTTACGCGGTAATCCACAAGATTTAAAACACCTGGATCCGTAACAATGTATCTTGAACCATACACGTTTGTATGAGCCGAAACAATAGAGTTTGGCTTCCAAACTGTGGCATTAAGAACACCAAGAACAATACTAAGCACAGCAAGCAACCCAAAAATAGGTGCCACGATTCCTCGCATAAACTTAGCTCGTTTTGTAGGTCGTTGCATCAAACCTCTTTCTGCATCCTAATCAGCAATAAATCATGCATTATGCTTGTAATCAGAGCATGAATTCTTTTTGATATTCGCCTTAATAATCGTCATATCGTATTTGCTCCTATCTATTCTACAATCTTTCATAATCTTTTATAATTAATCGATTGTTATATTTATTAATCTTTTACAATTCTTCGTAATATTTAATATATTTGCTACTGAATAATTAAAATCAGACTCAAGCGATAGTCTTAAACCTATGAGAAAAACCAGATTATACACAATCAAATCTTTTGCAATACGCGCAATTAGCACAATTAGCGCTGCAGCCTTGTGTTTTACAATGGCATCTTGCAGCGGGAATAGCACGAATGATAACGGAATGGCAGACCCAGCCGCGAATGCTGCTGGAATGCAAGTTTTAGGCGGCGTTAAGGCTAGTGGAACTTTAGGCAAACAACCAAAGGTCGATATAACTACTCCTATAGACGTAAAGCCAAATTCTTACGCCATTTTGCAAAACGGAAACGGTGCTAAAATCCAAGAAAATAGTCGCGTATGCGCTAATGGCATTGTGTACAATGCTAAAAACGGCAAAGAGCTTATGAACACATGGAAACAAGGCAAACCAGATTGCTCAATCGTTGTTAAAAAAGGCGTTACGAGTAAACCTTATTATGCACTGTTTAAGGGAAGAAAAATTAATTCCACGATTGCATTTGGTGTGCCTGCAAATCCGCAAACCAAGCAAGATGCGTACGTAATGGTGTTAACTCTTGTTTCTTCAATGAAATCTCTTGAACGCGCAACAGGCAATAAAGTTAAGGATATCCCTGAAAATCTGCCGAAAGTAACTCTGAGTAAATCTGGAGAACCATCGTTAGATAAGAATAACTACGTGCCAGATGGAAAGTTGGTTTCTCAAACTTTGATTGAAGGAACTGGTAAAGAGGTGACCAAAGAAAGCACTGTAACCGCTCATTACACTGGCTGGACTATCGATAAAGACGGCAAATTGCATCAATTTGATTCGTCATGGAAGCGCGGCACGCCTGCAGACTTCTCTCTTGCAGGTCAAGTGATTCCAGGATGGACTAAAGGCTTAGCTGGGAAGAAAGTCGGATCTCAAGTTCTTTTGGTAATTCCTCCAGAAGATGGCTATGGCAAAGAAGATAAGAAGGATGCACAAGGAAATGTAACAATTCCTGCAAATTCAACGCTTTACTTTGTTGTAGATATTCTCTATGCTTCCTGATCTATTAATCTCTTAATGATTAATTCTCTTAATGATTAATTACCAATCGAATCATGCCGCGCTTGAATAAATCTTGCGCGGCATTTTTATACGTAAATTTACGTAAATTTCGTAATAAATTACAGATAAAGCAAAAAATCGTTAAGCTAAAACAGGCGAAGATCGTTAGACTCAACACCGCGCATTTCATCGTAATCGAGGATTAAGCAAGTAAAGCCACGATCCTCAGCCAAAACTCGCGCTTGCGGGCTAATAGTCTGCGCAGCAAAAATACCTCGAACTGGTTTAAGCAACGGGTCTCGATTCAACAACTCACAGTAACGAGTAAGCTGCTCAACACCATCAATACCTCCGTGTCGCTTAATCTCAATAGCAACATGAACACCGTTTGAATCCTGCGCCATAATATCCACGGGGCCAATAGCAGTAGGATATTCTCGGCGAACCAATGTAGCACCATCGCCAATACGCTCAATTTGCTCAGCTAAGTAGCGCTGCAAATGGTCTTCTACACCATCTTTAACAAGACCTGGGTCTGTGCCTAAATCATACGAAGAATCGCTATAAACGTGTTGCAGAACAATGCGAAGCAGGTCATTGCCCTTTTTTTGCAACAATTTTTAAAACAGTTCCATCGCCAAAAACGCGCGAAAAGTCGAAAGCCTCCGTGCTACAAGCGCCGACAGCACCATCTGAAGAAACAGAACTCGAATCGTCGTCTTCACAAGAACAATCGTTATCTTTAGAAACATTTCCATCAATAACGCGCATAGTACAAGGAGCAACCATCCAATTAAGTGGCTTATAGGACCCTAACTCTGAAAAAATCAGTACACTACCATCAGCCTTAATAAGCAACACGCGCTTAGCCACTGGAAGACTTGCATTAAGCCTACCCGTATATTCTGCACTACAATCCGCAACAATAATTCGCACACAAAAAGCGTAGCATAAATCGCGTAACTACTTGCACAAAAACTATCTGCCCAAAGCCGCCGCCAAATCGCGATTCTGCCAGCGCTGGTGTAGCGCGCAATAGCCTCCAAAAAGCAAGAGCCAAATAATGCCGCCAATTGCCGATCCGCGAGTGTCTTCGCTAATAAACAGCGTTATGTACACAAACACAAAGAATGCAATAGTAAGAGAATTAAGCAGCTTATAATGCGGCATAACAAAACCATCTGGCATAAAATCAGCAGAAGCGCGGTACTTTCTGTGCGTAACCATAATCAAAATGTAAATCATGATTATTACTGCCGAAGACGCAGAAGCAAACACAATAAACGCGCCATGCACTCCAGGAATTGAGTTAATAATCGGAGAGAACAGGATTAGCGCAGCAGAAAAAATGATTGCTCGTGCAGGAACTTTAGTGCGCGAAACTTTGCGCAAATGTGAAAGAACAGGAGAATTAGATTCTAGCGCAATTTGATACATATGCCTTCCTGCAGAATAAAGCAGCGAATTAAGCGCAGAAGATGCGGCTGTTATTACCACAAAGAACACAAGCGCCGAAGCCCAATGAAGCCCCGCATATTGGAAAACCATTATAAACGGAGACATATAAACGCCTTTAGAATCGGTAGCTTTAAATTGTTGCCAAGGAACAATTAGCATGATTGAAGCAAGCGCTCCAACGTAGAAAATCAAGATTCGCATAATAATCTCGTTGATTGCCTTTGGCAAAACTTGGCGAGGATTCTTAGTTTCCGAAACCGTAACGCCTACAAACTCAATAAGCTGGTATGCGTAGAACACCATTTGGAAACTCATCAAAAATGCCAACCATCCATTTGGCATAAGCGAGAAGTTGTTGAAAATATTGTCAAAGCCTGCGTGGCCTGCAGGATTTGCAACGCCGCTAATCTGTGTTGCAGGGTAATGGTAGCCAATAATAACCATAACTGCAGCAGTTGCAATAAGAGCCACAATCAACGTGATTTTAATCATTGAGAACCAAAACTCTGTTTCGCCAAATAGCTTAACAGCAACCAGATTTATGCACACTAAAGCAGCCAAAAACGCTATTTCTATAAGCCATTTCCAGCTGCTAACGTCTATGCCAAAAGTTTGGAAAAATGTAACACAATACGTACTTACAGCCGTAATCTCACTCATGCCAATAAGCACAAGCACTATCCAATACGACCATCCTGCAAAATCGCCCCAGCCTTTGCCCAAGTATTTAGTAATAAAACTAATAAAAGTGTGCTGATTTGGATCCTTGTACATAAGTTCGCCAATGCCGCGCATAAGCAAAAACATGATTAAACCAACAATTATGTACACAAGCATAATGCTTGGACCCGTAAGACTAATGGATTTGCCAGAACCTAAGAATAGTCCCGTGCCGATTGTTCCGCCTATAGCAATGAATTGCACGTGTCTTTTTGTAAGGCTGCGCTCCATCTTGTTAGTGTGACCATTGTTAGTTTGGTCAATATCACTCATTGCTATAACTCCATTCTTTTAGGCGTGAGCTTTCAATTTTATAAGAACCCGTAAATATTTGAATTTCATTATTCAACTTTATTCAACACTTTTAAGCGAACTAACAGGGTCAATGCGGTCCAACGCGGGATTAGTTGACCATTGAACAATTAAAGCAAAGATCAGCGTTGCAAAGCCAGCAATAACATAGCTTAATGGAGACACTTCAACCTCAAAATACAGAGAAGGCATGCGCAAAGCATTTGTTAACAAGCCTGCAACCAATCTTCCAAGAGGCAAACCAACAAGAATACCAATTACAGTAAGAGTAAGCATCTCCTTATGCACGTAAGCATGAACTTCTCTACGATAAAAGCCAAGAACCTTTAAAGTTGCCATCTCTCGCGCACGTTCCGAAATATTAGTGCTTGCCAATGTAAACAGCACAGCTAACGCCAAACCTGCTGCAAGAGTTACTATAAGCGCAACCACAGCATTCATTAAATCAAAGCTAAACGAATGTTTCATGCGCGTAATGTTCATAACAGCTAACACGCCATCCCTATCTGCCACATGGTCTGCGTAACGCATTCTTGCATCATCGTCTCCACGAAGACGCATAATTAGCGCATTATTCTTAACATTTTTTCCATTTTTAAAACCGAATATTCTTTCATAGCAGCGAGAAGTCATATAAATATTTGAACCAATAAGATTACGCACGATTGCACGCAACTTCACTTTTGCGCGCTTAAAACTGGAGTTTGTTATTGTAATATAGTTTCCGCTCGCAATTCCCAACGACGATGCTGCACTCTGTGAAAGAAGCGGACCATCATCATTAAGTGAAATATTTTGCAAATTATTGTTAACATCTTGTAGACGAACCATATTAGACAAAGCTGCGGCATCTTTAACAACTACGATTTGTACGCTTTCAGAATCTCCAACGATTTTATTATGCGAATTGTTATTGGAATTGCTATTAGATTTACCATTATCTGCATCGCTTTTTGCGATTTCTCCAGAGCTAATGTAGGCAGGCAAAATGGTATCAACAAGATTGCTGGATTTATCTTTTTGCACACTTTTCTTCATATTTTGAAATGCATCTGGAGTGGAAATAGAAATCATATCGTAGCGGTAAATGCCGTCATATTGGCGGATTCCAAGAGTGGCTACAGTATCGTTTAATGCTAAAGCACACACGATTAATGCCGTGCAACCAGCTACACCGCCAATCGTCATAAATAGTCTGCCTTTAAAACGAGCCAGATTCCTTATAGATACTTTGTTGAGGAAACTTAGACGATTCCAGATAAAAGGTAAATGTTCAAGAAGCACGCGAGCGCCAGCTTTTGGAGATTTTGGACGCAATAATGCCGCTGGTACTTGCCTTGTCTCCCTCCAGCTTACGATTATTGTGCATATTGCAACTGGTATTACAAACGCGAGTACACAAATCGAACCATAAAGCCAATCGTATCGTAAAACAACTCCTGGAACTGTGTACAATCCGCGCAAAATCTTAAGTAATAAAGATGGAATTGCTAAGAATCCTAGAATATCGCCAATTCCGCCTCCTACTAGACAAGCAAAAATCGCAAAGAAAGCGTGCCTTGTTATTGCTGCGCAACGTCCATAACCTAAGCTTAAGTACGTTCCAATTAGTCCTCGTTCTTCTTCTACCATTCTTGCCATGGCTGTTAGGCTCATCATCATTGCCACTACAAGAAAAAGCACTGGGAAAGCGTATCCAAGAGATTGAATCGAGGCAACATCAGAACGCAAGCGAGTATAGCTCCCGTTTGATATGCGAGCAAAAATATGCCATCTTGCTTGAGGAACATTCTTTTGCACTTCTGGCTTAATTTTTGCGTAAATTTGCGCGCGAGCCTTAGCCAAAACCGAGTCGGGAGCGTTCTTAAGCATCGGCATATTGGCTATAGTTTGATCTACTTTTTGATTAGTTTGATCTTCTACAACCTGATTTGTGCGCGACTCTTGGCAATCGCTTTGCACGCTGTCTTTAATCTGGTTTGAAGCATTTGCCACAATTGCGCGATACTTTTGCGAAAAATCGTTAACGCGTCGAGCCTCATTTAGGCGCACATATATAGCTGTGTATGGAAGATTATTTGTGCTTTCAGTAATCGCAGAGGTAAAAATAGGGTAGCGTGATATTACGGAATTGCGGAAAGCTTTTGATTGATACCCGTTTGGATTATCCAAATCGTTTACGTCTAACACGCTTCCTGTAATTAGAAGCTTATATTTTTGATTTTGAATCGGTTGATTAGACGAATTAGGCTGATTAGCGACTTGTTGCATACTCAAAAACAGTGTGCTACCAATGCGCAATCCGCTATCGTGCAAAAATCGTTCAGTTACCACAGCTTGACGATTGTTTGTTGGCATATTGCCACGCATCAAATGCAGACGATTCAGTTTTTTAACATTGTGATTATATTGCACAACGTTCATTGCATAAGACAAATTGGCATTATTCGAAGGATGAGCAGTAGCTTTAAACGACTTTCCCGCCTCTGCTTCACTAACAAATGGCAATTTTTTGATTGCTTTAACATCTTTGTCAGTCAAACCAAGCGTAGAAACAATTTGTAGGTCGTAAGCTTTGAGCTTAGAGTAAGTGTCATTTGCTCCAAGAAGCATATCGTTGCATCCTGCATAAATGCCAGTCATAACAGCAACGCCAAGCATTGCTATAACTGCTAGTATGCAAAAACGACGCCATTCGTGAACCCACATTCTAATAGCACTAATAAAAACCATTGGAAAAATAGAACGTGAGCGCTTATTACTAATCGCATATTTACGCTTGATTTTCTTAGATTTTACAGTTTCGCTACTCACTACAAACCACCACTCTACAAATCACCATTCAATATCTGCAATTGCCGTAGGATTTTCTTGTACTGTTTCGCTCACGACTTTTCCAGAATGGAATCTCACAACTTTATGAGCCATAGGAGCAATAGCAGCATTATGAGTAATAATAAGAACCGTCATTCCTTCTTTTTGGCAAATATCTTGCAATAATTGCAAAACAGCTTTTCCGGTTTCATAATCTAGCGCACCCGTAGGCTCATCGCATAAAAGCAACTTAGGCTTTTTAGCAAGTGCGCGCGCAATAGAAACTCGCTGCTGTTCGCCTCCAGAAAGTTGTGCTGGGAAATTATTAAGTCTTTTTTCCAACCCTACGTCAATAAGTGTTTGAGCTGGATCAAAATGATCTGAGCAAATTTGTGAAGCAAGCTCCACGTTTTCTAACGCCGTCAAGTTTGGAACAAGATTATAGAATTGAAAAACAAAACCAATATCTTCTCTTCGATACTTTACAAGCCCACGACCATTTAGCTTTGTAATATTTAAATCACCAACAGTTACGCTACCGCTTGTTGCCGTATCCATACCGCCTAAAATATTCAATGCTGTAGTTTTACCTGCGCCCGAAGCCCCTAGTATTACGGTGAGCTTACCGCGCTCGGCTGTAAAACTAGCATCATCTAGAGCGCGCACAACACTTGATCCAGATGGATACTCTTTTACAACATGATCAAAAGTTATGTATGCCACAATACACCTTGCTTACTTACTACCTAATGACGCTTTTTCTATCAACTTCTTAATTTATTAGATTAATATTTAATACTCTATTTATTAGATTAATATTTAATACTCTTCATTGGAATAGAGATACGCCACGACGCGCAGTACAATACGCGTTGCCAAGCCAAGTATGCCTTGAATTTGGCCATACAGCTCCAAGACGAGGAGCACCTTGACTCATCCAAATACTCGGCACTCTTCCATCGGAACTTTTAGACCCAAGAAGATTAAAACCATTTTTTATTTCAAGCCAATCTGGATGCTGAGTAACAACCGCCAATCCTTCTTCTAAAGTCAAAGGAAGACGCTCGTCTGAATCTATAAGTTTTCTGGCAACATCTGGCTCACGATTCAAATACGATGTACCTGTATGAGGGTCTAATGCCAAGTAAAACGGACCTTCTGGAGGCTCAAAACCATCTTGTGGCAGGAAACTAGCTATATCTCTAGGCGGCATTGTTGTAAAACCAGCCATACGATCAATACTCGTCCTAGAAATTAAGGATTCTGGCGAAACTAGCTCACGAGTAGGCACAAGAAGAATATTAGTACCCAAATCGCTTTGATCAAGAGCGCGAATAAGCGGCAAAGCTAAAGCACGAAACGATGCAGCACTCATATCTGCAACATCTGGGTAGCCAAGAGCAACAATACGATCAAGCTGCTTTTGTATTTCTTGCGAAGCTATAGACATAATTACATTTTACGTAAAATTTTTTATAATAGCGAATTCGCGCAGGTCTAATCAATCCACAAAGTGTCGTTTTTTAGCTACGATTTCCGCCAATTGCACAGCGTTAAGAGCAGCACCCTTACGAAGATTGTCATTTGTAATAAACATTGCCAATCCGTGCTTTCCATCAACCGCTTGATCTTGGCGAATACGCCCAACGTAGCTTGCAGACTTTCCTGCAGCAAGTTGCGAAGTAGGAATATCGCTAAGCTCGGCTCCCGGAGCCTTGCTTAATACTTTGCGAGCCATATCTGGAGTTACATCGCGCTCAAATTCGGCATTAATGCTCATTCCGTGACCTGTAAAAACGCCCACGCGCACGCATGTGCAGCTTGCTGCGAGCTTTGGCAGATGAAGAATCTTACGACTTTCGTTGCGAAGCTTTTGCTCTTCGTCGGTTTCTTGCGATCCGTCCTCAACAATCGCGCCAATAAATGGCACAACGTTGAATGCAATTGTGCGCGCAACTTTGGTTGGCTGCGGAAAATCAATAGCATCTCCATCAAACACAAGCTTATCCGCGCCCTGATCTAAGGCAGCTTGCGCTTCGTTCATAAGCTGCAATGCTCCAGCTCTACCAGCTCCAGAAACTGCCTGATAAGAAGATACAATAAGTCGCTTTAAGCCAAAAGCATCGGAAAGCGGCTTTAAAACAGGCATGCACGCCATCGTTGTGCAATTAGGGTTGGCAACAATCCCACGCGGAATATCATTTAAATCTTCTGGATTTACTTCTGCAACTACAAGAGGCACATCGTTATGCATACGCCATTGAGAAGAATTATCTATTACTATTGCACCCGCATCTGCAAATCGCGGTGCCCACACTTTGGATGTTCCGCCGCCTGCGGAGAAAATCGCAATGTCAATTCCACTTAAATCTGCTTTTTCTACATCTTCTACAACAACATCTTTGCTGCGATATTTCAAAACAGTTCCAGCGGAGTGTGCGGAAGCCAAATATCGCAAGTTTTTAATTGGAAAATCGCGCTCGTCTAATACGCGGCGCATAACCATTCCAACTTGGCCAGTGGCGCCTAAAACCGCAAGGTTTACGCCTTTGTTGCTTATAATTGCCATTTTGTCTCCCTTATTTTGCGTGTTTTTGCGATTTTCTTTGATTTTTGCGATTATTTAAGCGTGATTTTTGCGTAATTTTTTCGCGCGATTAGCGTCCGCTTCCTCCATAAACAACAGCTTCGACTTTGCTTGCGTCTAATCCGTAGGCTGTGTGAAGCGCACGAACCGCTTCGTCAAGCTGTTTTACTGGAACAATCGCTGCAATACGAATTTCCGATGTAGAAATCATAAGAATATTAATACCGTGATCACTTAGCGCTGTAAAGAAGGTTGCTGCGAGACCAGAATAGGTTTTCATTCCAACGCCAACAACTGCGACTTTGCCAACAGAAGGGTCCACATCCATAGACGTAAATTGCAATTCGCCGCGCGCGCCCTGCAATACCTTGCACACAGCGTCTAGGGACGAGCTTGGAGCCGTAAGCGATATGTCAGCCGTTTCGGTGGATGCGCTTGCCTGAGCAATCATGTCTATGTTAACGTCTGCAGCAGCAAGAGTTGTAAACACTTTTGCGGCATTTCCAGGCTTATCGGGAACGCCTCGAAGAGTAATCATAGATTCGCTTCTATCGTGTGCAACGCCAGAAATCACAGGGGTCTCTGGGCCTAAGTCTGGGAATAAATCGCCCATTGTTGAGCGAATGTCTACATTTGCTATTTTATTTGCCATTTTTGCCGCCTTATGTCTATTGCCTATGCGTTCTGTCTGTTGTTATGCTTGTGTCTTCTTTAATAAATAATTAGCTTAAATTCGGCAAGCTCTTTGGATTTACTCCACTCGGCACAATTAATGTTCCGTTTCTGTGCGAAAACGAGCTGCGAACATGAAGAGGCATACTGAATCTTTGTGCGTATTCAACGCATCTCAAAGCTAACACTCGAGATCCGCAAGATGACATCTCAAGCATTGAATCATAATCGATAACAGGAATTCGCTTTGCGGTTGGAACAATTCGAGGATCTGCCGTAAATACGCCATCAACATCTGTGTAAATCTCGCAAACATCTGCTCCAAGAGCAACAGCAAGCGCCACTGCCGAAGTGTCTGATCCGCCTCTACCAAGCGTTGTGTCGTCACCAATCTCGCTGATTCCTTGGAATCCTGCAACAATAGCAACACTGCCTTTTTTAAGCGCATGCTGAACACGATCTGGCTTAACAGCGCGAATATGAGCTGCTCCAAATTGCGCGTCTGTCATAAATCCAGCTTGAGAACCAGTAAAAGAGTATGCGTGCGAGCCTTGAGCATGAATAGCCATTGCTAGAAGACTCATGGAAATACGCTCTCCTGCAGTCATAAGCATATCCATCTCTCTAGCAGGAGGATGCGCATTTACACTCATTGCTTGGTCTATCAAGTCGTCTGTGGTATCTCCCATAGCGGAAACGACAACAGCAACATCGTTACCAGCAGCTTTTGTGTCAAGAATCCTTTTGGCCACACGCTGAATTGCGTCCGTATCTTCTACGGACGATCCACCGTATTTCTGCACTATAAGAGCCACTGTAACCCCTTATGTTCAGCCGTCACTATTATCTAAAGCACGCTAATGCAATAAGAATTAATCCAAATAAGACTAATCTAAAATTAGACTATCAACTGTGCTCTATTTATTTTTAGTTTTAGAGATATTATGAGTGGCGTATATACAACAAGCGGTTTCTTGCGACTTATCAAACGCGTTTGCTTATGAATTCACAAATCTTCTATACTTCTTGTCTTCCTGCAAATGCGCGACCAAGAGTTATCTCGTCTGCATACTCTAAGTCTCCACCAACTGGCAATCCGCTTGCAAGTCGCGTAATACTTATGTCAAGCGGCTCAAGCAAACGTGCTAAATAAGTTACTGTAGCTTCTCCTTCAATATTTGGGTCAAGCGCTAAAATGACTTCTTTTACTTGCGCGTCTTTTAAGCGCTCAAGTAGTTGCGTTATTTTTAAGTCTGCAGGTCCAATGTTTGCCATTGGATTAATGGCACCGCCCAAAACGTGGTAAACGCCAGCGTATTCGTGAGTTCTCTCAATGCTCATAATGTCTTTTGGCTCTTCTACAACGCATATTTTTGTGTGATCTCTTCGCGGATCTTGGCAAATAACACAAGGGCTTTGCTCGCAAACATTTCCGCAAATTTCACAAAATCGCACATTCTCGCGCAAGTCACTGATTGCGTCAATTAAATCCTGCGTTTGTACATCAGATGATGAAAGTATATAGAATGCAATTCGCTGCGCGCCTTTTGGTCCTATTCCTGGAAGCTTAGAGAACGCATCAATAACTCTGCCTATTGCACCGTCATACGATGACACGTTATGCACTTTTACTTACTCCTCTTGCTTTCGCTTATGCAATCCTGCATTTTTAGGATTTTTTTGGATCACTTGCAGCGAATTCTTTTACAGATTTCACCTCAAACATCTTCTCTAAATCATCTATGCTCAAATTGGTTGCCGACTCTAACGATTCGTCCTGCATTGAACATTCGTCTTCTTGCGCGCCGTTTACACCATCAGAGATTCGTGCTTTTGACTCATTATCTGCCTGTGATTCTGAATTTGCGCGCTGAGGATTTTGCTGGCTTATCTTCGACTTTTGCCCCCATTGCTGCGCGTTAGATGCAGCGTTATCTGCGTTTTCTGAATCGTTTACTACTTCAGCATTAAAATCTGCATTCTGTAATGCAGCAATCGCATCTCCCATTGGAGCAGATCCCATACCTGCCCATGCGTCATCTTTCTCAATATCTAAATCTAAAGCACTTTTTGAAATTGCAGAACCAGATAAATCGCTAGCCTCCGCACCAGCACTTGAATCGTCACTAGAGCCAGCATCATCGCTACTGGAATTCGAATTATTTGAATTTGAATCAGAACTTTTCTCGATTATTTTTCCGAATCCTTTTACGATTCCAGCTTTTCGCATAAGCAAGTCTCGCTTAACTTGTGCTAGTCGTTGCGGAGTCATTCTTGCAACAGACTCCACTTTTTCGCCGTTTGCAGCTACTAAATCTGGCGCTATTGCAACGTTTTTTCCAAATGCGTCTTTTACTTTGTTCATAACCACAACTGGCACTTTTTTACCATCGTAAGGTTCTGTTGTGCAAATCGCGAGCGCAAACGCATGTTGGCTTATAGGCTGGTCAAAAGTTAATACAAGCCTTCTTTTTGATGCATTTCCATCGTCTAATCTAACTTTTGGAACGCGATCTCTCTCTACGTATTCACGAACATCGTCTGGCAGATTTTTAACCAGATTATCCCAAGTTTCGTCCACGTCAAGCTCTTGTGTTGTCTGTTTTTCAACGGTTGCAGTTGACCAATTCGCTTGCGTGTTATTGTTGATTTCAGATTTATCATCAAGAATTACCGAAGGAGCTTCAGCAATTTTTACTGGATTTACTGGATTAACAGGATTAACTGAATTTACAGCAGAATTTGAACCAATAAAATGCCTTGCAGAAGATGCAGGATGCGAGGAGGACTTTGCAAGAGATTGATTAGTGGCTTTAGAAAATGGTTCCTGCGCAGTAGTACCAGATTGCATATCAGCAAGAAGTCTAGCCATAAGAATCTCAAGATTCATTCTAGGAGAAACCGCATTTGCCATTCCCGCAAAAGCATTATTGACGATTTCTGCCATTTTGGACAAGCTTCTCAAAGTTAGCTGACTTGATTGTCGTTGCAAATCTTGCATGTCTTCTGGCGATAAATCGCCTAACAAGTTTTTAGCACAATTTGGACCAGCAGAAACCAAAAGCAACAAATCACGCAACCGTCCGAGAAGATCTTCCACAAACTTACGAGTGTCAAATCCTCCGACTACCACTTTTTGTACAACTTCATATAATTTTGCACCGTCTTTTTCAATAAGGGCATCAATAACATCTGCAATAAGATTAGAAGGCGTAAAACCAAGCAAAGCAACTGCTGAATCTAACGAGATAACACCATCATCTGAGCCAATCATAAGCTGATCTAAAACAGATAATGTGTCTCGCATGGATCCGCCGCCAGCGCGCATAGCAAGCCGCAAAACGCCCTTTTGCGCTTGAATACCTTCCTTTTTGCAAATGTCTTGCAAATACGGTCCCATTACTTCTGGAGGAACAAGTCTAAACGGATAATGGTGGGTTCTAGAACGTATAGTTCCAATCACCTTATCTGGTTCAGTAGTGGCAAAAATAAACATAACATGCTCAGGTGGCTCTTCCACAATCTTCAGCAAAGCATTGAATCCTTGCGGAGTTACCATGTGCGCTTCATCAAGAATAAAAATCTTATATCGATCGCGCGCTGGAGCGAAACCTGCACGTTCGCGTAATTCTCTAGCATCGTCAACACCATTGTGGCTTGCAGCATCTATTTCTACAACGTCTATTGAACCTGATCCGCCTGTTGCAAGATCTTTACAGCTTTGGCATTTTCCGCATGGTTTAGAAGTAGGACCCTCTTTGCAGTTAATACAACGAGCAAGAATACGCGCAGAGCTTGTTTTTCCACAACCGCGTGGACCCGAAAATAGGTAGGCGTGCGTTATTTTGCCTTGATCTAGCGCTCTCATAAGAGGAACGGTAACTTGATTCTGTCCTATCACTCCTTCAAACGTGTCTGGACGATACCTTCGATACAATGCAAGTGCCATAACTATAACCTACCGTCACCTGAATATTAGCTCAACTCTACTTGAGCAAAGTTTCTGTTCTATTCTAAACATTTAGACATTAACATGCTAATCGCCTATTAACATGCTACATTATGACCAATCGCATGAATACTTGATATTTTCCACACACTTATTAGTCGCAATCTATTAAACCAGCTCTAGCCATTACATTTATCTTATTAACCATAGGAAGTCGTAAAGGCACACTTAGACTGATTAATACATCATCATCTTTTTCAACACAAGATTCTATTTTCCCATTATTTGCCTTTGCTGTGCGCTCTGCAACTTGACATGCATCATCTTGCATATTTCTCATAGCAACTGCACCTGATATAGCCGATGCATTTGCAAGAGCGTAAGCTCGGTGTTTTTGCACCAAAATTGACCCTAAAGTCGCACAAACAACAAGCATAGAGCAGATTGCTATTACCAATCCTATGCCTAGCATAGTTCCAGAACCACAATCTGCTCTACGCAAATGTTTAAAACTGTAATATTGCGTATTCAAAATGCTTAATCGTTTACATATTTTTTGACTCATATTAAAACCTGGCTAATGCGAGCTTCCACAGACAATGGCAATACTTTTAAAGGGTCTGGCACAACTGGGCAGCTTACAACAATATCTGCCATATTCCCAACATATTTGACTTTTACAGAACTATTAACTCCAGATACTTTAGATACTATATTTTGCGCATCTTTAGAATTGTGGTGCGAAGCAACATAGTATGCTACTTGACCTGCTGCATCATGGCAATTCATTGTATTTACTACTGATTTACCAACAAAAAATAACGTTAAAGCAAGTACCACAACTGCAGGAAGAATAATAGCAAATTCTGCGGTAACAGCCCCAGAATCTTTTGAATTATTTATACAATTATTCTTAGTCGTTCTCTTATCTAAAATGTTCAAAAATACATGATTCTCCATTTTGTCTCGTTTCTTTTCGCATTAGTTAAAATCCCACAACAAATCACATAAACATCACGGTCAAAAAAACTTTATAAATATTTCATATCACGTTTTTCAAAGTATGTTTTAAGTTTCACGCAATGTTTCACAGTTTTACAAATGACTATTTACTTAAAGCTAGCTAACATGTAGAGCTTTTGTAACAAGCTCACTGATAGCTGTACGAACAGCATCTGATTTGGCAATAGCAATAAGCACTGTAGCAAAAGCTGTGGCAGCTATAAGAACAACAGCATATTCTGCCGTAACAGCCCCATCATCACACTGCTTTAAATCTTTGCTCAAACGATTCTGCACTCTATTACATGCTTGTTCAGCTTTAATTAATCCTTCATTCATTCGCATTGAACACATGCAATACCATGTTGACAATGCAGCAGTAATTAATCTCATAATCACTCACCGTTACCTTTCTTTTTGTTATTTTTATTGTTATTTTTCTTTTATTTATGTACCCAATATTGGGATACAAATTTTTTATTTTTAGATTGCGATTAATACATAAATGCAGATACTGTCGGCAAAATTCCTACGAAAATAAACGCTGGCAGAAAACATAACCCAACAGGCAGAAGCAGACGAACAGAAAGCCTAGAGCTTTCTTTTTTTGCCACGTTTCGCATAGATTGCTCATAATTTTGTAAAATCGCTATGAGTACAGGAACTGGAGAACTTCCACAACTCCATGACTCTCTAAGTGACTGTCTAAGCCACATACTTAACACAAAAGATGCAGATGGATTTTTATCTTTTTTATCGAAGCACACATAAGGAGCACTCCAAGCTTCTATCCAAGTATCTCCAGAAAGTAGTGCTTTAGAAACATTCCTTAGCCAAATCCCTTTTCCTCCAGGAATAGATGACCCAACAGCGTCAAGTGCTCTAGTAATTGCGACTCCACTTTTTAAAGCAACTATCATCATTTGCAAACCCAAAATTGGATCTATATCTTCAACTTTGTTACACCTAAAATCGTAATTGCTTCTCATAGAAACCGCAGGCTTGTAGGCGCGCTCATAGCACGGATTAAGAATCATCTGTCTAGTAAAAAATTTGCATAACGTAACTATATAAGCTACTAAAATAATCCAGACGATAATTGCCTTAAACATTTTCCACGATCCTTAATAACCATTAGTTCATCAATCGACATTAGAAACAGCACTCAGCATTGCTTTTTTAGATGACTTCATGATCCATGTAACCCATAAAAGACCGATTACATAAAACAATAAGCCAATACCTAAGAGTGCGTATCCTCTAGAACTTGTAAAAATCATCAATATTGGATTTACACCCAACAATTGTCCAGTAAGAAGAGCCAAAAATGGTAGAGCAGTTAGCAATCTAATAGTTGCTTTAGGCATCGCAAAAACTTCTGAGCTTAAATCATTAACCCTCTTATTGGCATGATAAGAGTCAGAAACAGCTTGAACGCAATCAGTCATAGAGCATCCTATAGAACTGCTCAATTCGTATACAGACATAAGCGATTGTGCAACCTTGCGCATGTCTTTTCTAACTTTACTTCTTTGGCGAGCGCTAAGATTTTTAATCCTATTAGAACAGCGAGAATCAATCCATTTAAACACCGATTCAACGTTTATAACTTGGAAATAGCTTTCGCTGTTATTGCTGTTGTAATTGTTATTGTCATTATCGGTCTCTTCAATAAGTCCATTGCGATTCTCATTATTGCTGTCTCCTCTTATAATCGATTCAAAAGAAGCACCAGAACGCAAAGAAGCCACAAGAGCAGCTAGTGATTCTTCAATACCCATTTTCAAAAAATCCTTTACTGTCGGTATCAATTACAGAAACAACCCTGTATTCAACGGTAAATGCCATTTAACAGCAAAATTTTTCCAAGCAGACGTTTCCTCTATCTGAGCAGAAAAATTACTATCATTAGAATTAACGCAATTTTTCAAATCTTAAAATTGGCACACCTTCTAACGCGCCAGAATCCGTAGAACGCAATACTCCAAGTTCTTTTACAATTCGCATACCATTTACTCTTTCTACATGTATAACAACATCAAAAGCATCAGCGGCAAGAGCACATAGTGAAGAAGGTTCCAGTCCTGCAAGAAGCCCTAAAGACATTAATCTGGCTGGCACCTTTTGGACTTTATCAGCATGCAAAGTTGTCATTCCACCTTTATGACCACATGTAAAAACGCGTAATAAATCAGCTATTTCTTGACCTCTGCACTCACCTAAAATAATTCTGTCTGGTCTCATCCTCAAAGTTGCCTTTACAAGATCCGACAAGCCAACGCTGCCTACTCCTTCAACGTTTGCTTCTCTTGTAGCTAAAGACACATGATCCTTAGATAATGAACCTAATTCTCTTGTTTCTTCAACAGTAACTATTCTGTCTTTTTCATCACAAGAAGCTAAAAGAGACTTCATTAACGTTGTTTTACCAGAGCCAGTGCTTCCCGTAATCAAAATATTCGCACGTTGAGTTACCAATAAATAAAGTATTCTAGATAATTCAATAGGAAACATTCCTCTACTACTTAACTCTGTTAAACAATAGCGTTTTAAAGCGGGAAAACGAATCGAAATAGCAGCACCACTTAAAACTATTGGAGCAATAAGAGCGTGTACTCGCACTCCTACTGGGCTAGAAGCATCTGCAATCGGGCATGAATCATCTAATCTTTTGCCTAATTGTGCACAAAGCCAAACTGCATATTCTCGCAAAATCATAGGATTATCAAATGGAATTCTTGGATTGTACTCTTGCAACCCAAAACCTTTATCTACCCAAACGCGACCTGTGTCTGTAACAACAATATCTGTTGTTTGAGGGTTATCCGCAAGCTCTTGCAGAATGCCAAAATCAATATCTTCTAAAACCATGCTTACCCCTTGATATTTTTGAGAATCTTTCAGATTCATATGATTGTGAATTTGATTGTTTATATTGTTGTTCAGATTGTTTTCCAGATATTTTCAAAGAGGAATTAGAGGAGTCTCCAAGCAACCATGTTGTTATTTTTTCTATTGGAATTTTGGCGGATTTTGGAATATCTCTTATACCGTAACCAGATATTATGTCTTCGTACATTTTAGGATCGTGACCAATTGGGCCTTCTACATCGCAAAGCAAATAATCACAAGCTTCATTAACATTTACAGGGCAAAACCTTTTAGAAAGACCACGCGGATTTAATCCTGCGACAATAGAAGTTTGTTTTCTAGAGTAATCTTTATGGTCAGATTCTAGGCTTCGCCAATATGCGCGCAATCTGGCAAGACCAAGAACACTAAGCTCTGCAGCAAATATGGTTGGAACTTGCGCTAAAGTTGGAAGATTCTTTAAAAGCCTTCTTGCTGAAAAACCAGATCCAATATCAACAATTACTACATCACAAGCGTTGGAAAGACCTCTAATAGCAGCTTCAATAACCCATGGTTTAGGCTCTTCACTTTTCCAAGGAGCGTAAGCCAAAATATCAACGTTATTCCAGTGCAGAAGTTCACAACGCAATACATATCCGTCTAATCGTCCTAAAGGAGCTTGAACCTCTTGCAATCTTCTACCCTCGTCCTGCTCCAATCCCAACAAAACATCTAATCCGCCGTTAGAAATATCTGCGTCGATTAGTGCAACAACATATTTTTTACTAGATATATGACTTGCCAGAAGAGCAAGAGTAGTGCTTAAACCAACTCCATCATTTGCCGATGAACCGATTACAACATTTTTTGGAAAAGGCTTTAGCGAATAGTTCAAGCTACCAATATTTTTTTGAACACTATGATTATCTAATGCATCAAAATCGCTATGAACTGAAGTAGAAGATACACCAGTCGCGTAATCTACATGATTTGCGTAATCTGCATTATCCACATGATTCGCATGATTCAAAGATGCGATAACAGTCGAATCTTCCAACTTATTACTATCAGATGTACTTTTGCGCATACTTTTTATCGCACTCGCCTGAGGCGGGTACGTTTCTATAATGCGCGGAACGCAAGAAGGAGCATCGTAATTATCAATAGTCATATTGTCCATGTGGCTATTGAATCGCATACTAAACCATTAGGCAATACTATTTAAACAATGTGGTTAAAGGATCAATAAACGTTGCAATTCCGCCAAAAAGTTATCCACATTGCTGTTTTTGTTGTATTAACGCACAAGTTTTGGATTAGAAGCCATATATCTTTCCAGAAGTTCGCCATAGATTGGCTTAGTGTGCAAAATATCGGATACAAGAAGCGCAATAAAAGCAGATGCAGCAACTGGAAGAGTGTGAATCATTGTTCCCGACATTTCTACAGTTAGCAAAATCGAAGTGAGCGGAGCTTTTACAGAAGCCGAAAGCGTGCCAGCCATAACACACACTGTAAAAATTGGCATTAGCTTTGCGTCAATGCCAAGAATCGGAATGCTTATTATTGCGCGAGAAGCAACGCCGCCTGCAAGTGCGCCGACAGCAAGAATTGGCATAAAAATTCCGCCAGGCGCTCCGCATCCAAAACTTGTAGAAGTAAATAGCATTTTTGCAACAAACAGGATGCACAGAAGCGCTATGCTTGCTTTTCCATATTCAGAGAGCTTAACAAGATTCGATCCTCCTCCAAGAACATCTGGCAAATATAAGCCAACAGGAATCGCGATTAAGCATGCTACAGATACGGGAGCCCACTTTGGCAAATACTTATACAGCGTTTGTAATCCAAGCAAGGATCTGTTCATTAAAGAGCCAATAAGCCCTGCAAAAATGCCAAGTGGAATCAGCCAAAAATGAAGTGTCATTGGTAAGTCTGGAATTCTTCCAAAGTCTAAAACAGGTCGAAGTCCAAAGCATGTTTGAGACACAAAGTCCGCGCAAATAGATGCAGCAGCAGCTCCCATAAGAACTGTAGAAGACAATCCGTGTTGAACTTCTTCCATAGCAAACATAAGCCCAGAAAGTGGAGCGCTAAACGCTGCAGATAAGCCAGCTGCCGCTCCAGCGGTTACAACATAATGCTCTTGCGTATCGTTTTTATTGCCCTTTCTAAAGATGCGAGACATCATTTGCGCGCCGCAAGCTCCGATTTGAATCGAAGGGCCTTCGCGCCCAAGAGACAAGCCAAATAGCGAACCCAACAATCCGCCTACAAATCGAACAGGCAAAATAGTGTTCCAACACATTTTTAGACCGCGTTGAACGTATCCAACAACTTGTGGAATGCCGCTTCCAGACGCCATACTTTCTTTGCGACTCATCCAGCCAATAAAAAGCCCAGCAGCAATTGCAAAAACCACGCAAGGCACAATCCAAAGCATGTTTTGCAATATTTGCGCATACATCCATCGCGCAAAATCGGTTCCGTACTCAATCCCAAGTCTATAAGTTGCTACAAGCACGCCAGAAACAAGACCAACAACTATGCCAGCAAGAACCATCTTCCATCTAAGATGCTTAAGCGTTTTAAGAACGCGATCAGAAAAGTCGCGCAAAAAAATCGCGTATAAAACCGCCTACGTTCTTTAAAGTCACAATAAACCTATTCTTAAATCAAATCGCAAACAAATACATCAAGCATTTTAACATTTTTAATAACACAATAAATATAAATTAATAAAATACGTCAATTAATAAAATTCAAAACTTAAGACTTTAGAAGCATAAATATTACAAATGACGGTCCAGCGTATGCAATAAATGCGCACAAGAATGGCACTATTAGTTCGCTAATAAAAAGCCATAGTCCAAGCTTGATTTTCTTTAGCTTAAACAGGCTTACGATTTCTAAGATTGCGGTTGAAAACGTTGAAAATCCGCCTAAAAATCCCAATGCGCACGTGTAAATAATAGTCGAAGCAAAAGTTAAATCGTATATAATCGAAGAACTTAAAAATACAACTAAGCCCATTATAAAAGACGCAAAAGCGTTGATTAGCAAAGTTGCGATTGGAAAATCATGGTTATAAACGCGCCCGATTGCGTCAGATATTGCACAACGAAGAACGGCGCCAAGTCCAGCGAAAACAACAGGCAGCCAAAAAAGAACATATGCGTAAGACATCATTTTGCACCGCCCCTGTTAGCGTCTATTTTATTGATGACGTTTGAATCACCAGCATTTTTTACGCTGCCATTGCCTTTAAAAGCAAAAATTTTATCTCCAATTAGACTCCCAACAAGCACTGCTAAAACGCCAAGAACCATAGACAACGCCATAATGGCAATTACTTCTACAATGTTCATTGCAGTAAATGCGGAATGCGCGCCCTCAAAAGCAAAAGTAGACATTGTTGAAAGTCCGCCGCAAAATCCCGTGCAAAAACCGTATTTTATTAAGTCTTTGTTCTTGCAGCTCTTCCCACTTACAACAAGTGAACTTACTAAAGCAAGAATAAAACATGCTAAAACGTTCGACAAAAGAGTTGCAAAAGTAAAGCGGCTAAAAAGCATAGAATATCCCGAGTCCCAATGCATGCCGTGCGTAAAACCACTTATTTCACTACGCACAAAAGCGCCAAGCAATCCGCCAATAAACACAACAAAATATGTTTTTGCACCAAGTGATTTATGCTTATGCTTTTTAGGCAAGTCGTGGCAATTACTGCTTGGAATAATCATAGTTTTTAGCCGCCTTAAATAGCCTTAAATAGCTATTCAAATAGTCACTAATCAATCAACGAATGAACGCTAATAATGTGGTCGCGCTGAGGACCAGTACCAATTGCCGAAATACGGCACTTGGAAAGTTCTTCTAAGCGCTTTACGTAGCTTTGAGTATTTGCTGGCAATTCTTCAAACTTGTGAATTTGCGAAATATCCTCACTCCATCCTGGAAGCATCTCGTAAACTGGCTTAGCGCTAGCAAACAGAGACTGATCTACTGGCATTTCGTTCATTCTCTCAACGCTTCCGTCAGACAAAGTTACATCGTAAGCTACGCAAACTGGAATTTCTTTTAAGCCAGTCAAAACATCTAACTTAGTAAGGACAATATCAGTTAAGCCATTTACGCGAGTAGCATAGCGGCTTACAACGGAATCAAACCATCCGCATCGGCGAGGGCGACCAGTAGTTACGCCATATTCGTGACCCTGCTCACGCAGCCAATCGCCACTTTCATCCAAAAGTTCCGTAGGGAATGGACCTTCACCAACACGAGTGATATAGGCTTTAGCAACTCCAATTACTCGCGTAATACGAGTTGGACCAACGCCAGTTCCCGTGCAAGCACCTCCTGCAGTAGGATTTGAGGATGTTACAAATGGGTAAGTTCCATGATCGACATCCAGCATGGTTGCCTGACCGCCTTCAAAAAGCACGGTTTTGCCATTTTCTATAGCCTGATTCAGTATAAGCGAAGTATCTGCAACATAAGGCTTCAAACGCTTTCCAAGCTCCACAAGCTGTGCTGTAACATCATCAATATCTATTGGATGCTGGTTGTAAAGTTTAACTAACATCTGATTCTTTTGATGCAAGCTAGCTTCAACCTTATCCCTCAAATGCTCTGCATTAAATAAATCATGCACACGAATACCAACGCGATTAATCTTATCTGCATAAGTCGGGCCAATTCCGCGACCTGTTGTACCAATCTTGTGCTTGCCAAGGAACCTCTCCGTAACCTTGTCAATTACGCGATGATAAGGTGTAATCACATGCGCAGACTCGCTCACTTTCAAACGAGAGCAATCAACACCTCTAGATTCAAGTGCGTCAATCTCCTCAAACAGAACTTCTGGGTCTACAACAACACCATTACCAATAACAGGAGTTACATTAGGGCTGATTATACCGCGTAGGAAGTAAATGCAAAGCGTAAGACTCGTTTCCCACAACAACAGTATGTCCAGCGTTATTACCGCCATTAAATCTTGCGACAATATCTACCTTAGAACCAATTAAATCAGTCGCTTTGCCTTTACCCTCGTCACCCCATTGAGCGCCAATAAGCACAATTCCAGGCATGCTGAACCTCCATTTTTGGGCTAACGTTGCCCAAATAAACACAATTCCTACGTGTTAAGACTAGCGCAAAGCCAATACCGAATTTAATTTTCAACTTGATGAACTTATAAGGCTTTACCGGCAGAGCCAAGCTGTACACAGGCTTCAACAACACGCTGAGCCATTGCTTTTTCTGCCTCTTTGCCCCAAGACCTTGGGTCGTAGAGTTTTTTGGCTCCAACTTCTCCGTCGATTTTAAGAACTGAGTCGTAGTTGTGGAACATGTGATCTGCTATTGCTCGAGTAAACGCATATTGCGTGTCTGTATCGATGTTCATTTTTACTACGCCGTAGCTTACAGCTTGCGCAATTTCTTCGGGAGTAGATCCAGAACCTCCATGGAATACCAATAAGAATGGTTTTGTTGGCACACCAAACTTGCGATTACATAAATCAAGCTTGTACTTGTTGTATACAGCGCTTTGAATGTTGTCTAGCAACTGTGGTCGCAGCTTAACAACACCAGGCTTGTATGCACCATGCACATTGCCGAACGTAAAAGCAGCCATATATCTTCCGCTCTCTGCCAAACCTAATCGTTCAACTACTCGCATAGCGTCCTGCGGCGTTGAGTATAGTTTTTCATCAATGTCTGCTCTATGACCGTCTTCTTCGCCTCCCACGGCCCCAATTTCAATCTCTAACACCGTATGAGCCTTCGCCGACGCCTCAAGCAATTCTTCCGCAACGTCTAAATTGTGTTCAAGCTTAACTGTAGATCCGTCCCACATATGCGATTGAAATATCGGCTCTTTGCCGTGCGCAACTTGATCCGCCTCATAAGCCAAAAGTGGCTTAATCCAGTCATCTAAATAGCCTTCTGCGCAATGATCCGTATGTAAGGCAACGGTAATATTTGGATACTGCGCTGCTACTTGATGCGCGAATTGAGCAAACGCTAGCGAACCGACAACACGATTATTTACGCACTGTCCCGAAAAATACGCGGACCCCCCAACGGATACTTGAATAATTCCGTCGCTTTGCGCTTCTGCAAATCCTTGTAGTGCAGCATTTAAAGTCTGCGTGCTAGTAACATTAATTGCAGGGTAGGCGTATCCACCTTTGCTGGCGGCATCAAGCATTTGCGCGTAACGTTCAACGGTTGCAATAGTCATATTTTTATTATGACTCTAAGCGCGCATATTTTTTTAGATTTTGCTAGATTTTTACTAAATTTGACTAGATTTTTGATTAGATTTGTGGCTATTTTTAACTATTTCTGGCTATCTTTTATTTCTTGATGGCGCTTTTTTGCGGCAGCTACAACAAAATGTAAATATTCGAGCGCGATTTCTTCTTTTAATCCAGATTCTTCAGCAATTTTTTTAAGTCGATTTGCTTGGCGATTTTCTCTAGATTTATCTTCCGCAGCAAGATTTGCGCGAGCTTTTATTTCTCCGACTTTTTCCGTAACTTTAAAGCGCTCTGCAAGAAGTGAAACAACTGCATTGTCAATATTGTCAATCGATTGACGCAACGCAAAAATCTCGCTTATTGAATCGTTGCAATCATTGCAACTCTGTTCAATCTGATGCTTGCGCGCGTCAACCGATTCTTTAGGAAATTCACACATATTACTTCTAATCGAAATAAGTCTGCAAAACCATAGTTGTTTCTGTGCTAACTGGCACAATCCTATGAATCGTGTTAATTAGCTCTTCTAGCTTGCTAGGTGTAGCAACACGAACTACGAGCATAAAACTTGGGCTTCCAGTGATAGAATAGCAGGCTTCAATACCTTCAATATCTTTCAACTTGGCTGGAACAGATGCTTCTTGCTCAAAGTCAAGAGGCGTTACAGCAACAAATGCGCTTACTGGCAAGCCTCTGCGCTCATAGTCAATCAACGCACGGTAACCAGTGATAATTCCTCTGCGCTCAAGCTTTTGTACTCTAGATTGTACGGCAGAAACCGATAATCCAGATGCTTTAGCTAGTCTGGTTAATGTTGCACGACCATCATGTTCAAGAATATCTACAATAATCGCATCTGTAGAATCTATAGGAGCAACTGTGCTCACATTAGCGTTCAAGCCAGAAGGAATATTATTTTCAATCTTATGAGAGTTTCCTGTCATACGACCTCCATCCTCATACAGCGCATCTTCCTGAATACTGTTGTAGATTTCAGATTGCGCTACCCTGCAGTCTCTTCAATCGTATCGTATTTTTTAACGAAAAAGAACAAAATTATATAAAAAATCACGGTTTTTCACATTAAATATCAAATGTTTATGGGAATAAACTTTTGACAAGTAATTATAATTATTTAATTTTCATTATTTACATATGCATAATCAATAGTAAAAATTACCAAGAATAGTGTATTTTATAAGAAATTAATTATATATAAACGTATATTTTTTTATTTTAAAACACAAAATAAGCTTGTAATAAAAACAGTATTAAAAAATAAACAATAAAAATTACCCCTCGATTGATCAAACCAAGGGGTAGTTAAAGTGTATTTTTTAAAGTTATATTTATAAAATTACACGAACATAACCTACTTAAGCAGCGGTTGCTGGCGACCCGCCATTTGTAGAGTTATTCGCTTGCTGCACAATCGCTGCGAGAAAATCGCGATTCGACGCAGTTTTCTTTAAGCGTGGCACCAAAGTCTGATAAGCCTGCTCTGGCTCAAGTCCGCCAAATAGTCGCCTCAAGCGATAAATAATAGGCAATTCTTGAGCAGGAGTAATCAACTCTTCGCGGCGCGTGCCAGAAGAATTAATATCCACTGCTGGGAACAAGCGCTTATCTGCCAAATCGCGACTTAAGCGAAGCTCCATGTTTCCAGTGCCCTTAAACTCTTCGAAAATAACTTCATCCATCTTTGAACCAGTTTCCACCAAAGCGGAAGAAATAATAGTCAAAGAACCGCCATTTTCAATGTTTCGCGCGGCACCAAAGAACTTCTTAGGAGGGTAAAGCGCCTGAGCATCCACGCCACCAGAAAGAATACGGCCAGATGCAGGAGCAGCAATATTGTATGCACGAGCAAGACGAGTCATAGAATCAAGAAGAACAACAACATCTTGGCCAAGCTCTACAAGCCTCTTAGCACGCTCAATCGCAAGCTCCGCAACAGTAGTGTGGTCTGATGCTGGACGGTCAAATGTAGAAGAAATAACCTCACCCTGAACAGTGCGCTCCATGTCGGTAACTTCTTCTGGACGCTCGTCTACAAGAACAACCATCAAATGCACTTCTGGATTATTAACAGCAATCGCGTTCGCAATATTTTGCAAAGTGATTGTTTTACCAGCCTTAGGAGGCGAAACAATCAAACCACGCTGACCCTTACCAATAGGAGCCACAAGGTCAATGATTCTGCCAAGCATACGATTTGGCGTAGTCTCCTGCTTTAAGCGCTCTTGCGGATACAAAGGCGTGAGCTTAGCGAATTGTGGACGATTCTGAGCATCTTCTACGCTCATGCCATTAATGCTGTCAACGCTTTGCAAAGGAACAAATTTTTGGCGCTGATTCCTACGATCACCTTCGCGAGGAGCACGAATAGAGCCTTGAACCGCATCTCCCTTGCGCAAACCATACTTTTTGATTTGGCTCATAGAAACGTAAACATCATTTGGACCAGGCAAATATCCAGAAGTGCGCACAAACGCATAAGATTCAAGCACATCTACAATACCAGCAACTGGAACAAGCTCTTCTTTTGGTTCCTCTCTACGAGAAGCTGATTCACGAGACTCGTGGTCTTCACGAATATCATTGCGATCAGAACGATCATTCCTCGTAGGTCGATCTTCACGCTCTAAATGATCAGAGCGATCCGAGCGGGAATCGTAATCATCTCTATCGCGTCCACGACCACGCATACGGCGTTGATACCTGTCATTCCTATCTGAATGCGTATCATAATCGTCATCGCCATTAGAACGCGAAGCTCCGCGTTGCCTGCGAGATTCAGAATCACGATTTGCATTAGAATCAGAAGACTTTTCACTTGGCAAAGTAGCAAGAATCTGATCTAAATCATCTTCCGTATCATCTGCATCATCCGAGTTATTTCCGCGATAATTATCTTTAAAATCAGACTGACGACGACGCTGAGATTGATTATCACGCGTAAACTCACGACGACGCCTAGACTTACCGCTTCTATTTGAATCAACAGAATCATCAGAATCAGAAGATTCAACAGAATCAGGCAAGCCGAGATTTTCTAACAAATCCTCATCGGCAGACTTGCGAGCAGACTCACCACTATCGTCATCAAAATTGCGACGCGACCTAAAAGATGAAGATGAATCGTATTTAGACTCATCCTCATCATTAAGTGACGAACGACTATCCCTAACAATGCTTTTAGGAACATGTACGCTAACTCCTGCTGGCGCATCCCCACCATTGCGCGCAGCGGTAAGCGTAGCGATCAAATCTGGCTTACGCATTGTAGACGTACCGCGCAGGCCCATTTGCTTCGCAAGATCCTTAAGCTCAGAAAGCTTCATATCATCAAGATTTTGGCTTGTTGCCACAGTTATACCTTTCCCTAACCCCAAGAAACAAACTACTTGGAGCTTTACATGGAAGATTTCGGAAAAATCCGTTGTGAATACAACGATAAGCACATAACAATGTGACTTAATCGCTGATAAATGTATGCTACTACACTCATGCGACTCACCAACAACACGGCGTGGCAAAAAGAAAAAACGCTACTTCTTTTCGTGATATGACTTTTCTGTATTAACAGACCAAACATTATCTTTAGACTGTTTTCCACTGTTAATATTAGACACGGCTTCAATAGCAGTAGCCATAGAATGATCCTGGTTATTGTAACGATGCTGACCATTTCTACCAACACAATACAAGTTACCAAAACCATCCAAATACTTAACAAGCTCAGGCATCTGAGCATAAGTATCGAAGTAAGCTGGATAAGCCTTTGGAACACGCTCACGATGCGCATCCAAAACATCATCTTCGCCATCAATAACCTGCATACGAGTAAGCTCATCAATCGCAGATTTACGAGCCTCTTCGTCGCTCATATTCCAAAAATCATCGCCCTCATTGCAGAAGTATTCAAGACCAATCCACACAGTGTTGTCAACATCCTTAACGAGATATGGGCTCCAGTTGTTAAAGATTTGCAAACGACCAACTTTGTATCCTGGATCCTGCACATAAATCCAGCAATCAGGCACAATAGGAGGGTTACCTAACGTTGGAATATCAGTCGTATTACGCAAACGCATACGCTTAACAAGAAGTCCAACGGTTACGAAATCACGGTAAGGCAAGCCTTTAGCAACTCGTTGTAATTCGGCTGGAACCTGCACAGACTCATTTCCTTCGGCGCCATGCTCAATAGCTGCAACCAAATCTTTTATTGGCATAGAAGAAATAAACTGATCCGCATGAAGTTCTTGCTGCAAACCATCTTGATTTTCAACGACAACACTAGAAATTTTACCGTCGCACTGTTTAATAGCAACAACTTTTGCATCTGTTAAAACAGTAGCGCCATTTTCACGGCAACGACGTTCAACAGTCTCCCAAAGCTGACCAGGACCAAGCTTAGGATACCAGAATTCTTCAATCAGTGAAGTTTCAACTTCCTGATTTGCCTTCTTTTTCGGCATAAGCTTAGAGAAAGCATTCTTTAAAACTTCAACAATGCTCAAACCCTTAACTCGCTGAGCACCCCAATCTGCAGAAATCTGACTTGGATGCCTTCCCCAAAGCTTCTCGGTATAGCCCTCAAAGAACATAGAATACAGCTTTTTGCCAAAGCGATTAATGTAGAAGTTTTCGAGGTTTGTTTCTGGCAACTTGTGAATCATAGACCAAAGGTAGCTAAAACCAACCTTCATAGTAAGAACAAAGCCCATAGAGCGCAAAGTAGACGCAGAAAGAGAGATAGGGTAGTCGAAGAAATGATGATTCCAGAAGATTCTAGAAACGCGATGACGCTTAAGCATAACCTCATCTTCGACTTCTGGGTCTGGGCCGCCATTCTCTAAATCGTGGTGTCTGCCAAGTTTTTTGTCGTCGTAAGAAGGAGCGCCTTGAAGTGGCAGCATATCTCGCCACCATTGCATAATTCGATCATCTTTAGAGAAGAATCGGTGACCGCCAATATCCATGCGGTTTCCGTTGTATTTTACAGTGCGAGAAATTCCGCCAAACTCTTTAGATGCTTCAAGAACAGTTACATCGTAGCGGCTAGCTCCGCCATCTTTTACAAGCTCCCATGCAGCCGTCAACCCTGCCGGACCGCCACCAATAATCACTACAGATTGTTTCTGGGATTGTGTATCAGTCAATTTTCCTCCATACCTAAAAGACGCTTTATAAAGTCAAAATCGCAAAATTGCAAGCACGTATCTATATTAAAATCTAAACATAAGCTTTACTAGCATACTCTTATCATGCGATAGATTCTGGAATATCGATATCTGTTTTCTGCACTTCTTCCACATTTACGTCTTTAAACGTAACAATACGAACGTTTTTCACAAACCGCGAAGGGCGGTAAACGTCCCACACCCAAGCGTCTGTTAATTGCACGTCAAAATACACATCTTGACCTGCAGAACGCACGTTAAAATCCACCTTGTTTGCCAAATAGAATCGTCGCTCAGTTTCTACAACATACGTAAAAAGCTTAATAACGTCACGATACTCCTTGTACAACGCAAGCTCGGCGTCAGTTTCGTAATTGTCGAGATCTTCAGCGCTCATCGCTTCCCTTCCGCATTATTGCCATTAGTGTTACGCTTACGACCGCGTCCTATAATACGCCACCATGCGCGTTTAGAAGAATCTTCTTTGACTGTAGCCGCATTATACGGCCACGATTCGTCGGAATTATCTTTGCTAACAGGTATTGCAATTGAATGCTCATGCGCACTTAGCGCTTCACAAACACCAGGATTATCTTCAATAACGTGCAGACCAAAAGCGTCTAAAGAACGAATGGCATCATATTCATCTACGAGAGTGTCCATAACAACAAAATCTTGATATTTTTGATTTTGTGAATCCCACAAAGCATCTCTAGCTGTTCCAGTTTTTACAAAACCAAGAGACTGATAAACAGAAAGAGAACGCGTATTCGCTGCTGGAACACCAACCCAAATCCTATGCAATGCTAAACCAACTGTGTCTGGAGCAAAACCATACGTCATAACTCTAGGCATTGCATCTCTAGAATACCCACGACCCCTATAATCGCGTCCTAGAATCACCTGAATTCTAGCGGATTTAGACCAACCATCAATGTCGATCAAAAAAATCATTCCAATAATATCGCCATTGGTATTTTTAGCGTCATCAATAAGATCTGGCACAATTGACCATGCGATTGTTGGGCGTGATTGAGCATCTCCAACAACCCCAGCATAATCAGACATACTTTTATCATTATTGCCCAAAGACCACTGCACAGAACGCTCAACCCACGCATGAACCATAGCACGTTCAGATTGTGAATCCTTGCCAGTTATAACAGCCGCACCATCAAAAGCATGTAATGAATCCATCCTAGCTAAATCTTCGATGGTTGCTTGCCTAAGACGAGCCATCTCGCCGCGTATTGACGGAATTACAATACTTTCTGGTAACTCTCGAGAGTTTGTAGAGTCAGCATTGACTTCCTGCATATTCACCTGTTTCCTGTACCTAATTGACCTTGCGTTACAAAAAGTTCTACAAAAAGCATAAGCAAAATACAAATGCGTAAGCAACTACAATATAAGATTACACTTTTTGCACTCTACACAATGCTATAAAACACAAGGTTAAAACGCAAAGCATAAAATGCAAAAAGTGCATCTATAAACTATTCTTTTCTAGCTAAATTTTAATCTAACTAAAATTTAAATCAGCCTTTAATCTTTGCCATCACGATCTTAGTAACAGCCTTAGCATCAGCCTGACCTTTAGTCGCACGCATAACAGCGCCAATAATTGCGCCCATCGGCTTCATATTTCCAGCCTTAAGCTTTTCTGCAACTTCAGGATCAGCAGCAAGAGCAGCGTCAACAGCAGCTTCCAAAGCGCCGTCGTCGTTCATAACCTTGAATCCGTGCTTCTTAACAACTTCATCAGGCTTACCCTCGCCAGCCAAAACGCATGCAACAGTTTGCTTAGCGAGCTTATCGTTAAGATTGCCATATGCAATTAGCTTTTCAACTTGCGCCACATCTTGCGGAGTAATAGGCAATTCTTCCAAAGTTACGCCACGAGTGTTTGCTTCGCGAGCAAGCTCACCAAGCCACCACTTCTTAGCGCCAGCAGCACTTGCACCAGCTTTAACGGTTTCTTCAACCAAATCAAGAGCATCCGCGTTAAGAATATCTCGCATTTCAAGATCGCTAATGCCCCATTCGCTTTGCAAACGGTTACGGCGCTCGCGAGGCATTTCTGGCATTTGTGCCTTCATGCGCTCAATATGCTCCTTAGTGATGTGGAGCATAACCAAATCTGGGTCTGGGAAGTAGCGATAATCGTCGGCGTCCGACTTTACTCGGCCGCCAGCAGTAGTCTGAGTTGCCTCATCCCAGTGACGAGTCTCCTGCAAAATCTCGCCGCCTTCGCTCAAAATAGCAGCCTGGCGACGAATTTCGTATTGAAGCGTCTTTTCGATTCCGCGGAATGTGTTCACATTCTTAGTTTCCGAGCGCGTACCGAATGAATCGGTTGGCTTTCTGCGGAGCGAAACGTTTACGTCTGCGCGCATATTGCCCTGCTCCATACGAGCATGGGAGATGTTGAGAGCGCGAACAATATCGCGAATAGCGCGCATGTATGCGCCTGCGATTTCTGGAGCGCGGCTGCCAGCACCTTCGATTGGCTTAGTTACAATCTCGATTAAAGGAACGCCTGCGCGATTGTAATCAACCAAAGAATGATTTGCGCCTTCAATACGACCGTCAGCGCCGCCAACGTGAGTATTCTTACCAGCATCATCCTCAATGTGAGCGCGCTCAATCGGAACTCGGAACACAGTGCCATCTTCCAGCTCAACATCCAAGTAACCATTGCCATTAGTAGGCTTATCGTACTGGGAAATCTGATAATCGCGAGGCATATCTGGGTAGAAGTAGTTTTTACGAGCAAATTGGCTCCACTCAGCAATCTCGCAATGCAATGCCAAACCGAGCTTAATCGCGTAATCAACTGCAGTCTTGTTTACAACTGGCAAAGAGCCTGGCAAACCAAGGCTTACAGGAGTTAGCTGAGTATTTGGCTCGCCACCAAAAGATACTTCTGCTGGGCAAAACAGCTTTGTGCGCGTGCTAAGCTCAACGTGAGTTTCCAAGCCGAAAACTGGGTCAAACTGCTCCACAGCATCGGCGTATTTCATAAGTTTTTCAGCCATGAGAATCCTTCTTATTTAAGCTTTATTTCACTTTACTTAGCCAATGAATCGAGCCAACCAGCTTTAAGCGACTTCCAGATTGGGCCGCTCCACTTTTCTTCGAGCGCTGCTTCCAACGCTGCTGCAGGCTTGTACATCTTTTCATCATGGCATTGCGGAGCAATAATCTGAATGCCAACAGGCAAGCCATCATCGCTCAAGCCAGCTGGGAGGCTCAAAGCTGGAACGCCAGCCATGTTTGCAGGAATCGTAGCAATATCGTTCATGTACATAGAGAGTGGATCGTTCATCTTCTCACCAAACTTGAATGCCGTTGTAGGGCTTGTTGGGGAGACTAGAACATCTACCTTATTAAACGCTTCTTCAAAGTCGCGAATAATAAGCGTACGAACCTTTTGTGCAGAGCCATACCAAGCGTCGTAGTAGCCAGCGGAAAGTGCGTAAGTGCCAAGAATAATACGGCGCTTTACTTCGTCGCCAAAGCCAGCTTCGCGAGTTGCAGCCATCATGTTTGCAGCAGTTTGAGGCTTATCTGCTGGTGGCATTACGCGCAAACCGTAGCGCATGCCGTCGTAGCGAGCCAAATTAGAGCTAACTTCGGAAGGCATAATAATGTAGTAAGCAGCCAGCGAGTAAGGGAAGTGAGGGCAGGAAACTTCCGTAACCTCTGCACCCATATCCTTAAGCAGCTGCACAGCCTCATTAAAGCGAGCTTCAACGCCTGGCTGGAAGCCATCGCCACTAAGCTCCTTAACAAGACCAACTTTTACGCCCTTCAAATCTCGGCGAGCGCCCTCGCGCGCAGCCTGAGCCATTGGAGGAACAGGAGCTGGAATCGAAGTGGAATCGCGCCTATCGTTGCCGCCAATAATCTCTTGCAAAAGTGCAGAGTCAAGAACGGTACGAGAAACAGGTCCAATCTGATCCAAGGAACTTGCCATAGCGATTGCACCAAAACGGCTAACACCGCCATAAGTTGGCTTTGCGCCGACTGTACCAGTTAAAGCACCTGGCTGACGAATAGAGCCACCTGTATCTGTACCCAAAGCAATAGGAGCCTCGAATGCAGCAACAGCTGCAGCTGAACCGCCGCCGGAACCACCAGGAACACGCTCAGTATCCCAAGGATTGCAAGTAGTTTGATAAGCAGAATGTTCTGTAGAAGAACCTTGAGCAAACTCATCCAAATTAGTCTTGCCGAGAATTGGCATGCCAGCTGCTTTGAGCTTTTCAATAACAGTAGCATCGTAAGGCGGAACCCAGCCTTCAAGAATCTTAGATGCTGCAGTAGTAGGAATGCCCTTAGTAACAATCATGTCTTTAATGGCAATTGGAACGCCTGCAAGCTCAGGTAAGCCTTCGGCTTCGCCATTAGCGTTCTTTTTATCAAAAGCATCTGCTTGTTCAAGTGCAACATCTGCAGAAACATGCAAGAATGCTTTGATTTCTGGCTCGGCTGCTTCGATTACTGCCAAGTGAGCTTCAACAAGCTCGCGGCTAGAAACTTCTTTAGCTTTTACAGCTTTTGCCATATCGGCAGCAGAAAGCTTTACTAAATCTTGAGTATTAGTCATGTTTTATTCCTCCCCCAAAATTCGAGGTGCTACAAACATGCCAGACTCACTTCTAGGAGCGCCAGAAAGCGCTTCTTCTTGAGTCAATGGCGTAGCAGGCTCGTCTGGGCGCAAATACGCTTCAAGAGGTACTGGATTTGCAGTAGGTGGCACATCTTCGCCAGCAACTTCCTGCACTTTGTTAATAGATTCTGCAATGACGTTTAATTCGCCTTGCAAGCGACTGATTTCTTCGTCGCTAAGCGCAATCTGGGATAGAACGCCCAGATGCTCAATTTCTTCGCGTGTGAATGTTGGCATAACCTCAACTATATGTGTGATGCGTGACCTTCTCTATAGAAGAAAAAATGCAATATTGATAAAAGATTTACACACGTTACTGTAGAAATATTTTCCCAATTTTAGAACATGATTGTCGATCCATATTTTCTAGGGAAAATTATGTGTAATATTAAAAAAATTTTATTAGTGAGACAATAAGCGAAATAACAATTATTATCACATACAGTTTTCATAAAATTAACGAGTATAAAATAGTGAAGACGAGGGTCTATGCATGTCAACACGCCATGAAATGGAAATAATTCAATAAAAGAATGTTGGCATTCCAACCTTCTTCATACGTTTATTTGCAGAATAAAAAAATTTGTTTTATTTCACTATCCCAGAAATAAAAAAGCATGTAATAATTAAATGCTATGAGATATTAAGCTAATGCAGCGAAGCATTCCATGCATAGAAGCAAATAAGTTACGGTATCTCATAAAAAATAACATAAAATATAAAATTGAAGGACACATATGAATAACACAAAGTTCTACCGTAATGCAGCAATGTTGCTCCTCGCGGGCGCAACTATTATTCCACAATGCTTAGCAGCACCAGCAATGGCCGCTCCTGCAGCTAAGGATTCTGAGCCAACCGCATCTTGCGCAGCCAAGAAGGACTCGTTGAATAATTATTTGTGGGATTTGCAATACGATAAAACAAACATTCTCGCCCGTCATGGCGAAACCATTGACAACAAATTCTCTAGCGATAGCTTCAACAAGGGCGATGAATTCGTTGTTGTTGAGCATCAGAAGAAGAACATCACAAATACAACTTCAAACTTGTCGGTTACTTCCGCCAACGATGATCGCGTATACCCAGGTGCTCTTTTCCGCGCTGACCAGAATTTGATGGACAATATGCCAAGCCTGATTTCCGCAAACCGCGCTCCAATCACGTTGAGCGTTGATTTGCCAGGCTTCCACGGCGGCGAAAGTGCTGTAACTGTTCAGCGCCCAACCAAGAGCTCTGTAACTTCCACAGTGAACGGCTTAGTTTCCAAGTGGAATGCACAGTACGCTGCAAGCCATCATGTTGCAGCTCGCATGCAGTACGATTCTGCAAGCGCACAAAGCATGAACCAGCTCAAGGCAAAGTTTGGTGCTGATTTCGCCAAGATTGGCGTTCCGCTGAAGATTGATTTCGACGCTGTGCACAAGGGCGAAAAGCAGACTCAAATTGTGAACTTCAAGCAGACCTACTACACCGTAAGTGTTGATGCTCCAGATAGCCCAGCTGACTTCTTCGCACCATGCACTACGCCAGAAAGCTTGAAGAGCCGCGGAGTAGACAGCAAGCGTCCGCCAGTATATGTGTCCAACGTAGCTTACGGCCGTTCAATGTACGTAAAGTTCGACACCCGCAGCAAGAGCACCGATTTCCAGGCTGCTGTTGAAGCTGCAATCAAGGGTGTTGAAATCAAGCCAAATACCGAGTTCCACCGCATTTTGCAGAACACTTCTGTAACTGCTGTAATTCTCGGCGGCAGCGCAAACGGTGCAGCCAAGGTTATTACCGGCAACGTCGACACGTTGAAGGCTTTGATTCAAGAAGGCGCAAATTTGAGCACCTCCAGCCCAGCAGTTCCAATTGCTTACACCACTTCCTTCGTCAAGGATAACGAAGTAGCAACTTTGCAAACCAATAGCGATTACGTTGAAACCAAGGTTTCTTCCTACCGCGACGGCTACTTGACTTTGGATCACCGTGGAGCTTACGTAGCTCGCTACTACATCTACTGGGATGAGTACGGCACCGAGATTGACGGCACTCCTTACGTGCGTTCTCGCGCTTGGGAAGGCAATGGCAAGTATCGTACAGCTCACTTCAACACCACTATTCAGTTCAAGGGCAATGTGCGTAACCTCCGCATCAAGCTTGTTGAGAAGACCGGCTTGGCTTGGGAACCATGGCGTACAGTATATGACCGTTCCGATTTGCCACTGGTTCGCCAGCGCACAATCAAGAACTGGGGCACCACCTTGTGGCCACGAGTTGCTGAAACTGTGAAGAACGACTGATACTTATCACAATTTCAAAAAATAACTTAATAAAGATAATTTAATAAATAATAAATTAAATATAAGTGAATACAATTAAGGGCTTTATCTTGTAGTCGGTTACGAGATAAAGCCCTTGTTGTTTGCTAAATATTATTTGTAGTTAAATATCGCGATGTTTTTCAACAACGTGGCCAATTGCATACATGACTACGCCCCAAGCGAGAACCACCAAGCCTGATTGCCACCATGTAAAAACATATGCGTTTGGTGGAAGTTGCCGCCCAGAACTAGCGGAGACTCCTAAGAATTGGCTTGCAGCATTGCCTGGCAAAATCTGAATAAGTATTGAAGTCCACTTCGCAAAATTGCTTGCAAGCATAATAATGCTAACAATGGCCTGCAGAATCATCACGGCTCCAATAACGCACATAATTCCGCCAGCAGTTGACTTGCAAATCATGCCAAAACCGTAGGCCATTGCTGACACAACAACCATAATTGCAGGAGAGCCAAGGAACAGAGTAAGCGGCAATTTCCACACGTTGCTTCCCGATAATCCGGAAATGTTATCTCCCATAAAAGCTAATTCTGCAGCAGCTAAAGAAACTGCCATTGCAATAAGTTGGGCTACAAAAACATAGATTGCAACCGCAATAAACTTAGCCGTAAAGAACATACCCCTTTTAGGTACAGCCGTAAGAGAAGCCTGAATTGAAGTCGTAGAATGTTCCGCAGTTACAGCAAGCACTGCAAAAATCGCCAAAACAATCAAAGATATAGAAGCAAAGCTAACGACCAAGCGGAAAATGCTTTCTTGAGATGCAATAAGGTCACTTTTATCGCTCGGTCCAACAGTAATTGCAGCGCTTGATTTACTTTGATTTGCTCCATTCTTAATGTCAACTTTAGACATTGCTTTCTGCACAAGCGCGATTATAAAGCTGAAAATTACTGGCAAAACAATTGTTAATGCCATGCACCACCACGTAGACGCAAGTCCGCGCAGCTTAACAATTTCAGATTTAAGCGTGTGCATAAATGTAAGGCGTAAGTGCTGAGCGTTCATGCTACGGCCAGTCTTGTATGCGTTAGATTGATATGCATTAGATTGGTGTGCGTTAGATTCAGCCAATTGCACTTGCTGATTTGCTACTTGCTCACTCATTTTGCACTCCCCTGATTATTAAATTGAGCTACACTTTGCTCAGCAGGATTTAAGTTTCCGGAAGGAATAGTCCTAGTCACGTACTGCTCTTGGCCATGCGTAAGAGCCAAATATGCTTCCTCAAGCGATGCATGCTCTTGATTCAGCTGATAAACCATGATTTGATTATCTGCAATTTCGCGAGCAAGCTGATTAAGCTCGCATCCTGTTATTCTGAGGAGCTCGCCTTCTTGAACGTCTTGAGGAGTGCGAACATCTTGCAAAATCTTGCATTCAGGATGATTTTGAGCAAGCACAGACTTTAGCTTTTCGCCTTCTGGAGTCACAAGTCGCACAGCGTGCTGCGAATGTGCATTAACAAAATCTTGTACTGTTGTACGCTTCAAAATTTCGCCATGCGCAATAATCACAAGGTTATCTGCAGTAAGCGCAACTTCGCTCATTAAGTGCGAACTAAGTAGTATTGCTCGACCTTGGCTTGCGTAATACTTGCACAATTCGCGAACCCACTTAACGCCTTCTGGATCCAAACCGTTAATTGGCTCATCCAAAATGAGATTGTGCGGGTCTGCTAAAAGCGCTGCAGCAATCGAAAGACGCTGGCTCATGCCAAGCGAGAACGAACCTGCTTTGCGGGTTTTAACACTTGATAATCCAGTAATATCAATCACTTCGTCAACGCGCTTTTTTGATATTCCATGAGTTAAAGCCAATGAATACAAGTGATTGTAAGCGGAACGACCTCTGTGGGCAGACTTTGCATCAAGAACTGCTCCAACTTCCGTCATTGGGGATGCGATTTTTGCGTAAGGTTTTCCGTCAATAAGAGAAGTGCCACTATTGGCGTGAATAAGATTTAACGCGCAACGCATGGTAGTAGATTTACCAGCGCCATTAGGACCTAAAAAGCCCGTGACTCTACCGTCTTCGGCGACGAAAGAAACGTCGTTAAGCGTTGTTTTTGCGCCGAAACGCTTTGTAATATGTTGGAATTCTAACATAGCTTAACAGTATCACAAATAAAAAAAAAATACACATTAAATGTAAGCGTTTATGAGTACAGACTGTTGAATTTTAATTAATATTTAGCAATTTGGTGCTGCATGTTGCGCAATCCACGCGTGCATGGAAACAGCCGCAGCAGCTCCTGCGTTTAGAGAGCGAACAGAGCCAAATTGCGAAATATAAACAACGTCATCCGCCATCTCTAGTGCTTTTTTAGAAAGACCTGGACCTTCCGCGCCAAAAAGCATAAGGCAACGTTTAGGGAACTTGTAGTTTTCCATAGCAACAGCGCCTGGAATAATGTCGAGCGCTATAACGCGCGCGTTTTTAGCGTCTTGTTCCTTAATATTTGCGATTTTTTCGGCTTCTTTATTGCCTTCTGCTTGTGCTTTAAGCAAAAGTTGATGCGCTTCTTCTGCTTCTTTAAGCATATTTTCGCGCCAATTAGTTACTAGAGTTTCAATAGTTGGGCAGCATTCAACGTATTGGTATAGCTCGGTCATTAACGAGCCTTTACGATTCCATTTATGAGGCCCTACGATATACACTTTTTTCGCAGTAAACGCGTTTGCAGTGCGAACCATAGAGCCTATATTAAAATCGTGAGTCCAATTTTCTACAGCTACTTCAAACTCATGACGGCCTTTAGAATCGAGATCCGCTTTTATGGCTTCTACTTTCCAGTACCGGTAACGGTCTAGGACGTTACGTTGGTCGCCTTCGTCTAGTAATTCAGTGCTAAACCGCGCATCATAATTTGGCGATTCTGGATTATCTGGACGAGGTTCACCTGGATGCTCGTCTTCCCATGGGCCAACTCCTATAGGTCGAAATTCTGGCTCATCGGAAGCTTTTGCAGCCAAAGTAATTGGATTCGGTTCGTGCATGTGTGAGTTTTGCTCCGTTTAATACTTTTTCTTAGTATTGGCAGCTAGTAATTGCAACTAATCTTGGCAGCCGTCAGTTGCGCAATCGCCTGTGCAACCTGACTTGCAATGACCGCCACAGCAATTGTCTTCACAGCAAGGCTCAGTGCAACCATCGTGAGCGCAATCACCAGTGCACTCTACTTTGCAATGACCACCGCAGCAGTTATCTTCACAGCATGGCTCAGTGCAACCATCATGCTTGCAATCACCAGTGCATTTAACCTCGCAATGACCGCCACAGCAGTTGTCGTTGCAGCAATCGTCGCGATCTGCATCTGCACGTAATTCTTCTTCATCGAAAGCTTGAACAAATGCCATTTTAGTACTCTCCTCACTTATTGGATTTACTAATTGAAGATGCCTTGTGCCTTGTTCGTCGGCGTCAACACCACCAATTAATGCAACTATAGCAAGAATTTGCGCGCCTTGCTGATTAACAATGCCAAAATCAAGACTTAATTCATTTCCGTGTCGTAAAGTCACAAGCGAAGAAGTTTGAACATACGATTTTTCAGAGAGCCAAGAGTCAAGTAACAATACTCGCTTGCCTTTAACAGACGGACCTTTTGTTGCAGGAAAAACAAAATCCATAACAAAGCCGTCGAGTGCAATTCCTTTACGTTCTGCAGCATGAATAAGTGCAAAAACCATAGGCACTGCAGCAGCAGTTAACGCACCAACAGCGTCAACATCTCGTTCTAACGAATACCCAGCTTTCTCAATTGCGTCAAAAAGAATATCTCCAACTAGCTTAGAGCCGCGCTGATTAAAAGTAACAGAAAAAAGTTCGCTAAATGGTTTCGCACTCATATCTGCACAAAGCATGCGTTTAAGTTCAGCGCGTTCCTCTTGTAATTCTGTCATTTTGCATTCCTTAGCTTTTCGAGTTCTTCAATTTTTTATGCTTTGATGTTTTTATGCTTAACGATCTTCTACTGATACTTCCGGAGCGCTCAGCTCTTTAACATCAGCTTTATCGGAATCTATAAGATCTATTGAAGCAATAACTTTACTTTGATCTAACTTCTGAAGTTTACGCGCTGTCACCAACACTCTAGACTCAAGCGAAGAAGCAAACTTATTGTAAGCTGCAACTGTTCTTGCCAAAGATACGCCAAGTTTTGAAGCATTTTCTCCAAGAACCGCAAAGCGATCGTACAATTCTCGAGATAAATCGAAAAGTTCTTTTGCATCATCTGTAAGACTTTGCTGCTGCCATGCGTACGCAACAGACTTAAGCACAGCCCACAAAGTCACTGGAGAAGTGAGTGCTACTTTTTGCGCAAAGGCATCATCCATAAGCGTTGGATCCGCCTCAAGAGCCGCCTGAAGCAATGCTTCGTTTGGAATAAATGCAACTACAAAATCTGGTGCTGTTTCAAAAGCCTGCCAATATGCTTTAGCTCCTAACACTCTAACGTGTTCTCGCAAAGCCTTAGCGTGCGCTTTTAGAAGCTCGCTCCTTCTAGCTAATTCTTCGTCGCTTGCGTTATCTGGGATTTCGCAAGCACGCTGATAATCCGCATACGGAACTTTTGCATCAACTGGAATTGTTTTGCCTCCTGGCAGATGCACAACCATATCTGGTCTCTGCTGTTCGCCATTTACTCCCGTTACAACAACTTGCGTATCAAAATCAACATGCTCAAGCAAACCTGCAGATTCCACAATATTTTTTAGTTGAGCCTCGCCCCAAGCTCCGCGAACCTTATTATTTCGCAATGCTGCAGAAAGCGAACTAGTTTCGCGGTCAAGCCTTGTTTGCTGCTCGCTTAAGCCTTTAAGCTGAGTGCTCAGCACGCCCATTTCTTGCTTACGCCCTTCTTCAATCTGCGAAACTTTATTCTTCAAAGCTTCGAGATTGTCTTTTACTGGAGCAAGCGCTTCCAAGACTTTACCTTGCTCTTTCAAAGTTTTTTCACGATTTAACCGTTCGCGTTCTTCTCGCTCTGCGCGCAATTGTTCTTCGCGATTCACTCGCAATTGCTCTGCTTGCTGTGCTTTTAACAGCTCAGACTCAACAAATTTCAATCGTTCAGCAAGCTGCTCTGATTGTGTGCGATATCGTATAGCCTGATTGCCATTTTCTTGCGCTTGAGCGCGCGCTTGTTCATACTGCGAGCGCAATTCGTTAAATTCGCGTTGGTTTACGCCATTAGCGCCTTGCGTTACAGAGTTGCGCTTAACAATAGTCAGCACAATAACAGCGGTTATTGCTACAGCAACCACCATTAAAACAAGCATCACAATATTATCGAACATACGTTCTATTAAACACTATTGATTCGACTTTTGAAACATAATTAGACACGTCTTTTAAGCACGTTCAAAATAAAGCAATCCACGTCCGCACGTGCCGCTCCATAGGCAAACTGCAATTACGGTAAGCACAACAACGACATATAACAATATGGATTGTCCAGGAATTACAGGCAAAGTTCCAGAAGGATACCATCGCAAAATCAATCCAATTTTACTTTGCAAACCTTGTGTGGCAATGTTCATCACCGCTAAAAAGACACCAAATGCAAGGCCGTAAAACCTTCCAAAACAGGCTAATCCAATCATTATGAGCACGATATCAATCCACGCATTGCCTAAAATCATCTGCAATGTACTAAATAGCTGCAAGTCAATTATACGAACAATTAACACTGAAGCGCCGAATGAAACAAACAAACACAATAAAGCAGCACTCAATGCATATATTCGCAGCCTTTTCATCACGAAACGTTCCCACGATACCATAATCGGAGCAAGACAAACGAATGCCGCGGCAATAAACCCAACTACAATAACTTCATACAGAGGAACAACAAAATTAACAACACTACTACCAGATTGACATTGAAACGTTATACCTCCTACCGCATTATGCACATTAGCAGAATCCGGCAAACAAATATAACCAACATAAACTGGCAACTGCGTTACAAATGATCTGAATATAACAAGCATTAAAGAGGGAAGGACTACGGACAATAAAATTGCAACGATTGCAACAATATAATGCCTACCTTCAAGCCAAGCGCGAAAATTATTTTTCATGCTTATCACCAAGTTCCGATAAGACTTGTTGTGGAGTTATGCGGCATTGATTAAGTTCTTTAACATGATTTTTTACAAATTGTTTCAGCTTAGCATCATCAGCATTATTAATACTCATAGCCACTTTATCGTTTGCTTCACCTGGAATAAATCCATATGACCCATACACATCATTACTTATACGAGAAGGAAGCTGAGCAAGCAAAAATGCTGTAACAGAAGCGTTTGAATCAAGATTCTTTTTTACATATACTTCTTTCATAGCATTTGATGCACATTTTGCAGGCACAAATCTTTGTAACACTTCTTGAGCGATACCAGTCATATCACCATATTTCTCAGAACGCCTAACAAATGTATCTGTTTGTTGTTGAATAACAGTAGCTTTAAGATTACGTAACTTTATTAAACCACTATTAGTAAGATTCCAAGATTTTTCAGTATTTGTTGGAGTAAACGCATTTCCAAGCACAAGCACAATTCCTTTGCCTTGCGAATCTCTCTGATTCTTAGGAAACCAAGAAGCAACAGTTTTCAAATGTTTAACAGCACGAAGTTTACGAATATAAGCTTCTTCAGGATGTACACAAACAGAAAAAGCAGTATCTTTAAACGTCGTACACTGAGGCACAAAAGGTCCAGAGCGAATCCAAGGTTTTGGACCCCACATAGCTATACAACAAGCACATACTATTGGCATAATTAAAGAAATACTTATTGCTTTTATGCACCAATAAGATCCCTTTTGCCAAAAATATCTAATATGCGCGCAACAAAGAATGCATGAAACGATAACAACACACACAAAGAATATGCGCAAAGTCACCAACCATGGGTTCATTCGCAAACCAGGCTCAGCACCAATACCAGCATCCGACACTGGAAGTATTGCGTATAAACTACTACCCCAATATCTAGGAAAAATATCTCCCTGAGGGATAACGCCATTATGCATTATAATGACGCCATAAATACAGCACCAAATTATTGCAAAAGATAATAAAGCTGATAATACAATTGCCCAACGATTGCCAATAATTACCCCTAAAGTAAAACCAATTGCAAAAAATGCACTCGGCGTCACGCCTCCACACAATAGTGGAAAATACGGAAAATTTGTAATATTTACATCACTCTGAATTACTGTTGGCAATATACTTACGCAATATAACAAACTGCACAGTATAGCGCCTTTTAGTATAGGAATAGTGTAACGACTGGCTGATTTTCCTGCACACCACGCAGAATTGACCAAACATCTGGGCGAGCAAGCTTTACATGAACACCATGCGCCAAAAATGCAAGCAACAATATCAGACAAACAATGCATCCATGTGACATCAATTCTTAACCAAAGCGCATAATTATTATTATGCGCTAAAAAATTTGCCACACCCAAAAAAATAGGATATGCAATCAAAAATAAGCTAAAAATACAACTGCTTATTAGAGATAATGGGGACATAATATGTGAAACAATCGTGCACTTCTTATGACTTTTCGTAAAAAATCTGAATTCAGTTAAAAAGTTAGAATATTGACGCATATTTAATCACATCCCTACTCACTACCACATTAACAAAATAAGAAACTATACATATCCAGTTACTGCTACTACTCACTTTTATGAAATTTAGATAGCAAATGCCTATATCCTGATTCCCATGGAGTTACCATAAGATCTTCACGATTAGCATACTGAAGAAGATTATCCATTTTCCCATCAAGCAATATAATTCCTTCATTAAGAACTATAACCCGATCCGCAATTACTGCTAAATCTTCTACTAAATGTGTACTAACAATAACAGTATGCTTTTGCGAATAAGACTTAAGAAAATTACGAATATCAATACGCTGCTCAGGATCTAAACCAACAGTAGGCTCATCAAGTATTAGTACTGCAGGCTGATCTAGCAATCACACAAGCAATACCAGCACGCTGACGCTGACCTCCTGATATTTTAGCAACGATGCGATGTGCTTGTTTTTCCAAGCCAACCTGTTTGAGAGCATTCCAAGCAGCTTGATACGCAGCGCTCCACGATAAACCTCGCGCCCATGCGGCATATTGAACATTTTTTAACACACTCGATGCATTCATAAGTTCAAATGATTGTGGCAAATAACCAATATTTGACCGAGCTTTAGCCCTTTCCGCACGACAAGTTACGTCAAAGCCATGAACAAAAAGTTTTCCACTAGAGGGAGCATAAATCGTCGCTATAACGTTAAGCAGAGTAGTTTTCCCAGCACCATTTGGCCCCAAAAGACCACATATGCCAAAAGATAAATCTATAGAAAGATTATGCAAAATTTGTTTTTTCCCATACGAAAAATTCACATTAACAAGTTGCACATCTGAGCCCATAAATGATTCTTGTTGCATATCTCACCACTTAATAACTAGACTACTTACCTACAACTTCGTATATTTTCTCTGTCTATTCCAACTACAGAACCACTCATCTGAGCATAAGCTGAAATTGGCACAGCATAAACAATAGTAGCAAGCGCAACTATTGCAAATCCTTTCTTTGCGAACATATTCGTATCTCCATTTTCAATCTGCTTCATAACGTATTCAGCCTTGAATAAGTACATATATTTTATGATAATTTAATATGAAAAAAAAAATAGATTTTTATAAAAACCAATTAAAATTTTAAAAGATATGCATATCCTATAATGCCAATTATCAGCAATAACTTGAAAAATTAAGGGGGATTCCACCTTTTTATTTCAAGTTCCTTCTACAAATATTTTTTATTTAGATACAAAAATAGCGTGCTGTCTAATGGAAAATAATCCAATAAACAGCACGCTTTGTTTTATTTGACTACATTATTTGACTACATTAAATAGTGCATATATTACGCAATCTTGAGAGTTACATGGTCGCTAGTATTCTCACAATCCGCAACTACGCGAGCGCCATCATGCACCTTGCCAGAAAGCAGCAATCGCGCAAGTTGATCGCCAATTTCCGTTTGAACCAATCTACGCAACGGACGAGCACCATAAACTGGATCGTAGCCATGCTCCGCAAGCCAAGCGCGAGCAGAATCACTCACATCCAAGCTAATGCGGCGGTCACTCAAGCGTGCAGCCACTTGGCGAACTTGAATATACACAATTCCACCAAGCTCTTCGCGGCTCAACGGATGGAACATAACAAGCTCATCCAAACGGTTAATGAACTCTGGCTTAAACTCAGCGTGAACAGCGTTCATAACAGCCTTGCGTTTAGCAGCATCGTCCAAGCCTTCTTGCACAAGGAATTGCGAACCCAAGTTTGATGTCATAATCAAAATCGTATTCGTAAAATCAACCGTTCTACCTTGTCCGTCAGTCAAACGACCATCATCCAAAACCTGCAACAAAACGTCGAATACTTCTGGATGTGCCTTCTCAACTTCGTCAAAAAGCACTACAGAATACGGACGTCTGCGCACAGCTTCAGTAAGCTGACCGCCTTCCTCGTAGCCAATGTAACCAGGAGCAGCACCGATTAGACGCGAAACGGAAGCCTTTTCCATGTACTCGCTCATGTCAATGCGAACCATTGCGCGCTCGTCGTCAAACAAAAAGTCAGCAAGAGCCTTAGCAAGCTCCGTCTTACCAACGCCAGTAGGACCCAAGAATAGGAACGAACCGGTAGGGCGATTCGGGTCTGCAATTCCAGCACGGCTTCTGCGCACAGCATCCGCTATAGCCTGAATTGCTTCGCTTTGACCAACAACGCGCTTAGAAAGCTCCTTTTCCATGTTAAGCAGCTTCTCATTTTCGCCTTGCATCAAGCGGCCAACAGGAATGCCAGTCCATTCGCTAACGACTCCAGCAATAGAATCAGCATCAACCTGGTCTGGAACCATCGGCTCTTTTGCTTCACTCTTAGCATTAGCAGCCTCGGATTCTGCTTCTTCCAAAGCTTTTTGAATGCTTGGAATTTCGCCATACAAAATACGGCTTGCTTGCTCCAAATTGCCTTCTCGCGTGAATTTGTCGGCTTCTACGCGCTTAGCGTCGAGTTGCGCTCGCAAATCGCCAACCTTGTTGTGACCAGCCTTTTCCGCATCCCAACGCGCTTTCAAACCAGTAAGCTTTTCGCGCGAGTTTGCTAATTCTTCTTGCAACTTTTCTAAGCGTTCTTTAGCAGCAGCATCTTCCGCTTTCTTTAATTGCATTTCTTCCATTTCAAGACGCGTAACTTTGCGCTGCAATTCGTCGATTTCTTCTGGCTGAGAATCAAGCTCCATACGCAAGTGAGCTGCCGCTTCATCAACCAAATCAATCGCCTTATCTGGAAGTTGTCTGCCAGTAATATAGCGGTTTGAAAGCGTTGCTGCAGCTACGATTGCATCGTCACTAATCGTCACCTTGTGGTGTGCTTCGTAACGTTGCTTAAGTCCGCGCAAAATCGTCACCGTATCTTCAACAGATGGCTCGCCAACAAATACTTGCTGGAATCTACGTTCAAGCGCCGAATCCTTTTCAATATGCTCGCGATACTCGTTAAGCGTAGTTGCGCCAACCAAGCGCAGCTCGCCGCGCGCAAGCATTGGCTTAAGCATATTGCCAGCATCCATTGAACCTTCTGCAGATCCTGCGCCAACAACAGTGTGAATTTCGTCAATAAACGTAATAATTTGACCGTCTGATTGTTGAATTTCCTTCAACACTGCCTTTAAGCGTTCCTCAAATTCGCCGCGATACTTCGAACCTGCAACCATCGAAGCCAAGTCGAGACTGATAAGACGCTTGTTTTGCAAAGTTGTAGGCACATCTCCTGCAACGATTCGCTGAGCCAATCCTTCTACAACTGCCGTTTTTCCAACGCCTGGCTCGCCAATTAGCACAGGATTATTCTTCGTGCGGCGAGAAAGAATCTGAATCACGCGACGAATTTCCTGGTCTCGTCCAATTACTGGATCGAGCTTTCCTTCGCGAGCGCGCGCAGTCATATCAACCGAATATTTTTCGAGCGCTTTGTAGTTGCCTTCCGCATCTGGGCTTGTAACTTTCGCGCCTCCGCGTACAGTTGGCACAGCCTTGCGCAACGCGTCTGCGGAAACGTTGTGCTTTTTGAAAATATCCGCAACTGCATTCGGCGCGCTTGCAACTATGCCAATAAGCATGTGCTCTGTAGAAACGTATTCGTCTCCCATTGTGCGCATTTCTTTTTCTGCCTGGCTTAGCGCAGCTAAAAGCTGACGGCTTGCGTCTGGCTTAGTTGTAGTTGAGCCAGTAGATGAAGGCAGTGCCACTAATGCGTTGCGAATTTCAGCGCCGATTTGTTGCGCATCTGCACCAGCCTGTGCAATAAGCGCGCGCACTACGCCTTGCTCTTGGCGAAGTAAAGCATCTGCCAAATGTAACGTATCAACTTGCGCATTGCCAGCTGCCGCCGCGCTTTGCACAGCATCACTTAATGCATCTTGCGCTAAGGTCGTAAATTTTTGTTCCATATTTACCCCCATTTGCACCGCTATCTAGCGGATTTTAGGTGATTTACGTGCACTTTTTGCGATTGCACTCAAACCACATTCTGTCAATTTCTAAAACTTGAGTCTACTACACTCAAGTTTTGTTTTCAAGATGTTTGTGGCGTTTTCTTATACAACGGTTGCTTGCGACTTTTCCTAAGTATTTTCCTAAGTATTAAATATGTCGTAATCTTAAAAATATGAGAATTGCACGTTTTTCGTATAATGAAGTTCCGCAGTACGCTTTCGTTCAAAAAGACGAAGCAGACGGTAAGGATTATTTAGTAGCGCTAGAAGGCCATCCACTAAGCCCTCAAGGAGTTAAACCAACAGGTAAGCGCTACGAGTTAGACGCCGATGGCGTGCGCCTGCTTGCACCAGTAATTCCTTCAAAAGTCTACGGATTGGCAAAAAAACTACGATACGCGTTCTGCTGAAGAGCGCGCATCTTCTGCTGTGTTGTCAAGTCACACGGCAGCAGACATGGTGATTTTTACAAAGCCGAGCACATCTGTAATAGGACCTGACGATCCGATTGTTATTCCGGCTTTTTCGAACGATATGAATTTTGAGCCAGAAGTGGCTGTTGTTATGGGCAAAATCGCCAAAAATGTGTCGGTAGATAAGGCAATGGACTACGTTTTTGGCTTTACATGTGTAAACGACGTAACTTTGCGTGATTGCGCAGGCAGCGACCCAATGTTTACGCGCGCAAAAGGATTCGACACTTCTTGCCCACTTGGTCCATGGGTTACAACCGAGCTAAATTGGCGAGACGCGCATATATCTTTTACGCTTAATGGCAAAGATGTGCCAGAGGCGAACGGCACTACAGCGCGATTGATTCACAGCATTCCAGAGCAAATTGCTGCGATTTCAAGTTTCTCAACGCTTCTTCCAGGAGATGTTATTTTGACTGGAACGCCGTATCCAGCCGGAACTTTGCACGCTGGCGATGAAGCGATTGTGCATGTAGATGGTATTGGTTCGCTGCGTAATGTGATTATGCATGCGTGAGAAATTATTGATTTGATTTAAGACTACACAAAGACTACACAAATGCGCGCGGGCCAAAGATTGCCGAACCGATTCTAACCATTGTTGAACCTTCGGCAATCGCCCACGCAAAATCGCCGGACATTCCCATTGAAAGCTCTAGTTTTGAAGAGTCTTGCGCGAGTTGTTTACTTACACAATCCCTGATTTCTCGCAATTTTGCGAAACCGCTTCTCACTATTTTTTCATCATCCACGCGCGCTCCAAGCGTCATAAATCCGCGCAAATTAAGCGCCGGCAAGCTAGATATAGCGAGCGCTTCGTCAATCGCGCATTCTGGCGCGCATCCGGATTTCGTAACTTCTCCCGAAACGTTCACTTCCAGCATAACGTCTACGCGAAGTCCCAAATTTTGAGCGCGAGCAGATATTTTTTGCGCAAGATCAATGCTATCAACCGACTGAATCCCATTTGCAAGAGGCAAGACTTTGTTTATTTTATTGCTTTGCAACTGACCTATTAAGTAGAGCGGAATTTCGCCGTTTACACCAACGCTTAAATTCTCGCGCGCAGCTTCCTTGCGTAAAATTTCTGCTTTTGCAACAATTTCTTGCGGACGATTTTCCCCAATTACGCGCACTCCTGCTCTGAGCGCTGCCATGATTTCGCCAACATCTCGCGTTTTAGTTGCAGCAAGCAGCGTAACAGACCCAGCTTTGCACCCGTAACGCGATTCGGCTTGAGCAATGGCGTCTTGCACGCTGTGCACGCCGTCGGCAATTTGACGCGCGCGAACACAATCTACCTCAGTATTCGCTAAATCTTTTTGCGTCATATATATGCCATTTATTGCCCCAATCTATCATTCTAAATACATAGTTTAGTCGAGGAAGGGCACGGATTTGTCTGCTAAGTTTGCGCGAACAGAATTCCACGGCGTTTCGTCGCTTTTAAATAACGCGAGCGCATCTGCAGCGCTCATATCTGCTGGGCGAGTTTGCTCAGGATTCTTATATCCCAAAAGATACATGCAGTAACCAATCATGCGCTCGGCGCTCCAGCCAGATTCACGAAGTGCGCCAACATCTAGTGAATGCTTGCTTTTTGCGAGTCGCTCGCCTTGAGCGTTATCAATTAGTGGCAAGTGCGCAAATTGCGGACGCACGTAATGCACGCCGTTAGCCGCAAAAAATCCCGATTTTTCTAACAGCTCACCAATCCAAATTTGAAGAGCCGCCGAACGCAGCAAATCGCGTCCAGCAGCACAATGTCGTTTACTCCCGAAAGCACATCGTCAACAACAACCGCAAGCTGGTAGGAAAACACGCCATCCGCGCGACGAATCACCATGTCTCCCAAGTCGCGATTAATGTTAAACGATTGCGCACCAAAAATCGCGTCTATAAAACTCACATTCGCTTGGTTTAAATCAGCAGTCGGTACAGCAAGCCGCAAAGAATGTTGTTGATTATTTTGCAAACGCTTTTCGATTTGCGCCAAGCCTTGCGCATTTTTGCGAAGATTTCTGCACGTACCGGGATAGCGTATAAAGCCGTCGCCTTCTTGCGGCGCTGCAATCGCGCGAATATCGGAACGCGAGCAAAAACACGGGTAAATCAGGGAATTCCCGTCTCCGTCTTGCAAAGATTCTAACGCATCAAGAGCTTCTTGGTAGAGTGCAGTGCGCTCATGCTGATAAGTCGGCTCACCAACCCAATCAAGCCCAGCCCACTTCAAATCGTCAATCACTCGCGCGCTTGCATCTTTTGGCATTCTAGCAATATCGAGATCTTCCAGACGCAAAATCATGCTTCCACCTTGCGACTTTGCAGAAAGCCAAGCAGCCAACATTGCTACCATATTGCCAATATGCATACGCCCAGAAGGAGTCGGCGCAAAACGACCAATTGCAATAGGTGACTTAGAAAACATGATTTCGTCTTTCTAATATCTTTCTTAAAATCTTTCTTAATAAGCACAAGTTTGCAAAACATAAACTTGCAAAATAAAAAGCGCGTAACGCATTCATACTAGCATCACGCGCTTCTTACAACCGCAATTAATCACAATCAATAACAGTTAAAAGCAACTGTTTTATGCAAATAGCGACTTAAACATAAGCACGCCCAAGATTGCGCCGGCAATAGGGGCTACGACTGGAATCCACGCCTCGCCCCAACGAGAAGAACCCTTGTGTGGAATAGGCAAAATGGTGTGGAGCAAACGCGGCATAAGGTCTCGAGCAGGATTCAAAGCAGGACCAGTCGGACCACCCATAGAAGTCACCAATCCCCAAACAACAAAGCCGACTACGATTGATGCTCCAGCCAAATTCTTCTCTCCCCAAGGAGAAGTAAGGCAGCAAAGCGCAGCCAAAACAAGCACGAGCGTGCCAAAGAATTCGTTTAGGAAGTAGTTAAGCTTGTTATTGTAAGCATCCGTAGTGCAGAACGTGCCAAGAATAGCCTCTGGCTCTTCGGTTTCGTTGTAATGTGGCAAATAAGTTACGTACACAATAAGCTGACCGACCAATGCACCCAAAAGCTGAGCCACAATATACGGAAGTACGTTTGCCCAAGGGAACATTCCGCAAACAGCTTGCGCAATTGTCATAGCAGGATTTATGTGCGCGCCAGAAATTCCACCGAACATTAGCACTGGGAACATAACGCCAAAACCATAGCCCATAGCAATGTTTAGCCAGCCTGCGTGATGACCTTTAGTGTTTTTAAGTTCAACATTGGCAACGGCTCCATTGCCAAAAATCATAAGAATGGCAGTGCCAATAAACTCAGCTGCCAACATTACTGTAAATGAGTGTTGCATGGTCCTTCGATCCTTCTTAATTGTTTTGCTGCTTTTGCTTTTGTACCACATCTCATTTTCAAAGAAGCTAAGAAAATGAATCCAGCAATTATTCTTTGATAGTTTCCCCTATGAACACGACACTGCGAGTAAATATCAAATAGTCATATATCAAAAGAGGCCCGCCACACTGGCGAGCCTCTTACTTACAAAAACAATCTTCAGCGGTTCTATCTGCACAACATCCTCGTTGCAACGGTAAAGTCTTATGTATCCGTCCAACGTAATTGGAATCTAACATCCATACATTTTCTGTGGTCTACCGCTCTTTTAATTTGTTCTTGTGATTCTTATTATTACTGTTTTTTGTTCTTTAGTAAAGTACAAAATCATCTTTGTTCGCATATTGTAATTAGTGTTCATTCGCACATAAAAAATAGATGGTTTTGCATCATTTTGTGAATATGCAATGGTTGTCATGTTCAGATGCGTTCACATATTGCAATTATCGGCGTGTCGAGCACGCGCAGCTGCCGACACTCAGTCGCGCACTTCCCTTACAGCGCATACAATTACGGAGTATGGTACAAATTTTTGACGCTCCCTCAAAGGCGATTCTGCGCGGTCAAATTGCAGAGCACATCGCCGAAGACGAAAAGGCAGAAAAGCGTGAAGCTCGTGAGGGCGAGCTACCGTTGCCAAAAGATCGCTTCTTTGACCGCGAGCTTAGCTGGTTAAAGTTCAATCGTCGCGTGCTTGAGTTAGCGCAAAATACTGATTTACCACTTCTTGAACGCGCTAATTTTGCAGCCATCTTTGCTTCCAACCTAGACGAGTTCTTTATGGTCCGAGTTGCAGGCTTAAAGCGCAGAATCGACTCAGGAATCGCAGTAACCGCTGCAAGTGGGCTTAGCCCGCGTCAGCAGTTGCGAGCAATTAGCGAGGTTACACATCGTCGTCAAGATGAGCATGCGCATTATGTTATTGACCACATTTTGCCAGAGCTTGCTAAGCAGCGCATTGTTATGCTCAGTTGGGACAAGCTTACGCAATCCGAAAAAGATAGACTTTCAGACTATTATCGCAAGCAGGTTTTCCCAGTATTAACGCCACTTGCAGTGGATCCTGCACACCCGTTCCCATATATTTCTGGCAAGTCTATTAACTTGGCTGTTATTGTAGAGAATCCAAATTCTGGAAAATCGCATTTTGCTCGCGTAAAGATTCCAGATAATTTGAATCGTCTTGTTCCAGTTGACGATTTAACCGACGAAGAGGGTCGCGAAGAGCGCTACGGCTTTATTCCTATGGAAAAGTTGATTGCAGCACATTTGGAATCGCTTTTCCCAGGCATGATTATTAAAGAAGCGCGATCTTTCCGCGTTACGCGTAACGAAGATATTGACGTTGAGGAAGACGATGCAGAAAACTTGCTCAACGCTATGGAAAAGGAGCTTTTGCGTCGTCGTTTTGGGCCGCCTATTCGTCTTGAGATTTCCGACGAAGCTAGCCCATTCTTGTCTCAGTTGCTGGCTAATCAGTTGCGCGTAAGCCCAGAAGAAGTATATCGTTTGCCTTCGCCGCTAGATATGACGGTTCTTTTTGAGTTGCAAGCGCTGGATCGCCCAGATTTGAAGTATCGTCCGTTTATTCCTACTACAAATCGCCAAATTGCAGAAGTTGAAACTAGCCATGCGCAAGATATTTTCGCTTCGATTCGCGAGCATGATATTTTGCTTCATCACCCTTACGATTCGTTCTCTACTTCTGTTCAGGCGTTCTTGGCGCAAGCGGCGGCAGATCCAAAGGTGCTTGCAATTAAGCAAACGCTGTATCGCACGTCTAGCAATTCGCCAATTATTGACGCTCTTGTTGACGCAGCTCACGCTGGCAAGCAGGTTCTTGCGCTTGTTGAGATTAAAGCGAGATTCGACGAGGACGCCAACATTGCTTGGGCGCGTAAGCTTGAGCGCGCAGGCGTTCACGTTGTGTATGGCATTGTTGGATTGAAGACGCATTGCAAGCTTTCGCTTGTGGTTCGCCAAGAAGCCGAAGGATTGCGCCGCTATTGCCACGTTGGTACTGGCAACTATAACCCTAAGACGGCTCGCCTTTACACAGATTTGGGCTTGCTTACTTGCGATCCTGTAGTTGGTCAAGATTTGACTCGCTTGTTTAATCAGCTTTCGGGTTACGCTCCAAAGTCTAGTTTCCATCGCTTGCTTGTGGCTCCTCGCACAGTTCGAACGGGCATTATTGAGCGAATTCGCAGGGAAGAGGCAGCGGCTCTTGCTGGAAAAGAAGCGTGGATTAAGATTAAAGTCAATTCTGTTGTTGACGAAAAGACGATTGACGCTTTGTACCGCGCGGCTCAAGCTGGAGTAAAGATTGACATTGTTGAGCGTGGAATTTGCTCGCTAAAGCCTGGCATTGAAGGATTGAGCGAGAATATTCGAGTTCGCTCTATTCTTGGCAGATTCCTTGAGCACAGCCGAATCTATGCTTTTGCTAATTCTTGCGGTCCGCAAATTGGCGATGGTCCTGCAAGTGGCCCAGAAGTGTGGATTGGCTCGGCCGATTTGATGCATCGAAATCTTGATCGCCGCGTTGAAACACTGGTTCGCATAAGCGCTCCAGACCAGGTGGAGGCGTTGATTCAATACATTGATTTGCAAATGGCTGATTCAACAGTTTCTTGGTGGATGGATGGAGATGGCACATACACGCTGCATTCTCGCGATTCCGAAGGTCGTCCTCTAGTCGACAGTCAGGAATATCTAATTCATACTCACACACGCAAACCTCGAGGTGTGAACTGATTGCGAGTAACTAATAAACAATAGGCAAAGAGCCAGATTCAGAAATATGATTCTGGCTCTTGTTGTATTTATTGCTCCTTCTAATCTGACTAAATCTCAAGCGTTCCCTCAGCCAAATCGCTAGCCACGAACGTCATAAAATAAAATGGCATAGTCGCGATTTTCTGATTTGCATCATAGCCATAATTATTTTTAGAAACTTTTATTGCAAACTCAAACTTGTTTTGCATTGCAAACTTATTTAGAGAATTAAGAGTTCCTCTGCCTTTTTTTAACATCAATCGGAAAAAGTTTGTTATTTGATTCAATTATAAATTCCAATTCTGAATCTGATTTTCCGCGCCAATAAAACAGTTTTAAACCATTTGCGCTAAGTTCGTTTGCAACGTAATTTTCGAAGAAAATACCAGATAGCGTATTGTCTCTTTCGTTTGAAATAAAAGATGCTGCATTAACTCCGCTTTGATATGAGAACATGCCAATATCGCACAAAAAATAGTCGGAAATTACTTTCGTTTTCTTGCATAAGCGGCGTGGTTATATGCTCTTTGAGTTGGAATGACTGATTAACAATATGAGTCATAAGCAGCCACTGAATGGACGTCGCAAAATCTCTAGTTCTACTGTCTTTTTTAATAAGACCAGCTGAAAAGTTTTTTGATTCCTTGTTAAGCTCTCTGAAAATATTCTCAAATAAAAGTCGAGATCTTAAAATCGATTCGCTACTTGCTTGGTACAACTCCATATCTGCAAGATAATTGTCATAAAGCGAGCGCAAAATCTCACGCGATTCTAGTAAATCTTTACGTTCAATGTATGCCTGTACTGCTTCTGGCATACCACCAATCAGCAAATATTTATACACTTCATTTAACGCAAGATTGTGAATTTCTGTAGGCAGCGCTTGCTTAGAATCATATGCTTCGCGCACCTTTGAATATAGAAGACTATTATTGTTCAGTAGGAACTCACCAAAAGTCATTGGATATATTGTTATCTGGTCAATTTTGCCTACTGGAAAGAGGAATTGACCAACTGCTGATTTCGACGAATTTTGCTTGTGAGCTTCGCGATGCAATTTAATTCGCACCATTGAACCCGTTGCAATTACGTGAATTTTTCTAAAATCTTGGCAAAAATATTTAAGCGACGAAATAATATTTGGGCATTCTTGGATCTCGTCAAAAATTAGCAAAGTGCCTTCATCTATAGCCTTGAAAAATCGCAAAGACAAGTATTCTATAATCTTTTCTGCGTTTGCTGTGCTTTCGCAAAAGTTACGAACCTCATCTTCTTTTTTAAGATCGATGTAAATATAACTATTTTTATAATATTTTTCCGCAAAAAGTTCTTTTACTAGATACGTTTTGCCAACCTGGCGCGCACCCCATATTATTAGCGGCTTACGATTCGGCTTGCTATTCCAGGCAATTAATTTTTGTAATGCTAGTCGTTCCATGGCTTACTCTTTTTAATATTGATATTACAACGATTATAGCATTATTTGCCAGTTTTAGGAGGTTTTTTGAGCAATTATTTGCCAGTTTTGGCATGTTTTTTTACGCCAAAATTTGCCAGTTTTTGTAAGTTTGGGAATTTAGTGTTGCCAATGTTTTAGTACAAGTCAATTACACGCGCGAGAACAATAATCTTATTCTTTAAATTTTCAACTACTTTTATGTACATTTTATACAAAAAACTATTTGTAGATTGCAAATATGATATTTTACGATATTCTTATATAAGATATATCGCTGTAGATAGTAGATAATAATCAAAAAATTGATGCTATTTTTGGTTAAATAGCAAACTTAGCACTGGAGACCACTATGTTGCTTAATTTTAGCGTAGAAAACGCGCTAAGTTTTCGTCAATCGCAACAATTCAGCATGCAAAGAACCGTACATGCAAAAAACAGTTCGTGGCCCCATCCAGATGTATCAACTCTTGCAGCCATTTACGGAGGAAATGCCTCAGGGAAAACAAATCTGCTAAAATGCATAACATTTCTAAAAAATTTTGTGGAAGGAAGCTTCAAGGCCGGTAACTCAAATTCAAAAATAAATGCACTCCCTTTTCTTTTAAATAAAGAGTCTGAAAATGAACCGTCAACATTCTTTATAGAATTTATTGCAAAAGATAACAACAGATATAAATATTGGTTTACCTTCAATAATGATTACATTATTGAAGAGGCACTATGGCTTTTCCGCTCTACAACAAATAGAAAAACTGTGCTGTTTGAACGAGAGCATGGCAAGCCAATGCGATTTGGCTCAAATCTAAAAGCCATAGGAAAAACTGTAGAAAAAATTACAAGAGACAACGCATTATTTCTATCTGCAGCTGCAGCATCAGGTGTACAAACATTGCAAGCTGCATACGAAGAAATAACTTCTACACAGCAATGCAGAACAGTTGACTTTGATAAGTATTCCAATAATTTGATAACAGTTTTACAAGAAAATCCAGATTTTGCATCCAATATTAGCAAGTTGCTAAAATATGCAGATTTAGGATTAAAAGGTGTAACAGTCCAATCCGAACAGCTAGATGCTAAACAATCAGAAAAACTAGCGAGACTCGCAAATCTTCTTAATGAACTTGACGGAGACAACAATAAACTTACAGATAACACTTCTGAAAACACTGAAAAATTGCAAAAATTCAGTGTTTCACGTTTAATGTTTACACATTCTGGTCAAAAAGATTGCCAACTTCCTGAAGATTTTGAATCTTTAGGAACTAAAACAGCATTATTGCTATTTGCTTTCGTTATAGATGCATTATCAAAACATTCCATACTTCTAATCGATGAAATCGACACAAGTCTAAGCATGCAATTCGTGTCTGAAATACTCAAGCTTTACAGTAATCCAGAAACGAATCCTAACCAATCGCAATTAATTTTTACTACTCACGATTTAAGTCTTATTAGTAATTCTGGAACCGACAAAACTATTCTCGACAGAGATCAAATTTGGTTTATAGAGAAAAATACATTAGGCGAATCTTCATTACATCCACTTACGGAATGGGAAAACCGCAATGTAAACTTTGGTAAAAACTATCAACACAACATATACGCTTCAGCACCACAACCGTCTCTATATGATGTTTTTGCGGAAATACTTACAAATACTAACAGAATCTAAAACACTACCAGTATTCAAAACTATATAAAACACTAGTATTCATGAGGAGCGGGCTATGGTTCATGTTCCATCACACGGCCGTTCGAAGAAACAGTCGAAACGAAATAAAAGATTCCTCATTGTTTGTGGCGGTGTAGTTACAGAGTTTGAGTATTTTAGCTATATAAAATCAGAAGTAAGTAAATATTGTGCTACATCATGGGATATTCATAAATCAATTAACATAGAAAAAGAGGGCGTAGATCCACTCACTTTAACAAATTATGCGATTAAACTTGAGAGATTAGACTGCAAAGAAGCGAAAAAAGAAAACTACGATCCGTTTACACTGGTATGGGTTGTAACAGACGTTGATGAATTTGGAGAAAAAATTCAACAAGCTCAATCTAAGTCGGATTCAACTTGTGGGAAGATAAAATTAGTAATTTCCAACCCTTGCTTCGAAGTATGGCTTATTGACCATATAAAAAGCTGTCCTCTTTCTTGCACAGAAACGCGAGATTGCCAAAAAGAAGCAAAAGAACTTGGGCTACTTCACAACACTACTGGGAATAAAAATAAGCATATCCAATTAGAAAAATTAACTGGAAACTATAAGAATGCTTTTAAAAACGCAAAGCAGCATATGCAAACCGAACAGATAGAAAATCGCAAAAATCACCCTTCAGTAACTCAAAAGTCAAACTACGCTCCTTGGACAGATGTTCCAGAAATAGTAGAAACAATATTAAATGAATGCAAGCGTGTATCAGGAATAGATTTGTCAGAAAAATTGTGAATTAATGATGTAACTACATATGTCTTCATTACTGTTATTAACAGCAATAATCTAGATGTGGGTGAGATGATGGCGCAATATTGATGAGTCATCACGTCTATGGAGTGAATTATCACAGTCACGGAAGTTAAAATGACAGTCACAGCGCTTTTATCACTATCATGACTGTGATAAACGTAAGCAACGTAAATATGCGAAAACCAGCAACTAAATTGACTCTAACCAAATAAGCGAATAAACGAATCGTAATAAATAACCAGGCACAACTAAAAGTTGCGAAAGAAAACCGCTAAAATAGTGAATATGAGTGTAGTAACGACGCGATACGTTGAGGCTGCTGGCGGAATTATTTATCGCAAGCGAAATACAATAGACAGCTCAAACACAAGTGACTTGAAAAAAACAAGCAATCAAGCGAACATGATAAGCGATGACGACTTTGAGCTTTGCCTAGTCTACCGTCCTAAATATGACGATTGGAGCTGGCCAAAAGGCAAGAATGAGCCAAAAGAATCGCATCGTCACACAGCTGTGCGCGAAGTTGGGGAAGAAACAGGCTACGCAGTAACACTAGGACCTCACATTGCACAAATAGAATATCCGCTTGAAAACGAAGGCAAAAAATCAATCTCAAAAAGCGGTGCGAAAAACAGTTCACAAAACAACAACAAAACAGAAGTAGTTAAGCGAATTCACTACTGGATGATGCGCGAAATAGACGAGAATGCCGCAATGAAGCGACTACCAGCATTTGGTCCAATAAAACCAGCAAAACCTACTGAAATTGGCAATGTTATATGGCTTACTCCTTCTAAAGCTCGCAAAAAAACTCACACACGATAGCGATAGAAAAGTTTTAGATGCTTTTCTTGAAAAGCTACACGCTAGTCAAACTGAATATAAGACATTGATACTAGTACGACATGGAAAAGCTGAATCACGTAAATCATGGCAAGGCAGCGAAGCAACTCGTCCAATCACTCCTCTTGGATCTGCAGCATCCTACGCTCTAGGTCGTGAGCTTGCTTGCTATGCTCCAAATCGAATTGTCTCGTCACCTTGGAAACGTTGCGTGGAAACTGTTGCAACTTTTGCACACGATTCTTCTCTTTCTATAGAACAGATTGCGGAACTTACTGAAGACCATCATGAGGATAAACCAAAATCTACATTATCTGTTCTTATAAGTGAAATACAAAAATCTTGATTGCAACGCACAAAATACACAAAACACACAAAACACAGAAGCAAATATTAACAATTCAACAGTTATGTGTTTGCATCGCCCTATTATCGGCACTTTCTTTGACTATTTGCGAGGAATCACAAAACCGCGAGCACATAAACGTATACTTAGCCAAAAATCTCCATACATGCCTACTGGTAGCGCAATAGTTTTGCATATTAGCAATACTTCTAAAGGCGCTCGCATTATTGATATTGAAAAGGTGTTACCAATTGTCTACTAGCCTTAATTCACAATCGAGTTCTATCCATTCGAGCAGATCTGCTTTTATGCCAAGTCCAATAGGTGCAAGTCGCCCAAGCAGACCTGCACAAATGGATCCTGCAATGCTCGCGCAAATTGAAGGCGGCACAGATCCACAAATTGTAAACGAAATCAGCCACACTTCAGCGGCCGTTCTGCTTAACCGCGTGCATAAAACACAATCTCCAGAGATTGTGGAACGCGTACTGAATTTGGTTGAGAATGAGGGTATTGAGGTCATCGCAGACTTGTGGAGTCAAGCGCAACCTGATTCGCTTCCTGGAATGCTTTTTAGGCTATATTTGCTTCGGGGGTCTTTGCGTAAGCAGCGAGAAGCATATGCGGAGTATTGGAATCTTGGAGAACCCTCTGCAACTAGCGCTTCCGCAATTACTGGAATTGACGAATCTCCTACAGGAGATGATATTGCGCGACTCGCGGATTCTATTCTTTCTGGTGCTTTTATGGGCGATTTTGCTGTTGCTCTATATCGAGCTTCTGCGTTTACTGCGATTATTTCGTGCGGAATGCGTTCTTACGCGAAAAAATTAACACAGAAGATGAACGATTCCAAAAGAGATGATTCACAGCGTCTTGCTAGCGTTTTGCACAAATCTGCAAACGTGCATGCACTTTCCTTATGCTTCGCTAATGGAGCTAAATTGTGGAGACTTGGAAAACTCGATTAGTTTATTTGTTATCACACTGCGTTTATTTGTTATACAACAGCGCGGCGCGCTGAAATCTAAAAGCATGTATACTCGGGAAGTGACGCTGGCTTGTGTTTAAGCCCCGGGCTCCATTTTTTGCCGCTGCGAGCGGCGTTTGCGCCGACAGGCGCTTTCGCAAGTCAGCGTTTTTAAGTATGTTTTAATTTTCCAGCAATTCACAAAATTCAACCTTCATTAACACTTGTTTATATTTTTTCTAAATAGTCACGGCACGCCGATAGCTTAACATGCCGCACTTGCACTAATCTAGAAGGTATGGATCTTCATGTTTTACATCATCCGCTGGTGGACCACAAGCTCACCGTTTTGCGTGATAAGAATACACCTTCTAACATTTTCCGCGAGTTAGTTTCCGAATTGGTAACTCTCGAAGCATACGAAGCAACCCGCAATTTGGAAGTTAGCGATCGCGAGATTGAAACTCCTATTTGCAAGATGACTGGCAAGCATTTGAACCGCCCACGCCCAATGGTTGTGCCAGTTTTGCGCGCAGGTTTGGGTATGCTTGACGGCATGACTCGCCTTCTTCCAACCGCTGAGGTTGGATTCCTTGGTATGAAGCGCGACGAGCAGACTCTCGACATCGTCACTTATGCTAACCGTTTGCCAGAAGATTTGACTGGTCGTCAGTGCTTCTTACTGGACCCAATGCTTGCCACTGGTGGCACTCTTATTGCGGCTACGCACTATTTGGCTGAGCGCGGCGCTAAGGATGTTACTGCTATTAACATTTTGGCAGCTCCAGAAGGCTTGGAACGCCTAGAGAAGGAGATTGATCCTTCTATTGACTTTAAGGTTGTTGTTTGCGCTGTTGATGAGCACTTAAACGACAAGGCTTATATCGTTCCTGGTCTTGGCGATGCTGGCGATCGCTTGTATGGTTTAATTGATTAATAGTTACTAACCGAATCAAACGAAAACTAGAATCAAAAACTAGAATTTAAAACCACAAAATAGCCTGCTGTTTTGCAACACTTTGCGATTTTCAGCAGGTTATTTTGTATTTAGCGCGGACGAGTTACTGCCACTTCGCGAGCGCGATCTGCTAATTCGTCCAATTTTTCAAGCTCCGCACGCTGAGCATTAGTCTGCTTTGGCGCAAATTCTCCGTAACGATTCTGCGCAGCTGTACAAATTAAAAAGTCAGACAAACGCGGATTTTTTGGCAAAACTGATCCGTGCATATAAGTGCCGATAACGTTGTATTTGCGCGCACCTTCCGTATGATCTTCGCCGTTATTTCCGCAATTTTCGCCATCAACTGAGCCGAGTGGCTGCGTACCACTCTCCAAACTTGTGCGACCAGAATGGTTCTCGTATCCCACAATATCTCCAAAATCGCGGCTATGCTCAACAAGATTTCCAATCATGCGCACGTCTTGACCAACCGTATGCTCTCCGAGTATACCTATGCCTTTAAGCTTTTGGCCTTCAATAGTCTCAAAGTACTCTCCAAAAAGCTGGTAAAGCCCACAAATCATAAGCATTGGAACGCCATTTTTTGCAAGCTCGCGAATCGCGCCCGCGCGCGCAAATAAATCATCCGTAACTCTACTTTGACCATGATCTTGACCGCCGCCACCAAGAACCATATCTACTCGCTTTGGCCAATCATCGCCAACGTTGTACTCGTGAAGCACAGGCTTGTAACCGTACAATTCCGCTCGACGCATAATCGTAAGTACATTGCCATAGTCACCGTAAATATTCATGTCTTTCGGGTACAGCGACACAATATCTAATACACGATTTTCGGCTTTATTAGTAGCATTCGCTTGACTAATATAATTAACATCACTCATATCATTCATGACGACTACTTTCTTGCTACTTTCCAACTCCAACGTCTTTAACGCTTGCGATTTGCCCCAACGTAGATCGCACGCGAAGCATAGCAGTGTATGTGCAATATATGCGCTTAGCATTTTTAGCATCACTACTAAAATCGCCATTTACAAAGGTTTTAACATCTTCTTCTAAATCAGTGTTCACATTTCTAGAGGCAACTTTGTCGTATTGTAAACGCAAAGCCATATCCCACGCGCGCGTGCCAGAAACACAAGTGACTCCAGTGCCACTAAAGCATGTAAAATCAACGTCCCACAGCCAGCTCATGTCTCGCCCATCCGCGTATTCGTCACAAATCGCAATCATTGTGTCATGATTTGCAGGCTTATCCGAGGCGAGCGCAAGTCTAAATCCAATAGGATTTTTCACTAGAACAAGCTCCACAGGAGCGCCGTTAACTTCGATTACTTCGCCTCGACCAAATGCTGGCGTTACGCGAGAAATAGATTCCATAAGCGCATCGTCGTCGAATTTTGCGAGTGTTGCATCTTTTTTAGCAGCATCTGCCAAAATAGCGCGCACAATCGTAGACGCAGCAGCCGCGTTAAAAACGTTATACACGCCTCGCAGCTTAACGCTAGTGGTTTTTCTATGCCCATCAATCAAAAAATCGGCTTTATTATCTGCAACTTTTGCCAAAACAACATCTGCATGCGGAAGATTACGCGAATCGCCATTAAAATCGCCACACAAATCACTATGCAAATCGTCGTCAGTTGGAAACATGCTTCTTAGCGATTCGTCCAAACCGAAATATTTTACCTTACAAGACGGCAAAACATCTTTAGAAAGCGCAAAAATTCGCGAATCTTCGCGATTTAACACAACTACTCGCTTAGTTGCGTGCGCAACATTGCTCAACAATTTAGCTGTAGTGTCAATCTCGCCAAATCTATCTAACTGATCTCGCATAACGTTTAGAAGAAGCGAATAGCGCGGCTTTATTTGATTTACAAAATGCACCGCATAAGCTTCATCAAGCTCTAAAACAGCTATATCCGCATCTAACTTTGTGCCAAAAACAGGCATTTCTTGCACCAATGCTGCTACAACTCCGCGTGTAAAATTCGATCCCGTAGGATTTGTAAACACGCGCAATCCAGCATCTCTAAGCATAGACGCAACCATGCGAGTTGTAGTGGTTTTACCGTTAGTTCCAGAAATTAACACAACACCATAAGGTAATTTTCCTAGCGTTCTAGCCAAAAACCCAGGGTCTAGTGTTTCCACAACTTTGCCTGGTAAAGCACTTCCTCCGTGGTTTGTCGCGCGCGAAATCATCCTAACCAATTTCCCTACAGCTGGCATTATGAATCCAAAACAACAGCGTTTTACCACTTTATTTTTGACGATCATCAATCCCCCTATTAACTCTACTGCTGATATGCCTGAGACTGATGCGAATCATAACCTTGAGCATCATTACCTTGCGAATATGATTGCGGCTGGTATCCTTGCGGCATATCTTTAAACTTAGACGTTGCTCCAAGAAAAGCTAGATTGAACGTTTCTGTAGGACCATTACGATGCTTTGCCATAATAATGTCTGCTTCGCCTGGACGATCTTCTTTGTTGTAAAAATCAGGTCTATGCACAAGAAACACAACGTCAGCATCCTGTTCAATAGATCCCGATTCGCGCAAATCTGAAAGCTGAGGCTTTTTATCGTTTCGCATTTCTGGTCCGCGGTTTAGCTGGCTTAGCGCAACAACTGGCACTTCTAGCTCTTTTGCTAAAAGCTTTAATGCACGCGAAAACTCCGAGACCTCTTGCTGCCTCGATTCGACTTTCTTTCCAGAAGTCATAAGTTGCAAATAGTCGATTACAACCAACTTTAGATCGTTCGTTTGCTTTAGTCGCCTGCATTTTGCGCGAATTTCCATAAGACTCATATTTGGGCTATCGTCTATAAAAAGCGGAGCGTCTTTCATTTTTGACCAAAACGCATTTAGCTTAGTCCATCTATCTGTTGTAATGTCTTCTGAAGTTCCGCGATGCATTGCCGTCATTGGAATATCCGTTTCGGCTGCAATTATTCTTTGAGCAAGCTCCAATTTGTTCATTTCTAGCGAGAACACGATTGTTGTCATATTGTGATGCAACGCTGCAGAACGCGCAAAGTCGATTCCAAGAGTTGACTTTCCCATTGCAGGCCTACCAGCTACGACTACCATTTGCCCTGGTTGCAAGCCTTGCGTCATGTCGTCAATATCTCTAAATCCTGTTGGAACGCCTTTTTCAATCTCGTTACTTTGCAACTTGTCTAATTGTTCGAGAGCATCTTGAACAACAGGACCAATAGCAGAATAATCCTGGTGAACTTTGCCAGAACTCATCTCGTAAACTTCGGATTGTGCAAGATTTACAACGTCTTCTGCTTGATCTCCCGTGGCAGAATACCCCATTTGCGCAATCTTTGTTCCAGCAGCAATCACATTTCGCAAAATCGCATTTTTGTGTACAATATCCGCGTAATATAACGCGTTTGCAGCTGTTGGAACTGATGCAACTAGACTATGCAGGTAGTCTGCTCCACCAATTTTCTCCAGGTTTTCGTCTTTTAGAAGCTCGTTTGCGACTAAAACAACATCTACTGGTTGTGAACCAGAAAATAAGCTTATGATCGCGTCGTAAATTGTTTGGTGTTTTGGCACATAAAAATCTGCTGTTTCTAGGATTTGCGAAACTTCGCCAATGGCATCTTTGCTCATTAGCATTCCACCTAAAACGGCCATTTCCGCGTCTTCGTCGTGAGGCGGAACCTTGTCAAACAAAATACTGTTATATGATGCGTTGCCTGACTGGTTTGCGTCATTTCTACTTGACTTCCACATATCATTACCTGCCATAGAATCGAGTATAAACGCCCGCACGGAGCACACCAACAAAAGTTGATATAAACCAACACAAGTCGCAAGTTGAATATTTCACATATTTGAATATTTCACATATTTACATACTTACAGACTTGCAGACTTCATCCAATCATCTGTTTTAACCCTATGAGAATTTCCTAAAGCTCTTCCACCAATGTATACAAGGTTCAGAGCCACCCACAATGACACGGTTCTAATTATGTCAGTAGAGCAGAAAGCTATATTTACGAAGCACATTGCACTAATCGCAAGAAGGTACACAATAGCTGTAATCGAGCACGATTTGGCCAAATACTTGTGATCTCCAGCTCCGATTAGCACTCCGTCTAAAGCCCACATAAATCCAGATAACGGCAAGAAAATTCCAAGAATCGTCATTCCTATCGAAACTAAAAGTTGTATTTCTACGTTTGGGCTAAATAACGGGGATAGTAGCCATCCTGCAAATATCATCAAAATTCCAACGATTACGCTACTTAATGCTCCTACTTGTGCGCATATTTTTGTGATTATGTTAGCGCGTTTTAATAATCCAGCTCCAAGCGCAGAGGCGACTATTGTTTGAGCAGCAATCCCTATAGCGTCTAATATGTTCATAACAAAATTCCAGCAAGAATTTGCAACTTGGTATGCGGCTAAAGTATTTGTTCCAAGACGAGCAGCCGCTGCAACAGTGGCAACCATGCACGCGCGCAACGCCAATGTGCGTATAAACAGCGGAATACCACTTCCAGCGCTTTTAAGTATGCTATGCGCTTGCGGACGCAAACGTGCTTTTTCGCGAGCTGCCCAAAAAATCGCTGGAAGCGTTAAAACAATACCCATATACCATTGCGCTATCATTGTTGCTATTCCAGATCCAAAAAATGCCAAGATTCATTCCAAACACAAATAGAATATCTAAAATAGCGTTTAGCACAGCTCCACTTATTGCAGCAAAAAGTGTGATTTTTACTTTGCTAAGTCCTCTGAATATGCCATTTGCCGCGTAAATTAGTAGCATCGCAGGCAATCCTGGCATAACAGTTTGAGTGTAAATAATCGCGTTTTTAAGCGTATCTCCACTTGCACCAAAGCTTTGACAAAGCGGACCTGCGAACACCATTAAAACAAGCGTTAAAACAACACCTAACCCAAGAGCCAGCCATAGACCGTCCATTCCAACGCTTAGTCCTTGACGATTTTTCCCAGCACCCAATAGTCTCGCGACTTGGCTTGTGGTGTTGTATGCCAAAAACAGGCATAGTCCCGTTGTTGTTAAAAGCACAGTTGATCCTATTGAAAGCCCTGCAAGTTGCGTTTTGCCTAAATGACCTACTATTGCGGTGTCTATTAAAACAAACGCTGGCTCTGCAATAAGCTGTCCAAATGTAGGAATAGCTAGAGAAAATATATGCTTTAGTAAATCTTTTTTGTTTATAGCAGATTCTTTATCTTCTTGTCTATTGGTAGCTGCGTTACTCTTGGCTATTGTCATAATGCACTATTGTACTGTCGAAAAAACTTATTAGATTAAGTATTTAATAAAACTATTATTTTTATTACTTTTATTATTTTTATTACTTATTACATTACTTTTCTAAATCTGATGTTCGGTAGCTTGCGACTTTTCCTTTTTATTTCGCTATCATAAATATTTGCCAATTGCAAATCAAAATTGTTTTTGGAAAAGTTATCCGCAGGATATCCACAATGTTATCCCCCATTTGTGTATAACTTTTTGAGATACACACAGCAACACGCCTAAAATGTGGATAACTCAAAGTTTTTATCCACATCACTTAGCCCGTGTGTGTCATAATCTTGAGATATTCACACCAATGGGGGATTACTTTACACAAACTTTGATATTTTATTGCTTCTTTTGAGATTTCTTAGAATTACTTCTAGATTTATCTGACTTATTTTCCACAGAACTAGAATCAGATTCTTCTGAATTTTCTGACTCTTTTCCATCATTTTCAGTTTCAATTTTCTCTTCGCCCAATTCAACTTCGTCTTGCGATTGAGCAGAAACATTATCATCAGAATGAGCTGAATTATCGCCAGCAACCGTTGAATCACCATCTGCATCTACAGAATCACCATCTGCGTCTACAACTGATTCATCAACAGAAATAGCTACTGGAGTAAGAACTGCCACTTGGGTTTTCCCTTCTTCAGAATCAGCAACTTCTACAACAGCTCCAGCTCTAGCTTGAGCAATACTCGAAAAGTCATATGCGCGCTCACCCTGATCTGCCAAATCAACACCCTTACGCTCTTTAGCTTCCGATATTCTCCAACCAAAAAGCTTCTCTAAACCAAATGCAACTAAAGCAGTAACTGCACCGGAATAAAGAACAGTGATTACAAGTAAACAAATCTGCGCGATAAGCTGATGCCAGTCACCAACGCAAAACAGTCCGCTACTATCAGCAAATAATCCCACTGCAAAAATACCGATAAGAGCAGCGATGCCGTTCACGCTCACAACATGAAGCGCTCCATCATAACGCGCAAAAGTCTTAGAATGCGTTGCAAGGCATGTAACGACACCAACAATAACTCCTAATACCATTGCCCATAAAGGCGCAATCACATCTGCAGCGGCAGAACTAGCGGCCAAACCCGCCATAATTCCAGACGCGGCGCCAACAGCAGTAAAACAACCTGAACGCAAACGCTCTGTAACACCCCAAGCAAGCATAGAAGCAGATGCTGTAATAGTGGATGAAACCCAAGCATATCCAGCAACTCCAGGAAGACCTACAGAAGATCCAATCATTAAGCCAAGCCAGCCAAACCAAATAATAAAAATTCCCAGAACAACAAACGGTACATTATGCGGATGGCGTTTTAGAACATTTACAGAATTATCAGCAACATCACTAACAGCTTCAACAGAACCATTAGAATCTTCTGCTTTAGAAGATGATGAACCCGTATTAGTCTCTAATTTACTAAATCTCGCAACGTCAGCCCACAATGCACGAACCAAATTTCCCTTATGCTCAGAATTATTACTACTGTTACCTTGAACAGTAGAGGATTTGGTATGAAGCACAAATCGCTTTAACGGGAAGTGCGCATGACCACCAATAATTAGCACGATTGCAAGCGCAGAAACTGCTGCAGTCAGGTGCAGCAACGATCCTCCAGCAAAATCGTGTACTTGAATTCCTAAAGCTTGTGATATTGCGCCATTAGGGGAAAGCAATCCCCCTCCGCAAACCATATGCGCTAGAGGAGCAAATACTAAAGTGACCCATACCGCCACGAATATAAGCCAAATTGCGTATTTTACGCGTCCAGCCAACGCACCAGTAATAAGAGCAACTGCTACGACAGCGCACGCTAATCTAAAGGCTGCTGGAATACCTCCGCCCGACAAGCCTGTGTTTGCGTCCATAGAAGTAAAAATTCCATGATCTGCAACCATTGAATCACGTAGAAGCAAACCACTCACAGGATCACCCACAACGCCGCCAATCATGTCTTTCCCAGCGAAAGCCATTGACCATCCCCATAGCGTCCAAACTATGGTTGTTACCGCAATAGCTCCAGCAGAAAGCATCATCATGTTGACCATAGATGTTGCTCGTTCGCGACCGCCATAAAATAGAGAAATCCCTGGCGTAATTATAAACACTAAAGCAGCGGCCAATAATGCCCATTGCGGATCCATTGCGGTCATCTTTCACCTCACAATACACAACCCTCGGCGGTTATGTCTTCAATATTCTATTTTATATGTTCTTTTATATTCTACTCAACTGGCGCTGCGTGATTAATAACTAATTACGATAGATTAATCCAATATTCCATCCACAAAACTTTCTGGATCGAATGGAGCTAGATCGTCTGGACCTTCTCCCAATCCGACAAGCTTCACAGGAACGCCTAACTCTTTTTGAACAGAAACCACGATACCGCCTTTCGCGGAACCGTCTAACTTAGTTAAAACCACACCTGTAATTCCAATTGCCTCAGCAAAAACTTTTGCCTGGACCATGCCATTTTGACCAGTTGTAGCATCAAGAACCAAAAGGACTTCATCTACAGGAACAGTTTTTTCAATAACTCGGCGAATTTTGCCAAGCTCGTCCATAAGATTTGCCTTATTTTGCAGCCTTCCAGCCGTGTCTACAATCAAAACATCTGAATTGGATTCCTTAGCTTTGGCGGCACCGTCAAATGCTACAGAAGCTGGATCTGCACCGTCTTTTTCGGATCGAACGATTTTAACACCTACAGCATTTGCCCAAGTTTCAAGCTGGTCGGCAGCTGCAGCGCGGAAAGTATCTGCTGCAGCTAATATTACAGAACGATTTTTAGAAACCATTAGTCGCGCAAGCTTTCCAGCAGTAGTGGTTTTACCAGTGCCATTTACACCAACCATCATGATTACGCTTGGCTTATGAGCTTTAGAAGAATCCGCATTTAGGCTTCTATCTGTTTTGGCACCAACGATATCCAGCAATTTTGCACGAAGTATTTCACGTACATCTTGTGCGCTTGCTGTTCCAGAAATCCTAGCATCTTTTCTAAGTGATTCAACCAATTCATCACTTGCCTGTGCTCCAACATCTGCCATTAAAAGCGTATCTTCTACATCTTGCCAATCGTCTTCACTAAGATTATCTTTGCTCAATATATTGAACAGAGCACGACCAAAAGGATTCGCACTATTAGCAAGTTTAGAACGCAATCTTGTAACTCGAGAGGCAACGTTTTCAGGCGCAGATTGGTCAACATTACTATCACTTTTAGCTACGCTAGGCAGTGGATTATCTTTGCTAGTAGGTATTAAAGGACCTCGCGACTTACTGATAATTCTCAGCACAACTGCCGCAGTCACTAAAAGCACTGCTAAAACAACTGTGCCAACAGTGGACCATATAATCAAATCTAAATCCATAACTATATTCATATAATAAAGACTATGAAATTAAAGGGACAGTTGATTAGAATGTAACGAAGACTGTTGCTACAGTAAGCAAAAATCACGTAAATATTAGCATTTTAATACAATGCTTTTGTAAGTTAATTTTGTAATCAGAAATTGAATTGGGGTATTGCGTATGGAAAACTCGCCATTGATTGATGTTTATGGAGCAGATTGGTGTGGCGATTGCATCAGAGCTAAAGCTGCGCTTAATAAGTTTAATGCTGCTTTTACTTGGCATAACATTGAATCTGAAGAAGGCGCCGAACAAAAGGCTATTGATATTAGTGGGCAGAAGCATATTCCTGTCGTTACTTTTAGCGATGGAAGTTTTATGGTTGAGCCGACTGCAACTCAGATTAAAGAAAAACTTGAAGAATTAGGACAGATCAATTTGTGATTTTTGCCTGCAATTTTGCAGCAACTTGCCACAAAACACACGCTACATGTAGACATGAGTTGGATTAGTCTACAAAATGTAGTACACTAGGCATTTGTTGCCCCTTTAGCTCAATTGGCAGAGCAGAGTCCTTTTAAGTCTTGGGTTGTGGGTTCGAGTCCCACAGGGGGCACTTTTTTATACTCATTTGCATTTCGAAGCACTGCCTGCACAACAGCAATGCTCTCACCACGTAAAACTATGTCATCACCGCAAGAACATTGTTGCACACGAATAGAATGGTTTTGTAATGTTGAGGCGGCTTCGGCATTAATTGCACATTCAGTCGCACCTAAAAATATATCGTCAACAATATCTTTTGAACCGTATACAAAAACATCATCTAAATCAAGTAAGCTAACAGACGGAGCAAGCACATGTCCAAGTGAACGACCTGCTTCCTGTAGCATTGTCGTCCTGTCTAAAGGATTCTCATTAATTCTTCTTCGTAAGTTTGCTGCAGATATAAAAGTCTCTAAACAACCACGCTTACCACACGTGCATTGTGGACCATCTGGATCAACAACTACGTGACCGATTTCGCCTGCAGCATGATGACTCCCCAAAACGAGCGAATCATCGATTAACAATGCTGCGCCTACGCCAACAGCGATTTGAACAAAAATGCCAGTTGCTCTGCCAGCTCCACAAAAACGTTCACCGATCAAAGCACTATTTGCATCATTATCTACCGTACAGAACTTACCAAAATGTTGTTGAAACATCTTGCGTAAAGGCACATTCTTCCACCCAAAATTCGCAGTTTCAACTACTACACCATCTTCATCAACAATACCTGGGACAGCAACACCAAAACCAAGTATATGTGAGGCACCATCAAGTAGTGACTCAGCCAAAGCAATTACAGTTTCAGGCGTAATAGCAGTAATTTTATCAAAGGATTTTTCAACTCTAGTTACAATTTCACCGCGTAAATTCATTACAGCAGCTTGCAACAAAAATGGCATTGATAAGTCCAGAACAACCACATTCCAATATTGATCATCTACACTTACTAAAGTTCCTTTTTTACCAGGTCGCGTTGGTTGTTCATATCCATTTTCCATCAGAAAGTGTTTATCTAACATGTCAGACACGACTTCGCACGCAGCAACTCGCGATAATCCAGTTTTCCTACCAATTTGTGCTCTAGACATAGGACATGATGAAAAAATTTGTCCAAAAACCATCATGCGATTATTGATTCGTACATCAGCGGGTTCATGTTTTTTAGTAACTGTCATAGAAGGTGATAGAAAGCAAGACAAGGCATTATCATCAGTTGTTCCAAACATGACACTCCTCAAGTATAGGGCTGTTGCAGCATACTGAAAGTAAGTACTACATCGTACCATCCCACCAATAGGCCAAATCATCAGGAAAAATGTTGTCAGCACATGTACTCACAACAAAATTTCACAATAAACTATATTGTACACTCTCAACCATTGTAGCCAGCTGTAACACATACGCGCTAGGCATAATTACCATAATTATTAACAATAATTTCATCCCAATATACACACAAGTATTTGTATATTTCTTGGACTTTACAACAAATAAATAATTTGTTAAGATAGTTAACATTGAATGTTCCTACGACATAGATGCCGCCGGCAATCAATACACAACTCGTCAAAGTCGACAAGTAAAGCTTCAAAGAAAGGAAGCGCCATGCATAGTGGAAAGAAAATTATTGGCATCATTGCAGCAGCGAGCGCCGCTCTACTATCGCTTGCTGGATGCGGTAACACCAATAACTCGAGTTCATCAGCGCAAGTTGATACTAAAACACCTGTTAACCTCACTGTGTGGACTGGTAATACAACACCAACAAAAGCAGCAGCAGCAATATTTGAAAAGAAATATCCAAACGTAAAAATTAAAGTAGAAACTGTAACAGACGCTTATCAGGCTCTGGATACAGCCATTCAAGCTGGATCGGGAATTCCAGACGTTATGGAATTTGAGTACTTGACAGTTCCTTATTTCGCAATTCAAAACAAACTTGTAGATTTAAGCACTCTTGGCGCAAATAATGATAAAGGCACATTTGTGAAAGGCGCATGGCAGGACATCAGCTTCAACAATAAGCCATACGCAATTCCAATGGATTACGGTCCAAGCGTTATGTTCTACAATAAGGCAATATTAGAAAAAGCAGGAGTAAGCAAAGTACCAGAAACTTGGGAAGAATATTACCAAGCAGCTAAGAAAGTAAAAGCGCTCGGAGACAAGTACTACATAACAAATGACGCAAGCGATATCTTCACATTGCTATCTCTTGTATGGCAAGCTGGAGGGCATCCATTTAAGGTGAACGGAACCACTGCTCATATTAACGTAAAAGATCCAAAGATGCAGGAAGCTGTATCTTACTATCAGAAGATGATTCAAGAAGGATTGATTGCAACTAATATCAAAACTTGGTCCGATGATTGGAACAGAGCTTTAAACGATGGAACTATTGCCACACAAATCATAGGAGGATGGTTCACCTCTAGCATTAAAGATCGCGCTCCAAAACAAGCTGGAAACTTCCGTGTTGCCCCTATGCCTCAATGGAAAGCGGGCGAACAGTTGAGCGCAGAAAACGGCGGCTCTGGCTTTGCTATTCCAGCGAAAGCAAAGAATCATCAATGGGCTTGGAAATTCTTGCACTTCCTTGCCTACGATAAGGAAGGCGTAAAAGCACGCGTTGATGCTGGAGTATTCCCTCCAAATGTTTCCGTACTTAAGAATAACGAATTCCTCTCTTCTACTGACCCTTACTTCGGAGACCAGAAGTACCGTGAGCCTATTGCCGATTCAGCTCAAAAAGTAGGAGAAGGATGGCAGTACCTTCCGTTCATGGAAAAAGTGCGTGATCTATATGGTGACAATATGGATTATGCAAAAGTAGCCAAAGGCGAATCACTGCAAACTCAGCTAGAAAACTGGGCTAAGCTGTGCATCGACTATGGAAACAAACAGGGCTTCACAGTAAGCAAATAATGTTTACTAATAATAGCAAATAAACTCATTACCATTTAAGGTGCTGTTGGTGCTACAACACCAACAGCACCTAATTTAACTGAAAAGTTTTTACATTGGGGGAAAGCAATGATATTGAACACTTCTAAAAATAAACGAGCGAATTTAACACGGCAACGCAATGGAATTAAACGCGAAGGAGCTGCTGGTTGGATGTTCGTGCTTCCATTTTTGCTTCTCTTTACCTTCGTGTTTATTATTCCACTTGTATACTCGATGTACATTAGTTTCTTCGGACACCAATTAATTGGCGGAACTGTGTTTGTCGGCGCAAAAAACTATCTCGAACTTTTGAAAGACCCATTATTGTGGCAGGGTATTGCACGCGTCCTCATATTTACAGCAATCCAAGTCCCTCTAATGTTAATAATTTCCATTTGCCTAGCGCTTGCTATCGATTCGAAACGTCTATATGGTACAAACTGGTGCAGAATCTCAATATTCATTCCATACGCTGTTCCTGGTGTTATCTCCACATTAATGTGGGGGTTCATCCTTGGAACTAGGTATGGTCTGTTCAAGAATTTTAATGAGATATCTCATACTGATATAAATCCATTTTCTCCTTCATTTATCATGATTTCTATCGGAGTAATGATTAGCTGGGCTGCTATTGGATATAACATGCTCATCTTCTATTCTTCATTAAAGGCTATTTCACCAGATCTTTACGAAGCTGCTGTAATTGACGGCGCAAGCTATCGCCAAATAGATCGTTATATCAAGCTTCCAGAGATTAGAGGCTCACTGGCTATAACTACTATCTTCTCAATAATAGGTAGTGTACAGCTTTTCAACGAGCCGCAAATTTTGTCAAAAATGGTTGGAGGCACTGGCATTACAACCAGTTGGACACCAAACTTATACATTTACAATCTAGCTTTTGGTGACTCTTCACAGGGATATGCTGCTGCAGCAGCATTGATTATGGCAATTATTGTCATTGTCGTTACATTTACGATTCAAATTCGCAATATGCGCAAAAATGTCACCGCTGATTAACCATAGACGAAATATGCAACGAAGCATCCAAAAGGAAGAACAAATGATTAATACAACAAAATCATCAAATAATCAGGCAGCGATGCCTCCACTCACGAGGTTCTACACTGTTGAACATCCAAAGAAGAGTCCAATGATGACATTCTGGGTGTATCTATATCTATTATACGCTCTCGTTCCATTTGTTTGGCTATTCATAAATGCTACAAAAACTAAGGCTGATTTTGCTTCTACATTCGGTCTATCATTTGGATCCTCATTCGCTCTATGGGACAACATAGTAGAGGTATTTACATATAACAATGGCATTTTCGCACGATGGATTCTAAATACGGTCCTATACACAATAATTGGCACTATCATTTCTGTATTGTTTGCAACTATGGGAGGATATGCTCTAGCAAAACTCAATTTTAAAGGCAAACACTTTATTTTGCTAACCATCTTAGGATCTATGGCAATTCCAGGAGTACTGCTTGTAGTTCCACAGTTCTTAATTTTCTCGCAGCTTGGTTTAACAAACACTCCTTGGGCTGTAATAATTCCATCTCTACTAAACCCATTTGGTCTATATTTAATGTGGACATTTTCAGGGCAAAGTGTTCCAACTTCTCTTATAGAAGCAGCACGTATCGATGGTGCTGGAGAAGGACGCATTTTCTTCCAAGTTGCATTACCACTTATGAAACCATCATTGGTAACAGTGTCATTGTTCGCATTTGTTTCTATTTGGTACAATTACTTCCTTCCATTGATAATGCTGAAAGACTCTAAATGGATTATCCATTGGCATTAGGTCTTGCACAGTGGAATGCTCAAGGCAATGAAGGTGGCAATATGCCTATTATTCCAAACCTAGTCATTACCGCATCTTTGCTAGTCGTATTCCCACTGATTCTGCTCTTCTTGGCATTGCAACGCTACTGGCAATCAGGCTTAGCAATTGGAGCGACAAAAGGGTAACCAGCTAAATCTGCTTTTATTGCTTCTGACAGTTTTATGCTGTCAGAAGCATAATTAATCTATACGTATTCTTAACTTTTACTAACCGATTTGGAGCATGTAATGGCTAGGCCATCTATTTATAATGACAATACTTGTTGGGATGAGCCAACATATACTTGCATATCTTCCAACTATGCAAAAACTGATTGGATAACAAATCCTCAGGTTTTTGCCGTTAACACTATTTCAGCGCATTCACATCATCATTACACAATAAATGACACCACACCAATACAGTCACTTAATGGAACGTGGGAAGTAAAGCTACTTTCTTCCCGCGTATTCAACCCTGAAAACTTAGATGAGGATATTAAAAATTACGAAGATTCTTCATATCAAACAATCTCAGTTCCATCTCACTTACAGATGAACGGTCTATTAAAACCGCAATACGTTAACGTTCAATACCCTTGGGATGGTCATGAGGACGTTAAAGCACCAAATGTTCCTTCCTTAAATCATGTGGCAATTTATAAGAAACATTTTGTTTTACAAAATAATCTTAAACAGATTTTGAACGAAGAATGTAAAGCTACTATTACCTTCCATGGAGCACAAACAGCTATTTATGTATGGATTAACGGAAAGTTTGTTGGATATAGTGAAGACTCTTTTACGCCGAGTGAATTTGATATTACTCAATTTTTAAAAGATTCTGAAAATAGTATTGTTGTAGCGTGCTACGAATTTTCTAGCGCATCATGGCTAGAGGATCAAGATTATTGGAGACTACACGGAATTTTCCGTTCCGTTGAACTGTGTGCACATCCTTCCACCCATGTATCAAATCTTCATGTTGATGCAGATTATAGCAATGATACAAATACTGGGAAACTCGCATTCAGAGCAAACATAGAAGGAGACAATTTAAAAGATATTACACTGCATACTTACATTACAAATCATAAATACAGCAACGATAAATTCACAAATAATAATGAGATTTTGTGGGACTGCACGCTACCTGCACAAACGATTACTGAACTAAAACAGACTACTATTACTAAAGCACTACCTTGGAGTGCTGAATACCCTGCGCTATATGACTTACATATTGATGTTGTAAGCAAAGAATCAAATATTATTGAACATGTAGTGCAGCCGATTGGTTTTAGACATTTTGATATTGAAAACGGCATAATGAGATTAAACGGAAAACGCATTATTTTCAAAGGCGTAAACCGTCATGAATTTAATTGCGACAGAGGCCGAGCAATAACATATGATGACATGGTTTCCGATGTGATTTTTTGTAAGCAACACAATATAAACGCTGTACGAACTTCTCACTATCCTAATCAAGATGCTTGGTACGATTTATGCGACGAATATGGGCTATATATTATTGACGAGACTAATTTAGAGACACATGGAACGTGGTCAGATGGGCGCGGAAACATAACTCCAGAATGCGTTATTCCTGGAAGTAGAGATGAATGGCGTGCCGCGTGCGTAAATCGCGTCGATAACATGATTCAACGCGATTACAATCACCCTTGTGTGCTTATTTGGTCTCTCGGAAACGAATCCTTTGGTGGAGACGTATTTCGTTCTATGTATCATCATGCTAATGCTCTAGATGCACATCGCCCAGTGCATTACGAAGGGCAGACTATGGATAAGTCTTGGCGCGATACTAGCGACATTGAAACACGCATGTATGCTCACGCAGATGAAATAGAAAAATACGTGTCAAACAACCCAGATAAACCTTATATATCTTGCGAATACATGCATGCTATGGGGAATTCATTGGGAAACATGAACGAGTATGTTGCTCTTGAAAAGTATCCGCATTACCAAGGTGGTTTTATTTGGGATTTCATCGATCAGGCAATAAGACAAACCCTACCAGACGGAACCACGCATTTGGCATATGGTGGCGACTTTGATGATCGACCTACCGATTATGAATTCTGCGGCAACGGTCTATTATTCGCAGATAGAAAACCAAGTCCTAAGGCCATTGAGGCTAAACAACAATATGCAAATATAAGACTATATCCAAACGAAAATGGTGTTCGCATAGAAAATCATCAGCTTTTCATGAATACTGAAAATTACGTATTCTTGGCAAAATTACGCGTTGACGGCAAAATTATGTGGTCTCAAACATATACGTGTAATGTGGAACCTGAAAATGATTTTGAAATGCCCATAGAGTGGCCATTAGAACAGTATCAAAGCAGTGGGGAAGAAATTACTTTTGAAGTTTCGTGCACGCTTGCAAAATCTACACGTTGGGCACAAAAAGGATACGAATTATCGTTCGGACAATACACAATATTAACTAAAAATTCAGAATCACAAGCTAAGCAAATATCAAATGCACGATTACATAAAGATGGCACTGTTACTATTGGACGCTGGAACGCAGGAACACGTAACTCTTCGATCGAAACGCTTTTTTCATATTCACAATGCGGGCTTATTTCATACCGTCTTGACGAACGAGAATTTGTGATTAAACGTCCTTTGATCACTACATTCCGAGCACTAACAGACAATGACCGCGGTTGCAAGCATGGTTTTGAGCGTGCTCAATGGTATGTAGCAGGTAAATATGCTAAATGCGTAGATCAAACAGCTGAGAAGCTCGACGACAATACGCTACAAATTGTATACAAATATGAACTTGCTAACGCAGATCATACAATAGTGAATTTAACATATGTGTCTAAAACATCAGGAGATTTACACATTGAACTAAATTATGTTCCTTCTGGAAAAGATTTACCTTCCATTCCAGCATTTGGATTGGAATGGATGCTACCAATAGAATACAGAAACCTTGAATTCTACGGTATTGGTCCTGTTGAAACATATGCAGACCGCACCAGTGCGGGACGTTTAGGGATTTGGAAAACAAATGCTTTTGACGATTTTATGCCATATCTTGTTCCACAAGAAACTGGCAATCATGAAAAAGTAAGATGGGCAAACGTAACAGACGATTCTGGGCATGGCATGCGTATTCAGCGGCATAATAGTACTAGCAACTTCTGCGTAAGTTTACTTCCATACAGCAGCACTATGATAGAGGAAGCACAACATATAAGTGATTTAGGCGACTCAAAACATATGTTCTTGCGAATTCTTGCAGCACAAATGGGAGTCGGCGGCGATGATTCGTGGGGCTCGCCTGTGCATCCCGAATATCATTTGCGCTGCCAATAAACCATATTCTCTAAATGTGGATTTGCAATTATTCTAACCCTCCCTCCTATAGCCAATACCGCTGATATAGTTACAAAAAAGTTTCTATGTCAGCGGTATTTTATTGCTATTGAAATAAATTTATATCAGAGTTTTCTTTTCTACTACTCGTCTTGTGCAACTAGTGGATAGCATGATTGAAGAGCTACATATTGACGAATACTAGTTATTCTCACAGTTAACGATACTGCACGAATCGCGTCAAAACGTAGAATTTTGCGATATCCTATGGCATGAACATCTGAAACATGATGAGATTTACTCCACATTCATCAACAACGTGAATTTCAGCTGTTTCAACGTGTTGTCCTTTACTAATATCTTCTTCAATAACTAAGCCATCAATATAAGTAGGTTCAGTAAATACCATACGAAAATCAATCGGCTTAGAAGATGACAATGCTGTACCCTGTTTTCTGTCAACCAAGTACTTTGGATTTCCTTCATATGTATTAGGACTTAAAACTTGTATTGATAATGCTTCATGATCTCGTAATTCGCGCCCATGGAATTTACGAATCTTATCGCCCAATTCTTTTAAAATTTTAACATCAGAATCTGCTAACAAACCATGACGTGTCGGTGGCACATTCAACAAAAGTGTTGAGTTACCCCCTACAGATTTACACCATATATCAAATAATTCATCAGAACTGCGAACATTATTATCCTCATTATCGTGATGGAACCAACCTTTGCGAATAGAGGTATCAACTTCTGCTGGATACCAAGCAAAATCGCCTTCGTAGTGTGCAAGCGCCTTACGAGACCCTAAATCTTCATCAGTAGACGCAAATTTGCGAGAGAACTTACCATCATCTGATTGTTGTGATTTTGAAGAGGTTAATTCAGCACTACGTAATTCTGTAGGTAATACGCTCCACTCATTAGAGCGCGTATGACCAGCTTCATTGCCGCACCAACGCACATCTGGACCGCAAACACTGATAACAGCATCTGGCTGCAGCGCCCGGACTGTATTATAGATTCGTTGCCAGTCATAAGTTTGCGTTTTACCATTCTCACCCTCGCCGCAAGCACCATCAAGCCATACGGAAAAAATAGGACCATAGTGCGTTAGCAATTCAACAAGTTGATTAATATAAAAATCGTTGTAAACTTTGCCAGTGCCATATGATGATTCTGTACGATCCCATGGTGAAAGGTATACGCCAAATCTCATATTATGTCGATAAGCTGATTCACTAACTTCGCGCACAATATCTCCTTTTCCATTTTTATATGGAGAGGACGCAATGGTATGCTTGGTGTACTTTGAAGGCCACAAGCAAAAACCATCATGATGCTTGCAAGTTAGAATCACGCCGGTCATACCTGCCGATTGTAGAGCATCAAGCCACTGGTCAACATCTAAATTATCTGGATTGAATATCTTCGGATCTTCGTGACCAAGCCCCCATTCACGATCTGTCATAGTATTCATTCCAAAATGAATAAAACCATACATTTCCATGCGCTGCCAAGAAATTTGACGTGCTGTAGGCCTTACATTTGCTAAATAATCCTCATTCATGCTGCCACCCTGCTTTAGCAATCAATGCAACTTCACATCGAACAATCAATTGTTTACTATATTAACAAAAAACAAGGATGTGCGCCAGTTAAATCATTATCCGCATATTCAAAAAGCAGTATTCTAAAGTCTTTCAGACATAAAAAATCCCCATGCACAAATAGGCATAAACACTAAATACACATGGGGATACACTAACAGAATAGACTAATTATATACACCTATAATGGCTATTTTTGTCGCACTTTCCTACTATGTCTAACAAGTAAATGAAAAGCAAAAAATGTTAACGAAAGCACCGAGACGCCAGTCACACTACTACCTCCAGCAACCAACATGCCACGAGAGCACTTCTCACGTTTTTGACACAAGCCATTCTTACGAATAGTAGGCTGCTTATTTTCGCTCATTCTCAGTCCACTGACATTCGAATCACTTGAACCATAAGAATTATCCGACTGTCTTGAATCAGTAGAAACACCACCTGAATCATGAACAGACGGACCAGACATAGACTTATTCCGCTTAGCCTTTGACATACCATCATGATTATCACCAGACTCCAACGTCACACTTGGACCATAAGAATTATCCAACTGTCTTGAATCAGTAGAAACACCACCTGAATCAAGAACAGACGAACCATGCTTAGATTTTGGAGTCTTCTTTTGCTCAGTCTTAGAAATCACTTTAATTTCACTAATAGTTGGACTACCCGGATGCCCATTATACATATCAACATTCGGATATACCTCATCTATCTGCACACGCAATTCGCTAGCATATTGAGAATTCTCGAAATTGATATCACTGAGATCTTCCTTTGCAGCATTATCTTTTCCATATATTCTTTCCCATGAGCTCTCACTATACGCTGAACGATCACACTGATTTTTTGTCCATAAGGAGAATTTTTTAATGCGATGGTTCACGTTACCCTCAACAAATTCTTCAATTTGCACAGCATCGAACTTAGCATTGCACCCTAATGTGATATCAAGCGTCACTGGATAATTTGGATTATCTGGAGCTGCCCAACGCGTAGATATGTCACCGTCAGTTAAGGATTTAGCAGCATACTCCGGCTCAGTACGTGATTGACTTGCTATAACATTCTTATCTTTCGCAATGTTCTTTGGTTCTATATCCTCAATTTTTTTACGTTCATAAGCTGCGTTATTTTCCAACCAATACAGCAATCGAGCACGACCTCCGCCAACACGTTCTAGTTTTACATCCTGCTCATCATCACCATCTTTAAGCGGAACTGTCTTAGCTATGTATGTACGCGGATCAACCTGCATGAGTATTGCATTTCTAGAAGGTCTTTTTACAGTAAGCGTGATATCCTGTGCCGTTTCAGCATAAGAACCATTATCATTACGTGTTGATAAATAATATGATGGATAGCGAGTATCACCAGTTAAAGCATTAACTACCAACAATGCCTTTGGTGCATATTTACTTTCACCAAAAATCTTTTTACGAATTTCCTCATTAAGATCTTTTAGTGTTGAGAAATGACCGACAAGCACATCTCCAGGTTTTCCGTTATTAACAGTTCCGACATTCTTTACGGTAATCTTTTGCAACCCAAATTCTGCATTCGCTAGCTTTCCCTCCGTGCTGTCAAAAGCTCCCATACGGAATCCCTGAATATTCGGAGCAGATGCACGATCTGCATATACGCCAGATTTCAATCCTGCATACTCATTATTCATTGCAACCAAGTATTTCCCAAGGCCCTGCACATCTTTGAAAATGCTAGAAAACTCGTAGAAGCTTCGCGTTGGAGCTCCATCTTGGTCAATAATCGAACTGCGATCATAAGCATTATATTCCATACGGAATAGCCCAAACCATTTTTGGCCAGTAGCTAATCCTATCATAGGAACAATCGACTTTTGAGAAGCAGAAACATTAGCATCCCAGTTGTAATCTAAATATTGTCCAAATAGAACTGGCTGACTGCAATCACCTGTCAAACCCTCTAGGGCTGCTTGTCTCTGAGAAGTCCATAGCTTATTCTGCAACATGTTTGCCACAATTTTACTTGGCTTTGGACCTTGACCTGCACCATAATAATATGTATCCCACGAAACAAGATCAGGCTTTGCTGTTTTGACAAAATGACTCATATTGGAATGCGTTTCCCAACCAAGACCAAGAGCTTGATTAGAATGCACTATTGCCCCAGGATACCTATTCTTAGACCAACTGAACCATCGATTAAATTTCTGTACTTCACTTTCGCTATAACCTCCCTCATCACCATATTGAATATCAACAAGACTATTAGCATATGGCTTCATTTCTTCAGTCAAAAAATCTTTAGGTACACTATTTTCACCCATACTATTGCCACCCTTTGGAGCTTTAGCAAGTGACCAAGGCACACCTTTCCCTAATTGCCGCATCAATGGAGCATTAAATAAAGGCTTATCATAGAACATAGGGAACGATCCGCCAGTTAAACGGCGTTCTGCATCGTTATAAACTCCACGCCCATAGCCTTCAGAAGGTACCCAAGTTGGCAATAATACACCGTATTGCAATGCCAATGCTTGTGCACGATTCACACCATATTTATTTTCATTTGCATTAAAACTGGTATATTTAGGTTTTTCATCAGGTACTTTAATTTCTTTTGGATTCTGACCCTCAGGCAACCCCCACACTTCTACTTCTTCCAATCTCATCCCAGTGGCACCTATTCCGTTTTGCTGTGGATCGTGAATTTTGGGCTTGTTAAGCCACACACGTATATCTTGTGTTTTATGATAACCGTTCAAATCCCAATACCATAAGCCATCACTATCACGCGTAAGGCTTGCATTGGTGACAACCGTATTCCAATTGTCACCAGCTTTGACATCAATAGCAACAGAATGCCCTCCTTGCCACCCAGGGGAGCCAGCTGGCATGGTCGGCCAACCATAAGCTTGTATACGTCCTACATAACGAGGGCTATTTAAATGAATTGTAAAACCAGTTGATTTGTTAGACCATTCAGCGCTATCTTTCAAACTCGTAGTATTCCAAGAAGTGGCACGCATACCATCCGTAACAATTAGATTGTCATTATCATTTGCACCATTTATCTTCACAGTTGCATTAATTTTTTCATTGCCACGGAAATCTGTGTCAACCTTTGTCACATTTACAACATATGTACTTGCAGCATTACCAACAACAACTTTTGCAACTATAGCATTAACACCTTTTGTTAACGGAATGCCCGATACTCTTCCATCAGAATCCACCTTGCGGCCATTGATAGTAGCCGTAGCCCCAGTGGGCAACTTAACTCTGGCAGACACAGAGGTTGTATGATAGTATGCAGTAGATTCATAAGTATATTGCGATGGACTGAAAGTAACTGGCTTACCAGGAGCACCAAATGGCAATTGATCAATGAAGAAATCAATAGGCGCAGCTGTTGCATCACCCCGTCCTTGTTTCTTCATATGTTCAACTGGTAAACATGGAACAAGTTTGATGTCTGAAGCCGACATATCTTTTTTGCTACTATCAACTGCTTTAAAACCAACCAACGTCAATATTGGCTTATTGGTAGATTTAAACGAGATAATTTGCGGCTCATTGATACCTTTTAAACCACCAGTTGCAATCAATTCGCCATTATTAAATTTCGTTTGATGAACTTTAGAACGCCAATTAATATCTTTCTTATCAGATGGATTTCCTGGATCTTTATCGAATGCAAAAACACTATAAACACCTGGCGCATTCGAATTACCTTGCACTGATTCATACGATGGCCGCGCAGTATACTGAATTCCACAAACCTCTCTATTAGTATTATTTTTTATAGCGAGAATGTGTGGGAAATTATCGTATCCACCTTGCCATTTTGTTGTCCAAAACGTTTTAGCACTATCCACGCTCCCATCGCTATCAGTAAGCGCAGAAATGGTACCATTTGGCTTTTTCTCACCATTTTTTTCTTCAGAACTTGCCCACAGTATTGAGGGATGGAATGGATCAATTGAATCTTCCTGTGGCACTGAAGCTTGTGCAATCATCGGACTAGCCATACTGATCGACAAAGCAAATATTGCGCCGCCTTGCAACAATCGTCGAAACTTCATGGGATTCCTTTCTTCATTAAGCCAGCCATCCACATCTCTTCATCGAAATGTAAATATGTGTACCTCAAACAAAGATAAAATCGATAAAAACGCACACACATTTGTGCGGTTAATGCACAAATGACTGAATTACATACGGGCTGCCATCGCTGCCAGCCACAGTTATAAATAATCAAGAGCAACAATATGCATCGCATATACGTATTGTTTACACTCATTATAATAACCAGAATTAATTGTATACTAAGTTAACAAAAAACACCATACACTCAAAACCACAAGTTTTATCAATACACAACTAAAAACACTGCAGCGCAAAATAAGAAATTACAAAAATCTTATTTACAACAATGCAGTGTTAAAAAATACTCTAATCAGAATCTCTGGTGGGGTTTATTGGTATAAGGGTTATTTATTCTCCAGCGAAAACCACACCTTTTCGAAGCATAATATTCGCATATTGAGCACGTTCACCAGTAGCAACCACACAATACGCATTCTTCGCTTCATCATAAAATGCAAAACGCTCCAAGGTTCCTATGGTATTAGCGCCGCGCTTATCAAAACCAGAAATAATATCTTCATAGTCTTTCCAAATTGGAGTTTCACAAGAATCCCCTGGAACAACTTCCATAAGAGTAACTGGCTTAGATGTGTACTGGTCAAGAGGCATAAGCTTCAATATCGCTTTTAGCAATTCTGAAGTACCATGACCATCACAACGAACAACAATTGCATCTTTTCCTACCGATTCGGTTGGAAAATTTCCATCTGCCAAAACCAAAACGTCTCCATGTCCCATTTCGCAAAGTACTTTCAATAATTCTGGCGATATAATGGGATCAATGCCCTTTAACATAGAAATCTCCTTTGATTTACACAATAACTATTTCCGTTAGTTGACAATCATTGGCAACTAATAGGTTGAATAATATCACACGATATTAATAAAAAATTCCATAATTATAGCAAAATATTCTTTGCTGATTAAAGAAAAATATGAACTAACTAGTGAATTCAACTAGCCCAAACACTAGCGTCTTGGTCATCTTCATCAATATCGCGAGTCATAGGAGACGAAGTGGAATACGTGTATTCATCATCTACCACACCAGAATCAGCATCCGCATTAATCGCGGCCAAAACACGCTTGTCCATCTTATATTGCGGTAAAACGTTCTTAATATAGCTTGTTACAGCGTCTTGCATAGAAACATCATGCCCAACGCGTTCCGCCATAAACCAACGATGATCTAATACTTCATGGAAGAACTGTGCAGGTTGGATTTGCGATCTAAACTCAGCAGGAATCATGCGTACCGTAGGCTCAAACACCTCACGCATCCAATCAGTAGCAACAATCTCCAACTCTTCGCCCTGGCGCCACGTAGACGTACGATAAGCATCTAAATCATTAAGAAGCCTACGAGCCTGATTCTCCTGAACATCAAGACCAGTCAAACGAAGTAGCTTACGTGAAGCATAACCAGCATCCACAACTCGTGGACGAACCAACACTCTTCGCCCATCCACAGAAGTCTTCATTTCCAACTCGTCAACATAAAAACCAAGCTCATTAAGCCTATTGACTCGTCTTTCAATACGCCACATTTCGTCTGGGCTAAATTTGTCCACATCTGTAAGCGTGCTCCAAAGAGAATGATAACGGTCAACTAGCCTATCTCCAATGCTAATCTCATCAACCTCACCAGGCAAAAGTTGACCAGAACTTAAATCCATTAGTTCGCCAATTATGTTTGTGCGAGCTAAATCAATATCGTATTCACGCTGACCTTCTGTAAGGCTTCCATGCAAATCACCTGTTTCAGCATCAACTAGAAATGCTGTAAAAGCGTCCGCGTCTCTTAAAAATAGAACGTTAGAAAGAGAAACATCTCCCCAATAGAATCCCGAAAGATGAAGACGAACCATAAGCACAGCAAGCGCATCAATCAAACGCTCTGCAGTATCAGGTCTTAAGGTACGAGCAAACAGAGCACGATATGGAAGAGAGAATTTAAGATGACGAGTTACCAGCATTGCCTCAAGCGGTTCACCGTTCTTATCTTTTCTACCAGCTACAACCGCTATAGGAGTAACGGTTGGAAGCTCCAATTTGCGCAAACGCCTTAAAAGCTCATATTCTCGTTCAGCAACTTGACGAGTAATTTCCTTCATTGCATACACTTCGTCACCTACGTGCACAAAGCGCACAACGTGCCTAGAGATACCGCGCGGCAAGTTTACAAAAAGATTCGTAGGCCATTGAGATAATGGAAGCTCCCACGGAAGCATAAACATTTGAGGATTAGAGCTTGCGGCAGTAATCTTCAAAGCTTGAGGCTCTGCAGAAGATACAGTTTCATCCTGCGCAGATACTGATGTTGCTTGCATAGCACGTGGATCCAATAAAGGAGTATCGTTCCATTCCATAAACTTTAATCTACCCGTTAAGTTCGAACGCCAATAATTGAATAATAAATCGCAATCAAATTATAACTAATCGCATTATAACTAATCGTAAATAATTCAAACGATGCGAAAACGGGGCTCGCGTAGCGAACCCCGCCATACCCTTATACAGAAATCTTGGGCACTTTAGACAAAGCACCCAAGAAAACAGCAATTAGTTCAAACGCAGCTCTGTAGAAGGTGCAAACAGGTGCATCTTGGATGGATCAATCTTGATCTTTACAGTGTCACCGACCTTTGGAAGCGCACGTGGGTTCACGCGAATCGTTGTGAGCTTGTTCTGGTCGCTCATCATTGTAGACGCTTCTTCTGGAGAACCATCAGTGATGATGTTTCCGTAAATATAACCGTCAGAGCCAAGATCTTCCACGTTCACAACCTTCAAGGAGAAGGCATTTGGATCATCAGAAGTTGCCAAGCTTGCATCTTCTGGACGGAAGCCGACAATAATCTGACCCTTATCTTCTTCAGTAAGCTTATCAACAGCTTCTGCTGGAAGAGTGATGGAATCTTCGCCAATTTGAGCCTTGCCATCAACAACTGGATGCTGGTTGATGTTCATAGATGGGGAGCCAATGAAGCCTGCAACGAAGACGTTCGCTGGACGATCATAAAGCTCGGTAGGAGCACCAACCTGCTGCAAAACACCAAGCTTGATTACAGCAATACGATCACCCATTGTCAAAGCTTCAGTCTGATCGTGGGTCACGTAAAGGGTAGTGACGCCAAGCTGACGCTGCAATGCTGCAATCTGTGTACGAGTCTGTACACGAAGCTTTGCATCAAGGTTGGAAAGAGGCTCATCCATGAGGAAGACTTTTGGTTCACGAACAATTGCACGACCCATTGCCACGCGCTGACGCTGACCACCAGAAAGTGCCTTAGGCTTACGATCCAAGTACTCAGTCAAATCCAAAACCTCAGCAGCCTTTTCAACACGCTTGCGGATTTCTTCCTTACTTACGCCTGCAATCTTAAGAGCAAATCCCATATTGTCTGCAACAGTCATATGTGGATACAATGCGTAGTTCTGGAACACCATTGCAATATCGCGATCCTTTGGCTGCATTGTAGTAACATCTTGACCACCAATAAGAATGCGACCTTTGTTAACCTCTTCCAAACCAGCTAACATTCTCAATGTAGTTGACTTACCGCAACCAGATGGACCAACGAGTACAAGGAACTCGCCATCCTTAATAGTCATGTTCAAATCATCAACCGATGGCTTGTCATTGCCAGGGTAAATACGGGTGACATGATCAAATACAACTTCTGCCATGATATTTTCCTTTCATCGGCAGGTACGTGCCGAACGATCCGTTGTGAAGGGTGTGCACTCAAGACCCCAAGTCCTACGTCGGCGGCGTCAATCGTCCACATTTACTTACATGGTTCATTGAAGGTTCTCTTCGTTGAGCCATGCTCTAATATATCATGTTTATTTAGTAAAAACAGCAAAATTACAGTATTTTCTAGCATTTCGGCGTGTCGAACAGATAAATCACATATAAACAATGTTTAACAAACACGCATTAATATGCATTAAATATATAAACATTTGTTTATAAAATTTTGTATAAATTTTCCACCAAAACGCATAATTGGCATACTCTCCCATTACCATAATGCATTATGGAAGATGTGAGCATATTTGATTTGCGTTCTGGTCAAAACATTGGCGGATACACGCTAATTGAACGCTTAGGCGGAGGCGCTATGGGGTCTGTCTGGCGCGTTCACGATGATGGTGGCCAACTTTACGCAATGAAAATTCTGCGCGCATCTATGTTAGAAGATCAAAGTGAAGATTTAGATTCATTAGAAAACACTAATCCTCAAGAACAAGCAAGACTTAGACTTAAACGAGAAGCTCTAGCTTTACAAAAAATTCATCACGAAGGCGTGTGCTCAATAGTAGATATGGAGCTTGATGCTTCCATAGCCTTTATAGTTACAGAGCTAATTGATGGGCACAATCTTAAAGAAGATGTCGCTATTAATGGTCCATATGTCGCAGACGATTTAGAACGACTCGCTCATAAGCTAATCGATGCAGTAAAAGCTGTTCATAACGCTGGAATAATACACAGAGACATTAAGCCTACAAACGTTATGATTTCTACAACAGGACCAGTTTTAGTTGATTTTGGTATATCTATGGGTCAGGGCGAATCACATGTAACACGCACTGGTTTAGTTATGGGCACCCCTGGTTTTATTGCTCCAGAAATCATTGAAGGATCAGACTCTGACGAGATTACGGATTGGTGGAGTGTTGCTGCAGTTCTTGCTTTTGCTGCAACAGGAAAGCCTGTTTTTGGAACAAAACCAATAATGGCGGTTTTGGAAAGGGCAGCTTCAGGAAACGCTAATCTTAATGGACTCCCTATAAATACTATGCATGCATTTAGATCTGCATTGAGTCCTAAAAGAAGCGAACGCTGTACTCCCGAACAACTTGAGCAAGCTATTTACCAAGATGCGTTAAATCCCCCGTCTTTACAGGAATCTAACTACCCTTTTGACTATACGGCTGATGGGTTAACCGTACCTAATCAGCTAACACAAACTCGGATTATGTCAGAAAATCCTAGAAAAATGTGGGTTTCTGAAGATACTAAAAGAAGTGATTTTACAACAACTGTTAATACAACACGTTTTAATACAGATTCTGATGACTCTACAAAAATTGTTGATAGACAAAATTTCAATCAACAAGATGTTGATGAGCAGAATAATGTTTATCAAGATGAACAGGAATACGAGAATAAGCAAGAATACGCAAAAAATTCTGAACAGGGTAACATACATCCTAAAATAAGCAAATACATGTTTCGCGGAACATTTTTTTTTAATAATATTTGCAATACTTTCCTCATCTATTTCAGTATTCTCTATTATTGACGCACTGTCTGCAAACATTATTCTTATGCTTGTTACAGCCACAATAGGATACAATGTTTGCGCGCAATTACGCAGACAATCCGCAAATGATTCGACCGGTGGAAAAGATTGGCTAATAAGAATCGGGAGTATACCTTGGCATTTTGTACGAGCGTCTATTTACACGATACCTAGATTAGTCACAATGATAATTACAGGTGTTATTGGCGCATACATCTACCCACTTATGATTCATGCAACTCCACAATTAATTAAATTCAAAATATGGTTTATTACCATACATTTTCCAACTTACTCTCCAGAGGTTTTCTCTCAAACATCAATTGGATATCTTATTGGTTTTATAGCAGGATGGATTATTGCTTTTATTTTAGGGAAAACTAAGATCTTCAGAATCGGGGCAGGAGCAATTCTCGGAGCGGGAAAAATCTCAAACGAGCAAGAAATATAGACAGTTGATACCGTCAACTAGACTATTCTGCAGATATTTTTATTCCACGAGAACATCACCAAATTTGCTTGTACAGAAACCTGTGAAGAAAGGAACAACATGCCAAACATTAATCAAAACAGCATGCAGAATCACAATGGTAAGGATCTTAAAGACAAAAAGGCTAAAGAGTTACGCCAGCAAACTATTGTTGGAATCGTTGTTGTGGTTATTTTACTTGGCATGATTGCTGCGATTGGCATTACGGCTCTTAATGCAAACAATATGGAAAATCAAAAGAAAATTGAGCAGGCTCAACAAGCAAGACGCGCTGTTAAAAAACTTACGACTAACCAAAAGCCTAAGTACGCTAACAACGAGGGCGGAATTTTAATCAGCAAAAACGGCTATGGAACAACAGTTGAGAATGCTCCAACCATTGCAGTTTATGCTGATCCACTATGCCCTGGGTGCGGTAATTTTAATCGCGATTCCGATCAAATGCTTATTGCCATGATGAAGGCTGGTCAGATTAACCTTGAGATTCACCCAATGTCATTCTTAGATCGAATTTCTAGCGACCACTATTCAACACGTGTAACTGGCGCAATCGCATACATTTCGTCTAACGACGACAATCCTTTGCATTTGCTTCAATTTATTAACAACATTTTTGCTGAAGATTTCCAGCCAGAAGAAGGCGATGATTATAAACCTGTAAGCAATGAAAAGCTTATTGAACAGGCAGTTAAGGCTGGAGTTAGCAAAGAGGTAGCAAGTAAAGCGTTTGATAGGAATTATCTCGCTTGGCAAGACGCTATTAATTCCGATACTCCAAATCGTAAAGCTTTGTGGAATGTTAGCGGACAAAATAAGGGAGCTATGACAACTCCTACAACTACTATCAACGGGAAACTTCTTGATATGGTTGAAGTTAGCAAGAAGAAGCTTAGTACACCAGATGCAATTCTTAAGTCTATTGGGTTAGACAAATCTAAGGTTGGAGTTGAAGGTGTTATGCCAAAAATAACTGACAAAGATCAGCCAAATCCTATTGACTAGTTCTTGTTGATTAGTGTTTCAGCGCAAACAAGTTGCATTTTGGCATTGGGTGCTGGTACACTAATCAATGTTTTGCGCGCAAGCTAGTTATTGCACGCAGAGACGTGCCTCCTTAGCTCAGATGGCCAGAGCGGCCGCCTTGTAAGCGGCAGGTCGCCGGTTCGATCCCGGCAGGAGGCTCTGTTTTATTCTTCTACTTGTTAAAATACGATCGTTAATAGTGTTAAGTTGAAGGCTTTTGGCAATTTTAGTAAAATTTGCATTAAAGGGTTAGAATTAAAGCAAATACGTTTATAGATTTGTCGTATGATAATTTATAAAAAGTAAGACTTATTCATCATAAAACATAAAATAAAAACTTACAAAAGATTTGCATTGTAGACTTTGCTTGAGTAAGTTCTCGGAAATCTTCCCCCAACTCAGGATTTCCGAGTAAGAGGGTGGAGCGTCCCCCAACCAGCTCCTCCTCTACGGGGGCGGGAACAATCCCCTTCTCTCCCGCCCCCATTTTTATGATAGATTTCATCAACATTTAGAAGCTTTTAGCTCAGTTGCGAGCATTATATATAATTAAAGTTCAGTTTTACTTTGGAAGTGAGGTTGAATGGCACGCAGATGGACGCCTCAGAGGTTTGTTGTAATGAGAAGAATACGCATCCTTGTATGCGTTTTGGCTCTTATTATCTCAAGCACTGGGATTTTTACTCTTTCTGCGCGCAAATCTGTAGCTCTAATTGTCAATGGTAAAACAAGAATTGTAACAACCTATGCGTCTACTGCACAAAGACTTCTGCAGGAACAAAAAATACCCGTTAAAACGCATGATCAAGTTATTAGTACTTCGGGAGAAATTCTTGCAGATCACACAACTGTAACTGTTAGGAGCGCTTACCAAACTTCTGTAACAGTAGATGGCATAACAATACCATTTTGGACTGTTGCAACCAGCGTAGATCAACTAATTGGATTCTTCCAAGCAAATGCAGATCATGCTGCAAAAATCACAGTAAATTTGCAGAATATTTACGACAAACTCACTGGAGGATTGTCTATTAACAAAAAAGGACCTGTAGAGGTTATTTGCGATGGCAAATCTAGGATAGCGCCAGATGGAACACTTCCAGCAAGTTCTATTCTCGATTCTCTAGGAATCGTTTTGGGAAAAGAAGATAGAGTTACCGTAAGCGAAAATGGATCACAAACCGTATTACGCATTCTTCGCGTAACTCATGGAAAAGAATCTAGAAATGTCATCGTTCCTTTTAACACTAGAACGATAAATGATCCAAATTTGCCATCTGGAGTGAGAGTTGTTAGACAATCTGGAATAAATGGCGAGCGAACAGATTTATACAATGTGACTTATGTTGATGGTAAAGCAGAAAGCTCTGTATTAATAAAACAAAACGTGATTACTCCTACAACAGATCAGATTGTTGCTGTAGGTAGCAAACCTAATTATCAAGCCCCTAAGCAGAATAAGCAAAGTAGTAACAACACTAACGGAAAGACTTCACAAAAACCTTCTAGCAATACTAATTTGAATAAAACTAACACTAAACAAGAAATAAAACCACAAGAATCTAAAAAACCTTCTCAAAATAGTCAATCCCAACAAAGTGTGCAAAATTCTCAAAACCATAACAATAGTAATTCACAAAATCAGCATCAATCTAATGCGAATAATCAGCAAAATCCTTCTTCCTCTTCTCAAACACAAGCACCTGCAGCATCACAGCCAGCATCACAAACGCCAGCTCCCGCTCCTGCAGCCCCACCAGCACCTGCTCCACCAGCCAACAATCCCAATGGCATGGTTCACGCCACTCCTGAGCAAGCAAAGCTATATGCTCAAGCTGCATGTGCTCAAATTGGTTGGACTGGTGCAATGTGGGAAGATCTTGTTAATTTGTGGACAAGAGAATCTCACTGGCGTTGGAACGCAGAAAATAAAAGCTCTGGCGCATACGGAATACCACAATCTCTTCCAGCAAACAAAATGGCGAGCGCAGGAGCAAATTGGCACGAAGATGCATCAATACAAATAACGTGGGGAATTAATTACATTAAAAGCAAATACGGGAATCCTAGCGAAGCATGGAAGCATTCAGAAAAGTTTGGATGGTATTAAAGTTTGGATGGTATTAAATTGACACAAAATAATATTAGTGAGCAAGAAGGCTCTCTTCTTGGAGCCGCTGACATTCGTAGGATTGCAGCAGAAGAGGGTATTACTCCTACTAAAAAATTCGGTCAAAATTTCGTTATTGACCCTGGTACGGTTAAGAAAATCGTTACTGCGTCAAAAATTAATTCAAACGATTTTGTTATGGAAGTAGGCCCTGGTCTTGGCTCTCTTACACTTGCGATTCTTCAAGCTGGCGCAAATCTTACGGCTGTAGAAATAGATCCTCCGCTTGCTAAACGTTTGCCGAGTACCGTTAAAGAATTTATGCCTAACGCCTTAGAACGATTTAATGTGATTCTTAAAGACGCGCTCGAATTAAACGCTCAAGACGTTCCCAATTTAGCAAATGCACAACACTTTACTCTTGTTGCTAATCTTCCTTATAACGTTGCAACCCCTATTATTCTTACACTTCTTGAAAAGTTTAATAATCTTACAAGTTTCCTTGTAATGGTTCAAAAAGAGGTGGCAGATCGCCTCTGCGCTCAACCAGGCACAAAAACATATGGAACTCCAAGTGTAAAGTTGGCTTGGTATGGCGAATCTCAAAAAGCTGGTTTAATTGGTAGAAATGTATTCTGGCCTGCTCCAAATGTTGATTCTGCTCTCGTTTATTTTGAAAGAAATAACGAGATAAGAGAAGATGAACAAGAGCGAGAAAAAGTGTTTAAAATTATTGATGCAGCGTTCCAACAGAGAAGAAAAACACTGCATTCTGCTCTTAAAGGCATTATTTCTAATGAATCGTACGATATTGCCGGAATAGACCCAACTAGGCGTGGAGAGACCCTTACATGCGCAGAATTCTTGGCTCTTTATAAAGCTTCGCAGATATGAATTATTTTTAAAAACACAGTCATACATAGTAAGTAAAATTGCTAGTATTGTTTTGTGTATAAAACATTATGATTTATGCATAATTGCAAGTCTCGTACAATAAGATACGCAACAGAAACATAGTACAGATCGGAAGTTAGCATGACGCAATTTTACGACGAGCGGCTGGCGCGCAGAGAGTTCATGTATCAAAAGAAACGATTTGTACTTACTACTGTTGGAATTTGTGTTGGAGCAGCGTTTCTTCTTGCTGTTCTAGTGCAATGCCATGTATTTGGTATTGCTGCCCCTAAAACTCCAGAAATCGACCCAAATTATGGAGTTCAAGCGCCTTGCCCTACAAAAAATAAAGATGAGAATAAGGCTACTTATATCGATAATCGTGCTGTTCCTATTCGAGTACTAAACGGAACAAAATTCCGTGGATTCGCAAGAGCGGTAGGAGAAGGACTACGAAACCGCGGTTTTAACCTGATTGAAGTTGGAAATAGCGAAAAAAGTGTAAAACGCACAACAATCTACTTTGGTAAGAAATCAATTAATGAAGCTTATACTTTAGCTGCTAACTTTAAAGACGCTATTTTGCGAATGGACGATAGACAAGATAAGCTAATTGACGTGGTTTTAGGCGTAACATTCAACAATCTTAAACCTAAGACTGATGTTCCTGCAGCAGGTGCAACAATAGTTGAAATAAAAGGATGCGCTGATTTTAACTCTATGAAAAATCTTCCAAAATCCGCAAATCATAATCCAGTTCAATAAGTTTTATTCAACAACATGATGTTAAATAAAGCAAAATAAAGTTAGAATAATAAAACTTTACTTATTTAAGCTACTTATTTAAGCTGGAATACCATTTCTTTAATTCCTCAACAGCAATATCGTGATCTACTGGACCGTTATCAAGGCGATAATCCAACATATGCTTATATGCTTTACCAACAATAGGACCAGGTTTCAAATCAAGCAATTGCATAATCTCATTGCCATCTAGGTCTGGACGAATCGCGTTAAAATCTTCCTGCTTTTTAAGCTCTTTAACTCGCTCTTCCATCTCATCCATAGCTTGCTCAAACATCAGCGATTTACGCTTGTTCTGTGTAGTTGCATCCGCGCGGGTTAGACGATTTAATCTCTCATACAAGTGTCCTGAATCCTTAACATATCTGCGTACAGCAGAATCAGTCCAAGGCTCGTCAACATATCCATGGAATCGCAAATGCAGATTCACAAGCTCGCTTACATCATCAATAATATGATGATCAAAATGAAGAGCTTTCATGCGTTTGCGAGTCATTTTAGCTCCAACAACATCATGATGGTGGAAACTTACTTTTCCGCCTTCTTCAAATTTTCTAGTACGAGGTTTGCCAATATCATGCAAAAGAGCAGCAAGTCTCAAAGTCAAATCGGGTCTAGGAACCGCGCCTTCGTTATCTGTTTCTAATGCTATTGCTCGTTCAAGAACCATCATTGTATGCTCAAAAACATCCTTATGCCTGTGATGTTCGTCAATTTCTAAGCGCAATGCAGGAATTTCTGGCAAAACCCTATCTGCAATACCAGACTCGACCATAGCTTCAATACCAGCACGAGGATTAGCAGAAAGCAGCATTTTTGTTATTTCATCGCGGACGCGCTCTGCAGAAACAATATCCAACCTAGAAACCATATCTAAAATAGCTTCTGCAGTATTTGCTTCAATAGTGAAACCAAGTTGAGCAACAAAACGAACAGCACGCATCATTCTTAAAGGATCATCGTCAAAAGATTGACGAGGATCTACTGGAGTACGCAGAATACCTTTTGCTAAATCATTCGCTCCACCGAATGGATCTACAAATTCCAAATCTGGAACACGCAAAGCCATTGCGTTCACAGTAAAATCACGCCTAGAAAGATCACCTTCCAAAGTATCGCCATATTTTACTTCTGGTTTCCTAGAATCTGGCTCATAGTCATCACATCGGTATGTTGTTATCTCGACTTTCACTTCTGTTCCGTCTTTTCTGCGACGCACAGCTCCAAGCGTGCCAAATTTTCGACCCATATCCCAAAAGCCATCGTGCCCCCAACTCCTAAGAATATGCTCAAATTCTTCTGGTTTGGCAGAAGTGCAAAAATCAAGATCGTGCGACGTTCTATGCAACAACATGTCTCGTACAGGACCGCCTACAAGAGCCAGCTCATAATTATGTTTAGCGAATAATCTACCCAACTCCATGGCTTCAGGCCAAACTTCAAAGTTCACAGACACGCTTGGAAACACCCTTTCAACAAAAATCAAACTATATTCCAGCATACCGTTACCCCAATGCACAGCGGATTGAGTAAGGTGGAGTGTATGGTTACCCCAGCAGACTTAAGACGCATGCTCGCCAGAGCCTCGGATAATCATGCCCAAAATACGCCAGATATTCGAGTTACACCACTTGATATCGCTAGAATGAAAAGCAAAATACAGCCTCAACAGGCAGAAGAAGACGAGTCAATTTTCGTTGATATTTCAAGCTTTTCGAGCGATTATCACGTTGAAAATATTCATGTTGATATAACGGAATCTCGCCAACAAATAACATCATTAGAGGCACCTTCTCCAGCTTTAATGCCTCAGAGAAGAGTTAACGACGGTCCTAAAACTTTTGCCTCTTTAGATGCTCAAGACTTACCTATTGTGAGAGAATATTCCGCTGGAGGACTAGTTTTTGACACCCTTGGGCGTGTCGCGATTATAGCTCGTCATTCAAGAAGTGGGCATATGGAATGGTGCTTGCCGAAGGGTCATATAGAAAAAGGCGAAACTCCTCAGCAAACAGCTGTTAGGGAAATTCATGAGGAAACTGGAATTCTTGGAGAAGTAGTGGATTCTATTGCTACTATTGACTACTGGTTTACTGGAACAAGTCAACGTGTGCATAAGCTAGTTCATCATTTTGCTTTGAAATATGTTAGTGGAGAACTATCTGTTCTTGGAGATCCAGACCATGAGGCAGAAGATGCAATTTGGGTGGATTTCAAAGAGCTTAATGATGTTTTAAGCTATCCTAATGAACGCAAGATAGCGTGGATGTACGCTAAAAAGGCAAATAGGCGGTCTAATCGTGATTAATGTGATTGATTTTGCAAACAACCAATTACGGGAGTTACAAAAAGTCACTAATAAAATCGCCCGTAAAATGTTTTATTTTAAAAATCCTACTCAATTTTGTTTTAAATTTAGTATTACTTTAATTCTTGTAGTACTTTTGCTTGCTATTACACCGCTTTATTGTGTTTCAAATACAGCTTTTGCTTACGAATCATCGCAGAATACAAGCCATTTATCTAACGTTAATCAAGCTTCTGTAAAATATTACGAATCTTATAATTCCAAGGATAAGGGTATTTCTTTACAAATAGTTAAATCAACTTCAATTCTTACAGACAAAAGCGGATACCATATAACCATTTTGGTTAAAAATACTGGTTCTCAAGATTTTCCAGATGGAAAAATTCAGGTTGCATTTAACCCTTGGTACACGTTTATGTCTAGGACTGATTTGCAAAAATGGAGTCAAGCCGAGTCCAGAATCCCTACTCCTCAGCTAATTGGCGAAGTTAGCGTTCCAGCTCTTGCTCGTGGCAAATCTTATAACGCGCAAATTGATGTTGACTCAAACAGCCCTAATCTTTCTAACATCCTTTATTGGGGACCAAAGCCTCTTTCTGTAACGTATTCTTCATCGGATTTTAAGCATTATTCTTCTGTAAAATCGTTTGTAACACGAGCAAATATTGGCGTTAAAAACATACAAACACCTCCGATTAATGTCACATTGCTTATTCCTATAGTCGCTAAAGCATCTGACTGGCGTTATGAAATTAACAAGCAGAATATTTCTCCTTCGATGAATATTCCACCTAGCGAATCTAATATTGTTTCTAAAGAGGAATCTAAAGCAGATACTAAAAAAGAAAATTCGGACAAAACTAACACAAAAACAGTTGCTGGCGACTCTTCCCAAGTAAGCAAAGATTTAAACCAATTTAAAGACAATAGAAAAATAAGGTTAAGCAAAAAGAGCATAAAGCATATTGCTTCTTTGATATCTCTTGCACAAAAGCATCCTCGATTACAAACGATAGCAGATTTAAATACTCTTAAATCTTCTGGAATTAGCTTCACTCCTTCTGCATTTATGCAAAATAACGGTTTTGACATAAGTAAATATGCTGAAACAAGTAATTCTTCTTACTACCAATCATCTGGGATTGACGCTGAGTCTTGGAGTGAAGAATCGTCAATTCCAAAAGATCATACAGGTAAAGCGCCAAAATTCGAGTCATACGCTTTTCAAACAGGCGGAAAATGGACCTTAAAGGCACTAGAACAGGCTAAAAGCAATGGTTATAAGACCGTTGTGGCAACAAACGGATTTGATGCTTTAGCGCACCGTTTTGCAGTTAAGAATGGCGTGTATGACGTTCAGACTTCTTTTGGAAACGTAAAAGTGCTTTCCTCGCAAGAAACTCTTAGTGATTTGGCAAACGAAAAAACCAACAAGTAGTAGGTCAACTGGCGAAAACACTAATGCTGGAAAACTAAACAGGATTATTGCTCAAAGCGCGTTTTATCAGATGGAACAACCGTATTCTTCAAGACACTTGCTTATAACATTCCACCAAGATACGCCATCTTCTTATATCGATTCTGTTATAAGCAATTTGGAAAAATCTCCGTGGATTTCCCTGCTAGATTTAAGATCTTTATCTAACGCAAAATCTTTTTCTAAAGAATATCTTGGGTACAATCCAGTTCCTAAAGATAGTGCGATATCAAACGAATCTATAATCAATAGAAAGTCAATTCTAAATCAACTATCTTCAGATAGAGAAAACATTAAACAGTTCATAAGTGATATTCTTGACCACGGTGAATTAAATAATCATCACGTTAATGAGTCAGATGTTCAATCTCTTGCAAAACAAAACGCAAAACTGAAAAATTAACCAGAACAGCAATATTTGGAGTAAGAATCTTCTTAAACTTTTTGATGCTATGGCTCAACGAGAAGTAAATGATAGTAGACCAAATAATGTTGATTCTAAAGGCACTCATAATCTATCCAAAATTTTAATTTCTGGAATACATATTATTCCTCCAAAAGATGTAACGCTTGTAAGCGAAACAGCAACAATGCCGATTACGATCAGCAATACTAATCCATACCCTGTTAGCGTATATCTTACTTCTTACACTAATTCAATGGAGATAGTAACTCCTAGAAAAACTCCAGTTAAGATTGCTGCAAATAGTGAAACACAAATTATTCTGCCACTTAGATCTACAACTTCTAGTAAAGCTAGAGCAATTTTCGGACTAGAAGATAGAAGCCATCGCGCTTTCTACAATCATAAAGAAACAATGATTACAAGCACGCTGCAAATCAGCGATAAAAGCGGTACGATTATTATAATATTTGCCTTCGCGCTTGGAATTTTAGGGCTTTGGAGGCAGTTCCACCGTAAAAAGGATCCAGACGAATGAATTCAGTAGGCCGCAACTCAATCATAATGGCAAGCGGCACGGCAGCTTCAAGAATAACTGGTCAGGTTAGAACTATATTACTTGCTGCAGCCCTTGGTACTACAGGTCTAGCAGCTAATGCATATCAGGCTGGGTCCATGATCCCTCAGCTTATTTACACTCTTGTGTCTGGTGGCATTTTCAATGCTGTTTTAGTCCCACAAATCGTTAAAACTCTGGAAAAACAAGATGCAAAAGATAGGTTAAATAAGCTTATAACCTTTGCGATTATTCTGCTTTTAGGCGTAACCGCTTTAATGGCAATTGCCACACCTGTTTTAACATGGCTCTATGTTGGATCAAACCAATCCATGATTGCTCTTACTAACGCTTTTACGTTATGGTGTATGCCTCAAATATTTTTCTATGGACTTTACACCGTGCTCGGTCAAGTTTTAGCCGCAAAAGGCAAGTTTGCAATGTATGCGTGGAGTTCCGTTGCAGCAAATATCGTCAGTTGCGTGGGCTTCGGCGTTTTTATTGCAATTTTTGGCAGAGCAAGCAGGCAGCCAGTGGGTTTTTGGAACAACACTACTATGCTTCTTACTGCAGGATTTTGGACTTTGGGTGTTGCAGCTCAGGCGCTTGTTTTATTTATTCCTCTTAGAAAAATCGGATTAAAATACAAACCAAGTTTCGGCATTAGCGGCATTGGTTTGCGTTCAATGGGCCCTGTTGCAGCATGGAGTTTTGCAATAGTGGCTGTTAGTCAGCTTTCTACAATGGCAACTACTCACATAACTACAAGCGCTCCTTCTGTAGCAGAAAAAACGTTGGGGTTAAGTCAATTTGATGTTGCTGGAAATGCTACTTTTCAAAACGCATACACAATGTTTATTCTTCCTTATTCGCTTATCGCTGTGTCGGTTGCTACCGCTGTTTTCCCTAAAATTTCTAGATCAATAACAAACCATGATTTATCAACAGTTCGTGCAGATTTAAGCTCTTGTCTTAGAAATGTAAGCATTTTAATGTGCTTCTTTAGTGTTGCTTTTATTGTGATTCCAATGCCTATATCTTTGGCTCTTTTACCTTCAATCAGCATAAAAGAAGCGTATCTTATGGCAAATCCGCTTATGATGCTTTCGCTTGGATTGCCTTTATCTAGCGCATATTTGATTATTCAACGCACATTCTACGCTTTTGAAGATGGCAAACATCCGTTTATGTTTTGTGCAGCACAATTATTTGTGGAACTTATTATTGTATTTTCTTGCATACAATTCCTTCCGCCAAACTATTGGGTTACCGCTTTAGCTGCAGCCGCATCTTTTAGTTATATTCTCACTTTTCCTTCGCTTGTTAAAATGATTAGATCTCGTTTTAACAACGATTTAGACGATAAGCAGCTTGTTATTACGCATCTAAAGGTGCTTGCAGCTTCTATAGTATCTATTCTTGTTGGAATTTTGTTTAGAGAATTTATTTACAAATGGATTTCTTTAGATTCATCAAACCTCCATGGTGTTAGTCGTTGGTTGCTTGCGATTTTTGTTTGTGCAATTATCACCATTATTTTGGCGATTATTTACATATCTATCTTGTTACTTTTAAGAACGAGTGAACTGGCAGGTCTTATTAATCCAATTCTTAGAAGAATCGGTGTAAAACTGCCATTTTTGTTGAATCTTGAAAACATCAATAAAAGCAAGTTAAATAATAAACAGACTAATCATAGTGAAAATAATAAGAATGCACATACTAGGATTATTAGATCGAAAATAAATCAACACAGTGAGCGATAATTAAATCAAGATAATTAAATGCAGTAACTCAGGGCGTTTCACTAGATTCTACAGTTACAATAATTTGTGGGATTTATTATGTAACGCATTATTATTCATTACTCATGTAGGAAGACGGGGAGTAGATGAAACCTCAGTTGGGAGATATTATACTTGATCGCTACGCTTTAGTATCACCTTTGCGCGAAGAAGCGGGTCTTCAAGCATGGCATGCTAGCGATCGTATACTTGCTCGCGATTGTCAGCTTTTTATAGTACGTGATTCTCGTTTTCTTCCAGAAGTCAACACTATATCTTCTACTCTTGCTCTGTCCAGAATACGCAAATTTACGCCAGTTTTGAAGCTTCATCATATAGATGATGTCGCTATTATTATAACCGAGCTGGATTCTGGAGTAACTTTAAGCGATTATATGAAGCTACATAGTTCAACACTTAGCTATGAAGCAATACGTTCCATAGTTGCAGAAACAGCTAATGCGCTTAGTAAACTGTTAGCAGATGGAATAACACACTATGCTATTTCTACGAATACCGTAAGGCTTACTGATTCTGGAGTAGAACTGGCAGATGCTCCGATAAGCCCTCTTTTAAAAGATGTGACTATTGAAGATGAAAAGCCAAAAAAGTCAGCAGAAGATGGGGAGTCTGCTGTAGAGTCTGCCGACGAAGGTTCAGGTAACGATTTTAACCATCCTAAAGCTCAAAATAAGAGCATAGAAAATATTGCTACGCATCAACTTTCAGCATTGCTATATGCTCTACTAACTAGAACAAATTACACTCAGAATAATTCTGTATTTAATCTTTCTAGGCTTACAGATGGAGTGCCTAGTGAATTTTCTATGATTTGTAGAAGAGGACTTTCTTCTACAGAAGATTCCAATATTATACCTATGGCATCAATAGGAGAGCTATTAGCATTACTTGGATCTTATACTCCTGTTAGAAAACTTTCTGATAAAGATATTATTTTTGATAAAACTACAAGTAAAGCCTCCGTTCAAAATGCGTTATTGCTTCCAGAAGACGATAAAAATCTTCTTGATTTTCCAGAAGGATTAGCTCAAAATGAGGACTTGCTCGAAAATAAATTATCAGAACAGGAGTCCAATAACAGTCTTGACTCTGTTGAGAAACTAGATGATAGTAAACAGGGTAAATCCAATAAAAATGCTGGTTTTACAGGCGGATTGTCTGCAGCAGGAGCTGGTTTAAAAAATGCTGGAAGAACTATAGGAGCATTAAGTGCTCTTCTTAAAAGAAACAATAAGAACGATTTAGATAATAATTCAGATTCTTCTACAGAAACTGACTCTACTGGAACAGATTATGACTTCCACGATATTGCTGCCGCAGAAATGGCTAACATTTTAGCACCTACGGAACTTGATGCAGATGATTCTATATTCCACAACCTATCTTCCACATACACAAGTTTTCCTAGTTATTCAGAAAGCAAGTCTTCTGATGCGTTAAATAATGAAGAAGCAGAAAAATATAACAATATAGAAAACGAATCAGATTCTAAAAACGATTATTCACAAAAAGATAATTTAGCTTCCCAATTAATGCCTAGAAGATTTGATTTTGAAGACCTTCTCACAGATAACACTAAACACACTGAGCTGATGTCTAGACCACAAAGTTTACCTTTGGAAGCAGAATCAACAGGTAGGGTTCCAGTTGTAGATAGTAATGGGCGTTTTATTGCTCCTGGAGAAGAATCTGCACGCGCTTTGCGTGAAGAAGAGTTGGAAAATGGTGACTATGAAGATTATGATGGCGGTTCTTTAAAGTCATCTTATTCTTCAATGCCTCCTAGTTTCCAGCCTCATGAGCGTCAGGAATCTCTGGAGTCCAAAAAGAATTCTGGGCAGAATGGCGTGGATATAGCAGACGCAAAAATTTTTGGCGGTATTTCAACAAAGGTTCTTGCAATCAGTGTTGTTGCAATATTGGTTGTAGTGGTATTCGCATTATCTTTGCATAGTCTTTTTAATTCTCATGATGCTCCTTCTAGTTTTACAAAATCTAACTCGTGGGATTCTCAAAGCGTAGAAAATGTTCCTTTTGGAAGTCAAGGTGTTCTTCCAGAAGATAAAAGTGATTCGTCTAAGAATAAAGCAAAATCTGATTCCAATGCTGTTTCTAAGGCTGATGCAAACGCAAAGAAAGACAAATTAAATAAAGAAAACAAATCAAATAAAAGTAAGCATAAAAAACTTAATAAGAGTAAGAAGGTAAAGCAGGTTCCAAAACCTAAAATGCCTACTAACACTACGCCTTATCCTATAGATGTACAACAATTCTTGGATTACACGGCTAACCAGAGAGGTTATGGCTATTACATGCATTTGGCTCAACCTCAAGAAGCATATCGTTTTGTTGTTTCAATTCGTTCTTCTGGAGGACATGGTTATTTGATTGCGAATTCTAAAAATGATCCTAGTGCTGGAGATAAAGTTGCTGATTTTACCTTTGATGCCAGTGGTGTAACAGATGTAAAGTTCAAAAAACCTATTACGGCACAAGACTTTATTTTGTGGGTTCCAGAGGACTCTATGCCTCAAAACAGCCTATACATTAATTACGTAAAAATTTACTAAATTTTATTAAGATTATTGAGAATATTAGGAATATTTTATGGAAAAACTAAACAAAAAAGTAATAATTATTGGCTCTGGCCCTGCGGGTTATACTGCGGCATTGTATTTAGCACGCGCAGGCTACACTCCTTTGGTCATTGCTGGAGCATTAACTCCTGGTGGACAACTCATGAACACTACAGAGGTTGAAAATTATCCAGGATTTGTAGATGGAATACTTGGACCAGATTTAATGGAAGCTATGCAAAAGCAAGCAGAAAAATTTGGAGCACAAATTATATTAAACGATGTCGTGTCTGTAGATTTTAAGGACGATTTGAAGACAGTTACAACAGACGATGGAGAAACTTATACAGCAAATGCAGTAATCATTTCTACAGGCTCGCAAGTGCGAAAATTGGGGGTTCCTGGAGAGCAAGAATACTCTGGACGAGGTGTTTCTTATTGTGCAACTTGTGATGGATTCTTCTTTAGAGGAAAACCAATCGTTGTAGTTGGCGGAGGCGATTCAGCTTTTGAAGAGGCATTGTTCCTAACTAGATTTGGTTCTTCTGTAACATTGATTCATAGGCGCGATTCATTCCGTGCTTCTAAAATCATGATTGATAGAGCTCGCAAAAATGAGAAGATTAAATTTGTTTTAAACTCTGTTGTTCAATCAATAAATGGTTCCAATGAAGATGCTCAGTCTGTAACTGTAAAAAATGTTGTAACTGGAGAAACTCAAGATATTGAAGCATCTGGTATTTTCGTTGCTATTGGTCATCTACCATCAACCTCATTCTTAAATAACTCTATAGCTCTTAACGAAGATGGAACTATTTCAGTACAGGGTGCATCTACTAAAACATCTATTCCTGGTATTTTTGCTGCAGGAGATGTGGTAGATAGCGTTTATAGGCAAGCAATATCTGCAGCAGGAATGGGCTGCCGCGCTGCTCTTGATGCTCAAGCTTATTTAAATGATTTAAGCGAATAATAAATTATGTTCCACGTGAAACAAAAAGCTTCAATGAATTACTTTAAAAGTAATTCATTGAAGCTTTTCAGTTTGTATTATGTTAATTTATGTTGCTAATCTTTTTTGTTTACTAAAATGTCAAAAATCCTTTGCATTTCTTCTGGAGATGAAAATACAATTTCGATTCTTCCATGGTTTTCTGTGCCCTTAATTGCAACTTTTGTAGAAAATATATTCTCAAGTTGTTTTCTAATAGGAGAATGCGCCCACTTATTATTTCTTTGAACCCTATTTCTCTTAGAAGACTCATCACTATTGTCTACTCTAATAGACACAATCTCTTCAGTACTTCTAACAGATAAGCCTTCTGCAATTATTCGTTTTGCCAATGATTCCATTTCTTCAGATGTAGGCAAAGCAAGAAGTGCGCGAGCATGACCTGCAGAAAGAACACCAGATGCAACATGCTTTTGCACGCTAGCTGGAAGATTTAACAGACGTAAAGTGTTTGCTATTTGCGGACGTGATTTAGACACAGATTTTGAGAGTTGAACCTGTGTTAATCCAAAATCATCAATCATCTGAGCATACGCTGCAGCTTCTTCTAAAGGATTTAAAGCAACTCTGTGCAGATTCTCCAAAAGAGCATCTCTAAGCATATTCTCATCAGAAGTTGTTCTAACAATTGCTGGAACTTTTTTAAGACCAGCTAATTGAGTTGCTCTCCATCTGCGCTCACCCATTATTAATTCATAATGAGCATTATGCGTATCCTCTTGATCTATGTTATTAATTTTTCGCACAACAATAGGCTGCAAAACTCCAACTTCTTTGATTGATGCAGCTAATTCTTGAAGCTCTTCTTCATCAAAAATCGTACGCGGCTGGTGAGCATTTGGAACAATATCAGTTGGATCTAAATATGCTAAATAGCCGCCTTCAACAGGTTTTAATTCTTTATTTTCCGCGTTGTGTTTTTCATCAATTGTTTTATTAAAAATTTTCTTTTCTTCAGTTTTTTGTTTTGAAGACACAAACGTTTTAGACGCAGAATCACCAAAGAAAAAGTCAATTGGTCTAGTTACATCGTCAATTGATGGCATAGAAGATCGCTTTGACGAATGCTTATTTTTATTAGCAATCGGCGGCACTGTTTCACGTGAAACGGTGGTTTTTTGAACATTATTTTGACCTTCATGTGGAGAAATTGCTTTATCAATACTAGGAACTTTAGTTTCACGTGAAACATCGTTAAAAACATCTTTTTGTATTAATGTTTCATGTGAAACATTTTCATTATTTTTTGCCTCAGCATTAACAAGAGCATTTTCCCCAGGTAGTGCAGGAAATAGCGCCCCTAACCCTTTGCCTAAACGAGATTTAGTTGTACTCATTATGCATTACCCTCTCTTTTAGCGTCAATTACAGCTAAAATAGCATCAGACTTATTTGCTATCTCTAACGCAGCTTCCCTATACGACACTGCTCCAGTTCCGTGTGGATCATAAGTTATAACACTTTGATTAAAACTTGGTGCTTCTGGTATTTTGACAGTTCTTGGAATGGTAGTATTTAGAACAATATTTGGATAATGGTTTTTAACTTCTTGAAACACTTCTCTACCAAGAAGAGTTCGCTTATCAAACATCGTTACTAACATTGTTGAAACAACCAGCGTAGGATTGTAATGTTGTTGCACTAATCCAATTGTCCTAATGAGTTGTCCTAATCCTTCTAGTGCATAATATTCAGCTTGAATTGGTATTAGCATTTCATGAGCAGCACACATCGCGTTAATTACCAAAAGACCTAGAGATGGTGGACAATCAATAAACACATAATCGTAGTGCTCATTATTATTGCCAAGAAACTCATTAACAGCATTTTTAAGAAGATTATTTCGATCTTCCATCTGCGCAACTTCTAGTTCTGCTCCACTTAAATCAATAGAAGCAGGAACAACATCAAGTCCTTCAATATCTGGGCAAGTTTTCTTTACTTCAGCAATAGTTTTTCTTCCCTCGATAACATCATAAACAGAGGGATCTGCTGAAGAATGAGGTATATTCATAGCTGTGGAAGCATTACCCTGAGGGTCCATGTCAATCAACAAAACTTTTGAACCACCAATAGCCATAGCTGCAGATAAATTTACAGCCGAACTGGTTTTGCCAACACCACCCTTTTGATTCGCAACAGCAATAAATCGCGTTTCTTTAGGCTTAGGAAAAACTACCCCATCAATGGCATGAAATCGGCTTGATATATTAGCCAATTCACTACCTAAGGAAGATCCAGAATCTCCAAAAATACGCTTAATCGTATCTTCAGCTGACTCCACCATAACTTCATCCACCCCCGACCACCTATGGGAAAATTACCATAATTTAACCAATTTAAACCTTAGTATTTTCAAGTTTCGTTTCTTCTATGGACATAAAACACAGCAAAAAGAGCACAAGTTTCACGTGAAACACGTGCTAAATATAAAGGAAAATGACGAAAGATAGAAAACAAAATAAACTATATTATACGTATTTTATACAAACATTTTTACATAAAAATATTTGTTTCACGTAAAACACTGGAAGATTAAAGTTTCACGTGAAACGAATTATTTTATATGTAATTAATAATATGAATTATGCTTTGTCAACTAATACAACAGTCGTAGATTGAAGACCATTTGCAACAGGAGCATCAACAACCCTAGGATTCACACCCTTCGCTTTTTTGATCATTTTTGCGGCTTTCTCAATTTCAGCCTGGGCAGATTTTCCCTTTAACGCAATCAGTTGACCATGCGTATTTAATAGAGGGATAGTCCACCCTGCTAGTTTTGTCATAGGTGCTACAGCTCTACACGTTACAACGTCAAACGGTGATATATCATGAGATTTTATTTTTTCAATAATTTCATCTGATCTTCCGTGAAAAATAGTGACATTGTCTAATCCCATAAGTTCTACACATTCTTTTAGCCAAAGAACGCGTCTTTCCATAGGTTCAATTAATGTTACATCACAATCAGGCAAACATGCTGCTATAACAATACCAGGGAATCCACCACCACTTCCTACGTCTGCTATAGATTTTTTCTTAGACTTTTTAATAGCTTCCTTAATAAAAGGAACAACAGCTGCAGAATTTAATATATGTCTTTCCCAGAGAATACTCATATCTCTAGGTCCAACTAATCCTCTCAGCAAGCCCTCTTTTTGAAGTTTCACGTGAAACATCTTACATTTATCAAGAGCATCACCTAAAACTTCGCTTAGCAATGGTGAATTTTCTAATTCATCAATTGTCTCTTGAGTATTATCGTTATTATCTTTATTTAAATTTTCTTCCATACTTCCCCGCGCTTATCAAATAAAAAGTAACACAATAAAACATTTTTTGTTTCATTGTGTTACTTTTATAGTGTTTCAACAGCCTCGTGCAATCATGAAAATTGCAAAATCTTAAATCAGTCTTCTATATACTCTTCATCTACGTCAACAGCTATATCATCAAGATCTTCGTCTTCAACTGCACTTACAGGCATATAAACGGTTACATAACGATGTGGTTCTTCTCCATGAGACCTAGAACGCAGACCCTCATCTCGCACAGTGTCATGAATTACTTTACGTTCAAATGAATTCATCGGCTTCAATTCAACTGGATCCCCAGTCTCACGAACCTCATCAACAGCATCCAAAGCAATATCACGCAAATGCTGACGCTTACGCTTAAGGAATCCATCAACATCAACAATTAAATGAGATCTCTCACCAGTTTTTTGTTGAATAGCTAATCGGCTAAGCTGCTGCAATGCGTCAACAACTTCTCCATCCCTGCCAATCAAATGCTTAATATCGGAATCATCATCCGCAACAATCTGAATCATCGGTCTATTGTTACGAACACCCATTTCAATATCGCCCTCATAATCAGCAATATCTAGAAGTCCTTCTAAGTAATCGGCAGCTATATCAGCTTCCTCATTGAGCTGGTCAATGCTTCTAGTTTCGTCTTGCGCCATTTACATACTCCTTAATTGCAATAAATGTCAAGAATCACAATTCTGTTTACAAGTGTAACTGAAGATAAATCCAAAATTACCTACTTGTTTATTCACATATTTTTATCTATTTATTTTTTTCGTTTACGCGTAGGCTGCTTACGTTGAAACCCTTCGGCTTCTCTACGCTTAGCTTCTTCGCGAGCTTTTTGAAGCTTTTCTTCTTCAATAGATGGCAATCCTTCACGTTTACGACGTTCGGATTCATTCTTATAATCTCGTTTTTCTTTTTCCTCCGCAGCTGGAGAACCTGGAGTTGGGAAAGCATATACCTGCCAAATAGAGCGAAGCATATTCATAATGTTGTTTACAAGCCAATAAACAAGCATTGCAAATGGAAGAGCGAATGCAGAGAAAACGTAGATTAATGGGAATCCCCACATCATAAGTTTTTGCATCGTATACTGGGGACCCTGCTTCGATTCTGGCGGAAGATTCTTACGAATATTGTTAAATTGCATGTACCACATTGCAGCACACATCAATATAACAAAGATTACAATAACAACTTTTCCGCCCGCTTGAACCGTCATAAACGTGTCGGAAACACCAACGCCAAACACATGAGTTTTAACAAATTGCTGTGCTGTAGCAACATCAAAAGCACCAAGAGCAGTATGCTTGCCTCTAGCAATAAATGGTATAACGGAAAGCGTGTACCAAATACTCATAAACGCTGGACCTTGAATCATCATTGGCAGGCAGCTTCCTGCAGGATTTGCGTTGTTTTCTTGATACAGCTTCATCATTTCTCGCTGCATGGCTTCTTTGCTAGCAGGATCGCTTTTACCCTTATACTTTTGCTGAATTTTCTTCATTTTAGGAGCGATTGCTTGCATATTGCGCATACCTTTAATGCTTTTTATAAAGGCAGGGAATATGCACGCGTGCACAACAAGCACAAGGAAAACGATTGAAAGTACCCAAGAGAATCCAATTTCATTCATCCCAATAAGAACAAATAGCTTGTGGAAAAGTGACATTACTTGAGTCATAAGCCATTCAACTGGCGTAAGGATTTTATAAAACCATCCCCAAATTCCGTTATCAAGTAAGAAATGATCTTGATTAAACATTAGTTATCCTTGTCTTCGTCAGCCAAGGGAGTTAACCGTGGCTCTTCATGCGCTTTAGACCAGGCGCAACGATAAAAAAATTGAATATTTTCGTGGTACGTCGTCAATACTGCAGCTAGTCCATGGTCTACAGCGCAACAGACGTAAAACGGCTAGAATACCACCCTTAAACGCCCCATAGCGGCTAACGGCTTCTATAGCGTATCTTGAGCACGTTGGATAATAACGACAGCAAGCAGGTCTTTTGGCAGAAATCACGCGTTGATACCAGCGAATCGCTTTTATAATCAAATTCGCTACAACACTATTTCTACCGCTCATGATTCATCACTGCTCCTGCGAGCTTGCTTTACTATCACTATCTTCGCTAGTTTTTAAGCACATAGTTTGCATGAATTGATTTTGATCTTGAAGATTTTTAGCTATTTTGCCGAAAATCTTTTTGATTTGCTCATTCAACGAATCAAACGAAGATTGTGCAGCAGTAGGTTTTGCACGCAATACTACATCGCAACCATATGGAAGCAACGACTCGTGCTCTTTTGCTATTACCCTAAAACGTCGTTTTACCTTATTTCGAATAACAGCTTTTCCAACTGATTTAGATACAGCAAGACCTAACCTTAAAGCAACATCATTTTTTTGAGGTTGCTTTAAGGCATCACAAAATGCCGCGGGAGTGTTTTCAAAACCCGTGGCAATATCATCTGGACTTACTTTTCTGTCTTCGTTAAGCGCGTCTAATACGGTTACACATACACGCATATCATAATGCGCGACTATATCCCGTGAACACACTTTGCGTCGTTTTTTGAGCACCGCGACAAAATCGCGATGGCTTTTCAGCCTATCCATGCTTTACGACGCGTCCCAGCTCAGGCAGAAAGTGTCTTGCGGCCCTTGGCACGACGACGGTTAATCACTGCGCGACCAGCACGCGTACGCATGCGAACGCGGAAGCCGTGCTTCATGTGACGACGACGGTTGTTAGGCTGGAATGTCCTCTTCATAACTAACGCTCCTGTATTTAGCCATGCAAAAGCATGGCTCCGTATGAGTCAAGCTATACCAAATTACTATCACCCCTCACCAAGAACTAAAATTTTATTAATTATCGTGTTCTAAATAGGACTTTTAGAATAATTCTTATTCTCTAAATAACTTTATAAATCTATTAAAAAACGTAAATAATTCGTCTTAAAATCGTTGGAAAATGTGGATTACTAAGTTTTACATTATCCACAAATTACACACATGTTATTAACATACAAGTATTTTCAACACGCTAGGCTGTGGATAACTTCTTAGGGTCGGAGTAAACATATTCTACTAGCACTCTTTTCACACATAAATGTGTATTAAAAAAATACACTGAGTTGTTAATGCGAAAAGGAAATTACTTTTGATTGGGGGTGTAACATGTCTGAAGCCTTTGAGGATCCTAGTGCTCAAGCCGCCATAGTATGGTCTAATACTCTCGCCGTGTTGCGCCATAATGCACTTCTAAGCAATCGGGATAAAAGTTGGTTTGAGAGTGTAAAACCTGAAGCTATTTTTGGAACAACAATTGTTTTATGCGTTTCTAATATTGAGACTCAGCAAGCTCTGCAAAACGAACTTAGTTCTGCTCTGCTAACTTCTTTGAAAATTTGTACTGGAAAAGACATGTTTCCAGCATTTAAAATTATCCAAAATAGTGAGAAAGAGAATAACAATACTTTACAAAATGTAAGTAATACTTCAAAAACTTCTCAATCGCTAGATAATACTACAAATAATAATTCTGATTCGTCAGATTCTAATGATTCTTCTGATCCTAAAAAAGTTGAATCTTTTTTGGACGATTCTTATGATTCAATTCCTGTACAGAAAGATTTTGATTACGCAACTGGTTTGAAAACCATGCAAAATACAAATCTCAATGTGCAATCTATTAATCAAAAGCAGACAAATATACCTGCATCAGTTAATAGAGATCCAACAACTCATTTGAATACTTATGCCACTTTTGACACGTTTGTTCCTGGCGATTCCAATCGTTTTGCTCGCACAGTAGCATTGGCAGTTGCAGAAGGCTCAGGACGCGATTTTAATCCTTTGTGTATTTACGGTGGATCTGGTCTTGGCAAAACACATTTGCTTAATGCAATTGGAAATTATGCGCTTGTTAAAGATTCTTCCCTTAAAGTTCGATATATTACAAGCGAAGAGTTTACTAATGAATTTATTGAGGCTTTACAAAATACAAGTCAAAATCAAGGTCAGATTGCTAACTTTAATAGAAGATACCGCGAAGTTGACGTTCTACTAATCGATGATATTCAATTTTTAGGTGGTAAAGAAGCAACTCTTGAACAATTTTTCCATACTTTTAACGCTTTATATCAGGCTAATAAAAGAATCGTAATAGCTTCTGATGTTGCTCCTAAAAATCTTAGAGGATTTGAATCTAGACTTATTTCTAGATTTGAATCTGGTTTAACAGTAGATATTAAACCGCCTGATTTAGAAACTCGTATTGCTATTTTACGAATGATGGCTTCTATGAATGGGTCCAATGTTCCTAGTGATGTTTTGGATCTTATTGCGGAACGTTTTACTGAAAATATTCGCGAACTTGAAGGCGCTTTAACTCGTGTTACGGCGGTTGCTTCTCTTAGTAACCAACCAGTTAGTAAGGCTTTAGCTGAGCAAGCTTTACAGGACTTTTTTGCATCCGATATTGAAGTTAGACCAACAGATATTATCGGTCAGGTTGCTCAATATTTCCATATGACTTTTGATGAGATGGTTGGAAGATCAAGAACTAAAAATGTTGCTTTAGCTCGTCAAATTGCAATGTATTTAGCTAGAGAAATGACTAGCATGAGCTTGGTTGATATTGGAGAAGTTTTTGGTGGAAGAGATCATACCACTGTTATGCATGCTTATACCAGAATTAGTGGCGAAATGCAGGAAAAGCAAGAAATTTATAACTATGTTATGGAATTGACTGTTCGTTTGAAACAAAATCCTTCCAAAAAATAGAGTTTTGCACAAGTTTATTCATAATTTGTTTATTAAAGTAAATAAAGTTATCCACATAGTTAGTAACAAATGTGGGCAAAAGGTGCGAATAACTGGTGGAAAACGCCGTTTAAAAAGTGAATAAAATGTTTTTAACTACGATAAAAATGTTAATAAGATAAAAACTAGAAAATTATGTGGATAACTTTAGCATTTATGCACATACTTCTCTTTGTGTTGTCAACATTTTTAAATTGTGGATAAAGGCTCTAAATCAGCAGTTCTTTAACTTTATCCACATGTTAACAACCTTTATTACTTTTACTATTTTATTTTTATCTAATATTCATATTTAATTACTTACTCAACTAACTTTCATAAAATATGATTTTTAATTGGCAGCATGATATAGAATAAAACACAGATTTAAACAGAAATGAGGAAAAATGAAAGTTGAAGTTAATTCCGCTTCTTTTGCTGATGCAGTAGCTTGGACAACTAGAGTCATAGATTCTAGACCAGCTAATCCTATTCTTGCAGGACTAAAACTAGAAGCAAAAGATGGAATTCTTCAACTTTCTGCTTTTAACTATCAGCTCTCTAGCAGACATCATGTTGAAGCTGGAATAGATGAGCAGGGTAGTGTACTCGTATTAGGCAAATTGATGGCAGATATAACTAAATCTTTACCATCAGAAAAAACCTATTTATCCTCTAATGAAACTACTCTTACTATTTCTTCTGGAAAATCAACTTTCACACTCCAACTAATGCCTGAAGGAGAATATCCTGATTTACCACAAATTCCTGAAAAACTTGGTCAGGTAGATGCTCCTACTTTTGTTCAGGCAGTAGTACAAGCTTCTGTGGCTGTTTCAAGAGAAGAAGATAGACCTGTTTTGACTGGAATTCATGCTCATTTTGAAGATGATTCTGTTACTTTCACTGCTACAGATAGATATCGCCTTGCAAGATCAACTTTTAAGTGGACACCAGAACATTCTGACATAAATACTTCTACTCTAATCAAAGGAAGCATTCTTAGAGATATTTCTCGCTCAATAGATGAACATCAAAATGTTATTGTAAATCTAAACGATAAAGAACCATCTATTCTTGGTTTTGAAAATTCTGGTAGAGTAAGTACTTCTCAACTAATTGATGGAGAATTTCCTTCTGTAGATCGACTTTTTGTTGATGAATATCCTATTCATGCAATTATTAATCGAACAATGCTTATTAATGCTATTAAGCGAGTTGCACTTGTTGCAGAAAAAGATGCTCCTATTTACATGTCTTTCTCTGGAGATGAATTAACTTTAAGTGCTGGAAATGATTCAGAATCTCAAGCAAAAGAACTTATCGATGTAGACATGGACGGCCAAGATATTATAGTTGCTTTTAATCCTAATTATTTAATTGAAGGTTTGAGCGCTATAAGTGAGCCATTTGTTCATGCAAAAATCACATCTGCAGTTAAGCCTGTTGAATTTAATGGTCAGCAGGAAGCTGATGGCGATGAGTCTATGAATTACAGATATCTTGTTGTTCCAATGCATCCTTAAAGATAAATAAATGTATGTTTCAAGACTTGTACTAGATCATTTTCGTTCTTGGAGTAATTGTGTATTAGACTTTTCTCCAAAAATTAATGTTCTATTTGGCTCAAATGGCTTAGGCAAAACCAATATTGTTGAAGCTATAGAAGTTATTTCTACTGGAACAAGTCATAGAATATCATCTTTGATGCCACTGATAGAGTGCAATAACAGTTGTGCTACTATACGACTTAATGCTAAATATTTTGATAATAATGATTTAGATGAAACTACATATGAGCTTACGATTAATTCAAAAGGAGCTAACAGAGCAAGAATTAATAGTGGAAAATCATTATATATGAAGGACATAGTTGGATTAGTTAAATCCATTTCTTTCACTCCAAGAGATCAAAATTTGATTTTTTCAGATCCTAATATTCGTAGGACTTTTATAGATCAAGCTGGAGCGTTATTAATACCAAATTATTTACAATTTCTACAAGAATATAATCACATTGCAAAACAGCGGTCGTATCTTCTTAAAAGTCTATCTAATAACAATTTAGCTAGTTCAACAAATGGATATAATCCTATATCTGATTTGGAAATATGGACTGGTAAATTCATTGAGTCAGGAATAATTCTTACAAAAAATCGAAAAAAAAATAATAAATTTGTTAAATGAAATTTTTCCTAAAATAGTGGATAAACTTTCTAAATCTTCTAATTTTGCTTCGATACAATATAATCCGTCTTTTGAAGAGTTAGAAGTTGAATCAAAAGAAGATTATTTTCCGCAAAAGGCTATAAGCGAGCATTTTCAACGAATTTATGCTGGGGAAGTTGCTAGAGGCTACAACCTAATAGGTCCTCATAGAGATGATTTTACAATATTAATAAATAATCATCCTGCAAAAGAATTTGCTTCTAATGGTGAATCGTGGACTTTAGCATTAGCTTTAAAAATGGCTTTATTCAAGACTTTAGAAGAAAAAACTAATCAAAAACCAATAGTTATTTTGGATGATGTTTTTTCACAATTAGATGAATCTAGAAGAAAACAGATTTTAGAGTTTGCAAAAGAACAAGAACAAGTTTTTATTACAGTTGCATCCTTAAGCGATATACCAAAAGATGAGAATCTTTCAGAAGAATCATTTATTGATATATCTAAAATAGTAGAAAAAAATAATAATCAAGATGAAGATTTCTTTAATAATAATCTTGACTCTAATCACAAAGATCTATTAAAAGATATTATTAATAATCGAAAAAATAATATCGAAAATAATTCTAATAGTTAAGGGGAAAATAATGAAAATTCCCGTAAATAAATTATTAAAATTAGACACTAGAAAGCTTCCTGAGATTGTTTTTTCTCCTATAGAAAAAAGGGGAGAAAAGAAAACAATAAACGAGCAAAATGCTTATAAAGCTTGGGAAAGTTTTGGAAAACCTGGTAGGGACCCACAAAATCTGTATTCGTTGCTAGGTAATTTTGCTAATCAAAAACATTGGAATGAGCCGCTTGCTATAGCAAGAATGCGAGAAGATTGGTGGAAAATAGTTGGCAGAAGTGCATCTTTAAATTGTTATATTGATCAAATAAAAGACGGTATTTTAATAGTTAGAACAAAATCAAACGTTTGGTATACACAACTTAGCTATTGCAAGCCTATGCTTGAGAAAAAAATATTTGAATATTCAAAAAATATTAATATTAAAGAAGTCAAAATAGTTGGTCCAACATCATTTGATTTAAGTAAAAAATCAAATAATAATAGGTTTATTATTAAGAATCATTAATAAAGCCTCTTACTAAAGAGCGGTCATTATGTGTGTGTAGAATGTCATGTAATGTAGTTAAATCGCTAGAAACCCCTTTTTTGTGCTTTCTAGCGTGTATCGACCTCGTAAATGCCTCATGGCATGAGGTAATGCGGGAAGGGATCTAAAGTGTTAAACACTGAAGATAATTCAATGGAAAATTCTGTTGAAGAACATAAACTCGATGACGCTCAGCTTGATGATTCACTTTCTCCTGAACATTATGATGCTAGCGATCTTCGCGTTCTCGAAGGATTAGAAGCAGTTCGAATCAGACCAGGTATGTACATTGGTTCAACTGGTCCAAGAGGCTTACACCACCTTGTATACGAGATTGTAGATAATTCTGTTGATGAGGCTTTGGCTGGTTATGCTTCTCACATTGAAGTGACAATATTGCCAGACAATGCAATAAAAGTTGTGGATGACGGTAGAGGAATTCCAGTTGACGAAGTACCAGGAGAAGGCGTTTCTGGTGTTGAAACAGTTATGACTAAGCTTCATGCTGGTGGAAAGTTTGGAGGCGGCGGATACGCCGTTTCTGGTGGTTTGCATGGCGTTGGTATTTCTGTTGTTAACGCACTTTCTACACGCGTAGAAATTGAAGTTCGTCGTCAAGGATTCCACTGGACTCAAACTTATGTAGATCAGCATCCTACAGCACCATTGGAAAAAGGAAAGCCAATGGAAGAAGGTGAATCTACTGGTACATCCGTAACATTCTGGCCAGATGGTGCTATTTTTGAAACAACTACATACGATTTTGAAACATTAAGATCTAGATTCCAGCAGATGGCTTTCTTAAACAAGGGATTGAAGATCTCTTTGACTGATTTGCGTAAGCCTGATGAAGCAGGTGACGAAGTCACAGGAGAAAATGAATCAGATAGCGAAGAGAAGCATCAAAGCGTTAGCTACAAGTATGATCACGGAATTAAAGATTACGTTGACTACTTGGTTAAATCTCGAAAAGCTGTTCCAGTAGAGCCAGATGTTATTGATTTTGAGGCTGAAGACCTTGAGATTGGTATTTCTGCAGAAATTGCTATGCAATGGACTGTTGCCTATTCGGAAGCGGTTCACACTTTTGCAAACACGATTTCTACTACAGAAGGTGGTACTCACGAAGAAGGCTTCCGTGCAGCGCTTACATCTCTTGTAAATCGTTATGCTCGAGAAAAGAATATCTTAAAGGAAAAAGATACTAATCTTTCTGGTGATGACGTTCGCGAAGGATTAACAGCGGTTGTTTCAGTAAAGCTTACAACTCCACAGTTTGAAGGTCAGACTAAAACCAAGCTTGGTAATTCAGAGGCTAAAACCTTTGTTCAGCGAGTAATGACTGAAAAGCTTGGAGATTGGTTTGACGCTCATCCAAGTGAAGCAAAGAACATTATTCAAAAAGCAATTGAAGCTTCTCGTGCGCGTATTGCAGCTAAGAAAGCTCGCGAAAATACTCGTAGAAAGTCAATCTTTGAAACAGCTGGAATGCCAGATAAATTGAAGGATTGCCAGTCTAATAATCCAGAAGAATGCGAGCTGTTTATAGTGGAGGGTGATTCCGCAGGTGGCTCCGCAATTCAAGGACGAGATCCTATTACGCAAGCAATTTTGCCTTTGCGCGGTAAGATTTTGAATACTGAGCGCGCTTCAATTGATCGAATGATGAAGTCAGAAACTATTGAATCTTTAATAACTGCTGTTGGTGGCGGTTATGGTGAAGACTTCGATTTAAGTAAGGTTCGATATCACAAAGTCATTATTATGGCTGATGCTGATGTTGATGGCGCTCATATTGCTACATTGAATTTAACACTGTTCTTCCGTTATATGCGTCCAATGATTACAGCAGGATATGTCTATGTTGCTATGCCACCTCTTTACCGTTTGAAGTGGAGCAAGGGAGCACATGACTTTGTTTATACCGATGCTGAGCGTGATCGAGTTCTTGCAGAAGGTAAAGCTGCAGGCAGACAACTTCCTAAAGGCGAAGGTATTCAGCGATACAAGGGCTTGGGTGAGATGAGCTATCAGGAGCTGTGGGAAACAACTATGGACCCTGAACACAGAATCTTAAAGCAAATTCATATTGAAGATGCTGCTAGAGCTGATGAGACATTCTCAATGCTTATGGGAGACGAAGTAGAACCTCGTAGGCTCTTTATTCAGCGAAATGCTCATGATGCAAGATTTATTGATGCTTAAAAATAGTTAATAAATCAACGTAAAAATAAAGCAAAATAAACTTTAAAAGCTAAATAAGAAGGAATAGCAGTGGTAGACGAAATAAACGCCGCTAATGATGGTGAATATAGAGATCAGTTGCCTGATGGGTCTATGGAACCACAAAGTCCGCAAGAATCAGATAGTACTGATTATGGCTTAATGAAAGGTGCTCGCGTAAAGCACATGGATTTGCAGCAGGAAATGCGCGAATCATATCTTGCTTATGCACTTTCTGTTATTGTTGAACGTGCTTTGCCAGATGTTCGTGATGGTTTGAAGCCTGTTCACCGCCGCGTTATTTATGCTATGTATGACGGTGGCTATAGGCCTGATCGCGGATATAACAAGTGCTCTCGCGTTGTTGGTGATGTTATGGGTAAGTATCACCCTCATGGTGATTCTGCTATCTATGACACTTTGGTGCGTATGGCTCAGTCTTGGTCAATGCGCTATATGCTTGTTGATGGTCAAGGAAACTTTGGTTCCCCAGGTGATGATCCTGCAGCAGCAATGCGTTATACGGAATGCCGAATGGCGCCTCTTGCTATGGAAATGGTACGAGACATTGACAAAGATACCGTTGATTTTTTGCCAAATTATGATGGTAAAACTCAAGAGCCTACTGTTTTGCCATCTCGTTTCCCAAATCTTTTAGTTAATGGTTCTGCTGGTATTGCTGTTGGTATGGCAACCAATATTCCACCTCACAATATGCGTGAAGTGGCTGATGGTGTGCACTGGGCTTTGGATCACCCAGATGCTAGTAATTCTGAGCTTCTTGAAGCTTTAATTCAGAGGATTAAAGGTCCAGATTTTCCTACTGGGGCTACAATCTTAGGTCACAAAGGAATTGAGCAAGCGTACCGTACGGGCCGCGGCTTAATTACAATGCGAGCAGTAGTTAATACTGAGGAAATTAAGGGACGTATGTGCTTGGTTGTCACCGAGCTTCCGTACCAGGTTAATCCTGATCGTTTAGCTGCTTCTATTCGTGAAGCTGTGCGAGATGGCAAGATTCAAGGCATTGCAGATATGCGCGATGAAACGTCTGGTCGTACTGGTCAGCGTTTGGTGCTTGTTCTTAAAAGAGATGCTGTTCCAAAAGTTGTTTTAAATAATTTGTATAAGCATTCGCAATTGCAGCAAACTTTCGGCGCAAATATGCTTGCGCTTGTTGATGGTGTGCCGCGCACTTTGAGTTTGGATGCGTTTATTCGTCATTGGGTAAGTCATCAGCTTGAAGTAATTGATAGGCGTACACGCTACTTAAAGCGAGAGGCTGAAGAGCGAGATCATATTTTGCAAGGCTACTTAAAAGCTTTGGATATGATCGATGAAGTTGTTGCTTTAATTCGTTCATCTAAAGATGTTGATACTGCTCGCACTGGTTTGATGAATTTGCTTGATGTTGATGATGTTCAAGCAGATGCTATTCTTGCAATGCAGCTTCGTAGACTTGCAGCTTTGGAACGTCAGAAGATTCTCGACGAACATGAAGAATTAATGCGCAAGATTGAAGATTATAATGATATTCTTGCAAGCCCAGAACGTCAGCGCAAAATTGTTGGCGATGAGCTTGATGAAATTGTTGCTAAATATGGCGATGAGCGCAGAACTAGAATTCTTCCATTCTCGGGTGAAATGAATGTTGAAGATCTTATTGCCGAAGAAAACGTTGTTGTAACAGTTACTCGCGCAGGCTATATTAAGCGTACTAAGGCAGACGAGTATCGTGCTCAGCATCGTGGTGGTAAAGGAATTAAAGGCGCTAAATTGCGTGAAGATGATGTAGTTGATCACTTCTTCTTAACTTCTACACACAATTGGTTGTTGTTCTTTACTAATCGCGGACGCGTTTACAGAATTAAAGCGTATGAACTTCCAGAAGGATCTCGCGATTCTAAAGGTCAGCATGTTGCTAATTTGCTTCAATTTGCTCCTGGAGAAACAATTCAAGCAGTATTATCAATTCCAAATTATGATGTAGCAAAGTATTTGGTTTTGGCAACTCGTTCTGGAAAAGTTAAGAAAACTGCTTTACAAGAATATGATTCTCCACGTCAAGGCGGTTTGATTGCTGTTCGACTAATGACAAACGAAGAAACAGGCGAACCTGCTGATGAGCTGATTGGTGCAGCTTTGTGCAATCCAGAAGACGACATTATTCTTGTTTCTAAGCTTGGAATGAGCCTTAAATTTAGGGCAGATGATGAGCAACTTCGACCAATGGGTCGCCAAACTGCAGGCGTTCAAGGCATGCGATTTAGAGAAGGCGATGAATTACTTGATATGGATGTTGTATCTGTAGAAACAAGTAAAGATCTTCTCGTTGTTACAAACGAAGGATTTGCTAAGCGAACTGCTATTGAAGAGTATCGTTTGCAAGGAAGAAACGGATACGGTGTTAAAGCTGTTCAACTTGCAGAAGGTCGCGGGTCTTTGGTTGGTGCCTTGATTGTTGAAGAAACAGATCAAGTAATGGCAATTATGAAGTCTGGTAAGGTAATTCGCTCTGATGTTAACGAGGTTAAGCGTACTGGTAGAACAACTCAAGGCGTGACTTTAGCTAAGCCAGATAAGGGTGACGAAATCATCTCTATAGCTCGTAATGAGGAAAGAGATGATGAAAGTGAAAATAAGAATGAAGAAGTAGAAGAAAATACTAGCAGAAGGAACTTAGATGAGTGAGGATTTTGAAACATCCAATAGCAAAGTTAATGGCGAATCTAACACTAATTCTCCAAGAACAATTGGTGGAACAGCTAGTTTTGAATCTAATGGTTATGCCAAGAGAAAAACTAGTCAGCCGCGTGCTAGAAGAATGAGTCTTTCCTTAGTTAGGGTAGATGCGTGGTCTGTTGCAAAAGTTACTTTTCTTCTTAGCGTAGCTGGAGGAATAATTCAAGTAATTGCAGCAGGATTAGTTTGGCTATTTCTAAACATGGTTGGTGTCTTTGATCAAGTAACTCAGATTGTTTCATCAACAGGTTTGGATAGCAACGGTTTTAATCTTGCTGACGTATTCTCTCTTCCAACAATTTTAAGTGCTGTAACAATTCTTTCTGTTGTGGAAATAGTTATTTTAACACTACTTTCTGCAATTGGTGCTTTGCTATATAACGTTGTTGGTTCATTAGTTGGTGGAATCCATCTAACTCTTGGCGATGATTAAAATAAGTGATTTAAAATAAAATAATCAAAAATTCCCCTGCTAATCTTATTTAGACTAGCAGGGGAATTTTTAAATTAAAATCAAAGTATTTTTACTTAGAAACAGAATCTCTAATATCTTCCAATACTTTAATCATTTTTTCTTCACGTTCTTTGCGTTTTTCTTCATCTGTTTTTTCTTTTTCAATATTTAAGAAATTAACGCCCATTTCTCTCAATTTGTTAATAGGCAAAACAATGAAAAAGTAAACAGCTACAGCAATAATAAGGAAATTTAATACAGATCCAATAACAGCACCAAACGAAATAGTTGCACCATTTATTGTTATTGTTAGAACACCATCTAAATCTGGTTTTCCACAAATTATTGCTATAAGAGGATTAATAATATTTTTAACTATTGAATTAACAACTGCTGTAACAGCACCGCCCATAACAACACCGACTGCCATGTCGATAACGCTGCCACGAGAAATAAATTTTTTAAAACCATTAAACATTGTTTATTTACCTTTATCTTTTTAATATTTTTCTATTAATAAAACTACTGTTTTTAAAGAAATCAAGATTATACATAACTAATATTGGATACATTATTGCAGAAGTTATAACGTCAGTAGGGAAGTGAGCTGCAACAACAAGCCTAGAAAGAGCCACTATTACAACAACAACAATGCTTATTATCAAGCCAAGTTTTAACAATGATTTATTAGATACATAAAGAATCATAAGAATCATAGCGCAAATCGCAACAGCTGCTGCAGTATGACCACTTGGGAAACTTGGATCTGGTGGAAGTTTAACCTTTACTCCAATAAAAGGCCTAGGTCTATGAACTATGAATTTAATTGCAAAAATAGTTAAACCATAGGCAAAAGAGAAATAACAAGTTGTGTAAGAGTTATACGCCAATTTCTTTTAATAAAGTAAGAAATAATAGATAAAACAAGAAGTATGACTATGCAACATTTTGTAGAAAAAATTATTGCAAGAATCTTTGAAATAGACATTATGAAAGATGGGGAATAATTATGGAAAAATGCAACGATGCCTGTTTCTAAAGATCTTTCCTCACTCATAACAAGCAGCCCTTTACCAATGCAAGGGATTAGAATGGCAAGAAGTAAAACAATAGAAGACTTCTTATTGTTTACTATTTTTTGCCAAAAGTCATAAAATTGATTTTTTTGATTCATAGTTAAAGATTACACTTAGAAATATATATGATAAATATGTATTATGAGAGTATGTGTTAATTCATTTAAATGGATGATTTGATGGATGATTTTGTAATATAAAAGAATATTGATTAAACAAGTATTAATATACGAATGTAATAAGTTGAACACCGTACGAGGTGACGAGTAGTATGAGGAAAAGATAGAAAGGGTTTACAATGAGCATGCTTGACCGACTTGAGAAGAGCGTTGAAGGTGCAATGAACGGGGTCTTCGCAAAATTCGGCTCTAAAGACTTGCAGCCTGTTGATCTTTCCAGTGCATTAGAGCGAGAGATTGATAATCAATCTATGCCAATTGATCGCGATCGTACAGTTGCTCCGAATGAATATCACTTTAAACTGAGTACGCCAGATTTTGATCAGCTTGGTAGTGAAGCGTTAGCTAACGAGCTTGCAGATAATCTTACACAATATGCAAAAAGCCAGCATTATGCATTTGTTGGACCTGTTGCAGTTATTTTTGAAGAAGACACAGATCTTGCTAAAGGTAATTTCAATTTGATTTCTGACTCTGTTCCAGGAAATGCTGTTCCTGTAACAACTCAAGAGCAGTCAGAAAATCATCCAATGCTTGAAATTAATGGAAATAGATATTTGTTAACAAAGGATCGCACTATATTAGGCAGAGGATCTGGCTGCGATATTGTTATTGACGATCCTGGTATTTCTCGTCGTCATCTTGGAATAGATATTACGCCTGATGGTGTTATTGCTAGAGATCTTGGTTCTACTAATGGAACTTATGTCGAAGGACATCAAACTCCAGCAGCAACACTTTTAGATGGAAATACTATAACTATCGGACGTACTCGTATTTTCTATTGGGCTTCATCACAGGATCAGGAGTAATAGACGAATACATAAAGAGATACGAGTACGCGCATGATATTAACCGAGTTAACTTTTGCTATACTTAAGTACAGTTTCTTAGTACTTTTGTGGGTATTCGTGTGGTTTGCTGTTCGTTCTCTTCGTAGAGATATTGAGATTTTTAGTCCTAAAAAGTCTCGTTCTTTTAAGACTAAGTATCGTCGTAAGCCAAGTAATTCAAGTAGTGAAAATAATCAAAATAATATAGTTTCTAGGAATGAAGAATCTAATAAACTTTCAGAAAATCCTACTTTACTTGTTATTATTGATGGTCCTTTGGCTGGTTCATCCTTCCCTCTTGAACCATCTGGTGTAACTCTTGGAAGATCGGCAAACAATACTGTAGTTTTAAATGACGAATTTGTGTCGTCTCATCATGCTCGCGTTTATTTTAATCAATCTGTAAAATCTTGGGTACTCGAAGATTTGGGCAGTACTAATGGAACTATGATTGGCCATAATAGAGTTAATGAGCCAGTCGTTTTGCAACCACGCACTTCTGTGCGAATTGGCGCAACAATGTTTGAATTGAGGTGATTATATGACACAATTAAATTCAGACATTGATAGTAGAAAATTCCGATATTATAAATAATTCTTTAAATAATAAAAACACTAATCGAGATGAAGAAAATAATTTTAATAAAGCTTCATTTATTGATAAAGCGTTGTTTATGTATTCAACGGCTGTTAGTGATGTTGGTACAGTTCGTAGTAATAATCAAGACTCAGCGTTCGCAGGAGAGCGTTTAGCATCTATTTGTGACGGTATGGGTGGTCATGCTGGTGGAGATACAGCGTCTACTATTGCAATAAGATCTTTAGCTCATATTGAGCAGGATTCAAGACCAAATGATGTAAAAGCTGTTTCTTCTATGATGGAAACATCAATTATGGCAGCTCACGACGCGATTGTTGGAAAAGCAAAGCGTGAAAGACGACTTGCTGGCATGGGAACGACAGTAACAGCTGTTTCTTTAGTAAACGGATACTGGGTTCTTGCACATTTAGGTGATTCTAGAGCATACTTGTTGCGAGATAATCATCTTATAAGAATGACTTGTGACCATAGTTATGTTCAACATTTAATTGATACTGGTCATATTACTCCAGAAGAAGCAAGAAATCATCCACAGCGCAATGTTGTTATGCGAGTATTAGGTGATTTTGATATTGATCCACGCCCAGATATGGCAATTCGATTAGCTCATCCTTCAGATCGCTGGTTGCTTTGTTCAGATGGAGTATGTGGAGTATTAGAAGATTCCACTATTCAAGAAGTTATGAGCAGCGTATCTAATCAAGAAGAATGTGCTCAAAAACTTGTTTCAATGGCTCTTAAAGCTGGAAGTACCGATAATGCCACAGCTGTTATTGCGGATGCGACTTTGGCACTAGACGCAGATGCTTTTGATTTACCTCACCAAACACCATTGATTGGCGGTGCTGCAAGTAAGGATTTGGAATCGATAGCAGATATTGTTAATAAGGCAGTATCTTCCACACCAGTGTTGCGAGAAGGTAAAAATTCACCTGCTCAAAGAGCCGCTGCTCTTATACAAGATGGTGAAAAGTCGAGTGAAAAAGATGTTGAAAAAGTTGAAACAACTCGTTTAGTTCAGCCTTCTCACTTAAGAAATGAAGAAGAACTTAGGTCTACAGATACAAATGAGATTCCTATTGTAAAAAAGAAGAATGGAAGAATCTCAACTGATCCTAGAGATCCAGATGTTGCTAGAGCTGTAAAAAGAGAACAAGCTGAAGCACATAAAGCAAATAAGATTAGAAAAAGATGGATGAGAATAGGAGTTGCTTTCGCAATACTTGTAATATGCTCTATTGTTGCTTCTGGGGCATATCTTGTATATTCGTGGACTCAAAAGCAGTATTACATTGGTAAAGGTAACGATAGAGTAGTTATTTACCAAGGTGTTCCTACAAATATTTTTGGTTTAGAACTTTCTCATCAGATCGAAGAAACAGATATTAGAGTAAAAAAACTAGATAAATCTTGGCAAGATCAACTCGATGAAGGAATAAGTTTTAGCAGTCTTAAAGAAGCTAGAGGACACGCAAAATTAATAAGACGTGAAATGCGTGCTAGAGAAATTGAAAAACACAGTAATAAACAAAAAAGCGCTAAATCTAGTTTAGACGATAAAGATGGCAATAATAGTGGAGTTGTAAATTCAGACTCTGATTCAGGGGGTAAAACCTCATGAATATGTTGAGTATTAGAATTAAACAAATTTCTCTACTTCTGTTTTCCATAATTATATCTTCATTAGCATTTTTGCAGATGTTTTTGAGGATTAATGGATATATTCCAGCAGATTATATTGGAATGCTTACTTTTACAACAGCCTTATACTTGGTTCTATGGGGAGTTTTAATAGTAAAAAAAACCTTATTGTAGTCAAGTTATATTGCCATGTATGCTTCTGCTTACAACTATCGGCACAGTAATGATTGCTAGGATAGATAAACAGCACAATACAGATATTGCTATGAAACAGCTTATATGGGTTTGTGTTGCTCTTGTTTTGTCAATAATTTTTGTGCTTGTTCTTGAAGATTACAGAATACTTAGACGTTTTTCGTATGTAAGCATGATAATAGGTTTTATATTGTTACTATCTCCAATGCTTCCTATAGTTGGTAAGGAAATTGGCGGAGCAAGAATATGGATTGGTTTTGGTAACCACACTCTTCAACCTGGAGAATTTGCAAAGTTATTCTTAGCATTCTTCTTTGCAGCATATTTGTTTGACCATAGAGACAGGCTTGCTGTTGGCGGAAAAAAGATTTTAGGCGTGCATCTTCCGCGATTTAAAGACATGGGTCCTATTGCACTTGTTTGGGCTGCATCAATGTGCGTTCTTGTTGTACAACATGATTTAGGAACATCTTTAATGTTCTTTGCAATGTTTGTTTCTATGTTGTATGTTGCTACAGGCAGAAAAGGTTGGCTTGCAATTGGATTTATAGCATTCATGATTGGATGCTTTGTAGCTGTTAAATTATTTGCTCACGTGCAGTATAGAGTAGATGCTTGGCTTAATCCGTATGACCCAGTTATTTACAATAGATTCCCAGGTGGTTCTGCTCAGATTGTTACAGGATTATTTGGATTGGCAGCTGGTGGTGTTACAGGAACAGGATTAGGGCAAGGTCACCCATCTTTGACACCTCTTGCTAATTCTGATTTTATTTACGCTTCAGTGGGTGAAGAATTAGGATTGACTGGGTTGTTCATAGTATTAATGCTTTACTTGATTATTATTGCTTCGGGTATGATAACGGCAATGAAAATCAAGGATGGTTTTGGAAAACTCCTTGCATCTGGTTTAGTTTTTACAATGGCTTTCCAAGTTTTTACTGTTGTTGGAGGTATTACTCTTGTAATTCCTTTAACTGGTTTAACAATGCCATATATGGCTGCTGGAGGATCATCATTAATGGCAAATTATTTGCTTGCTGCTATTTTGATTGTTATCTCTAATGCTGCAAATAAGCCTGAAACTGCTGTTATGTCTGATACTTTCCAATACGAAGCTTTAGCTGCCTTAAGAGAACGAGAACTTAGGGAGAGAGAAAATAAAGCCTCTGATCTTAAAGAAGATGGAGGTGAAAGCTATGAATAAATGTTTAAAAGAGATTTTTACTGCAGTAATAATATTATTCGTAATACTTTGTGTTTCTAGTACTTATATAACTTCTATAAAAGCAAACGAGTTAAATTCAGATCCTAGAAATAGGCGAGCACTATACCATGAATTTGGGTCTCCTAGAGGAGCAATACTTGCGTCTGATGGAACAGTATTAGCAAAATCTGATCCATCTAAAGATGCTTTTGTTTATCAGCGCTCATATTTCAATGGTGAAGTTTATGCTCCGATTACAGGATATTATTCAATAAGTCAAAGAGCTGATAGAGGAATAGAAGCGTCAAGGAATGAGCTTTTAAGTGGACAGTCAGATGCTTTATTCCTTCAAAAGTTTAAGTCATTGTTTACTGGAGCAGAAAATAGGGGTGCTTCAATAGAAACATCTATTAACACTAAGCTTCAGACTCTTGCATATAATCTACTAAAAAATAAAGAAGGCGCTTTAGTTGCTATAGAGCCAAAAACTGGACGAATACTAGCAATGGTTAGCACTCCAAGTTACAATCCTTCCCTTCTTGCTTCTCACAATATTTCTTCTGTAAATAGGTCTTACAAGGATCTTATATCTAATATTTATAATCCGATGCTTAATCGTTCCATTTCTGAACTGTATGCACCGGGATCTACTTTAAAAACACTTATTGCTGCTGCAGCGTTAGAATCTGGAAAATATGATTTAAATACTCAGATTCCAGCTGGATCAAGCTACACTCTTCCTGGAACTCGAACACATTTAACAAATGTTGTTGTTCCTGCAAATGGAGTTAACGGACAAATATCATTTGAAGATGCCTTAGCTTATTCTTCAAATACTGCTTTTGCACAGTTAGGAATATCGTTAGGGTCTGACGCAATAATAAAGCAAGCTAAGAAATTTGGATTCTTTAGCTCATTTACTTTAGATGGATCAGATTCAACTGGTTTCCCTATGAGAGTAGTAACATCATTACTTTCTACTAAACCATCTCAAGATAAATTAGCTCTAGAATCTATAGGTCAAGGAGATGCAAAGATTACTACGCTTCAAAATGCTATGATTGCGTCGGCTATAGCTAATAATGGAACTCTTATGAAACCAACTTTGGTTGATTGCGTAAGATCTAGTGATTTGTCTGTTATATCGCAAACAAGTCCTACTGTTATGAGCCAAGCTATTAGTGCACAGACAGCTGCAAAACTTAATAGTATGATGCAAAGTGTAGTAGTTAAAGAAAATTCAAATCTTTCTCTACCAAATATTCATGTTGCAGCAAAAACTGGAACAGCGCAGATTGGTGTAAAAAATCAGTCTGCAAATGGGTGGGTAATTGGATTTGCCCCAGCAGAAGACCCTAAAATAGCTATAGCAGTAGTAGTTCATAATGCGAACACATATGGAACTTATACTGCAGGACCTATTATGAAGCAGGTGATGAAGGAGGCTCTTAAGCAATGAAACTTGTTGAAGGACAGTTAGTTCATCATCGATATAGGTTAGATAGACGTCTTGCACAAGGCGGTATGGGCGAAGTATGGAAAGGTTTTGACATACAGCTTGGCAGAATTGTAGCAATTAAAGCTCTTAGAACAGACACTAACAATGTTGAAGCTAAGTTGCGTAGACTTCGCGCAGAAGCACATAATTCAGCCAATTTAGCACATCCTAATATTGCGGCATTATTTGATTATTATGAGCATGATGGTATTGGCTTCCTGATTATGGAGTATGTGCCTAGTAAATCTTTAGCAGATTTGTATCATAAAGAAAAAACTGTGGAACCAACTCGTTTGCTTCCTATTCTTATTCAAACAGCTAGAGGTCTTTTTGTAGCTCATTCTCATGGTGTTATACACAGAGACGTTAAACCAGCAAACATTATGGTTTCTGATACTGGAAGTGTAAAAATAACAGATTTTGGTGTTTCTTATTCTAGTGATCAAGAACAAATAACTCAGGATGGAATGGTAGTAGGAACGGCTCAATATATTTCTCCAGAACAAGCTCAAGGAGAACAAGCTACTGCTCAATCTGACATATATTCTCTCGGAGTTGTTGCTTACGAAGGACTTTGTGGACACAGACCATTTACTGGAGCTACTCCTGTAGATATTGCAGCAGCTCATGTTAACGATCCTGTTCCACCTCTTCCAGATAGTGTTGATATCCAATTAAGACAGTTTGTAATGTCAATGCTTTCTAAAAATCCAAAAGACAGACCTAAAGATGCTCTAGTGGTGTCAAAAGTTCTTTCGAAAATAGAAAGAAGACTTTTAGATCAACAAACAGCATTTAATAATAAAAACTCAGTACCTTCTTCCGCTGTTCAGCGTCCTGCTCGTAGCGTGAGAAGTGTTCCAAAAACTCAAGTGAATATTATTAACATTTTAAACAATAACAACCGCAAGGAGCAGCAATGAGTAACACAATGCCTACCTCATTAGCGAATGGACGGTATCAATTAGGTGAATTAATTGGTCGTGGCGGAATGGCCGAGGTGAGAATCGCAGAAGATAAACGTCTTGGTCGTACTGTTGCGGTTAAAATTATGCGTTCTGATCTGGCAAATGATGAGATTTTCTTATCTAGATTCCGCAGAGAGGCACATTCAATTGCTCAGATGAACAATCCTAACATAGTTAATATTTATGATTCTGGAGAAGAATCTGTAGAAGATGACAATGGTGTAGAAGAGCATCTGCCATATCTTGTTATGGAATATGTTAAGGGTAAAACTTTACGCGATATTCTTAAAATGAATGGTGCTTTGAGTCAAAGAGATTCTGAACAAGTTATGCTCGGAGTTCTTAATGCTCTTGAGTATTCGCACAGAATGGGTGTGATTCATAGGGATATTAAGCCTGGAAATATTATGATTTCCGAGCAGGGCATCGTCAAAGTTATGGATTTTGGAATCGCTAGGGCATTGGACGATTCTGCAACAACAATGACACAATCACAGGGTGTGGTTGGAACTGCTCAATACTTGTCTCCTGAACAGGCTCGTGGAGAACAAGTAGATATGAGATCTGACTTATATTCTGCTGGCTGTGTTTTATATGAGATGCTAACTGGTAGACCTCCTTTTACAGGTGATTCAGCTGTTGCAATTGCGTATCAGCATGTGTCTGAGGTTGCAACGCCATTAAGTACGCTTGTTCCTGGTCTTCCTGTTATGTGGGATAAGATTTGTGCCAAAGCAATGGCGAAGGACCGTCAGAATAGGTATGCAACTGCCGCAGAATTTAAAAATGACATATTGGCTTTTATGAATGGTGGTGTTCCTGTTGCTGCAGCATTTAATCCTCTGACGGATTTGGCTAATATGCGTGCTAGAAAGCAGGCTGAGCAGAATGCTGCAACACAAGCAATGAACAATGCTGATACCGCATCAACTCAAAGCTTTGGTGCTATTACAGGTCAATTTGAGCCTTATACTCAAAATACTGGTTATAACACTAGAGCAGCGCAGCTTGCAGCTAATAGAGCAAAAAGAAGCAAGAGAATTGTTATTACTTCCGTTATATCTGCTGTAGTTTGCGCAATTATTGTTGCTGGAATTTTATTTGTTTTGAATCGCAGTAAACTTGCTGGAGAAGTTGTAGTTCCTACATTTACAGAAACAACAACGCAGGATGCCGCTCGCGAAAAGTTGCGAGCTCTTGGTCTTATCCCAGATATTTTGGAAGATGATAAATCTTCTCAACCAGAAGGAACTTTTACAAAACAGCTTCCTAAAGGTGGAGCTAAAGTTTCTTCAGGATCTAGAGTAAGCGTATGGTTCTCTGTAGGTCCACAGTCTACTAAGATTCCAGATGTTACTGGTAAATCGCAAGATGTAGCACGTAAAGCTCTTGAACGTGCTGGATTTAAGATATCTAATGTTCGTGTAGAAGATAGCACGGAAGTTAAGAAGAATCATGTTACTCGTACAGATCCTTCTGCAGATTCGTTTGCAGACAAGGGGTCTATGGTTACCTTATACATTTCTTCTGGTCTTACAAAGATCCCTGATGGTTTAGTTGGACAATCTAAGGATGTTGTAACAAGCGAATTGCAAAATCTTGGTTTTACTGTAAATGTTGTTGAGGAAGAATCTGATACTGCATCTGAAGGAACTGTGACCAAGATGAACCCATCTTCTGGTGCTGCAGTAAAGCCTCATAGCTCTGTAACAGTATATGTTTCTAAAGGAAAGCCTAAAGTTGAAGTTCCTCGTTTGGCTGTTGGCACTGTAACTTTCAAGCAGGCTAAACAAGTATTGGAAGCAAAAGGCTTTAAGGTTGTTGCATCTGATGCATCAGCTAAAGATGATGACATAGTTACTGGAATGTCTGAAAAAGAAGGAGCAAAGATTGACAAAGGTTCAACAATCACTTTGACTGTGAAATCTGCTACTCCTTCATCGGACCTTACAAAGCCAGGTACGGGATTAGATTTGAATAAACCTTCTACTGAAGCCCCATCTACATCTACTACAACAACAGATACAGGTTTGTAAAAAGCAAAGCATAAAGCCAGTAAGTTTAATAAGCTTACTGGCTTTTTATATTAATTAAATGCATATGTTAATTAAGTGCATGCTTAATGTCCACGTGTTTTAGTTAGTTCTTGTACATAAACCAAAAGTAGATTATCTAATCTTATACGAAAAAATCAGGGTTAAGAAATCATCCTAACCCTGATTTTTATTATTTATTAATCTTATCTACTTACTTATTATCTACTTACCCTTTAGTAAGGCGTTGCTGTGTATGCAGACATTTCTCTTAAGAATGGTATATTTGCCGAAACAAACGGGTATACCCATTGCATAAGTATCATAATGCATATTAGGTAGATAATTAAGGAGAGAATTAATCTCACTGGAAGAATTCCAGGCTGTAGCCTCATGAGTCCGCCAAAGATGCTGAATTCAGGCTTTGGCTTTAGACCTGCTTTAATCTCGCGTCTTAATGGCCACTGCCATGCAATAGCTCCAGCAGCAAAGATAATCAAATAAACTATCAGCGCGCCAATCATAAGCGGAACAAGCGAATCGAGATGAGAGATCAAAGATTGTTGCTCGTTATTAACAAACTTAACTTTTCCGTTTTCATCTAAAGTAGAAAGCTCTTTTGGAATACCGTCAGAAACTTTAGCCCAATAGTCAAGCTCTCCAAAGCTAACAAAGCGGAACTTAGGTGTAGAGAACTTAGGTTCGCATGTAATAATGGTGATCATGCGTTTCTTTGGCTCTTTACTATGGTTTATTGGATCTGGGTCAAGAACCTCAACCTGTTCTGGTCTAACAATCTTGTGAGTAATGTATTTGTAAACGAACCAATAATCTTTAGTTCGAAGAATAATAGAATCTCCCTTTTGGAACCTATCAACATCCGCAAGAGGCTGACCATAACCATTGCGGTGACCAATAATTGTAATGTTTCCGATTTCTCCAGGCAACTCAGTTTTAGGATAATGACCTAATCCTCGACGATTAAGTATCTCCATATCTACACCTTCAATAACATTACGCTCCCATTGATCACCGAAGCGTGGAATATAGATTCGCGCTAGAAGATCTCCGTGTTTGACGCCCTGTAATTTAGGAGGATTGTCTACTTGAGGAAGAGCAATTTTTGTTTTAGGACCAGCAGCAGGGTTTGTCCAAGAAACAGATTGACGTGTTTCAACTTGTATATGTTCAGCTTGTGCACCCGTCCACCACATCTGCCAGACAATATACAGTGCACAAATAACAGCGAAAGAAATAAGAAGTTCTCCTACAACACCAACTGCTTGCCAGATAATACTGGTTTTGCCGTGTTTAGTTTCGCTACGTTCGTGCATATTGTTAGAACGCTTCATGTTACTCCTTTATTGCCTGTTGGAATGGTGTTGTGGCGAAATATTACTACTAATAAAATCGGCATCTTTTGGAACCGAAGCATATCGTAGCGGCTGTAAAAGTGCAGAAGATTCTGCGAATTTTAGATTACTCTTTTTTTCCACTTTCCATCCCAACCCAAAACCGCTGACATAGTCTTTATATGTTCGAATTGCTGGAGAGTCATCCAGCGCATCTACCATGTCTTCGATTGAGCCAATAGCAGATATTCTATACGGTGGCGAGTACTGATGACCTTGTAGCATAAGCACATTTCCGATACAAACAACAGCAGAATTGAATAGTATGCGTTGGTCTTGGATTGTTATTGCCTCTGCTCCACCTCTCCAAAGGGCATTTACCACCGCTTCTATGTCTTGTTGGTGTATTACGTAGTCATTTATGTTTGCGGAGCTTCCAGACCCGTTTACGGCTGTTTTCCACAGTGGTGAATCGTTTAGTGTAACACTAATTCCAGGTCCCTGTATTGCTGGGAGTATTGTGCTAGCACCAGTGTCGTCGGAAGAATCTGCATCATTTGTATTATTCGTTAAAGTTTTGTTTAGAAGATTTACCTGTGAATCTAGCTCTTTAACATCTTCTCTTAAGCTTTTTGCTCTTTGAGAATTTCTTTCTACCATCTGACCGGTGTCTGATGTAACAAACGCTGTACGATTAATACGCAAGTTAGTAATAAATAAATATCCTGTAAAAGAGATAGCTAATGCCACAGCAATGCTTCCCAACAGCGATTTTTTAGCGCTGTGTTTACCTGTTTGTCTAGCCATAGCATCCAGTCTTCTTATTGCGTTCGAGTGTAACTATTATTATAGCGTGTAGCCGATTGATTGGAGAGTTACTGTTATGGCTGACGAAGAATTAAACACATTGAATGCTGCTTCATCTGCCGATGCTGGCGAAGCAAAAGAATCTTCTAAAGAAGATTTGTATGGCGTGCCTATGGAGCAGGTTGAAGCTGTGCTGAATGCGACTGCGGACAAAGATTCTTTGTCTCCGCAGATACAGCGAATGATGAAGCGTCAAGAAGAAAATACTCGTAGAGTTGAAGAGTCAATTAAAGGAACAAAGGCTAATGCTGGTTGGTTTGTTCCGCTTTTCTGCACGCTTATGATTGTTGGTTTGTTCTGGGCGGTTGTTTACTACCTGAATCCTTCTCTACCAATTCCTGGAATTGGAGCATTTAATCTTTTGATTGCAGCATGCTTGGTTATGGCTGGATTCTTAATGACAATGTGCTGGAGATAAAAAGTTAATAGAACTTTTTAAATCTTGATTAATGGCTGCGTGCATGAGTGCGCAGCCATTAATTTATTTATTGTATATTATCTGTTTATCTGTTACTTGACTTGCTCTAATAATTACGTGCTGGTTTTTACTATCCGTAGTAGCCAGAATTCTAGTTGTACCACCATCTTTTAATTTAAGTTTTTTCTTCAAATCATTAACACTAATTGGAAAATTGTACGTGGCTATATTCGCGTACTCTAAGTCTGAAATAATTTGCTTGATTTCTTTTTTATTCATGCTGCAGACTCCTTCTATTTTCCAAATTTTTCCAGGAAAATCAGAGTTACAATTTTCTGAAATAAAAATGTGGCTGTTGCTTGCGATTTGATAAACACCATATTTTTGTATTAAGAGATTGAAACATCCTGCTTTCATAATAGATGCGTTTGGCTCATAAACATATTTAGCTAAATTTCTCCAATTTTCCATAACATTTGTGACATTATTTGAAATCTCGTAAGATTCTTCAACCTTGTGTAAAGACGAATCATATTTTGCGCAAAAAACAGTAATATTTTCATTGTTAACGCAATGAATCTCAATAATGTTATGTAAATTTGCGTCCAATACTAAAAGTAATTCTTTGCATTCATTGTTGTGAGAAATTATGTGTACCTGACTAACGTTTCCGTTAAAATCACATATAGCTTTTCTCCAATCAAGCATTGGGGATAGTTTTATAATCACAAATTTTGAAGCATCTAGCATCTGTGACTTTAGGTTTATAACATTCGGAGTGCAATCTTCTATAGCGTATGTTCTAGATCCTTTTTTGTCGCGTCTTGCGGGATCAATGTAAATAATGGTAGCTGAATTTACGTTATTTAATACTTCAGAGCTTGTGCAATTTACGCAATGAACATTTTTTAATCCCATTACAATCATATTGTGCTGGCTAATAGCAGATAATTCTTCTTGTTTTTCTGCGCAAATAGATTCACTGAATTCTTTGCTCATTATTGCGCAATCTACGCCAAATCCGCCAGTTAAATCAATTAGTGTAGTGTTAGACTTGTTTAAGTTATTATCTTTTATAAGATTATGAACTATCTGCGCCTTATATTGTGCGGTTGCTTGCGATGAACATTGTTCCATCGAAATGTGAGATGGATATATTACTTGTTTATTCATATACCAATTAGGCAGTTTTGTTTTTGCAATCTGTTTTCCGCTTATTTGATTAACGGCAAATAAAACATTGATTTTGGGATTATTAGATGCTTTTAAAGCAGCATCTTTAGGGTTAGCAGCTTGATTTTCCTTAATAAAATCAAGTGTTTCTTGGCTTTGTGGATCTAGATGTTTTGGATGATTGAATTTAGATTGCATAATTTTATTTCTTATTAAGATTGGAGAAAATCACAATTTATAAAAAATGTGGATAACTTTTATGCACTTGTTAACAGGTTTTAAAAGACTGAGTTATCAACGTTTGTGTACAACATTGTGGATAACATGAGCAGATATTCCCATGTTATACCCAAGTTATCCACTTTTGTGTCCACAATTGTGGAGAACTACATACGTGTAATTTAAAGTTGATTAGCATATGCATAACATGCAAATAGATAGGAGCACAATAAGAATCAGTAAAGAATATATAGCAAAACGCTCATTAAAAGATGCTTTTTTAAGAATCGGATTATTAACTCCAAGCAAAGTAGCCAAAATTGTTCCAGTGATAAGACCACCAACATGAGCCTGCCAAGCAATATTTGGAATAATAATAGGCATAGCTAGAGTTAAAGCAATCCATATCAAAGTTCCTCGAGTATTTTCACCGAGTCTCCATTGAGCTACAAGAAGTGCCCCTATAAGCCCCATAATTGCACCTGATGCACCATAAGCCGACAAGAACCAGTTTCCCGTCATTCTGCAGTAAAGTAGGGTTGCAACGCATCCTCCTAGTCCTGAAATGGCATATAGGAAGAAGAACTTCCACCTGCCAAAGAATTTCTCTAATTCTATTCCGAGAGAATATAAGCAGAGCATGTTGAAAAATATGTGGCTAAATCCAGGAGAATGAACAAACATAGATGTAAACCAAGTCCAAATAGATTTTTTAATCAAAAATGGAGAAAATGCTGTATTCTCAATAAGTACTTGATACAAGTTTGGCGAAAAAGTATGAAGAATAATTTCAACAAGCCAAACAAACACACAAATATAAATGAGTGAATATGTAGCGCTTTTGCAATTAATCTTAAAACGCCTAATAATATTTTTTACATCAAAATTGTTCATAAAATAACATTATCTAATCGCATACACAAAGTTTAAATATTTGTAACCAATCTATATGATAAAAAAGATGCGAGTATTGAAAAAAATCACTATGATAGTGAGTACGCGAGTGAAACTCGATATAAATTGTTGACTTGGACGAGCAGGTCAGCTTGACGAAAGGAGCCATCATGGAGAACAGGTCCTCTGGCGGTTGGAAGTTCTTTGCACTGCTCTTTGGAGCACTGCTCGCAGGTATTGCAGCATTGTATGTATACAAGCAGCATAATCCTGATTATGATCCATGGGAGCAGCCATGGGAGAACAGCTCTTCACCAATCGATTTAGGTGCTGAAAAAACAGATAAGGAAGAATCTGAAGTAGCTAAGCCAGTTGAGGCTTAGATAGAATTAAAATTCTTATACTCAGATTTTTAGCTATATAAGGTGTGAAGTTCTGCACTTATAGTGCATAGTTTCACACCTTATTTTTTTTTTATTTTGATATTTATTTTTAATTATTTTTATAAATAAAAAAGGCTGTGACCAACAAACGCTAGTCACAGCCTTTTTTATTAAAGCAATTTTTAAAATGCTTTTACATAATTATTCAGCAGTTGGAAGAGCGCCAGTGTGCCAAATGCGATCGAGGTAATCTTCGATAGAGCGATCAGAAGAGAAGTAACCAGAGTTGGCTACGTTCAAAACTGCCATGCGAGCCCACTTCATAGGATCGCGGTAAGTTTCCTCAATTTGAGCTTGAATATCCATGTAAGAGCTAAAGTCAGCCATTGCCATGAAGTAATCGTGAGTAAGCCAATCATTAACGAGTGGCTCATACGCGCTCTTGTCACCATTGGAGAATGTGCCGTCAGCAACCATGTCTACAGCAGTCTTCAATCGAGGATCAGACTCGTAGTACTTGCGGGAGTCGCCGTGATCGTAGCCTTCAGCATAGAGCTTCTCAACCTCGTCAACAGTCATACCAAAGAGGAAGAAGTTCTCAGCGCCAACGCGTTCACGAATCTCAACGTTTGCACCGTCGAGAGTACCAACAGTCAAAGCACCGTTCAAAGCGAACTTCATGTTACCAGTACCGGAAGCTTCCTTACCGGCCTGAGAAATCTGCTCATCCAAATCGGTTGCAGGAATCAAGTTCATAGCAAGTTCAATGTTGTAGTTCTCTGGGAAGAACACTGCGAGCTTGCCCTTGCATGCTGGATCGTTGTTCACAACGCGAGCAACATTGTTAATGAGCTGAATCGTAAGCTTTGCCATAGCATAGCCTGGAGCGGACTTAGCGCCGAAGAACACGGTGCGTGGAAGCATCTTGTCTACGTCGATTGTGCCATTCTTGATTCCAGCGTATGTGGAGATAACCTGGAGGATCTTCATGGACTGGCGCTTGTACTCGTGCAAACGCTTAACAATGGTGTTAAACATAGTATCTGGGTTGATTTCAAAGCCATACTTGTGCTTTGCAAAATCAACAAAGGCAAGCTTGTTCTGCTTCTTAACTTCAGCAAACTTCTTAACGAATGCTGGATCGTCAGCCAATGGCTTCAAACCTTCAAGAAGCTCCAAATCACCCTGCCATGCGTCGGTGCCCAAGCCCTCAGTAATAAGGGCAGACATGCGTGGGTTGCTCAAGCGCACGAAGCGACGAGGAGTTACGCCGTTAGTAACGTTCTTGAACTTATCTGGGTAAACGCTGGAGAAGTCCTTCAAAGTGACATCCTTCAACAACTCAGAGTGAAGCTCAGCAACACCGTTAACATAAGAACCACCGTAAGTAGCCAAGTAAGCCATGCGAACTACAGCACCTTCGCCATTTTCGTCAGCGTCGGTAGCGATACGCATGCGCTCAACCTGATCCTCAGCAACGCCTTTACCGCGAAGCTCATTGCGGAACTGCTCGCTGATACCCTGAATAATCTCAAGGTGGCGTGGCAAAAGTTCGCCAATAAGCTTTGCTGGCCAAACTTCCAAAGCTTCTGGAAGAAGCGTGTGGCAAGTGTAGTTGAAGGTCTTGGTGGTAATGCCCCAAGCGGTGTTCCAATCGTAGCCGTACTCGTCCATAAGAACGCGCATAAGCTCTGGAATACCGATAACTGGGTGAGTATCGTTCAACTGGAAGTTGATTTTGCTTGGGAAGGTGGTGAGATCCGGCTTATCCTGACCTGGATAGAATACGCGGATAGCATCATGAATAGAAGCAGCTACGAAGAAGTACTGCTGCTCAAGACGCAAAGCCTTGCCTTCTGGAGTGGAATCTTCTGGGTAAAGAATCTTAGAAATGTTTTCTGCTGCAACCTGTGGCTTAACAGCATCCAAGTACTCAGACTTGTTGAAGGTGAGCAAATCAAATTCGTCGTAAGACTTTGCAGTCCACAAGCGAAGAGTGTTTACGCGACCAGAGTTGTATCCTGGAACCATGTAATCAACTGGAACTGCGCGAACAGACCAAGCTGGTTTCCAAACGCGCTTACCGTTTTCTTCAACAACTTCGCCGCCGAAGTTAACGCGCTGATCTCGACCGTAATCGATGTGACCCCATGGCTCTTCGTTGCTAAGCCAGTAATCAGGGGTTTCTACCTGCTTACCATCTTCGTCGAAGCGCTGCTTAAAAATTCCGTAACGATACTGGATGCCGTAGCCAAATGCTGGCACGCCGATAGAGGCGAGCGAATCGATGAAGCAGGCTGCGAGACGACCCAAACCCGCCGTTACCTAAACCTGGCTCATACTCAGCATCGATAACAGCTTTTGGATCGAAACCAAGCTTAGTTACAGCCTTGTTGAACTGGTCAGTAAGACCAGCGTTAAGCAAAGCGTTCTCAAGCTGCTTGCCCATCAAGAACTCTGCGCTCAAATAGCCCACAGCCTTGGTGTTGCCGTTAATCATGTCATGCTGGGTCTGCATCCAAGAGTCCATCAAGTGGCGACGGACCGCGGTAGCAGCGGCAACATACACATCAGCCGTAGTGGCCTGTTCTGGCGTGACACCTTGAGTGTACTTCAGATGTTCTTGAAGTTCTTTGGCAAATGTCGCCGCAGTTGTCTTGGCTTTCGGCGCGACGTGTTTAGTCATATTTGACTCCTTGTGCCGTGAATAATATATTTACCTAAAATGTGCGAATAGCAACCCCTGATTATGTTGGTTGTAGCCGCGCCAAATTGCACTTAACAAGACGGTACGCGGCAATGCACACGTTTTCATTGTTGATGATATCACAACCCCAAACACTTATTAAGAATTATTCACAATATGACTTTTATTAAACTTTTATCTAGCTTTGATTTAGCTTTAATAAAACGCTACTAAAAATACAGATAATAGTCATGTAATTCATGAGATAATTCAAATATGACAGTTATAAGAGAAAAAGATATAAATCGCGCTAAAGAATCATTTAAATTATGGGAAAATAAGGCGAAGGCGTATGTGAAATCTCTGCAAGATAAGGAAAATTTCACATGTATTAACAGCAAAATTCTTGAAGTTAGTAGAGATGATGAAGCAATGGCTGTTAGGTATTCTCTTTATGTCTTGGAATCAATAGCGCCTGGATTTGCTGTAGAGGTAAGAGTAGCGCCCTGGGGAGCTGTAAAAATCCTAGAAGGTCCACAATCAGATCCACACAATCTAACGCCGCCTGATGTTATAGAACTTGATCCAGATGTTTGGTTGCGGCTTTCCTGTGGAATAACAAAATGGAATTACGAGCAGCAAATTGGCAACATAAGTGCAATTGGAGAGCGAGATAACCTAAGCAATCTGCTGCCCGAACTCACAAAATCTCTTGCATGAGAATAATTTAATTCAACAATTTAATTAAACAATTACTTGTTTATTATTTTTAAATTACTTCTTATGCATAAAATTCGGCATAGGCATAGGAATATGGTGGTGGACCGTGCCAGAATTGCCGGACGATTTATCTTTATTAGCTGCAGACGCAGCTGCTTCAGCAGCCCACTTAGCGTAATCGTCTAAATCGTCATCGTTGCAAGGAACAGAATCGCACGAGTCTTGCTCTTCATTAGCGTCTTTAGAATCGCTATCATCAGCAAAATCAGACGAATCTTCTTCCTTATCAAGATAATCTTTAGATTCATCATAATTATCAGATTCAAACGGATCGAAGGATCCCTGACCAGGCTCGTGAGTATTAAGCTCCTTAGCAAGCTCGTCATAATCCGTATCGGTCGTCAGGTATTTGAGCTTACGGGCAATTTTCTGTTGCTTTGCCTTCTGTCGTCCGCGGCCCATCTGACCCCCTCTAATTTACCGAAACAATCAATTCATCACACAAGAGCGTACCACTGTGCCGCAACCGAGTATATTGTCTGAGTGGACTTTTACGATAAAAGCCATATTTTTAGGCTTAAAAATCGCAAGAAAAATCGCGTGCGTAAGGAGTTAGAAATGTCAGAAGAAGCACAAGTTACGGCTGCTGGAAATGAAATAAGTGCAAGCTTTGTAGCAGCTCAAAAACGTTCAGACGCAACGCTTGAGAAGCTAAAAGCAAATCCTAGCTCCTTTACTATGCTTACAGGAGATAGACCGACAGGAAGACTTCATTTAGGACACTACTTCGGTTCGATTCGTGAGCGTGTCGCAATGCAAAATCTTGGCGTAAACACAAACGTGATTATTGCGGACTATCAGGTGATTACAGATAGAGACACTGTTGAACACGTAGAAGATAATGTACTAAATCTTGTTCTTGATTATATGGCTGCTGGAATTGATCCTAAGAAAACAATGATTTTTACACACTCCGCTGTTCCTGCAGAAAATCAGCTTATGCTGCCATTTTTGTCTTTAGTTACAGAAGCAGAATTGCATAGAAATCCTACTGTTAAAGCAGAAATGGAGGCTTCGGGTCATGCTTTAACAGGACTTTTGCTTACGTACCCAGTGCATCAAGCTTGCGATATTTTGTTCTGCAAAGCAAATGTTGTGCCAATTGGAAAAGATAATTTGCCACACATTGAGATTACGCGCACGATTGCTCGCAGATTTAACGAGCGTTATGCAAAGAAGAATCCTGTTTTCCCAGAGCCAGCTGCGATTCTTTCGGATACGCCAGAAATCCCAGGATTAGACGGACGCAAAATGAGTAAGTCTTACGGAAACTCGATTATGCTAGGCGCAACCGCAGAAGACACAGCGAAGCTGATTAAGAAAAGCCCAACTGATTCTGAGCGCACAATTACATTCGACCCAGTGGCTCGCCCACAGGTTTCTGCTCTTTTGACTACTGCTGGATTGGTTACTGGCAGAGATCCAAAAGATATTGCGCAAGAAATTGGTGACGCAGGTGCAGGAGCACTAAAAGCGTATGTTATTGAATCTGTAAACAACTTCCTTGCTCCACACCGCGAGCGTCGTGCGGAATTGGCAAAAGATATGGACGCTGTGAGAGATATTTTGCACGATGGAAATGCAAGAGCTGCTGCGATTGCGCAAGAAACACTTGATCAAGTGCGAGAAGCAATGAACATGAAGTATTGATTAACAATGTTGATTAGCAATAATTAAATCTGATTAATTCTTGCTTGATTGCATACAAATAAAACGCCCAGTAGTCGCTGGGCGTTTTTGTTTAGGTTTATACTATTCGTTTTATCTTTTTATTTTCGATATAACTAAATGTCGTATCGCCAGCTTTTATCTGTTATAACTCGCGCAACAGCAAGTCCTAATGGCAAGCAAATAATCACCATAAAAGCGCGGAAAGTCCAATCTAAAGCAGGAAGAGTATTAAACTGTCCAAGATAAAACATTGCACGATACATATAAAGTCCAGGAACCATAATCACAATAGATGGAACAGTAAGACCAATACGCGGATAGCCCAAATATTGAGGCGCCCAACCTCTATGAACTACAGATCGCCAAGCGGAAGCCAAAAGACCAGCAAGCAAAGCGCCAGTAAATGCTGCGATTTCTGCAGCAATACCAAAATCAGCCATAGTTAAGCGCAAAGTATCGGTAATCGCGCCGATTATTCCAGCAACGAAACACATTCTTTGAGGAGAATTAAACAGAACGGAGAATCCCCACACGCCTGCAAACGCTGTAATCATTCTAAGAACAGCATTAAGCCAAGGATTTAAGCCCAGTGGAGTAAAGCCTTGGGGATTAAGTTGAACAAGGCTTGCAACCATCCAGCCAGCAAGAGTACCCATTAGAATAATCGCCATTGTGTAGCAAAGTCGCTGAATGCCAGAAGGAAAATCAATCTTAGCAATATCTAAGCCGCCTGTAATAAGAGGAAAACCTGGAATTACAAACAAAACAGAGCCAATATAAGCTGTATTATGATGCAAAGCAGCAGGATCAAAACATCCAACAAGTCGAAGAGAAGCAATGCAACTCAAAGCGCCAACAGCAACAGCAATAAACGTTACAACAAATTGGTTTAGATGATGCATAAACATGCGTCTTCTAACATAATGACCAATGCCAGCTCCAATAAAAGCACCAAGCATATCGTAAGCGCCGCCGCCGAGCAAAAATGCGAAGGACGCGCACGCCACAGCAGACGCAAGACCTGCAAACCAAGGCTTATAAAGAGGCTTACGATTTTTAATTAAATCGAGACGGTCGTGAACTTGACGAACAGTAAGCGGCGCGGAAAAGTCGCCAGCATTATTTGGATTATTGGAATTATGCGGATTGTTTTTAAGATCTAAATTCAAATTATTTTGAGAATTTTGAACATTTTTGACATTTTGAACGTGAGAAAAATGCTCAGCATACGTTCTTTCTGGTTGAAGCGCAAAAATCCCGCGAGGTTTTTCTTTGCGAATCGCCTCTTGAATTGCCATTTTTTCTTCGACTTTTGCAGCGTGCTCCTCCGACTGCTTAGCTGTTTGAACAATCGCATTCTCATTGCTGCTAGCTTGAAGAGTGTCCACCAACTCCTTAGAAACAGCTGCCTTTGAATGATATAAGGAATCATTTCCAAGTTTAACGTTAAACCAATCTGCAAAATGTTCGAGAAGCCAAATTCTCTCCGTATTTACGCCAGTAGTAGGCAGATCAACAACTTCGGTAATGCGCTCATGCTTATCTGTGCAAGTAGCCTCAATATCGGTTAAATTAACGTCTGCACGAACATTTACACCCATAGGTTCGCCAACGCGGTGCATAAGCTCGCGAACGCGGTAGCTTCCAGTTCCTGCGCCTAAACCTAAAGCGCCAACTCGAATAATAATGCTGGATTTTGCTGCAATCCCAGCTTCCGTAACTGGTTTATCCCAATCGCGCTCAACATCTTCCATATCTAGCGGAATCGCGTGCGTTTGAAAGCGCCCAGAAGGCTTTCCTACTATATGACCAGTCGAAAGTATTTGTGGAGTATTGCCTATATTACTGTTTGAATTACTATCAGCGTTATTCTCTTCTATGCTCACAATTTTTAGTATACGCAGCGCGTAGCCTATAAGAAATTTATAGAAAAAATCAGTCCTAAGGTCGGTTCACAATTATTTTGGAATCTCGCTGGGAACAAAGGCTGTGGGCTTGCAACTTTTGACCTAAATAACCGCGGAGGAGCCGCGGAAGTCAAATGACCAAGCAACCTTATGACTAGCACAAGGAGGTCTGATGACAACTCAAAATCAACAGGTTACTCCAGCAGACGCAACAATAGTTACGTCTGGACTAGGAAGAAAAGGACCTGAAGAGCGCGAACTGCCAGCATCGCTTAAGCAAGACATGGATTTATGCTTACATATTCTGCGCGATGTATTAGGCGAATTTGATGAAAAACTATTAACCGTATTCGACGAAGTGCGATTAAACGCAGTAAACGCAAGCACAGCACACTTCGCACAAATGGTTGATGCACAAGGAACAGAAGACGACGGGCTAAACAAAGCTGTAGAAAAAATCAACGGCATGGATTTGCCAGATATGCAGCTTCTTGCGCGTGCGTTTGCTACATACTTCCACTTAGCAAACCTGTGCGAAGAAAACTACAGGGTCTCCGTGCTGCACCAACGCGAATGCGAAGTAGAAGAATCTAATCCCGTAGACCCAGTTAACGAGCTAACATGCGCATACCACAAGTTGCTCACGGAAATGAGCCCTGCGCAAGCTAAGGAACTGCTAAATAAACTTGAATTCCATCCAGTTTTCACAGCGCATCCAACCGAAGCGAGACGAAAAGCTGTAGCTGGTAAAATCCGCAGAATATCAAAGCTTCTAAGCAAACACAATAGGCTAGGAGGATCAGACAAGCGCGAAAACTACAGGCGTCTATACAACGAGATAGACGCATTGCTCCGCACCTCGCCTATTGCTCTTAAAAAACCAACACCAGTTGAAGAAGCAGACACAATACTCGATATATTCGACGCAACATTATTCAACACAATTCCGTTGGTTTATCGCAGATTTGACGATTGGCTTTTGGGCAAAAAAGCTGGATTAGTGCCACCGCGCTGCCCAGCATTCTTCCACCCAGGAAGCTGGATTGGATCCGATAGAGACGGAAATCCAAACGTTACAGCAAAGGTAAGTAGGCAGGTTGCGAGCAAGTTTAGCAACCACGTTTTGAAAGCGCTGGAAGAACGCACGCGCGAAGTTGGCAAATGCCTGACTATGGAAACACGCACAACGCCTCCAAGCGTTGAGCTGCTGGAACTTTGGAACCGCCAGAGGGAAATGAGCGAGCAGCTCACTGAAAACGCGTCCGACGTATCTAACAGCGAGCCGCATAGAGCCGTTATGCTTGTGATGGCAGACCGACTACACCACACGATTAGCCGCAATACAGACTTGATGTATCATTCTTGCGAAGAGTTCATTGAAGATTTGCGGATAGTGCAACGTTCGCTTGCTGAGGCTGGAGATGCTCGAGCAGCATATGGACCATTGCAGGATTTAATCTGGCAGGCGCAAACCTTTGGATTCCACATGGTGGAGATGGAATTCCGTCAGCATTCGCTCGTTCATTCGCGCGCATTGGAAGATATTCGTGAGCATGGTTTGCACGGGGAGCGTGGACCGCTTCAGCCAATGACTCGCGAAGTTCTAGACACATTCCGCGCGCTTGGAGCAATTCAAAAGCGAAATGGAATGCGAGCGGCTCGCCGTTACATTATTTCGTTTGCAAAGTCTGCTCAGCATGTTCGCGATGTATTTGAGCTTAATCGCCTTGCGTTTGCGCATCCACAGGATGCTCCAACAATTGACGTAATACCACTTTTTGAGCAGCTAGAAGATTTGCAGAATTCGGTTAATGTTCTTGAGGAAATCATTAAGATTCCAGAAGTTCAGGCTAGACTGAAGGCTACTGGTCGCAAGATGGAAGTTATGCTCGGCTACTCCGATTCTTCCAAAGACGCAGGTCCTACTTCTGCAACACTTGCATTACATTCTGCTCAAGAACGTATTGCACAGTGGGCTAAAGATCATGACATTGATTTGACACTATTCCACGGCAGAGGAGGAGCTGTTGGACGAGGCGGTGGTCCTGCAAACCGTGCTGTTCTTGCTCAACCAGTTGGTTCAGTAAATTGCCGATTTAAGCTTACTGAACAAGGTGAGGTTATTTTTGCTCGCTACGGAAACCCAATTCTTGCCATTCGTCACTTGGAATCAGTAGCTGCAGCAACTTTGCTTCAATCTGCTCCAAGCGTTGAGAAAACCAACACGGAAATGACTCATAAGTATGCGGATATGGCTCAAAAGCTTGATGTTGCAGCGCATAATCGTTTTATTGATTTGCTTCAAACAGATGACTTTACGCCTTGGTTCTCAACCGTTACTCCGCTTAGTGAGATTGGTTTGCTCCCAATCGGATCTCGCCCTGCAAAGCGCGGTCTTGGTGCAAAGTCTTTGGACGATTTGCGCACAATCCCGTGGGTTTTCTCTTGGGCGCAAGCTCGAATCAACTTGGCAGCGTGGTACGGCTTGGGTACAGCTTGCGAAAAGTTTGGCGATTTGGAAACTCTGCGCAGAGCTTACGAAGAATGGCCGCTGTTTAGTACTTTTATTGACAATATTGAGATGTCTTTGGCTAAAACAGACGAGCGAATTGCTCGCATGTATCTAAGCCTTGGAGATCGCGAAGATTTAAGCGATAAAGTGCTTTCGGAAATGCAGCTTACGCGCAAGTGGGTTTTGCAAATTGTTGGTGACAAGTGGCCGCTGCAACATCGTCATGTGCTTGGTCAAGCGATTCGCGTGCGCTCGCCTTACGTGGACGCGCTTTCTGTAATTCAGTCACTTGCTTTGCATAAGCTTCGCAACAAGGTGGATAAGGAAGAATTGAGCGAAAGCCAGCAAGCAGAGTTCATCTACCTGATTCTCTGCACTGTTTCCGGTGTTGCTGCAGGCTTGCAAAACACTGGATGATTTTAATAAATTACTGAATCAAGAAGGCTCTCGTATTTGCGAATTGCAATACGGGAGCTTTTTTGATAATAGGCTTATATTCTTAAACAAAATTCTTATTTACTACGAAAGATACAATATATTCTAAGTCAAAAATTTTAAACTTTAAGCAACTGAAAATATTGCCAATGCCAGTGTAGGAGATAATAATGCAAGAAGAAGTCAGCGAAGATTTTGCTAATGAAGATTCAGTTTTAGCTACATCGGTATTAAGCGCAATGCTTGCAGGGAATCGCAAATTTGCAGACGGCAATTCAGCGCATGCAGGCGTAAATTCAGAATCGCGCATGAAACTTATTGACGGTCAGCATCCTGGAGCTGTTGTGCTTTCGTGCGCAGATTCGCGAGTTGCTCCAGAATTTATATTCGACGCCGGTTTGGGCGATATTTTTTCTGTTCGCACAGCTGGAGAAGTGTTGGATGATGCCGTAATAGCTTCGCTAGAATACGCTGTAAGTGATTTGGGAGTAAAAGTGTTGGTTGTGCTTGGGCATGAGCATTGCGGCGCCGTAAAGGCTGTTTTGCCGAACGTGCAAAAGCTGGTTTCTGAATACGGCGAAGATAAAACAAGCGAAATAATTGAGTCGAGCGAGTTAATATTGCTGCGTTCTTTAGGGCCTGCTGTGCTAGCAGGTGTTGAGGAAAATTTAGATACAGATGATATTGAACGTATTCACGTGTCTAATATTTTGGCTGAAATTTGTGAAAAATCACAAATAATTCGCGAAGCTGTTTTCAAAGACGCTTTGATGCTTGTTGGAGCAAGGTATCGAATGAGTGACGGCTTGGTGGAAGTGTTGTCATGCTAAAAACAGAAACCGAAGCAAAAACAACGAGCCAAGTAGAAAAAGCAAGTAAAGCAGAACAAGCAAATTCTGCAAACTATCTATATTTGATTATAGGGATTCCTTTTATTTCTTTGATTATTGCAATGTTTCCAGCGTTGCAAGCGCGCAACCCTTGGATGCCTGTAAACACTATTATTATGGGTGTTGCTGGGCTGCTTTTACAAGCTGTTCCTTTTACGCTAATTGGCGTGCTTGTTTCTGCTGCTGTAGAAACGTGGATTACGGCAGATTTTATTGAAAAACACGCTCCAAAGTCTATTGCAAACGGCTTTTTGGCTGCAATTCTTGCTGGAGTCTGTGTGCCAGTATGTGATTGTGTTGTTGTTCCAACGTTTTCTCGTCTTGTTGCGCGAAAGCTGCCATTGCCTTGTGCTGTGACATTTCTATGCGCTGTGCCAGTGGTAAATCCTGTTTCTATTTGGGCTACTTGGTACGCATTTGCGGACGTTCCAGCAGTTGCTGTGACTCGAGTGGCTTTGGGTGTTGGTGTGGCTCTTTTAGTGGGAATTAGTTTTGTGATTTTTCCTGTAAAATCACAAGTTTTAAGGGAAAAATTTTTCATAAAATCATGTGGATCAACATGTGATTCATGTGATTTTGACAATAATGATGGGCCTTTAATAAGTTTTAAAGATCATTTAAAAATTTATGCTCATCACGTCTATGCGGATTTTATGCGATTAATGCCAATAATATTGTTTGGAACAACTGTAGCTTCGATTATTCGCGTTTGGCTTGGCGCAGATCCTGCATCAAAAATAAACACAACAACAGTTTTTGTGGCGATTCCAGCAATGATGCTAATAGCATACGCAAGCTCCTTATGTTCAAGCTCCGACGCAGTAATTGCGCGCTCTTTGGCTGCTTCTCTTCCAATGAGTTCAGTAATTGTTTTTCTGCTTTTTGGGCCAATGCTAGACATAAAAAACACTCTTATGCTTATTGAAGATTTTAAAGGGAAATTTGTGATACGTCTAACAGCAACTATTGTTGTTATTTGCTTACTCGCAGCGCTTCTTGTTCACCTTGCATGGGGTGTGATGCTATGAGTAGTGTAAATGTTGTATGCAATGTTGATTGTAATAATGCAGATTGCAAGCAAACTAAGCATAAAATTACTTTTGCTCAGATTGCGCAATCGTTGTGTTTGATTTGCTTTTCAGCCACACTAATGTGGAGCGCATTAAGCGGATGCTACACAATCCTTACCACTCCGCGCGCATTCGTATACCTTATTTTTGCTGCGATTTTGCTTTTTGTTTTGGGAATTTGCTCGCTTTTTGGTATTATTCCAGTTTTTGCAAAAGATTCTAAACGCATTCTTGTTTCCCTAATAATTCCAATGCTCGTGATTTTAATTCCACTTCAAATGTCAAAATCAGCATTAGATCAAGGTTTTACAAAGTCTGCAGGTTTTGACGAGTACGCCTCTGGGCGCGCAATAGCAATCGCGTCTAATCGTAAAAATAATAAAAAAACTTTAAGAGGACTAGACGTAGCTAATAAAAAAATTATTATTTCAGACGATGATTTTGGAAATTGGTATGACGAAATTGACCATAATTTAGAGAAATACCAGGGATATGAAATTGTGGTAAAAGGTTTTATAAGTCGAGAAAACACGCTTTCTAAAAATCAGGTTCGCATATCTAGACAATTTATGTCTTGCTGCATTCTAGATATGTCTCCGTTTGGGTTTGTTGCAGATTTTTCTAAAAACTTACGATTTAAAAATCACCAATGGGTGATTGTAAAAGCTAATATCTCACTTGGGAATATTGGTGTTAGTGGATATTCACACAAAGGTGTGGTTCTTAAAGTTGAATCCATTAAAGAGATAAGTAAAGCTCCATCCGGTTATTTTTATAGAACCTGATTGTGTATATTATTCCGATATTAAGCACAAAGCTTTTTATATATGTTAAATTCAACTAAGATAGCAAGTATGTCGTTGGGTTTTAACATTGCACTCATTGTTGTGTTCCTTTTGTTTGGTTCCATATTTGCAGCAACCGAACTTGCGCTTGTTAATTTGCGATCGTCGCAATTAGACCGCATGGAAACGCAGGATGCTCGTGGGAAAAGAGTTGCAAAAATAGCTCGAGATCCAAACACTTTTCTTTCCACTCTTCAAATCGGAGTTACGCTTTCGGGATTTCTTTCGGCGTCTTTTGGCGAATCTGCAATCGCGCCTCATATTGTGCCAATTGTAAAGTCTTGGGGAGTTCCAGATCATGTTGCTGGACCATTAACGACTATTGTTTTAACGCTTATAATATCGTATTTTTCAATAGTAATTTCTGAACTTGTGCCAAAGAGAATAGCAATGCAGCGCTCTGAGCAAATCGCTCGAGCAGTTGTTCCAGCAGTAGATATATTCTCCAAAATATGCAAGCCTTTAATATGGTTGATTGCTAAGAACACCAACGGTTTTGTGAGACTTCTTGGATTCGATCCAAACGAAAAGGAAAGTGAAGTTTCCGACGAAGAGCTACGTGTTTTAGTTAACTCGAATAAAAAGCTTAGCCAAGATGAGCGAACAATTTTAGACGATGTTTTTGATGCTTCTGAAACGATTGTTGCCGAAGTTATGCGTCCTCGTGCAGACGTTGAGTTTTTGGACGGATCTTTAAGTCTTGAAGAAGCTGCTGCAAAAATTAGAGAATTGCCATATTCTAGATATCCTGTAACAGGCAAAGATTTTGACGATGTTATTGGATTTGTGCATGTACGCGATTTGTTAGATGTTAGAGATCCTAATGCTAAAACAGTTGCAGATGTAACTCGAGAAGGAATAAGTCTTCCTGGAACGTCTAAATTGCTTCCAAGCTTGGAGCTGCTTAGAAAACGCGGAATACATCTTGCTGTTGTTATTGACGAGTATGGCGGAACGGATGGCATCGTGACTCTTGAAGACATGACCGAGGAATTGGTTGGAGATATTAGAGATGAATACGATTTGCCAGACGAGTCAGATTTGAAGCGTGATAGTAAAGCTACTGTGTTTGTAAACGGAGTGGCTACTGTTGACGGTGGAATGACTATAGAAGATTTCGCAGATGTGACTGGAATTGAGCTAGAGGATGGACCTTATGAAACTGTTGCAGGCTATTTCCTTGCTCACACTGGCTCAATGGGCAAGGTTGGAGCTATTTTGCACGATGCGGATGGCTACGATATGACAGTTACGGAGGTTGATGGGCGTAGAATAGCTACGATTGAAGTCAGAAAAACCGAAGTAAATTAAAGATTTGAATAAAATTAAACAAAAATAAACAAAAAATGGAGGATACTAATATGGCTTTAACTCATATTGTGCCAGGTCTTGACGAATCGGCTAGTGAGAAAGCAATCGATATTTTGCAGAATCGCTTAAGCCATGAGCAGGAAGCTGCTTTAGTCTTAAAGCATGCACATTGGAATGTTACGGGTCCAGACTTTATTGCAGTTCATGAAATGCTTGATCCTCAGGTTGCAGAAGTTTTAGCTCAAGCCGATGAAACAGCTGAGCGAATTGCAACGCTTGGTGGATCCCCACTTGGTCGCGCAGACGATGTTGTAGCTTCGCGCACTTGGAAGCGTTTTGCTCTTAGTGGTAGAAAGTCCACCAAAGAGTATTTGCAAGCATTAATTGAGTATTACAACGATATGATTGCAGATGATCGTAAGGCAATTTCTCAGCTTGATGATCTTGATATTGTTAGCTCTAATATTATTCAAGATCATGTTCAGCAGCTTGAAAAGTTCCAGTGGTTTATGCGCAGTCATTTAGAATAATTTTGTAGAATAATTTTGCGACACGCTTAGATTTGCTATTTGACATTTTCTGTTTCATGTGCTAATCTAACTACTTGTATGTTTTCGACATACAAGTTGGGCCCGTAGCTCAGGTGGTTAGAGCGCATCCCTGATAAGGATGAGGTCGGAGGTTCAAGTCCTCCCGGGCCCACGAAATTGAGCATTTTGTTCTTTTTCTCCAATGGGGCTATGGCGCAGCTGGTAGCGCATCTGCTTTGCAAGCAGAGGGTCAGGAGTTCGAGTCTCCTTAGCTCCACAAATAGGGTTTCTAGCCGATCGCTAGAAGCCTTTTTTCATATATTCGTATTATCGTCTTCTTTCGCGTGTTTCTTGTTCTTGCGCGCATTTTGTTATATGAGAATGTTTCTCATCAAGGTGTTTTGCTAAACTGAATACCAATAAATGAATATAGATATCTTTACGCCGTGTATTGCGCATGCTTAAGTGGATGCTCAATGGGTTAACAAGGCGTGAAATCGTGTGTTAGCAGCGTCTTAAGCGGTTAGCCTGATCAGCGTAAGGAAAGTGTATGCGTAAACTTTTATCGTATTGCCGTCGTGCTCCTCAATTAGTAATAGTTTTAGTTTTGTTCCCGTTTATTGCGGCGTTTTATTCTAGAAATCTGACTTTTATACTCGATTTTTGCAAAGCTATAAGCAAGACGTTTACTTTCTTACTTTCGTTAATAAACGTTGATTTTAATGTGCAAATAAGCCTTACAATCGGGCAAAGTATAATAACATGTTTAGTTTTATACACATGTGTTAAGTCGCTTTTAAGTATGATTGATGATTTAATGCATGGCACACTTGGAATTGACTTGCTTGCGTTTGTTGCATTGCTTGCAACGCTTTGTATAGGCGAATTTTGGGCAAGTTATTTGATTGTTGTAATGGTGTTTACAGGCGAAGCAATCGAAGACTTTGCGCAAGATGCAGCGCAAAAAAAGTCTATCTCTTTTAGTAAACGCATCTCCGCAAACCGCGCATTTAATGACACTTCCTGGAATAGTGTGTGGTGAATCTTGTGAGCAATGTGCTCTGCTTGATCATAGTCATTTTAGAAAAGTAAGCAATGAATCTTCGATAGGGGCGTTGCAAGAACCTAAAGATTTTACTAGTTGTGAATCGTGTAAAAAATGTAACAATAACTCTAAAGAATGCCCAATATTGCAAGATGTAAAGTCTTCTAGCCAATTACAAAGATACAAAACAGTTCCAGTTGAAGATCTAAAAATCGGCAATGTAATAGTTGTTCTTCCAGGAGAAACAGTTCCTGTAGACGTTGAGCTTTTAAGCGGTTCTGCTGTTCTAGACACAAGCGCAATAAATGGCGAGTCGCTTCCGCGCGAAGTGTTTGCTGGCGCGCAAGTGTTGTCTGGATGCGTAAATGGCGGCGTTGTGTTAATTATGCGCGTAACTAAGTTATCGCAAAATTCACAATACCAAAAAATCATGAAGTTGGTGGAATCTGCAAGATCTTCTAAAGCTGCAGTAGTACGATTCGCGGATATGCTTTCTGTGCCTTTTACTGTGCTTTCATTTGTGATTGCAGGCGTCGCTTGGGCTGCATCTGGTCAGGCTTTAAGATTTGCGCAAGTTTTGGTGCTAGCTACTCCTTGCCCGCTATTAATCGCTGTTCCAGTGGCGTTTATGGCAGGAACAGGAAGACTTGCAAAACTTGGTATTGTGGTAAAAAGCCAAGATGTTTTAGAGCAGCTAAGCAGAGTAACAGATGTGTTCTTTGACAAAACGGGAACGCTTACTGTTAAACAGCCTCAAGTTGTTAGAGTGGATTTAGCGAATCATCAAGATAGCGAAAATCAGGAAAATCAAGAAAATAGTGGGTTGCAAAATAGGATACTAATGTTTGCTGGTGTCCTGGAAACATACTCACAGCACATTCTTGCAGGAGGAATTGCAAAAGCTGGATCGGATCTTTGGCAAAACACGCATCCATCTGCAGTTCCGCAACTTCCGAGTGTGCGTGAATACCCAGTTATAAGCGGTGTTAAAGAAACTGCTGGTCAAGGTATATGTGCAAGTGTGGATGGTGTAAACGTTAGAGTAGGTCGCAAAAAATACGTTTTGCAGGCGTCAGCTGGCAATTCCGAGGATGAGTCGCAAGCAACCGAAGATAAAGCCAAACGTGCAAATGTAGAAAATATATCAAAAATAGAAAGCAATTTTGAAGAGCTTTCTGCCGACGAAATGGCAACATACGTTTCTTTTGATGGCAAACTTGTTGGGCGAATTGTTCTAAAAGACGTGCCTCGAGAAAATGCAAAATCTACGATTCAAAAACTAAAGGAGCTTGGTGTTCGTTCAATAAGCATGCTTACTGGAGATGGTCTGCAAGCGGCTCAAACAATAGCAAAAAGCGTTGGAATCGAGCATGTTAAAGCGAATTTGCTTCCAGAAGACAAGCTTGAGTGCGTAAAACAGCACTATAAGAATACGGATAGTGTTAATGCAGATAATAAGTATTCGGAAGGTAGCACAAGCTTACTGAGCACGGATGCTTTCGACTTTTCTGTCGGAAAAACACAAAAATGTAGCATAACGATGATGGTTGGAGATGGCGTAAACGATGCTCCTGTTTTGGCTGCAGCAAACATTGGTGTGGCTTTGACTGATGGCACCGATACAGCGGCTTCGGAGTGCGCGCAAGTTGTGATTATGAACAACAACATTTATGCTGTAGCAAACGCTGTAAGTGTTGCAAAACACACGAAGCGTGTTATGGTTCAAGCTGTTATGTTGGGAATTGGATTAGCTGTTATAAGCATGATTGCGGCGGCTTTTGGGCTGATTCCTGCGGTTCTTGGAGCTATGATGCAAGAGATGATTGATGTTGTGTCAATTTTATGGGCGCTTACAGCGTTGAAAGGAAAGCGCGCGTAAGAGTAAATGTGCATATGTGCATAAGTCACAAGTTACAAGCACGCATAAGCAAAATGTATATAAGTGACAATATTCACTTTGGTCTTTTCTTGAATGAGTCAAGGCGCTAGTCTAAGTAGTGGAGCATTTAAGGAAGCGACTTATAAAACAGTTTACAAAAGAGTTCAAAAATGCTTAAGAATGCTTGAAATACTCAATATGGGGAAATTTTATGGAAACGAATTATAATGCGGATGCGAGCGAATTGCGAATCGCAGTTATTGGCGCGGGGCCTGCTGGAATATACTCGTCAGATATTTTTCTTCGTCAGCTTAAAAAATTGGGTGACGAAATGGGATTAGGTACGAGCGCTAGAATCGATTTATTTGAAAAACTACCAGTTCCATTCGGGCTGGTTCGATATGGAGTTGCGCCAGACCATCCGAGCATAAAATTCATTGCAGATGCTTTGGCTAAAACGCTTGATAATCCAAATATTCACTTGTATGCGAATGTTGAATTTGGCAAAGATATTACATTAGACGATTTGTTGCCTCGCTACGATGCAATTCTGTTTGCTACGGGCGCTGTAGAAGATAAGCCGCTTAATATTCCAGGCTCCTCATTGTGCGGCGTGTATGGTGCTGCAAAATTTGTGGAATGGTACGACGGGTATCCTACCAGTGAGCGCACGTGGCCGCTTGATGCAAGCGAAGTGGCGGTTATTGGTGGCGGAAACGTTGCTATGGATGTTGCGCGCGAGCTTTTGCGAGATGCAGATTATCTTAGAGAACACACGGATATTTCCGACGACGTTTACAATGGTTTGCTTAAAAACCAGGCTAAAACATTGCACTTGTTTATTCGACGAGGCGTTGCTCAAGCTAAATTCTCTGTGCAAGAATTGCGCGAGATGGAAAAGCTTTCTGGCGTGCAAATAGTTGTAAATGAAAACGATTTTGACTTGGATGACGAAACGATTGATGTTGCTGGAAAAGACAAATTGACTCGCCAAATGGTAGAGGAGCTTTTTGCTATACGCGATTTGAGCGAAGATATGGAAGATGGTGGAAACGTTGACTTTGAAGGCAATCCTGCAAATAAGCGTTACATTATTCACTTTAACGCAAATCCAGTTGAGATTCTGGGAGAAGCTGGGCGAGTGCGTGCGATTCGTGTAGAGCGTACAGTTACAAGCGCGGACGGAAAAATGACTCGTACTAGAGAGTTTGAAGAATACCCTGTTCAAGCGGTTTACCATGCGATTGGATATAAGCCTGCTAAGGTTTCTGGCGTTGCTTACGATGAGAACAAAACTCTTCTTGCGAATAAAGATGGTCGCATATTAACTGATCCAGATGGTGATGTTGTGCGTCCACGCTTGTATGCAACTGGCTGGGCGAAGCGAGGACCTGTTGGATTAATTGGTTCTACAAAGTCAGACGCTTTGCAAATCGTTGAAAATATGTTGGAAGACTTAGCAAAAAGCTCGCTCGACGAATGTGAATCCGCACTTCCTGGCAGATTGGCAATAGATAGAGAGCCTAAATCTATCGAAGAGCTTCTCGCTTCCAGAGGTGTGGATGTAATTGATTTTGATGGTTGGAAAAGAGTTGATGCCTTCGAAGTCGAATCTGGTGTGGCAGAAAATCGCGCTCGCAAAAAAAGTTGTATCTAAGCAAATGCTTATAGATATAGCAAATCATCAACAATAGTTCGTTAATTTTTAGTGGTCGCTTACGTTATGCACATTTGCAAAACGTAAGCGACCACTTGTTAACAGATTATAAATCTTAAATACACTAATTAGCATTAATCTTAAACATATTAATTATAAATATACAGTTTTCATTCAGCAAAATTACAGTTCCGATTATTAGAATCGTAAACATGTTCAGCAATATAGGAATGCGATGCCGCAATTATCTGAAAACAGCAGCACTGTTCTCAGTAATCTGGTTGATTCTTGCCTTAATTTGGGCTGCCTGTGGATTGCGCTTGCCTATGCTGATTTGGTTTGTAGTTTTAGGAATAATTCTCAGTGTGTGCGCGTATTGGCTTTCTGGCAAGCTCGCAATTCGCATGGTGAATGCTATAGAAGTCAGTGAAGATGAAGAGCCAGTCTTGTATGGTATTGTTCGCGAGATTTCTGCGAGAATCGAAAGACCGATGCCGCATCTTTACGTTGCTCCAATGGATAGTCCTAATGTTTTTGCAATTGGTCGCAGTGAAAGACATGCTGTTATTTGTTGTACGCGTGGACTCTTAAACATTCTGAATGAGCGTGAGTTGCGTGGAGTTGTAAGTCATGAGCTGATTCATATTTATAATCATGATATTTTGAATTCCACTATTGCTTCAGCTATTGCGACAATTATGACTTATGTTGGCTATGTTCTTACGTATTCCAAAAAGAAGCATACTGCTGATAGTGAGTTTGCTGTTAGATCAGAATCTTCTAAAAGCCGTTGCCCAGTGTTAAAGATTGTTGGTCAAGTTTTAAATGTGATTTTTGTGCCAGTTGGAGCATTGATGATTAAGCTGGTGGTTTCTAGAAGCCGCGAATTTGACGCAGATAAAAGCGCTGGAATGCTTACGGGAGATCCTGCAGCTTTGGCTTCTGCTCTAAATAAAATTTCTTACGGTGCAAAAATACATGAGATGAGTAGAGCCGATGGATTGCAGGCAATGTCTTCGCTGATGATTGTAAATCCATTTGAAGATGATAAATCAAAATTATTGAAGATGTTTTCTCATCAGTCAGCTGTTAAAGAGCGAGTTAACTTCTTGAGACTAATGGCTAAGTCGCAAGAGGATAATGCTGAGTATTCTGGGTATGCGGAAATGTCTTATGAAAATGAAGCTGCTGCAAGACCAGATGAATTTGATAAGTCTGAATCTGTATTCAACATCCGATATGGGAGAAGATTCCCTAATGGAGTTGTAGCCGTAAGCGGAGCATGATATCCTTATATGGTTTGTTGTCTAGATTGATTAATCGAGTCATTTGAAGGTATTAATCGCCAGCAGCCGAACATGCGGACATAGTTCATCGGTAGAATGGAAGCTTCCCAAGCTTCAGAGGCGGGTTCGATTCCCGTTGTCCGCTCCATGTGGGGAGATCTGATATATCAACGTTCTTCGCCTGTTATTGCACCTTAAAAATAGTCTAAATGTGAAAATAATGTGCGAAATTCTGTAATTTTTTTTTTTAATATTGACACGAAAATCTTAGTTAAATTAAAATTATATTGAATTCGCTATGGTAGAGGATTTAATTGGTCAGGAGGGTTTTATGTTAGATATGTTGTTTGCATTTGTTGCTGTTGCATCAATGTTAATAGGTTTGGTTTTGTCTGTAATGCTTTGGGTTAAAAGCAGCAAGTCAGTTAAAGAATTGTATAAAAACGCATATGCGTATGCAATTATTGATGTTGTATTAGGCGTATTGTCGTATATATCTTATGCTGCGACTATCAATTCTGTAGACATTGATGTGCGTGAGTTCTACACAAATTATTTCACGGCGCCATTGATTGTTCTTGCTGTTCTTGTTGTAAGTATTGCTGCTATAGCTATTTTTAAGAGTAAAAAAATAGCTATGTAAAATAACTAGATTAAACAGTTTATCAAATAATAATAGCCTCCTGAGTTTAATTAAAATTCAGAAGGCTATGTTTGTTATATGTTGTGTTTGGTTTGATTGTGATTTGTTGATTTCAGTCTGAAGTCTGTGTGTGATATTTAGACAAAAGATGCATAAATCGTATTTTTTGTACATTGGATGTATAAAAAATTGTACATTGAATGTACAAAAAATACGTTTTTTGTGTATACAAGTTCTTATAAGCACGCTGTGGGAATGTGATGCGTTTGAGTGAATATTGCATAAGTTTTATATTGAAGAAAGTTTTAGTCTGGTCTTATCTGGATGCTGGAATACTAGACAATAGTTCAGCTCGCCTGAGTCTTCTCGGTGTGGGATGATTTTCCTTCTCCACTAGGATGTTCTTGTGCCAGATAAAATCTTTGTGAAATAACCCAGAATAGTTGGATTAATCAATATAAAAAGCGCTGACTTATTTATGCGTTAATACACATTTTGTAAGTCAGCGCTTAGTTTATTGTTAGTAAATTACACGCACCAGTTGCCTATTGCTAATTACAAATCACTAATTAACAATTAGCAATAAATTAGAACGTGCGAATATTGTAGAAATTATTAAGCTCTTCCATCCAACGCCCAGTACCAGATATATCTCCTCTAGTTCCTACGGTAAACCCTGGGAAATTGTTCATTCGTGGTTCAAAGTAGCTTCGAGAGCCATGCCCTTCTGTAGAATTGCCAACACTTATAGCTCCTGCAAAATTGCCGACAGAACGAATAACTCTGTCGTTGTCTACTTTGTAATGAACAGCATAACCTTCGCGAGTCAGACGATTCCCTGCGTTTGCTGCAGTGCGAAGCCAACGGTTGAAGATATTTCCCCAAATTTGAGGAGCATTGAAAGTGTAGATTTTCTTAAGCCAAGAATATCCTTTACCGTCTGCACGAATCAAAGCTCGTTGAGCCAAATAGCCTCCAAGAGAATGACCAGTAATATATAGATTATTTACAGTGTGTTCTCTGCCATAACGCTCAATAAGTTGTTCAACATCGTAAGCCTGATCTGGATTGCGACCTACAGCTATTGCAAGATCATCGTCATAATCATTAAATTGAGAAGTTCCACGAATTGCAAGAACTTGAACAGTTCCTTGCTCTAAGAACGGATAAGGACTTACATTTTCAAACAAGACAGCGTCAAAACCACCCCTATTGTGGTAGGTTTCTTTAACTTTCCAGAACGGGGCTATCTCATTGTGCATAAGATGATATTCATTGCGGTTCTTATAAATGTCATGAAGTGGTTTAGTGTAATCAAGAACCTTGTTTATATAACTATCATCGCGATAAGAAAGTTCAGAAAATAGCGTCATATCTCGTGGGCTTATATCCCATCTGCGAGGATTGCTGTCTTGATTATCTGGAATACCATCGCCATCGGTGTCATTCATCATAGGGTGAGAATTGTACCCATAATAAGTTTTACCGTTTTTAGTATAAGTGTAAATTTCTTGTCTATTAGTTAAGCCGTCGCCATCTAAATCAGCATTTGGGTCTAAAGGCTTTTTATGATACAAAGCCATGTCTAAAGCTCCGGGAAGCTCCAGCTTTATATCTCCATTTGAAATCTGTTTAGCTGTTTTCTCTGTAAGAGGAGTGTGTCTTTCTGTAAGCTGCTCGTTTTGAGTATATGCCATCGCTGGTGTAGTGATGCTTAACATGCTTAGCATAAGACACAGGCTTGCAGATAAGCCTATTAGTTTGAAGCTTTTCTTCATGATTCCTCCTACTTTTGTCATTTATTTTGGGAATTAACCCGAATTAACTCGTTTTGTGAATTAATCCTTTGTTTTTTACTATCTTGTTAGCGCGTTTTACGCTTAAAAGCTACAAATAGCAAGTTATGTAAACTGCACCTTCGCTTAATTACAATTACAGTAATGCTTAATTTTCTTCAATAACTCTCTGCAATCAACTTTGACGATATGAGTTCGATTAAGAAAATCCTAGATGCTGCTAAGTGTTCTTATATGCTCAAATCCGCGCTTGATGTGCACAAATCTACGCTTGTATTGGTGTAGCTTATATGACCATGCTACAGCATTAATCAATTAAATACATCATTAATTAGCATAAAATAAGTGAAAATTGTTGCGTTAATGTTGTTATGACTTTATTACATTAAGCTGCTTTAGTTTGAAAACAATTTAGTCGCAAGTACAAAGATTTATCAGACGTCTGACGAATTGTAGTGATATTGGTGTAATCTACGAATCAAAAGACGAGTCAAAAGACGAGTCAAAATACAAGTCGAAAGATAAGTCAAAAGATAAATCAGCGACGATTTCAAGGAGGATATCATGCTGAAAGCTAAATTTGTTGTAGGCGCATACGCATCGTTACCAAAAACTCGCGAAGATCAAGAAAAATACTACGATTTGTTAGGTAAACAAAGCTGGATTGCTGGAACAGAGATTCCGTACCCAGGAGATTTGGCAGATTCACAAAATCGCACGTGGCTAGCGTCGGCAATACCAGCGCATTGGCATGCTAACACTATAACCGCAATACCTGGGACAATGAGGCACATAAACTTTGACCCAGATTCAGAATTTGGACTAGCAAGCCCAAGCGAAGAGGGTAGACATCGTGCGCTCGCATTCTTTAAGGATATTCGCGAAGCCATAGCTGATGTTGCAGATAAACGAGATAGTTGTGATATATCGCACGTGGAAATACACACAGCGCCAACTCGAATAGCACAAGCAGACGCAATGAAAAAGTCGTTGGAAGAACTAGCACAACTAGATTGGTGTGGAGCAAAACTGGTTATAGAACACTGCGATCGATATATCGAAGGACAGAATCCGGAAAAAGGATTCCTACCTCTAGAAGAAGAGATTCAAATTGCTAAAGATGCTGGGGTTGGAATCACAATAAACTGGGGAAGAAGCGTTGTAGAAGAGCGAAATGCTCAAGCTGCTATAGAACATGTGCGCGAAGCAAGGCAAGCAGGAGTATTGCAGGGATTAATGTTTTCGGGAGCTGGACCAGAAGCAACGCAATACGGATATGAGTGGATTGATGGTCATTTGCCAATGAACCCAGATGAGCCAACGTCATTAATGACGTCTAAAGAAATTCAAGAAACTACTCGCGAGGCACTAAAAGACGATTATGCAATCGACTATTTGGGTGCAAAAGTGTGCGTTCCGCAAGACGCGAGCGTTGAAGAGCGCTTGGGGTATTTATCGCGTATTCATGACGCTGTGAGCGCTGCGCAGGGCGAGTAAATAGGCAAAGTCGCAAACGCAAGAAAGAAAACGGAAACTACTTATGAATGAAACAAAAGATTCTCGCCCTACATATCTTGCTTTTGACATAGGCGGAACAAAAATCGCCTATGGATTGGTGACTTTGCCAGATTCTAATATTCGCCAAGAAAATGCAGATTACGTATCTCCAACAGTGCAAGAGCATGGTTCAATGCCAACAGAAGCTGCAAAAGGTGGAGAAAATATATAAGAATCGCCTAGTGGAAAAAGTGTCGCAAATCATAGAAGAAGCGCAGAAAAATGGCAAAACTATTAGCGGAATTGGAATAGCGGCTGCGGGAGTGCCAAATAGTAAAACTGGCGAAATTGTAGCTGCTACAGACATTCTGCCAGGTTGGCGAGGACAGCGAATTTATGACGCATTTAAGAGCGTAACTGACTTGCCAGTTTATATGATTGGCGATGTTGGTGGACATGGTTTAGGCGAAGCAATTTACGGCGCGGGTCGCGGAAAGTCGATTGTATTTTCTGTTGGCATAGGCACTGGAATTGGTGGGGCGATTATTATAAACGGTAAGCTGTTTACAGGAGCGCACGGAGTTGCTGGGCATGCGGGTCACGTTGTTAGTGACTTGGGAGTAGGTTTTGACTGCTCGTGCGGAGCGCGTGCGGGCCACATTGAGCCAGTGGCTTCTGGAACGGGGCTTGCCACTCTTTACAATAGCAATCTTCCAGCTGGTACTCAAGAAGCCCAAAATGGTTATGATGTTTGCGTAAGAGCAAATTCTGGTGAGGAATATGCAAAAGAAATTCTTGCTAGAAGCGGTAAGGCTTTGGGTGAGTGCGTAGCTGGAATGGCTAATCTTATAGATCCAGATGTGATTGTGCTTTCTGGGTCTGTTGTAGAAGCTGGTGATATTTGGTGGAATGCTATGCGAAGTGGATTTGAAGATTCTGCTTTGACATTGATTAAGAACACCCCAATTTTAAAGGGTCAACTTGGAGGATCTGCTCCTCTGATTGGCGCTGCTTGGGCTGTTCATTTAAGTTTGAACCATTTTTAATCATTGTAAAAAGGAGGAATCTATATGAATCCTGTAATTGAAAAAATTAAAGGTGGCTTAGTCGTTAGCTGCCAAGCTTATCCTGGAGAGCCGCTAAGACACCCAGAAACAATGGCACAAATGGCAATGGCTGCCGTAGAAGGTGGTGCTGTTGGCATTAGATGCCAAGGATTGTCGGATATTTCAGCGATTAAAGGGCAGGTAGATGTGCCTGTAATCGGAATCTGGAAAGACGGTCATGAAGGAGTTTATATTACGCCAACTTTGCGCCATGCACGCTGCTGTGCTGCTGCTGGGGCAGATATTATTGCGATTGATGCTACGGATAGACCGCGTCCAGATGGTTTGACTTACGAGCAAACTGTTCGCGCTTTGCATGACGAAGGCATAGTGGTTATGGCTGATTGCGGAAACTTTGATGACGCTAAGCGCGCGGCGGATTGTGGAACAGATATTATATCTACCACTTTGGCTGGCACTTCTCCCGGAAGGCCAAAGACTGATGGTCCTGATTTTGAGCTTTTAGGTCAGATTTTGCAAGCTTTCCCAAACTATCCGATTATTTGCGAAGGTCGTATCCACACTCCTGATCAGTTGCATAAGGTTATGCAAATGGGAGCTTGGGCTGCGGTGGTTGGAACTGCAATTACACATCCAACGTCGATTACGCGCTGGTTTGCGGCAAAGTTGTAGGCGGTGCATTGTAGGCGGATTGGTCGCCAGTAACCGTACTGGATAAAGTAAACAAATAAATAAAAGTATTGATTATATGTGTGTTGATTTTGTGCGATTTTGTGCTAATTTAATGACTTCAAAAATTAAATCAAAATTTTCACAAATTCGACACACTTATAACTTGACATCAGACATCAGACCTCTTATGTTTAAAGTAACGCGAAAATAACGCACGCGCTATAATTTAAAACGTTTTCGCATTCGAGGATGAAATGCGAAGAAAACAACTCAATGGTGAGGAGAAAATATGGCACGAATTAACTCAAAGCTAACCGCGGTAATCGCTGCAGGTGTAGCCGCATTAATGATGCTTTCTGGCTGTGGTGGAGCAAAATCCCACAAGGCAGCAAAAGCAAAGACTGCTGTTAAAGATACAATCACAGCTCAAGTCGCATACGCAAGCCGTGACTTTGCGCCATCCACTACTTCGGGCGCATTGCCAATGGCAGCAAACTGGCATGTGACAGAGCCGCTCTATGCTCTTGATTACAGCAATTTTAAAGTCTTCAATGCTCTTGCAAAAGGTGAGCCAAAGAAGATTTCCGACACCGAATATGAGGTAACAATTCGCGATGCTGCAAAGTTCTCTGATGGAACTGAAGTAACAGCAGGAGACGTAGTATCTTCCTTCAAGCGCACAACTGCAAAAGGCAGCCTCTATATATCTATGCTCGACTTTATTGATTCAGTTGAAGCAAAAGACAATCGTCATGTAATCTTCAAGCTAAAGAAAGCATTCCCACTGTTCAAGCAGCGTCTTGCTTTAATCCAGATTGTTCCAACAGCAAAGTCTGACGCAGATCTTAAGAACATGCCAATCGGCTCTGGTCCATGGAAGTATGTGTCCATTACAGATAACCAAGTAAAGTTTGAGCGCAACGATCTTTATAACGGCAAGTACAAGGCACAGACCAAGAAGATGGTTTGGAACGTAACCGTTGACGATACTGCTCGCGTAACAGCAATGCAAGGTGGAAAGACAGACGTAATGGAAATGGTTCCAGCACAAGCATTCAACACTTTGAAGGCGTCTGGTTCCGAGCTTAAGACCGCACAGGGCTTCACGCTTCCATTCGTTATGTTCAACACAAAGCAAAAGCCATTTGATGATAAGCGAGTTCGCCAAGCAGCTCTCTACGCGATTGATGTGAACAAGCTCATCACCAACCAAATGAGCGGTCAGGGCGAGCCAGCAACAAGCTTCTTGCCAAAGAACTATGCAAACTACCACAAGGCAAAGAACGTTTACACCAAGAACATTGCTAAGGCAAAGAGCTTGCTTAAGGAAGCTGGTGTAAGCGGTCCACTAAAGTTCACTCTTTACACAACAGACCACACTTGGATTACTCAGCTTGCTCCACAAATCAAGAACGATCTTGCGGAGATTGGTATGGATGTAGAAATCAAGTCCATGAAGTCTTCTGCTCTCTACCCACAGATTACCGACCGCGACGACGCAAACTACTCCATGGTTCTTGCTCCAGGCGACCCATCTGTGTTCGGCAACGATCCAGATTTGCTTATGAGCTGGTGGTACGGCGACAATGCTTGGACTCGTCAGCGCACGTTCTGGAAGAACTCCGAAGGATACGCAAAGCTCCACAAGCTTATGGATGAAGCTCTTGAAGCGTCCAAGCCAGCAGATCGCCAGAAGTATTGGAACCAGTGCTTCGATTTAATTAGCGACGAAGTTCCTCTGTACCCACTCTTCCATCGTAAGACTACGACTGCTGTAAAGAAGGGCGCATTGGCTGAGTGGAACGCAATCGGCTCCACTGGCATCAACCTTGTAAAAGCAAAGCTAACAAAGTAGGTGCAAGCTAAAAAATAACAAACTTCATTTTCCCTAACCTCTAACCGCAAAACCGGCCCGGCTGTTTACCTTTCTCGCCTTTGTGCAGATGGGCCGGTTTTGTTATGCCTTAATAACAAATTTCTTCAATGGATGTGTGGATGTCTTATGAGTAATTTTCTTAGACTTTTAGGTAGGCGATTAATCGCACTGCCATTCATGGCATTCGGTGTTACGTTCCTCGTATTCTTCCTTATGTCATTTTCAAAATATGATCCAGCAGTTGCAGCATTAGGTGAAAACTCATCGCCAGCAGCACTTGCCGCATTCCGCCATGAAATGGGTTACGATCGTCCGTGGTGGGAGCAGTTTGGATCTTACATAGTTGGACTATTCCAAGGAAACATGGGTGTTTACGGCGTAAACAAGGATTCTGTAGCTCAGAGAGTGGCAGATGCCTTCCCAATCACCTTGCAGCTAACCTTCATTGGTTTGTTGATAGCAATAATCTTTGCAGTAATCTTCGGCGTTTTTGCAGCTCTTTACCGCGACACTTGGGTTGACCAAACAGTCCGCGTGCTTTCGATTATTGCAATCGCAACTCCATCCTTCTGGCTCGGCGTTCTTTTGATTTACGTCTTGCAAATCAAGCTTGCATGGCTCCCAGGATCTGGCGATTTTGTGCCGTTCTTTGAAGATCCAGAAGCTTACATCGCTAGAATGGCAATGCCTTGCTTTGCATTAGGTCTCCCAGTAGCAGGTCAACTTACGCGAATCATACGAACCTCGATGGTAGAAGAATTGGATAAGGATTATGTGCGAACCGCAATCGGCGCAGGTATTCCAAAGAGTGTGGTGGTTGCTAGAAACGTGTTCCGCAACGCTCTGATTACACCAATCACGACTCTTGGTATGAAGATCGGTTACCTTATGGGTGGTGCAATCGTTATCGAAGTTATTTTTGCACTCCCAGGAATGGGCACTGCAATGTTCGACGGCATTAATGGCAACCAACCAATGCTTGTTCAAGGTGTTGTTTTGGTTGTTGCAATTGCATTCATCTTCATAAACATTATTGTTGATTTGCTTTACGTGTTAATCAACCCAAGAATTAGGACGGTGTGACATGCTATTCGGAAAGAATCAGGTAGTAGATGCCGCATCTAAGCCAGGCATCAAATTTAACAGATTTAAAAGCATGAGCTTAGGTTCTAAAATATCGCTTATTGTGATTGCAATACTGGCATTCTGCGCAGTATTCGCGCGATTCCTAGCTCCATGCGACCCAGTAAAGATTACGCAAAACTATCAGCCTCCAACAGGAGCGCACTGGTTTGGTACCGATAACCTTGGTAGAGACGTGTTCTCGCGCGTTATGTACGGCGCTCGCTACTCGTTGGTAATCGGCTTGTCGTCTGTGCTCTTTGCATTAGTGATGGGCGCAATAATCGGCGCAATCGCAGCTGTAAGCCGCACTTGGATATCTGAGCTTATAATGCGACTGATTGATATAGTAATGTCAATCCCAGGAATCGCATTAGCGGCTGTGTGCCTTGCAATTCTTGGACAATCCATGATTGGTATCATCATTTCCATCGGCGTGCTTTACGTTCCACAAATCGCAAGAATTGTGCGAGCAAATATAATAAGCGAATATGGAAAAGACTACGTTCGTGCAGTAATCGTTTCTGGTGCTCGCGCACCTTGGATTTTACTCAAGCACGTAACGCGTAATATTGCAGCTCCAGTTATGGTGTTCACAACGCTTTCTGTTGCAGACGCAATCGTGTTCGAAGCTTCTCTTAGCTTCATCAACGCTGGTATTCCAGAGCCAACGCCAACATGGGGCAACATTTTGTCTTCCGCTAAAGCAGGCGTTATCTTCGGATACTGGTGGCAGGCATTGTTCCCAGGCTTAGCAATCATGATTACTGTTTTGTGCCTAAACATTCTTTCTGAAGGCATTACGGACGCAATGGTTGCTGCTCCAACTGCTCCAGTAGCTAAGAGCGCTGCAGATGCGGATGCAGCTCGCAAGGAAGATAGGATTCTCACCGACCCAGTGGCAGCTTACAAGGAGCAGCACGACGCTTTGGTTGAGTCTTTGGCAAAGCTTCGCGAGGCTGAGTTAAAGCGCACGGATCGCTTGCAGCCAACGTCTACGGAGCCTCCAGTTATTGAAGTTAAAGACTTGTGCATTCAGTTCCCACGCTACGGCAGCGTAAATGTTGTAGATCACTTGAGCTTCTCTGTTCGTCCAGGCGAAACGATGGGCTTGGTTGGCGAATCTGGTTGCGGTAAGTCAATCACTTCGCTTGCGATTATGGGCTTGCTCGATCCAAAAGCTAAGATTAGCGGACAAATCCTCTTTAATGGCAAGGATCTTGTAAAGCTTAGCCCAAAGGAGCACAATGCTTTGCGCGGACACGAAATCGCAATGGTTTACCAAGACGCGTTGTCTTCCTTAAACCCATCAATGCTGATTAAAGCGCAAATGAAGCAGCTGACTTCTAGAGGTGGTACTCGTAGCGCCGAAGAGTTGCTGGAGCTTGTAGGCTTGGATCCAAAGCGCACGCTTGAATCCTACCCACACGAGCTTTCTGGTGGTCAGCGTCAACGCGTGTTGATTGCAATGGCACTTACGCGAGATCCAAAGTTGATAATCGCAGATGAGCCAACAACCGCTTTGGATGTTACTGTTCAAAAGCAAGTGATTGACCTTCTTAACGAATTGCGCGAAAAGCTTGGATTCGCAATGGTGTTTGTAAGCCACGATTTGGCTCTTGTTGCAAAGGTTGCACACTCGATTACCGTAATGTACGCAGGCCAGGTTGTTGAGCAAGGCTCCACCAAGGAAATTCTCACTGATCCGCATCACGAGTACACGCGCGGCTTGCTCGGCTCCGTAACCTCCATTGAGGCTGGCGCTCCAAGATTGCATCAGGTTCCAGGAACTGTTCCAAGCCCATCCGACTTCCCTAAGGGAGATCGATTCGCACCGCGTTCTTCTCATCCAGATCAAGGACTTGATGTGCGCCCAGTAATGAAGCGTATTCCAGGAACATGGCACTTCTATGCTGCGCCTCCCGATCCTGAAACGGATGCACCTTCCGCAATTTTGACCAACTCCGATCAAGGAGATGTGCGATGAACATGAATGTTAATGACGCAAACAAAACTCAAAGCGAAAATGGCGATGTTCCAATCATCGAGTTGCGCGACGCCGAAGTGGTGTTCACTACTCGAGCAGGATCTGGCTTATTCCACAAGAACAAGATTACAGCCGTAAACAAGGTGAATCTTAAGCTTATGCCAGGCAAGACGATTGGTATTGTTGGCGAATCTGGTTGCGGAAAGTCTACTACTGCAAACATTATGTGCGGTCTTCAGCAAGTTACAAGCGGTAAGGTTTTGTTTAAAGGTCAAGACGTTACGCATAGAACTGCAAAAGAGCGCATGGATATTGGACGCGTGGTTTCCGTTGTGTTCCAGGATCCAGCAATGGCTTTGAATGCGCGCATGAGTGTGATTGACCAGTTGATTGATCCGCTTGTTGTGCACAAGATTGGAAGCAAAGCTGAGCGCGATGCTAGAGCCAAGGAGCTAATCCGAATGGTTGGTTTGCCTCACTCTGTTCTTGGCGCTTTGCCAGGTCAGCTTTCTGGCGGCCAGCGTCAGCGCGTGGCAATCGCTCGTGCGCTTTCGCTTAACCCAGATGCAATAATCGCAGATGAGCCAACTTCCGCTTTGGATGTTTCTGTGCGTGCTCAGATTTTGAATCTTCTTTCCGACTTAAAGAAGAAGCTGAATCTTTCCATGGTGTTTATTAGCCACGATATTCAAACAATTAGATACATATCCGACGAGGTTGTTGTTATGAATCATGGAACGATTGTTGAGCGCGGCGAAACTCACCAGGTGATTAACAATCCGCAAGATGAGTACACAAAGATTTTGATGGGCGCGGCGCCTTCGCTGTTGCACCCAACGGAAGAAGAGTGCAAGTAGTGTGAGCAAGCGCTAGTTGCTAGTTGCTAGCTTAAATGCGCGGGCGGTCTGTTAAGACCTTGCAGTAAATCCATGCAGGCCGCCCATTAATTCCAAAATCTAAAGTCATAAATCATAAATCATAAAAAATCATAAAAAATACGAAAGAAGTTTAATCATGGCAGAAAAATTCCACGGCGTTATTCCACCAGTAGTTACGCCATTAACGGCAGACGGCGAAGTAGACGTTGTTAGCTTTGAGCGTTCGCTTAACCGAATGATTGAGGCAGGCGTAGACGGCTTGTTTACGCTTGGATCTTCTGGCGAAGTTGCGTTTAGCACAGATAAGCGCCGTCGTGAAATCATTGAAACCGTAATGCGCATTGTTGATGGTCGCGTGCCAGTGTTGGTTGGGTGCATCGATACGGAAACAAACCGTGTTATTGAGCATGCAAAGGAAGCTAAGGAGCTTGGAGCGGCTGCAATCGTTGCAACAGCGCCATTCTACGCACTCGGCGGCATGGCAGAAGTTGAGCGCCACTTCCGTCTTATTCACGAAGCTGTTCCAGATTTGCCACTGTTCGCTTACGATATTCCAGTTTGCGTACACACAAAGCTACCAGGCGCTTTGCTTGTAAAGCTTGGTAAAGATGGCGTACTTGCAGGCGTTAAGGATTCTTCCAACGATGACGTGTCGTTCAGGTTCCTTGTAGACGACAACAATAAGGCTGGCCACCCATTGACTTTGCTTACGGGTCAAGAGGTTGTTGTTGACGGCGCATACATGGCTGGCGCGGACGGTTCTGTTCCAGGACTTGCAAACGTTGAGGCAACTGGCTACGTGCGCATGTGGAAGGCTGCTCAGGCTGGCGATTGGGCAACAGTTAAGAAGGAGCAGGATTGGCTTGCTGCTTTGATGCGAATCGTTACTGTTCCTAGCGGAGTGGCAGGCTTCGGCGCAGGAGTTGGAGCATTTAAGACCGCAATGGCGTTGCTTGGCGTGTTTGATACAAATCAGATGCCAGACCCAGTTTGCCCACTTGAGGGAGAAAACGTTGAAGCCGTGGCTCGCGTTCTTAAGGAAGTTGGCTTGACTTTGGCAAAGACCCCAGAAGAAGTAAGCGCTTCTACTAAGTGAGTATTTTTATCAGATAATTTAAGCAAATAATTTAAGCAAATAATTTAAACAAAATCGTTTATTCATGGTGCATAGTAAATAAATGGTATTGCGGCGTACGCTTAAACGTATGCCGCAATGCTAATATTTGCTTGGAGTATTTGCAGAATCAAAAATCACCAAAGCTTTAAAGGAGAAGCTAAAGATGGCTGAAGTTATTATTGTAAAAGATCAGGATGAGGCAGGCGAGCTATACGCCGAATCTGTTGTAGATTTGATTAGTCGCAAGCCAGATGCAGTACTAGGGTTGGCAACAGGATCAAGCCCATTAAAAGCCTACGAGCATCTTGCAAAGCTTGTAAAAGACAAGAATGTTGACGTGAGCCGCGTACGTGGATTTGCGCTTGACGAATACATTGGATTGCCATTAGAGCACGAACAATCTTACCACAGCACAATCCGCAGAACTGTAACAGATCTAATAGGCCTAAACCCAGATTTAGTTCATGTTCCAGGAGATGTTCTTAATGGAGCGCCATTAAGCGAAGGTGATAAGATTGCGCACGCTGGAGCAGACTACGATGCTGCTATTGCTGCCGCTGGTGGGATTGACGTGCAAATCTTGGGAATTGGCTCCGACGGTCACGTTGGATTCAACGAGCCAGGATCTTCTCTTGCATCTGGTACTCGCGTTAAAACACTAACCGAGCAGACTCGCGTAGACAACCGCAGATTCTTTGACGGTGATATTAACCAAGTTCCAACTCACTGCATAACACAAGGAATTGGAACGATTTTGCGCGCTCGCCATCTCGTGCTTCTTGCGTTTGGTGAAAATAAGGCAGATGCGGTAGCTGCAACAGTAGAAGGTGGAGTAAGCTCGCTATGCCCGGCTTCTGCGCTTCAAATGCATCCTCATGCAACAGTGATTATAGATGAGGCTGCTGCAAGCAAACTTAAGCTTGCTGACTACTATCGTTGGGTGTATGCAAATAAGCCATCTTGGCAGGGGATCTGATACACAAGTCTGAAATTTAAGATAATAAATTTAAGATAATAAGATATCAAATAAGCACAAGCATAGGTGAATGAAATGTCAAAAGATGTGTATTTAGATGCCGTAAAGAAGATTGATGATTCACTAAAATCAAACGAAGAGCGCAATTTTGTAGTGCGCAACGTGAACGTTGTAGACGCTCGAGGAATTGTACCCAATTCGTGGATTTTGGTTAGTGACGGCGTAATTCTAGAGACTGGCATTTTAGACGAAGACCTTGCTTTAGCTATTAGCACTCGCGGCTTAAGCGCATCTGATTTAAGTGTTGTGGATGGGTGTGGCTGTTTTGCTACGCCAGGGTATATTGATCTGCACGCTCATGGAGCCTGGGAGCATTCGTTTGACGATGGTGCCGAAGGTATTGCTATAGCGCGCGCGTATCACATGCTTCATGGAACAACTAGGCAAGTTCTTAGCTTGATTACAAACCCTCTTGACGTAATGCAAGAGAATTTGCGTACTGTTAAGCGTGTTATGCAAACGCGTCCAGATGTGCTTGGGTCGCATTTAGAGGGTCCGTTCTTGGCGTTGTCTAGAAAAGGCGCGCACGACCCTAATTGCCTAGTGGACCCTACTCCAGAGCGCGTTGAGGCGTTGCTTGAGGCGGCAGATGGAACTTTGCGCCAAATTACTTTGGCTCCAGAGCGAGAACACGGCATGGAAGCGATTAAGCGTTTTGTAGAAGCTGGCGTGATCCCAGCAGTGGGGCATTGTGATGCAGATTATAAAACCGCGCGCGCGGCTTTTAATGCTGGCTCTACGCTTATGACTCACATGTTTAACGCCATGAACGGCATTCATCACCGTAAGCCAGGTCCAATCCCTGCAGCCTTGGAGGATTCACGCGTAACTATTGAGCTTATTAACGATGGTTTCCACGTTGAAAACCCAGTTTTGAGAATGGCTTTTGATGCTGCTCCTAATCGCATTGCGTTTGTAACAGATGCTATGGCGGCAACAGGTTGTGCGGATGGCGCTTATAAGCTTGGCGCTCTAGACGTTACGGTTACGGGCGGCCATGCAAGGCTTGTTTCTAATGGTGCTATTGCGGGATCTACCCTGATCTTGGAAGTGGCAGTTGAGCGCGCTGTTAAGGAACTTGGCATTGGTTTGCCGGCAGCTATTGCGGCTGCAACTCTTATTCCTGCCCGCGCACTTGGAGTAGATAAGCCGAATGCTATAACTAGCGCTCCTTTGGGCTTAGTTGAAAAGGGGTACGCAGCCGATTTGCTTTTGCTTAATCCAGGAACTTTGGCAGTTGAGCACGTTTGGTGCGACGGTCATAAAATTTCGTAACGTAAAGCGTATCGTTGCGATTAATCGTGATGCTTTAGTACTCAGGCATCACCATTGAAGATGAAAGAACCGCTCTCGTTTAGTTAGGGAGCGGTTCTTTCATCTTATGCATACCAAGTGCGGTAGAGATTCGAGATTTTTCGCAGCGGATGAAGCGAACCTCAGCATCTTTGATGGTGATTCGCTGAAGTAGCAAGAAAAATCGAGAATCTCGGTGATAAAGCGCTACGCAATTGTTTTAGTACGTAAGAGGGCTGGGTGATTCTTGGTCGAACAGTATAAGAGCGGCAGCCGATACCAAATAATCCAATGATCAACCACTGCAAACAAACTTCAACACAAAAAACAAAATCAAAGACAAAACGGAACAACCGCAACAACAGACTACGCGTAAGAGGCAGAGCGTTGTGAGACAAGAAACACCCAGCCCTCACGCAACTCTAAATAGGAAAATCGCGCAAGACCAAGCTAAGTCACAGTGCTCATACAAGTCGATTTGTAAGAGAATGTACGTGCTTTAGTTCTTTTGCAGTCTATTAAGCAAAATAGACTGAATTGGCTCGTAATGGTCGTTTACAGCCTGTCTATATCCATCTGCGTCTCCCGCAATAGCCGTTTTTAGCATAAGCTCGTGCGCTCTAGCGGTTTTTTCAAGCTCGTCCGAAACTTCCAACCCCAATTGTGGCAAAACCCGCCATATGCACAAGCCACAAGCATCGCACGAATTGCTCTGCAATCGTATTGTTTACCGCGCGCAAAATACCAGTGTGGAAAGCAATGTCTTGTTCCAAGAACGTTTTTCCAGCATGTGCTTCTTTAGTCATTATTTCCGAAAGCGCCTCCAATTCTGGCTGCTGTGTTCCTTTAAGTGACTCAACCACCTTATCCGCGCATCCAAGGTCTAGGAATTTTCGCATTTCTACAACATCGCTTAAATCTTCAAAATTCTTATTTATTGAGATTAAAGAGCGGAATGCAAGTGTTTCCACCATTGGGTCAAGCGATAATGAGCCAACAAACATGCCTTTCCCTTGCTTAACTTCCACAATATTAAGCGCTTCCAGCTTGCGAATCGCCTCGCGCACAGATGACCTTGATGCACCAATCAAGTTGCAAAGCATTGGTTCTGTTGGCAGCATATCTTTTGGCTGCAAGCGTTCTCTTAAGATAAGCGACCTGATTGCATCCATTGTTTCATCGCAGCGTTTTCTGGCTGTGATTGGAGCGGAGTTTGAGTTTGAGCTTGCCTGTAAGAAAGATAAACGATCTAGTGTTGTCATCTCGTCGTCTTCATGGCTGCTAAATGTCTCTTCCATGTTGGCTCCTTTCAGTTCGCGTAAGGCTTCCTTCTTCTAAATCTTTCATTTTTTCACTTGTGTTTATTTTATTTTTTATACAATCTAAGTCTGTATTGTTTAAACTTTTTGCATTGCTTTTAAAATCTATTTGTAAATTATCCTGCTTCCAAAGATTGGAATCTATTGCCGTTATATAAATTCCAGTAGTCTCTCTTTCCCACAGTAGTTGCAAAGTTCGTTTATTGCTAGAGCTAAGGCATTGATAAACGTGGTGGAATGGGTTTATGCACACGTTTTTTGCCCATGTTTTTCCGCCGTCGTAGCTAAATCTCACAACTCCGCGACCGCGATAAGGCATCATTTGGCTTGCGTTTGCAAACGCTATACAGTCTGCGTTTTCTGCATTTTCGCTGTTAAAACAGGTTGCGCTCGGCTGGCTGAATATCTCTGGCAAACTTGTGTCAAAAATTAGCTCGCTCCAAGTTTCTCCGCAATCATGACTAATGGCTTTGCCTACACATCCCGAGCGATTTTGATTTCGGAAGAAAGCCAGAATATCGCCATTTTTGCGTTCAACAAACACAGTTTCGGAGCTTGTGGCATCGTCGTCTTGCATTGTTATAGGATCTACGATTTTTCCGTTGATTAATCGCCCTTCGTTAATCATTTTGCCTCGGCTCCATGTTTTGCCGTCGTCGTCCGAAATAAGCGCTCCCGAAGAATAGTGCGATTTGCTTTTGCCGCTGCAATAGAATGGCACAAGTATTCTGCCGTAATGTTTCTCGCTTTGTCTAATAACTATTCCGTTCCCTGGGCATACTCCAGCGAAGCTCATCCATGGCTCCTTAACCATGTGATCGATTAGACGTGTCGCGCTCCACGTTTTGCCGTCGTCGTCCGAGTAGATTTGAGCTATATAACACGTTTTTTCGGCAAATAATGGCTGACTTTCGCTTGCAATTTCTTGCGATTTCCATATGTTCCACGTGGAACTGTCGCAAGTTTGTTTACTGTGCGAGTTATTGCGTAAGTCATTGTGCGAATCGCAATTTTTTATACTTCCGTCTGGGAAAACTAGCCACTTTGTTGCGCATTCTTTTTCGCTAGAATCGCATGGCAATTTTACGGCCGCGCTTCCATCCATTGCCGCCGCGTAGTTGCCACCTAAGCGGTCTATAAGCTTGATTCTTCCGCACGCGTCTACGCCTACAGCGGTTTTGCAATTTGTTAGCCCAATTCCGCTAGGATTAAGGTCTATTAATACGTTAATTCTTTCGCTTTTTCCCGCTGGATCTAAAATGGGGCAGGAGTCGATTGCGCTCGCGCCCAGTTTTCCAAGGTTTTTGCCAGGCATGTTGATTACGGTTTGCAAAGGCTTCCACGTTTTTCCGCCATCTGTGGATCTGCGAATCACAAAGTTTATGTGGTTTGGAGCGTCGTTTGAAACGCTTGTTCGCTGGTCTGCTCCTGAGATTAGCGTTCCCATGCGCGTTTTTACAAGAGACGGTATTCTGTAGCTGCGAGAGCTCGCATATCCCGTATCGAATAATGCGGTTGTTACAAGCGGCTTTACTCTTGATATTCTTTGGATTTGTCCTTCGGTTAGTGCGCTAAAGTAGATTCCGCCTGTTCTAGCTTCGCCCATTAATCGCACTCCGCGCAAGTCTTCGCCTATACTCACTGCGTTTAATTCTGGTATGTTTGCAAACCAGAATTGTCCTATGTTGTGCGACTGGCTGTATCCGTCTACGTAAATGTCGGTTGCTCCGCGATTTGCGCGAATAATCAAGTCGTGCCATTCGCCGTCGTCAACGCTTGCGGCTGCTTCGATTACGCTTTTTACGCACGTTTCGCTGTCGATTAGCGTGATTTTTATGCCTTCTGGTCCTGCGTACACGCTTATTTTTCCGCTAGATTCTAGATTAGTTTTTGTTCCAACAGTTCCAGCAGCAAAAAGCACTCCATGTTGGCCAGGTCCGCGCAATCTAAATTGAATGTGCAAAGTTCCGCTTGAGTTGCAAGATACGCGTTTTATGTCTCTTGCACAAATCGTAGGTCCTGCAAACCATATGTCTGGCTGTGCTTGAGTGGCCGAATTTGCGATTTCTTCTGGATTTGGCAAGTGACTTGAGTAGTAAAAGTCGTAGATTTGCGAAGATTCTGCCTGCGCTGCACACACTTCGGCCGCTTTTCCGCTCACTCTTTGCGGCCCAAGATTCGTTGCGCTCGCAAAGCATTGGTATCCGTCTAAATAGAATCGGCTTCCAAAACTTCCGTACGTTATTGCAAAATCGTGTTCGCGCCCGTCGCATGCGCCTAGCGCATCTTCCATTTGTAGTGCAATTTCTTTCGCACCGTTTGCGTCGGCGCTATCTTCTAAAAGATTTTGTGCACTAAGCAGGGGAGCGTCTTCTTTAATACTTATTTTTATTATTGGAGTTGTGTGCTCTTGTTGTGCAGAAGCTTCCGACTTTTGCGCGGGCTTAATATCTAATAAATCACAATCCGAATTTGCTACAAATTTAAACCCTATTATTCCTTCGTTCTGATTTATTTCCTCGTTTTTATCTTTGCGATTGATTCCCGATTCGTTTTCGCTATATTTTTTGATTTCACTAGATGGTGTAATTTTTATTGTGGCATGGTTGAATCGCGTGTGCTCCGAACCTTTGATATCCGCGATATCTTCAATAAGGCTCGTCGTCTTCGTTGAACGACGTTCCATTTTAGTCCTCCATGACCAGAAAAATTAAAACCACTATGTTTTAACACATCTGACGTCTTACGACATCTACTTATTTAGTCTATCACATATTTTTAAGCAAACGCGCAACTGTTGTAAGATGATGCTACAAAATAAAAAAGAACGTCGAAAAATCAACGTTCTTAAAGAGTGCGAACGGCGGGACTTGAACCCGCACGAGTATACACTCACTGCCACCTGAAGACAGCGCGTCTACCATTCCGCCACGTTCGCATACAGACCACAAAGCTACCATATTTGCAGCCGTTTAGCAAATATACACCTAGTGTGTTGCGTGACGACCTGCCTTCGAGCTTAGAGCGTAGCGCGAGAAGGCAATTCGGAGCGCTGAGCTTGCTCAAAGTTGAAAGCACAGTGTGCTTTCAACGCAAGCGAAGGCGTGAGCGCGCTTAGACCGCGCGAACGCAGAAACACCCAGCCCTCTCGCAACGTTAAGTAGGAAATTGCACAACAACAAGTAAGGATCGCGCAACACCAAGCAAATTATCCACGCGAGCCATTCTCATAATAATGGGCTAACGATTCATCTCTGAACTCTTCAAAATATCCGCCGTCAATCGACGCACGAATGTCGTCTAGAAGCTTAACAAAGAATCGCTCGTTGTGAATCGTAGCAAGCGTGTATCCGTTCATCTCTTTAGCGCGCAGCAAATGGCTAACATACATGCGCGAATAATGCGTGCAAGTGTAGCAATCGCATCCAGCTTCAAGCGGTCCCTGATCGTGCTTAAATTCGGCGCGCTTTACGTTGTATCGTCCGTGGCGAGTAAAAATCGCGCCGTTTCGGCCGCATCGCGCAGGGGCAACGCAATCAAACGTATCTCCGCCGTTTTCTACGCAAGCAAAAATGTCGTCAACTGCAGCAATTCCAAGCACGTGGCGAGGGCGATTTTCTGGCATAGCATCGCAGATCCAAGCGCAAGTGTCTCCAATAATGCGCTTTTCAATTGCTCCACCAATTCCGACGCCATCAAAGTCGAGCGAAGCAATCTGCTCTGCCGCGTGCCTACGCAAATCCTCGTAATTCGCTCCCTGAACAACGCCATACAACGCCTGATACGGCTTTCCTAATCGCGCCTCGGTTAATCGCTTGTGTTCGGCAACACAACGCTTAGCCCAGCGGAAAGTGCGCTCAACGGACTCTTCTTGATATCGACGAGTATTCATCAAAGTTGTAAGCTCATCGAAAGCAAACATAATATCCGCGCCAAGCTTGTGTTGAATACCCATCGAGATTTCTGCGCTAAATCGGTGAATTGAGCCGTTTAGAGGGGACTTAAAAGTAACGCCATCCTCGTCAACGAATGCCATACGCTCTTTACCTTCTGCAATAACATCGTCGGACTTCATGCCTGTAACGTCCATTGCAAGAGTTTTCTTAAAACCAGCGCCAAGCGAAAGCACTTGGAATCCGCCAGAATCCGTAAAAGTTGGACCATCCCAGTTCATAAACTTTGCAAGACCGCCAGCTTCGTCTAAAATGTCTTCACCAGGGCGCTCATATAAGTGGAATGCGTTAGAAAGCATGCATTGGCCGCCCAAGTCTTTTATTGACTCTGGCAGCACGGCCTTCATTGCGGCTTGAGTTGCAACAGGCACAAAAGCAGGCGTATGAATATCCCCGTGAGGCGTGCGAATCACGCCTGTACGCCCGTATCTAGCTCCATCTTTTCCTTTACCGCTTGCCGTATTTTCCAAACGTGTTTTTGTTGTAAACGAGAATTCTCTGCGATCTCCTGGTTTACCAGGCTCTGCTCCGCGTGGGTGTTCAATAAGATTAGTCATACCTTTTACTCTATTAGAAGGTATGACGATATGCTCATAAGTTGCGGCATTGTGCGCGGAAAAGTCGCCAGCAACCGTTCGTTAAATTTTACGTGTTTATGTATTTTCTATAAAAACCGCTAGCTAATTTTACGGTATTCATACGGTAACTATATGGTATTTATACGGCATTATATGGCTAAATATTCAGGTAATTTTAAGAGCAAAACGTTTAACTCATATTGTAAGAAAATTAAATCTTAGATTTTAACTTACGCTTTATTTGCGTGTAGAAAGATTAAAGCGCGTAAAAATCTCATATTAACTTGTATGAATGCGTGTAATCAGATTAGAGTATGTTGTGTTAAAAGATTTAAGGAGGATTAATGGCTGACGATATTTATGATTCTAAGGCCTATGATTCTAGTGAAGTGCAATCTGAGCAGTCTTCACAAGGACAGTCACAGACGGAGGAGACTAAGCAGACTGGTCAGGGTGAACCTCAGATTTATCGTCCTGCTCCGGAATATGGTGCATATGGTCCTGTTAATACTGGCGACGGAAGTGATGAAAATAATTCTGCAAACTCTTCGGTTGCTGGCGACTCTACTGCTAATGATGGTGAAGAATCGTCAAGAAACACAGTTAACGGAGATTATGCGCGTTCGGATGACAATTTGGATAATCCATTCTTGCCTTATGGTGATCCCTATAGCGGCAATATTAAAAATTCTAGATTTGGGAATCCTTATGATTTGAGTGATGATGCTGCTGATGGCGATGCTGGCGATAATCAGGATGATGCAGTTCATGGCGAAGTACAGGTCGTAAATCAGGGTTCAAATCAGAATCCAAATCAGGGTCCACATGTAGTGTACAAAAAGCGTGGCGCTAGAAAAGAGTCCAGAGAAAACTCAAATATAACAGTGGCGATTGTGTCGTCAATTATTTCTGCAGTGGTATGCGTTGTTGTAATGTCATTCGCTATTACTCAAGGACTAATTTCTATTCCAGGTTCGGGAACGCTTGCAGATGTAGGCACGCAATCATCTTCAAAAGGCACAGCAGTAGTAAAAGGTGGTCAATCTCCAGATTGGCGTTCGGTTGCTAAAAACGTTTCTGGCGGCGTTGTGTCTATTCAGGCGCGCAATGACAAGAATATGAGCAAAGGCTCTGGGGCAATAATTGACAAGCAAGGTCATGTTGTTACAAACAATCACGTTATTGCTGGAATGCAACAGTTGCAAGTAACGCTATCTAATGGCCAGATTTACAAGGCAAAGCTTGTTGGAACCGATAAAACTACCGATTTGGCTGTGCTTAAAGTAGACGGTTTACCAAGTAACGTAAAGCCAGTTGAATTTGCTGATTCTGATGCTCTTGCTGTTGGAGAACCTGTGATGGCAATTGGAAATCCTCTTGGTTACGACGATACTGCTACAACAGGCATTGTTTCCGCGCTTAATCGCCCAGTTTCCGTTATGGATGATCAGAGTCGTTCGGAAATCGTAACAAATGCTGTGCAAATTGACGCTGCAATCAATCCTGGTAATTCTGGCGGACCAACTTTTGATGCTGCTGGAAAAGTAATCGGTATTAATTCTTCTATTGCCGCAACTTCTGCTAGAGGTGGCACAGCAGGGTCTATTGGAATTGGATTTGCTATTCCATCCAATCTTGTTAAGCGCGTAGTAAACGAGATTATTAAGAATGGTTCTGTAAAACACGTTGCTCTTGGAATTATGGTTAAAAGCGTGAACGTAACGCAAAATAACATTACGCGCGGCGGCGCCCAAGTGGCGTCTGTAACTCCTGGCGCTCCTGCAGCAAAAGGCGGAATGCGTGCTGGAGATACAATCGTGGCGTTTAATGGAAAGCCTGTGACAAGCAATTATTCGCTTTTGGGATTTGTGCGCGCTACCGCTTTGGGAGATAAGGCAACAATAACAGTTGTTCGTGGTAACGGAACTGTCAATCTAACAGTCAAGTTTAACCAAGAAGAAGCTGCTGTTAATGGCGCAACTCGTCAAGACCCTCGATCCTTGAGGAAGCGCGGAAGTAAAAAGCCTGATTCTTCCGATAAGAAGAGCCAGAACAACAATGGAGGCGATTCTTCAGATGGAGATGATGATCCTTTGGATCAGCTCCCTCGAGGCGGAGACGACGATTCTGACGATGGTGGCATTTTTGACCCATTCGGTTTCTGGTAAACTGATAGCATGACTTACAAAGATTTTTGCCAACTTGCATCGGAGCGGTTTTCTGCACGTGACTTTTTAAACAAGCCGATTGAGCAAAACGTTTTAGAGTCAATATTGCACACTGCTTCTCTTGCGCCAAGCTGGAGCAACACAAGAGCTTATGCGCTTGCGATTGCGCAAGGTGGCAAAAAAGATCGCATTGTGAAAGCTTATTTAGATAAGTGCAATGCAATGCTTAAAGCCAAAGATAAGAGTTTGAGCGAATCTGAGCGCGCTCAGTTTGCTCAAGAGTCAGCGCCTAATGGCGACGTTCCTGTTGCAAAGCCGTACCCCAGACGATTTAAAGCAGCGAAGCGCTAAACTCGGTCTAGCGTTATATTCGCATTTAGGAATCGAAAGGCACGATTTTGCAGCTAGGAACGCCCATACGCGCAGAAATTTCGAAGCTTTTGGAGCACCCGTTATTGGCTTTGTTTTAGCTAGACGCGATTTTATGCCATTTGCTGCAATGGATGCAGGTCTTATGCTACAAACGCTGTTTCTTGCTGCTAAAGATTTAGGCGTTGACTCTTGTCCGCTTGGAGTTTTGGCGACCTGGCGAGATCCGCTAGACGCGGAGTTTGATGTTCCAGAAAACATGGAGCTTTTAACTGGATTTGCGCTTGGGTATGCTAGCGATTCGCACACAAACGAGTTTAGAGCCGAGCATCCAAAGATTGAGCTGCTTTAGCGATTGCGAAACAATCGTTTTTGCCTATTTTATGTGTGCTTTGCGCTCGTAAATAGTGGCAGTGCTTTCCCAAACAAGAGCCTTCCAAGACGTTTTAACGTTGGAAACAGCGTGCGCATTGTAATGCGAAATGTTGTAGTTTAAAGCCAAGAAGTAGTACCACGGCTGGCTGGATTCGCTAACAAAAAATTCTGGCTCGCCCTTTGCAGCACAATCCGTCAACTCTTGTGCTTGCTGGCTTGCAGTAGGGCTTTCATTCGTTATAAAAGTCTTGTTTTTGTAAGCGCAATCTATAAGATTTTTAGAAAAATAAGGGTTTGCGCCTATTAAAAGCCACGAATATTGGTGAGTGTCGTTTTCTTCGTGAGAAATAACTTTTCCACTTTCGTCAACCTGCTCGTCGTTATGGAGCCAAGATGCTACAAAACGCTTATTTTGCAAGTGATTACTAGATATGTATTGTGCTACAGCTCTAGAAGGCGAATAGTCAAACAGAATGTCGTTTACGCAAGCAAACGCGTTCCAAATTAGGCTTGGTGCAAGGATTATTGATATTAGTAGGTTGATTTTAAAAGCTTTGTTTTCGGTAATTTTTGTTTTATTTTGATAAAGATTAGTCGGCTTTATTTTAGCTAGTGCAGATTTTGTAAAAATGGCGACTTTAATAAAAATCGCAGGAATATCTTTTGTACTAAGCGGCTCTTTGATGTGACTAATCCAAAGTATGCTTAGCAGAAACACAAAGATTAGACCTGCGTGGTGAAGTGTAAAATAGCGAACGGCTACGATTGTAAGAACAAGATAAGGGATTACAAGAACTGTAAGAAGTTTTCTGCGCTTGGCGATTCTAATTGCAAATGCCCAAATCGCAAGACTAAAAATCGTGCATATTGTGATTGGCAAAAAGTCAAAAGGCATTCTTCGCATTGAAATATCGCCATAAAAGCTTGTGAACATGCTTTCGGAAGGCATTACAAATATAAAAGCGAAGCATTTTGCGATTGTTGAATTACCATCAATCGTTGCGCGAGTGGCGAATGCGTTTTTTGCTGGCCATACAAGAGCAAGGTTTGCAGCGCCAAAAATGGCGATTAATCCCCATGATATAAGTCGCGCCAAATTTGATGCGATTGTTGCTTTAATCGCGTGAAGAATGGAGCTAAAATTAAGAGTTTTGCTAATATTCTTGCTAAAAACTCGCCAAATCCAAGCAATTGTAAAGCCTGCAGCAAATGCAATCCCGTACACGCTAAGCAAGCACATAAACATAAGACTAATCGCAAGTTTCCAAGCGCTAGAAGTCTTAGAATCCGCACTATTCCAGTAATGTGCCGCTACTAGCAAGCTTAAGCAAAGCAAAGCGTATGGTCGCGATGTAACACCGTACTGGAAGCAAGCAAAATAAGTAAACGGAATAAGAAAAGTTGCAAGGCTGCTTGCGTGTTTAAAAGGTGACTTAAAAATAAGCCACGCACCCAGTAGGCTTGCGCAAACCAGTTGAATACCCTTAATTCCAAACTCGTATGGAACGCCATTTTTAGCTGCAATCGCAAGTAAAAGATTCCAAAAAGGAGGGTGACCCTCGTAATGCGTTCTAACGCTAATAATGTCTGCAAGCGACGAGTCGCGCGCAATCAGCCAGCTTTGAGCTTCGTCAAACCAAGGTTCGTGGAAACACATTACGATTGCAATAATCGCAATGTATAAAACAAAAGCTAATAATAAAGCCAATGTGCGCGCGTTATGTGAATCTTGTAAATTGCGTGGCTTAAAAATCCGCATTACTGTTAACTCTTAATTCGCAATGCTAATTACTAATTTTGACTCAAGGTGGCAAGCCTACGAGCGTTAGCAACAGCATACAAGCTGATTCCAGCTGCAACGGATGCGTTAAGCGATTCGACAGCGCTAGAGATTGGGATTCCAGCAATAGCATCGCAAGCTTCACGCGTTAGGCGACTCATGCCCTTGCCTTCGCTTCCAAGAACTACAACAAGCGGATCGGTTTCAAAACCAGTTTCGCCAACAAGCTTGTCGCCGCCGCCATCAAGACCAATCGCGTACCATCCGCGTTCGCGCAAACCTTGAATCGCCTTGTTTAAATTCACAACGCGAGCAACAGGCAAGTGTGCTGCGGCGCCTGCAGAAACCTTCCAAGCGGCAGCTGTAACAGATGCGCTCCTGCGCTCAGGCAAGATTACACCATTTGCGCCAAAAGCTGCTGCGGAACGAATAACAGCACCAAGATTTTGCGGATCGGTAACTCCATCTAGTGCTATAAACAATGGGCGCGCGTTAATGCGAGCGGCTGCAGAATCCGCCGCCTCCATAGCGCGAGACTTCTTTTCTGCGCGATCAACAAGCTCTTGCAGCGAATAATATTGATAAGGCTGCACTTTTAATATAATGCCTTGATGGTTGGTGCTGTGAGCAATGCGATCCATTTCCAAGCGATCCGCTTCCAAAAGTCGCAAGCCTTGCATGCCAGCAAGCTTAACTATTTCGCGCGTGCGATCGTCGTGCTCAATGCGATTTGCAACATAAAGCTGCGTGCTAGGAACGCCTACGCGCAAAGCTTCAAGAGCTGCATTTCGCCCAATTACCAACTCGTCGCTATCTGTGCCCAACTTATCTACTCTTCGTCTAGCTGCCAAACGCGGATCTGCAAATGTGCGCTTAATCGCAGCCTTTTTAGCGAAATAAGCTTTATGATACACGCGGTCTTCTGCCTTAGGAGTAGGTCCCTTGCCGCGCAATGCATTACGATGTTTTCCACCCGACCCCTTGGTCGGTCCTTTTTTCATAGCCATATTCCTATTTTCACATGCCCCCGAGGCATTGACGATGCTTTGGTGCTGCATTAGCGAGGCATTAGTATTTGGCGCTTTATGTGGCATAATAGAACGGTACTTAATTATTGTTATTGCAATAATCCACAACCGCGCAATAATCAAGATTTTGAGTCAACTTTGCGTAAAAATTTTGATTATTGACTACTCCGCGGCGCTCCCAAGGGGGAAAATATGGTTGATCAAAGCGATCAATCCAAAGATCCGTCATTGCAAGACGTGCAAAATGTTGCAAATTCGCTTAATGTAAACGTTTCTACGGGTTTAAGTAGTGATGAGGCGGCTAAAAGGCTCGCGCAATTTGGCTCGAACGTTTTAGCTAGCGCTCCTAAAACACCAGCGTGGAAGAGGTTCCTCGAACAGTTTAAAGATCCGCTTGTTTACTTGCTTATAGCGGCTACTATTATTTCCGCAATCGCATGGTTTGTTGAGCGCGCACAACATGGTGGCGAAAGTGGCGGCGAAGTTCTGCCGTTTGACTCAATAGTTATAATCGTGATTCTTATAGCAAACGCAGTTTTGGGCTATATTCAAGAGTCGCGCGCGCAAGAAGCAGTTGAAGCGCTGGCAAAAATGAGCGCTCCACAAACGTCTGTTCTTAGAGATGGGCGAGTTATGCGCATAGATACGGCGGATGTTGTGCTTGGAGATATTTTGGTTCTTGGCGAAGGTGATGCTGTTTCTGCAGATGCAAGGCTTATTGCAGCCGCTTCTTTGCGCGTTGCGGAAGCAAGCCTTACGGGAGAATCTGTTGCTGTTAGCAAGCGTCCAGAAACTCTAGCTTCGCCAAAATCTTTAGCAGACCGCACAAACATGGTGTTTAATGGCACTGCCGTAACGCAAGGCACTGGTCGCGCAATAGTCACTTCTACTGGCATGAAAACTCAGGTTGGAAAAATCGCGGATATGCTTTCTAGCGCGCAAGAAGAAGCCACTCCTCTCGAGAAGGAGATGGTTCGCGTATCTAAGGTTCTTGGAATCGCAGTGTGTATTATTGCAGCCGTTGTACTTGCGTCTATGTGGGCGCTTGAAGGATTCCGCACTATTGAAGATGTTATAGATTCTTTGCTTCTTTCCGTTTCTCTTGCTGTTGCTGCTGTTCCAGAAGGCTTGGCTGCTATTTTAACGGTTGTTCTTGCGCTTGGCGTGCAGCGCATGGTAAAGCATCATGCTGTTGTTAAAAAGCTTTCGTCTGTAGAAACGCTTGGCTCCGCATCTGTTATTTGCTCTGACAAAACGGGTACTCTAACTCGAAACGAGATGACTGTTGAGCGTGTTATAACGCCTAGTGGCCAGGTGCAGCTTACAGGTAGCGGATATAAGCCAGAGGGACGAATGGTTTTGCTTGATTCTTTAGATGCTGATTTGGCGGTTCCTCCAGCTCTAGCAACAGAGGTGATTGGCGCGCTCGGATCTGGGTATTTAGCAAACGATGGCGATTTGCACCATAATGAATCGTCTGACGCATGGCAGCCAGTTGGCGACCCTACTGAGGTTTCTCTTATTGTTGCGGCGCGCAAAACCAAGGCGGACAAGCGTTACGCGCATCTTAGTCGTGTTGCGGAAGTGCCATTTACTTCTGAGCGCAAACGCATGTCTGTTGTTGTTAAAGACGATTCGGATTCTGGAAATCTTATTGTTTGTGCAAAAGGTGCTCCAGATGTTTTGCTTTCTTATTGCACGCGAATCGCAGTGGCTGGCGCTGTTCGTCCGCTTACAGATGGCGATCGCGAAGAGATTCTTGCAAATGTGGAAAAGCTCTCTGGCGAAGCGTATCGCACGCTTGCAATGGCGTATAGACCGCTTGGCGTAGATAGTTTAGCTAAAGTTGACGGCATGGTTTCTAACGCTGCCGGCCAAATCGCAGATGTTGCTGAACAAAGTGATGTTTTGGAGTCTGATTTGATTTGGAACGGCATGGTTGCGATTATTGATCCTCCTAGAATCGAAGTTCGAGATAGCGTTGCTCAAGCGCATCGTGCTGGAATCAGAACTGTTATGATTACTGGCGATCACCCGCTTACCGCTGCTCGAATCGCTCGCGACCTTGGCATTATTGGAAAAGATGAGCATGCTCTTACTGGCGATGAGCTTGACGAGTTGCTTTCTAGAGACGATGACAATATTGCTTTCGACGATGCGATTAGCAAAGTGAGCGTGTATGCGCGAGTAGCTCCAGAACACAAGCTTGCGATTGTTTCCTCGCTACAAAGGCAAGGCAATATTGTTGCTATGACTGGTGACGGCGTAAACGATGCTCCTGCCGTAAAGTCGGCAGATATTGGCGTTGCAATGGGCATTACGGGTACGGAAGTCACTAAAGAATCTGCCAAGATGATTTTGGCAGACGATAACTTCTCTACAATCGTTGCAGCAGTGCGCGAAGGTCGCGGAATTTTCGACAATATTCGTAAATTCTTGAGATATTTGCTTAGTTCCAATGTTGGCGAAGTGTTCACCGTGTTTGGTGGTGTAGTGTTTGCTGGCGCTTTGGGAATTACGCAGCCAAACTCTGTTGGCGTGACTTTACCTTTGCTTGCAACGCAGCTTTTGTGGATTAATTTGCTTACGGATGCGGCTCCTGCGCTCGCAATGGGTGTTGATCCGCAAACGGATGATGTTATGAATAGGCGTCCGCGAAGGCTTACGGATAGCGTTATCGATAAGCCAATGTGGGGAGACATTGTGTTTATTGGTGTGATTATGGCAGCTATAACGCTGATTGGCATGGACATGCATTTGGCTGGCGGATTGTTTACAGACCGCTCCACAACTGTTTTAACTCATGCAGCTCAAATGACTCACGCGCGCACAATGGGCTTCACTATTCTTGTGTTTGCTCAAATGCTTAATGCTCTTGCATCTCGCTCGCATTTGCAAAGCGTGTTTGTTGGCTTGTTCGCAAATCGTTGGCTTTGGGGTGCAATCGCAGTTTCCGTAGTGTTGCAGCTTGCTGTAATTTATATACCATTCCTTAATGGCCCGTTTGGCACAGTTCCGCTCGACTTTATGGAGTGGGTGGAGTGCCTTGGGCTTTCAATGGTTGTGCTTATTGCTTCGGAGTTAAGAAAGTGCGTTTTGCGATTTATTGCTAAGCGCAAAGCTGCATCTTCTGTTGCAATTTCTGCCTAATATTTTCGACCGCGGCACGCGCTACACTTGGCATATTAGTGTATTTAAGTGTTTGTTTTACGCGGTTTTATCGCAAGGAGATTTGACGTTATGCTGTTGTCTGATCGCGACATTCTCAAAGCTCATGACGAGGGTCATATTGATTTGACCCCATGGACCCCACAAATGGTCCAGCCTGCGTCGATTGATGTGCGGCTCGACCGATTCTTCCGGTTGTTCAATAATCACGCTTACACCTACGTGGATCCTGCAGAAAATCAGGGGGAGTTGACTGAGCAGTTTGCGGTTGCCCCTGATGAACCTTGGATTTTGCATCCTGGCGAGTTTGCGCTTGGATCCACTTGGGAGTATGTGAAGTTGGATTCCACAATTGCTGCGCGCTTAGAAGGTAAAAGCTCTCTTGGCCGTCTTGGAATTTTAACTCATTCCACAGCTGGGTTTATTGACCCAGGTTTTGAAGGCCACATTACTTTGGAGCTTTCAAATGTTAGTACTTTGCCAGTTAAATTGTGGCCAGGCATGAAGATTGGCCAGATGTGCTTCTTTAAGCTGAGTTCTCCTTGCGAAAATCCTTACGGGTCTTCTGTTAATGGATCTCACTATCAAGGTCAGCGTGGTCCAACACCATCTAGGTCTTATGAGAACTTCTATCGCGCAAATTTGGAAGATTAAATTTATAAGATTAGAGTTGAAAATCTAGATTTGAAAGTCTAAATTTGTAAGATTAGCAACTAATATCAAGAAAAATCAGGGGAAAAGTAGTAAACTTTCAGGAACTTATCAGCTAACGTACTAGCAGCACTAAGGATTATGTGTTTTCATAATATTAGTGAAAAACTTAAAAAGTAATTCACGAAAGCTTATTCATATTTTTTCCTTTAATTTAAACCCCGACTTAAACGGTCGGGGTTAAATTTTTATGTAGCGTTTACGCTTAGCGCAGTGTTCGGGTTACAAGGGTTATAAATGCCAAAGCTGTGCCGTATGCTGTAGATATGACTAATCATAACGGTGTGATCTCAGATGAGTTCGACAACGGCGAGTTTGACAATAACGACAATAATGGCGTTTTTGGCAGCGAAGACAGTGCTGCAAGCGCTTCAAATGGTCTCCATGCTGGTCGCGAATCTAGCGTTGTTCCAGGACGTTTCGGCGAAGATTTACATGTAAACGCTGCTAAGTATTCTCGCGGAGAAGCGTCGGCTTACGCTACAAGACCTCTTCTTTTGCTTCTGCACGGGTGGGGTTCCAATGAGGATGATTTGCTTGATTTGCTGCGCGTTGTTGCCCCCTATAATGATGCGATTTCTTTGCGTGCTCCGCTTCGATTAGATCAAGGCGCTTACAGCTGGTTCCATGATGCTGTTCCTCAGGGAGATGACTTAGATCGAGATATGTATGCTGCAGCTGCTGCAATTGACGAGTGGGTTGCAGCGAACGTTCCTGAAGATCGCGCTGTTGTGCCATTTGGTTTTTCGCAGGGTGCGGCGCTTGCTGTTCATATTCTCAGGCTTAACCCTGAACGTTATCGTGCAGCCGTTGCGCTTTCTGGCTTTGTAGCTCCTAATATTGCCAAGGATATTTCTCTTAATGATGATGTTCTTGCAGATCTTAATACGCCCGTTTTCTTTGGTTATGGTTTGGATGATGCTGTTATTGCTCCTTACGAGTTTTCGGCGGCTGCAGCCTGGCTTGAGGAACATACGTGGTTGGAAGAGAAGCGTTACCGAGGGCTTGACCATGCAGTTCACATGGAAGAACTTGGCGATATTCGCTCTTGGTTTGCTTTGCACAATATTTCTTCGGGGCTAATGTGACTTTGTGCGCGCGCGAATATGTTCCGCTAATGCAAGAGGCATTGCGACTTGCGCAAGTTGCTTCCGATTGTGGAGAGGTTCCAGTTGGCGCTGTTGTTGTAGATGGTTCTGGTGTGATTATTGGCCGCGGCTCTAATCTTCGTGAGCGAGACTCTGACCCTCTTTCTCACGCAGAAGTTCTTGCGATTAAGCAAGCAGCAGAGAGTAAAAAGTCTTGGAATCTTAGTGATTGCACGCTTGTTGTTACTTTAGAACCTTGTCCTATGTGCGCTGGGGCGATTTTACAAACGCATATAAAACGTGTTATTTTTGGCGCATGGGATTCAAAACTTGGCGCATGTGGATCTGTTTGGGATATTCTGCGAGATCCTCATGTTGGCTCGCATCCGCAAGTTTTTGGTTCTGTTTGCGAATCGGAGTGTGTTCAGATTCTAAGCGATTTTTTTAAGAATTGCAGGTAGGTTTGATTTACTCAAGTCTTTTCTAGCTTTGTTTAGCCTTGTTCAATATAGTCTAGTTTTGTCTTCTTTTATTGTGTCTTATTTAATCTTATCTACTCGTATTTTTAAATTATTTTATTTTACTAATAATTATTTTAATAATATAAATTTCTTAATATTTTTATCTTGCAATTGCGCTTTTTAAATGTTATAGTTGCGGTAACGTTACCGCACAAGGTTTGCTATGGAAGCGAGAAGAGTGTGAAAACGTTATCTCATAGGTGACTTTGGTCAGCGCTGATGAAGCTACTTAGTGAGATTGAGGTTAGTAAAAACATCATATGCATAGATGCATAGTGTGATTCTCTCAAAAGAGAGGAGTATATGAAAAAACGTAATTTAGAATATAGAATACAAGAGAAAATCAGAGCATATAAATTGCAATGTAAATAATCTTAAATGCTGTACTTGTATAGTTTTGTATAGTGTTACCGATGGGAGGTGCTATGACGTATATTACGATTCGCGATGTTGCACAACATGCTGGAATATCAGTGTCAACTGTGTCTCGTGCATTAAACAACACGGGTCGTATATCGGCAAACACCAAGGCAAAAGTTGAGCGTGCGGTTGCTCAATTAGGTTATATCCCAGATTCGCGCGCGCAAGCAATGCGATCGTTACGCACAAAAACAGTAGGACTGCTTGTGCCAGACATTCGTAACGCATATTTTGCCGAACTCGCTTACACTGTTCAAGACTCATTGTTTGAGGCAGGCTATTGTGCATTTATAGGAACATCATCTGAAAGTGCATCTCGTCAAGATTCATTTATAACCAGTATTCTTTCGCAACGTATTGATGGGGCGATTATAGTTCCTCAGGGTGAAGTTACTGAAGCTATGAGAAAGCTGATTGAGCAGCGACTCCCTATGCTGTTTATGGATCGCCACGTAGAACCGCAAGCTGGCGGCTTAGAACACGTGCCAGTAGTTGATTCAGACCCAACAAAGGGCATTCGTGATGCTCTGTTAGATGTTCTGCAACATGGTTTTCACTCAGTTGGCTATATTTCTGGCCCAATTATTGCTTCGCCCTCGTTGCAAGAACGTGAGCAAGCATTTAGAACCGTGGCTTCAGAGATATTTGGCGAAGAGCATGTATTCGTAGAATCAACAGGATTTGACCAGTCGTCGTGTGCAAGCGTAATGCATCGCATGATTAATGTTGGAGTGAAAGCTCTTATTATTGGCTATTCGCCAGATGCGTTGCGAGTAATGCAAGTGATGGCTCAAGAAGGATTAGTAATAGGCAAAGATATATCATTGATTTCTTTCGATGATGTAGAAGTGTTTCGCCTAGCAACTCCACGTATTTCTGTGATTTCACAGCAAGTTCAACGTATTGGCCACATAAGTGCTGCACTGTTTTTAGATATGCTTGAGAATAATGGTGACGTTAAATCGCAGCGTGTAGAAACTGTGTATATCCCTCGCGAATCGCTAGGGCGAGCATAGATTCGTAAAAAGCTGCAAAATATCGTCATTATTTAATGGTTTATCTATCAGTATTTCAACTGATTATTGCACTGTAACTTTGTTGTATGTGTATTAATTGTTTGAGTGGACATTGTTCGTACTTTGTACTTTGCACATTGTACTTAATGTTTTATTCGCAATTCGCAAGTCAATATAAACGTAACTAAACAAACAATAACTTGACGTAATCAATGGTAATTTCGCGAGCGCATTGATGCTATAGCGAAGGAAGAGGCTAAACATGACGGAGCTGTCATTAGTAGGAGTATCGAAAATATTCGGTAATTCTACTGTAGTTGACAATGTGTCAGTAAAAGTAAAGCCAGGTGAAGTTCATGTTCTACTTGGTGAAAATGGTGCTGGCAAGTCAACTGTTATTAAAATGATGAGTGGCATTTATCAGCCAGATAAAGGTCATATTGAGATTAACGGTAAAACGGTGCGTATTCCTAATGTAGATGCTGCGCGCAAATTAGGTATTGCTGTAATACACCAAGAGTTAAATTTAGTGCCTGAACTTTCTATTATGGAAAATCTGTTTCTTGGCATGCTACCAACCAAAGCTGGTTTTGTTGATCGTGCAACTATGCGATCTAAAGCAAAAGAGGCATTGCAAGTTATTGGCTTAGAAGAAGATGTAGATAGGCCAATGGGAGAGCTTGGAGTGGCTCGTCAACAAATGGTAGAAATTGCTAAAGCGCTTATGCAACATGCATCTATTCTTATTCTTGACGAACCGACAGCAGCACTTACAAAACGTGAGTGTGAACAATTATTCAGCATTATTGCAGATTTGAAATCTAAAAATGTTGGAATGGTATTTATTTCTCACCATTTGGACGAGATTGCGCGAGTTGGAGATGTAGTAACCGTACTTCGAGATGGAAAATACGTTGACACTGTTAGTGCAGATGTTCCAGAAAAAGAACTTGTAAGGTTAATGGTTGGACGCGATATAACTAATCAGTTCCCACATGGAAACAGGCATCAAGGCAAGGAATTGCTAAAAGTAGAAGGATTAACGCGAAAAGGTGCTATTGAGGATGTGTCTTTTAGCGTTCATGCTGGAGAAGTCGTTGGACTTGCAGGCTTGGTTGGTGCTGGTAGGACTGAGGTTCTTCGTGCAATATTTGGAGCGGATACTTACGATTCGGGATCTGTTTCAGTAGACGGAAAAGCGATTCCTAAAGCAAATATTGCTGGCAGCATTGCTGCAGGTCTTGGATTAGTGCCAGAAGATCGTCGCGTGCAAGGTCTTATTTTGGAGGCATCTGTTGCAGATAATCTTGGAATCTCTACGTTAATTCCTACATCTCATGCTGGTTTTGCAGATTTAAAAGGTCAGCGTGCGCATGAAGAAGAAACTGCAGAGAAATTGCGTATTCGCATGGCAAATATTGATCAGCTTGCTGGTTCGCTTTCTGGTGGAAATCAGCAGAAAATCGTATTTGGCAAGTGGTCTATGGCAAACGTAAAAGTGCTGCTTTTGGATGAGCCTACTCGTGGCGTTGATGTTGGCGCTCGCGTTGAAATCTATGAGCTTATTAACAATATCGTTGAAAACGGTGGAGCAGTACTTATGGCTTCGTCAGATTTACCTGAAGTTCTAGGAATGTCTGATCGTATTCTCGTAATGTCAAACGGCAAGATCAGTGGAGAACTTGCTGCTAGCGAGGCTACGCAGGAAAAGGTTATGGAACTTGCTGTAACGCATCTTAGTGAATCAGATAAATAGGAATAAATAGCAATAAATAACGATAAACAACAATAAACAACATGGCGTGAAGTCATATTGAAAAATTAAAAATTGAAAGATTACTTGTAAAACGTAAAAATTGCGTTCTGCAGTTTGAAAAGCGCAAATAGGTGCTGTGAACTGTTGGAAACTCGTTAAAGGAGTATTTGTTATGAGTGCTACAAAGAGCGAAAAATCTCACCGTTTAGGGTATGGTGCAGACGACAAAGGATTTTTGCCAACGTTAAAAAAGTTTGCATCTCGTAATGGTGCACTTATTGGTTTGATTATTTTGTGTGCAGCGCTTTCTTGCGCTACGCCTGCATTTTTAACAAGTGTAAATATTCTCAACGTTGGCATTCAAGCTGCTACGGTAGCAATTTTGGCATTTGGTCAAACTTTCGTAATCGTTTCCGCTGGAATTGATTTGTCGGTTGGTGCAGTTGCTGCGATTTCTAGCATGTTTGTTGCTTACACTGGCGCTTCTATGGGCTTACCTCCAATATTGACTATTATTATTGGTGTAGCTACAGGTGCAGTTTTTGGCTTAATTTCTGGCGTTGCTAATGCTTTTCTTAAGCTGCCGTCGTTTATCGCCACGTTGGCAATGATGTCTGTGGCTCGTGGACTTACGCTGGTTGTTTCGGATGGTCGTCCTATTTCCACTTCGGGCATGGTGAATTTCTTCGGAGCAACAATATGCGGAATCCCTATGCCAATAGTGATGATGATTATTATGGGCGTTATTTCCGCAATAATCTTGAACTTCACTACTACAGGTCGTTCAATGTATGCTGTTGGCGGAAATATGGAAGCATCTCGTCTTTCTGGCATAAACATTCATAAAACTCAAATTATGGTGTTTATTCTTTCTGGCGTTTTTGCTGCTGTAGCTGGTTTAGTGATTGCAGGGCGTTTGCATTCTGCTCAGCCTCAAGCAGCTACCGGTTACGAGATGGATGCTATAGCGTCTGTGGTTATTGGTGGCGCATCGCTTTCTGGAGGCAAAGGTAAGATTTCAGGCACATTCGTAGGCGCAATACTTTTGGCTGTTATTCGTAATGGCTTGAACATTTTGAACGTTTCTTCCTTCTGGCAGCAAGTTGTTATTGGCTTGGTGATTGCGTTTGCTGTAAGCCTCGATACTTTGCGACGCAAGGAAGATACTCACTGAAATAAGGCATACTAAGCAATTAATAGACATATTAATAATCCGTAGAAACTTGATCTCCTTGCTTAGAAGGGGGGTGTTTATAAAGGTATTGACTTAATGGTGGCAAGCATCAATGCCTAAATGCAGCAAAAATATAATAAGAAATCTAACAAAAATCTAATAAAAATAATTTAAATTATAACTGAAAACAATTTAACAATATGGTAAATAAATGGCAAAAACATCAGCCTTATTTATGCAAATAATGTTTTAAATATTGTGATTTGCGATTAATAAGGCAATAGTCAAAGGAGATATGATGAATTATCTAGTTATGCGCCGTGGTATGAAGCTCGCTTGTGCTGTTGCAGCAGCATCGGCTCTTGTTTTCAGCATGAGTGCGTGTGGAAATGCAAGCTCTAGCGACAAGGTTGCGCTGTTAGTGTCTACGCTAAATAATCCATTCTTTGTGGATTTGCGTGATGGTGCGCAAGCGGAAGCCAAGAAGCTGGGAGTTGATTTACAGGTTTCAGATGCTCAGAACGATTCTTCTAAGCAGCAAGATCAGGCTCAAAACGCGCAATCTCAAGGTGCTAAAGCAGTAATTATAAATCCTGTGGATTCCGATGCTGCTGGCCCAGCCGTTGCGCCACTTCTTAGCTCTGGTATGCCTGTGATTTCTGTGGATCGTTCCGTAACTGGCGAAAAAGTTACTTCTCACATTGCCTCCGATAACGTGGCAGGAGGTGCTCAAGCTGCCGATGCGCTCGCTAAGAGCATGGGAGAAAAGGGCGAAGTTCTAATTTTGCAAGGCATCCCAGGTGCTGCTTCTACGCGAGATCGTGGCAAAGGTTTTAAGGATCGCATTAAGAAGTATCCAAATATTAAGGTTGTTGCGGAGCAGACTGCTAACTTTGATCGTGCTGAGGCGTTGAACGTTGCAACCAACTTGTTGCAATCTCATCCGAACGCAGCTGGCATTTACGCCGAGAATGACGAGATGGCATTAGGTGCAATCCAATCATTAGGTGCTAAAGCTGGTAAAGATGTTAAAGTAGTTGGCTTCGATGGTACTGCCGATGGCATGAAGGCCATTAAGGCTGGAACAATGGCTGGCACTATTGCTCAGCAACCAAAGGAGCTTGGGCGTTCTGCCGTTGCTGCAGCTGTAAAAGCTATTAAGAAGCAAACTGTTCCAAAGACTGAGCCAATTACTGTGAAAACAGTTACAGCAAAGAATGTAGCTGATTTCGAGTAATAGTAAATCAAGTAGTACAAAAAGTAGTACAACAAATAGTACAAAAAAGTAGTAAACCAAATAGTGTGAAAAGTGTACAAAAAGTAGTACAACATTTATATGGCGTTGAAATCGTTGACTTGTATGCTGAGCGTAACAATTAATACGATTTTATTGTATATGCAACGTGTATGTTGTCATCGTTTTCAACGCCGCACTATTTGTTGTTTTTAATATCACATTATTTTTTGATGCATTATTTGTAAATATATAAAAGTAAATATTTAAAATAAAGTAAATACAAATAAGTAGATATTTAGTCTTACATCAATCATTACAGCAAGCATTTAAGCTTGATGAGCATTTGCTATTATGCGATTATCACTGTTGATAGTCACTAACGCAAAGTAAAAATTTAATATCATAAGGAGAAAAAATGTTAACTCATGGCATCTTGAACTCGCAATTAGCGGCTGCTCTTGCAAAGCTTAGGCATAAGGATCAATTTGTTATTTCTGATTGCGGATTACCGGTTCCTCAAGGCGTAGAAGTAATAGATTTAGCTTTAGTGTTTGGGATTCCGCGATTTAGCGATGTGCTGAATGCAATCAAAGCTGATTTGGTACTTGAATCAGGCATAATGGCTAAAGAAGCATGCAATAAAAAGCCAGAAGAGTGGGTAAAAGAATCCTTAGGCGTGCCGCTAACATACGTTCCACACGATGGCGATGAAGGTTTTAAAGCTTTAGTTTCACAAGCAAAATTTGTGATTCGTACAGGCGAAACTACGCCATATTCCAACGTTTTATTGCGCTGTGGCGTTCCTTTCTAAATTTCTAAATTGTGGTGTTCTTTTATAAATTTTTAATATTAAAGATTAGTTGCTGATTTAGGAGAAAAATGCATTGTTATAGTAAGCTTGATTCGTTAAGTGGATTAGAAAATATTGCGTCGCTCCGCTTAAACGATTTAAAAGTTACGCAAGAGAATATGCAAGAATCACATAAAGCGGATTCAAACGCTATTGCAATAGTCGGCTCTATGAATGCGGATTACACTATTGTGGCAGATCGTCTTCCTAACCCAGGAGAAACCATTAATGGAAACGAGATTCGCGTGTTGCCAGGTGGAAAATCTGGTAATCAAGCTGTATCGGCTGCAAAACTCGGTGCACACGTTAAAATGTTTGGTGCAGTTGGCAATGATTCCAATGCTGATTTTCTCCTAAATTCTTTGCAATCTTCCGGAGTTGATACAACTTGTGTTCGTCGCGTAGAAAATAAAAAGAGTGGCGCAACTGTGATTACTGTAGATGCGCATAGTGGGGAAAATACTATTGTGTATGCTCCAGGATCTAATTCTTTAGTAGATTGTGAGTATATTCAATCGCCGTTAGTAAAATCCGCTCTTACTAGCGCAAAAGTTCTTGGTCTTTGTTTAGAAAGTCCTTTAGAAACTGTAACTATGTGCGCACAACTAGCGCATGAAAACGGCGTAAAAGTGCTTCTTAACGATTCGCCATTTTTAAACAAGTTGCCTAAAGATTTGATTGATTCTGCGGATATTTTGCTTGTTAACGAGCATGAGATGGCGCAGCTTTTGAATATTGAAGAGCCAGATGATGGAGATTGGTATTCTTTTGATTGGAATCATGTAGCTCACGCTATGCATGATTTTGGCTTTGATGAAGCTGTAGTTACTCTTGGCTCTAAAGGCTCTGTAGTGTTGGATTATTCAAAAGAGGATTGCGTATGCATGATTTCCCCTCAGAGCGTTAAAGCTGTTGATACAACTGGCTGCGGTGATGCTTTTATGGGCACAATATTAGCTTGTTTGTCTGTAGATATGCGTTTAGACGAAGCTGCCGCGTTAGCGTCTTATGTTTCTGCGTATGCAGCTACTGGTTTTGGCGCTCAAGCTTCTTATGGCACAGTTGAACAAATTCGTCAATTTTTTAATGTTTAAGTGACTGAGTTGTAGGTGATTGCGATATACGCATATTTGTGAGCATTATTAGTTGGTAATTGCATTTTAAATAATACAAAATTTTGACATTCTCAAAAAACTGTGTAATATGCTATAAAAACCAAAAAGCAGTTGGCTGATTTTAGTCACTACAATCAGCTTTACTGCTTTTTACTATATTCATAGTCGCTTCGACGAATTTCCATGTATGTACGAATTTCGCCTAAGCACATTTTTACCTAAAAGGAGGTGTCACTATGAGTGGCATGAAATATGCAATGATCGGTTCTGGAGCTATGGGGTATCGCTATGGCGTTTTGTTGCAGGAAACGGCTGGCATTCATGTTGATTTCATTGATGCCTGGGATGAAAATGTGAATAAAGTTCGCGAGCAAGGCGGCGTAATGGTGAGCCGCGATCATGAGAATCGTCATCTTGTGCCAATCAATATGTATACCCCTGAGGATTATGAAGGCGATCCAGATGTGTGGATTGTGTTTATGAAGCAGATGCAACTTGCTCAAATGTTGGAGCGATGCAAGCATTTGTTTAAGGATCATCAGGTTGTGTTCGCGGCAATGAATGGTTGGGGTCATTTTGAGAAGCTTCAGCAATATTTCTCGGATGATCGTATTTATGGCGGCACTGCAATGATTGCAACCGTGCTGAATGGCCCGGGCGACGTTGATTTTATTGGTAAAGTCGGCGTTGGTACGATGAATATGTGCGCGTTGAACGAGCAGGTGAGTGATGTTGAGCTTGCTATGCGAGATGATTTTAAAGCTGCTGGCTTGAATCCTACTATTACGGAAGATTTCAAGGGTACTTGCATGGCGAAGGTAGTTTTTAATTCCGTAGTTAACACTTTGTGCACAATGTATCAGATTCAGATGGGTCAGTTTATTTCGTACCAAGGGGCTATGGATATGGCTCGCCAACTTATTGACGAGGCATACGATGTGTGCGATCGTGCAGGAATTCGTATGGTTAATACGCGTCAGCAGGAGTTGGAGGCTATTGATTACGTGAGCCGAGTGGCAAATCCTTTGCACTATCCTTCTATGTATCAAGATATGAGTCGTGGACGAAAAACAGAGGTTGATTATATCAACGGTTATATTGCGAAGCTTGGTCGCGAAAATGATTATGTATGCCGCACTCACGAGTTCTTAACGCACGGAGTGCATTTGGCGGAGCTTGCATTCAAATTGCATAATCAGCAGTGATTTGGAGAGCATTCTACAATTCGTACAATGAATGAGAAGGAGACACGGCTCGTGGTTTTTACTACGGGCCGCTTTTTATTATCCGCGCGTAACATCTAATATGCTGATAAAATTTAGAGTCTAAAATCATAAATACTATTAAATAAATAAAATTATTTGTAATAAATAAAACTGTAATAAAAATACTTATTGACGTAAATTAATGGGGAATGTATGACTACTTTTGACAGAGCGAATTTGCCAGAATCCGTGCGCACAAACGGTGCTACGCCAAACCCTTGGTGGGCGAATGCAGTTGTGTATCAGATTTATCCGCGAAGCTTCCAAGATACTAACGGCGACGGAATCGGTGATTTGAAGGGCATTACTTCGCGTCTTGATTATTTGGCTGATTTAGGTGTTGACGTGCTTTGGCTTAGCCCTGTTTACAAGTCTCCACAAGACGATAACGGCTACGATATTTCCGATTATCAAGATATTGATCCGCTTTTTGGCACTCTAGAAGATATGGACGAGCTTTTGGCACAAGCGCACAAGCGCGGGCTTAAGGTTGTGATGGATTTAGTAGTAAATCACACTTCCGACGAGCACGCTTGGTTCCAGGCTTCAAGAGATGCTTCTAGCGACTACGCGGATTGGTATTGGTGGAGACCAGCGCGCAAAGGTTGCGTTCCTGGGGAGCCAGGTGCTGAGCCAAATAAGTGGGGCTCGTATTTTGGCGGTTCTGCGTGGACTTACGATCCAAAGCGCGGCGAATATTACTTCCACCAGTATTCGCCAAAGCAGCCAGATTTGAATTGGGAAAATCCTGCGGTTCGTGCTGCCGTGTACAAGATGATGAATTGGTGGATGGATCGCGGAATTGACGGCTTCCGTATGGATGTGATTACGCAAATTTCTAAGCGCGTAGATAGCGAAGGACGTTTGCCAGGGGAATACGGTTCGCAGATTGAAGATGCTCCAGCAGGCGACGACGGCTACTCTTCGCCGTATTTCTTCTGCTCCGATGGCCCTCGTTTAGACGAGTTTTTGCGCGAGATGCGCGAGGCGGTTTTCAAAGGTCGTGAAGGTTTCTTAACTGTTGGCGAGGCTCCTGGAATTTCCGCGCATCGAAACACTTATATTACAAATCCTGCTAATGGTGAGCTAGACATGCTCTTCTTGTTCGATCAAGTTAATGTTGATTGCGCAAATGGCACTAAGTGGAATCCTATTCCTCTTAAGTTGACGGCATTAAAACGCGCAATGGCAGATCAGCAGCAGGCAGTTAGCGATGCTGGTTGGGCGAGCTTGTTCTTTAATAATCACGATCAGCCGCGTGCGCTTTCTCGCTGGGGTAGTGAGGCTAGCGATGAGATGCGCGTGCTTTCCGCTAAGGCGATTGCAATGCTCTTGCACATGCACCGCGGCACTCCGTACGTGTATCAGGGTGAAGAAATTGGCATGACAAACGCGCACTTTACGCGTCTCGAGCAGTATCGCGATTTGGAAGCGTTAAATATGTTTAAGCAGCGCGTAGAAGAAGCGCATATTCAGTCGGCTGAGTCGATGATGGATGCGCTCGCAAAGCGCGGTCGCGATAATTCTCGAACGCCTATGCAATGGAATGCGTCTAAATATGCGGGATTCATGCCTTTTAATGTTCCGTCGCAAAATAATGCACAGCCGTGGATTAGCGTGAATCCTAATTATGTAGATATTAACGCGGCTGAGCAAATGGAAGATTCGGATTCTGTTTACTCGTTCTACAAGCGTTTGATTGAGTTACGTCATTTGCAGCCTGTTGTTTCGGCTGGTTCTTGGAATTTGATTGATGCGGATGATGAGTGTGTTTACGCGTTTATTAGGAAGGTTGAGCAGACTTGTGAGAATGCTAAGGCGGATGAGACAGGTCTTGAGAATGGTGTGCGTTCTTCAAGCGCGGTTGCTGGCGATTCTTCCTCTGTCTCGATAAAGAAGCTGCTCGTAATGGTAAATATGACGGATTCGTCTGTGGCAATACCTGCTCAAAGTGCCGAATTGTTGCGTAATGTCGCCTCTAATGGCGTATCGTATGATGATGTGATGATTTCTACCTACAGCGCGGATCATGCTCTTAAATCACTTAAAAATGGCACGCTTGCGCCTTGGGAGGGAATCGCTGTTAGCTTGCAATAATTATTTTGAAATAGTCACTTTGTAATATTCACTTTGCAATAGTTTCGTCTACTAATTTTGGCAGAGCTTTCGCAATATCTTCGCGTATTATGCGCTCTGCCAAATAATCGTATTGCGTAGCGCTCAGGTTCATTATCGTAATCGGCACTCCTGCGCGAGCAGCTAGTGGCACAAGGCTGGCAGCTGGAAACACTTCTAGCGTGGAGCCAATAACCCACAGTTCGCTTGCTTGCATAATCGCCTGCGCGCTGCGTTCCATCGCCCCTTCGGGAAGTGCTTCTCCAAAATATACTACGTCCGTTTTTATAAGACCATTGCAAGGCATATTTCCGCGATACGGCAGCGCGCGCCTGCAATGTGGATCTGGGTGCGCGTCTAAGTCGCGCATAATGTCTGCTGTATTGTAGCTTGCGTGGCAGCTCATGCAGTGTGATGTTCCAATGCTTCCGTGCAAGTTCACTACAATATCTGGGCTGTTTCCAGCTTTTTCGTGAAGCGCATCAAAGTTTTGAGTGGCGATTAAGTCCAGCATCCCAGCTTTCTCAAGTTTTACTAGCGATTTGTGTGCTGTTCCTGGCTGAGCGTTCCAAACTGGCGACTCTTTTTGCCAGCGCCAAGAGTAAATGCGTTCCTCTTCACTGCTTAAAAACGCGTCTATATCGTAAACACTCATTTGCTCTGGGTGCTTAGTCCAAACTCCATCTGGGCCTCGAAAGTCTGGAATGCCTGCGCTTGTAGATATTCCGGCGCCTGTTAGAGCCACAATGTGATTATGTGAGTTGTTCTTGCTGTTTTTCTCGCTATTTCTCATATACCTATATATAGCACGCGAACGCATAGCACGTACACATGTTGTATGCATATATTTTGTTTACGTTGTTTGCGTTGTGTATTTTGATTATTTTGCTCGATTGCTTTGCACGACACTCCCGGGTTTTGGGTTTTTTATGGTTTTTTGTTTGTTTTTTGGGTTGTTTTTGGTTTTGTGTTGGTGGTTGTGGTGGTTTGTTGTGGTTTTTTGCGTGTTTTCGACACGCCGATGTTTTGGCTTGTTTTCAATGGTTTTGTGGTGTTTGTTTGGTGTTGGTTTGCGTTTTGGTGGGGTTTGGTGTAAGTTTATCTCTTGCTGCTCAGCGCGGCTGGTTCTCCTCGGTTGAGGTTGATGGGCCGGCTGGTGTGGTGGTGGTTTGAGAACTCAAGAGCGTGTCTGTACTACTTATTAGTTAATTATTGCCAGTTCATTGTCAGCCTCACGGATTGTGGGGTGCCTGAGAGATGGTTAAATGATGGTGAGGTTTTTTGTTGGGATGTTCTTTCCTTAAAGAATGTCTCGTCTTTTTCTTTTATATTGGAGCCTTTTGTTGGCTCTTCATTGAAGTTTTTCGTGGAGGGTTCGATTCTGGCTCAGGATGAACGCTGGCGGCGTGCTTAACACATGCAAGTCGAACGGGATCTGACCAGCTTGCTGGTTGGTGAGAGTGGCGAACGGGTGAGTAATGCGTGACCAACCTGCCCCATGCTCCAGAATAGCTCTTGGAAACGGGTGGTAATGC